>ERZ1031095.5-NODE-5-length-178201-cov-358.083190_pt1 | contig 178201 bp, 146 predicted proteins | sample MGYA00517108_ERZ1031095 | MGnify/ENA primary metagenome ERZ1031095 (study PRJEB33719, sample SAMN04261275) | wastewater metagenome | biome: rural village; feature: human; material: feces | host: Homo sapiens | place: El Salvador | collected 2013-01-07 ... | reverse complement strand
ATCCCGACACGTCAACTCCCCAAGGAGTTGACAAAAACATAGGAACACCCCCCCATCTAAGCACTGCAACAAAAAAACCCCGACCATCTCGGTCGGGGTCTTTGTCGTCAGTAATGCTCGAAGTAATCGCTACGAGCAGAAGGTCACTCGGTGACGGCCTTCTTCAGCAGGGAGCCGGCGGAGATGCGAACGCCGTAGGAAGCCGGAATGTCAATCTGCTCGCCAGTACGCGGGTTGCGGCCGGTGCGAGCGGCGCGCTTGACGCGCTCAGCGGAGAACAGGCCGGTGAGCTTCAGGCCTTCGCCGGACTTCATAGCCTCGACGAACACATCCTGGAAGGCGTTAACAGCAGCCTCGGCCTGAGCCTTGGTCAGGTTGGACTTCTGGGCGATCTTCGAGACGAGATCAGACTTGTTGTATGCCATAAAGCATCCTTCTTGGGTCAGGGGGCGGGCACTTTTGCCCCGTCCACGTTTTCATCAACGATACTAGCGCATGTTCCTGCGAAAACCCGCATCGTATAAGGCTTTTCACATCTATTTCGTGTTCTGAAGCCCAGGATGGACAAAAACGGACGGATCAGACGAGGTTATGACGGTCGAGCCACTTCATAGCGGCTGCGCCCAGAGGAATTCGTAGCCAATAGAACACCACGCGATGCAGCAACGTGGCGGATAGAGCTACGCCCTGAGGCACACCGACCGCCACGAATGCGAAGGTCAACGCGGCTTCCACACCGCCCAAACCACCGGGGGTGGGCACCGCGGAACCCAACGCATAGGCCAGCATGAAGACGAACGTCGTTTCAATCGGATTTGATGAATAACCGAACGCTTGCAAGGCCGCCCAGAAAGCGAGCCCAGTGGTCGTGTTCTGGAACAGTGCGCCCAGGCAGCTGACCGTGAGCTGTCGGGGCTGGGAAAGCACGTCCAGCAGCTGGTTGATATACGTCTTGGCCAGCGGCATAAGACGACGGGTCACCCAGTGGCGCAACGGCGGAATCATCATCGCAATGGACAACACCACAACCACCACGCCCAGCACAAGGACCAACGTATTCGTCGGAATCGCGCCGGAGAACATATTGCGGCCGGTGAATAGGCCAATCAACACCAGCATGGAGAAGTACACGGCGTAATACACCACGAGCGCGGCGCTCATGATTGCGGTGGCCGGGGTGTTGCGATAGCCGGATCTGCGCAGAAACTGCAGGTTGACGAACGCGGGCCCCACGCCGGCCGGCATGGATACCGTGGCAAAGCCGCCGGCAACCTGACTCATGAACACGCCCGTGTTATCTCGCTTGCTGCGATCCATGAGAGCGCCGAGCGAAATCGACGATCCGATCCAGCCGCAGGCACCGAACGCGAGCGTTACCACCGCCATCAACGGGTTGGCGTTGGTCAGCGCGGTTATGATTTCCTCGGGCTTCAACTGGGTGAAGACCACGACCACAGCCACGATGACCAGCAGCATGGTGATCATCGAACGCCAGGAGAAGCGGGCAAGCGTCACCGGCTCGGCGGATTCGGCGGTCTCCTCATCAATTATGGTGTTGATATGGTCTCGCAGTTCCTTGAGCAGCTGCTTGTCCCATGTGACCAATGCGCGTGTGGGGGAGGGAACCGCGACTTTCTGGATGAACGGGGCCAGCGCGGTCAACGTCGTGTCGCCCCAAGATTCACGGGCAGCCGCGACTGCAGGTTTCACGCCGATCAACGCGGCGAACAGCGCAAGCAACTGGACCTTGTCAAGCGCGGTATTGGCCGGGCCGGAAGCGTTGTCGCCATTCAGCCAGCCGGCGATAACCGCAGTGCCGTCTTCAAGCCTAGCGAGCGTATCAGGCGTGATGCGCCGGTGCGTATATCCACGGCGATTCGCCACAGACAGATATCGCATATATGCTACGGCGTCCGCCTGGGTGAGCGTGTTCAGATTGGCGGGCATCTCGATGGTGTGCGCATCCAGCACCAGAATCGCGGACTCGTCCGTATCGGCGATGCCGTAGGGGGCGGGCGCAGGCAGTTTGATATTGTGCAGGCCGAGCAGCATGGCAAAGTGATGCTGAACGGCGTCGCGCACGGAACGATCGCGTCGAATGGACACGCTGGTAAAACGTACCCAATCCCAGAGTTGCTTCAGATAGCCGACGGTATGGGTTTGCGCGTCGATGACGGAAACGATGAACCGGCGGTTATTCGAGGTCTCCACATCGTAGATGCGTGAGCCTTCCGCCAAATCGTCATCCAAAGTGGCAGACAATGAGCCATGGCCGATTCCGGGCTCCTGATGCCGGATGAGTGAGGTGGTCTCTAATCCGATGCTTGAGAGCACCGCGACGAGATCTTTGCCCCACACGCCTTTATTCTGCGTGCCGATCACGAATCGAATAAGCATGCCCACCGTGCGACCGGCGGCCATCGAAACCAGCATGCCGGTAACCGAATGCCACGAAAGCACCACCATCACCGCGGCGATGGCATACAGGATATTCCAACTCCATTTGACCGTGGAGCGGGTACGGCGTGGCCCGGCGGCGGTCAGGAAGGACGCCATGCCGGCGTAGATGTCGGGCAACAGCTCGGAACCGTATGAGGTGGCGGCTGAGACCAGTGCCATTGGCAGGGCGGAATCGTTCAGACTACTGATTGCCGTCGATATGACCCACACAATGCCGTATCCGGCAAACATGGCCAGCGCGGACACCGCAGCCTGCAGCCATTCCCGGGCCAGTAGCAATTGAGCGAGCACGATGATCACGATGACGATGGTGGCCAGCTGCGTCAGTACGGTGGAGGGGAAAGCGGCCAGCCAGTTGATGGCTTGGGCGGCGGTATGCGCGTCGGATTCGACGCCGCGCGTCATGCCGCCCAGATACACGGCGAACACCATGACCACGGCGGCCATCAATAGCGACAGACTGGCTCGGGTCAGGTCGCCGAAGTCGCGCGTGCGGCGCGGAGCGATGTCGTCGATGTACGGTCCGGAATCGTTGCTGTCGTCGGTTGCCGGGCTGTCCGGTCCGCTGACAGCAAAACTGGCCGACCGGCCGTCACCAGAGGCGATCGGCCGGTCGGTAGTGGAGGAGGTCGCCTTGTCCGGGCGATCTTCCGTAGTGGACTGATCCTGTTCAGTAGTCATGAAATGGTTACCTGACGCCTGTCCTTGTTCGGTTCAGTTTGCGGTTCGGTTTGTGACTCAGCGCAGTAGTGTGGTGGATTCGAGGGACTCGAGGGACTCGCATCGCACCTATCTCAACGGTCAAAAGCGACGAGCTGGCTGGCCACACCGGTGTAGGTGGCGGGGGTCAGAGCCTTCAAGCGAGCGGCGGTTTCCGGGTCGAAGGACTGCTGGTCGATGAACTGCTCGACCTGTTCCTTGTTGATGGTGTGGCCGCGCATAAGCTCCTTGACCTTCTCGTACGGTTTGTCCATGCCGGGCAGGCCCTTGAGCTCGCAGGCGCGCATGGCGGTCTGGATCGGCTCGCCAAGCACCTCCCAGTTCTCATCCAGCTCACGCTCGATGACGTGGGTGTTCGGGTGGATGGACTCAAGGCCGCCCATGAGGTTGGTCAGGGCGAGCAGGGAGTAGCCGAGCGCGGAACCGATGTTGCGCTGGGTGGTCGAATCGGTCAGATCGCGCTGCCAACGGGATTCCACCAGCGTGGCGGAGAGGGTGTCGAGCAACGAGCAGCTGATCTCGAAGTTGGCTTCGGCGTTCTCGAAACGAATCGGGTTGACCTTGTGCGGCATGGTGGAGGAGCCGGTGGCACCCTTGACCGGCACCTGGGCGAACACGCCGCGGGAGATGTACATCCACACGTCCACGCACAGGTTGTGCATGATGCGGTTGGCGTGGGAGACGGTGGAGTACAGCTCGGCCTGCCAGTCGTGGCTTTCGATCTGCGTGGTCAGCGGGTTCCAGGTCAGGCCCATGCGGTTGGTGACGAATTCGCGGGAGACGGCGACCCAGTCGACATCCGGGCATGCGGCCAGGTGGGCGCCGAACGTGCCGGTCGCGCCGTTGATCTTGCCCAGGTACTCCTGGTTTTCGATGTGCTTGAGCTGACGGTTCAGACGGTAGACGTAGACGGCGAGCTCCTTGCCGAGCGTGGTCGGCGTGGCCGGCTGGCCGTGAGTGAGGGAGAGCAGCGGCATATCCTTGAATTCCTCGGCCTTGCCGGCGAGGTGGTCGATGATGCGCTTGAACTCCGGGGTCCACACGTGTTCCATCGCGTTCTTGACGCAACGGGCGATGGAGAGGTTGTTGATGTCTTCGGACGTGCAGGCGAAGTGTACGAGGGTCTTCAGCTCGTCGTTGATGTTGGTCAGCTTGGCCGGAGCCTTGTCGATCTGATCATCGATGTAGTACTCCACGGCCTTCACATCGTGGTGGGTGATGGCCTCATGGGCGGCGTGCTGCTTGATGCCTTCGGCGCCGAAGTCCTCGGGAATGGCGCGCAGGAAGGCCTGCTCTTCGGCAGTGAACGGCTTGACGCCGTCAACGATTGGCTGGTTGCCGTTGCCCTCAAAGCCGTTGGCCAGAAGAATCATCCATTCGACTTCGACACGCATGCGTTCGCGGTTCAGGGCAGGTTCGCTCATGTATTCGACGAGCGGGGAGGTGGCCTTGTGGTAACGGCCGTCGAGCGGGGTCAATGCGATTGCGGGGGAAATATCGGTAAGCTTCATAACCTCCAAGGGTACTTCCAGCCGTGAACCGAGCGGCTATACTGTGGTGTGGCGTTCCCGCCCGAGCCGCACAGGTCAAGGAACGCCCGTGATTCGATTACTGTGTGCGGCCTTTAAGGCTAGGAGATCACCATGCCTGCAACCACCATTCATACTCTTCCGAAACGTTCGGTCGCCGTATCGTCGCTGAAATGGCAGCCGTTGGACATCGCGGTCGGTGCCACACTGGGCGCGGCCTGCGGCGTGATCTTCTGGGGATTCAACTTCGCGTACATGCCGATCTCTTCGGTGTTTGGTGCGATTCTGCCCGGTTTCGCCAGCATCGTGCACGCCGTCTGGTATTTCTCCGGTACGCTGGCGGTGCTGATTCTGCGCAAACCCGGAGCGGCGCTGTACGTGAACCTTATCGGCACGCTGGTCGAAACGGTGATTGGTAGCCAGTTCGATTTGGGCTTCGTGATTATCTCGGCGCTGCTGCAGGGTGTTTTCGCTGAGATTCCGTTCGCTTTGACCCGTTACCGCATGTTCAATCTGCCGATTTCCATTGCATCCGGTGCGTTGGTCGCCTTGGAATACGGCACATATCTGATGCTGTTTCGCTACGTGGGTGTGTCATTCGTCAGCCCGCGTGGCATCGTGCACATGATTTCCGAGGTCACCGGCGGCGTGCTTATCAGCGGCGTGATGGCCTGGTATCTGATGCTGGCCATCGCCAAAACCGGTGTGCTCGACCGCCTCGCATCCGGCCGCGCACTCATCGGGCGACGCGCCTGACACTCTTTGCGCGCCACTTTCCCGGGAATGTTGCGCTGATAGAGGGGTTCTCGGGCATGCTAGCGCAACAAGCCCGGGAAAGTGGCGCTAGCCGCGTCTCTGCGGTGATTGCATTGTGGGGTAGCCGATTGATTGCTAAGCATTGACAAGTTGATGTGCTCGTTGCCGTGAGACCCCGAGTATATCGCCTATTTGCTGTAGGGCGAGACCCATGCCATGTAGTTCTTGTGCCGCGGCACGAGTTTCCCGCGCGGCGTTCGATCTGCATTCCGCTTCTTCCTTCCGCAGTCGCCGAGCTTCATCAAGGTGCTCTTGTACGGATTGCGGCAATTTTGTCTCTATGGTGAGTGCGAAATCAGCATCTTGTGTCATGACGGTGATAAGGTCGCGTGCCATACTTTCAATCTCTGCTGTTGTTCTTGCCTGCGTGAAACCGATACCGGGAATCTCAAGAATCCAGTATTTTTCGCCAGGACGAACGATGACCTGATATGTTTTCACTGCTGATACCAGCCTTTCCCGAGTTTGGCTTCTGCTTCCTTACAAATGATGTCCGCGAGGTTGTTGTCGATTTCGTTATGACGTGGGATGGGAATCATAAGTCCATCGAGTTGGAATATCTCATGACTCCCTCCTTGCCTGATACTTTCAAACGTAACATTCTTGCGTTTTGCCGCTTGCTTCATCAGTTTGATGAGCTATCTCCTGCTCGTCATTATATTGTTAACTCCTTTCTTGACAATTCTGTCAAGTGTGGTATTTACTTTTAACCGCCGAACGCTGAACTCGGTGGTTCGCTCGCCAGGGGCAATGGTCGCGGACTAGGTCATGCGTCCTTGGTAGTAGCGGGTTTCCTTGAGTTCGCCGTTGATGACTTCCTGAAAATGCGCTTCGTGGCGTTGCACGGCGGGGGAGCCGAGATCGGTGGCGTTCTGATAAGCGGCCTGATGGTACTTAATCCAATGCGACAACTCTCTGCCGTTGGTCGAACCAGCCACGGGTGCGGCGTCATATGGGGTCAGACCGGTGATGGGCGTCGCGCCGGGAGTGCATGAGCCGTCCGAATGCACTGTGGATGGTGTTGCCGCGGGCGCGGGCGATACATGCCCTTGTACGGTGAGCCAGTTATCGGTGACCGGGTTGGCGGAACCATCCAGTGCGGCGACCAGTTCATCATCGATCTCCACGCTGGTGACCCATGTGCGTTGCGGAATCGGATGATTGGCCACCGGCGATCCGGCTGTCACCACATGCTCGATGGTATATTCCTCCGCCCAATCCGAGGCAAGCGTGGCGGCAACGATGCCACCTTGGGAGTGGCCGATCAGTGCCACGGGCTCGTCCTTGCCGATGCCTGCCTGACGCATCGCCTCGGCAACCATGCGAGCGCTGTCCGCTTTCCTGCGGCGTTCCTGATCGGCGCTCATCAGTTCCACGTTCTGCGCCCAGCCGAATGGTGAGTCAGGCTGTCCATCGGTACCCGGGATGGTGACCAGCCAGGAGTTGGTTCCATCGGCCCGTTCATAGCGTTGAATGGCGATGGTCCCATATTCGAGTCCGCTGTTCAGCTCGATTTTGCCGAGCCGCTCTTCGGCGAGTCTGCGCAGATTCTCCATTGACTCGGCCACCGATCCGCTTGCGCGGACGACGTCGGCATTCGCCTGCACCTCGCGCACTTCCAGATGATTGCCTTGGATGATGTCTTTCGCGGGGCCGGAGAAATTGGCGATTTTTCCCGCAGCCTTGTTGACCTCATCGGTGTGCGCAATGCTCTTGCCGATAGGTACGCCGCCAATGATTCCGCCCGCGCCGCTAAGCACTCCTTCCTGGAACGGATAGGTGAACGTGGACATCCATGCCGGGTTCGGTTTGCCGTCAATAGCCCAGCCGGCCAGAAAGCCGCCCGCCGCCACAGCGGCAACACCCACCGCGGCATATCCCGGTTTGGCCTGTGTGCCGGCCTGCAATAATTCGGTAAACATGCGCCGAGCCGTCATCTCCGCCTGAGAATACAGAGAGTGTGCGCGAATCAGCAGATCGGCCGCGCCACGCAGGTCATCGCTCAACCGCTGGCATGCCGTTGCATGGTCATAACACCGATTGCCCAGCGCGGCATATGGTGCAGTGACATGGCCGGGAACAACGGCGCTCGGATCGCCCGACTGCAAGGTGACGCACATCGGCGCACTATGCCGATGTGACCGTAACTGTAATGCGGCCGATTCCCAAGCCGTGGCTATGGCCGCAAATCCTGCCGCCTCGTCATCGAGAGCCTTGGCTATGGCGGCATATTCTTCAAGAGTGGCTGGCGCATATCCCACTCCGCCGTAAACGGACGATTCCACCTGCCAGTAATCGTGCTCGCTCATGATGACCCCCAAGCCAATCGGCGGGTGGTCTCCATGTCTTGCGCGAGACTGGCCGAATACTGTGCGGTGCGACTGAGCCGCGATCGGAATAGATCGGCGGCTTTACCGGTCCACACGATGCTGCGGGAGCGGTTCACGGCCACCGCCGTCTGGTCCGATTGCGCCAGTGTGGCCGCACGCTGGACGGACACGAGGTCGCGACTACGCTGTACCGCCGCATGGCAAGGGCAAGTGCCGTAATCGAACGGCGTCACCGTATTGCCGGCAAAGCCGCCGGTGGGGTCGATGGGTGCTGGGTTGCTGGTGTAGGTATTCATATATCCAGCTAAAAGGACAGGACTCATGCTTGTCCAGCCGGGACGACCAATGTGGTTCTAGCTTGCCGATTTTGGGCGAATTTATCCCCAAGTGTTGTGCATAGTCGTAACGATTATCCACAAATAGCCTGTTTGGGCATACCTCGGATCAGCCATGGGCTATCGAAAATTGGACAAACGCCAAAGCCGACAGCCGAAACCGGGAAACAGCCGCGATAAAGCCATGACCCGTGAGGGTGTGAGAAAAAGAGCAACCGTGAACGATTGCTCACCACGGCTTGGTAGCCCCGGTACCCTTGTTCTGCGTCGCCTTCTGCTTGGATTGGGTGGTGTTCGACTGGGTATCGGTGGATTGCTGATTGGCCTTCATCAGCTCCTCGACCTGCTTCTTCTGCTCGTCGGTCAACGCGCCGCCCTTTTTTGCATTGGATGAGGAACTCTCGGATTGCTGTGCCGACTGGGCTTGCCCGGAACCGGAACCGCTGTTCTGCGCCTCGGCCTGTTTCAGGGTGATCTTCGTCAGCTCGGAAGAAATCGAAGCATTGGTGTCGATGGCGTCCTTGACTTGCGGCAACAGAAGCGTGCGCATTCGCCCGGCCTCGGCGAATTGCGCATCGGTCTGCTGCTGTTGCGCCTTGAGCGTGGTGATATCCGTGGACTCGTCCTGAGCCGCTTTGATATTGGCGTTCAATGATGCGGTGGCCTGATTGAACGTAATCGAAGCGGACAGGTTTACTGACGCCACGCCGGCAACCAGCAGCAGCAATACGGCGCCACAAGCCAGGACGATACGTGCCCAAAGCGGGCATTTCGCCCGCATCCGAATATTCGCCGAGCCATCGTTCTCGTGGATTTCGTTACTGTTCCTCACAGCAGCCTCCTTGAGGTTGCGATCCATGCACCGACTTCCATGGCAAGCAATATCGCCAACGCAATGGCCAACGGCCATACCACCGGCGTGGTGCGTGTGCGTTCCTTGACCGTGGTGGTCATGCGCCACTGCTTCGACGACCTGGCCGAAACCGAATCCGCCAAAGTCTGTGAAGCGTCCACGGCCACATATGTGCCGCTGATTTCGTCGGCAATGTCTTTAAGGTTCTTCTCATCCATCTTGGAGATGCCGGGTTCGCCGGTATCCGGGTCGACCACCCAGTGGTCCGTGGTGTTGGAATCGCCGGCACTGACGCCATCGGCGATGACGGGAATCTTGCCGCCCTCGGTCGAGCCGACGCCCACGGTAAACCCATCATTGAGATACTGTCGCAGTGACGAGAACGTACGACGCGTCACATTCGAGGTCTGTTCGCCGTCAGTGATGAGGTACAGCACAATCGCATCATCCGGGTGCGCTTCACGAATCGACTTCGCGGTCAGCAGCAATTGATCGATCGGAGCATCCAGACTGGATCCCGCCGACACGGATGTGGCTTCCACCGCCAACGTGTTGGCCCAATTATCGATGGCCGGCGCATCCGGGGTCAGCGGCACATCAAGTGTTCCCGAAGCACCGAACCGTAACGCCGCGAAACTGGCGTCCGGGTAAGCAGCGGTCACATCATGCACGGCCTGACGCGCGGCATCGATGCGGGTAATGGTCTTCTCGGACCCGTATGTGGCATCAGCCACCGCCATCGACCCGGTGGTATCCACCGCCACGATGACGTCGGTGGCATTGATGACCTGTGAGGTGGTAGACGATACCACGCTGGGAGTCAGTACCATCACCGCGACAATGAGCAGCATAAGCGTACGTCGTATGCAAGCCCACACGGTCTCGTCACTGGAAGCACGGCGGCGAACAAACAATACGATTTCGAGAATGGCCAGTACGGCGAGCCCGGCCGCCAGCAGTCCGCCGGCGACCCAGCCCAAGGCGGGGGAGAAGGTGAATCCGTTCATCGCCTCAACCTCCATGCACATACGATCCAGATAATGAGTATCACGGTCAGAGCAAGCGTCCACAGACCGGGAGCGTCCACCATTGAGGATTTCGCCTTGTTCTCCACATCCGTATCTCTACGCGACTGAATATCCCGTACCAGCTCATCTATCGACGCGCCATTCGATTGGGTGAGGAAGATGCCTCCATGCGACTCGATCGCGGACTTCATATCCGTTGTGGTTTGGTCCGATTCACTGGCTTTCGGCCCGGAATACAGGCCGTCCACGGTGATTTTGGTCTGCTGGGTCAAGTCCAACGCTTCGGTCAGCGAATAGGTGGGTTTGCCCGACACGACGTTGTCGGTGGCCAGCACGATGGATGCCGCACGCTGACGGTCGGCATTCGCATGATTGGCTTCGCCATAAGCGAAACCGGGGAGCATCGCCGCGCAAGACACCACGCCGTCGCCAATCAAGGAGGTGGCGTCCTTGCGGTTCTGCGTGCCTTCGAGCCAATTGGCGATGTCCTGATATTCGGCATCGGACATCTTGTCGACGTCATCCTGCGACTCGACGCCTTTCAGCGCCTTGCTGGCGGAGGTCAACTGTTTGGTGACCAGTTCGTAGTCGTCGGTCAGCGGGAACACCGTGCGTGAGGTCGAGTTGAAGATACTCAAACCGATACGTTCCCCCTCGAAATGCTTGACCAGTTCCAAATAGGTATCGATGACCTCGCGATCATAGGGGAGCGTGGACCCCGACACATCCAGACACAGGACGATATCTCGGCTGGAAGCGCGTTCGTCACCGGCATCCACTTGGCTGGGGCGAGCCACCAGCACAATGGCCAGCGCCAGCGCAAGCACCAGCACGCTGATGGCGAGACGGCCCAAAGCGCGCCATTGACGGAACAGGCGGGAAGCGTGCTCGGTATCGAGATCGTCGTCCATCGAGAATACAGGGGTGTCGTTGGCGGTGTTACGGCGGGCGAACACGACAATCAGCACGATAATCGCCAGCGCCGCCAAGACGCCGGCCAGAGCGGCCCAAGGCCAATGCCATGACAGCATCATGAACGCCACCTTTCCACCAGATTCGCCACCCACTCGGCGGCCTGCTGCACGCTGGTCGTCTGGGCGATTCGGTTGCGGGCATCATCGGCAAATTCCGGTGGATACAACGCGCTAATGGTCTGCTTCAATGCGTCCAATCCTTGGCGATTCGCGGGCGTGCGATTCAGGTACGCCAAATCGGTCAGCGTACTGGAACTGAGCTCCCTGCCTGAGGCGGCACCGGCGAAATCACGGGCGATGACGGCCAATTCGACGAAAGCCTCATGCCGGGGCAGTGCTCCGGATTCATGACGGGCCACCACATCGTCGATGCGGGCACGCCACTCGGCCTTGGAGCTGGCATTGCTATGAGTGCCACGCGCACGGTCGCTGTTCCGAGGTTTGCGTGCGGGGCGAGCCAGCATGATGATCAACGCGATCAGACCTACCGCCAGCAACAGGCATGCGACGATGGCCATCACCAGGGGAGTGGTCAAGGCCAACGACTCCACGGGCCTGAGATCGCCGGGATCAGTGGCGAGCGGGATGATGGGGAACATGCTGTGCATCATAGATCACCCGCCAAAGTCAGTCCGACCAGTTCGGGTGCAGTGCCCAGTCTATTGCGTGTGGTGCGGGCCAATGCCCGGGACACCAGGGCGACGAAACGATCGAACATGGATTCGCTGGATGCGGCTCGAATGATATGGGAACCGGCACGGGTGAGCTCCTGTTCCAAAGCCGCGGCCATATACGCGCGATGAGTATCGACCTCGGCCGCTGCCTTGGCGTTGCGCAGGAATGCCGGCACACGCCGTGCACTCAAGCCGTCGGCGGGAGCGTGGCGGGATGAGACGGCCTTGAACGGATTCATCGTCGCCACATCGATCAGCACCATCGGATGGGTGCGGGTAATACGACGGATCGTGGTGATATGCCGCTCCTCCATCGCATGCTCATCGGTGGCCAATACGATCAATGCCTCGCGATCCTTGATACGGCGCGCATATTCCAGCAGTGCGTCGATATTACGGTGATGATCCCAATCACGATCAAGCGCCTTGTCCAGCGTGCGTTCGAACTGCGCGAACCCACCGTTGAACGGCACGCGGGTGATGCTGGACTCATCGCCGAACACCAGCGAAATATCGTCCGACCGGCGCAACGACAGTGCGGCGAACATACGCAGCGCATTGGCGGCAACCTGCCATGCGCGTTCTCCGGAAGGGCATACGCCAGTCATCTCCAGGCCAACGTCCATCAGCAACCAGACCCGTGACGTCGACAGGCGCTCGCGCTCGACCACCATGGGGCGGCCTTGGCGGGCGCTGGTCTTCCAATCGATAAGACGGGATTCGTCACCTGGCTCATAGGCATGCACATCCATCGCATCGCCGCTGCCGCCACGACGCCCGGATGCGTGTTCGCCCTCCAGCACGCCCAAAGCCTTCCTTACTGTAGGCAGGCTCAGCTGAGTGCCAAGGGCCTCGATCTTCTTGCGAACGGAATCGGAACTCACGGAACAGGAACCGTTTCGACGATCTTGTCGACGATCTGATCGCTGACCACGCCATCGGCCAGTGCCTCGAACGTCAGCATAATACGGTGGCGCAGCACCTCATGAGCGAACGCCTTGAGATCCTCGGGCACCACATAGTCGCGCCCGGACAGCAATGCCTTCGCCTGGCCGATGCGGGTCAAGGCGATGGTGGCGCGCGGCGAGGCACCCAAACGCACCAAGGATGACAGTCCCTTGATGGGGCGGGAACCGGCACCTCGTGACGTGGCGGTGATATCGACCGCATAACGCATGATCGCGTCGGAAACATGCACGCGGCGTGCCGCCTTGCGCAAAAAATCAACGTCGGACACGGAAATGCGTTCGCCGGTGATGGTGTCGGGACCGATCATGTCGGAGCCACGGCGGGTGAGCATGGCCAGCATCCGAGCCTCTTCGTCGGGCGAAGGATAGGTCATGACGGCCTTCATCATGAAACGATCCATCTGGGCTTCGGGCAGGTTGAACGTGCCCTCCTCCTCAATCGGATTCTCGGTGGCGATCACCATGAACGGCTTGGGCAAGGCGATACGCTGCCCGCCGATGGTCGTGGCCCCCTCGGCCATGGCCTCAAGCATGGCGGACTGGGTTTTGGCATTCGAACGGTTGATCTCGTCCAGCAGTACGAAATTGGCGTGAATCGGGCCGATCTGCGTGGTGAACTTCTGCGACGCAAAATCGAAGACCTGCGTGCCCACCAGATCGGATGGCATGAGATCAGGAGTGCACTGCACGCGTTTGAACGAGCCGGATACGCAGGTGGCGAGTGTCTGGGCGGCCGTGGTCTTGGCCAAGCCCGGCACGGATTCGATAAGAATATGCCCGCCGGCCACCAAGGTCACGATAAGCGATTCGCGCAGATTATCCTGACCCACCAGTGTCTGGGCGAATCTCGCCCGAATGATGTCGGCCAGGATACGTGCGCGCTTGGCGTCATCGGCACCCAGCTGAGCCGACACGCCGGGCGCGGGAACGGTGACCGGTCGTGCGGCGGTGGTCTGCGAAGGTATGTTCGGTTGCGTGGGGAACAAAGTCATGTCCCCACTGTAACTACTTACAATGACTGTTGGTCTGTCTAAAGAGTCCAATCCACCGGTTCGGCACTCATGGTGACTAGGGCTTGATTGGCTCTGGAGAATGGTTTGGAGCCGAAGAATCCGCGGGAAGCGGACAGCGGACTCGGGTGAGGCGATTTGATAATGAAGGCATTGGTCAGCAATGGCTCGAGGCTTTGCGCATTACGCCCCCAGAGAATCGCCACCAGCGGCTTGGGCTTGCCATCGGCGTCCGTGCGCGCGTTCAACGCACGAATCGCGGCCTCGGTGACTTCCTCCCAGCCTTTGCCCTGATGCGAATTCGGCCGCCCGACGCCGACGGTCAGACATCTGTTGAGCAACATCACCCCACGTTCCGTCCACGGTGTCAGATCGCCATTGGTGGGCATGGGCGCCCCAAGGTCGTCAACCAATTCCTTATAAATATTGACCAGGCTTTTCGGCAGCGGGTGAACATTCGGCGCCACGCAGAAGCTCAAGCCCACCGGGTGACCCGGGGTCGGGTAGGGGTCCTGGCCGACAATCAGCACCTTGATGGAATCGAACGGGATGGTGAACGCGCGCAGAATATTGTGGCTTGCCGGCAGCCACGGGCGTCCGGCGGCGTTTTCCGCACGAAGAAAATCGCCCATATGGTGGATGGTGGGCTCCACGTCGGCCAAGGCATGGGCCCACCCCGGCTCTACCAGTTCGCTCAATGGTTTGATCATGACTCACCACTGTAGTCAAACGTGCATATCCGGTGCACGGGGCGTGGTGTGGTGGACTGATGAGTTGTTTGCCGATTACACTCATGGGTAGTTTTGACAGGAAGAAAGGGCGATTATGGCACGCGACACGATGACCTACGAATCCTATGAACCGGATTCCTTCGACAATCCTCCGAAGGGGCCGGTGGGAGTTCACCGTGGCGCTCGTTCGGTAGTGGCCCGCCTCTGCCCGTTCATCGTCGTTATTCTGGTGGCCGCACTGTGCGGTGTCGGGGCCTGGGCATGGATTTCCGGGGAATACAAGAATGTAATAGGAGGATCGTCCCAGACGGTGGCCACGTCCAAGTCCGATTCGTCCAGCAAGGCTGAGACCAAGAACAGCACCAAGGATGATTCCTCGTCCACTTCGGCCGATTCGTCCAAGGACTCGACTTCGGATTCGGCAAAGTCCGATACCGACAGTGACACGACATCCTCGAATGAGAATCAAAACTCCAATCAGCAGTCTCAGCAGTCCGAAGCCACCGCGACTGTGAATAAGGCCACGCAGGTGCGTGTGGTCAACGCCACAGGAATCCAAGGATATGCAGCTCGGCAGGCCGATGTGCTGCAGACCGCCGGTTACACCAGCGTCGAGGCGACCAATCCGAGCGGTACATTGCCGGCTTCTTCTGTGGTGTGGTATCAGAATGAGACCGATAAGGCCACCGCCGAGGATGTGGCGACCGCGCTTGGCATTTCGGCTGTGGAGCAGGTGCAAGGACTCGCCGTTCCCATTACGGTGGTGTTGCTCAACTAGCGTTGTTGATGCGCCCCTTATATCGGCGTGAAATACATCGAAAACTGTGAGCGTTCTCGCGTCTATGGAATAATTCGTACCGAAAATGTGCCGCTGCGGTTGGGATTGTTCCCTCGTCGCTGTACAATCGTCATCTAGTCGCGAGGTAGGGGGAGCGCGATGAGGTTCTTTTTACGTTCCCTATAGGTTTTGTGTCGCGACGCCTAAGGGAACAAAGGAAAGACCAGATATGGCACAAGGTACCGTGAAGTTCTTCCTTGCCAAGAAGGGGTTCGGGTTTATCCAGCCGGACGACGGCGGCGAGGACGTTTTCGTGCACTACGCGGAAATCAAGGACGACGGCAGCACCAATAAGTTCAAGATGCTGTACGAAGGCGATCGCGTGGAGTATACGCCCGCTTCGTCCGGCAAAGGCACGCAGGCAAAGGATGTTGTCAAGCTGTCTTCGGGTGAAGCCCGCTCCGAGTGAGCAACACGCACGCAAGGATGTGCATTGAAGGCCCTGACCGTTTCGACGGTTGGGGCTTTTTCATGCCCAAAGCGCAATCGCCGCCGATGATGTTGGCACTCGGCGGTCGCGAGTGCTAATGTCTGGGTTAGCACTCGGAGGTCGAGAGTGATAATCGGCAGCTGACGGCTGGTCGTCACGACTCGACGCTTGCGAGTGATAACCGGTATACCTAGCCATTTGGAGGAATACGCAACCATGGCAAAGATCATCTCTTATGATGAGGAAGCCCGTCAGGGCATGCTGGAGGGCCTTGACAAGCTCGCCAACACCGTCAAGGTCACCTTGGGCCCGAAGGGCCGCAACGTCGTGCTCGACAAGACCTACGGCGCTCCGACCATCACCAACGATGGTGTGTCCATCGCCAAGGAAATCGACCTTGAAGACCCGTACGAGCGCATCGGCGCCGAGCTGGTCAAGGAAGTCGCCAAGAAGACCGACGACGTCGCCGGTGACGGCACCACCACTGCGACCGTGCTGGCTCAGTCCCTGGTTCACGAGGGTCTGAAGAACGTGGTCGCCGGCTCCAACCCGATCGCCCTGCGTCGCGGCATCGAGAAGGCCACCGAGGTCATTGTCAAGGAACTCGTCGCTGCCGCCAAGGACGTCGAGACCAAGGACCAGATCGCCGCCACCGCCACCATCTCCGCCGCCGACCCTGAGGTCGGCGAGAAGATCGCTGAGGCTCTGGACAAGGTCGGCCAGGACGGCGTTGTGACCGTTGAAGACAACAACCGCTTCGGCCTGGACCTCGACTTCACCGAGGGCATGCGTTTCGACAAGGGCTACATCGCCCCGTACTTCGTCACCAACGCTGACGACCAGACCGCAGTGCTCGAAGATCCGTACATTCTGCTGACCTCCGGCAAGGTCTCCTCCCAGCAGGACATCGTGCACGTGGCCGAGCTGGTCATGAAGACCGGCAAGCCGCTGCTGATCATCGCTGAGGACGTCGATGGCGAAGCACTGCCGACCCTGATCCTGAACAACATCCGTGGCACCTTCAAGTCCTGCGCCGTCAAGGCCCCGGGCTTTGGCGACCGTCGCAAGGCCATGCTGCAGGATATGGCCATCCTGACCGGTGCTCAGGTTGTCTCCGACGAACTGGGCCTGAAGCTCGAGTCCGTCGACACCTCCGTGCTCGGCCATGCCAAGAAGGTCATCGTCTCCAAGGACGAGACCACCATCGTTCAGGGCGCTGGCTCCAAGGAAGACATCGACGCTCGCGTGGCCCAGATCCGCGCTGAGATCGAGAACACCGACTCCGATTACGACCGTGAGAAGCTGCAGGAGCGTCTGGCCAAGCTGGCCGGCGGCGTGGCTGTCATCAAGGTCGGCGCTGCCACCGAGGTTGAGGCCAAGGAGCGCAAGCACCGCATCGAAGATGCCGTGCGTAACGCCAAGGCCGCCATCGAGGAAGGCCTGCTGCCCGGCGGTGGCGTGGCCCTCGTTCAGGCTGCTGCCAAGGCCGAGAAGGCTGAGGCCGTCACCTCCCTGACCGGCGAAGAGGCTACCGGTGCCGCCATCGTGTTCCGCGCCATCGAGGCCCCGATCAAGCAGATCGCCGAGAACGCCGGCGTGTCCGGTGACGTGGTCATCAACACCGTCCGCTCCCTGCCTGATGGCGAAGGCTTCAACGCCGCCACCGACACCTACGAAGACCTGCTGGCCGCCGGTGTGACCGACCCGGTCAAGGTGACCCGCTCCGCTCTGCAGAACGCCGCCTCCATCGCTGGTCTGTTCCTGACCACCGAGGCCGTCGTTGCCAACAAGCCGGAGCCGAAGCCTGCTGCCCCGGCCGCCGGTGCCGACATGGGCTACTGATCCGCAAACGATCGCTAGCTGATTGAGCTGAAAGGGGATTCCTTCGGGAGTCCCCTTTTTTGTATTCTGGTTCCCTCTTTGAGGGGAGCTGTCGAACGCAGTGCGACTGAGTGGGGAGCTACGGTGTAGGGATACTCCCCTCAGTCTCGCTTCACGATCCAGCTCACCTCCGGGGGAGAGCCAAGAAACTAGCTGGCAAACAGGCGCGAAGCTTGGATTTCGGCGTCAGCGTACACGGTGGAGGCTTGCGTCAGCGAGCGTTGGATGGACTCGAGTGAGGCCTCCATCTGCTGTTGGGCCGCACGCCACTGTTCGGCTACCGCGGTGAACTGGGTGGCCGCCGAACCTCGCCATGCGTCCTGCAAGGCATTGAGATTGGTGTACATGCCGCCCACGGCCTGCCTGATTTGCGAGATCGAAGTGGCCACTGCGGCCGAGGATGATTGGATTCGCTCGGAATCTACCTGATATTGGGGCATCGTTGCTCCTTTTCTAGAGGGTTAATGGTATGTATGGCGGCCGCTTGCCAATACCGGCCGCTAAGGTGGAGGATATGTCAACAACGAATCGGGCAGACGGAAAAACAACTATTGTGGTCCTAGCTTCGGAGCCGTCCTGTTCGGCCTTCGGGAATATGGTCCGAAAATGGCTTGTTTGCGCCATTTGCGCCCTTGCTGCAGTAGCGATGAACGCAATGTGGATAACCGCAAATGCCTATGGGGATAACTCGGGCGACAGCTCTGACAGCTCCAGCAGCAGCACCGACAGCGGCGTGACCATCACCGAGAACATCACGGATACGGAAAATCTCCTGGGCTCCCATGCGGCCAAAGTCACGGATGCCATCGCCAAAACCGAGAAGGAAACCGGTGTACACGTGCATCTGCTGTATCTTTCCAGTTTCAATAGTCAACAGAAACCGGAAGACTGGGCGGCAACCGTGATGGAGTCCATGCATCCCAAGCCGAACACAGTGATGCTTGCCGTGGCCTCGAATGACGGCAACCTGGTGGTCGTCGTGTCCAAGAACTCCGATAAGTGGCTTCTCGATAACAAAACCGTCGATAAGCTATCCGAAGCCGCACAGCAGCCGTTACTGGAAAACCCACCGAGCTGGTCTGGCGCGGCAACGGCAATGATGGATCAAATCGTGAAATCCAAAAAAGCCTCCACCTCATCGTCCACGGTGACCGTAGGCATAATCATCATGGGTGTGGTGTTGGTGGCGCTGGTCATCATCATCGTGGTCATGGTGGTGATTCGTCGGCGCAAGGAGATCACGAAGGATTCCAAGGCCGAACTCCAAGATGACATTCAGGAAACGCCCAGAAGAGCACGACACTCTAGAAGGCATGAGTAAGCCTATTGAAGCATCGATTGTTGTTGTCGACGACGAGCCGTCCATCCGAGAACTGCTGGTCGCTTCCCTGCACTTCGCCGGATTCGAGGTAAACACCGCCGCTTCCGGTTCCGAAGCCATTGAGGTTATCGAAAAAGTGCAGCCTGATCTCATCGTGTTGGACGTCATGCTGCCTGACATCGATGGATTCACCGTCACCCGCCGTATCCGCCAGGAAGGCATTACCGCCCCTGTGCTGTTCCTCACCGCTCGTGACGACACCCAAGACAAGATCATGGGCCTGACCGTCGGCGGTGACGATTACGTCACCAAGCCGTTCAGCCTCGAGGAAGTCGTGGCTCGCATCCGCGCCATTCTGCGCCGTACCCGCGAACAGGTGGAAGATGACCCGATTATTCGCGTCGCCGACTTGGAAATCAACGAGGACTCCCACGACGTGACCCGTGCAGGGCAGCCGGTTGACCTGAGCCCTACCGAATACAAGCTGCTGCGCTACCTGATGGACAACGAGGGCCGAGTACTGTCCAAGGCACAGATTCTCGACCATGTCTGGCAATACGACTGGGGCGGCGACGCAGCCATCGTCGAATCGTACATCTCCTACCTGCGCAAGAAAGTCGACGGCATCGAGGTCGACGACGGCGAAGGCGGCAAGCGCAAGGTTACCCCGCTGATTGAAACCAAGCGCGGCATCGGATATATGATTCGCGAACCGAAGAACTAGTCGCCCCATCCATAACGCATCGTAATCTCATGAGTATCCCCGATAAGCAGTCAGGCGGCGTACCGCCGAGCAGCACGCCGAACGCCGCCCCGAACACGAATCCCATGCCTGCAATGCCGCCGTTCGCCGCCCATTTCCAAGAGCGGAACGAACGTAAGAAAAACATGCTGATGCGGCATATCGACCGTATCTCGTTGAGCAGCAAGCTGGTGGCCTGCACCATCGCCGTGCTGCTCATCGGCGTGTCGGTGATTTCCTTCTCCATCCGCGCGTTGGTGAACAACTACATGCTGCAGAAAACCGACACCCAGTTAAGCTCGCAAAGCCAGCTGGTGGTCAACAATATCGATCTGCTGTCAAGAAATGACTCATCGGGGCCGAACTCGTACTTTCTGCAGATTCAATATACCGACGGCACCAAAGACAAAGAGGGCAATCCTCTGGTCGTGACCCCGCTGATGCCGCAGATGCAGGACGGTATCGTATCGGTGCCGATTCTTCCTACCTATGGTGATACCAGTGGCATCACGCTCGGCCAGGCATTCACTACGCAGGCAGTGGCCAAGCAGATCATCACGGTGCAGTCCGACAGTGCGGACAGCCAGAACGATCCGGCCAACGGAAACTCCAATTCCTCTGACACCATCACCAAGGTACTGGCCAGCCCCACTGTCAATGCCAACCATGCCGCCATCGTCACGGCGAGGGCGCCATGGCGTATTCTGCCGGTGACCTTCCAGCAAAACGGCAAGGACCGGGCCGTGGTGTACATCGGCTTGTCACTGGCCGACCAGATCGACACCGTCAACACACTCACCCGATACTGCATTGTGGTCGGCATCGCCGTGGTGCTGCTCGGCGGCTCCCTGTCCACGCTGATCATCCAGCACACGATGACGCCGCTGAAGCGCATCGAGAAAACCGCTGCAAAGATTGCCGCCGGCGACCTGAGCCAGCGTATTCCTTCCGCGCCGGAAAACACCGAGGTCGGCTCCCTGGCCGCCTCGCTGAACTCCATGCTCGCCCGAATAGAATCCAGTTTCCATGAGCAGGAGGAGACCACCGACAAGATGAAACGGTTCGTCTCCGACGCCAGCCATGAGCTGCGCACCCCGTTGGCCGCCATCCATGGCTATGCGGAGCTGTATAAGATGCAGCGCGATATGCCTGGTGCCTTGGAGCGTGCGGACGAGTCCATCGAACATATCGAACGGTCCAGCCAGCGCATGACGGTTCTTGTTGAGGATCTGCTGTCTTTGGCCCGTCTCGATGAGGGGCGCGGCATCGATGTGACCGGCACGGTGAAACTCTCGTCGCTGGTCACCGACGCCGTCGATGACTTGCATGCGCTCGACCCGGACCGTGCCGTTCGCCGCATGCAGATTTCCCTCGAACCGGCGCGCGATTTGAACCATCCCGCCGAATTCAACCTTGCCGAAGGCGATTGGCCCGAGGTTATACTGCCCGGCGACGCCTCTCGACTGCGCCAGGTGGTGACCAACATCGTGGGCAACATCCACCGCTACACGCCTGCCGATTCGCCTGCCGAGGCCGCGCTCGGTGTGATGCCGGCCGCCATCGATCCAAGACAGCTCGCTCGCATGCCCGCCAGCGACGCGTCAATGCGGCGGTTCATCGACGCCGCCGAAGTAGGTGCCTCGATGCAGACCGGCTATCGATATGCCGTATTGCGTTTCGTGGACCATGGCCCCGGCGTGCCGCCTGAATCACGCTCGAAGATTTTCGAACGCTTCTACACCGCGGACCCGTCCCGTGCCCGAGAAAAGGGCGGTACCGGTTTGGGCATGGCCATCGCGCAATCCGTGGTCAAAGCACATCACGGCTTTATCTGCGCCACCGGCACCGATGGGGGAGGCCTGACCTTCACCGTGGTGCTGCCGATTGAGCAGATCGCCGCTCCTGAGCCCAAGCAGTCCACCGGAAAAACCAAGGACGCCAAACAGAAGACTTCTTGGTTCAGCTCTGAGCGTAAGACTCAGGCGACTCAGCCCAAAGCGTGAGGTCAAGCCCTGTGAGGTAAACTGTACCTTCGGTTTACTATTTCCATTGAGGATTAAGGAAGGTTCGCAATGCCCACCGGTCGAGTTCGTTGGTTTGACGCAGCCAAGGGTTATGGCTTCATCACCAGTGAGGAAGGCAAGGATGTGTTCCTGCCGGCTCAGGCCCTACCCACTGGCGCCACCACGTTGCGCAAGGGGGCCAAGGTGGAGTATTCCGTGGTGGACGGCCGTCGTGGGCCGCAGGCCATGGATGTTCGCCTGATCGCCTCCGCTCCCAGCTTGGTCAAGGCCACCCGCCCGAAGGCGGATGACATGGCCGCCATCTGCGAGGACCTCATCAAGATGCTTGATGCGGCTGGCAATACGTTGCGCCGTCACCGTTACCCATCTGCTGCCGACAGCAAAAAGCTGGCCACGTTGCTGCGTGCGGTGGCGGATCAATTCGATGTACAGGACTGATCTGATCTATGACTGATACCACCGAAACCATCGTGACACCGGACCCTCACGCCATCGCGCGCGCCGTGCTGCTCGAAGTGGCCGACGAGAGCGATCAGGTGGGGGATTTCGTTACCTCATATGATCTTGAGGATCATGTCACTGACTTCCGCTTCGCCGCGAATATCCGTGGCTACGAAGGATGGCAATGGTCGGTGACGCTGTATCACGACGAGGAGATCGACTCCTGGACCGTCAGCGAATCCTCCTTGATCCCCACTGAGGGCGCGTTGATGCCGCCCAAGTGGATTCCTTGGAAGGATCGCCTTGAGCCCACGGATCTGGCTCCCACCGATTCGATCGGCACCGATCCGGATGACGAGCGCATCGAGGAAGGCGAAGTCGAGGAATCCTCGCTGCAGGATGTCAACGATGCCGTCGAGGCCTTCCGACTGACCCGCCGTCACGTGCTGACCTCGTTGGGGCGTGCGCAGGCTGCCAAGCGCTGGTATGAAGGTCCGCGAGGCCCCAAAGCGTTGAGCACCAAAACCGCCGAAGGCAACCTGTGCTCCACCTGTGGTTTCTTCGTGCCGCTCGCGGGCGAACTCGACCGTATGTTCGGCGTGTGCGCCAATAAGTGGAGTCCGGATGACGGCCGCGTGGTTTCCTTGGACCACGGCTGCGGTGAGCATTCCGAAATCGAACCTCCCGAGCCAAGCCAGCTGTGGGTGCAGTCCAAGCCTGCTTTCGACGATCTGCATATCGACGTGGTGGCCGACCGCCCGCGCAAGCAGGAGCCGGCTGCCCAGGACGAGGCTGAAGGCGAAACCGACAAGACAGGCGAGCCTGCCGGTGATGATATCGAAGCACAGAAGACTGTTGACGGGAACGCCGTCGATACCGAGCCCGCTGAGGAGGCGGCAGGCGACGGGACCTCGCAATCCCAGTCTGCCGGTGATGAGTCCGTTGCACAGAACGCATCCGATTCCGTTGTGGATGTTGATGCAGCTGATTCCAGCGACGAGTCCAAGTCTGATGCTGACGACGAGGCCACCGAAGAGGACATCCTCAACAACACCGTTGCCGATGATGATGAGGATGATGAGATGGACGACGAAGAGGATAACGTTCGTCCTTCAGACGATGTGACTCCTGAACTCGAAACCGTCATCGATCTCATTGAGCAGCTGCGCCAGAACAGGGCGGACGAGGAATAAAATAAACGCCAATCCTGCTCCCCAACAGCAGAATGTACTTTCGGATCAACTTATAGGTCTCAGCGAAGATGTTTCCTAAAAAGTAGATGGTGATGGGGTTGCAGGAATAAAGAATTCCTCCCTGCAAGCCCATCACCGAGGCGTGCGTTAGCGCTCCATGCCGATTTCGGTGAATCAGTGCACCACGGTCACCGTGCATTCGGCGAAGTTCATGATCTGGCGGGACACCGATCCCAGGAAGTGCGCGTCCAGCCCGGACAGGCCACGCGAGCCGACCACCAGATGGCTGGCGTACCGCGATGCCGCGATCAGCCCCTTGGACGCGGGAATATGGAAGGCATTCGCGCTGACCTTGACGCCATCGGGAATCCGGGCCTTGGCCATCAGCTCAGAGAGAATCTCCTCGGCGCGGCGCTGACCGACCTTCACCGGTGCCACGGCGTTCTCATAGCCCGGAATAACGCCCAAATCCTTGAGCTGCCAGCAGAACATCACATGCAGCGGCGTGTCGTGCAGTCGTGCCTCTTCCAGCGCGAAGTCGAACGCGCGGCGGGAAGTCTCGGAACCATCCACACCAACCACCACCGGGCGGCGAGCCACCTCGACCACGGGCTGTGGCTGCGTGTAGTGGACCGGCTGGTCTCCTGGCGTCAGGGCATTGGCGATGGCATCGGTCACGGTCTCATCCTCGCTGCCGGCGATGCGCACCACGGTCACCGGCACTTCGGCGGCCTCGGCCAGCGAAGCGGACAGGGACCCCATGAACCAGCGGGCCACACGGCTCAGCGAGCGGCGGCCGACCACGATCTGCTGCGCATCATGGCCGATCTGCAGCAGGGCGGACGTGCCGGAGGCCTTCACCGAGGTGAGCTTCAGATTCGCCGGATCGAAGTCGATGCCTGCAGCGGCCTTGTCGACCCACACGCGCAGCTCGTTGGCGATATCGTGGCGGACCTTGGCCCAGGCCTCGTCGCTGTCCGGTTCGGACCCCATATCCCAGGAATGCGTCCAGCCAAACACGGCGTTGACGCTCTGACCGGTTAACGAAGCCTCCTCAAGCGCCCACTTCAGCGCGGCAAAGGATTCATCGGAACCATCCACGCCGACAACGATGTCGGGCTTGGTTGTCGCTTCACTCATTTCGAGCCTCCTTGTTATCGACTACGGGTGAATCTAGAACCAGCATATCGTTTTCTTATCCTCTTACGGCGCAATTCATGGAATCCGATGAATAAACGTCATCGTGAATCGGTAGAGTAAGACGGAATGTCAATTGAGGAAGGACAAGCATGTTCGAACGGTTTACCGACCGTGCACGGCGCGTGATCGTGTTGGCGCAGGAAGAGGCGAGGGCCCTTCAGCACAACTACATTGGCACCGAACACCTGCTGCTCGGCCTGATCCGCGAAGGTGAGGGCGTGGCCGCCAAGGCGCTCGCCTCGAAGGGCGTGGAGCTGGATGCCACCCGCAAGCAGGTCGAAGAGATGATCGGCAAGGGCAACGCGGCGCCGAACGGGCACATCCCCTTTACCCCGCACGCCAAGCAGGTGCTGGAGTTTTCGCTGCGTGAAGCCCTGCAGCTGGGCCACAGCTACATCGGCACCGAGCACATCCTGCTCGGATTGATCCGCGAAGGTGAGGGCGTGGGCACCCAGGTGCTCATCAAGATGGACGTCGATCTGGGCGAATTGCGCAGCGCGACCATCGATATGATCCGCGGTAACTCCGGCACTGGCGACGGCAAGGGCGAACTGGCCAACGCCGGCGGCGTGGCGGATAAACAGAACAAATCCGGTTCCGCCATCCTCGACCAATTCGGACGCAACCTGACGGCCGAAGCCGCCGAAGGCAAGCTGGACCCGGTCATCGGCCGCACCAACGAGATCGAACGCGTCATGGTCGTGCTTTCCCGACGCACCAAGAACAACCCGGTGCTGATCGGCGAGCCGGGAGTGGGCAAGACCGCCGTGGTCGAAGGCTTGGCCCAGAAAATCCAAGCCGGCGACGTGCCGGAAACCCTGAAGGGCAAGCAGGTCTACTCGCTGGACCTCGGTTCCATGGTGGCCGGCTCACGCTACCGTGGTGATTTCGAGGAGCGCCTGAAGAAGGTGCTGAAGGAGATCAAGACCCGCGGCGACATCGTGCTGTTCATCGACGAGATTCACACCATCGTGGGCGCCGGCTCGGCCGACGGCGCGCTGGGTGCCTCCGACATGTTGAAGCCGATGCTGGCCCGTGGCGAGCTCCAGACCATCGGTGCCACTACCACCGACGAGTACCGCAAGTACATCGAGAAGGACGCGGCTCTGGAACGCCGTTTCCAGCCGATCCAGGTGCATGAGCCGACCATCGCCGAGACCATCGAGATCCTGAAGGGCCTGCGTTCCCGTTACGAGAACCACCACCACGTGACCATCACCGATGGCGCGCTGCAGTCCGCCGCAGAGCTGTCCAGCCGGTACATCCAGGACCGTAACCTGCCTGACAAGGCCATCGACCTGATCGATGAGGCCGGTGCACGCCTGCGCATCAAGCGCCTGACCGCCCCGCCTGAGCTCAAGGAACTCGACGAGAAGATCGCCAAGATCGCCGTCGACAAGGACGAGGCCATCAAGGGCCAGGACTTCGAGAAGGCCGCCGAACTGCGCGACAAGCAGGAGAAGCTGGAAGCCGATCGCAAGCAGAAGGAAGACTCCTGGCGCGAAGGCGAGTCCGACGTCAAGATGGTCGTGGACGAGGACGTGATCGCCGAGGTCATCAGCTCCACCACCGGTATCCCGGTGTTCAAGCTGACCCAGGCCGAGTCCAAGAAACTGCTCAGCATGGAGACGGAGCTGCACAAGCGCATCATCGGTCAGGATGAAGCGGTTTCCGCTTTGTCACGGTCCATCCGCCGTACTCGCGTGGGTCTGAAGGACCCGAAGCGCCCGTCCGGTTCGTTCATCTTCGCCGGCCCCACCGGCGTCGGCAAGACCGAGCTGGCCAAGACGCTCGCCGAATTCCTGTTCGACGATGAGGACGCGCTGATTCGCGTGGATATGTCCGAGTTCTCCGAGAAGTACGCGGCTTCGCGGCTCTTCGGCGCGCCTCCGGGATACGTCGGCTACGAGGAGGGCGGCGAGCTCACCGAAAAGGTGCGCCGCAAGCCGTTCTCCGTGGTGCTGTTCGACGAGATCGAAAAGGCTCATCCGGACATCTTCAACACGCTGCTGCAGGTGCTCGATGACGGCCACCTGACCGACGGTCAGGGCCGCAAGGTGGACTTCAAGAACACCATCATCATCCTGACCACCAACCTCGGTACGCGAGACATCGCCAAGGCCGCCAACACGGGCTTCAACCTGGGTGCCAACAACGAGTCCAGCTACCAGCGCATGAAGGACCAGGTCAGCTCCGAATTGAAGCAGCAGTTCCGCCCGGAGTTCCTGAACCGTCTGGACGACATCATCGTCTTCAAGCAGCTCACCGAGCCGCAGGTGCGCCAGATCGTGGATCTGGATGTCAAGCAGCTCAACGACCGCCTGTTCGACCGTCATATGTCGCTCGAACTCACCGACGCCGCCAAGGACCTGCTCGCGCAGAAGGGCTTCGACCCGCTGCTCGGTGCCCGTCCGCTGCGCCGCGTGATTCAGCGTGACATTGAGGACGCCATCTCCGAGAAGATCCTGATGGGAGATCTCGAGGACGGTCAGCGCGTGATGGTGGATGCGGAAGGCGAGGGTATCCTTGGCGAATTCACCTTCAAGGGTGAGAAGTTCGAGGAGCCGGCCGTCGCCGATAAGCCCGCCGAAGCCGGTGCCGCCAACGATGCCGAAACTTCGTCCGAAGCCGCACCCGTGCACGCTGACGATTCTGGCGACGCTGCGCAGGAGTAGCGCATATAAGTAGTTGCGGAGCTCCCCTGTCAAGGGGAGCTACTGTTTGTGTCGGATTATTGCAGCAGGGCGAGTCCGGTGTCGATGGTCTCCTCGCGGGTAAACAGCGTGCGGCCGTCTGATTGCCGAGGCGTGCGTGGATGCGGTAGCTGAGATCTGCGCCGAGGAATTTGGCGAGTAATCTCCCCTTGCCGACGCATTCGTAGTGACTCGGGTTGCAAAGGCCTGACCCTGATAGTACGGGGTCAGGCCTTTCCCATCCCAAGACGCCGCTAAGAATTCACCTGAGAGTCGCCTTCCTAGGCATGGCCGTTCAATCGACGATCCTAGCGTGACTGGTGTGAGCAGGAATATGAAGAACCGGCGGTGGGCCGGCAAGCGATCGGGGATCGCTTTTGGTGCAGTAGCGCTTATCCTTACGGCTCTGGTGGTTCCTTATGCTTGTGCGGGAACCACGGGAGCCGTTCCTTTTTCCGGCGATAATCCATCTTCCGGCACCCGTACGGTGACCATCGCCGACATCACTGATTTTCACGGGCATATCGAACGTGGTGCGGACAACGCCACCGCCTTCACCGTGGCCGACAGCCATAATCCCGGCAATATGATCCCGGTATCGACCGGCGATTTGGTGGGAGGCTCCCCGTATGAGTCGGCGGTGGAGAAGGACCAACCCACGCTGGACATGGCCAAAGCGTGGGGATTGACGATTTCGGCGGTAGGCAACCACGAGTTCGACCGCGGTGTGTCTGATTTCAACAATCGTATCGCTGATCCCAGCAACGGCATCGACTGGCTGTGCGCCAACACGTCTGCCGCCAATAAGTCGTCTGACGGGCTGCTGAGCCATGTACGTGACTCTACGATTCGAACGGTGAACGGCAAGCGGATCGGTTTCGTGGGTGCCCTTACTGATGCGCTCGGCTCGGTAGCCACTCCGCAGATTACGCGTGATGCCGATCTTGACGAGCGGGCGGTGGACGCAATCAATCGCGTGGCCCGTGAACTCAAGCGCTCCGGAAAGGTGGATGCGGTGGTGGCCTTGCTGCACGCCGATGCCTCAGCCGCCGCCGATATTGGGCGAGATGTTGATGTGGTATACACCGGCCACAGTCATGCGATCAAGCGTGGTACGACCGCTGGTGGCGCGCCTATTTACGAGGCGGGCAGCTTTGGGCGGAACATGGCCGTGCAGGATTTGATCATCACCGGTGCCGGGCGTCGCGCCACGGTGCGAGTGGCCGACGTTGACCTCGGCAATGGCACCAGCCATACGGCGGTTGACGGCGTGCTGGGCGTGGAAGGGCTTAATGCGCATCCGGCGCAAGCCGCTTGGATGTCTGCCGGTGCTGAGGAGAACGATGAGGTATCGCGCGCGCAGCATATTTACCAAACGGCGGCAACATATTCGAATCATGCCGGCAGCGCGGTGATTGGCACTTTGGCCTCCGGTGTGAATTTCGACAAACAAGGTTCGGATAAGCACGGGAATACGGTCGGTGTGCTGGTGGCGGACGCGAACCGCGAGTCAATCATGAAGCATGTGTATGCCGGAAATCGCTTGCCGGTAATCGGATTTTCGAATGATGGCAGTCTGCGGACTCCACGGCTTGATATGAATGGCGATGGCAAAGTCACCGTGCGCGAGGTGGATAGTCTCATGGCCTTGCAGTTCAAGGCCGCGCATGAGACGCTCACCGGGCGCGATGTGAAGAGAGTGCTCGCCGAGCAATTTCGCCGTGACGATGGGCGACTGGAGCGGCGCTGGCTCGGCATCTCCTCGAACGTGACGTATCGGTATGCCGAATGCGGTACGGCCGGTGGGAACGGCAATGCCGATGCCGCCGCTGATACTGATGCCGCCGCTGACGAGTGTGCTGCCGACGAACATGCAGCGGTTCGTATCGTGAACCTCACCGTTGACGGCCGACCGATTGCGGACGATGACTTGGTGATTATCGCGTCCAATTCATATCTGCTTCAGGGCGGCGACAGTTACCTCGCCTTCCGTGCCGGAACCAATTACGGCGAGCTGAATATGCCATACAGTCAGCCGTTGCATGAATATCTGGCCGCACATCAAGGGCTCAGGCAGTTGTTGCAGCACCGGTAGGAACTCAGGCGTAAGACACCAATTACTGGGTGGCAAGGAACTATGGGGTGAAGTTATGAGTATAGGGCAGGAGAAAACGGCATAAATATGACGAAGCTCCCCTCGCTGAGGGGAGCTGTCGCCGTAGGCGACTGAGGGGAGTTTACGGTATAACCGTAAACTCCCCTCAGCCAGCTTTGCTGCCAGCTTCCCTTAGAGGGGAACCTGGCACGACATCCTTACTTGATGGCGTTCAGCCACTGCTCCTTGGTGGCCTTCTCGGCTTCGAGCTTGGCCTTCTTCTTCGGGTCGGACTCGGCCGCGATCTTGGCGTCGAGCTCGGCGAGCTGGGCGTTGAGCTGCTCCTCGAAGCTGGACTTGCGGGCGTCGGCCTCCGGATCGGTCTGCTTCCAAGCGGCATCCTCGATGGCCTTGATCTGCTTGTCAACGGCGTCGAGACGGTTCTCGATGCGGCGCATATCGTCACGCGGCACGTAACCGATCTGATCCCACTCTTCCTGAATCTTGGCCAGCTCCTGGCGGGCCTTCTTGGCCTCGGCGTCGGTCTTCACCGGCACCAGAGCCTCGGCCTTGACCAGCAGAGCCTCCTTAGCAGCCAGATTTTCCTTCTCGGAGGAGTTGATCTGATCGCGATCGGCCTGACGAGCGTTGAAGAAGGTGTCGGCGGCTTCGCGGAACTTGGCCCACAGCTCGTCGTCCTCGTTACGGCCAGCGCGGCCGGCCTTCTTCCAACGGTCCATCAGATCGTTGAACTTGCGGGAAGTTTCACCCCAAGCGGTGGAATCCTTGAGCTCGTTGGCCTCGGCGATAATCGCTTCCTTGGCTTCCTTGGCGGCTGTACGCTCGTTGTCGCGAGCCTGAGCCCACTTGCGGCGAGCCTGGTTGAAGGTGGTACGGGCGGCGGAGAAGCGCTTCCACAGCGCCTCGGCCTCCGGCTTGTCGATGCGCACGGTGGTGCGCTGGTGGTTCTGCCACTCGTCGAACAGGTTGCGGAACTTGTCGGCGGTGGAGCGCCAGTTGGTGTTGTCGCCCAGGGAGGCCGCCAGAGCTTCGGCCTTCTCGACGATGGTGGTGCGCTCGGCGACGGCCTTGGCCTGAGCGGCCTTGCGCGCTTCGGCGATCTCGGCCTTCTTGGCCTCGCCGGCGGCCTTCAGTTCCACGTAACGGGCCTTGAGGGCCGCGAGGTCGCCCACCACCGCCGGTTCGGCGGTTTCTTCGCCCAGCAGCTTCACGGACTCGTCGATTTCACGGGTCTTGATGTTGGGGGAGGTCAGGCGCGCGGCCAGCAGATCGAGCTTGGCCTTGAGATCCAGGAAGCGACGGGCGTACAGTGCCAGCGCCTCCTCCTTGGAGGCGTCCGGGAACTGTCCGACCTCACGTTCGCCGTCGCCGTCCTTGACGAAGACGGCGCCGTTGTCATCGACCCGGCCGAAAGCTTCGGCGGCTTTGACGTCGGCCTCGGAATAGGCGGCGGGGGCGGCCGCGGGGGCGGCGGCATGCTGCTTGACCGTGGGAGTCTTCTTGGCGAAGGCGGCGGGGGAGGGCGCGTGCGGTTTCGGCATGGAAGCGGGGTACGGAGTCGGCGCCGGCGTGGCCGCGCTGGCCTCGGGTGCGGGTGTCGTTGCCTGCTCTTCGGGCGCAGCGGTGTTTACGGGTTCGGTGACAGTTTCGTCGGCCATGGCCAGCTCCTTAAAGCGTAGAATGCATAAGCGGGAGCGTCTCCCATCCCGGGCGAACCAGGAAGTTTTGACGCAACCCTCACCTATTATATTGATTTCGTGGCTAAAGGTGCATCAATATCAGGATTCCCGGAGTGGCTCCCCTCCGAACGTGTTGTGGAGCAGCGTGTTATCGATACGCTTCGTAAGGTTTTTGAGCTCAACGGCTTCATCGGCATTGAGACGCGAGCGGTAGAAACCGGCGCTTCTTTGCTGAAAAAGGGCGAGACCAGCAAGGAGATTTACCTGCTGAGCCGTTTGCAGGAGGTCGGTCATGAATCCGACACTCCGATTGAAGAGCGTTTGGGCCTGCATTTCGATCTGACCGTGCCGCTGAGCCGGTATGTGGTCGAGCACTCGGGTGCGTTGGCGTTCCCGTTCAAGCGCTGGCAGATTCAGAAGGTGTGGCGTGGCGAGCGTCCGCAGGAAGGCCGCTTCCGCGAGTTCGTGCAGGCCGACATCGACGTGATCGGCGCCGGCGACCTGCCCGACCACTATGAAGTGGAAATGCCGCTGGTCATGGTCTCCGCGCTGGAAGAGCTGCGCGCGTATGGCCTCCCCAAGGCCACCGTGCACGCCAATAACCGCAAGCTGTCTGAAGGCTTCTACCGCGGCCTTGGTCTGACGGATGTCGAGGGCGTGCTGCGCGAGATCGACAAGCTCGACAAAATCGGTGCCGATGAGGTGGCCCGATTGCTCACCGAGACCTGCGGCGCCACCGAAGCACAGGCACGCGCCTGCCTCGAATTGGCCGAGCTCAACGCCTCCGACGGTGCCGAGCTTGCCGCCAAGTTCGATGCGCTGTGCGAGGCTCACGGCATCGTCAAGGATTCCGAGGCCTACACGCTGGCTCGTCAGGGACTCGATACCCTGGCCATGATCGTCGACGAAGCCGCCGTCATCCGCCCCGGTTCCGTCATCGCCGACCTGAAGATCGCCCGCGGTCTCGACTACTACACCGGTTCCGTCTACGAGACCTTCCTCGACGGTGCCGCATCACTCGGCTCCATCTGCTCCGGTGGCCGTTACGACAATCTCGCCTCCCAGGGTAACCGCAAGTACCCGGGCGTGGGCCTGTCCATCGGCCTGAGCCGACTGGTCAGCTACATGCTGCACACCGCCGGCGCTCACGCCAACCGTGTCAGCCCGGCCGCCGTGCTGGTCGCTGTGTGGAATGAAGAGGACCGCCCGGCCGCCAATCGTATTGCGAACCAACTGCGTGCGCGCGGCATCGCTACTGACGTGGCACCCACCGCGGCCAAGCTCGGCAAGCAGATCAAGTACGCAGACAAACTCGGCATTCCGTACGTGTGGTTCCCGGCCACCGCTGCCGAAGGTGCGGAAGGCGCAGAGCCCGCTGGCGACGAGGTCAAGAACATCGTCACGGGCGAGCAGGTTGCCGCCGATTGCACGTCGTGGGAGCCGGATACTGTGGTTGCCCAGCAAACCGTCGAAATCTGACGTATTCGCGCGAAAAATCGAGGAGAAACAAGATAATGAGCCAGACGGCTTACAGAACACATCATGCCACCGAAGTGACCGAGGCCCTGGTGGGCCGGAAGGTCACCCTCGCCGGTTGGGTTGACCGTCGCCGCGATCACGGTGGCGTGGCCTTCATCGACCTTCGTGACGCCACCGGTCTGGTGCAGGTCGTCATCTACGACGAGGACATGGCCCGCCCGCTGCGCAGCGAGTTCGTGATTCAGGTCACCGGCGAAGTGCGCCTGCGCCCGGATGGCAACGAGAACACCCATCTGGCCACCGGCAAGATCGAGGTTGTGGCCGAGACCATTGAGATTCTCGCCAAGGCCGACGCCCTGCCGTTCCAGGTCTCCACCGCCCTCGAAAACGAGTCCGAGAACAAACTGCCCGGCGAGGACGTGCGTCTGAAGTACCGTTACCTCGACCTACGCCGCCCGTCCATGCAGCACAATCTGAAGCTGCGTTCCGACATGGCTAAGGCCGCCCGCCACGCGCTGGAAGACATGGACTTCACCGAGGTCGAGACCCCGACCTTCATTAAGTCCACCCCGGAAGGCGCCCGCGACTTCGTGGTGCCGGCCCGTCTGGTGCCCGGTTCCTGGTACGCCCTGCCGCAGTCCCCGCAGCTCCTCAAGCAGCTGCTCATGGTCTCCGGTGTCGAGCGTTACTACCAGCTCGCCCGCTGCTACCGTGATGAGGACTTCCGCGCCGACCGTCAGCCCGAGTTCACCCAGCTCGATATGGAGATGGCCTACGTGGACCAGGAAGATGTGATGGCCATGACTGAGAAGGTCATCGCCGCCATCTGGAAGTCCGCCGGCTATGAGGTCCAGCTGCCGCTACCGCGCATCACCTGGAAGGATGCGATGGACAAGTACGGCTCCGACAAGCCGGACCTGCGCTTCGGCAACCCGCTGGTGGAGCTGACCGAGTACTTCAAGAACACGCCGTTCCGCGTGTTCCAGGCCCCGTACGTGGGTGCCGTGGTCTTCAAGGGCGGTGCCGCCACGCCGCGTCGTCAGTTCGACGCTTGGCAGGATTGGGCACGTCAGCGTGGAGCCAAGGGCCTTGCCTACGTGGTCTTCGGCGAAAACGGCGAGCTCAAGGGCCCCGTCGCCAAGAACCTGTCCGATGAGGAGCGCAACGGCCTGCGCGAGGCCGTTGGTGCCGAGGAAGGCGACGCCGTGTTCTTCGCCGCCGGTTCTCGCGAGTCTGCCCAGCTGTTGCTGGGTGCCGTGCGTGTGGAGCTCGCCTCCCGCGAAGGCCTGCTGGATCCGAAGAAGTTCGCTTTCACTTGGGTCGTGGACTTCCCGCTGTTCAAGCCCACCGACGATCCGGATGATGACGATGTGGCTGTCGGCCACTCCAAGTGGACCTCCATGCACCACCCGTTCACCATGCCCTCCAAGGATTGGATCGACAAGTTCGACAAGGACCCCGAGCACGCCATGTCCGATTCCTACGACATCGTCTGCAACGGTGAGGAGATGGGCGGCGGTTCCGTACGTATCCACCGCGACGACATCCAAGCCCGTGTGCTCGATGTGCTGGGCATCACCAAGGAAGAGGCCGACGAGAAGTTCGGCTTCCTGCTTGAGGCATTCAAGTATGGCGCTCCGCCTCACGCGGGTCTGGCCCTCGGTTGGGACCGCACCGTGTCCATCCTGGCCGGTGCCGACTCCATCCGCGACGTCATCGCCTTCCCGAAGGCCGGCGGCGGCCGCGACCCGCTGACCGGTGCTCCGGCCCCGATCTCCGACGAGCAGCGCGCCGAGACCGGCGTCGACTACGACCCGGACGCCGACGAAAACTAATCTACGGAGCGTATGCCGCCTTTCCTCAGCACTCGACGTACTTCAGTGCGTCTTCGGCTTCGAACGGCGGACTCCGCACGTGTAGATTAATTTTCGAGGAGCAATGCTCCGGTGCTATTAGCCGCAAATGGCCCTTGGAATTATTCCAAGGGCCATTCGCTTTTTGCGGGTGGGGCCCAATGTGCCAAATACCTGCCAAGGGGTGCCAAATACTCCGCCCGATGGCACCTCCGCCATGCGGCAAACCTCGCACCATGCGGTGTCCCCCCTTGGCGTTTGCCGATTATCCCCCCCCATGGGGCGGTAACTTCCTCATGGGGCGGTAAACAACCCATGGGGCGGTGAAAACCCCATGGGGCGGTAGGTCAAAATGGCTTAATTCCGCGGTTTTACAATTTCTTCAAACCGCCCCATGAGCAAATTGCCGCCCCATGAGGGAATTGCCGCCCCATGAGGAGCGATCGCAACTCCGTATTTGATTAATGTTGTGATGCTTTGTTGTGTTTTGCTTGTTTCCGCCTCCTGTATTCCCCTTTGCGCGCATTGATGGTAAGGCTGCCGTCTATTAATACCCGGCATGAAGGTTGAGGACGGCCAGGAAGCGGTATTTGCATCGCGGTGGCAACCTCTTGTGCGAAGGCACGTTGTTTGGCGGTGTTCCACAGGTCATCGGCGAACACCTCGATGACGGTCCAGCCCAATTGCCGCAGACGTCGACGTTTTTGCTGGTCCCGCACATATTGTTTGCGGAAGCGACGGTGATGATCGCCATCATATTCAATAGCGACTTTGTATTGTGGATAAGCCATGTCAACGGTATAGGTGTATCCGTTCTCTGAATCGGTAATGCCGTATTGTGTTTGCGGTATGGGCAGGCCGAAAAGCATAAGCGCCAAGCGTGTACGAGTTTCCTGAACGGAATCCGATGGTTTTACGAGCTTCAGCGCCGCCTCACAACGCGCACGGCCAATAACGCGGTGAAAGGCTGTTAGTCGTTGAGTGAATTGTTCAATGGCATATCCATAACGTCTGATGAGCGCTTCAGCCAGCACCACTAATTCAGTGAGGTTGAGATATTGGGCAAACTGTATCCACGCATCCATGGGATGCATGCAGGTTACGCCGTTTGAGAAAGCGATACTGTTGAACTTTGCATTCCATATGCGATAGTCGACATTGTCCAATGAAGAGCGGGTCCCTTTGCTCCTCACCGTCACATAAAAGTCCTTCTGTGGCAACGTGCTGTGCCTCGGCAACTCCACGCCGCATAATTCCAATGCGGTATACAGCGAGAAACACAACGTGCGTTTCGTGCGCACTTTGCCCAGCAGATTCCAACAGGCCGTGTTCTTGGCCGTGGCTTTGGCGTCAAGATCTTTGCGCAGATAGTTGTTGATTTCGCCATTGTGCGGCGCTTCGCTGTATCCGTTCATGCGCCGAGCGTAGCGCATTCCACGGTGGCACAGGGGCAAAACTGGAAAATGGGGATAACTTAAGCGGCGCGAACCGGTTATCCACCGGCATATCGTGCGCTGCGTCCGGTTATCCACCGCGCTTCGGGAGTGTCATCCACCGTATAACACCTTCATCGCGTGCTAACAGCTAGCCACGCTCAACATGCCTAGCGCATTTATACGAATACGACATGGGAAACGGCGAGACCAGCCCCACACAATACAAAGTGACCGCCAGCCATGCGCCCGACTGCGGCATGAATGGCAACAACACCAACGACACCAAGGCCAAACATGGAATCAGCAGATAGGACAACACGTGCCAGCTCTGCCATCGCAGCAACGTCTCGGCCACCACGCAGCAGGCAATCAGCGCACAGCAGACGCCGAGCGATGCGCGATTCAGCGCGAATGTATGCCGATGCCCAATGCCGCCATCACGATGTCTGATGCGGAAATGAGACATCGACTGAGCAACTGTGTGGACATACTGTGTACACATTGGAAACGTCGGTGTGCTATCCTCCCACTCATGTCTGAAACGAACAATGAAACAGCAGTGCGTTCGCGCACGACAAGCACAACATCACCAAGCAAGGCCAAATTGACCCCGCTGGTTCCCGACAAAGAGGACCTGAACCGTCCGCTAGTCGAACTGACCCACGTCGAAAAGCACTTCGGTGCTTTGCACGTCCTCAAGGACATCAACCTGACTGTCACCAAGGGTGAGGTGCTGGTGGTCGTGGGCCCGTCCGGCTCAGGCAAGTCCACGATGTGCCGTACCATTAATCGCCTCGAGACCATCGATTCCGGCGACATCCGCATCGACGGCAAGCCCCTGCCACAGGAAGGCAAGGAGCTCGCGAACCTCAGGGCCGAAGTTGGCATGGTGTTCCAGTCGTTCAACCTGTTTGCCAACAAGACCATTCTTGAAAACGTGACGCTGGCCCTCATCAAGGTGCGTCACATGGACAAGAAGGAAGCCGAGCAACTGGCCATGGACCTGCTCGCCCGCGTGGGCGTCGACTCCCAGGCCAGCAAGATGCCCTCCCAGCTCTCCGGCGGCCAGCAGCAGCGTGTGGCCATCGCCCGCGCGCTCGCCATGCGCCCCAAGGTCATGCTGTTCGACGAGCCCACCTCCGCACTCGACCCGGAAATGGTCAACGAAGTGCTCGACGTGATGGTCGAACTCGCGCATGAAGGCATGACGATGATCTGCGTGACCCACGAGATGGGCTTCGCGCGCAAGGCCGCCGACCGCATCGTCTTCATGGCGGACGGCCAGATTCTCGAAGAGAACACGCCCGACGAGTTCTTCGAGCATCCGCAGACCGACCGTGCCAAGGACTTCCTCTCGAAGATCCTCACCCACTGAAAGACGGGTACGCAATCCAATGACATTCACCAATACGTTCAAGCGGAAGGCTTGCCGCGTGATCGCCGCGCTCGCCGCCGTGGCCTGCACAATGTCGCTGGCCGCCTGCGGCGCGGACGAAACCGGCAAGATCCGCATCGGCATCAAATTCGACCAGCCCGGCCTGGGCTTCAAGAAGTCCGGCACCTACGTGGGCTTCGATGTGGACGTGGCCAAGTACATCGCCAAGAAACTCGGCTATTCCGAAGACCAGATCATCTGGAAGGAAGCCCCCTCCAAGCAGCGTGAGGCCATGATTCAGAACGGCGACGTGGACATGATCCTCGCCACCTACTCCATCACCGACGAGCGCAAGAAGGCCGTCTCCTTCGCCGGCCCGTACTTCGTGGCCGGACAGGATCTGCTCGTGCGCAAGGACGACAACTCCATCAACGGCCCCGAAGACCTGAACGGTAAGCGCCTATGCTCCGTCACCGGTTCGACCTCCGCCGCCACCGTCAAGGAGAAGTTCGCCTCCGAAGTCCAGCTTATGGAACAGCCCGGTTACGCCGAATGCGCCACCGCCCTGTTCTCCGGCATCGTGGACGCGGTAACCACCGACGACATCATCCTGGCCGGCCTGGCCTCTGCCTCGCGCGGCAAGCTCAAGGTGGTCGGCAAACCGTTCACGCAGGAACACTACGGCGTGGGCATCAAGAAGGGCGACACGCAGCTGGCCACCAAAATCAACAACGCCATCGTGGACATGATTCAGGACGGCTCGTGGGAGAACGCCATCAGCGATAACACCAAGGGCGTCGACTACACGCCCGACGTACGCTACAACCCGCCCACCCCGGACGAAGGAGAGGACCGATGAACGGATTCATGGAACTTCTCGGCCACTATGACGTGTTCGGCGCCTTTCTGGTCAACCTCGAGCTGACCTTGTGGTCGGCCTTGTTCTCCACGGTCATCGGCGTGGTTCTCGTGGTCATGCGCATCTCGCCGATCTCCTCGTTGCGCGCCGTCGCCGGCGCATATGTGGAACTGTTCAAGAACCTGCCGCTGACCATCATCATGGTGTTCATGGTGCTGGGTGCCTACGCGCAGCTGAAGCTCAGCTTCTCCGACACCTTCGCCACGAACTTCTTCTGGCTCGCGGTCACCGGCCTGAGCCTGTACACGGCGGCGTTCGTGTGCGAATCGCTGCGTTCGGGCATCAACACCGTGCCGATTGGCCAGGCCGAGGCCGCACGAGCGCTGGGCTTGGGCTTCATGCAGTCCGCCACCGAGATCATCCTGCCGCAGGCCTTCCGAGGCTCCGTGGCACCGCTCGGCAACACGCTGATCGCACTGCTCAAGAACTCCACCGTGGCCGCCGCCGCATCCGTGGCCACCGAAACATCCTCGCTGATGAGCGAGATGATCGAATTCCGCCCCGACGTGATCATCCAGATCTTCCTGATCTTCGCGCTCGGCTACGTGATCCTGATCATCCCTATCGGCATGCTCACCACGTACCTGTCCAACAAGCTCGCCGTAAGGAGGTGACGGATATGGCCGATACTTCGAATTCCGTGCTGTTCGACGCGCCCGGTCCCAAGGGCCGGCGCACCATTCGCATCGTCAACTGGATCGCAGGCATTCTGTTCGCGGTGGTGCTCGTGCTTATCCTCATGCGCCTGCACAACCCGCCGGATGGCGAGAATCAGCTCAGCTGGGAGCTGTGGAAGCCAGCCATCGAACGTGAAGCGTGGACCGACTTCTACCTGCCCGGACTGTGGATGACCATCAAGGCCACCGTCGTGGCCGTGGTGGGTGCCGTGGTGTTCGGCCTGGTGTTCGGCGTGGGCCGACTGCTGCCGAACCCGCTGGTACGTGGCGTTTCCGCCGTGATCGTCGAGTTCTGCCGTGCGGTGCCGGTGCTGCTGCTCATGATCTTCTTCTGGCGATGGTTCGCGTTCGCGGGCCTGCCCAGCCCGTCCTATTGGGCCGTGGTGCTGGCCTTGGTGCTGTACAACGGTTCGGTGGTCGCCGAACTGGTGCGCTCCGGCGTCGGCAATCTGCCGGGCGGCCAGCGCGAGGCCTCGCTCGCTTTGGGCCTGACCGAAACACAGTCGCTCATGGAGATCGAGGTGCCGCAGGCCGTCTACGCCATGCTGCCGGCCGCCGTCACCCAGCTGGTCGTGGTGTTGAAGGACACCGCCCTGGGATCGATCATCATGTACACCGATCTGCTGCAGGAATCGCGCCGACTCGGCTCGATGTACTTCAACATCCTGCAGACGCTGGTGATGGCCGCGGTGATCTACTTCGCCGCCTGCTGGCTGCTGTCGAGGCTCGCCGAATGGCTGCCCTCGCGCATGCAGCAGCGTACGGCCGCGCCCACCGAGGCCGAGCCCGTGGCGCCGATCGCCGCCGGAGACCCGTCCAATGTCAATCAGATCGCTGTGGCCAAGGAAGTCGAAGAGCTGCCGTTTGGTGGTGCGCCGCGCAAATACCATGTGCATCACCGCGGCACCAACGCCTCGATTCGCAACTGGCAGCGCACCCGCTACGAACAGGGATATGACGCCACCCAGCCCGAGTCACAGGTTGACCCGGAAACCGGCGAATTCCAGGAGTCTCAAAAGCCTGAGGACAAGCCAGAGGCCTGACGGTCAGCGCAATCGCCGCTAAGCCGGCACGAAGAATTTACTGAGTGTTTGACTGGGTTCCGGCTACGTAGCTTTCACGGAGGATAGGTTGGAACATATGAAGATGTTCCGGCACCTATCCTCCGTTTTTGCTATTGCGACCATTGCGCCGCTGGCGTTGGCGGCCACGCTAGCCGCGACGCCCGCAATCGCGCAGGCCGACCAGTTGCCCAACCCGGATTGGGTGGCATTGCTCTCCGACTACGAAAAGAACTATTGGCAGGCCCCCACCGATGCCGAACACGGTGGCAAGGTGCTCCACGCCGATACCATGAAGCTCGACGAAGATTTGGCCGTGGCCATTAACCACAAAGCCGCCGAAAATCTCGATAAGGATGGCCTGAACGCCCAACGCAAGCGTGCACTCGTCGACTCCGATCTGCAAGCCGAGGAAACCATGCCGGACGCGCTCGGTCCGGTGCTTGGCAAATATATGAGCGAAGGGCTCAGATCCGGGAAACTCAACGCCGTCGCCGATATCTTCTCCTTTAACGTGGCCTCCACCTACGCCTCAAAACGTGCGGCCATGCATCCGCGCCCCTATCTGAACCGTGCGGAAAGCAGCTACGGCGGCACTAACGATCTCGCCGGACTGCCCGCCACGCTTGACATCAAGCAATCACCCTCATGGCTCGAACACGTGCCCGGCTACTCGAACTTGCAGAAAAACAGTTCCTACCCCTCCGGCCACACTACCGGCGCCTATTCGTGGGGTATCGCGCTGGCCGGAATGATTCCCGAACTTGCGCCGCAAATCATGGCCCGCACTTCGGAGGCCGGCAACAACCGCATCGTGCTCGGCGTGCATTATCCGCTTGACATCATGGGTGGGCGCATTGGCGCATCCGCCCAGAACGGGCAGTTCTGGCATAACGAATTCGCTTCGTCCATCGTGCCCGCGTCCCGGCAGCTGCGCGACTATCTGGTGTCCCGCTGCGCCGCGGACGGCCACGGCACTACGCTCGCCGCCTGCATCGCCAACACCAAGGCCTCCGGTTCGGGCGGCTACACCAACGATTTTCTGGACCCAGTGGCCACCGAGCCGGTCGTGGACCAAGCCTCGGCCGTGCGCGTCTACACCGCACGCCTGACCTACACCTTCCCGCAAGACACCGCCCATTCCGGCGCTGATCTCGTGGCCCCGCGCGGGGCGGCGGACGTGCTGCGACTGGCCTATCCCGAACTGTACGCCGATCAGCGCAACGCGATTTTGAAAGCCACTGCCTTGGATTCCGGATACCCCCTATGGCAATCGAGCGACGGCTGGCAGCGTATCAACTGGGCCAAAGCCCTGTGCGCCCGCGTCACCTTGGATAAGCACGGCGATGTGGCCAAGGTCGAGACCGCTGACCAGGTGGCGCTTACCGGCCCGAGTGTGGTCAATGCCCAGTACGCCGACGCGGGTAATCATCCGGCGTCTGATAGCTCGGCGGGTGAAAACAGCGCCATTGCGGCCGGGCCGGATCTCGCCACCCTCCATGCCGCGCAACGACCGGCGTTGATCAGCGTAGCCATCGGTACCGCTGTAATCGCGATTGTCGGCGGAATACGGACGGTTCGACGCAAATCCAAGAACCAGCTTCAGCGGTAATTCAGCCAAAGTTCAGTTTGGAGATTTACCGAGTTTGCCTCCATACGGTGTCGGCTTCATCTCCCTCCCATACCCTCGGGGGGTGTCATCCGCCGAAAAGCATCATGCGGCGGTGGCACAACCCGAGGAAGGAATGGGTGTAATGTTCCACACCAACAATTTCACCGCGATGTCACGGCGCGCCATCGCGCTGCTCACCGCTGCGGTGACACTGAGCAGCATCGCCCTGATCGGCGTGCCCGCTGCGACTGCGGACGAGCAGCAGGCCACTGCCGAACAGAACACGGCTGCCAAATCATCCGTAATCATCAACGAGGTCTATGCCGGCAATACGAAAAACGCCGGAGACCCGGATAGCAAGCGTTGCGATTGGGTCGAGCTCAAGAACTGCACCTACTTCGACATTGCCGACGGTGCCAGGTAATTGGTGCAAAGCCAACAATTACGGTCCGAACGACTGCATGCCTATAGATTTGCAGTAACAAGTGGAATGTGAATGTCGCTACGTTGCTAGGTCCCCTGAGTTACAAGACGTACAATCGGGAGCATGGCCAAGGACGACGACAGAACCAACAAGCCTGAAGAGGCCGGCAAGTGGGGTACGGCCGGAAAATCCTCAGGAAAGAACAACAAGAACGGCAAGGGAAAGGAATCCAAAACCGATCGACGGATCGACAAGGTATTACAGCTCGCGGTGGATCTCATAGACACCATCGACTCCAGTGCCAGCGTGCCTGAACGACTGGCGCGTGCGGCGAAATCCAGTGAACTGCTCAGCGCCGTATGGTCGTTGCCGCCCGCTCAACGTCTTATGTTCCACCACGGCATGCAGGTCACTGATGTCGAAGGCGATTCCACTCCCGGATTCGACGGCAATAAAGAGGACGCCGAGAAGTTCATTTCGATCAGCTCCTCCGAAATCGCCCGATACCAGCGGCTCATGTACGCGAATGGCGTCAAAGGCTCGACACGGCGGCTGCTCATCGTGTTGCAAGGCATGGATGCCTCCGGCAAGGGCGGCATTGTGCGTCACGTGTTCAGCCAAGGCGACCCGATGGGCATCCATTACCATGGCTTCGGCAAGCCTACGGCCGAGGAGCTCGACCACGACTTCCTCTGGCGTGTGAAGCGTGAATTGCCCAAGCCGGGGTGGATTGCCGTATTCGACCGCTCCCATTATGAAGATGTGGTCATGCCGCACGTCTATGGCACCTATCCCGAAGACGTATGGCGTGCCCGCTACGACCAGATCAACGATTTCGAACGTGAACTGGCCGCCAGCGGATGCGCCATCCTCAAGATCTTCCTCGTGGTAAGCCAGGAAGAACAGAAAAAACACTTCCTCGGGAGACTGGACGATCCCACCAAGTTCTGGAAATTCGACATCTCCGATCTCGAGGCCCGCGACCGCTGGGATGAGTATATGGCCGCATGGCAGGAGGTGTTCGAGAAAACCAGCACGGCCGCCGCACCTTGGTACCTCGTACCGGCCGATAACCGCTGGTATTCGCGAGCAGTGGTCTCCGAACTGCTGCGCACCACCTTGAAGAACATGAACATGACCTGGCCGCCCCTCGAACCCGAGGTGGACCCCGACGAGGTGCGCCGCCGGTTGGCGTGAGCGATCCTCCCACTGACGGAGCCAAGCGCATGGCACGGCTCTTCGCATGGCTCCGCCCGCTGGCGTGAGGCGCCGCATAGCGGCGGAGGGTGGCTCGTGCCGCCGGAATAGGCCACTAGGTAGACTGAGCATTATGACTGACGAGAAGGAATACGGATCCCTGGGGCGGCTGGCCCCCGAATGGGACGGTAACGAGCGCGAACGGAATCTTACGGCCGATGACATCTACGAACGATTCTTCGGCTGGGTGGAAGACGTCAAAGGCATCGAACCATGGCCGCATCAGGAAGAGGCCATTATGGACCTCTTGGCCGGCGACCATGTGATTTTGAACACCCCGACCGGTTCGGGCAAATCGCTGGTGGCGCTTGGCATGCACTTCGCCGCCCTGTGCACTGGCCGCCGCTCCTATTACACCGCTCCGATCAAGGCGCTGGTGTCGGAGAAATTCTTCGACTTGGTCGAAGTGTTCGGCCGCGACAACGTCGGCATGATCACCGGCGACAGCCACATCAACGCGGACGCGCCGATCATCTGCTGCACCGCCGAAATCCTCGCCAATCAGGCTTTGCGCGAAGGCACCCATGCCGATGTGGGCCTCGTGGCGATGGACGAATTCCATTATTACGGCGATCCGGAGCGCGGCTGGGCGTGGCAGGTGCCACTGCTCACGCTGCCGCAGACCCAGTTCCTGCTGATGAGCGCCACGCTCGGCAATGTGGACGCCATTGCCGACAAGCTCTCGGATCTGAACGACACCCCGGACGTGGATGTAATCGCCGACGCGCCGCGACCGGTGCCGTTGAGCTACGAATACACGCTCGATCCGATGGAAAAAACCGTGGAACTCGCCTTCCGCAACGGCGAAACCCCGATTTATGTGGTCCATTTCTCACAGGACGCCGCGCTGGAGACCGCGCAGGCGCTCGCCTCCACTGGCGTGTCCAGCAAGGAACAGCGCCAAGCCATCGCAGAAGCCATAAAAGGCGTCAAATTCACCACAGCCTTCGGCAAGATTCTGCAGCGACTGCTGCGCACCGGTGTCGGCATCCATCATGCCGGAATGCTGCCTCGCTACCGCCGCCTGGTCGAACAGCTCGCCCAGCAGGGTCTGCTGCCCGTGATCTGCGGCACCGATACATTGGGTGTCGGCATCAATGTGCCGATTCACTCCGTGGTGCTCACGGCCCTGACCAAGTTCGACGGCACCAAGATGCGCCGCCTGCGCGCCCGTGAATTCCACCAGATTGCCGGACGAGCCGGTCGTATGGGATTCGATACCGAGGGACTGGTGATCGCCGAGGCTCCCGAATACGAAATCGAAAACCAGAAGGCCATCGCCAAGGCCGGGGGAGACCCGAAGAAGCTCAAGAAGGTCAAGCGCAAGAAGGCTCCGGAAGGTTTTGTGACCTGGAACCAGAGCACGTTTGACAAGCTCATCGACGCCGAACCGGAAACCCTGGTCCCGCACCTGAAAATCACGCATTCGATGGTGCTCAACGAAGTGGCGCAGGGCGGCGACGCCCGTGCCCGTATCGACGATCTCATCGACGATTCCGCGCAGACCCCCGACCAAAAGGAGCATCTGCACCAGCGGGCCGACGAGATTTTCCAAACCCTGTTCGATACCGAAGTCATCGAAACCGAGGACCGCAAGGACGGCGGCAAGGACTACTACATGACCCTTGATATGCCGGACGACTTCGCCCTCGACCAGCCGCTCTCCCCGTTCCTGCTGGCCGCGCTCGAACTGCTGGACCCCGAGTCCGACACCTATGCGCTGGACGTGATCTCCATGGCCGAGGCCACGCTCGAAGACCCCAAGCAGGTGCTGCGTGCCCAGGAGCGTCAGGCCCGAGACAAGGCGATGGCCGATATGAAGGCCGACGGACTCGACTATGACGAGCGTATGGATAAGCTGCAGGAGATTACGTATCCGAAGCCACTGGAAGACATGCTCGAAGCCGCGTTCGACCAGTACCGCCACGATGTGCCGTGGGCCAACGACTACTGGCTATCGCCGAAATCCGTGGTGCGCGACATGGTGGAAACCGCCTCCGACTTCACCGGATACATCACCCGATACAACATCGCCCGCTCCGAAGGTACCCTGTTGCGCTACCTCTCGGACGCCTACCGCACGCTGGCGCGTACCGTGCCGCCCGAAAAACGTGACGAGCAACTCGAAGACATCATCTCCTGGCTGCGCGTGCTCGTGCGCTCCATCGACTCCTCGCTGGTGGATGAATGGGAGAACGCCGGCGATTCCGCCGACCAGTCCGAGGCGGCGGCCTCCTTGGCGGCGCCGGGCAAGAAGAACGCGGTGGTCGAGGACCGACGAGGCCTTATCGTGCTGATCAGAAACGCCATGTTCCGCCGTGTGCAGCTTATGGACCTCGACCAGCCGGACAAGCTCGGCGCGCTCGACAAAGACTGGGGCTACGGCGTGCACGAATGGGAAGATGTGCTCGACGACTACTACGACGAGCACGAGTACGTGGGCATCGGCGCCGAAGCGCGCTCGCCCGAACTGTTCATGTTGGATGACAAGCATGAGAACGACGAGCATACGTGGAAGGTGCGTCAGATTATCGATGATTCCGATGGCGATCACAACTGGGCCATCGAAGGCATCGTGGACCTCGACGCCACCCAAGACACCGGCGAAGTAGTCTTCCACGACTACAAGGTGAGTAACTGATTCCTTTCTTGGCTCCCCTCTCTGAGGGAAGCCAAGGTGTAGCTCGAACGTCTGTTCGAACACTGGGGTACTATAGGACGTTATGAGTGAGAACGATTTGTTTGGGGCGGCTGATGCGCCGGAGTCGATGACACGGCCGTTGGCGGTGCGCATGCGTCCACGCACTTTGGACGAGGTGATTGGCCAAACGCAGGTGTTGGGCCAGGGCTCGCCGCTGCGCCGCCTCGCCAATCCTGCCAGCAAAGGCAGTCTCACCGCGCCGAGCTCCGTAATCCTGTTCGGCCCTCCAGGCGTCGGCAAAACCACGCTCGCCACCATCGTGGCCGGCCAATCCGGCCGCGTGTTTGAGGAACTCTCCGCCGTGACATCCGGCGTCAAAGACGTGCGCGACGTACTCACCCGCGCTCACGAACGGCTCGTGTCACGCGGCCAGGAAACCGTACTGTTCATCGACGAGGTGCATCGCTTCTCCAAATCCCAGCAGGATGCGCTGCTTCCCGCCGTCGAAAACCGCGACGTGACCTTTATCGGCGCCACCACCGAGAACCCGAGCTTTTCCATCATCAAACCGTTGCTCTCCCGTTCGGTGGTCGTCAAGCTTGAGTCATTGGAGCCTGATCAGCTCACCGAACTGGTGCAGCGCGCGCTGACTGATGACCGCGGTCTCAAGGGCGAGGTCAAAGCCACGGACGAAGCCATCGCCGATATCGTGCGCATGGCCGGTGGCGACGCACGCAAGAGTCTCACGATTCTGGAGGCCGCGGCTGGCGCGGTCACCGGCGACGAAGCCCGCAAAAAGGGCGCACGCCGACCCATCATCACCCCCGAAATCGTGGCTACGGTAATGGACACCGCCACCGTGCGCTACGACAAAGACGGCGATGACCATTACGACGTGATTTCCGCATTCATCAAATCCATGCGGGGCTCCGATCCGGATGCCGCCATCCATTATCTGGCGCGCATGCTGAAAGCGGGTGAAGATCCGCGCTTCATCGCCCGTCGCATCATGATTGCTGCCAGCGAGGAAGTCGGCATGGCCGCCCCGCAGATTTTGCAGGTCACCGTGGCCGCGGCGCAGGCCGTGGCGCTGGTCGGCATGCCTGAGGCACGTATTATTTTGGCCGAAGCCACGATTGCCGTGGCCACCGCGCCCAAATCAAACGCCAGCTATAACGCCATCAACCAGGCGCTCGCGGACGTGGATGCCGGCAAGATCGGCGCTGTTCCGCTGTATTTGAGGAACGCCCCCACCAAGCTTATGAAAGAGTGGGGCAACCACGAGGGCTACAAGTATGCGCACGATTGGCCCGGTGCCGTGGCGCCGCAGGAATATATGCCCGAAGAGCTGCGTGGCACCGAGTACTACCATCCCAACGATCGCGGCTACGAACACGAAGTCAGCCAGCGTCTCGCCCGAATCCGCACGATACTGCACGGTGACGAATCCGGGCGGGAGGCGTCACGGGCCGCGGACTGACGGTCTTAGGCGCGCCGGCGTGAGGCGCGAATGCGGAACGCGGTGGCCAGACAGCACCAGCCAATCAGGCAGATAACCGTCATCGTGGCAAACGTCCATGTGCCGCCGACGGCAGTGGCATGAGCAAACTCAGCGGTGCCTTCTTCTCCTGCGCCGGCCTGAGCCACGGAAAGAATCGTGGAGAACAGTGCGGTACCGGCAGCGCCGCCAAACTGAAGACACGTGTTGAAAATGGCGTTGCCGTCCGGCTTGAACCCGGGAGAGACCTCCGACAGGCCACTGGTCATCACATTCGCATTGCCGATGGAATAGAACAGACCGAAAATGAAATAGAATCCGGCGAGCAGCACGGGCGTAAGCTGCATCGAGAACACCAGCATAAGCACTGGGCCCAAAATAGCGATGCCGATCGGAATCAGAATCGGCTTGACCGCGCCGAACTTATCGTAGAACCAGCCGCCAAGCGGGGCACAGACAGCGCCGACCAGTGCGCCGGGCAGCACCAGAGAGCCGGCCACAAATGCCGTGGTGCCGAGCGAAAGCTGTGCCACATTGGTGATGACATAGCCGTAGCCGATGGCGACCAATGGCAGCAGCAGATATGCGCAGGCGTGTAACAGTACGGCGGGATCCTTGAGAATGCCAAGGCGCAGCAGCGGGGAGAAGGCACGCTTGGAACTCATGGCGAACACGATCAACAAGGCGAGGCCCACAATCAGACTGACAATGGCGATAATGCCGGAGCGTGTGGCTGACTTGCCGGACACCGCCGCACTGATGGCCACGCCACCTTGGTTCAGCGCCAGCACCAGACCGACCAGCGCGACAACAATGGACCAAAGCTGAATCGGGTCAAGATAGGCAGCCTCGGTCGGTGTCTTCTGCTCAATGCACTTCATGCCGATGAATGCTGCGATTAGCACCAGCGGAATGGCGATGACGAAGATCGCGCGCCACGGCAGCACTGTGGTCACCGCGCCGCCGACGGTCGGGCCGATGGCCGGAGCCACGGTAATGACCAGCGATCCTACGCCCATCAATCGGCCGATCTTCGAACGAGGAGACTGCTCCAGAATGATGTTGATCATCAACGGCGTGGCCACGCCTGAGCCAATGCCCTGAATAATGCGGGCGACAATCAGCAGCGGGAAGGCTTGGGCGACGATCATGATCAGCGAGCCAACGATGGCCAGAATCACAGCCGCAAGAAAAATGGTTTTCAGTGCGAATCGGCGCTTCAAAAACGAGCTGATGGGCATGGTGGCGGCCACCGCCAACAGATAAATCGTGGTAATCCATTGCACAGTGGCCGTGTCGACATGGAATTCGCGCATCAGTGCGGGGAAAAGCACGGTCATCACGGTTTCGGTCAGAATGCCAATGAAGGCAAGTGAGCCGACAGCCACAATCGCGCCGATAAGACGTGTGGGAATCTTCTCGTTATCAATATGCTGCTCAGGCATACATGCTCCTAAACGTTCGGTTGCAATGTATGGAATGTAAGGTTTACCAACCGGCGTAGGTACCTGTGCGTGCGGATAAACCGGCAATCGTACTGCCTTGGCTGCACGCTATGGAATCACAAAACCACCTGTGAGTGTACGGTTCGGGGCGGACGCTACGGTCGATGCGCAATGGGCTGTCCCTTGGTTGGGTGGGGTTTGATGGGGGGGTCGGCATTGGTCCGGCGGGGCGGATTCGGCATTGGTTCGGCATTGGTTCAGCATGAGGAAACACGCGATAATATCCGCCCTGCCGCCTAGTTTGGTGAACCATGGGTATTGAGAACACGCATAAGCTGATTGTCAACTGCCTGCCACTCAACGAAGGAGAATGGCGCGCTTTCGCCAAGGCGGCCCGCGATGTGCCGCAGGAATTCGTAGGCGATGAAGCGCACCGCGGCGACATGGTATGGTCGGCCGCTGTTCCCGAGGAGCTTCGTTCCCAAGCTACCGCAGTCATCGGCAACTTCCCGGTCTCGCAGGCCGCTCAATACACCCGTCTTGAATGGTTGCAGACCTTCAGCGCCGGTGTGGATGCGTACATCCGCCCGGGTGTGCTGCCTCGCGGCACCATGGTCACCAATGCGAGCGGCGCGTATGGCCAAAGCGTGTCGGAACACATGTTCGCCACCATGTGGGCATTGATGAAGAACCTCAACCGGTATGCCTCCAATCAGCGTGATCATCAGTGGCAGGATGAAGGCCCGGTATTGAGCCCGGAAGGTGGCATCGCGCTGATTATCGGCGTCGGCGACATCGGGTCGCATTTCGCTCAGCTTGCCCAATCCATAGGTATGCGTACCTTCGGCGTGCGCCGTCATGTGGACGTGCCTGCTAAGGGCATTGAAAAGATGTATGGCTTCGAGCGGCTGGAAGCGCTGTTGCCATTGGCGGATGTGGTGGCGATGGCGGTGCCGCGCTCGCCGCAGACCCATCATCTGCTGAATGCGGATCGTCTGGGTCGTCTGAAATCCACGGCCATCGTGATCAATGCCGGGCGTGGCGACGCCATCGATCACGAGGCCTTGGCCGACGCCTTGCACAATGGACGGCTCCACGGTGCCGGGTTGGACGTCACCGAGCCTGAGCCGTTGCCGGCGGAAAGTCCGTTGTGGGATGAGCCGCATTGCCTGATCACCCCGCATGTGGCCGGCGGCAATCATTTGGAAAAGACTTCCGAACACATCATCCGCATCGCCCTCACCAACGTTTCCCGCTATGCCAAACAGCAGGAACTGTTGAATCTCGTGCGATACTGATTCGCCTGTATCAGGTGTACATGAACTCATGTACACGGCCGGCGTGTCGCATCCCACGGCGGCTGCGGCATCGAGATAATACCTACGGAGGCTTGGTTGATCAGAGGCCCAATGAACGTGGCCCGAGGTCAGTCTCAGTCTGATAGTTCGTAGCCGTTGGCGTCTTTATGCCACGGCGAGCCGGGCTTGCTGCACAGAATGATGATGCCTTCAACAAAGCCCCAGATGGCGGCTGCGATTGGGCCAAGTCCGAGCAGAATCCAGCCGACAAGCGTCAGCAGCAGCTGGGCCACGGCCTTGCCGGTGTTGCCGAGATAGAAGTTGTGCACACCAAGTCCGCCGAGGAAGATGCCCAACAGGCCGGCAGCCAACTTGGACTTGGATGATTGCCACACCGGGGCGGCGGCATACGGAGCGGCGGTGTATTGCGGCTGTGCGTAGGCATTCGGCTGCTGGTAGGCCTGTCCATAGCCGGGCTGCTGGCCGTAGCCCGCTACGGGCTGTGCGGGCTGGCCGTACTGGGGCTGGCCGTACTGGGGCTGGCCGTACTGGGGCTGGCCGTACTGAGGCTGAGCGTACTGAGGCTGAGCGTATGCGCCGGCGGGCTGGCTGTATTGCTGCTGCTGGCCGTAGCTTCCGGCGGCGGGTTGAGCGTATGCGGCGGGCTGTGGGGCGCCATAGCCCTGCGGCTGCTGTGCGGCATCTTGGCCGTACGACGGCTGTGCGGGCTGTGCGGGCTGTGGAACACTGTCCGAACCGTACGGTTGTTGTTGACCATCAGTCATGTGGATCTGTCCCTTCTCAATCGGGAACGGCAGTACCTTCTTACCGTTTCTGCACAACATCATCTCACGTTTTGCACAATAGTAGAACCTGCCGCGCTACGATTGGGCCATGAAAAGTTTCCTGACCAGCTGGTTGATTATGACTATCGCCGCCGCCGTCATGGTCGCGGTGACTCCCGGCATGACCCCGGTGGGGGAGCCTCCGATTTTCGGCATCGCCGCGTTCGCTTTGTTCATGGCGCTGATTAATGCGTCAATCAAGCCGATTGTGCATCTGATCGCACTGCCGTTTGCGATTCTGTCTCTCGGGCTGGTCACCTTGATTATCAATTGGCTGTTCATGCGACTCGCCAGCTGGCTGGCGGTCAGTTTGTTCGGCGTGGGCGTCTTCGTACACGGTTTCCGGTGGTCGGTACTGGGGTCCTTGGTTCTGACCATTGTTGCGGGAATCGTCGGGTCCATCTTGGATCAGTGACGGTGCTCGCTGGGCGAATATGAGTAATGGCGGTTGGAATCGGACTGATTCCAACCGCCATTACTCATATCAAGCTACGGGATCGAGCAGAGCGAACATTACTCGCGCACCAAGCGGATATGCTCCACATCGTCGCGCCGGGAGCGACGGAACAGCACGAAACGATTGCCGATGGACTGCACCACTTCGGCGTTCAGCTGCTCGGCAAGCTCGGCGGCGGCTTCCTTGGCGGTCATGCCCGAACCGTCCTGTACCGCGCACTTGATGAGCTCGTGCTTCTCAATGGTCTCATCGGCCTGATTGACGGCCGACTCGGTCAAATCGTTCTTGCCCACATAGAACAGGGGCTTCAGCGAGTTCGCCATCGCGCGCAGCTGCTTGATTTGCTTCTTGGTCAATGCCATGGGAATTTCCTTACATCTTTCGTATAACCACACCAGCATAGCAACCGGTGCTGTCTGTGCTGTTTGCCGCCCTACAGCGCGATGATGGCCGCGATGTAGACGATGACGGCAGCGGCGAATACGAGATCTCGCGCGGCGATGGTCAGGGCACGCCAGTGGGTGCGGCGGATGCCCTCCTCGTAGCAGCGGGCGTCAAGTGCGAGGCTCAGGTTGTCCGCGTGACGCAACGTGCCGGCGAAAATCGGCACGATAATCGCGCTCATCGCCTTGATACGCTGGGCCAGCGAACCGGTTTCGATGGAACCGCCACGCGCGGATTGGGCATCGACGATGGCGCGGGTTTCATCGGTCAGCGTTGGAATGAATCGCAATGCCAGACTCATGACCAACGCGATTTCTTGGGCATGGATACCGAGTCGGTTGAGCGGACTGATCAAGGTGTCGAAGGCGTCGGTCATGGCGGTAGGCGTGGTGGTAGTGAGGAACACCGCGCCCAGAATGATTACCAATGCGAAACGGCAGGCGTACAGCACTGCTATGGTCACTCCCTGATCGGTGATGCTTAGCGGGCCAAGCACCACCGGCGTGCCGGTGCGTACCACAAACAGATTGACCACGCCCATCAGCCCCAGCAGGATCAGAATCGGATGAATGGATTCAAGCACCCGTAACGGGTTCAGGCGTGCCGCCGCGATAACGGCCAGGGTGATGGCAATGCCCAGTGCGAGCTGGGTTGGCGTGTTCACCGCGAACATCGTGAACATGGCGGCCAGGAAACCCACCATCTTCACGCGCGGGTCAAGTCGGTGTATCACTGAGTGCACAGGGCCGTTGGAGGATACGGCCGTGGCGGTGACGGTGGCCGTGACGGGGCCGCCGGATGCGGGGACGGCAATCGGCATACGGACCACGCGGTCGGCGATTTGCTCGGCCTCCTCCCAGTCATGGGTGATGATGAGCACGGTCACGCCACGTGATTTGAGCATGCGCAACAGCTCATGGATGCGCTCCTTGGCCTGGACGTCCAGGCTCGCGGTCGGCTCGTCCATGATGAGCACGTCAGGATTGCAGGCCAGCACGCCGGCGATGGCCACCAATCGCTGCTGTCCGCCGGACAGGTCGAAAGGGGAGCGGTCGGCAAGATGCCCGATATGCAACAGGTCCAGTGATTCGCGCACACGGTCGGCCACCTCGGCCTCGGCGAGCCCCTGGTTGCGCGGGCCGTACGCCACGTCCTCGGCCACCGTGTCCGCGAACAACTGGTGCTCCGGATGCTGCATCACGTAACCCACATGCCGGCGCAATTGCGCCAATTGCCTGCGATTCGCCGGCTTCGGCCGTGCGTTGCTACCGCGTTTGCCGGTCGAGGCCACCGGAACGCCGGCCACCTCGATGCTGCCGGCGGTCGGCGCGGCCAGCGCGCACAACATGCGCACCAGCGTCGACTTGCCCGAACCATTCACGCCCATCAGTGCCACGGTTTCACCGCGCGCGATGGTGAACGACAGGTCATCGATAACCGCCCGTTTGGCCGAAGGATAGCGATAGGTCAGATGCGAGACGCGAATAATGGGGTCCGTCATATCACCGATGCCATCGGAGAGCAGCGGCAGTTCGGAGCCGTCTTCGCGCTCCCGCTGGCGGGGGCTGTCGTTCGTAGGACGACTGGGGGCGGCTTCTGTGCCGATGCCACCCTCGGTCTCGCTTTGCGCGACAGCCTCCGCCAGCGGGGGTCGATTATCGACGGCTGCAGTGACACCAACGATTCGCCCGGCCTCCATGCGCACGATGCGATCGGCATGAACGGTCTCATCCGGATGATGCGTGACATGCACGATTGTGGTGCCGCGCGCCTGCAAATCATCCAAAATGCGCATAACTTCGGCGCGTGCGGATTCGTCCAGCATGGCGGTCGGCTCATCCAATACCAGCATCGCCGGGTTCATGGCCAGCATGCCGGCGATGGCGGCGCGTTGCTGCTGCCCCCCGCTCATACGGGTCGGGTCGGACTGGCGTAAGTTCGCCAACCCCACGGCCTGCAATGAATCAACGATGCGCTCGCTGATGAGCCCGCGCTCCAGCCCGAGATTCTCCGGGCCAAAGGCCACGTCATCCTCCAACACGGTGGTGACCAGCTGATCCTCGGGGTTCTGGAACACCATACCGATGCCGCGGCGGGCAGCACGATAGGCGTCGGCATTCGGGCCGGCTTCGTGCACGCGTTGCCCCAGTAACGTCACTTCACCACCGTCCGGCGCGGTCAATCCCGCAATCAGACGGGCCAACGTGGACTTGCCCGACCCGTTCGGACCGACCAAGCATAGGCGCTCGCCGGCATGGACCGTGAGCGAAACGCCATCCAAAGCCCATGAGGTGCCGCGGTCATAGCTGAAACGAATGTCCTTGAGTACGGCGGCGGGGGAGGCAGGCTCGGCGGAAGCGTGAGGTTCGGCAGAATCGTGGAACTCGTCGGCGTCGAAGGAACGGGGTGCAACGGTCATGAAACAGTAATCCGTAACTGATAGGCGAAAACGCAGAATCCCAGCAAAGGCCGGAGTTCTGCGTTCTTGTTCTTTGAGTGGTCGTTGAGTGATCGTTAGTCGTGGCGGGCATAGGCCCGTCTCAGGCCAGTCACTGCTGCTTGGACAGCAGGTTGGAGACCGGCTTGTAGATCAGGAAGGTGATCACGGCGTGAATCGCCATCTTAGCCACGTTGAACGGCAGCAGAATCGGCAGAATCATCGCGGCCACAGCCTGGTAGGTCATGTGCGCGTAAATCGGCGTGACGATGAGGTTGCCCACCAGCGCCACCACGATGGCCAGCACCGCACCCACCAGAATGCCGATGGCGGCACCCTTGCGCGTACGGATCTTACGGTAGATGAACGCGGCCGGCACAGACAGGAACAGCGCCACCAGCACAGCCATCAGCGAACCCCACGGGTCGGCGAACATGTGCGGCACAAAGCCGAGCACAGACACGATTGCGGCGGCGGCCGGACCGTACGCAAAGCCGGCGATCAGGCAGACGATGCCGGACGGGTCGTACTTCAGCCAAGTGACCGGCGTAATCGGGAATTCAATGAAGCTGGTGACCATCGCCAGCGCCACGAACAGTGCATACATGGCGATACGGCGCGTGGACCAGCGGCCGGAATCGGCCACGCCAGTGGTGTGTGAGCCAAGTTTGGCGTTGGTGCTGGCGGTGGACGCGCTGGCCGAACCCTCGGCCTCGGGCGCCACAGAACGAACAACTTGCATGCGGATACGCGAAGATACGCTCATAATGAGCCCTCGTTTCTTTCATCCGGACTATACCGTTGGCTCCGGAATCTCACCGGATCAGCCGCTTGCGCGGGTCGCGGGCTTCCCGCCATCCCCGTTATGAAACCCGGGGTACAGGTTACCGCCAGTAAGGAATTGCACCTTCCCTGAAACTGACAGGCTTATTCATACGCCATGCGCCGGACGTACGCAACCCGCGTTTCACTGTGCAGAAATTCGTCTTGTGCCGGTCAAGTGCAACAATGGGAGCCATGGCTGAAGTGAAGAAACCCAACAACACCATCGACAAGCTTGCCCTGATCGTCACCACCTACAAACGTCAGCAGCTGCTCGAGGTACTGTTCGATTCGATTCTGGCGCTTGAGCAGGCACCGTGGCGCATTGTCATCGTGGACAATGAGCAGTCCGATCAGACGGCGGACATGGTCGCTGCGTTTGCCGGCAAGGTGACCGGCCAATGGGGCACCACCGTGGCCGACCAGTCCGGCAACGAAGAACGTGTGGTCTATGCGCCGCAGACCGAGAACCTGGGTGGTGCGGGCGGTTTCTCCGCCGGCGTGGCCAAAGCCTACGAGCTGGGTGCCGCATGGTTCTGGGTGATGGACGACGATGTGGCCGTGCTGCCGGACGCCATTGCCAAGCTGTCCAAGTGGACCGACAGGCACGAGGTGATTCAGGGATCACGATTCGATTACGATGGCGGACCGTTCTACTGGCAGTACGACTTCATTGTGCCGCTGGGCATTCCGAACCCGATTGCGCCCGCCGCATTTGGCCCGGCCGGGTATCGAGTGATGGATACGCTGTGCTTCGAAGGCGGCCTGTTCAACCGCCGTGTGGTCACGGAAATCGGTCTGCCGGACCCGCGCTTCTTCATCTACTGGGATGACACGATGTATGGCTACCGCGCCAGCAAGGTCACCAACCCGATTGTGGTGCCCGACGTGATCCTGCGCCGTACGCGCGAAATCGGCAATTGGGATATCGCCGGCGTGCGCCAGCTCAACTCCACATCCGACATGAACCGGTATCACATCATGCGCAACCGCGGATACATGGCCCGGTACTTCATGACCTATGGTGACTTCCGTCCGCTGGTGTTTGGACTGGGTACCGTGCTCACCGCGGCCAAGGAAGTCATTCGCCTGGTGATGGTGGATCGCGAGCACCTCAAGACCGGTTTGGTGCAGATTGCCAAGGGCTGGTGGGACTCGCGCAAGCTGATGCACGACCCCACCTGGAAGCCCATGCCGTCGCTTGAGTGACGGCCATGCCCCGGCCCGTCCGGCGCGTCCGCGTGATGGTCGCGTTAGACTTGGGCGAAATCGTGGATCGATGACATATCAGGAAAGGAAGGTCAACGATGATTGAGACCGCACAGGCTTTTGGCGTCGACATCGGAGGATCCGGCATCAAGGCCGCGCCCGTCGACCTCACCAAGGGCGACTTCGCCGAACCGCGACTGAAGATTCTCACTCCCGAGGTCTCCACTCCTCAGGCCGTGGCCAAAATCGTCAAGCAGCAGCTCGACCACTTCGAAGTGCCTGAATCCGCACCCGTTGGCATCGCCTTCCCCGCGCCGATCAAGCCCGGCCAGAAGCTCGACTTCATGGCCAACCTCGACCAGTCTTGGATTGGCGTGGACGTTACTGAGGTGTTCTCCGAAGCCTGCGGCCGCCCGGTCGTCGTGGTGAACGACGCCGACGCCGCCGGCCTGGCCGAAGTCCAGTTCGGTGCCGCCAAGGGCCAGGATGGTCTGGTCATCGCCACCACACTGGGCACCGGCATCGGCACCGCTTTGATCTACAACGGCGCGCTCATCCCGAACACCGAACTCGGACACGTCATCCTGAGCGCCAAGCATCTGGACGCCGAGAAGTATGCCTCCTCCGCGATTCGCGAGAACGAGGAACTGGGCTACAAGAAGTGGGCCAAGCGTCTGACCAAGTACTACGGCCTTATGGAGAAGTACTTCAACCCGGACCTGTTCACCGTCGGCGGCGGCGTGAGCCGTCAGAGCGAAAAGTTCCTGCCGTACGTGGATATCAAGACCCCGATTGTGCCCGCCAAGCTGCGTAACCAGGCTGGCATCGTCGGTGCCGCCTACTACGCCAGCACCAAGCAACAGTGAGCTGAGTTATTTCTGCTGGCGCAGGAGCTGTATTGACCATATGTAAGGCCGTCCAAGTATTTCGGGCGGCCTTTTTTAATGAGTAATTCGTTCATTAGGTCGATTATGTGTTCATTAGGTCACTCCCATTCCAAACCTGAATTGCAATGGGCTCGGAATGGCGGCGTTTCAAGCATCAACAATTGTGAGGCTCGACTAGCAGTGACCTAATGAGCGCGAAAATGACCTAATGAATGTAGCTAGGCCGTTATTCGATGTGGATTGAAGTCATAGTATGTCTGACGACTCCGCTGCCGTGCCGCACGATTGTCGTAGTGCTGGATGCTGGTGGATATGAGGCCTCGATATACCTGGCTCGGCAGGGGTGGTTTTATCGTGGGAGGGTATGAGCGTGCATTTCTCTTCTCGTGTGGATATTTCTGCGCCGAATCCCATTGCGGCGGCCGAGGCGACAGCCAAGGCAAACGGCATCGCACTCAGCAAACTCAACGATTCCAATCCGACCCGCCACGGGCTGGCACCCGAATTGGTGCCGAGCATGTATACGGCCGACCCGCGTGGACCGCGTGCGGCACGAGAAGCATTGGCCGCATTCCTCAATACGGCAAACGTGGTAGACGCAAGCAGCCCTCAGTCGGCTTCGCCCGCCGCCAGCGAGGGCGGGAACGAGCGCCATGCCGCTTTCGCCAATGCGAATACCGCCATCGAGGGCGTTGACCCGGACGCCCTGTACCTGCTGAGCTCCACGTCCGAGGCGTATTCATGGCTGATTAAGTTACTTTGCGATGCCGGCGACGCGGTGCTGGCACCCAAACCAGGCTATCCGCTGATCGAGTCGATTGCACGGCTTGAATGCGTCGACACGGTCGAATACCAGTTGCAATTCGACGGCTCCTGGTTCATCGACATCGCCGAACTCGAGCGGCTACTCAGCGAGCCCGGTGGCGAACGCATCAGAGCATTGGTGCTCATCAACCCGAACAATCCGACCGGTTCGTACGTAAAACCAACCGAGCGTGCACGTATCGTGACATTGTGCCGTGAACATGGCATCGCCCTTATCGCCGATGAAGTGTTCTTCGATTACTCTCTCGAACCTTTCCCCGACAACGCACGGCTTGCGGGGGAGCGCGGCGTGCTCACCTTCGCCCTAGACGGATTCTCCAAGATGCTGGCCGCGCCGCACGCCAAAGTCGGATGGATTCAGGTGTCCGGACCCGACGAGGACGTTGCCGAGGCCCAGCGTCGACTGGACGTCATCGCCGATGATTATCTGCCGATGAGTGACATCATCGCCGAACGGATTCCCGCATTATTGAACGCCGCGCCTGCACAGACCAGACGGGTGGGTGAGCGAGTGCGCGATAATCTTGCCAAGCTGCATACGCTGCTCAATGCCGATCCCAACGGGCTGGTCAGCGTGCTACGGGCCGAAGGCGGTTGGAACGTGCTGCTACGAGTGCCCTCAGTCATCGATGAGAACGAAATGGTGTTGCGGCTGATTGACGAGCACCAACTCACCGGACAGCCCGGCTACTTCTTCGACATGACCTCCAATGGATACCTGGCCGTTTCCCTGCTGCCCGAACCGGACGAATTCGAGCGTGGCATCCGCGCCGTGCTCAATACCGTCGCCGCTTTGCTGCGATAGGCCGGTGTTTGCCGGCACCGCACCTGTACTCCACGTACAATGGCGGCATGGGATTCTTGTTTAGACCAAAAGAACTGCCACGCCCGGCATCGCTGACGTTCACTTTGAATCAGGCCGGGCATACGTATGATGATGGGCACGTGGGACTTGCTCCCACGGACATCACCATCAGCGAGCGGCGGGTGGCCGTGATCGGACTGAACGGCGCAGGCAAATCCACATTGCTGGGTCTGCTGGACGGTTCGTTGAAGGCCAACGCCGGCACGGTGACCATTGCGGGCGGTGAGGAACGTCTTGACCCGGCTGCGAAGAAGGACGCGAAGCGCATCGATAATCTGGTCGGCAAAGTTCGCCGCGAGGAGATTCCGAACAGTTTCTACCAAGCGGCGAATATTTCCGAGGCTGTTTCCGAAGCGCTGAAAAAGCACAAGGTGCCCGAGTCAGAACGTCATGCGCGCATCGGCAATCTGTTCGCGCATTTTGATCTGGCGCAGGTCTCCAAGGCCAAGGCCAGCGAACTGGATTCCGAGAAACGGCACCTGCTGGCCATTGCGGCCGCGCTGAGCTTTGAGCCGAGTGCGATTGTGGCGGATGAGCCGAGCAAGGGATTGGATGAGATTGGCACCGCGCATGTGGCCAAGGCGTTGTTCAGCTACAACAAGCAGGTGATTTTCGCCACGCATGACACGGATATGATCCGCCGGCCCGAATACGCCATCGACCGTGTACTGGTACTGGACGAGCACGCGGTCGTGTTTGACGGAGCGCCGGCTGAGGCTGTGGCGTTTTATGAGGATCTGATTCGCCGCCGATACGAGACTAGAGCATCGTGAACCATGCCTGAACCTGATGCCAGAGCGTCGGATCGTTGACGATCATGGCGTCGTCGCGCGCCTGCACGAAGCAACCCAGCACGGCTATGCCCACGGTCCACAGGACAGCCAGCGTCATGACCCAGCGCATCAGCCAACGCCACGGGGTGACCCGGGCGATGCCATCGTCCGAAACGGCGTCGTTGGCACCCGCCAATGAACGTCCCGGCTCGCGCCCGTTGACCAGCCACAGTAGCCCCGGTATGGACGCCAGCGAGATCAGCCAGCCGAAATCGGCGGAATACCGCCATCCCAGACCGCCGACACGGCTGTCGAACACGATCAGCGCCGCCGCCACGGCCAAGCAAGACATCAGCCATGGCCGCATGCCGTGCGTCTCCAATCTGCGTAGCAGGGGCAGCGCCAAAGCCATCACGGTCAGTGGCGTGGCCGTGAAAATCGCGCCGACCATCACCTCGTAATAGCCCCATTGCGGCATCGGGGCGGGAGAGCCCGCCAGCCACGGGAAACGATCCATGAAGCGCAGCGGCAGGAACAGGTAATACCAGATGTTGGCGGGCATATCCGCGGACGGGGTGGTATACCGGGTCATATCGGATACGGAGAACTGATACGCATTACCGAAATTGAACGGGGAATCGAACCGAACCATGTTCCACGCCATCAGAGGCGTCACGACGAGAATGGCGGGGATGATTACCGCAAGCGGCGCGCGCAACGCCTGCAACGGCTTGATACGGCGTGTGCGCAGACCGTTGCCCAGCGCGCGAATCTGCGGCCAGAACAGGGGGAACGCAAGCAATGCGGCCAAGGTGAACGTCGGTCGGCATCCGAAATTCGCCGCAATGCACAAGGCGCCCAAGGCCAGTCGTGGCAGGGAGAGAGGTTTGGCATCGCCCGCCTGCCATCGGTCCGATGGTCTCAGCGGGCGGCGGGACGTGTCCGCGCCGAGCCATAGCCATAGTCCCAGCGACGTCAACGTCAGCGATGCGGCGAACGGTATCTGATAGAAGTTCGTGCGATACAGCAAATACCCCACTTGCGCGCTCACCAACGATGAGACCACTACTAACGACGCGGCCGCCACCGAAGTCTTCGGCATCAAGCGATGGATGACGCGCAGCACCAGCAAGGAGAAGAAGATGATGAACAGCAGCACGAGAATATACTCGGCGACAGATGTCGGCAGATTATGACCGGTCAGCAGACGATAGGGGACGAACAGCAGCACTGCGGGCAACACGCCAAAATAGGAATACCAGTGACCGTCATAATACGCGTAATCCCAGTAGAGCGGACTGGCTCCATTGGCGAGTAGCTGGGCACGTGTGGCTACGTCATAGGGGTGCTCGGTGGCGGCCAGTTGTTCGGGAACCGGCAAGTCGAGCCAGGGCCGGCCGGCGACCAGCGCATCGGCCACATGCCCATACTGGTCGAAATCATAGGTGTAATCGCCGGAAACGTGGAAGACGAGCGGAGACGCGTACCACAGTTCGCGGATGATGGATGCGCCGATAAGTAGGGTAGGAATCGCCATAAGCCCCACGAAAGCAAGTCGTTGCCGAGTGCTGGACGGGTCAAGCGTGATACGCCACAGGCGCGATCCCGGCCTCCAGACGGCAATCATCAGCAACACCAAGGCCATGGCGAGCACGCGCATCCAATTGATGGCGAACGGTACGCGCACGTTGGCGCGGGCGTCGGTGACCGGTACGATCGCGCCGCGCTCTTCCTGAATCCAAATACGCACGATGCCGGCACCCGGCGCCTTGACATAATGGCTGCGAATAGCGTCGGGATTCATCGACTGGGCCTGGCCGGTGATGCCATCGACATCCGCGCGCACATGAATGGTCGCCAGCGGTTTGAAGACTTCCTTATCGTCGTTCGCTTCGGATTCGGCCTCGGCCTGCTCACGGGCCTTATCGATGACCTTGCCGCTCGCGGTATCGATGCGTAGGTAATTCGACGTGCCGTCCGCGGTCAGTTCAAGATAGGCCTTGGTCGGATCGGTGACGGTCAACATGCCATCATTGCGGCGCGTGAGACCCGAACCCAGTGTGTTATGCACGGCGTTTGTATCCGTGCTCGCTCCGAGCGTACGCCAGAACGGCAGGTTGAACACGATGCACTCCATGGCGGCGACGGCGGCCAGCAAGGCGATCAGCAGGCGCGCCAAACGCAGCCGGTGCCGGGTATCCGGACGGCTGGGCAGGTGCCGTTCATGATTCGACGGCATCGGACGGTCTGCGCGAGTGTGGTCTATGGAATGCACGCATTTATTCTATAGGCTTTATTCGGGCTTGATGTCGGGCAAACAAGAGACAATGTGAATCATGCCAAAACGTACATCGGACCATGGGAAGCACAACCGCGCGCCACTGCTGGGCGGGCTGAAGGATTCGATGAACGCGCTCGCGGCCGATCTGGGACTGTCCAGGCCGAAGAAGCACGATACGAATCCGTTCGGCGATGCCTTGCAGGAGACCAGTGAGCGTAAAGGCGGCATTATCGACGAACTGACTCGCCATGCAGTGGCGCTGAGTCCTGTAATCAAGCGACGCACCTTCCCTGAATTGGAGAACGTGCCGGAAGGGCTGGTGCTTGGATGGGCGCAGCTGCCCTCCACCAGAGGCCGTGGCTTTTCGCTTGGCATTTTCCCCGACCGCGATCATTTTGCGCAGGTGGCGTTCGCCGATACGCATGGCCGCGTATTCGTGGGCGCCGACCCCAACATGGACGTGCAGGATATGCAGGCGCGATTCATGTTCGGCAAGGAAAAAGAAGTGACTTTGCCGGACGGTGAGCGGCTGGGCGAAAGCGACGAGCCGCGTTCGCGTTCCGGTTTCTCCCGTGCAGGCCGTGGCCTGGGAAATGCGCTGCATCATGGGCGTGGTTTGGGGCGCGGCCTTGGTCATGGTGCTGACGGTGTGAAGGCTATTACCGGTGGCGTGGTGGGACGTGACGACACCGGACGCATGACATGGCTCGCCTCATGGCTCAAGGCCGGCAACCGGTACACGCTTGAGCAGATGCGTGCCAATCTGCCGCCTGCGATGCGTCATGATCTGGAATACCGCGATGCCATTACCATCGCGTTCTTCGCCACGTATATGTTGCCGCAGATCAATGGTCTGCTCATCGGATTCGGTTCCGGCAATATCTTCCGCCGTCTCAACCGTGAGGCGCCGATCGGTGCGATTCGCCGTTCGGTGCGTGACACTTTGGCGGCACGCGCCCACGGCATGCGGGCCTCCGGTCTGGAGGATCATTTCGCCGATCTGATGCGCGAAGCCGGCGCTCTCGACACCACGCCGGGGCTGGAAGCGGTGCATGGCGCCGAACCGTTGCACCTGTACACCTCGACGTATTCGAGCGGCTATTTCTTTGCGTGGGATAAGTCCTTGGCATTCGGGCAGGCGCTGAAATCCCTGAAGATCGAAGGCAACCTCAACCGATTCGCTGCGGTGAGCGCTTGGCTGGAGCGCAACGCTTCCTTGGGACGCAACCCTACGGAAGATGCGGTGACCCGTGCCGAGGCCGCGCAAATTGACATGAAACTCATCGAAAACCCTGCGATTATGGCGCTTGACCCGTATGATGGCGAGCAGGAGCGTCGGGCCGTGCTGAGCCTGGTCGATATCGCCGCCCGCACGGCTGGACAGATTCGCAGTGAATTCCCCGATCCTCGAGATGTGCTGACCCAGCAGAACGTGCCGGATTCGGGTGTGACGAATGCTGCGGGCGCTGGAAGTACTGAGGGCGCTGTAGAGCGGGCTGATAGGAGCGACACCAACACTCAAGCCGCTCGGCCTTCGTATTCGCCGGCGAGGAGCGACGAATGGGTGTATCGTCAGACCCTCTCTTCACTGTTGCGCCGGTTACGGTTGCCGTATCGGTTTGATGTGGAGTTCCGGTCGTGCTTGGATTCGGGTGAAGTGGCCATTGGCTTCACCACCGCCGGCACCTCGATGATGCCCGATAGCCGGTATGACACCACTCGACGTACGTGGCGTGCGCTGAGCAGCGCCGAACGCGCGTCGATGAGCGCCGCCTACAACCTGCGTGTCGGCCTGATGATGGCCGCGCTAAGTTTCGGCACCAGCGAATCCGTACGCCAGGTGTCGTTGCACATCGATTCCATTGGTCTTGAAGAGGCGATTGCCGAACAGGATTCCGCCATCGAGGCGATGATGAGCGAGGCTTTAAGTGCTTTTGAACATCTGCGCAGTGGCGATTTGGGGCGTGTGGGTTCCAAAGCCGACCCCAAAGATGGTGATTTCCATGGCGACCCGACCCGCCCCATCACCCATGAGGAGACGTTCGGGCAGATGGCGTCCGGTGACGAACGCGGCACGACCGGGGGAACCGGCAACGGTACCGGACCGTCTGCGGATGCTACGGATCAGGCCGCGGTCGAATCCGCTGACGCCGATGGCGCCGCGTCCATCGATTCGCAGTTCGAAGATCTGATGAAGGACGTCGATATCGACGAAATGGCGTTCGGCATGCCGGACGATACCGGCGCAGGCGACGACCTGGGCGGTATCGGCGGCGAGGGCGTCGGCACTGACGGTGCTGATGGGGCCGCCGGCGTGGACGATGATCCGATGAGCGTGCTGCGCCGCAATCCCACCGTGCGTAATATGGTCACCGTCACCTTCACCCGTGATGCCTTCCTCAAGCGACTGGACACCGCTGGGCTCGACAATCCCGAGGAAACCTACCGCATGTTCGGTGCCGTGATGGACGTGGACGGCGAAGGTGGTCTGAAACCCATCAGCGCCGACTTCGACTTGGCGGACAGCCGGTTCTCTCCCACCGGATCCCAGGAGGAGCCCGAACTGGCCGACCGTCAATTCAGCCCGGCGACCGCTCACGTGCTGGGCGCACAGAATAGTGCCGGACTGGCTATCCAGCGAGTGGGCCTACTGCAGCATGGCGTCAACGAATTCCACGATATCGCCAGGAACACGTCGCTCGGCTCCGTGGAAAAGGCCCAGCGAGCCATGCAGGTCATCGAATCGATATGCGATCCCGAACTGACCGGTTTGGCCTCACAGGTCACCAGTGCGTTGATCGATGGCAAGGACACACCGGACTTCACGTTCACGCTTGCTGACGATCTTGACAAGGAGCGTCTGCGCGCCCGAGACATGCTGTTCTCGGGCCAAGCCGATCAGGCCATCGAAGCGGCCGAAGCGGCCGTGTCCCATCTGGATCAGGTGTATGCGGCAGGCCATGGCGTACCTCGATACTTCAACTCCTATGCCGAGCGCGTGGTCTACAACCGACTGTTCGCCACATTGGACGAGCGTACGGTGCTCATCCCGGACAATCTGTTCTACGCACACATGGAGCTGGCTGACGTGTTGAGCCAGATCAAGGGTGCCGAGGTGGCCATCCCGCACCTCAACCGTATGGTGGCGTACGCGCCCGCCTACCCGCTCTCACATCTGAAGCTCGCCATCCAACTGGCCCGCAATGAGGATTGGGATTCGGCACGCGCCGCCTGCCTGAATGCTCTGCGCGTGGCCTTGGACCGCGACGATGCCGCGTTCGCCTACTACCGGTTCGCGTACGCCGAATGGATGCTTGACCGGTTCGACACAGCCGCCGCAGCCTACATTATGAGCGATCACATCGCTCCCGGGGCCATTGGTTCGCTGGAAAGCGAACTGCAGGAACTGGTTTCCCGTGCGGACTCGCAGTGCATGCCGGTGCCTGAATCGGTGGAGACGGCCGCCCATGTGCTTGCCATGCATGGTCTGCCGGTCTGGCCGCATATCGAAGTGGCTGACATCGTGCGTGACGCCGCCCGCGTGTGCGTGGATGAAGGCATGTTCGTGCCGGCCCGCACGCTCTCGGTGGCCGTGGCCCGCATGAATGACGGCGAAGGCGACAACATCGACATCATCCAAGCCCAGTTCCTGCGCTCGCTATCCGCGTAGCCGCCTGAGGGGAGTTGACGGTATAGCCGGCCGAGGGGAGCCGAGCCCGCTAGGATAGACAACCATGAGCACGAACGAACAACTGGCATGGGATTTCGACGATGGGGATGTGGCCGAGGTCCGGCCTGATACCGGTATTGCACGTTTTGCCCCTGGCTCCGAACAATGGATAGCCGCACTGCAGCCCACTGACGACGACGCGATACGCCTCGACCGTTTCGACGTGAACACGATGACCGCTGAGGCCGCCGCCCGCCTGTGGGCTCGCGTGGCCGCATGGGTGGAATCCGATCAGATCGCCTACTACATCGACGACTCACCCGTCAGCTCCGACGCCGCCTACGACGCGCGCATGCGTTGCCTCGAACGACTCGAAGCGGCGTTCCCCTCATTGGACAATCCGCAGTCGCCCACCCATCGCGTCGGCGGCTCCTTCTCCAACGACTTCGCCTCCGTGCGCCACCCCAGCCGCATGATGAGCCTTGATGACGTCTTCTCCATCGAAGAGCTCAAAGATTGGTACGATTCGGTGATTCGCGACCTTGATTGGCCCGAATCCAAGCCCCTGCCCATGAGCTGCGAGGTCAAAATCGACGGCCTCGCCCTGAACCTCATCTATCGCAACGGCGTGCTTGAACAGGGCCTGACGCGCGGCGACGGCGTTACCGGCGAAGACATCACCCTGAATGTGCGAACCATCGGCTCCATTCCCGCCAACCTCGGCGGCCCCAAGGAAGACGTTCCGGACTTCGTGGAAATCCGAGGCGAAGTGTTCATGCGCTGGGATGACTTCCACACCCTGAACAACGAGCAGGAGGACGCCGGACGAGCGCCCTTCGCCAACCCGCGCAACGCCGCCGCCGGCTCGCTGCGTCAAAAAGACCCTCGCATCACCGCCACCCGTCGCCTGAGCTTCTATGCGCATGGTCTGGGGCAGCTCACCTGGGGGCCGGACCATCCGCGCGGCACCCATGACGTGGTCGCCGACCAGTCGCAGGCCTACGATCTATACACCAAGTGGGGCGTGCCGGTCTCCCCGCACAATCGTGCGGTGACCTCATTCCAGGAGATCCTGGACATGATCGAGTACTACGGCGAGCATCGCGGCGACATCGAGCACGCGCTCGACGGCATTGTCGTCAAGGTCGATGACCTGGGCCTGCAGCGCGCCCTCGGTGCCACCTCGCGCGCGCCGCGCTGGGCCATCGCCTACAAATACCCGCCCGAAGAGGTCAACACCGAACTGCTCAACATCACCGTGCAGGTGGGGCGTACCGGCCGTGTGACGCCGGTCGCCGTGCTCAAACCTGTCTACGTGGCCGGCTCCACCGTGGCTCGTACCACGCTGCACAACGGATTTGAAGTCAAACGCAAGGGCATCCTGATCGGCGACACCGTGGTGGTGCGCAAGGCCGGCGATGTGATTCCCGAACTGATCGGCCCGGTGCTTGAACGGCGCAAAGGGCGTGAGGGCCAGCTGCGCGAATTCGTCATGCCCGAGTTCTGCCCTTCATGCGGCGCGAAACTGGCACCCGCCAAGGAGGGTGACAAGGACATCCGCTGCCCGAATGTGGAAAGCTGCCCGGCCCAGTTGACCGAGCGCGTGATTTCGCTGGCCTCACGCAAAGCGTTCGACATCGAGCACTTGGGCGAACAATCGGCCATCGCTCTGACCAACCCGGAGGAGAACCGGCCTGATTCGGTGGCGACCTACGCGCCGAACATCACCGAGGTTCTGGTCGCCCCCGGCGAAGAGCCCGAACCGTACGAGCCGGTGGAGGGGCTGGAATTGCCAGCCGCGCAGAAGCCGGTGTTGTCCAACGAATCCGGGTTGTTCGACCTGACCGCCGCCGATCTGCGCGACGTGCGCGTGTGGCGTGAGGCCGCAATCGTCGAGGTGCATGAGACGGTCGGTGCGAACGGTAAGAAGAAAAAGGTGCGTAAGCGTGTCGGCGGCTCTGGCCTGTGGCATCAGGTGCCCGCCTTCTGGACCGCGCCCACGCCGGCCAAAAAGCTCACGGCCAAGCAGCTGGCCGAACGCGCGCAAAGGGAGGCCGCAATCGAATCTGCCGAAGCACAGGGAGGTGCCGCCAGCGAGACAACCGGCGCACCTACCGGGGCTGAGGCTCCACTTGGTACCATGCCGGGCTTTGCCGCAGCCTCCTATCCCGAGTATGACGTGCCGGCCGACGCGGTCATCGTGCGCGTGGACCACAAGACCACGCGCACCGGCGTCACGGATGTGCCGGTGATCATTCGACCCGGTGAGAACACGCGCAAGATGTTCGACGAAATGGACAAGGCCCGCCATGCCGACCTGTGGCGTGTGCTGGTCGCGTTGTCGATTCGCCGGCTCGGCCCGCCTACCGCGCGCCTGATCGCCTCGGCGATGGGATCGCTGGCAGCCATCGAAAACGCCACGATTGAAGATCTGACGGCCATCGACGGGGTGGGCCCGGAAATCGCCGAATCGGTGGTGAACTGGTTCGCCGCCACCCGCGAACCCGGCGACTGGCGCGGTGCGACTTTGCGTGCTTGGCAGGCCGCCGGCGTGGGCGTCGACGAGGCCGAGACCAGTTCGTTGCCGCAGACGCTGGCCGGCAAAACCGTGGTGGTCACCGGTTCGTTGGAAGGCTATTCGCGCGACTCCGCCAAAGAGGCGATTATCGAGCGCGGCGGCAAGGCGGCCGGTTCGGTGAGCAAGAAGACCGATTACGTGGTGATCGGCGCAAACGCCGGCTCCAAGGCCATCAAGGCCGAGGAACTCGGCATCCCCATGCTGGGCGAAACCCAATTCGCCCAGCTCCTAGAAACCGGTAGCATCGACTGACTTGGCTCCCCTCTCTGAGGGGAGCTGTCGCCTTGTGTGACTGAGGGAAGTAGTCGCCCGCAAAACGGATGCGGGAATGGGAGAGGTACATCCGCAGCGCGTGCGCAGTGTGACTTACTCCACTCCCTCTGGCATGCCGCCGCATCACACGCTAGGGTAGAACAGGCCCTAAAGGAGGATACGGATTTATGAGCGACGCACGTCAGATCGAAGCCGACATCTACGAACGCCTGAGCAAGGTCATCGACCCCGAGCTCGGTCGTTCGGTCACCGACCTCGGCATGATCGCCGCCGTCGAAGCCGCGCCCGCATCGTCGGACGCCGGCACTTACGACGTCACCGTGCACGTTGAGCTGACGGTTCCCGGATGCCCACTGAGCGAGACCATCACCAACCAGATCAATGGCGCGGTCAGCTCCTATCCGGGCGCACAGCTGCTGCCTCATATCGAAGTCGGTTCGATGAGCCGTGACAAGCTGGCCGATCTGGTCGCCGACCTCAAGGCCGAACGCAAGCGGAACCCCTTCAGCAAACCGGGTGTCAAGACCCGCATCTTCGCCATCGCCTCGGGCAAGGGCGGCGTCGGCAAGTCCTCGGTTACCGCGAACCTGGCCGCCACGTTTGCGGCCCTCGGCTTCGACACGGCCGTCATCGACGCGGACATTTACGGCTTCTCACTGCCGCGCCTGTTCGGCGTGCATACACAGCCCACCAATCTGAATGGCATGCTCATGCCGGTCACCGCGTGGGGCGTGAAACTGATCTCCATCGGCATGTTCGCCGGTGCTGACCGGGCGATTCTGTGGCGTGGGCCGCGACTGCAGCGCTCCTTGGAACAGTTCCTGTCTGACGTATGGTGGGGCGAGCCGGACGTCCTTTTGCTCGACTTGGCTCCCGGCACCGGCGACATGGCGATTTCCGTGGCCCAGGCGCTGCCCAACGCCGAACTCGTGGTGGTCACCACCCCGCAGCCCTCCGCCTCTGACATCGCCGTGCGCTCCGGACTCGTGGCCCTGCAGGTGCCGATGAAGGTGCGTGGCGTGGTGGAGAACATGAGCTACTACGAGCACAAGGGCGAGAAGCTGGAGATTTTCGGTGCCGGCGGCGGTCAGCGCGTGTCTGAACAGTTAAGCGCGGCGCTTGGCTATGACGTGCCGCTGATGGCCCAGCTGCCGCTGGAACCCGAAGTGCGCGAGATCGGCGAGGCGGGTCGTCCCGCGGTGCTGGATGTCGATGGCGCCTTGCGCGCGGATGGCGTCGGTCAGGTCTTTCGGGGACTGGCCGAGCGTCTGCTGGAGCGGTGCTAAGGGGCGATGGTCCGGGAGCGGTGCCAATCGGCCAATAGAGAACGGTTCTCTTCGCGCCTATTCGCCGGTGTCGTACAATATCCTCTTGCGTGACAAAAACCACATGAAAGGAGTAGCTGTGCTCACTTCCGAACATAAGGCCGACGACGCAACGCGGCGTCTTACCCTGATTCCCGCCCCGGTGACATTGGAGTACACCCATGGCACGGCTTTGATCGGTCCTCTGGTGACGATCGAGGATGCCGATCAGTCTTGGGAGACGTTGCCGATCGAGCAGCTGTCCGATGAACTTCGGCACCGCTACGGCGTCACCGTCCTGAGGCGCCGCACACACGGCACCGTCATATCCCTGGGCTTGGATTCACGGCTGGCCCATGACGAATACACGTTGGATGTGTCCGAATCGGAGGGCATCCGTGTGCGTGGCGGCAGCGAAAGCGGACTGCGATACGGTCTGCAGACGCTGCGGCAGATCATCGGGCAGACCTCGCGTGCCATCCCCTGCCTGCATATCCAGGACAAGCCCGCATTCCCGGTGCGCGCCTACAGTCTCGACGTGACACGCGGACGAGTGCCGACGATGGAGTTCCTCACCTGGTTTGTCGACCAGCTGGCCTTATATAAATACAATCAGTTCCAGCTGTATGTCGAGCATGCCTTCGCGTTCGTCGAGCTCAGCGAGGCGTGGCGCGGCACCGATCCGCTCACGGCCGCCGACATCACGTATCTGGACGAGTACTGCGCGCGTCGCGGCATCGAATTGGTGCCGTCGTTGGCCACGTTCGGGCACATGTACATGAATCTGCGCACCCGTGAGCATCGCGGGCTGGGTGAGTTCCCCGAAGACGCCGACCGCCCGTTCAGCTTCATCGAACGCATGGAACATCACACGCTGAACGCCGCCGATCCCAAGGCCCATGATTTCGCCTCGCGCCTGATTGAGGAATACGCGCCGCTGTTCCGTTCGAAGTCCTTCAATATCGGCGGCGATGAGACGTTCGACTTGGGACGTGGCAGGTCCGCGCAGGACGCGCCGGGAGCCGGCCGCGATGAACTGTATGCCGGTTTCGTCAGGGATTTGTGCGAAACGCTCGCCCGCCATGGTCGGCAGCCGATGTTGTGGGCGGACATCGCGCTCGAAAGCCCGCGCACGATGGATCTGCTGCCCGGCGACATCACGATGCTCAACTGGATGTACGAGCCGCAGATCGACGAGAGCAAGATCCAGACCATCGCCGCGCAGGGCCGTCGACAGTTCGTGTGCCCCGCGGTCCGGGCTTGGAGCCGGTTCTTCCCCGATTATGCGGGTGCCTGGCTGAACACGTATCACATGGCGTTGGCGGGGACCAAGTACGATGCGGAAGGCATGGTGGTCACCGATTGGGGCGATTATGGCCATGTCAACGATCCGCGTCTGAGCGTGCCGGGCCTGTGCTATGGCGCTCAGAACGCTTGGAATCTTATCGAGATCGATGCGCATGAGATGAACCGTCGAATCTCCGTTCTGGTGTATGGCGACGAGTCCGGTCGCGTCATGGATTGCCTCGCCCGCATCGACTCCGATGGGGTGTCGTTCCCCTGGGACCTTGCCGTGCAGGTGCTGGAGCTGGAATACGGTTCCGGCACCGGCGCGCTGAACATGGATGTGGCGGCGTGCATGGAACGTTCAAGCGGCGGAAGGCTCACGCTGGACCGCACGTTGGGATGCGATGACGCGCGCCGGCGGATGCTCCAGTGGAACCGCGAGCGTATCGAACGGCGTCGGGATTGCGATCAGGTGCTGCTTGACTGCGGCGACGCGTTCGCCGGTCTGGACAGGGGAGGCCTGACCGCGGAGTTCCTGTCGGTGATGCTGGACGGGCAGCGACTGTTCAACGAACTTGGCGAGGAACTGCTGGCGTTGGCCGACGGCAAGGACGTCGGCAGCGGGGCGAATCGTCTCGCCGCCGATCTGGAGTTGTGGTTCGAGCGGTATCGCGCACAGTGGCTGTCGGTCGGACGGCATGCCGAGCTCGCACGTATCGCCCACGTGGTGTGGTCTCTCGCGGACATTCTGCGTAGGGGCGCTCTGTAAGGAGCATGACCGAAGGCGGGGTCCATGCCCCGCCTTCGCTATCGCGCGTACTGGTCCTCGGTGGTGAAGCAGGTGCGATAGACCATGGCCATGATCAGACCGTCGGCCAGCAAGGTCAGCGCGGCGATGGCGCCGAAGACCACGAACTGGTATTTGGCGGCGTTCAGCGGATCTCCGCCGGCTATCACCTGACCCGCCATCATGCCCGGGATGGTCACGATGCCGCTGGAGGCCAGCGAAGCGGTGGTGGGCAGCAGTCCCAGCCGAATCGACGAGATGACGGATGGGCGGGCGGACTCCCATGCCGTCGCCCCCAAGGCCAGCATCATATCCACCTCGTCGCGGCGTTCCTCCATGCTTTCATAGAATCGGCTCAGCCCGACAGCGAGCGCGGAAACGGTGTTGCCCAGCAGCATGCCGGTCAGGGGCACCACCAGTTGGGGCGCATACCATGGGTGCGGGCGCACGATGAGTTCGGTGACCAACGCCAGCATGAGCAGCATCGTGATGACCAGGCTCAGGAAGATCGGTCCGGCAAGACCTTTGGGGATGCCGTTCGCGCGGGATATCACGATCTGCACCGCCGCGACCAGCATGACCGTCATCAGAGCGAACACCATCCACACGCTGTTCGAACGAATCACATAGCCGATGATGAATCCCATGGCGCACAGCTGCACGAGGGCGCGGCATGCCGACCACATCAGGGTTCTGCCGATGCCCATATGCATGAGTTCGCTGATGATGGCCGCCACGGCCACCATGCCCAGCGCGATGAGCAGACCCCAGATATCGATGTTGTAGGAATTGCCCAGATCGCCGCTCATGACTGCGTCTCCTCATTCTCATCGGCGCCGGCAGGCACCGCGTTCGCGTCCTGCGCCGCCGAATCCGTCATCTCGCGTTCGGTCAGCCGCCCCTTGTCCAGCATCAGCGTGCGGGTGGCCCGTCCGTCCGGCGGACGGTGGCGGATGCGGATGATCGCCATGCCGCGTGTGGCGGCATCCGCCATGATCGTAGCCACCTTGGCCGCGTTGTCGTCGTCGAGACCGGCATCTACCTCGTCGGCCAGCAGCACCTTCGAATCGGTGAGCAGTGTGCGGGCCAACGCCACGCGCGCCGCCTGACCGCCCGACAGGTCGTGCGGGGCGCGCGCCAGGTCGATGTCCTCGCAGCCCATCGCGTCCAACGTCGTGCGGATGCGCTCGTCGGGCAGCAGCTGCTCGGCCTTGCCGCCCTTGCCGCGAATCGCGAGCGTCCAGGGCAGGCGGATCGCCTCGGCCACGTTCTTGCCCGTCAGAATCGGCTTCTGCGGCAGGTAGGCGACATCCCGCCGCCACTGCTGCGGCGTGAACTCGCCGCTGCCCTTGCCTTCAAGGGCGAACGTGCCGTGTGCATGCGGGTTGAGTCGGGCGCATGCGGTCAGCAGACTCGATTTGCCGGAGCCGGACGGTCCCACCAGATCGACGATCTCGCCGCGTTCCATGCTGAAGGACAGGTTGTCGAACACCGTGCGTTCGTTGTCCGCCGGTGATTGCGCGGGAACGACGCAGGACACGGATATGGCTTCGAAGAAGGATCGCATATTCATCCAGTCTAGTCGGGGTCACGTGGGAAACCCCAGCGTTCACTTCCTGTATACCCGGTGTGGCATAATAGCCAAGGCAATTTTTGGGCTTTGCCTAAGCTAGTTTGAATTTGAAATAGGTGAATAACGTGGCACAGACTACTAACGACATCAAGAACGGATCCGTCCTGAACCTGGACGGCCAGCTGTGGACCGTCATGAAGTTCCAGCACGTCAAGCCGGGCAAGGGCCCCGCCTTCGTACGCACCACCATCAAGAACGTGCTCTCAGGCAAGATCGTCGACAAGACCTTCAACGCAGGCATGAAGATGGAATTCGAGACCGTCGACAACCGCACCCTCCAGTACTCCTACGAGGACGGCGACAACTTCGTGTTCATGGACATGACCACCTACGATCAGATCATGGTTCCGAAGACCCTTCTGGGCGACAAGGCCAAGTTCCTGCTCGAAGGCACCGACTGCCTGGTCTCCTTCCACGACGGCACCCCGCTGAGCGTTGACCTGCCGGGCTCCGTGGTCCTGACCATCACCCACACCGAGCCGGGCCTGCAGGGCAACCGCTCCAACGCCGGCACCAAGCCGGCCACCGTTGAGACCGGAGCCGAGATTCAGGTCCCGCTGTTCATCAATGAGGGCGACCGCGTCAAGATCAACACCGAGGATGGTTCCTACACCGGCCGCGAGAACAACTGATCTCCGCATCCTCAACAGACGACCGACCGTATAAAGGACTAGGACAGCAGCAGTATGGCACGTTCCACCGCGCGCAAAAGGGCTCTGAACACCCTGTACGAAGCCGACGAAAAAAGCCAGGATATACTCTCCCTGCTTGACGAGCGCATCGCACATCCCGGTGCCCAGACCCCGCTTCCCGACTATGCCATTGAAATCGTCAAGGGCGTGGCCGAGCACCGTCGTCAGATCGACATGACCCTGGATGAACACTCCACGGGTTGGAAGGTCCGCCGTATGGGCGTGGTCGATCGCAACATTCTGCGTATCGCCGCTTGGGAGATTCTGTTCAACGATGATGTGCCGGACAAGGTCGCCATCGACGAGGCTCTGGCATTGGCCAAGACCCTGTGCGATGACGATTCGCCCGCTTTCATCCATGGCCTGCTGTCTGCGGTGTGCACCGCCAAGAACGCAGCACCGGCACCGGAGTCCGTGGCGGAAGAGGCCGATGAGGAATCGTCCGATTCCGATGCCGCGGCATCCGAGCCGACCGATGAGGGCGATGTTTCCGATTCGTCCGGTGCATCCGGTGCATCCGACGAGCCCGCTGCCCCGTCCGCTGAGATTCAGCCGACGGTCGATTAGTCATTTGTTGTTCAGCCTCCCCATTCGGGAGGCTTTTTCATGGGCGGACACTTGTGCCGCCACACATTCTCAAGTCGGCACCTTGCCGACAGCCCCGCCAGCGGGGTGAGACTTTGCGCCCAACGGCGTGTGAGTCTGCGCTGGCCGTTAACCTTGGTACGAATACCCGAAAAACATAAGGGGGTTTTGGTGAGCCAGAACGAGTCCGGGACCATCGCAATTCCGATGTATGACAAGGACGATGCAGTCCTCGTCTTGGAAGACGGACAGGTATATGTGGGGGAGCCGTACGGCGCCCTCGGCGAGACGACCGGTGAGATCGTCTTCGCCACCGGTATGACCGGATACCAGGAGACGCTCACCGATCCGAGCTACGATCGCCAGATCGTTGTGCAGACGTTCCCGCACATCGGCGATACCGGCGTCAACAGCGAAGACCCTGAGTCCTCCCGCATCTGGGTTGCCGGATACATCGTGCGTGATCCCTCTCCGAACGTGAGCAACTGGCGTGCCGAGGGCAGCCTGGACGACGACCTCGCCAAGAACGGCATCGTCGGCCTGAGCCACATCGACACCCGCAAGCTGGTGCGTCACCTGCGTTCCGCAGGCGTGATGCGCGCCGGCATCTTCTCCGGCGACGCCCTGACCGACCAGGCCACCGGCGCGCTCAAGACCATCGAGCAGCTGCTCGAAGACGTCAAGAACACCCCGCAGATGCAGGGCCTGAGCCTGTACGACGAGGTGTCCACCAAGGAGACCTACACCATCGAGCCATGCGGCGAGTACGAAGGCAAGGAGCCGCTGTACACCGTGGCCGCCGTGGACCTCGGCATCAAGGGCATGACCCCGCACCGCATGGCCGAACGCGGCTGCCGCGTGCACGTGGTGCCCTCCACCATCACCTTCGCCGAAATCGAGAACCTGAACCCGGACGGCGTCTTCTTCTCCAACGGCCCGGGCGACCCGGAACAGGCCGGCCCCGAAATCGAGCTGCTGCGCCAGGTGCTCGACGCCGGCTACCCGTTCTTCGGCATCTGCTTCGGCAACCAGCTGCTTGGCCGCGCGCTCGGCTTCGGCACCTACAAGCTCAAGTTCGGCCACCGTGGCATCAACCAGCCGGTCAAGGATCTGACCACCGGCAAGGTCGAGGTCACCGCCCACAACCACGGCTTCGCGGTCGACGCTCCGATCGGCAAGCAGGTCGACGCGCCGTTTGAAAACGGCAAGTACGGCAAGGTGTTCGTCTCCCACATCGATCTGAACGACGACGTGGTCGAAGGCCTGCAGTGCGTGGACATCCCCGCATTCTCCGTGCAGTACCACCCGGAGGCCGCAGCAGGCCCGCACGATGCGGCCTACCTGTTCGACCGTTTCTGCGAACTTATGAAGAACAACTCCAAGGAAGGTAAGTGATATGCCGAAGCGCACCGACATCAAATCCGTGATGGTCATCGGCTCCGGCCCGATCGTGATCGGTCAGGCTGCGGAGTTCGATTACTCGGGCACCCAGGCATGCCGCGTCCTTCGTGAGGAAGGCATCCGCGTCATCCTCGTCAACTCCAACCCGGCCACCATCATGACCGACCCGGAGATGGCCGACGCCACCTACATCGAGCCGATCGCCACTCCGATCCTCGAGCAGATCATCGCCAAGGAACGCCCCGACGCGCTTCTGCCCACCCTGGGCGGCCAGACCGCACTCAACGCCGCCATGGCGCTGGGCGAGGCCGGCGTCCTGAAGAAGTACAACGTCGAACTGATCGGTGCCTCCCTGGAAGCCATCGACCGTGGCGAGGACCGTGAACTGTTCAAGAAGGTCGTTGACGAGGCCGGCGCCGAATCCGCCCGCTCCGACATCGCCCACAGCATCGAGGAAGTCGACAAGATCGCCGAGAAGTTCGGCTACCCGCTGGTTGTGCGCCCGAGCTTCACCATGGGCGGCCTGGGCTCCGGCATCGCCCACAACGAGGAGGAGCTGCACCGCATCGCCGGCGCCGGCATACATTACTCGCCCACCGACGAAGTCCTGATCGAAGAGGGCATCGAGGGCTGGAAGGAATTCGAGCTCGAGCTTATGCGCGACCGCAACGACAACGTCGTGGTCGTCTGCCCGATCGAGAACGTCGACCCGGTCGGCGTGCACACCGGTGACTCCATCACCGTGGCCCCCTGCTTCACCCTGACCGACCGCGAATACCAGAAGCTGCGTGACATCGGCATCGCCATCATCCGCGGCGTGGGCGTGGACACCGGCGGCTGCAACATCCAGTTCGCCGTCCATCCGAAGACCGGCCGCATCATCGTCATCGAGATGAACCCGCGCGTCTCCCGTTCCTCCGCACTGGCCTCCAAGGCCACCGGCTTCCCGATCGCCAAGATCGCCACCAAGCTGGCCCTCGGCTACACGCTCGACGAGATTCGCAACGACATCACCCAGTCCACGCCGGCCTCATTCGAGCCGACCATCGACTATGTGGTCACCAAGGTGCCGCGCTTCGCCTTCGAGAAGTTCCCGGGCGCCGACCCCACCCTGACCACCTCCATGAAGTCCGTGGGCGAGGCCATGGCCCTGGCCGGCAACTTCCAGGAGTCCCTCGGCAAGGCCATGCGTTCCATCGACAAGCGCCACATGGGCTTCAACTGGGATGGCGAGAAGCCGTCCGCCGAGGAAGTGGCCGAACTGCTTGAGGCCATCCACACCCCGACCGAACACCGTTACCTGCAGCTCATGCGCGCCATCTGGGGTGGCGCCACGCTGGAGCAGGTGTTCGCGGCCACCAAGATCGACCCGTGGTTCCTGAAGCAGATCTTCCTCATCAACGAGACCGCCATGACGGTGCGCGAGGCCGAAACCCTGACCCCGAAGCTGCTCAAGAAGGCCAAGCTCGCCGGTCTGTCCGACGTGCAGGTGGCCCACCTGCGTGGCTTGGGCGATGAAGGCGAGAACACCATCCGCGAACTGCGCTGGACCTACGGCCTGCGCCCGGTCTACAAGACCGTCGACACCTGCGCCGCCGAGTTCGACGCCGCCACGCCGTACTACTACAGCTGCTACGCCGACGAGACCGAGCTGCGCCCGCGCGAGCGCGAGGCCGTGATCATCCTCGGCTCCGGCCCGAACCGCATCGGCCAGGGCATCGAGTTCGACTACACGTGCGTGCACGCCGTGCAGGAGCTTGGCAAGGACTATGACACCATCATGGTCAACTGCAACCCGGAGACCGTGTCCACTGATTACGACATGTCCGACCGCCTCTACTTCGAGCCGCTCACCTTCGAAGACGTGCTCGAGATCTACGAGGCCGAGAAGAAGATGGGCCCGGTCAAGGGCGTCATCGTCCAGCTCGGCGGCCAGACCCCGCTGTCCTTGGCCGCGCGTCTGAAGGCCGCCGGCGTGCCGATCCTCGGCACCACCCCGGAATCCATCGATCTGGCCGAGAACCGTGAGCTGTTCGGCGAGGTGCTCAAGAAGGCGGAGATGAACGCCCCGCGTTACGGCACCGCCCTGAGCCTCGAAGAGGCCATGGACGCTGCCCACCGCATCGGATACCCGGTGCTCGTGCGCCCGAGCTATGTGCTTGGCGGCCGCGGCATGGAAATCGTCTACGACGACAAGCAGCTCACCAAGTACGTGGACCGCGCGCTTGCCGAGGCCAAGGCCGATACCGTGGTCTCCGGCCGCCTGCCCTCCCCGCTGCTCATCGACAAGTTCCTGCAGGACGCCATCGAAATCGACGTCGACGCCCTGTTCGACGGCGAGGAACTGTACATCGGCGGCATTATGGAGCACGTCGAGGAGGCCGGCGTCCACTCCGGTGACGCCGCCTGCACCCTGCCCCCGTCCACCCTGTCCGACGACCAGATCCGCCGCCTGCGCGAAGGCACCTACGCCATCGCCAAGGGCTGCCACGTGCAGGGCCTGATCAACGTGCAGTACGCCTTCATGGCCAACACGCTGTATGTGATCGAAGCCAACCCGCGTGCCTCCCGTACCGTGCCGTTCGCCTCCAAGGCCACCGGCGTGGCGCTGGCCAAGGCCGCCGCCCGCATCATGGCCGGCGAGACCATCGCCGACCAGCGCGCCAACGGCCTGCTGCTGCCCAAGGGCGACGGCGGCGACATCCACCCCGGCCAGCAGGTCGCGGTCAAGGAATCCGTGCTGCCGTTCAAGCGCTTCCGCACCCCGGTGGGCAAGACCGTCGACATCCTGCTCGGACCTGAGATGCGTTCCACCGGCGAGGTCATGGGCTTCGACCGTGACTTCCCGCACGCCTTCGCCAAGAGCCAGCTCGCCGCCTACGACGGTGGCCTGCCGACCCACGGCAACGTGTTCATCTCCGTGAACGACACCGACAAGCGTCAGCTGCCGTTGATTGCCGTGCGTCTCGAGGAACTCGGCTTCAAGATCTGGGCCACCGAGGGCACCGCCTCCGTGCTCAGCCGGTACGGCATCGAGTCGAACATCGTGGATAAGATCAGCACCCGCGTGGACACCGATCCGGAGGCGCCGGTCGAAGTGCATCACGCCGCCGGATCCGTGGGCAAGAACGTGGTCGATCTCATCGAGGAGGGCAAGATCGACATGATCCTCAACACGCCGAACTCGCGCGGCTCCCGGTCCGACGGGTATTCCATCCGCGCCGCCGCCATTGCCGCCGATCTGCCGCAGTTCACCACCATCACCGAGTTCCAGGCCGCACTGCTCGCTATCGAGGCCGTGAAGCATAATGATTATCAGATCATGAGCATTCAGGAGCATTCGAAGCAGTTGTTCGAATTGGAGCGACGGGAGTTCTGATGACTACACCCAGCAGTGAGGAATTGCAGGCACAACGTTCGGATTTCGGTCTGCGATTAAGCAATTCAATGGCCAAATACGGGCCGCTGTGTGTGGGCATTGACCCGCATCGCAAGCTCCTCACCGACTGGGGATACAACGTCGACGCCGAAGGCGCCGAACTCTTCTCCATGCGTATGCTGCAGGCCGCCAACGGGCGCGCCGCAGCAGTCAAATTCCAGACGCCGATGTTCGAGCGTTACGGGGCCAAGGGCTTCGAAGCGCTCGAACGCGTGCTGTACGCGGCACGCCAGATGGGCGTCATCACCATCGTGGATTGCCTGCATGGAGGCCTGTCCACCACGATTTCCGCCATTGCGGACGCCTACTTCAAGCCCGGCGCCCCGATGCTGGCCGACGCCATCACCCTGCTGCCGTACTATGGCGCGCGCTCGTTGAACGGCCTGATTACCGAAGCGTTGGAAAACGGACGCGGTGTGTTCATCGCCTCCCTGACTTCCAATCCGGAAGGCATGAGTCTGCAGACCGCGCTGCGCCAGAGCGGCGACTACAAGGGGCGCACTGTGGCCTACGGCATCGCCTCCACCGCACAGAAGCACAACGTGGATATCGAAGGCATGGGCTCGGTGGGCCTTATCATCGGCGCCACCATCGGCCAATGGACGCAGGATTCCGGCGTGGACCCCTCCAAGTTCACCGGCCCGATTCTTTCCCCTGGCTACGGCTGGCAGGGCGCCGAGGCCAAGGACCTGAAAACCGTGTTCCGCGGTACGCGCGGCAACGTGTTGGTCACCGTGTCCCGCTTCATCGCCTCGCACGGGCCGGATATCGCCGCATTGAGCCAGGCCACCGAGTCGATTGCGCTCGACGTGCGCCAGGCCCTGATGGAGGCCACCGCCGAAGGCGCGGAGAATCAGTGATCAGAACGGAATCAGATGTCGCGGCATGCGTACGTGTGTATCTCATCGCGTACGTCGCATCACGATTCATATTCTTCCCTGTTCGTCGGGGCTGTAACAGTTACCGGTCATCTCGCCGGTGAGCCGTTACCACATTGGATTCATAATCGCTGCACACCACATCATCTCCGGAGGAACCCATGACTGAAAACACCCATGCCGGCCGTCTAATCGTCCTGACTGGCCCCACCGCAGTAGGTAAAGGCACTGTGGAGGCCAAGCTGCGCGCCGACCACCCCGAAGTGTGGGTGTCCGTTTCCGCCACCACGCGCGCTCCGCGCCCCGGCGAGGTTGATGGCGTCAACTACTGGTTCCTCGCCGAAGACGAGTTTCTGGCCCGCGAAGCGGCGGGGGAGTTCCTGGAAACCGCCGTGGTGCACGGCATGGCCCACTACGGTACATTGCTGGCTCCGGTGGAGGAGCATCTGGCTGCCGGCGTGCCAACAATTCTGGAAATCGATTTGCAGGGTGCCCGCCGCGTCAAGCAGCGCGCTGCTGAACTCGACTTGGAAGTGGTGTACGTGTTCATCGCGCCGCCGAGCTTTGAAGAGCTCAAGCGCCGTCTGATCGGCCGCGGCACCGAAACCGCCGAACAGCAGGCCCGTCGCCTGGAAACCGCCAAAGTGGAGCTCGCCGCCGAAAACGAATTCGACGTCACCATCGTCAACGAAACCGTCGATCAGGCCGCCGACGACCTCTGGTCCGTCATCGCCAAGGAATACGGGCTGTAACGTGTGCGAATAGGTTCTGTTCGTACTGAGATGTCCATGCTTGGCATGGTGTGCTCATGTGATTATGCGTGTTCAGTCCCTGCCAGTCGGCCCTCACAATAGGGGGAGAGCCTGACGGCAGGGACTGATTCATACCGATACAAAGGGCATGCGCCCCCATTGTTGCGTCAACCGTTTGATATGCAAATGGGGGCACATGCATGTGTGCGCCATCTTCCAAAAACGTCGAATTATGCAAATGGGGGCACGAATAGGTGTCGGCGTGATGTGGTGTGGTGCGATGCTGCAGGTGCGGTGTGCCATGGTGTGGGATGCCAGCGGATTTCGGGTGTTTTTCCTCTGGCGTCCCACAGAACCTGATGTACGGTGCCGTCGCCGGTTTGTGGGATTGGCGGAATTCCAATGGTTCTGTGGAATGGGGTGCGGGATGCCAGCCGTGTGCATCGTTTGACGTGCGTGGCGTCCCGCACGGTTGCGGGACGCTGGCCCCAAATTGGCCGCTAACCGTGTGGTATCCCGCATTTCTCCGATATACGAGAGGAATCCGTCCACTATAAGGTCTCTAGCCCAGCGACTAATAGTTTTTCCTCTATGTGCGAATAATACGGGCTGTAACTACCGCTTTACCATTAGCTGCTGGTGGAGAATTTCGGTGCTGTTTCTGGCCGGTGCCTGCTTCCAACGGATCGCTTCGGATTCGTGATGCTCGGTGACATAATGCCGCATCCATTCGAAGCACTGCTGGGTCTGGATGGCATCGCTTAATGCGCGGTGTTCCTCATTGTCCGCGATGCCGAAGCGCACGATCAGGTCAGCCAGACGGTGATGCCGCTGCGCGGGGAACAGGGCGCGGCTGATCTGCATCGTGTCATAATCCGCGCAGGCAAAGCCGCAGCCGGCGATATGCTGGGTGTTGTAATCCAGGAATCGCAGATCGAAGCTGACGTTATGACCGACAATCGGCTCAACGGTGGGACCGGCAGCCGGGGTAGCGAGCCATGCGATGAATCGGGGAAGCACCTCGTCAATCGGATCGAGGTCGGCCACCATCGCATCGGTGATGCCGGTCAGCGTGGTGATCTGACGCGGAATCGGCCGCAAGGGATTCACCAGCTGCTGGAATTGATCGACGATATGCCCCTCCCGCACGCGCACGGCACCGATTTCCGTGATGGCGCAACTGTTCGGGTAAAAGCCGGTGGTCTCCAGATCCAGCGCCACATAATCGGTGGGGAAGACGGCATCGTCCATGGCGATTCGCCCGCCGGCACCATGATTGGGCTGGGATGGTTGGCCGAAAACGGTAATGCCAGAAGTGGTCACGGAGGCTCCTCATATCAGTCGGTGTTCGGTGACTTATTGTACCGGCAGCCCGGTCTGACGGTAAAATTTTTCCCTCCCGGATTTTCTCGGATATATTGGTTAGGCGGCCGGCAACATGCGGCGCATCGGGAAGGGAGCACAGCTGATGAAACAGATAGTGGCAGGCATCGTGGCGCATGTGGACGCGGGCAAGACCACGCTGTCCGAGGCGCTGCTCTACCGTACCGGTGAGATCCGCAAATTGGGGCGAGTGGATCACGGCGATGCGTTTCTGGACACCAATTCCTTGGAGAAGGCGCGAGGCATCACGATTTTCGCGCACCAGGCATTGGTAGAACACGGCGACCTGCGCCTGACCTTGCTGGATACGCCGGGGCACGTGGACTTCGCAGCCGAAACCGAACGTGTGCTGCGTGTGCTTGACTACGCGATTCTTGTGGTCTCCGGCACGGATGGCGTGCAAGGCCATACCGAGACACTGTGGCGTCTGCTGGCCAGATACGGTGTGCCGACGTTCATCTTCGTCAACAAGTGCGACGCCGCCGGATTCGCCCGCGAGGCCATTCTGGCACAGTTGCGCAAACGCCTGAGCGATGCGATATATCCGTTGCCGGCAATGGAACAGTTCACTGAGGGCAGCGCGGTACCGTTGGACGCGTTCGCCGAAGACATCGCCACCCTGGACGAGGAGGCGATGAACGACTATCTGGAACATGGCGTGCTGTCCGTGGGCAGATTGCGATCGATGATCGCCGTACGTGAGCTGTTCCCCGTATATTTCGGCTCGGCATTGAAACTCGAAGGGGTCGAGGAATTCCTGGACGGGCTGGAGACGTTCACCCGCGAACGTGAATGGCCGGCCGCCTTCGCCGCACGCGTGTTCAAGATCGCCCACGACGGCCAGCACAACCGTATGACGTGGCTGCGCGTCACCGGCGGTGCGCTCAAAGCCAAGGAGATCGTCTCCTCATCCTCGTGCGCCGCGGCGTCGACACCGTCGCCAGCGCAGGAGGATGATGGCATGGCGTGGTCCGAGAAAGTCGATCAGGTGCGCATCTACAATGGCGCCAAATTCGAGACGGTCACCGAAGTGCCGGCCGGCTCGGTATGCGCGGTGACCGGACTGACGCGGACCTTCCCCGGCGAAGGGCTGGGAGCGGAACCGGACGCCGAATCGCCGTCGCTGCAACCCGTGTTGACCTACACGGTGTTGCCCGCCGGAGCTGAATCCGATACGGCCGGCACCTCGGGAGCGGCCAAACGCGGTGGCACCGGCCATGACAGCGTGAATCGGGACGATGCCGAGCATGATGCCGCCAAGTCGGGAACCGGCCGCAATGAGGAGAACGACACTGCCGGCCAAGACGCAGAGACGGACAATAGCTCGCCGGCCCTTCCCCAGTTCGATGATCTGACCTTGCATAAGGTCATCACCGCATTGCGTGAGCTGGAAGACGAAGACCCGTTGTTGCATGTGGTGTGGGTGGAACGGCTGGCCGAGATTCATGTGCAATTGATGGGCGCAGTCCAGCTGGAAATCATCCAGCAGACCCTGCACGACCGGTTCGGTCTGGATGTGTCCTTTGGCCCCGGCTCCATCCTGTACCGTGAGACCATCACTGCGCCGGTCGAAGGCGCAGGCCATTTCGAACCGCTCCGTCATTATGCCGAAGCGCATATCCTGCTGGAACCAGGGGAGCCGGGCAGCGGAGTCACTGTGGCCTCGGCCCTGTCCGAAAATGATTTGGACCGCAATTGGCAACGGCTGATTCTGACCCACCTGACCGAGCGTGAGCATCTCGGTGTGCTCGTTGGCGCGCCGCTCACCGATATCAAGATGACTTTGGTGGCTGGCCGCGCGCATCTGAAGCATACCGAAGGCGGCGACTTCCGCCAAGCCACCTATCGTGCAATTCGTCAGGGGCTCATGGAAGCCAGAGCTGGAGTCAGTGGCCGGCCCGAGACGCCGGTCGAGAGCCGGCCGGACACCACAGGGGAGGGCAACTGCCGACTGCTGGAACCGTGGTACCGGTTCCGGCTCGAAGTGCCCGCAGACATGATCGGCCGTGCCATGAGCGACATCCAGCGCATGGCCGGCACCTTCGAATCCCCGGTCACCGATGGCGAATACGCCGTGATCGAAGGTGAGGCGCCGGTGTCCGAAATGCGCGACTATGCGATGGATGTGAACCAGTACACGCACGGCCATGGCCATTTCTCCGCCACCTTCGGCGGCTACAAGCCATGCCATGACGCCGAACAGGTCATCGCAGCCGCCGCCTACGATCCCGAAGCCGATCTGGACAACACCCCCGACTCGGTCTTCTGCGCCCACGGTGCTGGCTACCCCGTCAAATGGTACAAAGTCCCCGAATTCGCCCACGTAGACTACGTCATGTGAGGTGGTGACTACCAAATCTGCGGACGAATGAATCCGCTGGCCTCCAAGAATCGCTGAATATCGCGCATCTCCGGCATATTGATCGAATGGGCCATGCCCGGATACGCCTGTTCGGTCAACGTGCCGTGCTCGCGCCAGAACTCACCCATCGCCGCCACCTGCGCGGCAGGGAAAATATCATCGATGGCACCATGCCCGTAGAACACGGGCGGCTTCAACGAAACCAATTCGGCATCGCCCGCAACGGACCCCGGTGCCAGCCATCCAGAGCAGGAGACGGCTGCGGCATATCGTTTTGGATTGAAACGCAGCAGATGCGCGGCCAAGAGGCCGCCCTGCGAGAATCCCATGGCAACCACCGGCCGAGTGGCGGGAATATGCTCCGCAACCCATGAATCAATGGCTTGGGCGGCCTCAGCCGCCTGCTTGTCCAACGATTCGCCCTCCGGCACACCCTCATGCGCCCACGAGCCGAACCACGTATATCCCATGCCATAGGCGATGGGTGCCTGCAAACTGGCGTAATCAGCCGAACCGGCACCGCAATAGTTCAGCAAATCGGGCAGATCGTATTCATTGGATCCCCAGCCGTGCAGCAGCACGAACACCGGGGCGGTTTCAGGACCGGTCAAACGGGTCAGAGCTTTGGTAATCTTCATAGCCTCAGTGTATCCACCGTTTAGGCGACAATATTGCCCTGATGTTCGCCCATCGAGTAACGTCCCATAAGTAATGCATATAGCGCAGCGGCCATGCCACGTGTTCTGATACTCTACGATGACACGGCAAGGGGGTCATGGCAGGTATGTTCGGCCCCCGAAATCGTACATGGGCGGCTAAGACCGTTTATGCGCAGGAGAAGAAACGAGAAGCAAAGGAAGGAGCGCGCCCGATGACATTCGATTGGTCGTTCGTGCAGCGTTACGCGCCTTTCTTCGTCAATGGCACATTGATGACCTTATTCATATCCGTGTTTGGCATACTGCTTGCCGTCGCGGTGGGTCTGGTCTGCGCTGGCGTGGAAATCGCGCGTATCCCGGTCGCCCGGCAAATCGTAAGAATCTATATCGAACTCAGCCGCAATACGCCATTGCTGGTACAGCTGTACTTCCTGTACTTCGGCCTGCCCAAACTCGGCGTAGTATGGTCCGCCGAAACCTGCGCGATAGTCGGCCTCGGATTCCTGGGCGGTTCCTACATGGCCGAGGCGATGCGCGGCGGATTGGAAGCGGTGCCCAACGTGCAGCGCGAAACCGCATACGTACTGGGACTGACCTCCACGCAAACCATCACCCGAGTCATTCTGCCGCAGGCGGTGTCCACCGCCATTCCAGGCGTAGTGGCCAATGTGATCTTCCTGTTCAAGGAATCGAGCGTCGTCTCCGCCATTGCGCTCGCGGATGTGATGTATATGGCCAAGGATCTGATCGGCATGTACTACAGCACCTATGAGTCGCTGTTCATGCTGGTCGCGGCCTACCTGGTGATTCTGCTGCCGATTTCCATCTTCGGCACATGGCTGGAGAGGAGGTTCGATTATGGACGGCGCTGAAATACTGCTCCAGCCGGGCGTATTCCCACGTCTGTTGCAAGGCCTATGGGTCACCGTGTGGATAGCCGGCGTATCCGTAGGCGCGTCCATCCCGGTCGGCCTGTTGGTGGGCTGGCTGATGACGCTGAAGAACCCCGTGATCCGGGCCGCGATGCGCATCTACCTTGACTTCATCCGCATTATGCCTCAGCTGGCGTTGCTGTTCCTTGCCTACTACGGTTTTGCTCGATGGTTCGATTGGAATCTTGATGCCACCGGTGCCTGCGTGCTGGTGTTCATCCTGTGGGGAGGTGCCGAGCTGGGCGATCTGGTGCGTGGCGCATTGCAGTCGATTCCCAAAGTGCAATACGAATCGAGCTACGTACTGGGGTTGAGCCCGTGGCAGACTTTCTCCCGGGTGATTCTGCCGCAGGCAGTTCGCCGTATGCTGCCGGCATCCGTGAACTTGGCGACACGTATCGTCAAAACAACATCGTTGGCCGTGCTGCTCGGTGTGGTCGAGGTCATCAAGGTCGGCCAGCAGATTATCGACGCGAACCGATTCCAATTCCCGACCGGAACCTTGTGGATTTATGGCGTGATTTTCTTTATGTACTTCATCGTGTGCTGGCCGCTGTCCATTGTGGCCCGCCGACTGGAAAAGAGGTGGTCGAATGACTGAACCCGAAACGACCTGCAAGGGTTTCGAGGTGAATCATCTGGTCAAACAGTATGCGAATGCCGACAAGCCGGTGCTGGATGACATCTCCTTCAAGGTGGAGCATGGTTCGGTGCTCGTGGTGCTGGGTCCTTCCGGCTCGGGCAAGTCGACGCTGCTGCGCACCATCGCCGGTCTGGAACCGATTCAGGGCGGCACGATTTCCATCAACGATCAGGTGATCGATACCGGAAAGCCCGGCACGGAACGAACCGGACGATCCGACCGGTCCAGTGAACTGCGCACTCGTATCGGCATGGTGTTCCAAAGCTACGATTTGTTCCCGAACAAAACGGTGCTCGGCAACATCACCATGGCACCGGTGCTCGTGCAGAAGCGAGACAAGGCCGAGGTGGAGGCTGAAGCAATCCGGTTGCTTGGCCGTGTGGGACTTGCCGATCGCAAGGACTCCTGGCCGCACGAATTGTCCGGCGGTCAGCGCCAGCGTGTGGCCATTTGCCGTGCGCTGATTCTGCACCCGGAAGTACTGCTGCTCGATGAGATCACGGCGGCCCTCGACCCCGAGATGGTGCGTGAGGTACTCGACGTGGTGCTCGAACTGGCCAAGTCCGGGCAGACGATGCTTATCGTCACCCACGAAATGCAGTTCGCGCGAGCCATCGCCGACCACATCATCTTGCTGGATGGCGGGCACATCGTCGAGGAATCGTATGATGCGCAGGCATTCTTCGAACACCCGCAAACCGAACGTGCGCAGCAGTTCCTGCACACCTTCGAATTCGAGTGATTCGATTGTGCCATATCGACGTATTTGAGAAGAAATATCAATAACAACAAGAGAAGGAGAACTCAATGAGTATCAAGGTTGGGAGATCATTCAAAGCACTGATTGCCGCAGGTGCGGCATTGGTAATGGCGGCATCCATGGCCGCATGCGGTCCGTCCGCAGGCACCCCGAGCGAAGCGAAGTCCTCTGACACAGGCACCAGCTCCAGCGCCAACGCCAAGGCCCGCAGCCTCGACGAGATCAAGAAGAGCGGCAAGATCAAGATTGCCGTCTTCTCCGACAAGGCACCATTCGGCTACGTGGACAAGGACGGCAAGTACCAGGGCTATGACGTCTACTTCGCCGAACGACTGGCCAAGGATCTGGGTGTGAAACCGGAATACACGTCGGTCGATCCGGCCGCCCGCGTGGACGTGCTCACCTCCAACAAGGTCGATCTGGTGCTCGCCAACTTCACCGTCACCGATGAGCGCAAGGAGAAGGTCGACTTCGCCAAGCCGTACATGAAGGTGGCGCTTGGTGTGGTCTCCCCGGAGAGCGCCCGGATCACCGATGTCAGCCAGCTCGACGGCAAGACCCTGATCATCGCCAAGGGCACCACCGCCGAAACCTGGTTCGAGAAGAACGCGCCGAACGTCAAGCTGCAGAAGTACGACCAGTACGCCGATGCCTACAACGCACTGCTGGACGGCCGCGGTGACGCCTTCTCCACCGACAACACCGAGGTGCTCGCCTGGGCCAAGTCCAACAAGGGATTCAAGGTCGGCATCACCCACCTTGGTGACGACGACACCATCGCCCCAGCGGTGCAGAAGGGCAACAAGGAACTGCTGGACTTCGTGAACGATGAGATCGTCAAACTCGGCAAGGACGACTTCTTCCACAAGGATTACCAGGAGACCCTGGCACCGGTGTACGGCGACGAGGTCAATCCCGACGAGATCGTGGTCGAAGGCGGTGAGGTCTGACGGACGGGTTCCGCCCAGCCGTTTGAACCGGATGGGGAACTGGATTATATCGCTTCATAACCAACGCATATAGCAACGCCGGCCTTCGGGCCGGCGTTCTGCATTACAGTCATAGATGTGGCGCGGGGGAGTCCCGTGCACGGATGACGCGACACGTAAGGGGGTGCGCAATGACCAGATTCAATACTCAGCTCGTTCATGGACTGCCGGTTGACGACAATGACACCGGAGCCGTGAACCCGCCGATCTACAATTCGACGACATATGCCTTTGAGAGGGTCGACGCGATGCCCCGTTACGATTACGCGCGCAGCGGCAACCCCACGCGCGATTTCCTGGAGCGGCAGATCGCCCAGCTTGAACAGGGAAAGCGTGGTTTTGCGTTCGCCTCCGGTCTGGCTGCGATCCATGCGGTGCTCAGCACCTTCAAGCCCGGCGACCGTATCGTCGTGGGAGACAATATCTACGGTGGGACGTACTCGCAGCTCAATGAGTTCTTCACCCGTTGGGGGCTTGTGGTCGAATCGGTCAATACCAGGGATGACGCCGCTTTGGAGTCCGCAGTGCGGGGCGATCGCGCGAACGGCGTCGCGCCCGCCCGGGCCGTCTATTTCGAGACCCTGACCAATCCGCTGCTCAAGGTCAATGACGTGCGCGCCATCTCCGCGACGGCGCATCGTCACGGCGCATTGTCCATCGTGGACAACACGTTCGCGACCCCGTACCTGCAGCAGCCGCTTTCCCTCGGCGCGGATGTGGTGATTCATTCCGCCACCAAGTACTTGGCCGGCCACTCCGACGTCAATGCCGGTCTTGTGGTCGTATCCAGTGAGGATCTGGCCAATCGCGTGTACTTCGCGCAGAATCGTCTCGGTGGGGTCCTGGCGCCCGCCGAATGTGATTCGGTGCGTCGCGGCATACAGACGTTGGCCTTGCGTATGGATCGTCAGCAGGAAAACGCGAACGCCATCGCCCGGTATCTGCTCGCTCACCCATTGGTCAAATCCGTTCACTATCCGGGATTGCCCGGTGCCGGCGATCAGCGGCTCGCAGCCAAGGGGCTGAAGGGCGCCGGTGGCGTGCTGAGCTTCGAAGTGGTGCCTGGCGTGGACCCTGCGGATGTGCTCAACAACCTGCACATCTTCCGATTGGCTGTGTCCCTTGGTGCCGTGGAATCGCTTGCGGAACTGCCTTGCCGCATGACGCATTTCGAACTGCCCCGGGAGGAGCGTCTGAAGGTCGGCATCACCGATGAGCTGGTGCGTCTCGCCGTCGGCATCGAGGATGCGAACGATCTGATCGAAGACCTCGGACAGGCTTTCGATATCGCCTATGCCCGATACAGGGAACGCCACATCGACTCCGATGTACTTGGCGCATTGACTCCGAAGGTGTTCGCTTGACGTGATATGGCCGTATGTGCCGTTACGATGGATGCGATGGGAAGCCGCTGACGAAGCGCGGCGCGCAGAAAGGACATGGCATGGCCATTGATGTGTACGGCGCCACATGGTGTGGTGATTGCCGTCAGGCGAAGAACACGTTGGATGAGCTGGGTGCGGCGTATATCTGGCATAACATCGAAGAGGAGGACGGTGCCGCCGATCGTGCCGTGGCCATCAGCGGCCAGCAGCATATTCCGGTGGTGCTGTACGATGATGGCTCCTTCCAGGTGGAGCCCTCCGCCAAGGACATCAGGAACAAGCTGCGGGAGTTGAATCTGCTGACTGACTGATTGGCAGGGCCCTCTTACGGCATGAGGCGTGTGCCACCATTGGATTGGTGGCACACGCCTCATGCGTTGTTGCGGTTGTGTGTGGACCGTACTTACAGGCTTCTGAATCGCGCCTGGCCGATGGTCACATCGAAGGATTTGCCGGCGGGGGCGTCGTACTGCAATTCGGTGATGGCGTTGCATTGACCCTGGACGAAGCGCCAGACACGATGCCCTCCCACATCGAGATCGAAATAGTGCTCATCGGGCCGGTCGGCGTCCCCGCCTTCCGTGAGACCCAAACCAAACACGTCGGACCAGTGCGCGGCCACCGCCGCGGGGTCGGGCACCTCGAAAATCGCGCGACGGGTGTCCACTTCGCCGATGGCATGCCGGTGCAGCAGTCCACTGCTCTCGTAGCGGGCCAGTTGCTCGGATTCGCTCGCACCCCAGTCGATGACGAACGGATAGCGCAGGCCCTGATCATCGCCCTTGATCCATAGCAACCGCCAGCGTATCTCCTCACCGGCGGCCGTCGTGCGATTGCCCGGAACGATATGGCCAAGATCAAGGCCTTTGGCCGTGAGCCGTTCGGCCGCCTGTTCGATGCCATGCACGTGCAATGCCGGACGATAGAATCCCACATACTCGGGCAGCAGCTCCCCGGCTTCATGGAATATCAGCCCATGGTCCGGCGTCTCCGACAAGGCTTCCTCGCGGTCGTACAATGCCAGGAACTCCAGATAGTTATCGGCGAAGTAGGCCAGGGAGTTCTCCGTGCCATGCCCCACGTGCTTGCCGCCGTATTGGGAAGTCAGCCCTGTGTCGGCGAACGTCCGTTCGGCGGACTTGAGGTCATTCACGAATTCGACCGTATGGTCCCAGGTGAATTGTTGCGTCATGATCGGCTCCCGTCTTTACTTTGCATCGCCGCCGAGCGCCGTGGTGCGCTCGACCGCCGCCAGCACCGCGGATTGTATGGATGCCGCGAATCCGGTTTTGTTCAGGGTATATGCCTCGGTGATTCCCACTCCGCCGGGGGAGTTGTTGATATTGAGCAGCACTTGAGGCAGCACGTCTTTCTGTTTGAGGAATTCGGTGCCGCCGATGATGGTGTCGAGCGCGATGGCTCTGGCCGCGTCCCGGGGCAGACCGGCCAGCACACCGGCATCCACGTAGGCGTCGATGAAATGGTAGACGATGTTCGGCGGGTAAAAACCGGTGATTACGTCGATAAGTCGTTCCTCGACATACAGCACTTTGCCGAAAGTGTTGAGGAACGCATCCACGTCCTCGCGTGCCGCGGCCCCATTCAGCGCCACGCCGCTGTAACCGTAATCCACGGTGGTGAGTGTGTTCGGGATGATGCGGGCCACACGCCACCCATGGCCGAGCCCTTGCTCAAGCTTGGCGATGGTATAGCCGGCTACGATGGAGATCACCGTGGTCTTCGCCGGGTCGAAACGTCGCGCCACTGAAGCGGCCACGCCGGCGACATCGTCTTGCGGGCGCACCGCGATTACCACGATGTCGGCATCCGGGGCGTCCGTCGGTGACGCCGTCTCGGTGTTGTACGTGGATGCCAGATATTCGGCGCGTTCCCGTGAGATTTCCTCAACCCAGATGTGGTCGACCGGATATGCGGCGGCCTTACGTCGCACCGCTTCTATGATGGCGCTCGGCATATTGCCTCCGCCGATGAAATACAGGTTTGCTCCCATCGGTTCACCTCTTCTGATGATGGATACGGATGTATGTCAGTTCCCGTAATACCGCATGGATTCCCGAACCGTCGTCGTTCCTTCCGAAATGGCATATAGGTGTTCTTGATAGGCGCTTCAAGGATGCAATGATTTTGCGGATGGATAAGACGCTATAAGAAATGCCTGTAATACGTGGGCGGCATTCCGCTTGACATCGGCATCGCCGATGCGCTTCGATGACGGATAACGTTGCGAATCAGGAGAAGGGACCCCAATATGGTCAATCGTCGCGCCGACTTCCACGCCATCGTCAATCATCAGTCCCGGACGCCGTATCTGGTTAGCGCCTGGCAGCATCTTGTCGGTCATGAATACGGTGCCGAGGAATTCGCCAAGGCCACCATCGATTTCGTCAATCGCTGGGATTGGGAATGGGTGAAGATCAATCCGCGCGCCATATACTATGCCGAGGCTTGGGGCTCTCGGTACGATCGCAACGATTATGCCGGATTCGTGCTGCCGAAGAAGATCGGCGCCGCAATCACCGAACCGGATGATGTGCGTGGAGTCAAGGAACTCGACGTTCGTGACAATGAGTATTTCGCCGAGGCTCTGGCCGCCGCCGCCCTTATCCGGCATGGCCTTGAGGATCGTGCCGTGCTGCAGACCGTCTTTTCGCCATTGTCCGTCCTGCTGCAGATCGCCGATCTGCCGCTGTACCCGGGTGACGATTACGCCACCGCGACGCTCCGCGTCGAAGACCTGATCTTCGATCAGCCTGGTGTCGCCAAGCTGGCGCTCGCCAACATCGCCCGCACACTCGCCTCCTATGCGCGTGCGTTGGTTCGTCCCGAGTCCGAAGGCGGAGCGGGACTCGACGGCGTGTTCTACGCGCTCACCGGCACGGTGAGCGAGGGTTATTTCGACGCGCAACGCTATCTTGAATTCTCCGAACCATACGATCGCATCGTGATTGACGCGGTGCATCGCGCCAACCCGGACGCCGTGGTGCTGCTGCACACCTGTCGTGCTGAATCCCACCCGAATTGGTTCGACGTGAAGGGTGTGGACCTGCTGCAGTGGGATCAGTATCAACCGGGAAACCCGCAGGTGGATGCCGACCTGACGGCTGTGCCGGTCGCCGGTGCCCCGTACGACCTGTTCGCGCCGGACGGTGACGTCGAACAGGTGCGCCGCGAATTGGCCAAGACCATCGCGCTTCGTACGGGCAAACCGTTTTTGCTGGCACCAAGCTGCACGGTTCCGACCCCGGCGGGCGACGAGGCGCTGCAGGCATTGAGCGACATCCGCGTGGGCTGAGCCGGTCCCCATTTACGCTTCATGATTATTCGAATAGAGAAGGGAACATCATGACCATCAAGACAATCATCCGTACGGCGATCGCATCCGTGGTCACTGCGGGAACACTGATTGGCGTCTCCGCATGCGGCCTTGGCGGGGATGCCGCCAGCGGTTCCAGCGACGACACCGTGAACATCGGAGTCATCTATCCGAAGACCGGGCAATATGCGCAATACGGCAAACTGTTCCAGCAAGGCTTCGATCTGGCGGTTGCCAAGGTGAACAAGGATGGCGGCGTCAAGGGTAAGAAGCTTGGTCTTCGATACTATGACACGCAGTCCGATGCCAAGCAAGACGCCGCGGTGGCTCCCAAGATCGTGTCGGACAAGTCGATCATCGCCGTGGTGGGTGACTATGCCTCGCCCGCATCCTCGGCAGCGTCGCCCATCTTCCAGCAGGCCGGCCTCGTGCATTACGGTTTCAATAATTCGGCACCCACCTTTACCGATACCGGGGACCACGTATGGACTCCCCAAATCGGTCAGGACAAGTACCAGAAGACCAACGCGGATATAGTGGCCAAAAAAGCCAAGAAGATCGCGGTGGTCTACATCGAGAACGACTGGGGCAAACAGGCCTATCGGTACTTCAAGCAGGAGGCCGAGAAAAACGGTACCCAGATTGTGTACGAGTCCAGCTATCTGCCCGACTCCACCGACTTGTCGCCGATTCTGATTCCGGCGCGCGATGCCAAGCCTGACGCGGTGGTCGACATCGGCTACGGGCCGGACGGTGCTCTGGTGATCAATACCCTGCGCGACAAGCTGGGGTACGACGGCCTGTACTTCGGTGGTCAGGAAACCAAGGAGTTCCTCGATCTCGCCGGCAAAAACGCCGAGGGTTCGATCATCACCGGATCCTTCTCCGCCACCGGCACCAAGGACGCCAAGGCCCAGCAGTTCGTCAAGGACTTCAAGGCCAAGTACGGCAACAACCCGGGCAATTTCGAAGTGACCGCCTACGAGGCGATCATCGATCTGGCCTATGCCGCCAACAAGACCGAACCGACCCGTGAAGGCATACAGAAGGCGCTGCAGACCGTGACGGATTTCCCGCTCTACCAGGGCAATGGCGGCACGTTCAAATTCAATCGGCAGAGTCGTCGCGCCGATAACATCGATCCGATTCTGCTCATCGTCAAAGATGGCAAGTTCGAACAATACGAAGGTTGATTCCCCGGGCTTTCCCATACACCACGAACGAGGTAACGCACACAATGTTTGATGTTCTTTTCGCCGGACTGATACACGGCAGCGCCTATGCGCTGGTCGCAGTCGGCATGTCGCTGATCTTCGGCGTCACCAACGTGGCCAACTTCGCCCAAGGTTCCATCGTGGCCGTGGGCATGATGATCGCCTGGTGGCTCGGTTCGTCATGGGGATGGGGAATCGTGCCCACATTCGTGGCGGTGCTCGTGGTTACCGCACTGCTGGGGCTGATCATGAACGTGGCGATCATCGCTCCGCTTGAAGGCCGTAAACCGATTGCGGCGCTGCTCGCCACCATTGGCGTCGGCCAGGTGCTCGACAATGGTCTGCAGATCGTCTTCGGGCCACAGACCCGACCGTTCCCGAAACTGCTGCAGACCTATAACCTGCAAGTCGCCGGCGTGCGCTTCGGCACTTCGGACATCGTGATGGTGACGCTTGCCGTCCTCTCGATGCTTGGCTTATGGGCATTCCTCAAGTTCGGCAAAGCGGGGCAGGCCATTCGCGCCACTTCCCAGGATCCCGAAGCCGCCATGCAGATGGGCATCCCGGTGAAGGCCATCCGTAACCTCTCCTTTGTGATCGGTGCCGTACTCGCCGGCGTTTCCGGCATCTTCGTGGGCTTGTTCAACGGCAACATCAATCCGATGAACGGCGGCACCATTGGTATGACGGCGTTCGTGGCGGCCACGATCGGCGGTCTAGGCTCCATCCCGGGAGCCGTGGTCGGTGGTCTTGTGCTCGGTGTGGTGGAAGCGTTCGGCATCTCTCTGTTCGGAGACGGTGCACATGACCTCATCACCTTCGGCGCGTTGATCATCATCCTCATCGTGAAGCCGCAGGGTCTGCTTGGGCCGAAGACCGATGTCAAATCCGAGCCGCTGACCGGCACGTTCCTGGGAGGCGGCAGGGCGATCGCGCTGCCTTGGTGGGGTAATCTCATCGGTGCCGTGGCACTCGTATCCACCCCGTTCTTCTTCAATGACTACCTGTCCGGCGTGGGCACTCAGGTCGCCATCTATGCCATCGCCGCCGTGGGACTGACGTTGATTTCCGGCTCCGCGGGCCAAACGATTCTGGGCATGGCAGGACCGTTCGCCGTGGGTGCCTATGCCTCCGCGATTCTGGCCACGCAGGCGCATTGGCCCTTCCTGGTGGCGTTGCCCGCCGCAGGTGTGATCGCGGCGCTTGCCGCCTCGGTGCTCACCTTCCCCGTATGGAGGTTTTCCGGCCATTATGTCGCCATCGCCACCATCGGCGTAGGTGCGGTGATGGTGGCGATCATTCGCCTCGCCGAGCCGTTGACCAAGGGGTCTCTTGGCATTCAGGGCATTCCGTTCCCGAAGGTGTTCGGCGTCACGCTGTACACGCAGCAGATGATGTATCTGCTTGACGTGATCGTGCTGCTTGTCACGCTGGTCATCGTCATGCGTATCCGAACCGCTCATCTGGGGCGCGTGTTCGAGGCCGTGGGATCGGATCGCGAGGCTTCGGAGGCGCTGTCCATCCGCACTGGCGCCTATAAGGCGCTCGCGTATGCGCTTGCCGCGTTTTTCGCAGGTCTCGCCGGTTCGTTGCTCGCGCACCAGTACACGTACATTGATCCGACGATCTTCAACTCGAACATGTCGATTCTCATCCTGACCATCATCGTGCTTGGTGGTATGAACTCTCCGCTCGGCGCGGTGCTTGGCTCCATAGTGCTGATCGGAGCGCCCGAGTTGCTGCGTTTCGCCTCCGACGCGCGCATCCTGCTGTATGGCGTGCTGCTGGTGCTTGTCATCTTGTTCCGTCCCCAGGGCCTGTTCGCCCGGAAAGGCTGAGTCGCCATGACCGATTCCGAGACCGTATTTTCCACCGTAGACGCCGTGACCGGCATCGATATCGACAACGAACGCCTCGATAACGCGGATGATCTGGCTGAATATTCCGAAAGACACCGCCAGGCCGTCCTTGACGCGCCGGTGATGCTGCGCGTGCGCGAGCTCGACAAGTCCTTCGAGGGGCTGCACGCCGTCAACAAGGTCTCTTTCGACCTGCATCAAGGTGAGGTCATTTCCATCATCGGCCCGAACGGTTCGGGAAAATCGACCACAATCAACCTGATCTCCGGTTTTCTGCAGCCTGATTCCGGGCTCATCGATCTTGCCGACGAGCCGGTTGCCGGTCTGAGCCCTGCGGACATGTCTGAACGGGGACTGCTGCGCACCTTCCAGAACGGTCGTGTGTTCGGCGGTCTTACCGTCGAAGAGAACATCAATCTCGGATATCACCGGCGACTCGTCGCGGCACGCCCGTTCAAAAGCCTGCAAAGGTATCCGATCGCGCGTTGGCTGTCGTTGCTCGCCGAGACCGGCGTGGCGCTGGTTCCCGGACCGCGGACTCGGCGCGAAGCCGATGAGGTGAACATCCGCGTGGATCGGGAAATCGACCGTTTCCGTGAACGACTGAGCGCGCGTCGACGGGATTGCACCTACACGTTGTCGTACGCGAATCGTCGTCGTACCGAAATCGCCCGTGCCCACATCAGCGAACCGAAGATCCTGCTGCTCGATGAGCCGACCGCCGGCATGAACCAGTCGGAGACCGCCGAAGTGCTTCGTCAACTGCAGTATCTGAAAGCGCAGGGACATACCATCCTATTGGTCGAGCACAAGATCGATCTGGTCACTGCATTGTCCGACCGTGTGCTTGCGATGGATGGCGGCCGCGTCATCGCGCAAGGTGCCCCGGATGATGTGCGCAATGCCCCGCAGGTGGTCGAGGCGTATCTCGGCAAGCGGCGTGAAATGAACCATACCCGGGTCGCCGGGCAGTCGCATGTGCTTGCGATGCAGAACTCCATTGGTGCCGTCGTCGAAGTCGAGGGCACCGGTGCCGGTACCGGACGAGACGAAACCGGGACGTTGGATGATGGTGGGGATGCCCTGCTTGCGCTCGATGGAGTGAATGTGTATTACGGGCAGGTCCACGCGTTGCAGAACGTGTCGATCTGCGTACCCAAAGGGGCCATCGTCTCTCTGCTGGGAGGCAACGCTTCCGGCAAGTCGACCACGATGAAGACGATTTTGGGCATCAATCATCCGAAGACCGGTTCGCTGTGGTTCCAAGGCGAGGATGTGACCGGACTGTCCACGCGCAGACGGGTCCAAGCCGGTATCGCCGCCGTGCCCGAGGCGAGGCGCGTGTTTCCGCAGATGACGGTGGAGGAGAATCTGTTGTCTGGCGCCTATACGCGACACGACAGGGAGGGTGTGGCCGGCGATCTGGAAGCCATGTACGATCGTTTCCCTCGTTTGAAGGAACGTCGTATGCAGCAGGCCGGCACGATGTCCGGCGGCGAGCAGCAGATGCTGGCGTTCGCGCGAGCCCTGATGAGTCGCCCGAAGATCATCTGCATGGACGAGCCGACGATGGGCTTGTCTCCCAAACTCGTCGAAGACGTACTCGAACAGATAGCGCGACTGCGTGACGAATTGAGCGTTTCCGTGCTCATGGTCGAACAGCAGGCCGAGCTGGCTCTCTCGATCGCCGACTATGGTTATGTGCTGCAGAACGGACGTATCCGGCTGCACGGCAAAGCCGGCGACCTGCTCGGCAACGAGCGGGTGCAGGAGGCGTATTTGGGAGGAGTGAAACAATGAGCGAAGCCGAAGGGATTGAGACGTCCTCGCATCCGTCCGTCATCGCCGTCACGCAAAGGAGGTTCCGGTGACCGCAGCAACAACCCGATCGGGCGCATCCCCGACGGCGTTCGTAGCACTTCCCGATGCTCTGAACGCTGATGTGCAGGAATGGTACCGCTGGTTCCATCGTCATCCTGAACTCTCCTATGAAGAGTTCGGCACCACGGCGCGCATCCGTGAGATTCTGGAATCGCATGGCGTTGAAATCCTCGAATCGGGACTCAGGACCGGCGTGGTGGCCATCGTGCGCGGCGCAAGCGCCAAGCCCGTCATCGCCCTGCGCGGTGACATCGATGGGCTGCCCATCACCGAGAATACCGGACTTGACTACGCTTCGGATAATGCCGGAGTGATGCACGGCTGCGGTCATGACTTCAACCTCACCGTGGCGTTGGGCGCGGCGATTCTGCTCAATGAACGGCGTGCCTCATTGCCTGGTACCGTCAAGATCATCTTCCAGCCGGCAGAGGAAGGTCGTGCTACCGCGGAGCGCCCCACGGGTTCCGTGCAGGTGCTGAACACGGGTGTGCTGGACGATGTCGAGGCGTTTTTCGGCACGCACGATGCAGCCGGACCGGTTGGGTCCATACTCATACGTGAGGGTGGCATCACCGGCGCGGTCGACAAATTCCAGGTTGCCATTCACGGCAAGGGCGCGCATGCAGCCGAACCGGAGGATGGCATCGACCCGATCACCGTGCTGACGAACGTGGTGCAGGGGTTGCAGGCGGTCATTGGGCGCAATCTCGACCCTCGCCATCCGCGGGTGTTGTCCGTCACCCATATAGAAGCCGGCAATTCGTGGAATGTGATTCCGCAGGATGCCTTCTTCGAGGGCACGGTGCGCACTACCGAGCCGCAGGATCGGGTTCTCGCCAAGAAGCGCGCCATCGCCATCATCAACAACACGGCCGCCGCCTACGGTGCCACTGCCGATGTCTCGTGGTTCTTCGGATCGCCTTCCGTGTTCAACGACGCCGGATGGACCCGCATCGGACGAGAAGTCATCGCCGAGCAGGGGCTTCACGCGGATGATGATCATCCTCAACTGGGAGGAGAGGATTTCTCATATTACCTTGATCGCAAGCCCGGCCTGTTCGTGCACATCGGTGCCGGTGAGACCGGTGCCGCGCATGGGCCGACGTTCCGGCCGAATCCGGCCGCCATCGGCTACGGCATACGCTTTCTCACGGCCATCGCGCAGAAAGCGCTCAACGAGTTACGATGAACGCACCCCACCTATCATTCCGGCTGATACCGAACGATAAGAAATGCCTGTACCCGCAAGCACGTGTTACGGTGCTTCGATTCCTACACTGGTGCCGTATCAGTATGGGCGTCCGTCGGTGTTCCCTAAGGGACGGCGGCATGACATTGAGGGGATAATTCATGGCGAGGGATTTCGTTACCGCGGCTATTCACGGCGGCTATGACCGGGCGGCTCACGGTGAGGCGGCGAACCCGCCGATTTACGCCAGTGCGGCGTTTGACATGGTCAGCGCCGCGCATGGTGACGCGCTGGGTGCCGGCGAAGCCGAGGGCTTCTCGTACTCGCGTGTGGCGAATCCCACTGTGGATGTGTTCGAGCGTCGTTTGGCGGAACTCGAAGGTGGCGTGAGCGCGGTGGCCGTCGCCTCCGGCATGGCCGCGGTGTCGTATGCGCTGTTGTGTGCCGCCGAAGGTGGTGGTCGCATCATCTCTCCGACCAACCTGTACGGCGCTTCCGTCGATGCCATGGAGACCTTCTTCCCGCAGTTCGGAGTCCATGCCGATTTCGTGCGCGACATCAACGACCTCGATGAGGTCGCTTCGAAGATCGGGCCGGACACCCGCGCCATCTACACCGAATCCGTTGCAAATCCATCCACTGAGATCACCGATATTGAACCATTGGCGGAACTCGCGCATCGCAACGGTATTCCGCTTATCGTCGACAATACCGTGCCTACCCCGTACCTCTTCCGGCCTATCGAGTTCGGAGCCGATATCGTGGTGCATTCCACCACGAAAGGCATCACCGGGCACGGCAACGCCATCGGCGGAGTGGTTATCGACGGCGGAAACTTCGATTGGGCCAACGGCAGATTCCCGCAGTTCACCACTCCCGAACTGGTCGTCAGCGATGAACGCAAAGGAATAGCGCGCAGCTTCGCCAGCAGATTCGGCCGCGAGGCGTTCATTCGCCGTGTACGCATCAAATATCTGCGCACTTTCGGCGCGGTGCCCAGCCCGTTCAATACATACCTGTCGATGGTGGGATTGGAGACACTGGCTGTGCGTGAACGGCAGGAAGTCGAATCGGCCATGCGTATTGCCGAGCATCTCACGCATGCGCCGCATGTGCTCAAGGTCAATTATTCCGGTTTGGGCAACACGGGTCAGTATGATCTGGTCGCCAAATACTTCCCCAAAGGGATCGGTACGATACTGTCGTTCCTCGTCGACGGCGATGAGAACAATGTGAGACGCATCCTCGACGGAACCGAGGTATTCTCCTATGTGCCGAACATCGGTGACGCGCGTTCGCTGATTGTCGATCCGGCGCGCATCACCCATCGTGAAGTGCCGTTGGAATATCGGCATGCCGCGGGCGTAAGCGACAACCTTATCCGCCTGTCCATCGGATTGGAAAACGTCGATGATTTGATTGCGGACCTTGACCAAGCCATTGCCAACGCATACTGACGTGTATCGCTTACGTATGCGGATAATTGTTCGTTCTGAGAAAAACCTGCGCTGTTATTCTTGAGGCGTTGTGAATTTGGGTTGTTGTATGGTGTGAATAGCACTCCATAGGCACTGGATATAACCACGCCGAAACACAGGTGAGCAAGCGCGTCTACGGTAAGGGATTGTGCTTCGCGAACGAGCGTTGACGTGCATAACAGCAGCGAAAAGGGAGTATCGGGATGATTCGGATTAGGGGAGTGAGCAAGAGCTTTGCCGACACCACCGTGCTGGATGGGCTTGATCTTGACATTCCTCGACAAAATGTGGTTACTGTCATCGGCCCCTCAGGCTCCGGTAAATCCACACTGTTGCGCATTCTGGATTTCCTTGAGCACGCGGATTCCGGTACCGTCGATTTCGGTGATGGTCTTGTGGATTTGACCACTACCAAATCTGCCGACATTCACAAGGTGCGTTCGAAAATCGGGTTCGTGTTTCAGAACTACAACCTGTTTTTGAACAAGACGGCATTGCAGAATGTGACCGAACCGTTGGTGTATTCCAAGGGAATCAAGCCTGATGAAGCCCGCAAGATCGCTATTGAGCAACTCGATCGTGTGGGACTTGCCGATTTTCATGATCGGTATCCGAGCACACTGTCCGGCGGGCAACAGCAGCGTGTGAGCATCGCCCGCGCCGTGGCTATGAATCCTGAGCTGTTGGTGCTTGACGAGCCCACTTCGGCATTGGATCCGGAAATGGTCAACGGGGTGCTGGGGGTCATCAAGCAACTCGGTAGCGAAGGCATGACCATGCTGATGGTCACCCATGAGATGCGGTTCGCCTATGAGGCATCGAATCATGTGGTGTTCATCGAAGGAGGCCATGTGGTCGAGCAGGGTGATCCGAAGCGAATCTTCGAACATCCGCAGGAGGAGCGTACCGTCGAGTTCCTGTCTTCAACCAACAATGTGCTGATGATTCCGGTGACTCGGTAAAGGCGTTTCACGGCTGTTGTAATTAATTGTGACAATATCAAGAGAGGGGTTTGTCATGTTCAATAATCAAGTGATTCGCAAGGCTGCGGCTTTGCTGTCCGGTGTCGCCGTGCTGGTTTCGGTTGCCGCATGCGGTTCGGCTTCCGCTTCCAACTCCAGTGCATTGGAGCAGGTCAAGCAGGCCGGCAAAATCGTGTTCGCCACTGAGGGCACCTATGCTCCGTTCAGTTACCATGACTCCAAAACCAATGAGCTGACCGGTTACGATGTCGAGGTGGCCAAGGCCATTGCCAAGGAGGTCGGTATCAAGGCCGAGTTTGCCGAGGGCAGCTTCGACTCCCTGCTTGCCGGTGTGGATGCCAAGAAGTACGATACGGTTGCCGATCAGATTTCCGCCACCGACGAGCGCAAGGCCAAGTATGATTTCTCCGAACCATACACCTACTCCTACGGTGTCGTCATTACCTCCAAGGAGAACCCGAAGAACGTCACTTCGTTCGATGACGTTAAGGGGCTTCGCGCCGCTGAAACCGGTACCTCCAACTGGAACAAGACCGCTCAGGAGAAGGGCGCTACTATCGTTCAGGTTAACGATTTCGGTCAGCAGGTCAATGCCATCACGTCCGGTCGTGCAGATGTGTCATTGAACGATGGCCTTGCTGCGCTCGACTACCTGAAGCAGAAGCCGGATGCGGGCATCAAGATTGCCGCCAAGTCCGAGAAGACTCCGGCCGCCTACCTGCCGTTCCGCAAGGGCAGCGATGACTTGGTCAAGGAAGTCAACAAAGCCATTGTCAAGCTGCAGAAGGATGGCACATTGACCAAGATCTCCGAAAAGTACTTTGGCGAGGACTTCTCTCAGGAGTGACATGTTCCCGGCTCTCCTGTAATTAGGGGAGCCGGGAAATATGAGCTGGCCTCGTGAAGATTACGAGCAGACGCAACATATACCACACAACAAAGGATGACCAATGGACGCACGAGTATGGGGAATAGTCGTAGATTCCTTTGCTAAGCTACTGATTCCCGGTATCACTGTGACCATTCCGCTGACGCTGATTTCCTTCGCTCTCGGTTTGATACTGGCGATTGTGGTGGCGCTGGTGCGTGTGGCTAAAGTACCTGTGGCCTCCCAAATCGCGTGGTTCTACATTTGGGTGTTTCGTGGTACGCCGTTGCTGGTGCAGTTGTTCGTTATCTTCTTTGGATTGCCGTCCGTTGGCATTACGATTCCGGCATTGCCTTCCGCGGTAATCGCGTTCTCGCTGAATGTGGGCGCCTATGCCGCCGAAACATTGCGTGGTGCGATTCTTGCCGTGCCTAAGGGACAGCTTGAAGCTGGCTTGGCGGCGAACATGCCGTATGTGACGATTATGCGCCGCATTATTCTGCCGCAAGCATTCCGTTCCGCCTTCCCTGCATTGTTCAACTCCTTCATCGCATTGGTCAAGGACACGTCTCTCGCGGCGAACATCACCGTGGTGGAAATGTTCATGACGGCCCAGCGCATTGTGGCGATTTACTACGAGCCGCTGGTCCTATACATTGAAGTGGGCTTGATCTACTTGCTCTTCTGCACGTTGCTTGGATGGCTTCAGGATTACTGCGAGAAGAAGCTCAACGAACACTTCTGATGTGTTTATATGGCGGCAGTGCTTGATTCAAGTCGGGTGTTTCCTTGGTTGAAATGCCCGACTTTGTTGTTTCTGACGTGCGACTTGGCTGATTCAAACAATAGTGCACAAGATGTGGCTGCCGGAGTGAACGGAACATGAAATCTGACGTTCGCTTTCTTGGACTTGCCTGTGAGAGCTATCAGTTACCGGGCGTGCGCTGGTAGCATGGATGGTGTTGGGGCGCGGCACAACGATATGCCGTGCTTGACCCTTGTGAGAGGAGTTTTATATGACCATCGCAAGTATGTTGGGCGGAACCATGCTGTTGGTGCTGATTCTATTAGTCGTTCTTATCGTGCTGCTGTTCGCCGCATTGTTCATCGTTCCGCAGCAGCAGGCGTATATCATCGAACGCTTCGGCAAGTTCCTGAAGGTTCAGTTCGCCGGCATTCACATCCGCATACCGTTCGTGGACAGCATCGCCATGAAGACGAACATGCGAGTCAACCAGCTCAACGTGCAGCTGGAAACCAAGACGTTGGACAACGTGTTCGTGACCGTCGTGGCCTCCACCCAGTTCCGCGTGAACCCGAACGACGTGGCCACCGCCTACTACGAGCTGCGCGATCCGGCCGGTCAGCTCAGGAGCTACATGGAGGATGCGTTGCGCTCTGCCATTCCCGCTCTGACCTTGGACGACGCCTTCGCCCGAAAGGACGACGTGGCGTTCGACGTGCAGAAAACCGTCGGCGCCGAGATGAGCCGTTTCGGCTTCACCGTGGTCAAGACGCTGATCACCGCCATCGATCCGAGCCCGCAGGTCAAGAACGCGATGGACTCCATCAACGCCGCCCAGCGCGAGAAGGAAGCCACCCGTCAGCGTGCCGAAGCCCAGCGCATCCAGATCGAGACGCAGGCCGCCGCCGACGCGGAGAAAACCCGTCTGCAGGGCGAGGGCCAGGCCAACTACCGCCGTGAAATCGCCAATGGCATCGTCGATCAGATCAAGAGTCTGCAGGCCGTGGGCATGGACATCAACGATGTGAACAACGTGGTGCTGTTCAACCAGTATCTTGACGTGATGCGCTCGCTGTCCGAATCAGGCAATGCCAAGACCGTGGTGCTGCCCGCCTCCACGCCCGGCGGTTATCAGGATCTCTACGAGCAGGTCACCAAGGCCATGCTCACCGCGACCGAGACGAAGTAATCACCCCGTTTGCAAATCCTCATCCATCGATAGTGAAGCCCCTCCAAGCGAGGGGCTTCACTGCGTTCCGCGCTGATTCCGACAAGTGCGCAAATGGGCCGTATACAGATTGTGACGAGTGTGAGAATCATCTACTTATAGATTGTGACGAATGCAAAAATACGGCATTTATAGAACTCGATAAGTGTAAAATACAGGATATTACAAAATCAGACGAGTGTGAAACGAAGGGGTGGAACATGTTGAAACGCAAGGCATATCAGCGTATTGCTTTCTGGAAAGAGCATAAGACCAACCAAGCATTGCTCATTACCGGTGCACGGCAGGTTGGGAAGACATATCTGGTTGAGGAATTTGGGCAGAACGAGTATGAGCATATGGCTGAGTTCAACCTATTGCTTGACGACAGCGTGCGTCGTTCGTTTGCGCAAGCCACCAGTCCCGATGATTTGATGCTGCGTATTTCTGTTGCTGCACAAGGGCCGTTGGTTGTAGGGAAGACGCTTATCTTCATTGATGAAATTCAAGCATGCCCACAGATTGTCACTTTTATCAAAGGACTGGTGGACCGGGGAGACTATGACTATATTCTTTCCGGCTCATTATTGGGCGTAGAACTGGAGGATGTGCGCTCCCTGCCTGTCGGATACTTGGATGAATTTATCATGTATCCACTGGATTTTGAAGAATTCTGTTGGGCACTGGGGCTGTCGGAAACCGTCTTCGACATTGTTCGTGACAGTTACGGTGCCGTAAAACCCGTTCCTGATTTTGTCCATCAGCGTTTGACGGATTTGTTCCACCGGTATCTGTTAGTCGGTGGTATGCCGGCTGCAGTGACTTCGTTTGTTGAGAGCAAGGTCATCGATCCAGTGCGTGCGATTCAGACCAATATTCGCGCATACTATGAGCATGACATTAAGCAGTATGCGCCGAAGGATAAGAAACTGGTCATTCAAGAAATGTATCGACTTATCCCTAGTGAACTGCAAAGTCAAAATCGCAGATTCCAAGTCAGTTCTATTGCCGAAGTCAAACGATTCTCGCAGATTGAAGATGAATTCCTTTGGCTTACCCGTGCTAATGTTGCGCTGCCCGTATTTAATGTTGCCGCCCCCGTGGCCCCGCTGAGAGCCAGCAAAGAACGTCGATTGCTAAAACTGTTCTATTCCGATGTTGGATTGCTGACCAGCTCGTATGGAAAAAAGTCAGCACTGGGCATACTGGATGGTCAGGCTGCGATGAACATGGGGGGAGTCTATGAGAATGTCGTGGCTCAGGAACTTACCGCGCATGGATTCGCCAATCTGTATTACTTTACGAAAAAAGGAATTGGCGAACTGGATTTCCTGATAGAGGCCGATGATGGTGATGTTTTGGCCCTGGAGATTAAGTCGGGCAGATATTACCGTTCTCATGCGGCGCTTGACAATGCGTTGAGCGCTGACGGCTACACCATTGACAAGGCGATGGTGTTCGCGGAAACCAACGTGTTCCAAGGGGAAGGCGTCACATATTTGCCGATGTATATGCTCACGATGCTGGTTAATGAGTGATCAGTGCCTTGGTGGTGCGATGCAGGCGATATTTGTGATGGCGGTCGATAAGGAGGTGCTCAACGATTCTGTTGTCGGACCGGTTCCGGGCTGGTCATGAGGCGTCATTGGAAAGTTGCGGTATGTAGGGTGGTGTCTTTGCCGAGAGCATAGTGTTTCTCGAATAATGCGATGCATGCGATATGTTTAATGTAATTCTACATATTACATTAAACATGAGTGGGCTTGGTGTCGTGTGATTGGCGCGGTGAAAACCCCGAAAGGCAGGACGCATGCGTGCAGCATGGATTGACCGTTACGAAAAGGATGTTGCAGCCGCCATTGGTGGAGTGAAAGTCGGTGAGGTGGATACGCCGGCTGCCGGAGATGACGAGGTGATGGTTCGGGTGAAGGCGGCCGCCGTCAACCCGTTGGATATCCTCACCATAACTGGTGGTGTCAAATTGATTCAGGATTACTCCATGCCGCTGGTGCTGGGCAATGAGTTTTCCGGCTATGTGGAAAAGGTGGGTAACTCGGTTACCGGCTTCCGGCCTGGCGATCGTGTGTATGCTCGCACGCCGATTGATCGTGCCGGCGCATTCGCTGAATATATGGTATTGCCGGAAAGCGCGTTGGCCGCTATGCCGAAAGGATACGATTTCGCCGAGGCGGTCGCCATCCCGCTAACAGGCTTGACGGCGTGGCAGGCCTTGAAAGAGGAATTGCGTGCCACGCCGGGGCAAAGCGTTCTCATCCCGGGTGGATCCGGTAGTTTCGGGCGTATGGCGGTGCCGATTGCCAAGGACCTGGGGCTTACGGTTACGGTGGCCGGCAATGCACGGTCGCGCGAAGAGATTTTGGGCCTGGGGGCTGACCGATATCTTGATTATCGCAAGGAGAATTACTGGGAGTCCGGCATTGAGGTGGATTACGTCATCGATGCGCTGGGACCGAATGAATTCGACCATGAGCTGTCCGTGTTGAAGGCCGGAGGCACGTTGCTCGGTCTGCGAGGCGTTCCCAATAAGGTGTTCGCGGAGCAGATGGGTATGCCGCTGCTGAAGAGGGTACTGTTCTCTTTGGCGGGTTCGAAGCTGGACGGCATGGCCTGCAAGCAAGGCAAGAACTATCGTTTCATGTTCGTGCGTGCCGATGGCGGGCAGCTGTGTCATATCACGGAAATCATGGAACAGCGCAATGTTCATTCTGCCATAGATCCGCACAAATTCCATCTTGACGATGCCCGCGATGCGCTTGGACTCGTCGCCTCGGGGCACCCTGCCGGCAAAGTTGTCATTCGGTTCTGATTCGCTCCTCATATGCTGCGGCGTATGCTGAACTGTATTGAGTAGTGTCCGTGAGGTAGTGTCACAGTAAGTTCGCCGAAAATCGTGTGGGGAAAGGACCGACCGTGCATATCAGTGTGAAATGCTCCGTGGCGGTGCATTGCCTGATTTTCATGAATGAGGCGGGAAGCCATCGGGTGACCAGCAAATTGCTCGCTGTCAGCACCGGCTGCAACGCAGCGACGATTCGATCGTTGTTCTGCTCGTTGAGAAAAGCCGGGATCATCGAGGTCAGCAGAGGCGAAGCGGGTGCCCATTTGGTGCGGAAGCCGGGAGACATTACTTTGCTGGATATCCAGAATGCCGTGGAGCCGGACGGCCTGTCCACCATGATCGGCGTGCATAAATATGCCGGCCAATCCTGCCCGGTGGCAAAGAACATTCGCACGGTACTTGCTCCTGCATATGCGAAAGTCGAGCAGGCTGCCGCCGACGCCATGTCCGCCATCACGCTGGCGCAATTGATTGATGACTACCACATCCGTTTGGCGGAGAATCAGGATGTGACAGTCATCTCGGATAAGTAATCCGTACAGTGTTCAGTGGTCAGAAATCGAATCCTTGGCTGCGGGCGACGGAAGAGAAGGGCTCTCTATCGGATAGTCCGTGTCGGATGGATCGGCTGGCGAGCCATGCCTTGAACGAGGCCGGGCCGCGCCTATGCATTCGCGATAGAAATCGGCCACTTGCTTGTCGAATTCGTTGATTTGAGGGGCCGGCTGGACTCCTTCCTCATGTGTGGGGTAGGTGTTGTCGAAGAATTGCGCGGCTTTGGGAAGCCGCGGCTTCGTGGCGGGGGAGGGAACGGGCTCGTCGGGGATGCCAAGGGCAATGCCGAGAATCGTGTAGGTAAGTTCAGGCAAATTCAACAATTCGATGACTTCGCGGGTGTGGCTGATGATCGCGGCCATGATTGCTGCGCCCAATCCCAGCGAGAACGCAGCGGTTTCCATGGCATGCAGGGCAAGTACGGCGTCGTCCTTGGCCTGACCGAACGCGAATTGCGACTCAAAGTACAGGTCCTTATCCTCCAGATCCACGACTTCGTCTCCAGCGATGGCGGCGTTCCGGTGCTGATCGGCCACGAAGATATACAGCAGCGGGGCATCGGCAACAAATTGTTGGGTTGATAATTCAGACAGCTTCTTTTTGGGCGCTATTGCTGTTTTCGTGGGTGTGGGTTCGCCGTTGAGCTGTTGTGGGAGTAAGAGAAGAGCGCTTTCTGGGTAGGATGTTCATCGACCAAGAAAAACAACAACCAAAAAGCGCCTGATGAACAGCATATTCAACCAGCTCCTCAACGTCAAAGGCACGGTGGTCGAGACCGCGCGGATCGTCGATTCGCCGCTGCGCTCCGTGCCCGTGCTCGAGATCCGCGTGCGTCCGCGCAAGGGCATGCTCAAGTGCTCCCGCTGCGGCAGACGCCGTCGTGGCTATGACCGGGGTGGTGGTGTGCGTCGTTGGCGTCATCAGGATTTCGGCTGCTGGCGCGTCGAACTGGTCGCCTCGATGCCGCGCGTGGACTGCCCGGAATGCGGCGTCGTGGTCGCCCGGGTGCCGTGGGCGGAGCCGGGCAGCCGGTTCACGAGGGATTTCGAGGCGGAGTGCGCGTGGCTGATGGGCGTCGCGAGCCAGAAGACCGTCAGCGGGTTCCTGCACGTGGCGTGGCGCACCGCGGGCGACGTAGCCCGCAGGGTCACGGATCGGCTCAGGGCCGACATGCCGTCGCCGTTCGACGGCCTCACCGCGATCGGCGTGGACGAGACCAGCCACCGCAAAGGCCACACGTACATCACGGTGGTCGTCGACCACGAGCGTCACCGCGTGGTCCGGGCGCACGACGGGTACGGCAGGGACGTGTTCGACCTGTTCTTCCAGCAGCTCACCGAGGAGCAGAAGGCGTCCATCCGCGTGGTCACCGGCGACGGGGCCCGCTGGATCGACTCATGCGTCGCCGAGCACTGCCCGAACGGAGCTTGTCAAGTTATTTGTGTTTGGGGTGTGTTTTATAAATAAGGTTCCATTCGTTCGGGGTATGCGGCCGCGAGTTGGGCGAGGGCCTGTTTCCAGTTGGTCGTCATACGCCCCTCGATGAGCCTTCCCTCGCTTTTGCGCCTGGTTTTGTTGCCGTCTTTGGCGCGTTTGAGGCTGCGTTTGTCCTCGATGTCGCAGATTGCCAGCCAGAACAGCTTGACCACGGCCTGGTCGTTGGGGAACTGGCTGCGGTTGCGGCTGACCTTGCGCAACTGGCAGTTGAGCGATTCGATGCTGTTGGTGGTGTACACCACCCGGCGGAGCATGGGCGGGAACTGCAGGAACGGGACGAACCGGTCCCACGAGCGTTTCCACGTGGCGGCCACCGACGGGTATCTCCGGCCGAGCTCGCTTTCCGCGAACTCGCCGAGCGCCTTTTGCGCGGCCTGCCCGTTGGGCGCGCGGTACACGCTCCTGAGCGCCGCGCACACCCTCTTCCTGTCGTGGTCGGCGACGAACCTGTTGGCCGCGCGTATCAGGTGCACCACGCAGGTCTGCACGATCGCCTTGGGCCACGTGGCCTCCACGGCCTCGGGCAGGCCCTTGAGCCCGTCGCAGCACACGACCAGCGCGTCGGCCATGCCCCGGTTGGCCATCTCGGCGCACACATGCGCCCAGAAGGAGGCGCCCTCGTTGTCCTGGACCCATATGCCAAGCACATGCTTGAACCCGTCCATGTCGACGCCGATGGCGATGTGCGCCGCCTTGGGCGTGTCGCGCACCTTGACCCTGACGGCGTCCAGGTACACGACCGGATAGAACTCGTCCAGCGGCCGCTCCTGCCATTCGAGCACGGCGTCGCTCACCGCGTCGGTGATGTTGGATATCGTCTCGGGGCCCAGGTCCGTGCCGATCGTCTTCTCAAGGTGGTGCCGGATGTCGCGCACCGTCATGCCGCCCGCGTACAGGGATATGATCATCTCGTCCAGTCCGCCCAGCCTCCTGGAATGCTTGGGCACCAACCTCGGGGTGAACGAGCCGTCCCTGTCGCGGGGAACCAGCACGGTCACCTCTCCCACCGGCGTGGACAGCGTCTTGGGATACGAACCGTTGCGCGAGTTCGCATGCCCGCCGCCCGCCTTCGACTCCCTGTCGCCGGGCGCGTAGCCCAGGTGCGACGTCATCTCGGCCTGCAGGCCGCGTTCCAGGGCGACCCTCGTGAGCTCGCCCAGCAGGCCGCCGTCGCCGGTGAGCTCGATCTGCCCGCCGTCTATCCGTTCGAACAGGGGGTCCAGCGCTCCCGACGCGACCAGCGAGTCCACCAGGGACCGCGAATCCGTCACGGCACCATTGTCATTCCCGGCCACATCGCCGGCCATAGGCTTCACTGCCTCGGTCACCATGATCGTTTCCTTTCAATCAGATGATCCCATACACAAACAATTAGACACCCTCCCCGAACGCCGAACGCGTGCTCGACGGGTTCCACATCGTCTCCTGGATGATCGGTGCGCTCGACCAGGTCCGCAAACGCCTGTGGAACGACGCGAGACGCGCCGGCGACGAGGGGGCGACCAAGCGCATGCGCGGCGCCAAGTACGCCGTCCTGAAGAACCCGGGCGACCTGACCGACCGGCAGAACGACGCGCTCGGCGCCATCAGGAACACGGACCCGAAGGGCCAGCTCTACCGCGCCTGGCAGCTCAAGGAACTCCTGCGCACCCTGCTCAAACACCCCCCCCTCGACCAGGCGTGCGGCGAACTCAACCACTGGGTGTTCTGGGCCTCGCACAGCCGCATACCCGAGATCGTCGAACTCTCCAAAAAGATCCAACGCCGACGCCCCGACATCCTCAGGACCATCCGGCTGGGCTACTCCAACGCCAGACTCGAAGCATCCGACAACCGGATCAAGGTCACCATCCGCATGGCCTACGGCTTCCACCACGTGAACAACCTCATCGCCCTGATCATGCTCCGATGCGGCGGACTCGACACGCACCTACCACAACCCGCAATCTAACCCACGAAAACAGCAGAAGCCTCAAATATCGAGATTTCATTAAGCAAAAGGGTGCGCGTGTGCTTAAATAATCATTGTGTCGTGCTGGATTCAAATATTTAATCAGATACCGTCTTTAAGAGATGGTTTGCGTTATAAAGTAACGATTAAACAGGAAGTGTGTGAGTGTTGGATAATAAAAAAACTTCAATAGTTATAATTGGGTTATGGAAATAATGTAATAAATAGCACACTGTTTTATTAAAAAATTATCAATTTAGCATAATAATTGGCCTGTTGTGTGTTTTGATGATATAAGGGGGAATGCATGACATTTTCATGTGGGGATAGAATCCGGATCTATGCAAACAAAGAAGCTATGTACTTTTTTGATAGAGAAACCGGCGATTTAATGGAGCTGGATGAAAACGAAAGAAAATTAGTGCGTAGAAATGGAATAAATAGGGTTCTTAACATTTATAAAAATACACTTTTAAACAAGCAGCAGAAAACATCTCTAGAGCCAGCTATGTTGACTTTTACTATCGAAACAACGTCGAGTTGCAATTTACAATGTGTCTATTGTTATCAACGAGACAAAGGCTCAAGAGCAGAGATGTCTGATTCGACAGCAGATAAGACATGTGATTTTATCGAGCGATGTGCTGCTCTTCGTGGAAATTGTGGAATTAATCTGAATTTGATTGGCGGAGAACCACTTCTAGGCATGCATGTAATAAGAAGAATTATGTCTAGGCTTAATGAATCAATTGGTGGTGGTGTCTTTGTTCATGTAGATACAAATGGATGTTTACCTTTAAGGGAATTATCTGAATTATGTGAGCATCTAGAAGTTATTATCTGTCTTTCGCTTCCGAATGATCATAATAAATATCGTTATTCCGCTGGACATGATACGACTAGGAGAATTATTAATAACATTAAGAATGCTGATTGGTCAGGTGATCGGCATGTGGAGTTGAGATATAATACCCATGACGGTAATGTTGACGATTTTAGTCAATTCTTAGATTGGATTGATGATTTGCGAAATAACCCAGTTGAAAGTGTAATTCCAGAAAAAATAGATAATTACAATTATAATGTAAATTTTTACAATGCAATGACTGATGTTCAATTTGGTCACTGGGTCGGCAGTAAAGCTTTGGATGAATTACTGCTACGTGGCTGGCCGGTTGAAATTAAACTCAGCACACCGCTCTATGCTCTCTGTCAAGGTCATCAATTTTTTTCTTCAAAAATTTATGCTGATGGTGCCGTCACTATATGTGATGCTATGCTAAGAAATGAAGCTAGATGCAATATAAATGATATCTATAATGATCCTAACAAAATAAATCAAATATATAGCGATATCAAAAGTGTTGATCCCCTAAATTGTGCTGACTGTCAATTATGTGTTGGATTGTCTGCCTGCGGTGGGCGTAAATGGTGTTATCACGGAGGATGTGACACTCTCTCTGTGGAGAAGCAAAAAACAACCATTGATACTGTAGTCTGGCATCATTTAAAGGCATTACCGGTAGAAAGTTGAAAATAGTATGGGCGGGAATGGCAATATTCCCGCCCATGTCAGCCATTAATGTAGTTGTTGCTCATCTACGACTGCGATAATATCTTTGACGGGGTGTGAACTCATTTTTGCTCCGCAACCTTGCACGCCATCAACAACAACGTAGCCTACAATATCTTTGACGGGGTGTGAGCTCATTTTTGCTCCGCAACCTTGCACGCTGTTGTAAAGTTCATTATCAATGCCAAGTGTGTGACAAATGTCTGGTGTTATATTTCTCATTTATCCCTCCTTTGTGATGGGCTGTCACCTTCATTATAGGATCGTCATAGAAGAAAACGGCCAACCACAGCCCGGATTCAATTTGTGAGTGCAACGCTCGTCTTTGGGTGGCTTGTCTTTGACATTGCCTTGCCGAGTTCGCGGTACCAAACCTCGTTGGGCGTTTCCCAGTCCAGGACCTTCATGGGGGTGTCGTTGATCTCATCGACGATGGCCTGCAGGTCGGCGTCCGTCAGGCCGTCGAAGCTGGTTCTCTTGGGCAGGTAGCGGCGGATGCGCCCGTTGCGGTTCTCGTTCGTGCCGCGCTGGTATGAGGAGTAGGGGTCCGCATAGTAGGTGAGCATGCCGAGGGCCTCGTCCACGAGCACGTGGCAGGAGGACTCCGTGCCGTTGTCCCAGGTGCGGTCGATGCGCGCGGGCGCGGGGATGCGGCTGTAGATGTCGTATTCGGCGCGCGCGGTCGCCAGCGCGCCCTTGTCGGGGATGAACCGGGCAAACAGCCTGCGGCTCCTGCGTTCGACCTGCGTGTCGATGCACCGCCTCGACGGGGAGGCGCCGATGACCGTGTCTGACTCATAATGGCCGAACTCGCGGCGCGAGTCCACGCGTTTCGGACGTTCGCCGATCGGCTGTGTCCTCAGCTCGTCGATCCGGACACGTTCCTCTGCCGACAGGTGGGAATACACTCTCATATCGAGCGCGACACTTTCTCTCTGGTTATGAACTTGAACACTTCCAGCCATGGAGCGGGTGTTGCGCTTCTATTTAGAACTCGTGCGGTCTATCATTGCATCTGCGTTTCGCTATTGTGGGGAGGTGTCGTAAATGCCGATTGTCGCGGGATTCCGTCCGTTTTGTGATGCGGTGGCGACGTCGTGGCGGACGAGTGCGTATGCGTTGCGTAGGCGTCCGGTGCGTACGGTGGTGATGTGGCTGTCGATGTTGGTGATGATGGCGATGCCGTCGTTGCAGGTGTGGCTGATCGGTTGGGCGTGCGGCCCGGACGGGCTTGGTATGGGGTCGGGGCTGGGCGTGGGCCGGTTCGCGGTGATCCTGGCGGTGCTGACGGTGGGCGCGGTGTTGATGTCGGTGTCGTCGTCGTTGGCGCAGAACATGCGTGACTTGTTGCAGGAGCCTTTGATGGCCGAATACCAGTCCGATCTGACCGACGCGCTGGCGCGTCTGACTCCCGCGCAGACGTTGGACGACGAGGTGACGACGCAGGTGCGGGCCGCGCGCGACGCGATCCCGTACAACGTGGCCTCGCAGGCCGCGGACGCGACCTCAGTGGTGGGCGCGCTGGCGTCGATGGTCATGCTGGCCGCGTCCTTGTGGCATATGCATCCGTTGGCGGCGCTGATGATCGCGTTGGCGATGGTCCCGGAGCTGTTGGCCCAGTTCGGCGTGGAGAAGCTCACGAACGAGTTATGGCCCAAGCGCGGCAGGGAGTCGCGTCGGGCGAACTATTTCGAGCGGTTGTTGGATTATCCACCGTCGAGCACGGAGATCGCGGCCACGGCCGGTTCGTTCGGCATCCCTGCGCAGGCGCGCGTGCGCTATTTCAATATGGCCGGCATGTGGGAGCGTATCTCGTGGCGCACGGTGCAGTTGACCGGTGTGAGTTCGCTCGTGTTCGCCGTGCTGACGGGCGGCGCGTTCTGGCTGATCCTGACGTCCGGCCATGCGTCCGTGTCGAGCATCCCGGCCGCGTTGGTGGGCATCATGACGGGATTGTCGGTCACGCGCACCACTGGCGAGGCATTCGGCAACCTCATGGCGTCCACGCCGATGATCCTTGCCTACGAACGGCTCATGGGCCTGCTGCGCGCGAACCCCGCGATCCCCGAAACGACCGGTCCGGTCGGCGTGCGCGTGGAGCATCTGACGTACGCGTATCCGACTGTTGCAAAGCATGACGATGACGCGGATGACGCGTCGGCAGCGTCGGTTCCGGCCGTTCAGACTCCGGCGTTGGACGACGTGTCGTTGGATGTCGAAGCGGGATCGATCGTCGCGCTGGTGGGCGAGAACGGGTCGGGCAAGACCACGCTCGTCAAGCTCATCGCCGGCATCCTCGACGCCCCGGACGGCACCGTGACCCTGCCCTCGGGCGCGGACGGCGGGAACGGCCGTACCTTGGGGTCGTGGGCCGAACGGTTGGGCGCGTCGAGCATGGTGTTCCAGGATTTCACGCACATCGAGGTGACCGTGCGCGAGTTCATCGATCCCGCTCTGCGGCAATCGGACGATGAGTTATGTGACGGGTTGCGTCGCGCCCGCGCGCTCGACATCGTGGATGGGCTTCCCGGCGGCTTGGATACGCAGCTCGGTCAGGAGTGGGGCGGCGTTGGCCTGTCCGGCGGACAATGGCAGCGGCTTGCGCTGGCCCGCACGTTCCTGTCCGGCAAGCCGTTGTGGATACTCGACGAGCCGACCGCCGCGGTCGACGCCACCGCCGAGGCCGCGATCTACCATGATCTGATCGCCAACCGTCCGGCGGGCACCACTGTGATCGTCATCAGCCACCGGCCCCGCGTGCTAACCGGCATGGACCGGATTATCGTCCTCGACCACGGCCACGTCAATGAAACCGGCACCTACCGCCAACTGGTCGACAGCAACGGTACCTTCGCCCGGCTCGCACACGACAGCCTCGAATGAGCTCGATGGCATATCCGGTTGATTGTTGAAAACTCAGTGGCCGGCCGACAGATTCGTCCGACGAGACTCGCGCGAGTGATCATAGCGCGGGTCGCGTCGGATATGCGGGAGATGGCGCGCCTTATATCAAAAGCGATGATTTTCGAATAAGGACACGGCCCCATCAGCCGGTCGCGGGTACTACAGTGAACCACAACGTTCCTCCCCCGATGGTTTGGGGAAACACAGAAAGAGGTTGGTCGTCGGCCTGATCATCATTGCGATTCGCACCGGCTTCTTCCGCAAGAAGCTGGGTGCCAGCGAGAACCTTCAGGAGTATTTCGCCTGAATCGGGCTTGTCGTCCATCCGCATTCCGCCTCAGCTACTCATATCGATAACTTACTAACAATCCATTCATTGTCTTCTTACCAGTAAAGGAAATCGCCATGTCCAACTTCATTCCCAACACCGTTTCCGCAGAACGCAAGCCCGTGGACATCGTCACCGGCACCTATGTGGACTATGCCGGCGTGACCCGTGCCAAATCCGTTCCCGCCCGCAGGCGTGAAGCCTTCGAACGCAACGGATTGGGCGCCGCCCTGGTCTGGGTGGTGTTCGGCGCGGACAACTCGTTCGCCGAAAACGAGAAATTCAACGTGTCCGGCGATCTGTGCCTGCACCTTGACACTTCCGCTTCTGCATTGCGTGCCGTACGAGCGTGAAGCGGCGTTTCTCTGCTCGGTGCATGCCAACGTATACATGGATGTCGGCCTTGCCAATCCGCATATGGGAGCGCAGGTGAGGGAAGTGCTGCGCAATGTTCTGGCGTGGTGCCCATTTGACAAGTTGCTCTATGCGTCGGACGGCGACGGCATCAGTGAATTGCATTATCTGGCCGCGGTGCTGTTCCGCAGGTATATTGCGCGAATCGCCATCGATTGGGTATCGGATGGCGCATGGAACGCGAATCAGGCGAAACGGGTTATCGACGCCATCGCGCATGCCAATGCGGAATGGCTATACGGTTTGGCGTGAACGGGTACTTCGCCGGTGCCGTCACTTCCCGAGGAACGCCGGGATGGCTTCAGCCGCCGCGTATCCCTTGCGGTACATCATTTCCAGGCCCTCGAAGTTCTTCTTCAGGGTGTTGAGACCATACAGGTCTTCGGGTGCGAGGGTCAGCACTTTGCCTTCCGCCTCGTAATGTTTGGCGAGTTCGAGTTCGTCGTTGTAGGTCTTGTAGCGCATGCGCAGCTTCTCGGCCGCGGCGGGGTGGGAGCGTTCGAGGATGCGGGCCGGAGCCAAATCCTTCTGCTGCTTGCGCACTTCGTCACGCAAGCGGGACAGAATCAGAATCACGCGATCATAGCCGTCATCCAGCGCCTTCTGTACCGGGATCGGATCGGCGATGCCGCCATCGAAATACGGCACGCCATCCACCACATACGGCTCGCAGGCCACCGGCACGGCGGACGAAGCCTTGATGATGTCGAAATCATCAAAACGCACGCGCGATTTGTCGAAATACTTGGTCGAGCCGTCCTCGGCATTGCAGGCCACCACGGTGAATCCGGTCGGATTGGCCTCAAAGGCCTCGAAATCCAACGGGTTTTCGCCATCGTGATTGCTCAGCGTGCCATAGATGTAGTCGAGGTTGGCGAAGTTGTGGTTCTTGAAATAGCTCTCCGCGCTCGCGTACTCCTTGCGGAAGGCGTATTTGGTGTAGAAGGTGTGGTTGCGGCCGTGCTGGCGGGCGATGAACGAGGTCATATTGGCCGCGCCGGCGGAAACGCCGTAGCACATGTCCACGTCGATGCCGTCTTCCATCATGCGATCCATCACGCCGCAGCCGAAAATTGCGCGGAACCCGCCGCCGACATCAATCATCGCCGTCTTTGCCATACCAACCCCCTGTTCACTTGAATTTGGTATGAGCTTACGCGCGCTGCGCGGACAGCGATATGGGCAGTGTGCCGTGAATTTGTCTGGTTCTTTCTTGGCTCATACGTTCAACAATTTGCGTGATAACTCGGCAATCCGTTCGGACGGATCGGAATTGGCAAGCTCCACGCCGCCGGTCGCGTCTTCGGGTGCCAGTTTGCCCAGGGACTCCAGCACAACGCCCAGATGGCGCACGGTGCCCTCATTGCCGTCGATGACAGCAGCCCGTTCGGGCAGCAGCTCGCGGAAGTAGTCGCGGTAAAACACGAAATGCGTGCAACCCAACACCACCGAGTCGATGTGCTCCATGTCATATTGATCGAAGTAGCCGTGCAGCGTGCGCATCACCAGATCATGGTCGCCGAGCCGCCCGGACTCCACAATCTCCACCAAGTCGGGGCAAGGCTCCTTGAAAATGGTGTTCTGCGAGTCGAATCGATCCATGAGTGTGGCGAACTTCCGCTCACGCAAGGTCAGGGGAGTGGCCGCCACAATCACTCTCTGAGGAATATGATGCGGGTCGGAAGGCACGTCACCACGGTCGCACGCCACTTTCAGGGCCGGCTCCATGCCGATGATCGGAATATCGTAGTGTTCGCGCAAATCGTTCACCGCGGCGGAAGTGGCGGTATTGCAGGCGATGACCACGGCCTTGACGCCTTGACGCACGAACCGTTCGACGATATCGAAACTCAGGGCCCTCACCTGCTCAGGCGTCTTGATGCCGTACGGGGCGTTGGCCGAATCGCCAAAATACAGCACATGCTCGGCCGGCATATCCTTGGCGATTTGGCGAGCCACGGAAATACCGCCAAGACCCGAATCGAATACGCCGATTGGAGCCGAAGAGCTCATGCCTGAATCCTCCCTATAGCCATGCCTGCAACCGTATGTTGCCGCGAACCGAACATAAAGCCGATTTTCAGCGGTGTTGTTTCGCTCCCTAGAGTACTCTGAAAGCCATGAGTCTTCCGCAACGAGTAACCAAGACACACGCAACCGGCAATGATTTCGTGGTGTACCTCGACAAGTCCGGCAAATTCGAGCCCACCGCCGATGAGGTCCGATTCCTGTGCGACCGTCACTTCGGCATTGGCGGTGACGGCCTGATTCGCCTGACCCGTCCTGAGTTCGTGTCCGACCTAAGCGATGACCAGGTTTCGGCTGTGCTAGCCGGGGACGCGAAATGGTTCATGGACTATCGCAATGCGGATGGATCGTTGGCGGAGATGTGCGGCAATGGTACACGCGCAATCACCTTGTTCGCCCAACGCGAGGGTGTGGCCGACTCCACCGAGCCGTTCCGCCTCGGCACCCGTGCCGGCGTCAAGATCCTGACGCCACGCGGCAATATGAGGCCGTACGGAGACAACGTGTTCCAAGTCGAAATGGGGGAGTGGAAGGTCGGCGAAACCGATGCCTACGAGGTCACCATCCCCGGCACTGAGGGCTCGGCGCGCGGTACATTCGTGGATATGGGCAACCCGCATGTGGTCGCGGTGATCGAGGATGCCTTCGCGTCCCTGCCAGTGGTTGAATCACTGGATTTGGTCACCAAGCCCGTGGTGGCTCCCGTCATCGAATCCGATCAGAACGTGGAATTCGTGCGGATCGACGAGATCGACCAGAACACCGGCGTGGGCGAGGCCACAATGCGCGTCAACGAGCGTGGCTGCGGCGAGACCCTATCCTGTGGTACCGGCCTGTGCGCCACAGGCATTGTGCTGCGGGCCAAGACCGGCATCAGCCACTGGGACATCACCGTACGTGGCGGCACCCTGCGCGTGGACGTCACCGACAGCGACGTAAAGCTGACCGGAGCAGCCACGCTGGTCGCCGATATCGATTTGTTGTAAAGGAATCAGGCAGCGAACAGGGCCGCGCCTTCGGTGACGATGATGAGTACCACGATCGCCACGATCCACAGTATGTCGACCATGAGGTCGATGTTGAGGCGATAATACTTATTGAGTCCGGCCGGCACCGCCGCGACATCGGCCTCGCTGTCGCTATCATCAGCCGCCACAGCCTTACGTGACGGCAATCCCTGCACGGCCACGGTCGCATGGCTCAACGCCATGAACTGGATGGTGGTGGAGAACATCAGGGTCAGGCACCACGGGCACAGCGCGTGAATCACGAACAGCGACTGTGTGCTCAGCCAGTACGAGTAGGCCAAAGCGGCCAGTCCGCCCAGCCACGTGCAGGTCGCGAACCAACGCGGCACCTTCACACGAGCCAAACCGATCACCGCGATGGTAATGAACACCGATTCGGCGGCGATGCCGAAGAACGCGTTCGGATAGCTCAGCCCGCCGAACTTCACGATTTCCGCCTGCCAGGACTGGGCCACCGCCGAACAGGACACCACCGAGTTCAGATCGCAGCCGAGCGCGGACTCCGGATGCCTAGCCAACTGCAAAGTCTCGGCGGACAGAATGAGCGAGGCCCCCAATGCCACTGCCGAGGCGATCAGCATGATGAGATATGTCCAAGTGGCACTGTGGCGCCATCCAATCAACGGTCGCGCCTCCGCCAAGCCAAGCGGCGTGGTGTTCGTGGTGCTGGATGATGTGTCGGTTGCGGTGTTACGAGTCATCATGCCCCTTTCGATAGCGCTGCGCTCCAGATTAGCCTCTGCGGTTGTCAGCTGAGTGCCGAATGTCTGGTCTTGGCCGTTGGCAGAAGGTGACGACCTGTCTGCGCCTTGCGTGGGAATGCTGAGATGAGGTTACGATGGAAGGTATGACTGGATATGTGATGCCTTTGGAGCCGCCCGCCGTCGGGTGGGACATCCATTGCCATACCGTCTTCTCGGATGGCACGGAAACGCCGGTCACATTGGCCGAACAATCCAAGGCATTGGGACTCAAGGGCGTGGCCATTTCCGATCATGACACCACCGCCGGCTGGTCGGAGGCCGAAGCCGCGACTCATAGGGTCGGTTTGCCGTTGCTCCGCGGCACCGAAATCACCGCCACGGATGAGAACGTCTCCGTACACATGCTCGGCTACCAGTATGATCCCACGAATCAGCACATCACGGACTTGTTCGCCGATACTCGAGCCGCACGGTTGCAACGCACGCAGCGCATGGTCGAATTGTTGTCTCGTGATTATCCGATTACCTGGCAATCCGTGCTCGCCCAAGTCAAAGAGGGTGGCAAAACCACCATTGGCCGGCCTCACATCGCTGATGCCTTGGTGAGTGCCGGCGTATATCGGACTCGTTCGGAAGCGTTTGCGGATGCGGTCAGCGCCTCATCCAAATACTATATTCCCACGCCTTCGCCGACCTCTCATGAAGTGGTGGCCGCCGTCAAGGGAGCGGGCGGTGTGATTCTGATCGCCCATGCCGGTGATGTGAGCCGTAACCGCAGACTGTTGTCCGATGACCAGATCGAGGCATTGATCAGCGAGGGATTGGACGGGCTGGAGGTATGGCACCGTGGCAATTCACCGGAGCAACGAGAACGGCTGCTCACCATCTGCCGCCGGCACCAGCTGCTGGTCACCGGTGGATCTGACTGGCATGGCAAAGGCAAACCGAACAAACTGGGGGAGAACCTCACCGATGAGGCCACTGTCGAAGAGATCGTTCATCGCGGCGTGCTTCCGCTATATCGGTGATTCGGCAATAGAAAAGCGTCCTCGAGAAAATGCTCAAGGACGCTTATGCGCGATTCATGGTCACAGCGTGCCGAAGCCGACGGCGTGCTTGGTTTCGGAGCCGATGATCGCGTAACCGAGTGCCTTGGCGGGCACGATGATGCGACGGCCCTTGTCATCGGTCAGATCGATCGTCGCGTTGTCGGCCACGGCCTGCGCGATGGCCTGGCTCACATTGTCGGCTGATTCGTCGGTGCTGAAGTTCACCGGTCGTGCCACGTTCTGAATGCCCAGTTCGATATCCATATAAGGCTCCTTGTTCTGCCGTCTTTGTGACGAACATCATGGTAAGTGGCCGTCGCCGGCCGAGGTTCTGTACTCTATTGTGCCGCGTGTCTGTGTCGTCATGTGCGGTGTTACGCGCTCGGCGTGGCGCGGAACACCGCACACGACATTATTTGGATGATGTGGATGATTCGGCCAGCGGATTGCCCTCGCTGTCATACCCGTCCAACCCGGCACGGGCATCGCGCAGAGCGCGTTCTTCCCGCTCCAACAGCGGAATCACCGTGGTTTGGGCACTCGAGGCTCCGTGCTGAACGAAACTGTCCGGAGTATCGTCATTCACCGCATCGTCGGTCGGGGCGGCGGATTGAGACGCAGGGGAAGCGTCGGTTGACGTCGTGCCGCTATGCCCGTTCATACTGAGGAGCTCCTTCAGCGTGATCGTCACCGAAGAATGGGAAGCGCCATGTGAGGGCTGCGGTTTGGTCGATCCCGTACCGGTTGCGGTGCCGGAGACACTCGCTTGCGGGTGATTGGCGGTCCGGTCAGCATCGGGTTCGACTTCCGGGGTAAGATCCACGTCGCCAGCGGCCACGATGTCAGCGGAACCGGTGCGATCTGGATCGGGCGTGTCGTCCGAGACCTCGGCCGCCGCGGTACCGGTTTCGGACTGCTGCGGTTGTGCGGGTACCTGCGTGGCGGATGCCTGATGACGGTTGTCCTGCAACAATGTGCCGACGGTGATTGTGGAGGGGGAACCGGGCTCCGTCGACGAGGCGGCGGCCGCCCCTGCGGCTGGGGCCGGTGCCGGAGTGTGCTTGATCACGCCCAACTGGTGTGCGAGTCGTTCGACCTGTGCCTTGAACTGCATGATGCGATTGTTGTCCGCACGGTTCAACGCCTGAATGAATTCGCCCACCTGTTCCATCTGCAGCCACAGGTTGGCCCTGAGCATGATGAGATCGTCAAGTCGAGAGCCCATCATGCGGCCGTATGCGGAAAGCACGGCGTTGCGATGGGATTCGTCGAGCTTGCCGAAAATCCAGGCAAGGTCTCGTGCCGGATCGTTGACCTGCATATCCTGCCAGTTGGTCACCGTGGTGATGGTGGAACCGGAGAACAGGAAGTCGCCGTCGGAGAATCCGCCGTGAACCGTGCAGGTGGAGAACGACCACAATCCCTCGGTGTCCATGATGCGCGCCCAGCTGTCGGTGATTTCTTGGGGAACATGGCCGGCGGAGCGTAAGCGGCGAATCCAGGCGGTCAGCTGCGAACGAATCTGACCGGTGGTAACTACCGGATATTTGGCATTGGCCAGAAAAGTCGAAGGCAGACGATGAATGGCTCCGATGGAGGTGCCGACGGCCGCGCAGTCATCCAATGTCAACAGGTCGAGAGGACGTGCCTGACCATCACGGTGGACGGCGATCATCACGGTCGTCTCGCCTGTGGGACCGGGCTTGCGCGGGGTCAGCGGTGTGGACTCCGCCTGGGCCTGCTGCCCCACGGCCTGTGCGGTGGCCGTCTGGCCGGGTTGGGAAACGTCTCCCGGGACGAATGCGACCACACGGTCCATATCGAAGCCGAGGCCACCAAGCTCGCGCGCGGCTGCCAGTGTCTGCGCCGCTTTCACACGGCGGATCAGACGTGTACGCCCTTCCCTGGTGTCAGTGGCGTATACGTCGTACAACTTGCCCGAAGCATCTTGGATCACGGTCTGGTCGATGCCTTTGGCCTCGTCGGTTGCGCTGGCCTGCACGTTCTCGCGTACGCCGGCCACCCCCAGATTCGGCAGGACGGCTGAGGCGAGTGCCGCCAACATATAATCGCTACGTTTCATCACCCTTCCACACTAATACATCCGTGGCGATTCGCACCGCAGAATGACACGCAAAACGCATGATTCTGGCGATGCTTTGTCGTGAGCCCGGTTCAGCCATAGGCGTGAGTCGTGCCGTGAGCGCGAATCGTGCCACAATGGACGCATGGAACAGGCGCAGGGGATTCTTGAGGGGCTCGATGAGCGGCAGCGTACCGCCGCGACTACGTTGCAAGGGCCGGTGCGCATCATCGCCGGCGCAGGTGCCGGTAAAACCCGCACGGTCACGCGGCGAATCGCCTATGCCTGCGCCACCGGGGCATGGAAGCCGGAGCGGGTGCTTGCCGTCACCTTTTCGGTAAAAGCGGCGGCGGAAATGCGCGCACGGTTGGGCCAGCTCGGCGTAGGGGGAGGTACTGGACGTTCCGGTTCGGGTGCGGGAACTGCCGGAGTCACGGCCGCGACCTTCCACTCAGCGGCATTGCATCAGCTCAACAACGTCTGGTCAGACATATGCGAGGCTCCATTCCCGCATGTGATCGAAGATCAGCGTGACGTCGTCTCCCGCGCGATCATCCGCGCCACCGCACGTACCGATGCCGATCCGCTGACCGTTCGCGATGTGCTCGCCGAAATCAATTGGGCCAAAATCTCGTTGGTGGCGGTGGAAGATTATGCACGGACCTGTGCCATCGCCCATAGGCAACCGCCCGCCGGACTCGACACCGCTCGGTTCGCCGACGTCTACAGCGCCTACGAGCAGGAAAAGACTTCGCGTGGCGAAATCGATTTTGACGATATTCTGCTGCTCGTATGCCATATCATGGATGATTTTCCCGAAGCCGCCGCCCAAATTCGTTCCACCATCGGCTGGCTCACCGTCGACGAGTATCAGGACGTCTCGCCCCTGCAACACAGGCTGCTGACCCTGTGGCTGGGCGGGGGAGGACCTGACGGCAAGAGCGCGATGAACCGCAACGTATGCGTCGTGGGCGATCCGGCCCAGACCATCTACTCGTTTGCCGGTGCCTCCAGCTGGGATCTGCTGCGTTTCGCCGATGAATTCGGGCCGCTCGCCGCCGATGTCAATCTCAACACCGACTACCGTTCGACGCCGGAAGTCGTGAACCTCGCCAACCGGGTGCTTGCGGCCGCGCCGAACCGTGAGGATTACCTGAAACTGGTTTCCGCCCGCGAATCCGGCACGCGCGTTACCCGAACCGCTTATGAGAGCGATATGAAAGAGGCACAGGGCGTGGCGGCACGCATCGCCCGGTTGGTTGCCAACGGGGCCAAGCCGTCCGATTGCGCGATCCTCACCCGCATCAACGCCCAACAGCCGGTATTCGGTGCCGCCTTGCGCGCTGCGAGACTGAAATACCGCGTCCGCAAGGATTCGGGATGGCAATCATCCGCGCTCGCCGACGATGCCGCGTCCAAACGCGCACTATTGGAGGCGATGGGTTTGGACGCCACCGGACTTGCCGCAAACGACGATCCCGGGGTTACGATTTCCACGATCCACGCATCCAAGGGTCTGGAATTCAAGCACGTGTTCCTGATCGGCTGTTCGGAAGGGCTCTTGCCGTACGGTTCGCCGGAAACGGGGGATACGCTGGAAGAGGAACGCCGGCTTATGTATGTGGGCATCACCCGAGCTGAGGATTCGCTGCATTTGTCGTATGCGCGGACCAAGGATGGTTATGGGGCGCAACACAGACGCCCATCACGATTTTTGTGACGGGCGTCGTTCATGCATACTGAATGCTCCTGAACATTCAGGAGCGGGAATTGGCTGAAGGCCGGTTGACTATGCCTGCGTATCCTCCGAGTTGCCGTTTTCACTGTCTTCGCCATCTTCGCCGAGCAGCTTGGACAGTTCGGCATCCCAATCGATATCGCCGGTCTTGCCATCTGCGGCAGGGTGGGAAGCGGAACCGTTGGCATCGGAAGAGGAGCCTGAAGGAGCGTCGGACGACGGAGACGCGCCAACTGCGGGCTTGTCGTCAGGCAGCGAAGGCAGCAGATCGGGATGCGACCACTTGGCGTCACGGCCTTCAGGGCCTTCGGCGGCGGTGATCATCTCCCACAATCCGGCGGCCTCGCGCATGCGCTTGGGGCGAAGCTGCAGGCCGAGCAGACTCTCGAACGTGCGTTCGGCGGGACCACCCATCGCGCGCTCGCGGCGCAGCATCTCCCGCAATTGTTCGATATGCGGCAGGTGGGCCATGCCGGCGCGCCACACTACGCAGTCCACCCAGCCCTCGACCATCGCCAGCAACGATTCCAGCGAAGAGAGTGCCTCGCGCTGTTCGGGGGTGTCGGGGATGCCGACCTTGGTGAGGTTCACCGCGCCGGAGATCGACTCCGGATCCATTGACGTGGCGTCACGCAGTTGTTCCTCCATCGCATCCAGATCGATGGAGATGCCGCGTGCGTACTTGCCGATGAGCGCCTCGAAACGCGGCATCAGCCACGGTACCGAGGCATACAGGCGGGCGTGAGCCATTTCCTGCAGGGCCAGGAAGGAAAGCACTTCAGATTCGGGGATTTTCTCGGTGGTCTCGAATCCGGAGAGCGCAGCCTCGAACGCGGCGGCGTCGGCGGAGGCATCGGAGCCGGAGACTTGGGCGGTACCGTCAGTTGCCGGAGTATCGCTGTTGCCGGCCGAAGTGAAGCCAATGGGATTGGCGGAAGCGTCGGTGGAGGCGGAGAACGGATTGGTCGCGTCCACCGAAGTGCCGGCCGTGTCGGCCTTGGCCGCAGAAGCCTCACCGTTCAGCATCCTCGCGTATTCGGTGGCGTTCTGGGCAATCAGTCCACCAGCCGGATTCTTCAGCAATGCGATGCCCTGATCGAAACTGCCATGCACTTCATGGCTCAGATTGCCGGCCGCATGCCCCAGCTGCATGGCAAAGGACGTGTTTCCCAGCAGCTTCATCAGTTGGGCTGGATCTTTCATGCCGTCGGGAATCGGAATCGGCACCGGTCCGGCGAACATGCCGGCGATCTCGCCATCGCCGAACGCGCCGCCAAGACGCTCCGAAATCACCGAAGCCAAAGCGTCGTTCATCGACTCGGCCACAGGAGCTGCGAACTTCGCCCACTGGTCGATGGTGCCTTCCACCCAGCCGGCGCGGGTCAGCACATCCGGATCGCCGGGCGCGGGATTGAACTCGCAGGCGGTATCCAGCCACAGGTTCGCCTCACTCATCGCGCGGCGAGCCGCCTCGCCATCCACGGCGGACACGCTGGACGCGGAACCGGAGGCGTTGGCCTGCTGCAAGGCAATCGACTTGGCGAGCTTGACGTTGATCGGCCCTTCCTCGACAGTGCGCTGCATATCGCCCATCGTGTTGAGTCCGCCGGCGCTGAACGCGGCCATCATCTGCTGGACTTCGGATGGATTGGGCAGCCGGCTGGGGTCCTGACTCATCAGCTGTTCACGGATCTCCTCAGGCAACTGGCTGATCTGCTGCCAGGCCATCTCACCCTGAATGGGGCCGAAGCATTTGATCAGCCACTCGTGAATCGCGTTGTCGTCCATGCGTATCCTTCTTTGCCGCGGTGTGTTACCCCAAGTGTAGGGTCTGCCCGGGCCTGTTCGCTTGTGGCCGAGCAATATTTTCGGTTTATGTTCGTTTTCGGCTGATTTCGGCCCTCCGCTTACACTGTAGGGTATGTTTGCACGCCACAGGAATCAGGAACCAGACCTCGTCCAAGAGCAGGAGAGCCCGACTGCGGATTCGGAAGCGGGGGATGAGCACATGCCATCGTTCGAAGTGAAGCACGATTCGCGCCTATCTCGTGGAATCAGCCGTGCTCGGGCCTATGCGGCCGCTCGTCCGAAACGCCATTTCGTCGGTGCATTCGCCGTGTTGCTTGGTGTGGTGATTCTGCTGCTGCCCAGCCCGTACGTCATCGAGATGCCCGGACCCACCCAAGACGTGCTGGGCAAGGTCGAGGATGGTGCGGTTATCGACATCACCGGTACCGGCGTGACGACGTATAAGGATTCCGGCAAGCTGCTGCTGACCACGGTGAACGCGTCCGGCGTGCCCGGGTACCCGATCGTCAACGCGCAGGCCGTCTGGGGCTGGGCCAATCCGCAGGTGGAGGTCATGCCGCGTGAGGCCACGGTACCGGTGGGCCAGAGTGCGGACCAGTATCAGAAGAAAGTCGAACAAGACATGGCCGGTTCCCAGGATTCGGCCAGTGCCGTCGGTCTGGCGCATGCCAAAGCCCATGCGGACGAACTGGGCATTGACGCCAGTGCATTGCAACACGCCAAGGTGACGATGCACGTGGACAGCATCGGCGGACCGTCCGCAGGCATGATGTACACGCTCGGTCTCATCGACAAACTCACCCCCGCCAACGAGAGCGGCGGCAAGACCATCGCCGGCACCGGCACCATAGACAAGGACGGCAAAGTCGGCAGAATCGGCGGCATAGCGCTGAAGATGCTTGGTGCCAAGCGCGATGGTGCCACATGGTTCCTGGCCCCCGCGTCGAATTGTTCGGATGTGGCCGGCCGCGTGCCGGATGGTCTGCGCGACGTCAAGGTCGCCACGCTGGACGAGGCGTATCAGGCGTTGGTGGCCATCGGCAAGGGGCAGGCCGACGATTTGCCTCATTGCGAGGCATGACACGCGCGGCCAGTCGTTGTTTCTGGTGAGACGACTCGCATGGGTCTGCCCACAATGCGGCGATTTTCGGCCGCGTTAACGCATTTGTTCGCGAAGACTTGCTAATGTGTCCCCTGTGAATCAAACGGCATCACAGAACGCTGAAGAATTTGGTTTCGAGCCCGGCGATATCGTCCAGGAGTGGCTCTGGGACGACGATGTGGACGATTCCATTCGTGCCCAGATTGAAGAGCTCACGGGCGAGGATCTCGTGGACGAGGACTACGACTCCGCTGTGGACGGCGTCATCGTATGGTGGCGCGACGGCGATGATGAGGACGAATTGTCCGATACGATCGTTGACGCCTACGCGGTACTGGGCAATGACGGCCCGCTGTGGATACTGACTCCCAAGCCCGGCCGCCCGGGTGCCGCCAGCTCCTCCACCGTGCAGTCCGCCGCACAGACCGCCGGTATGAACGCCGCCACCCCGCTGACCGTCAGCTCGGACTGGAACGGCATCCGCCTGCGCGCATTCGGCAGGGGCCGCTGATAAGCCTCAATCAATACGCTTGACTTTAAGCGTGTTGACCGGCGTCGCGTGCTGCGTAGTGCTGTTGGGCGTGACTGAATGTCATTGCGATTGAGCGCTACGGCACGCGTATGCGACACCACGTGTCGCGCAGTGCCGGCCATACGCTATTGTTGTCATTTGCGGGCAATTAGCTCAGTTGGTTAGAGCGCCACCTTTACACGGTGGATGTCGGGGGTTCGAGTCCCTCATTGCCCACTTTCATTTTTCATCACTTCATGCAATCCCCCTCATTCCACGGATATGGGCTGTGACGATATTCCCTGACAGTCTTCGGCAAAGGTGCTGAAATCTCAGTGAGATGCGTGCAGAAGGAAACCGGCAGTACTGCTACAGAATCGTGAATTTCGGTCTTCTTGGTCAGATGCGTCTCAATAGTCACGTAAAGTTGTGGCAGAGTGTTTATATCCAGCAGGAGGTCGAATAGCCGATGGCGCAGGAACTTCGTGAAGGGGACGGCAAGTCGGGCATCGCACGTGCGGGCAAGCGCAAGTGGGGGTATGACCCCGCTCAGGTGGACGCTTTCCTGGAGCGCGCCCATGCTTTGTATGACAGCGAGGGCATGAATCTCACCCAGCATGACATTCAGAACGTGTCCTTTGATCTGCGCAAGAACGGCTATGTGATCGCACAGGTTGACGCCGCGCTTGGACGTCTGGAACGTGCCGTGGTCGATAAGCAGACCACATGGGAGATAGCACAGCATGGGCGTGTGACGTGGAAGGCGAAGACCGAGAAGCTGTATCACGAAGTCCAGAACCATGCGGAGCGTAACGAGCGCGAACGTTTCAAGTCCGGAGCGCCCAAGCAGCCTTCGTATGATAAGAAGCAGGTGGATCGTCTGGTCGACCAGATTGTGGACAAGGCGGCGGCCGCATTGGGCGTTGACGGCGTGACCGAAGACGATGTACGGTCTTTGGCCGATCTCAATGCGGATACGGTCAACAATGTGATCTTCACCCAGCGCAAGGGCAAGAGAGGCTATGACGAGCGACAGGTCGATTACTTCCTGAATGCCTGCGTGCAGTTGCTGAGTCGCTTGGAATCCTATGCCCGTGTGGCCGATTTCGTGTCCGGCGAGCCCGCGGCTCCTGCCCAGACCGCCACGAACGTGACCGTTCAAGCGAACGGCGTCTCGCCATTGTTCGCTTCCGGAACGCAGCGCCCGGCAACTGACGAACGTTCTGCGCCGTCTGCCGTTGCTCATGACGAATCATTCGATGCCCTGCATCAGGCCGAGCAGAGCTTGTTCACTGCTCCGGCTCCGGTTGCTCCCGCAGCGCCGGCCGCGGCGGCACCGATCGCCTATGCGCCGGCTCCTGCATCGTTCGATGCTTCCACAAGCACCAATAGCACCAATGCGGAACAGCCGGTTTCCTTTGCTCCCGCAGCATACCCGGTGCATGCGTCCAACGAGTCTGCGGCGAAGCCCGTCTCCGAGACGCCTTCCGTGGCTCCTACCGCAGCTGTTGCGGCTGAGCCTCCCGTCAGTGCCCCGTCCGCGCCGGTTTCCGGTGCGACCGCTGGCAACGCCCCCTCGTTTGCTCCGGCACAGTCGTCACACGAATCCGCAGCTCCGTCATCGACCCCGTCGGTGTTCGCGGAACAGCCCGTGGATATGGTGCAGAACGATTCCTCTCTGGCCGCTCTCGCCCACATGGCTGCGGTTTCTCAGGAACTTCCGGCGGTGGATGTACCGTCCTTCGCTCCCAAGATGCCCAGCCTTGATACACCGAATGCGCTGAAATTGAATGAGGTACCGGGTTCGGTTTCATCCCCGGCGCCTTCCGCACCGGCAGCGCAGCCTGTGAATAGCACTGCTGACGAGGCTGCGTCCGCTGCCATGCCGGTCTCCTTTGCTCCCACCAGCAAGCCGGATCGTAACACGAACTCCATTCCGGTTCGCGTATCCGATAGTCAGCCTGCAGACACCACGACCTCCCGTCCGGCTGCGGAATCATCTGAATACGTTGCCGCCTCCCACGACACGGAAGCAGCTCAGCCGTCACAGGATAAGCACGATTCCAACGATTCGTTCCCGCTGCTGTTCCCGCTTGTCGGTAACTTCGATTCGGATATCCCCGACCTGTCGTTCCCCACACTGAACAATGACGATACGAAGAAGGAACAGTGAGCATAGCCTCCAACTCCACCGTCATCATTCTCGGATCCACCGGATCCATCGGCACCCAAGGACTTGACGTCATCGCGCGTCACCCTGAACGATTTACCGTCACCGGTCTGGCGGCGGGCGGAGCGCATATCGAGCTGCTGGCGCAACAGGCCGCACAGTTCCATGTGTCCGAAGTCGCGGTGTTTGATGAGACCAAGATTCCAGCACTGCAAGCAGCTCTCGCACAGGCCGGCGCACAAGGTGTCCGCGTGACCGGCGGTCCGGATTCGGTCATCGCCATGGCCGGATCCGGTGCGAATGTCGTATTGAACGGCATCACCGGCTCCATCGGCCTCGAACCGTCGATCGCGGCGCTCAAGGCCGGTTCCCAGCTGGCATTGGCCAACAAGGAGTCCGTAGTCGCGGGCGGTCATCTGCTGTTCAGCGCCCAAGTACGCGAGAACCAGATCAACCCGGTCGATTCCGAACATTCCGCCATCTGGCAATCCCTGCGCTCCGGAACCCACGCCGAAGTCGCCAAGCTTGTGGTCACCGCCTCCGGCGGACCGTTCCGCGGCTGGAAACGTGCCGACATGGAGAACATCACTCCCGAGCAGGCGCTGCATCATCCGACGTGGAACATGGGGCCGGTTGTCACCATCAACTCCTCCACGCTGATGAACAAGGGGCTCGAAGTCATCGAGGCGTCCCGCTTGTTCGACGTTCCGCCTGAACGCATCGACGTGACCGTGCACCCGCAGTCCATCGTCCATTCCATGGTCGAATTTGTGGACGGCGCCACGATTTGCCAGGCTTCGCCGCCGGACATGCGTCTGCCCATCGCGCTGGGCCTGTCCGCGCCGGACCGCATGGCCAATGTGGCCGCCGCGTGCGACTGGACGAAAGCCGCAACTTGGACCTTTGAACCGTTGGACGATGAGGCGTTCCCCGCCGTGCAACTGGCCCGTCACTGCCTGGCCGCCTCCGAGAAGCATACGGCGGTGCTGAATGCGGCCAATGAACAGGCCGTGCATGCCTTCCTCGAGCATCGTCTGCCATACCTCGGCATCGTGGACACGGTCAAAGCCGTGCTGGACCAGATGGACGCCGAGCTTCGTGGTAACCCGCTGTTCACGGACGTGGAGGAAATGAACCAACTTGAGCTTGAAGCCCGCCGACGCGCCGACGACCTGATAAACAAGCAATGATGAATACCTTGAATACGGAAAATCCCATCGAAAAGCCGTTCCGCAAAACCGGTGATCCGGTCGATCTGACCAGCGAATCGCCCTTGCACCCGCGCCGCAAGTCCCGCCGCATCATGGTGGGTCCGGTGCCGGTGGGCGGGGGAGCGCCCATCTCCGTGCAGTCGATGACCAACACGCTCACGGCCAACGTACCTGCCACGTTGCAGCAGATCGCCGAACTGACCGCCGCCGGCTGCGACATCGTGCGCGTGGCCGTGCCGAGTCAGGACGATGCCGACGCGCTGCCGGAAATCTGCCGCAAATCGCCGATTCCGGTCATCGCCGATATCCACTTCCAGTCCAAATACGTGTTCCAGGCCATCGACGCCGGCTGCGCGGCCGTGCGCGTGAACCCCGGCAACATCCGTAAGTTCGACGAAGTCGGCCCGGACATCTGCAAGGCCGCCACCGACGCGGGCATCTCGCTGCGTATCGGCGTGAACGCCGGCTCGCTGGACAAGGACCTGTACGCCAAATACGGTGGCCCGACTCCGGAAGCGCTGGTGGCCTCCGCCTTGAAGGAAGCGCACATGTTCGAGGACGTCGGCTTCCACGATTTCAAGATCTCCGTCAAACACCATGACGTCATCACCATGGTCGAAACGTACCGATTGCTCGCATCCAAGGGCGACTGGCCGCTGCACCTCGGCGTCACCGAAGCCGGCCCCGCCTGGCAAGGCACCATCAAATCCTGCCTGGCGTTCGGCGCGCTCTTGGCCGAGGGCATTGGCGACACGATTCGCGTGTCCCTCTCCGCGCCGCCGGTCGAAGAGGTCAAGGTGGGTTGCAAACTCTTGGAATACATGGGATTGCGCCCCCGCAAGTTCGACATCATCTCCTGCCCGAGCTGCGGCCGCGCCCAAGTGGACGTGATCCAGCTCGCCTCCGCCGTCACCGAAGGCCTGAAGGACGTGACCGCGCCGATCCGAGTGGCTGTTATGGGCTGCATCGTCAACGGTCCGGGCGAGGCACGCGAAGCCGACCTCGGCGTGGCCTCCGGCAACGGCAAAGGGCAGATCTTCATCAAAGGCAAGGTCATCAAGACCGTGCCCGAAGACCAGATCGTCGACACGCTGCTCACCATAGCGAACGATATCGCCGCCCAGATGGAGGCCGACGGCCAAGTGCCAGTCAATTCCACCGGCCCGGTAGTGGTTCCAATCCAGCATCCCGGTCACTGATTCGGCCGAATAGGCCCTCGGCATAAATATCGCGGTCAGATTACAATAGCGCACGTGTCGCAAGAAGAAGAGCATCGCCTTACTGTTCGATCCAAGCCGTGGACCAGCACCCATCGGCTGATGGTCAGTCTGCCCATCTTCATCATCCTGCTCGGCGTGATGGTCTGCATCTCCAATCTGACCACGGTCCCTTGGAACATCGAGCCCACCGGTCAGTCGATGGCCACGCTCACCGACGACACCGAAGTCACCTTCGATAACCCGTCCGGAGAAACGCTGCCGGCAAAAGGCACGTATGAGGTCACCGAACGATACATCACGCTGAACATGACCAGCGATGGCAATCTGACCAAGGAGTCCGGTGATCGGGGCAAGGCCAATGCGGACGGCGTCCAAGCCATCAAGGTATTGATTCGGGAACCTCAGAACGCATCAGGCAAGCGCCCCGGCGTGGTGTTCATGCATGGTGCCGGATACGGCACCTGTGACAACTCCTTTGGCGACGTGGCCTCCGATATGGCTTCGGCCGGCTTTGTGACCGCAGTGCTCGACAAACCCGTCTGGAGCACCACCGACATCAACCGTGATTATCCGGCCTCAGCCAAGGCATATGACCAGGTCATCGAATATCTGCGAGCCCAAAGCGATGTGGACGCCGCCAAGGTCGGCATCTATGCCACCTCCGAATCGACATGGATTTCCTCATATCTGCTCGAGGACGATCCGGATGTCGCCTTCCAGATTCTCCTGAGCCCGATGGTGTTCAGCCCACGCCAATCACTGGGATTTTTCATCACCCAGGACTTCACTCTTGTCGGCGCGAACGAAGGCTATCAATCCATCGTCCAGCGCGTGTTCAGCGCGGACACCGGCCTGTTCGGACTGAATAATTTCGACCTTGCCACGCTCAAACCCGCCGCCTACGCCGTACCCACCTACGTGGCTTACGGTTCAAAAGACGTGATGACGGCGCAGGTCGACGGCGTGCGTGCGATTCTCTACAACGCCCACAAAGCCGATAACTGGAACGTGACCGTGCGCAGCTATCCGGTCGCCAACCATGTGTTGCGTTTGGGGGATGAGTCCGAAGCGGGCACCCCGTTTGCGGATGCCTATGTGGACGATCTCATCGATTGGGCCGTCGGCACTTCCGCCGGACTCACGCAGACCAGCGAAAAGGTGGCCGGCACCAATCTGTACCAATCAGTCGGTCTGCCGGGCGCTTTGAAGGCAAGACGCGTCGGCACCATATATGGTGTGATTCTGCACGTCACGGTGGTACTGCTGCTGCTCGCATCCATCGTGCTGGCACTGGTGGCGCTGGGCCGCAAAATCGCGGCGGATGCCCGATGGCGGCGCGAGAAACGCGAGGCCAAACGTGCGGGCATGCTGATACCGGAACGGCCTGTGGTACTCGGCTTCGCACATGGTTTCGGCAACGCGCTGCTGACTTTGACCCTCACCACTCTTGCCACACTGCTCATCTTCTTTGCCGGACTTGGACAGGTGATTATGGGTGTGGTCAAACTTGCATGGGGCAGCGCGCCAACCGAGACGCCGGGCGTCATGTATTGGAGCTGGCCGGTCATCCAAGTGGTGTCCGTGCTGGTGCTATGGGCTTGGTCCCGTGTCTTCATGCATCTGATAGAGGTCGCTTCCGCCCGCGGCCTGATTCAGATACCCCCTCGTCGTGAATCCGTTCGAGACATCATCACCGGTGCCGACCCGGTACTCGCCTCCACCCGTCTGGGCCGAGTCCTGTTCTGGCTGGTGGCCTTCACCCTGCTGTACATACTGTTGGTGTTCGCCTTCTGGGGCCTGTTTATTTACTGACTACTTCATTGAGTAGAGTCTGCCGGGCGTCGCGGGGAAAGGAGATGAGATGTCGCTGTACCGAGACGAAGGCGTGGTGTTGCGCACCTCCAAGCTGGGCGAAGCCGATCGCATCATCACCATCCTGACGCGCGGGCATGGCAAGATTCGGGCGGTCGCCAAAGGCGTGCGCCGCACCAAATCACGCTTCGGTGCCAGGCTCGAGCCGTTCATGCGCGTCGATGTGCTTATCGCTGAAGGTCGATCGCTTGATGTGGTCTCCCAGGCTGAAGCGGTCGCCGCTTATGGTGCTCCGATCGCGGCGGATTATGCGGCGTATGAGGCCGCGAACGTCATCGTCGAGACCATCGATAAACTCGCCAGCACCGAACATGAGCAGCTGCCGAACCAATATCGGCTGCTCATCGGCGCGTTGAACGCGCTCGCCAAACAATCCCACGCCCCGCAAGCCATAGGCGACTCCTATGTGATGCGCGCCTTGGCCTTGGCCGGTTGGACGCCACGATTGGGCACTTGCGTGGTATGCGGCAAGGCGGAGCCGGCGTACGTGTCCATCGCGTCCGGCGGCGTGATGTGCGAAGCCGACCACACTACCGACGCGCGCCGTATCGCGCCATTCGTGTTAAACCAGTTCGATGCACTGATTCGTGGCGATTGGTCGGTGCTTGATGCCGCGCCTGTGGAGCGGGTTGTGCAGGAGTTGGTTGAAGATTGGGGGGAGTATTACCTCGAACGCCCGATTCGTTCGCTGCGCTTGATAGATTCATGAGTATGGCTTTTGAGAACGTTGATTACACGTCGTTGGACATTCCCGCAGCTCCGTTCAGCGACCCTGCCCGTATTCCCGACTTCCCCAAGAACAAGGTACCCCGCCATATCGGTGTGATTATGGACGGTAATGGTCGTTGGGCCAAGCAGCGCGGCATGGTCCGCACCAATGGTCATCAGGCCGCCGAACCGGTGGTGTTCGACACTATCGCCGGTGCCATCGAAGCCGGTGTGCGGTATTTGAGCCTGTACACGTTCTCCACTGAAAACTGGAAGCGCTCGCCACAGGAAGTGCGCTTCCTCATGGGTTTCTCGCGTGAGATCATCCACCGTCGTGTGGAACAGATGGACGAGTGGGGTGTGCGCGTGCGTTGGTCCGGCCGTCGCCCCAAGCTGTGGAAGTCGGTGATCGACGAGCTTGAGGCCGCCGAGGAGCGTACCAAGAACAACAAGGTCATAGATGTGGTGTTCTGCATCAACTATGGTGGCCGTGCTGAAATCGCCGACGCCTGCGCCGCCATCGCTCGCGAAGTGCGCGATGGCAAGATTTCCGGCGACCGTGTGACTGAAAAGATGATTGCCGACCATCTGTACAATCCGGACATTCCCGATTGCGACTTGGTGATCCGTACTTCCGGCGAACAGCGCACCTCCAACTTCCTGCCGTGGGAGGCCGCCTACGCCGAGCTCGACTTCGTGCCCGAACTCTTCCCGGACTGCGGCCGTGACGTGCTATGGCGCTCCATTGACCATTACATCCACCGCGATCGCCGATTTGGCGGCGTGAAATAAAGAACAGTCCGGTGGGCTGTTTGTAGGCGAAGGCGAGACGAGAGTCGAGCCAGAAGAATGCGAGCGGCAGCTTGTCCGTAATTGCGGTCGAGCTGTCCGTGTAGCGGACTGAGGGGAGCTACCGGCACACCTCAGCCATCCTCTCTGCAAACTCATCCAAAAAACGTCCCGAATCCACACCAAGTGCCACATGCACATGCGGCATGGAATGATTCACCAGCCCAACCGGGTCTCCGGTGGTCCGGCCTCGTACTCCATTGAAATCACCGGTATTGGTCTCCGCGCGCAACGCAAGATCAAAACAATCGACCAGTGAAGAATCAAGTGCAACCGCCGCCGCCAACGGATCATGCAACGGCATGCCGCCAGAGAATAGTGCGGGGTCGGCTTCCAAATTTGCCTTGATGGAAAAGTCCGCGAGATCAGCCAAGAACCGCCCGCGCTTGGTCCCCGTCGCACGCCACCGGTCGGCCGCCGATCGCGGTAGCAAACACTGGTGAGTCACATCAAGTCCCACCATTGTGATGTCTGCGCCGGAATGAAATACACGATTCGCGGCCTCAGGGTCTTGGATGATATTCGTCTCGGCCACCGCATCCCAACAATTGCCGGGTTGGGTAAGCGTACCGCCCATCATCACCAGCCTGAGTTTCGGTGCAATATCCGGTGCCCGAGTAATAGCCGCATCCACATCCGTCAACGGCCCGGTAGCCAGCACGGTAACGTCTCGGCCTAACTCGCGAACCTGCTCAATCAGATACTCAATCCCATCCGCAGCATCAACGGAGCACCTCCTTGTGCACCCGCTGGCGAGAGCTGTCGATGTAGCCGACTGGGGACGGTCCACAGGCCGAGAGCGACCCACACGAGAACAAGACCCCGACGCCGGATGAGCATGAGCGTCCCCTACCAAATACCCGCCAACAGAAACAACCCCATCGGGCACATCCTCCGACATGTCATCCCCAGACATATCATCACCAGGCACACCAGCTCCATCAGCCAGAGCCCCGGCCCCTGCCAGCCAAGTATTCCCCAGTCCATCCTTCCCATGAAACTGGGCACACCCTGCATCGGGAATAAACGCATCAGCCCAAGAAGGATGCTCGGAGCCCAAAAACACCGGAATATCCGCCCGGCCAAACAAATCAAGCACCGCGCAAGTATTGGCATAAGCCGTGTTCGCATCCACATTGCCATAACTGGCGATCACACCGCTCAGCTCGCACTCATCCGCCGACCCCAACAAATACGCCAACGCCAACGCATCATCAACACCGGTATCCATGCTGGCAATAATGCGGTCAGGACGTTGGGCCATGGAATCGCCTCCTTGTTAGCATGATTCGCTATGAATAACCTTATCGGCCGATACACAAAAATGTGTCCTTTCCTCATGGAAAGGACACATTTTTGCGTAGATTCAAACTCGGAATATCGGAAATTACTTGCCGAGGAATTCGTCGGTAGCAAGGTCCTTGGCCTGCGGGGCCTCATGAATCACCTTGTCGTGACTGTCGGTGTAAGCGTCTTCTTCAGCCAGGAAGTCGAAGTATTCCTGAGTGCCCTTGAAGTCGTTGGTGCCGAGCACGAAAGAGCCGTCCTTGATCTTGGCCGGATCGCCCCAGTACTGGCCGTCGACGATAACCTGCATGCTCTTCTTGACGAATTCGGGCTTGAGGTTGGCGTCAGGGGCTTCGTCCACGAGAATCTGCGCGGCGTCATCCGGGTTGGCGTACGCGTACTCGTAACCCTTCTGAGTGGCCTGAGTGAACTTCTTGACCAGGTCGGGATTGTTCTTGATGGTCTTGTCATTGGTGATGATGCCGATGGCGTCGGCGTTGCCGGGCACGCCGTAGTCAGGCTCGGTGAAGCAGTTGAGCTTCGGGCCGTACATGTCGGCCTGCACGCCTTCCCACGTGGCGTAGAAGCCGCCGAAATCGGCCTTGCCGGATTCCATGGTCTGGAAGGTGGAGGTGCCGACGGTCACCTTGTCGAAATCGCCCTTGCCGCCATCGGTTTGGATCATGCGGCGCACCACGGCATCGGACTCGTTGGAGCCGAAGGTGGCGAAGGTCTTGCCATCCAAATCCTTAGGGGACTTGATGGTGGCGTTGGACGCCAGTGCGCACCAAATGGCGCTCGGCTTCTGCTGCACCTGCAGCACCTGCTTGATGTGAGCGCCCTTCAGCGTGTAGATGCCCACGTTGGTCAGGTTGGACAGGGCGAAGTCGGCCACACCGTTGTTCACGGCTTGTTCGGCACCAGCCTGGGCCACGGCCACGATATCCACGTCAAGGCCGGCGTCCTTGAAGTAGCCCTTGTTCTTGGCCACGTACACGCCGATGTGGTTGGTATCGGGTGCCCAGGAGAGCATGAAAGTGACCTTCTTGAGGTCGGAGGTGTTGGAGTTGGAGGAGTCGGCGGTGTTGGTCTGGCCACATGCGGCGAAACCGAAAGTCATAGCAAGGGTGCCCACGAGGGCAGCGGCCTTGGATACAAGGCTTTTCTTCATAATGATGGTTCCCTAATTCGTTGTCTCTCTATCGTTCTCTGGGATTGCTTCGAACGGAAGTCGGCAGAAAACGATATGGAGGGCCTTGATTTCCGTTCGACCAGCGCCCCCGACATTCCCTATGAAAGCTCGGGAAAGCCGGTTTGCCACACGCTGGTAAAGCTGTTCCATTATAGAGACAGGGTTGGAGACCTCATGAGAAGCCGCCGCGTTCAGTCGGTCCTGGCCGCCGGCTCGTGCCTTTGACGGTAAAAAGAACTACTGGTCCGCGTCGGGATCTTCGTCATCGCCGGCCGGGCCGAGCAGGATGCGTTCGCTGGCGTTTACCACCAGCATCAGTACGCATGTCATCAGGATAATGACGATGGTGGCGGAGAAGATCAGCGGCGTGCGGAATGAATTGTAGGCAGCCTGCAACCAGATGCCGAGGCCCTTGCGTGCGCCAAGGTATTCAGCGGTGGATGCCGTGGCGAAGATGTATGCGGCAGATACTCGGATACCGCCATAGATCTGACGTGCGGCAACGCGCAGCTTCACGTGCCAGAGCGTCCAGACCGGGGTCGCGCCGCAGGTCAATGCGACGTCGGAATAGAACTGGGGCACTGCTTCCAGTCCGCGCACTGTCTGCACGGCGATGGGGAAGAGGCCGAATACCGCCACGATTACGATTTTGCCGGAAATCTCAAAACCGAACCAAATCAGGAACAACGGGGCGATGGAAATCAGCGGCATGGTTTGTGCGGCGGCAAGCAGCGGATAGAACGCCGCGTTGAACGTGTGAGAGCAGTACAGTGCAATGCCGATCATAATGCCGAAGAACACGGCGAACAGGAAGCCGACCACGCCCTCATAGCCGGTGATTGCCGCGGCCGGGCCGAGCGTGTTCCATGTTTCGATGGTGGCGGCGAAAATCTCGCTTGGCGCGGAGATCATCGTGGGGGAGACATGCCCTAGATCCACCCACGTTTCCCAGACTGCCAGCAATATGATGACGGCGATGACGGTGGGCATGCGGCGCTTGAGGCGCTTGGCGATGGACATGGGATGTCACCTTGCTTTCCGCGCCAGTCCGGTTTGCTGGTGGCGCTTGCGGCCGGGGCGTGGAACAGTAAGGTGAGGAGCCTGCGCGCCTGCCGGCCATGTGATGGATTGTGTTATATGCCGTCCATCAGTATAGGCGAAGGCGAACGACAGGGGCGCACAAAAAACCTCCCTCTGTGAGGGAGGTGAGAGAGCTACTCCAGTCCGATGGACTTCATGTGGTGGAGCTTCAGGGAATCCACCTTGAGGGAGCCGGACTCGGCGACGAGCTTGATGGCACGCGGTCCTTCGGAGGCGTAGGAGTAGGAGCTCAGCACTTGGTGGCCACCGTTGACGTAGACCTCCACGGAGCCGCGATCCACGAACACGCGCAGGTCCAGCTTGCCGGAGGCCAGTTCGGTGTCGGTCAGTGGGGCGGCGCGGTAGCCGCGATCGCCGTTGGCCATGGCCTGACGATCCACCACCACGCGGCCGATCTGGTCGTCATAAGCCACGTAGGTGTAGGCACCGTCCTCAGTGGCATGAATCTTCAGGCCCGCACGCTCGGCAGTGGAGGCGGCCAAGTCGATGGTCATTTCGGTTTCCACGGCCTCGGCGTCATCGGCGATGACCTGCTCCCCATCCATGTCGAGTGTGATCGAACCATGGTCGAGGGTATCCTCGCGCAGGCCTTCCATTTCGGCGACCGGCGCGGTGACCACGTCGCCGTCATCGCCAAGGGTGATCTCGCGCGGCAGGGTGAGCTGGCCGCACCAGCCGTCATCCTCCATGGGAATCGGCTGCACGAACGGGCTCATCCAGCCATAGACGATCTGACGGCCGTCCACATTGAAGGACTGCGGGGCGTAGTAGTTGTGGCCGCAATCCCACAGGCGGAACTCGGTTTCCGGCTTGAATTCGCCGCCCGGCTCCCACGTGCCGATCATGTAGCCGGCGTTGTTGACGTTGCGGTTCATGAAGCCGCTGGGCTTGGACCCCATGGCGGAGAAGCCAATGACCCACTTCTCGTTGCCGTCCTTGTCTTTGATGGGGAAGAAGTCGGGGCATTCGAGCATGAACACATCCGGATCCGGGTGCTGGAAGAGCACGCGCTCATATTCCCAGCGGACCATGTCCTTGGAGGAGAACAGCCACATCTGGCCGCGCTTGTCCGCAGAGGAGACACCGAAGGTCATGTACCAGGTGTCGCCGGTCTTCCAGACCTTCGGGTCGCGGTAGTGATGGTCGACCTTGTCGGTCGGGCAGTCGATGATCATGCCCTGCTTGGTGGCGGAGGTGAGCTCATCATTGTCCGGCAGCGCGGTCATCTGCACCTGCCAGTCGCCGCCGGTGTTGTCGTGGCCGTTGGCCCAACGGTGGCCGGTGTAGTAGAACTTGAGCTTGCCATCGTCGCCGATTACTGCGGAACCGGAGAATACGCCGTCCTTCTCCTCTTCAAGGGTCGGGGCGAACATGATTGGCTCACGCTTCCAGTTGAGCATGTCGGTGGAGGAGACGTGTCCCCAGTGCATCGGACCCCACTGGGTGCCGTACGGGTGCAGCTGGTAGAACACGTGCCAACGGCCCTTGTAGAAGCACAGGCCGTTCGGGTCGTTGATCCAGCCGCCGTTGGAGGCGATGTGATACTTCGGGTACCAGCGGTTGTTGCGCTTGGCGGCCATGGCTGCAACACCTGCTTCCGCCTGTGCCAGAGCTTCGCTGTGGTTCTTGATTTCGTGGAGGACGGGTGCATCCGGAGTGAAGCCAGTCATCGTTGAATAGCCTTTCTTAATGATTGTTGAATCTTGCGATTGTTGAATTGTTGCTTATTGAGTTTTTAGATAAAAGTTTTAAGAATGCTGCCCGAAACGGAAAAGGGGAAATGCTTCGGGCAGCACGATTTAGTTGTGTTCTTGCCGATTTTGGCGGTTGCGCTCAGGCGTTTGCTTTAGCTGCGGCTTGGGCCTTGAGCTGCTTATCGGTGTAGAACGGATCACCGCCGACTTCCTGGTCGTCCTTCTTGATCACGAAGAAGCCGTAGATTAGGGCGGCCAGCACGATGCCGGAGATGGTGAAGAAGGTCGGACGGTCGCCCATGGCGTCATGCAGGGCGCCCATCGGGGTGGAGAAGATCACCTGGCCGATTTGGGAAGCGATCTGGAAGCCCACCATGTACAGGGTTGCCGACAGTTTGGTGTCGAAGTGCAGGGTGAAGTAGCGGAATGCCGGTAGGCAGAACAGCGGAACCTCGATGGAGTGGAACAGTTTGACGATGGAGACACTGACCGGATCGTGGAACACGCCGCACAGGCCGATACGCAGGAACATCACGGTTGCGCCGAGCAGCAGGGAGTTACGAACGCCGATCTTCTTCATGATAATCGGAACGACGCCCATCATGGCGGACTCGAGGAACACCTGGAAGGAGTTCAGGGTGCCGTAGGTGGCGTTGCCGATTTCGGTGGTCGGGAAGAGGGAAGCGTAGTAGTTAGGGAACATCTGCTGGTCGAACACGGTGTAGAAGGTGTTGGTGAACAGCATGAAGACGATGAGCACCCACAGAGTCGGCATCTTCAGAACGGAGATCATCTCTTTGAAGGATGGGTTGGTTGGAGCCGCGTTCGGATCGGCTTCTTTCTTGAGCTCTTCCTTTTGCTTGGCCGGAACCCAGAAAGCGTAGACGCACAGCATGCCAAGGCCGCAGATGGAGCCGACCCAGAAGTTCAGCAGCGGGTTGATATTGAACAGGAAACCTGCGCACAGTGCCACGATGGCGTAGCCGAAGGAGCCCCAAGCGCGGGACTGGCCGTATTCGAAGCCGAACTTACGGGAGTAGCGTTCGGTGAGCGCTTCGAACAGGGAACAGCCGGCCATGAAGCCTGAGGAGAGCACGATGGAGCCGATGAGCACGCCGATGAAACGGGTGGTGCCGCCGGCAGTCAGCATCGGGGCATACACGAACTGTACGAACGGGCCGACGAGCGCTGCGATGGCGGAGACGAAGATCACGAGCTTGCGCTTGATGCCCAGCTGATCTTGGATGGCACCATAGGCGAACATGATGACCAGGGTTGCCAAGGAGTTAATGGAGTAGATCTGGCCCTGCTCTGCGGAGGTCATGCCCAGACCGTGGGTCGGGTCGGTGAGCCAGCGGGAGAAGAAGGACCACCAGATGCCCCAGGAGCAGAAGAACATGAAGATGCCGAAGGAGCTCTGCAGATAGGAAGGATTCTTCCATGCAGATTTGGTTGCACTTGCCATAATCATCCTTTGATTACTACTTGGTTGGTTATTGGTTATGTGACGCTTCTGCTCGGGCGGCTGTGCCTTTGTAGAAGTTGTTGTGTAGTAATTACTATGCGACGTCAATCGATTTACGTCAATCGATTGACGTCATCGGCGTGTCGTACCCGTTCGACATGCAAAAAGGCCTCCGTGCTGGACGGAGGCCTTGAGAAATCGTGTGGGACTCGGCTACTTCACCGAGGCCTTTTCGATCAGCGTGCAGTGGATCTTCGCCGGAATCGGCGCGTCGATCGGCGGCAGGGGAGCGGTGGTCGCTGGCCGTGAGACGTCGTCCATCGAGCGTCCTTCGATGATCGACACCAGCTTGGCCACGGCCCAGTAGCCCATCTCGAAATGCGGCAGTTCCACAGTGGTGAGCATCGGTTCCAGCGTCTCGGCGAACACACGATGGTTGTCCACGCCGACCACGGAGATGTCCTTGCCGACCGTGAGTCCTCGGCGTGCGGCGCATTCGTACACATACCAGGCGCGGGCATCGTTGAAGCAGAAGAATCCGTCCGGATGCTCGGCGTCGAACAAATCGCTGACTGCGGTCAGTGCCGGCCCGCTGTTGAGCACATTGACGACCAGATGATCGTCATAGTCGAGGCCGGCATCCCTGAGCGCCGCCTGATAGCCTTCCAAACGACCGTCCTGCGCAATCATCGGCTCCGAGCAACCCACATAGGCGATACGTGCGCATCCGGCCTTAACCAATCTGGTGGTGGCGTCGTAGCCGATTCGGAACTCGTTCGGTTCGACGCTCGGGATTTTGCCAAGCGAGTCGGTGGCATCCACCAACACCAGTGGCGTCTTGGCTAGCGAAGAAGGCACATGGGTGATGCGGTTCGACATCTTGGCGTACAGGAAACCGTCGGTGCCGTATCGCTTGAGTGCGGCGATTTCCTCGCTCTCGCTGTTCTCACCGTCGGTGATCACGGTGATGAGCATATAGCCGAACTGGCTTGCGGCGGTCTGCGCGCCCAGAATCATACCGCCGGCGTACGGGGTGGTGGCCACCTCCTCGCTGATGAAACCGAGGATGTGCGTCTTGCCTGTACGCAGCGAACTGGCCAGCGGATTCGACCGGTAGCCGAGCTTGGTGGCGATGGCGCGCACATTGTCCGCAATTTCGGACTTTACGCGCCCTTCGTCGCGTCCGTTGAGCACCAGCGACACCGTAGAGACGGAAACCCCCGCCTTGTTCGCGATTTCCTTCATCGTAGCCATGCGTCAAACGATACACCCTAATTGACGGACTGTTGGGAAAGCATCAGTTTTCTCCACCGACTCCGCCGAGGTTGCGCACCGCACCGATGAATAATGGTATGCCGTCCGGGGTGACGTACGAATACAGGAATGGGCGATCCACCGTGAATTCGACGTTGTCCACCGGCGCGCTAGCGATGTCTGCGCCGGCTTTGGTGAAGGACATGGCCTTGGCGCCGGCCTCGTTCACCTCGATGCGCGTGCCTTGCAGAATCGAGCCGATATACAGGTTCTCGCCGTGCGAGCCGGCGTCGACCATCTTGGTGAAGCCGGCGTCGCCTGCACTGAACGCATCGGTCACCCCCAGTTTTTCGAATGCCTTGATGGTGGCTTCCGAGTCGAACATGCTGTCGATGGTGAATCGCGGTAGCGTGACGTTCACCGTGGCCGAGTTGACGGAGACGCCCCATCCGGGCATACTGTCCGCGGCGCAACCCATTGCGCCCTCGCCAAGGGATGCCGACGAACACGTGCCGAACGCCCATCCGAGTTTCTGAGCATCGCCGGCCAACTCGTCAAAATGCCCTTCGGACGGCAGCACGATGGCCAGATTGCCGCCGTTGTCGAACGGAATCTCCACCCGCTGCCAAGTGTTGTACTCATCATGTCCGTAAGCCATTTGGCTGAAGGCCCGGTGCATCATCGGCACCTGAGCATCTCCGGCTTCGCCGTGGAAGGTGCCGTCGCCGGTGGACTGCTCTTCGAACGGATCCTTCCAGCGGCCATCCGCATAGACGGTGTTGATGATGGACAGGACTTCACGGTCACGCAGCGTGATCTTCGGCTTGAGCGAACCATTCGTATGCTTGGCAATCCAATCGGACATCTTGGCGGCGGCCTGATCGTCGAACGGTAGCGTGGTGACTTCGGCCTCGAATATCTTCTTGACGGTGGATTGGTAATCGCTGGCAAGAGAGTAGTCGTTATCGATCCACAGCGAGTTCGCGGCGCTCATCTCGGATTTCGCCCCCGAATATTGCCCGTTGATCGAACTCAGCAACGATTGGTAGTCGCTGTCGGCCAGCGAACCGGAGTCCAGCAGTTCGTTCAGTTGCGAGCGGGTCGTGCCATTGGCGCCCTGCGCGGCGATGGCCAACGCCATCCACATCGAAGCAGGGGAGTAGTTCACATTACCGGTGTCTCGGTCGCCGGCTCCCATCGCCAGGAATTCCGGTGCGGTGCGGTAGCGAAGGCTGCGGTGCTGTCGACTACCGGCTGTGTGGCAGGCGTGGCCTTCGGCTTGAACATATTGCGAACCAGTACGCTGCCATCGCCGGCCGTCCACCATACGCCGCCGGCGATGGCAAGGACAAGCACTACTGTCACGATGGCGGCGATACAAGCGTTACGGCGTTTGCGTTGTTCGCGTAACCGGTACTGTTCCATCAGTGTCTCGCTCATGGTCGGCCCCTTTGCTTGGATCGGCTCGTGCATCATTGCACGAAATCGCTATTTTCATTATATTGCTGCTTTCCCTTGAGCCCAGGAACGGTATGGGAACCCCGGCCGTAAGCGAAGATTGGTACAGCCGAATGCCAGCGGTCCGATGATTGCGCTCGCCAATGGGAAGACAGACTGCTGGATCGTATCGAACCGAGTATCAGGTTAGTGATTCCCAACACCAATGGCCAGTGCAGCACCATACCGGGGAACCATACGAACAGGTTTTTGGCAGCCCTGTCAAGGACCTCGTCGGGCATGAGATACATTGATGAGCTCCACTGCAGCAGCAACAACACCGCTATCAGTACAACCATGCCAATCCAATGCGCGCGGTTCCATGTGAACAGTCGTTGCGTCCCGCGCTCGGCGGCGGACTGCCTTGCGGAGTTCATACTCGTTGCCATTGTGGGGTGGATGGCGTTTCGTCCGGTCACCGGATGCGTGTCGGTGGCTCTTCATCCAGTGGGTCTGACAGCGCAGGGCAGTCGGGAAGCGACTTCACCGGAAGCGCCTATGAATCGAGCGGTTCTTCTGCCGAGCATCGCACTGGGCGAGTGATTCTTGGTGCGATTGCCTTCTATGGTGTGATGCCAGTGGCCGTGCTGTTTATTGGCTTCATGCTTGGTGGCATGGCGGCGCGATGGAATCACGAACGCAGCTTGGCTCGAGCGGAGTTGGCTCACCGCCGTCAGCAGGAACGCACAGCTCAGGACATTCACGATTACGTATCCAATGATTTGGCATACCTGATTTTGCGATTCGACAACAATATTGCCGATGGCAAGACCCCTTCTGAAGAAGAATTACGCGAACTGCGTAGCGTGGCTATGGGCGCATTAGATCGCACGCATCAGGTCATTGATGTTATTGAAGGCAGGGGAGAAGCGGCGCACAGTGCAGTGACTCCGCATGATTCGACCGTTGATGCCGCTTCTGGCATTGCAACTGCGCGAGCGTTTATATGCCCCACTTACGCTCTTACCCTGTTGAAAGAAGGAAAAAGGCAGAGCCGTGATTCCCATGGGGCGGTAAAACACTCATGGGGCGGTTAGCGGATTTTGCCTTTCCGCAGAATAGAGCCGTTTTCGCCTACCGCCCCATGAAGGTTTTACCGCCCCATGAGATATTTACCGCCCCATGGGTGAGCTACCGCCCCATGAAACGTGTAATAACAAAGCATGCCCTTGCTGGTGGAAGCGATGCTTTGCTACTTCGCCTGCTTGTCGGCGAGGATCTTGTCCACCAGCTTGGGCTTTTCGGTCAGCTGGCCGGTGAAGCCGGGACGGATATCCATGTGCAGCACCAGAGAAGTGCGGTAGCCCTGCTTGGCGAGCTTCTTGGCGGCCTCACCGGCCACCTTGAGCACGTCGTCCAGATTGCCTTCCACGTTGGTGAACAGGGCGTTGGTTTCCTGCGGCAGGCCGGATTCGCGAATCACTTCGACGGCCTGAGCCACGTATGGCGAGACCTCGGAGCCCACGCCATTGGCCGACACCTGGATGGCGGCCACGGTGTTGAGGTACGGTTTGCCGGTTTCCGGGTCGATCGGCACTTCCTGAGTAACGGCATTACGGTCAAGAACCATGATTCTCCTTTTTCGGTGGTTGTTAAGCTCCCCTGACAGGGGGGGCTTAACAACCACGCTTATGTCAGCGATACTTCCAGAAATGATCCATCGGGCCGGAGCCGTGGCCGAGATTCAGCTGGGCCTTCAGCGCACCGGTCAGATACTTCTTCGCATGCTTGATGGCCTTGGGCAACGTGTCGCCAAGCGCCAGATACGAGGCGATGGCGGAGCTCAGCGTGCATCCGGTGCCGTGCGTGTTCGGATTATTGATACGCGCGCCATCAAACCAGGTCACGGTTCCATCCGTCTCGGCAAGCACATCGTTGGCATCCTCGGTGCCATGACCACCCTTGACCAGCGCGGCACAGCCGTAACGCTCCACGATGCGGTGGGCGGCGGCCTCCATATCCTCCTGATCGCGAATCAGCGTATCGGTCAGCACTTCGGCCTCGGGAATATTCGGAGTCACGACCGTAGCCATCGGGAACAGCTCGCCGGTCAAGGCCGCAATGGCATCGTCACTGATGAGCTTGGCACCGGAAGTGGCCACCATAACCGGGTCGAGCACGATGTTCGTGGCGTGATGGAAGGTGAGTCGTTCAGCGATGACGTCGATGATGTCAGTGGCAGACACCATGCCGATTTTCACCGCGACCGGCGGAATATCCTCAAACACCATGTTGATCTGGTCGGCGAGAATGTCCGGTTTGGTATCCTGAATGGAACGCACGCCGGTGGTGTTCTGTGCGGTGAGCGCAGTGATGGCGCTCATGCCGAACACGCCGCAAGCCAGCATGGTCTTCAGATCGGCCTGCATGCCGGCACCGCCGGACGAGTCGGAGCCGGAGATCGCGAGAACAGCGGGCAGTGTAGATGTTGCAATTTGTGCCATAGTGTTCATTCTAAGTGGGGCCCATGATGTTTTTCGGAGCGGTTTTCCTTGATGTTTTGCCGCTCCTGTGGTGAGATGGGGAGGGTTTGCTGATTGCGATTGATTCATGAAATGTTCGGGAGGGGACATGGCTGATAACGATGTACTGCGCCGTGACGGCGTCTTGGTGCGCATCACCGGTTTTGACGATGAACGCACCGCATATTTTGGCGTAATGCCTAATGGGCACACCACACAGCTCACATTTCCGCGTCAGGAGGTGTTCGATGTGGGCGACGTGTTGCTCGTCGGCACGGATTTCTATCGTAAAGTGCCGCATGATGTGTGGCCGTTGAAGCCCCGTGTGGGCATCGTGCGCCGTGCGCTCAACGAAGGCGTGGTCCTGGAGACCTCCGATGGCCTCGAACTGCTTGAAGGCGATTACCCGACTTCAATCATGCCCGGCAACACCGTGCAGTTCACCGACCTGTTCGGCATCGAACGAGTGCTGTGGCCCACGGCCATCCGCCCAGGCGAATCCGATCACGATGACGACATCAAGCAGTACCGCATTACGCCGGGCAGCGATCCGTCGCTTACGTTCGATTCGTTCGGCGGTTATGAGCAGGTGATCACGCGCGCCAAGGAGCTTATCGAAACGCAGCTGGGCAACAGTGCGCAGATGCGTGCGATCGGTGCCAAGCCTATCAAGGGCGTGATCTTCACCGGTGCTCCGGGCACCGGTAAAACACATCTGGCCCGCATCATCGCCAATGTGGCGGACGCGCAGTTCTATCTGGTGTCCGGCCCGACCATCGTGAGCAAGTATGTGGGCGATAGTGAGGAAACGCTGCGCATGATTTTCGCCGCCGCGCAGGCGGACAAGCGCGCCATCATCTTCTTTGATGAGATCGATTCGATTGCGTCCTCGCGCGAGAACGATACCAATGGCGTCGGCAAGCGCTTGGTGGCACAGTTGCTGACGTTGATGGATGGTTTCGAGTCCAAGGGCAATGTTGTGGTGGTCGCTGCGACCAATCGTATTGAGGACGTGGATCCCGCTTTGTTGCGTCCGGGCCGTTTCGACTGGCAGATTCCTTTCCCGATGCCGTCCGAGCACGACCGTTTGGGCATTCTGCAGGTGCAGGCCCGTTCGCTGTCAATCGAGGGCGAACTGCCGTTGGCGGATATCGCACAGCGGACCGAAGGCTGGAGCGGCGCCGAAGTGTGCGCCATCTGGACCGAGGCCGCTCTGGTGGCCGCCAAGGACCGCCGCGGCGCGATCCGTGCTGCCGACCTCGTCACCGCCTTCGAGCGAGTCGAGCGTCGTCCCGAGCTCAGGCATCACAAATAATTGCTGGCTCCCCTCAGAGAGGGGAGCCAGAGAAAAATTACTCCTGGGCGGTGGAGTAGAGCTTGCCGCCTTGGGCGGTGTACTTCTCGCTCATCGCATCCATGCCGGCGAGGATTTCTTCGGGGCTGAGCACGTTGGCGGACACCACGTCGTTATCGACATTGGCCTTGGCCTTAGCCAGTGCCTCGGAGTCGATGCCAGCAGCAGCCTCCTTCACGATTTGCTGCTGAGCGGCCTCGCCACCGAATGCCTTGCGGATGTTCTGGGAGATGGCCATCGAGCAGAACTTCGGGCCGCACATCGAGCAGAAGTGCGCCATCTTGGCCGGCTCGGCAGGCAGGGTGTCATCGTGGAAGGCGATGGCGGTGTCCGGATCGTAGGACAGATTGAACTGGTCGAGCCAACGGAACTCGAAGCGAGCCTTGGAAATCGCATTGTCACGATCCATCGCATGCGGATGGTGCTTGGCGATGTCTGCGGCGTGGCAGGCGATCTTGTAGGCGATCACGCCCTGCTTCACATCATCCTTGTTCGGCAGGCCGAGGTGTTCCTTCGGGGTCACGTAGCACAGCATAGCGGTGCCGTAACGACCGATCTCGGTGGCGCCGATGGCGGAGGTGATGTGGTCGTAACCCGGAGCGGTATCGGTGGTCAGCGGTCCGAGGGTGTAGAACGGGGCGCCCTTGCACACCGACTTCTCCAGTTCGATGTTCATGCGTACGGTATCGAACGGCACATGTCCCGGGCCCTCGATCATCACCTGCACGTCCTTGGCCCAGGCGCGCTCGGTCAGCTCGCCCAGAGTCATGAGCTCGGAAAGCTGCGCGGCGTCGTTCGCGTCGGCCAGGGAGCCGGGGCGCAGACCATCGCCCAGAGAGAACGCCACGTCGTACTTGGCGAAGATGTCGCACAGCTCGTCGAAGTGCGTGTACAGGAAGCTCTCCTGGTGGTGGCGCAGGCACCAGTCGGCCATGATGGAGCCACCGCGGGAGACGATGCCGGTCACGCGGTTGGCGGTCAGCGGCACGTAACGCAGCAGTACGCCGGCGTGGATGGTCATGTAATCCACACCCTGCTCGCACTGTTCGATCACGGTGTCGCGGAACAGTTCCCAGCTCAGCTTGGAGGCATCATCCTCGACCTTCTCGAGGGCCTGATACATCGGCACGGTGCCGATCGGCACGGGGGAGTTGCGCAGAATCCACTCACGGGTGGTGTGGATGTCGTTACCGGTGGACAGGTCCATCACGGTATCGGCGCCCCACTTGGTGGCCCACGTCAGCTTCTCCACTTCTTCGTCGATGGAGGAGGTGACGGCCGAGTTGCCCATGTTGGCGTTGAGCTTGGTCAGGAAGGCGGATCCGATAATCATCGGCTCGGCTTCGGGGTGGTTGATGTTGCAGGGCATCACCGCGCGGCCGGCGGCCAGCTCGGAGCGCACGAGCTCAACATCGCAGTTCTCGCGGGTGGCCACGTACTGCATCTCCGGGGTGATGATGCCGTGGCGGGCGTACCACATCTGGGTGATCGGGTGGTCCTTGGCGCGCATCGGCTGGTGCTTGCGCCCGCGCCATTCCTTGGTGGCGCGGCCACGCTTGATGGCGCGCTTGCCGTCATCCTCGAGGTTGCGGCGACGGCCCTCGTAATCCTCGATGTCGCCGCGGTCGCGGATCCAGTCGAGACGCAGGGGCTTCAAACCTTCCTTCGGGTCGCACTTGGGACCTTCGGTGTTGTAGTCGCGGAACGGCGGGTTCGGGCCCACGCCGGGCGTGTCGCTCAGCTTGATTTCGGTGTACGGCACTTCCAGGTCGTAGGAACCATACTGATAGGTGAACGGTACGGACTTGGTCTTGCGGATGTGCGCCTTGTCGCGCTGCTTGGAACCACGGGCGGCGATGTCCACGCGCTGCTGCTTGGCGAGCTTCTGGGCATCCTTGGCGTCCTTGGCGTTGGTGAACTTCTTCTCAGTGGCCTCGGAGCCAGGCTTTGCGGCCCCTTCCTGAGCAGCCTGAGTGTCAGCAGCGGGGGTGTGGGCTACGACGCGCGGCGCGTAGCCGTGCTTCTTGTCACCGCGGATGGCCTTCCAGCCTTCGACCATGGCGCGCGCGGCCTCTTCCGGGTTCTCGGCACCCGCGATGGCGGAGACCGCGAACCAGCCAGCGGCCTTGGTGCCGGCGAGCATGGCCATATCGGCTGCGGTCACGCCGCCGCCCACGACCACCGGGAATTCGCTGGCAACGCAGATGGTGTTGATCTGGGCGGCGTCCAGTGTCTTGCCGGAGCCGTCGTTGCCGCCCACGGAAGCCTCGGGCTTGGTGGTGGAGACGTGCAGAGGGCCGGCGCCAATGTAGTCGATGCAGCCGTCGGGCAGCTCGTTGATGAGCTGAACGAGGCTTTCGGTCTCAGCCGACAGACCCACGATGGCCTCGTCGCCGAGCAGGGCGCGGGCTTCGCGCGGCTCCATGTCGGTCTGGCCGATATGCACACCGTCCACCTTGATGCCCTTGCGGCGGGCCTGCCACACCACGTCGGCACGGTCGTCGATCACAAAGGCCACGGAATCGGACTTCTCATTGTCCTCGATGATCTGCGCGATGTCGCGGGCCATGTCGGTCAGCTCAGAGGCGTCGGCCTCCTTGGCGCGCAGTTGGATGAAGGTTGCGCCGCCGTGCAGAGCCTGATCCACCACGTCGGTCAGCGGACGGCCTTTGCAGTCCTCCGGCCCCACCACGAAGTACGCGGACAAGTCGAAGCTGTCTCGCATGGAGGCGTATGGGTATTCATTACTCATTATTATTCCTACCTTTGTTGTTTCTTGTGGAAGTCTTATTGGGAAAAACTGTTATGAGCTCCCTCATCAGAGGGAACTGAAACTACTGCACCAAAATCTCGGATTCCGCCACCTGTTCGGCGGTAACATTCCACAGCGCGTCAAGGAACGCGACCTGGAACGAGCCCGGCCCGTGCGAAGTCGTATCGGCTATCTCTGCCGCGCGGTTGTACAGCAGAGATGCGGACAGAGCGGCGGTCAACGGATCGGAAACCGCCAGATATGTGGCAGCCACGCCGCCCAGCGAGCAGCCTGCACCGATGATCTTGGTCATCATCGCGCTGCCGCCAGGCAGTCGGTACACGGTTTCGCCGTCGGTCACCAGATCGGCGATGCCGGACACGGCCACGGCGCAGCGGGTGGAAGCGTCATGGGAGGAATGCTTGGCGTGCTGTTCGGTCAGATACTGTGCCAGCGCCACCGCCGCACCGGTTGCGGACTCCACGTCGTCGACGGATTCCACTCCGGCGGGGCGGTGCTCGGAAGCGTCCCCCACGGTTTCGGTATTGAGCCCCCACATGTTCGCCAGCGCGATTACCTCGGAGGCGTTCGCGCGAATAATGGTCGGGGGAGCGGCCTTGAAGGCCTGAAGAATGGCGGTGCGGGTGCGGCCGATGCCGGCGGCCACCGGGTCGAGCACCCACGGCTTGTCCAAGTAGTTGAGTCGCTGGGCGATTTCGGGCAGCACGTCCTTATAGAACGGCAGCAGCGTGCCCACGTTGATGTAGTTCGCGCCCGCGATTTTCGCGGTTTCAATCACGTCGTCCGGCAGAAAGCTCATGGCCGCAGTGCCGCCGGCCGCCAGTTGCGCATTGGCAACCAAATTGATGGTCACGAAATTGGTGAACGACTGGGCCAATGGGGTCGTCTCGCGCACGCGGCGAACGGCATCGACGATATCTTCACGGATAGGTGAATCGGCTGGAACCGGAGTCCCGGCGGTACGACCGCTGGACACACCGGCAAACGATGATGCACTATTGCTCATTTACTGCTCCCTACGATGGTCTTAACCAACAGGTTCTAAGGGTCAGGCTCAGGCCTTTCTCAACTCGCGAACCACATGCGAGTTCCCCTGCATTACAATGCCGACGCTATGCGCCAACATGGACATTATCGTGATGGATTCGTTCGATACGTGTCGTCAGGTCTGGCGCGTCGTGGCGATGCGTGGTAATGGACGCGTTCGGCATGATGAACGAGTTTGACACGCCGACTTGTTTCCATGGTGGAAAGTAGTACTGTTTTCCGTGTTGGAAAGAAGTTCTGCTGTGACGATGTTGAATCGAGATGATCACACATGGATGACGAATGGTCGTTCCTGCCGGATTCATCGGCGGAGGAGGCCCTGCGCCTGATTGACGGTGACCGCGCACGGCTGGTCGCGCGCGTGCGGTTCCCGCACTGGTATTACCTGTCGCTGATGGGCAACGCGATGTTTCTGGACCTGCTGGCGTGGTCGGAGTTCAGCGTGCCGCCATCGGTGTTCGGCGGATCGAAGACGGTATGGGCGTGTGCGTTCTTCGCCGCGTTTGTGATCGCGCTGGCTTGGCTGTTCTGCAATGCGTTGCGGGTCCGTCGCGAATGCGGATTGATGGTCAGAGACCGGCATCGTCTGCGTCGCATGACCGGCCGAGCGTGGATGTGCCTGACGGGCGCCACAGCGGTGTGCTGGGGCGGCTGCGCACTGATGATGGCCGCCGGCCTGCAGGGCGTACCGCTGCTGTGGATGCTGCCGGTCGTCGCCGCTTCGGCCGGTGGATTCGCCTATCTGATGCGTCTACTCGAGGACGAGTTGTTGCGAGACATGGCCGGAAGGAATCTGCAATGAGTGAGCGGACGACTGAATGGGCGGACGGTGGGAATGACGGAACAAGAGGTGTGGCACCGCATTTCGACGAAGTGATCCACGCGCCGATTCGGCTGCGCATCTGTGGATTGTTGTCCGCCTGCGACGCGGTGCGGTTCGATGCGCTGCGCGACACGCTCGGCATCAGCGACGCGACATGCTCCAAGCATCTGAAAACCCTGACGGACGCCGGATACGTGACGATCGAGAAGAAACCGGGGCTTACGAGGCGGTACCCGATCACCTGGGTGTCGCTCACCGGGCAGGGGCTGACCGCGTTCAACGCGCATGCCGAGGCGCTCCGGCAGATCGTCGCCGGCGTGATGCCGGACCCTGCCGAGCCGCGCTATGACAAGGCGCGGTGATGGGGATCATGAAAGGATTGCTGTATCGGGATCTGGGACGGCTGCGGCATGACTGGGTGATGCTGACGTTCGTGGTCATCGGCTGCGCATTGCCGTTGGCGTCGCTGATCCGTGACGGAATCGAGCGTGCGGATGCCGTCGTCGCGACTGCTGGGCTGTCCGCCGCGCTGGCGTCGATGCTGATGATCGTTGTACTGCCGGTGATATCGGGGTCGGTCGGAGGGGATCGCAGCGACGGTGTCCTCGAGACGTTCCGGTCCAGTGGACGGCCCATGGGGGAGTACGTGGCGGAAAAGCTGCTGTTGGGCACGGTTCCGGTCGCGGGATACGCCGTCGTGATCCTGTTGGTCGCAGCGAGGGTGATCGGTGTGACGGATGCGGGACTGATCGCGTTCACGCTGACGGCGACCGTGCTGTTCTGCGTGTTCACCACGCTCGGCGCGCTGCTGACCGGCGGCAATGTCGTGATCGGCATGCTCGTGTCGGCCGTGGCACTGGCCGGGTTGGCCGGTTCGAGATTCGTGCTGACATGGATTCCACTGGCCGCCAAGATGATGGGGTTCGTCGTGGTTGCCGCGGGACTTGTCGCCGTCGCGGTCGCGGTGTTCGACTGTCGGTTCGTCGATACGCGGCGGGAACTATGAGCCGCGTTCTTTGCTCCCCCTTCAGGGGGGAGCAAGTGATGGGGCTCACAGTATCCCTTGGGAAATAAAGAAGCGTTCATTTTGGGGAAAGGGGCAGGTATGCCTGAAAACAGTCGGACGATCATCGCGGTGCGCGATGTCGCGTTCGGATACACGCGCAAGAAGACGGTACTCGAGCATGTGAGCTTCGACGTGCCGCAAGGACAGTCGCTGGCGATCCTGGGATACAACGGCGTCGGCAAGACCACGCTGTTCAACATCATCGTCGGGCTATTGCGACCAAGATCCGGTGAAGCGGTCATCAACGCAAACCTCGTGCCGAGCATGCAGGACGTGTTCCAGTTGTCCGACGAATCGAACCTCGCTGCGACCATGACCGTGCGTGAGAACATACGGTTCCGTGCCATGCTTATGGACACGGGCCGGGGGAACGGCCGGCAGGCCATCGACCTCGAGCATCTGGAAAACGAGAAGCTCGTGCAGGCGTTCGGACTGACCGAGCATCTCGACAAGAAGGTCAAGGGGCTGTCAAGCGGTCTGCGCAAACGCGCCGGACTCGTCGCCGGCATGCTGTTCGAGCCACACGTCATCCTGCTTGACGAGCCGACCAACTCGGTTGACCCGATCACCCGCGACCTCATGATCGACCTGATGGGGCAGCTGAGCGATTCCGGCCGCACGATCCTGACCATCACGCACGATCTCGAATACTGCTGGAGTGTGGCCCACAGGGTCGTCATCCTCGACGACAGGCACATCGCCAAGGACATGATGCTTGACGACTTCCAGGACTTCGACGCGTTCAAACAGGCCGCCACACTTGGCCGCACCGCTGACGAATCCGTTGACTTCGGCATTCGGTAGGCATCAGGCAAGGAGACAGATGATGAAGGCATTGTTCTGGCATGACTGGCAGGTGTGCAAAAACCGAGGCATCTTCTGGGCGGTGCTGATCGGCAACCTGGTGCTGGCGATCGCCATCACGAGCTATACGGCCGGCACCGCGCAGTCGAACGGCTTCAGCCCGCAGCAGGTGCACGCCATCACGGCGTCGCTGATGGCGATCTGGGTGCCGCTGTTCGCTTATGAACCGGCAGCCGAGGCTGGCAGCCTCGCACTGGGCAACAGCGGATGGAGTTTTGAGGAGTCCGCGCAACGCTACAGCGAACGCGCGTTCCGCGAATCGGGACGCCCAATGGCCGCATACCTACTCTCGCGCATGCTGTTCGCGCTGATTCCGCTGGCGGTGTCGATGATGCTCCTGATCGGCTACCTGCTGGCGTTCGGCGGACTCGGCTGGACAGACCTCGTCTCGCTGCCCCTGTTGACCGCCTATGGCTCGGCGGTCGCGGTCAGTTGCTGCATCACCCTGATAACAATGGCGACCACGAGCACGAACCTGCACAGTCTCGTCGCAACGGCATATCTGACCTATATACCCATGGGACTGCTGGCCGGCGTAAACACCGCCACAATGGTATGGGGCTGGCCGCAAAGGCTACCGTTCATCGTGATGCTGGCCGTCGTGGCCGTCTTGTTCGCGATCGCGCGCATCGTGATCGGCCGGCGCTACGTGGAGACGCTACGGGCGATGTAGGGGACTGTCACACTGTACCGTTACACTGGCGAAACGCCAGTTAAGTCCCCAAACCGTTCAAACCAGAAGGTGCATTGTGGCTCAGTCCAAACTCGATGAAGTCGTATCCCTTGCGAAGCGTCGCGGCTTCGTGTTCCCCGCCGGCGAAATTTACGGCGGCACCCGTTCCGCTTGGGATTACGGCCCCCTCGGCGTCGCTCTCAAGGACAATATCAAGCGTGAATGGTGGCGCTCCATGGTCGTCACCCGTCCTGATGTCGTCGGTGTCGACACTTCCATCATTCTGCCGCCCGAAGTGTGGGTGGCGTCCGGCCACGTGAGCGTGTTCAACGATCCGCTCGTCGAGTGTCTCAACTGCCACAAGCGCAACCGCGCCGACAAGCTCGAGGAATCCTACGCCGAGAAGCACGGCGACAAGATGCCGGAAAACGGCATGAAGGACATCGTCTGCCCGAACTGCGGCACCCGTGGCCAGTGGACCGAACCGCGCGACTTCAACATGATGCTGCGCACCCACCTTGGCCCGGTCGAGGACGAGAACAGCCTGCACTACCTGCGTCCGGAGACTGCACAGGGCATCTTCGTGGACTTCAAGAACGTGATGACCTCCTCCCGTTCCAAGCCGCCGTTCGGCATCGCCAACATGGGTAAGTCCTTCCGTAACGAGATCACCCCGGGCAACTTCATCTTCCGCACCCGTGAGTTCGAGCAGATGGAGATGGAGTTCTTCGTCAAGCCCGGCACCGATGAGGAATGGCACCAGTACTGGATCGACGCCCGCACCCGCTGGTACATCGATCTCGGCGTCAAGCCGGAGAACCTGCGCCACTACGAGCACCCGAAGGAGAAGCTCTCCCACTACTCCAAGCGCACCGTGGACATCGAATACAAGTTCGGCTTCCAGGGTTCCGACTGGGGTGAGCTCGAAGGCATCGCCAACCGTACCGATTACGATTTGAGCGCGCACTCCAAGCACTCCGGCGAAGACCTGAGCTACTTCAACCAGGCCACCGGCGAGAAGTACGTGCCGTACGTCATCGAACCGGCCGCCGGCCTGACCCGCTCCCTGATGTGCTTCCTCGTGGACGCCTACGATGTGGACGAGGCCCCGAACACCAAGGGCGGCGTCGACAAGCGCACCGTGCTGCGTCTCGACCCGCGTCTGGCCCCGGTCAAGGCCGCCGTGCTGCCGCTGAGCAAGAAGCCCGAACTGCAGACCGTGGCCCAGAACCTGGCCGACGACCTGCGCTTCAACGAATGGATAATCGACTACGACGAGTCCGGTGCCATCGGTCGTCGTTACCGTCGTCAGGACGAGATCGGCACCCCGCTGTGCATCACCGTGGACTTCGACACCCTCGAGGACCACGCCGTGACCATCCGTGAGCGTGACACCATGGCCCAGGAGCGCGTCGCTCTTGACAAGGTGGCCGATTACGTGGCCGCCCGCATCGGCGAGAAGCGCACCCGCGTGCCCCTGAAGCCTGTGGAAATGGGCGGTGAGCCTTGGCCCGAGTCCGGCGTTCAGGAAGCCGGCGGTCTGTACTAAAGACGGGTCTGTATAGAGGCTCCCCTCTATGAGGGGAGCTGTCTACGAAGTGGACTGAGGGGAGCTCTTGCTGAGGCGACTCCCCTCAGTCGCCTACGGCGGCAGCTCCCCTCAAAGAGGGGAGCCAAAACTATTTCAGAACAGGAACCACATGGCAGAATCTGAAACCGAAACCACCATCACCGCTACTCACGAGACCAACAATCTCGACCCGCGTACGGACGCGCCGGCACGGCCCGAGACTCCGGTGCACATCGCCCCCGTGCAGCTCGGCAACATTACCGTGCCGACCCCGGTGGTGCTTTCGCCGATGGCGGGCGTGACCAACTGGCCGTTCCGCGTGATCTGCGAGGAATACGGTCCCGATGGTCTCTACGTGGCCGAGATGATCACCGCGCGGGCCCTCGTGGCGCGCAACCCGAAAGCCCTGCGTCTCTGCCATTTCGCCAAAAGCGAAAAAATTCGTTCGCTGCAGTTGTATGGCGTGAATCCGTCCATCACCGAACAGGCGGCGAAAATCGTGGTCGACGGCAACATGGCCGACCATGTGGACCTGAACTTCGGTTGCCCGGTACCCAAGGTCACCCGTCGCGGGGGAGGCTCGGCCCTGCCATGGAAAACCGACATCTTCACCGAGCTCATCCAGCGCGTGGTCGCCGTATGCGAGCCGGCGGGCATCCCCGTCACCGCGAAGATCCGCGTCGGCATCGACCATAACCATGAGACCTTCCTCGAAGCCGGGCACATCGCGCAGGAGGAGGGCTGCAAGGCCGTAACCCTGCATGCCCGCACCACCGCCGAATACTATGGCGGTCATTCCGACTGGTCCCGCATCGGCGAGCTCAAGGAACACCTCAACATTCCGGTATTCGGCAATGGCGATATCTGGGGTGCCGAGGACGCGCTCGAAATGGTGCGCGAGACCGGCTGCGACGGCGTGGCCATCGGCCGCGGATGCCAGGGCCGGCCGTGGCTGTTCGCCAACATCAAGAACGCCTTCGAGGGCAATCCCGAACGGCTCAACCCGAATCTGGGCGAGGTCTGCCGGGTGATTCACCGTCATGCCGAGCTGCTTACCGAGTTCTATGAGGGCGATGAGATGATGGCCGTCCACGATCTGCGCAAGCACATCGCCTGGTATCTGAAAGGGTTCCCGGTGGGTGGGTCCACCCGCAAGGCCTTTATGGAATGCGAGAGCCTGGCCGATGTGGACCGCGAGATCGGCAAGCTCGACCCGACCATCGAATACCCGCCACGCGTGGTCGACAAACCGCGCGGCCGCGTGCGTTTCGCCAAGAAGGTGCACTTGCCGTATGGGTGGTTGGAATCGCGTACCACCACCCACGAAGAGCGTGAGGCGCTCTTCGGTGACGACCCAATGGACGCCAGTTACTGAGAAAATACTGAGAATACACGCAACACGCGCCATTCTGCGCGTGAATTTCCCTCCAAGAGTAGCCTGTTTGCGCTACTCTTGGGTGTAACCGTGAAGTGACAGGAGCCAAACGTGAGCGAGATCGCGCAGAATGAGTTCAACGACAAGACCAACATCAAGGTTGTTGGCGTCGGCGGTGCCGGCGGTAATGCCGTCAATCGCATGATTGCCGAGGGACTGCAGAATGTTGAATTTGTGGCGGTAAATACCGATGCGAAGGATCTTCTGCGCTCCGACGCCGACGTGAAAATCTCCCTGTCCGATCAGTCCAGCCGCGGACTCGGCGCTGGCGCGGACCCGGAGAAGGGTGCTAAGGCCGCACAGGATCATCAGTCTGATATCGAGGAATCCCTGAAGGGTGCCGACATGGTGTTCGTCACCTGCGGTGAGGGTGGTGGCACCGGTACCGGCGCCAGCCCGATCGTCGCTCGTGCGGCTCATCAGCAAGGTGCTCTCACCATCGCGGTTGTCACTCGTCCGTTCAGCTTCGAAGGTCCTCAGCGTTCCGCTTCCGCCGAATACGGCATCGACAACCTGCGCAAGGAAGTCGACGCGCTGATCGTCATCCCGAACGATCGCCTGCTTGAGCTTTCCGACCGTTCCATCGGCATCATCGAAGCCTTCAAGACGGCCGATACCGCACTCCTCGCCGGCGTGCAGGGCATCACCGACCTCATTTCGATGAATTCCTACATTCACGTCGATTTCTCCGACGTGAACTCCATTCTTCGTGGCGCTGGTACTGCGCTGTTTGGCATTGGTTCCGCGCGGGGCGAAGACCGCGCCACCCAGGCCGCCGAAATCGCCATCAGCTCCCCGCTGCTTGAGGAGAGCATCGAGGGTGCCCACGGCGCGTTGATCAACATTGCCGGCCCGACCGATCTGAAGCTGCAGGAAGCTTCCGCCGCCACCGAGCTTGTACGCAAGGCCATTCACCCCGAGGCCCAGATCATCTGGGGTCTTGCTCTGGATGATGCCTATGGCGACGAAGTGCGTGTTACCGTCATCGCGGCCGGTTTCGATCCGGTTACACCGCAGGATCCCTCTGCCGCCGCTCCGGCAATTGCCGTACCGGCCGCCCAGCCGGCTGCCACGCAAACGCAGCAGCCCGCCGCCGCTCCAGCCGCCCAGCCCGTGGCCACTCCGCGTCCGGAATTCACCCCGACGACCGCAGACCCGGCATCCCTGCCCTTTGACGATCCGACTACCTCGCATCCGGACATCGCCGTGAACGATCCCGCCGGCGATCTCGACATTCCTGATTTCCTGCGCTGAAAGGACTAATCCATGGCTGGGTTCATGAAAAACGCGATGTCCTATCTGGGCATGAGCGACGTTGTGGACGATGAGGACGACTACATCGAAGAGGACGAGGAGCAGAAGCCGGCTCCGAAGTCCGCATTCGATTCCGACCATACGGTCACGCCGTTGGCGTCAACCACCGCGCCTGCCGCATCGTCGACCACCAAGCCGTTCCCCGGTGGCCGCGTGAACAGAATCACCACCATCCATCCGAAGTCATATGAGGATGCTCAACTGGTCGGTCGCGCATTGCGTGACGGTGTTCCGGTCGTACTGAATCTCACCGATGTGGCCGAAGCCGTGGCATATCGCATTGTGGACTTCTCCGCCGGCGTGGTGTTCGGCGTGCGTGGTTCCCTCGAGCGTGTCACTCCGCGCGTGTTCCTGTTGAGCCCGGCGCAGGTGAACATCAAGGTCGAAGAGACGACAAAACCAGCCTCGGCACACGATTTGTTCGCTGACTGACCGGTTCAGTAGTTTTCGTATTCGACGTTATATCGGTATTCGGCCGACTCCCAGCAAGGAGTCGGCCGATTCTTATTGTGCTCCGAGCAAACTTTTCATGCGTGGTTGTTAGTCTGTCAGCATGCTTTCCTTAGTGTTCTCTCTGATCGGCCGCATTCTTGCATGGCTCATCAACGCGTATATCACGGTTCTGTTCGTGCGCATGATTCTGGACTGGGTCTCCGTTTTCGCACGAAACTGGTATCCACGTGGTGTGGTGGCCCAGCTGATCAACATTGTGTATTCCATTACCGAACCCCCTCTGCGCTGGCTACGTCGCTATATTCGTCCATTGCCGCTCGGCCCGATTTATCTTGATGTCAGCTTCATCGTGCTGTATCTTGCGCTGGTGGTACTAGAAAGTGTTGTTCTGATAGTGTTCTGAGGCCGTTTTTAACCCGCCGGAGGCATATATATGGCATAAAAACCCACGTCGAATGTTCTGAAACGATGGGGTCGTGATAGCATTCTGACTTGAGACCAACGTAAGTGCGGGCAATGCCCCAAAGCGAGGTGCAAGATTTATGGCTCTGTTGACGCCGAAGGATATTAGGGAGCATACCTTCCAGACTGTTCGATTCAAGGAAGGTTATGATGTCGACGAAGTCGATGACTTCCTTGATCAGGTCACGGAAACCGTCGAGGCTCTTGGACGTCAGGCGGTAGCCGGCGGTCAGGCCACCCAGTCTCTTGGTCCTGACGTGACCAACCTTAATGCGAAGATCTCCGATCTTACCGGTCAGGTGCAGCAACTCCAGTCGGAGAATGCTGGTTTGAAGAACGCTGTGGCTCAGGCCCAGCAGGCCGCTCAGGCTGGCAATGATCAGGCAGCACAGCTTGCCTCTGCCAAGCTCAGCGAAGCCGAGGAATCTAACCGCGCGCTGTCCTCCCAGAATGAGCAGCTCAAGGGGCAGGTCGATCAGCTGAACGCTCAAATCGATCAGCTCACCGCTCAGGCCGCTCAGGCCTCCGGTAACCAGGAAGCCGTCGGCCAGCAGATCGCCGCCATTCAGCAGGAACGTGATCAGTTCCGCGCGGCCAACGAGGAGCTGTCCCGTCAGCTCGCCGCTGCTCAGCAGGAGGGTTCCGCCGCTCAGCAGCAGTCCGCTCAGATCGCTGAGCTGTCTCGTCAGCTCGAAGAAGCCAAGCAGCGTGAAAACCAGCTTCGTGCCCAGGTTTCCAAGGTCGAGCCGAGCACTGAGACCGGTTCTCTGCAGAAGATCGCTGGCGCCGCTTCCATGCCGGGCACCGAGCCCGAGCGCGCTACCGCCATGCTGACCCTGGCTATGCAGCTGCACGATCAGTACGTGGAGAAGGGCAAGAACAAGGCCAAGGAAATCACCGAGGCCAGCCAGAACAAGTACAACGACCTGGTCACCAAGGCCAACAACTACTCCGAGCGTACCCGCTCCGAGGCCGACGACTACTCCACTCGTACTCGTTCCGACGCCGACACCTATTCGGATCGTACCCGCTCCGAGGCCGACGCTTACCGTGACCAGACTCACGCGGATGCCGAGACCTACTCCCAGAACACCCGTTCTGAGGCCGACGCATACTCCGTCAAGACTCGTCAGGATGCGGACAACTACTCCAAGTCTCAGCACGATGACGCTGACAACTACGAGAAGGAAGTGCAGCAGCGTGCCGCCGAGTATGACAAGAACACTCGTTCCGCAGCTGATGCGTACGACAAGAACACCCGCTCTGCAGCCGATACGTATGCCGAGCAGGTGCGCGACAACCTTCAGGCTCAGTCCAAGGTCGTCGAAGGCAACATCCAGAGCCTCAAGCAGTTCGAGACTGAATACCGCGCCCGCCTCACCGAGTACCTCGGCCAGCTGGCATCGCAGGTTTCCGAGTCGAACAACTACGTCGACCAGACCTCGTCCAAGACCAACTGAGCGTAGGCAGGTACAGGTCGTATGACGAACCAACAGGGACGGCTGCGCACTCGCGTGGCCGTCTTTGCATGTGTGGCCGCGGCTGCGCTGATTGTCGATCAGCTCACCAAGGCTTGGGCGATGGCCGCGTTATCCAACGGTCGGACCATTCGCGTGATTCCCGGACTGCTGTCCTTCACCTTGGTGCGTAATCCGGGCGCGTCCTTGGGCATGGGGTCAGGCGCTACTTGGGTAATCAGTCTGTTGGCCGTTGTGGCTTGCGTGGCCCTTGCTGTGGCTGGGGTGCGCACTGTCTCCATGAAATGGTCGGTGACGCTTTCTTTCGCGTTTGCAGGCGCTTTGGGCAACCTGATTGACCGTGTTATGTACGCTGACGGCTTCCTCAACGGCAAAGTGGTGGATTTCCTTAACTATGGCTGGTCTGTTGGCAATGTGGCGGATATCTATCTGGTAGTCGCCGGTGTGGTCTTGGTGATTCTGATTCTTATGGGGGAGCCGTTCTCCCACAAGGATCTTATCGAGCAATCCGACGAATCCCTACAGTCTGGGCCGGAGGCGGACGCCAAGTAATGAGTCGAATGGTCCCTGCTCCCGATGCATTGGTGGGTAAGCGTTTCGACGTAGCCGTGGCCAAAATGCTGGGTATTTCACGATCTAAAGCCGCCGATTTGGTCGACTCCGGACAGGCGCGCGTTTTAGGGCGTGAAGTTGCGCGGTCCAGCACGTTGCAGGCGGGGGAGACCGTCGAATTTGATTTGGCGGAGGAACAGGCCGGGCCTGAGCCTATCGCAACTGATATGGCTGTTGTCTACGAAGACGATGATGTCGTCGTGGTCGATAAGCCTGTAGGCGTCGCGGCGCATGCTTCGGTCGGGTGGACCGGCCCCACGGTATTGGGCTCGCTGCGTGATCGTGGCGTGCATATCACGTCCTATGGCGCGGCCGGGCGTGAAGGCATTGTTTCTCGCCTTGATGTAGGCACTTCCGGCTTGATGTTGGTGTGCAAGTCCGACCTTGCGTACACCGAGATGCGTCGGCAGTTCGCCGAGCATGAGGTAAAGAAAACCTATCATGCGCTCGTGCAGGGCGGTCTTAAAGAGAACAAAGCGACCATTGAGGCACCGATCGGGCGCGCCAAAGTGTCCGATTTCCGCTTCTGCGTGACTCCGGCCGGCAAACCGGCCGTTACGCATTGGGATGTGTTGGAGCGTTTCGGCCATGAGGCCACACTGGTATCCGTGAATCTGGAGACCGGACGTACCCATCAGATTCGCGTGCATTTCTCATCGATTGGGCATCCCCTGTGCGGCGACCCCATGTATGGTGCCAATCCGGTGCTGTCTGAAGCTTTGGGACTTGACCGGCAGTGGCTGCACGCCATGAAGCTCGAATTCCGTCATCCCCGCACCCGCGTCTGGACCACGGTCCGGTCCCAGTACCCGGCCGACTTGGCTGCCGCCCTCGATGCCATGCGTGCCCGACACATCGAACCCGCTGAACCTGCCGAACATGCCGAAGTTCTGGTGGACTAATTCCGCAACGTGTGCATCATGCGTTTGAATATTTAGATTCAGTTCCAGCCTCGCCGGATTCATCCCAGAATAACGAGAGATCGGTCATGATGGCTCTCCGTCATGACCATACCCCAAGTGACTGCGGATGCTGAGTACCGTTCAGGCCAATGGTCGGTAACCGTACGTGAATTACCGGTATTTCCGCTCAACGTGTCTCGGTACTCCAGCGTGAAGTGAACAGAAATGAGCCAAAGCAGTAAGGCTGAGTACGAGTATTCGTGGCCGTCATCAATCGATGGTGGTCATTGGGATTCGCGCCATGTACTACGCAGTATGTTGTACGCTCTGCCTAGCTGTGACTGGATTCTGGGGTCCGCTGCCGGTTGACGAGGCTGAAGGCATGTAAAACTTATGCATACTGATCTGTTTTCTTAAATTTGGCTTTATCAATGGCGTCGCGCAGGCTCTTTACCCGCGTTCGGATTCGATCGTTCGTTTTCTCCATGGTCGTCCGGGCTCGATTGAGCCGGACCGGTGCCATATCCGGATCGCAGATGACTGGCGATTCCGGAAGATCTACGAAAACGTCATCTTTAGATGACGATTCAACGTTTCATATTGCAGGTCTCCTTACGGGGCGTTACGTCCGATCGCATTCTTTGAAAATGGGCCACCGAGATTTCCGAGGAGATTGAAGGGCAACACGTGACTTCGGTAGACCAAGGCTGCCGGAATATCTCCGTCAAACCGCCTGTAGCTCGATGGTGTTGTCGCATTGTTCGGCGATGCCAAGATCGTGGGTGACGATGATGAGGGTCTTGCCGTATTCGTGCTGGAGTCGGAGCATTTCGTCGAAGACATGTTGGGCGAGATCGCGGTCGAGCGCGCCGGTGGGCTCGTCGGCGAGGATCAAATCCCCGGGCTTCAATATGCATCGTGCGAGGGCGACGCGCTGCTGTTCACCGCCGGAGAGGGTCATGATCTTGTCTCCCGCGACATGGCCGAGTCCGAGCCGGGAGAGCATGGCCTTGGCCTTGCGCTGCCTGACCTGTTTGCTGTCACGGGTGAAGCGCATGCCGAGGGTGACGTTGTCAAGGGCGCTCATGTCGTTGATGAGTGCGTATGACTGGAACAGGTAGTTGATCTTGCCGCGGCGCAGCATGGTCGCCCGGCGCCCGTCGATGCCCGGCAGGGGCTGCCCGTCGAGCGTGATCGCACCTCCGGTGGGCGTATCCAGCAGGCCGATGATGTTCAGCAGCGTGGATTTGCCTGAGCCGGACGGGCCGGTGATGGCCATGCTGGTGCCTTCCTCCACGCTGAAGGACAGGTCGCGCAGGATGGTGCGGCTGCCGTAGGTCTTGCAGAGGTGGTCGGCGGCGAGTTTCGTGTTCATGATGATGCTCCTTGGAGGGAAGACCGGGAATATGCCGCGTAATGCGTGCGATGGGTGTTATTCGGATTTGATCATGACCTGCACCTGCCCGGAAGACAGGGTGCGGGACTGGACGGCCAACAGGATCAGCTGGAAGACGAACGTCGCGGCGGCGGCGATGGAGCCGGCCGTAGATCCGAGCAGTACGGTGGCCAGGATCGATATGGCGGACACCACGGCGACCATGACGAACGCGGGCGCGAAGATGCCCGTGAGCGAATAGCCAAGGAGGCGTTTGACGGCGATGGTCTCCCGGTAGGTCACCGCGTAGACACGGCATAGGGTGGCCATGCCGATCAGCTGGAACAGGGCCGCGAGCAGGGCGATGCCGCCGAACAGTTGGATGAACTCGGTCAGGCTTTTGCGCAGTCCGGCGATGAAGTCGCTGGCTGGTCGGTAGATCGGGTTGTTGTCCTCCAGACGGTATTCGGCCAGGTATTCGGGCGTCGTGTATTGCCGTGCTGCGGTTTCGCCCAGCTTGATGTAGCTGTTCGTCAGGCCGGTCGCGCCGAGGCTTTCCGCCTCGAACGGCGTCATGTCCGCGCCGGTGGCCACGAGGATCACCGGGTCCGTGGTTTCGGCGGGCTGGCTCAGGTCGTCGCTCCATGTGAACAAGGGCGTGGACGGATGGTAGGTGGCGAATCCGATCTTGCCGGTATCCATGAACGTGGTGTGGATGTTGCTGTTCCAGTCCTTGTATTTCATGCTGGTCTCGGTCAGGTAGCCTCTTATGCGCTCCTGTTCCGCCGCGTCCATGGTGTCGGGGATCAGGAACATACGTTCGCCGGCCTTGGCGCGCGCGACCGTGTCCTGGTCCAGATCGAATCCCTGGTCCTTCAGATAGTTCGGGGAGACAATAAAGTACCAGAACTCCTGCTCGGGCACCTGCTCGTACAGTCCCTTCCATTGTGCGAGCAGACCGGCATCGAAGTGGCGGGTGTTGGCGATGTACACGCCGTCCCTGCCCTCGATGGACGTATACCAGTCGTACACCTCGCGCATGTGGTCGCCGGACGTGCCCGACGATTCGGTGTGGTTCGTGCCGCGCGAATCCTTGTACAGGAGTCGCAGCGAATCGTATCGGCCCCACCGGGCGTTGACCTGTCCGAGTTTGGAAACCTCGTTCATCGGCGCGTCCAGCGCATGCGCGCCCGCGACCAGGCCGGCGGAGGCCAACACGTACACCACGGCGATCACCGCCAGCAACGCCTTCTTCGATACCCGGTTGCGTATCGCCGCGACCGGACGCACCGACAGCAGCACCAACGCCCCCAACGCCGATGCGGCCAGCACGATCCCGACCACCATCGCACCAGGCATCAGGCCCGTCACCACCAGCTGCACGGTGACCGGGAAACCCTCCATGCCCCACAAAGTCACGGCGAACGGCACCACCATCGACACGAGAGCGCACACCATCAGCGGCCGGTATATCCGCACGGCGTACCCCAGACGCGACCATCCCAACAGCAGATACACGCCCAGACGGGAGAACTCCTGAAACGCACCCAACACCAGCAGCAGCACCAGCGCCACTGCCGCCACGGCCAGCAGCGCCAACGCGATCATCCGCATGAAGCTGTCCTCTGTGCTGGAGCCATGCAACGGGGACGTCAGTCGGTCCGCATCGATGCCGCTCGCCTCGCTCACGCGCTGCGCCAACGCCCGGAACCCAGTGTCGTCAAGACCGATGATCCGGTAGTCGCCGTTGACGGTGCCGGAGAGACGCTCCAACGTGTCCAATCGGACCACGACCAGCCGCCCGCCGAATCTCGCGGCCGGCAAAGAGACAATCATGTCGGCGCTCACCCGATCCAACCCCAAGGTCGCATCGGCATCCGACCGAAGCAGACGCGACAACAAGTCCAAATCAAGCACGTCAACGCCCTGGTAACGGAACGTCACCTCATCGGAATGCGCACCCACGTCGCCATACACGCCCAAGCGATACCCCTCCACGGATCCGTCCACGGGCGAGACCAGCACATCCGAACGCACCACAACCGCATGAGCCTCCTCTACACCGCTCATCAACGCATTCAACGTTCGGGAGGAACGCTCCTGCGGTACATCGGACAGCGATAGCGCCCGCCCTTGCAAGGGGTACGCGCGCACCGCCGCCATATATCCATCACCCAACGCAAACAACGACAGCATGCCCGACAACATCGCCATCACGACAATCACCAGACATGACGACCAACGTAACCACCTATGCATCAGACATCACCTTCTGGAATGGGACATGTGCCCGTGTTCGCTGAAAAAACAACAAACACTGGCACATGTCAAACTTTATTCAGCCGCGACAAGCCCAGTATGCCTGAGCTTGGCCAGTGCCGACGAAGGCCTTGGCTTCCGCTTTTTCACCGGGTAGCTTCCAGCCGGACACTTCGCTATTTGCTGTGGCTTGGTGCTCATAGAAGCTAGATTGCACGGTTGAATAACTCCACACCCCGAGCCAGCGTCCGTAATCCCAATAAACCGCAGTGTTCTTGTAGTAGACGGTGTCCGCAAATGCCATGCCCGCTCCACCAAATAGAACGGTGACTGTGAGCAATACTGCGGCTACGGGCTTCTTGATTTTATCGAACATATTATCTCCTTTGAAATCATGTCTATTCTTCTGGGGATGTAAGCAATGCCGAGTTGCTATTTAGTAAATGTGTCCTCCTTTCCACGTCTTATGTGTGCGGTCTCACAATGGTCGGACAGATTAGTCCAATTGGTAACTGTATCGGGGCGAACACCACCATGTAGACACTTCTGCCTCAGCCCATGTTCCGGGAGGTGCAATCGTCTATCGCACCGTCGTGTTACCACATCGAATCGTGGCTGAGTGGCTTCTTGAGGGACGATTGTATATCACCCAGAACAATCCCAAGCTTGAACCGGTCCGAAGAACTCCACCCGATGCTGGACCGTCAGCAAAAGCGGTACCTACAGGAGTAGCGAAGAGGACGACTGTCATCAGCGTGCACAGTAGCGCTTTTGTTTTCTCATGAAAGCTCCTTTGCATATTCATGTTGAGGTTGTAGCGTCATTGTCGAACCAATGCGATGTATGGTTCTGAGCCTTTTCCGTCGAGAATCGTCAGATGCCGTCGCTTGGTGTTAGTGCAGTGTATGCCTCATCATGTAGGAATAATTGTCGTGACCAACGTAGATCGCAACTCCCTTTCTTATAGATTCGAGTTCACCGATAGTCACGCGGTAGTCGTCTATGCCTGCCGCGCTGATTGATAGGACGCGAGATGTTATTTAGAGGGGACTTATACCGGTACTCCTGCCGCTGATTTCTTACAGAACAAAGTCTACCACCGATAGAGGCGATTACTCTTGTCGCTGGTTGTCCTGTCATCTAAAGATGACAGGACAACCAGCGATTCTTCAGGTTTCTTCATTGACGTTGTTTTGTTCCTACCGAGATGTGCATAATGGATCCGCGTCTGCGGGAGCCACGGCCTGACGCGGTCGATGGGCGCGAAGGGCCTTACAAATTGAATTCGGGACAACGGTAACAACAGCTACAGTTGAACTATGCATGGGTTGAAGAGTGTGATTGACAGGGGAGCGGACGCGTGGGCGCGTTCGCTGCCTGGGCGCGTGCTCGACCGGTATGTGTCGCGGCGCGGCCCCCTGCTGGCGAATGGTCTGGCATATGGTCTGCTATTCGCCTTTTTTGCCGGCGTCTGGATTGCGGTGAGCGTGTTCGGCCTTATCATGGTCGGCAACATTGATTGGCAGCAGATGCTGATTGACGCGGTACGTGAAGTCATTCCCGGTGTGGCCGACTCGTTTCTGACGTCTTCCGCACTAAACACCATGTCAAGCACATTGACGTGGACCGGTCTGGCCACGTTGGCCATATTCTGGTGGACGGTGACCGGCTGGATGAACTCGCTGCGCCACGCCGTACGGTCCATGTTCGACGACTGCGGCGACGAGCTCAATATCGTCGTCGCAAGGTTACGCGATACGCTTGCCGCCATCGCCATCGCAATACTGTTCATTCTTTCGACCGCGGCCGGTACGGTGTCCGGTGGCATCGTACGCCGACTGCTGCAATGGGGCGGCATCCCCAGCAGTTCGTTGCCCGGCACCGTGCTTTTGGAGATGACCGGTTTCGGTACCGGTGTCGCGCTGAATTTCGCGTTGTTCATGTTGCTGCTGCGTGTGGTCTCCCACATCAAAGCCGGACGATTCACGATATTCGGCGCGTTACTGGGATCTCTGACGGTTTCCGCAATGCAGCTTCTCGGTGCGCGACTATTAGCCGGAGCCTCCCGGAATCCGATGCTTGCCCCGTTCGCCGCGTTGGTCGGCGTGCTCATTTGGTTCAACCTCGTCGCCCAGGTCATCATGCTGTGCGCCGCCCTCATCGCGGAGTGCCGACGGGAATGCTGAACGGCCGCCCAGACCACACGGTATGGTGGAACGCATGGCTGATTACGGGAACAACTTTGTGCAACTGCATAACCACACGCACTATTCGCTGCTCGATGGTGCGTCGAAGATTCCTGATTTGGCCAAGCGTGCGGCCGAACTTGGCATGCCTGCGGTCGGTATCACCGACCATGGCAACATGCATGGCGCCTACGAGATGTACACCAACTGCGTGGCCAATGGCGTCAAGCCCATCATCGGCATCGAAGCTTATGTGACCCCGGAAACCGCACGTCAAGACAAGTCCCGCGTGCATTGGGGCACCGAAGCCCAGCGCCGCGACGACGTCTCCGGTGGCGGTCTTATCACCCACTTGACCATGTGGGCCGAAAACGACGAAGGTCTGGTCAACCTCATCAAAGCCTCGTCCGTGGCCAACCTCGAAGGTCGCGTCATGCGTTATCCGCGTATGGATAAGGAGGTGCTCGCCACCTATTCCAAAGGCGTGATCGCATCCTCCGGCTGCCCCTCGGGCATTATCCAGACCCGTCTGCGCCTCGGTCAATTCGATGAGGCCCTGCGCGCTGCCGGCGAATTCCAGGATATCTTCGGCAAAGACAACTTCTTCATCGAACTCATGGATCACGGTCTGCCCATCGAAACTCAGGTGACCGGTGACCTGCTGACCATAGCCAAGAAACTCAACGCACCACTGCTGGCCACCAACGATTCCCACTACGTACACGCCGAAGATGCCCAGGCACAGGACGCCATGCTCTGCATCAACTCCGGTTCCCGTCTTGACGATCCGGACCGATTCAAGTTCGACGGCACCGGCTACTACATCAAAACCGCCGAAGAGATGCGCGAACTGTTCAAGGACCACCCGGACGCCTGCGACAATACGCTCGTTATCGCCGAACGCTGCAACGTGATGTTCGACGACCACGAAGACGGCGCGTTCATGCCGAAATTCCCCTGCCCCGAAGGTTGGGATGAGACCTCCCTGTTCCTTAAAAAAGTCGAGGAAGGTCTGGAGAAGCGTTACGACGGCAACCCGCCGCTCGACGTATTGAAGCAGGCCGACTACGAATGCGGCGTGATCTGCCAGATGCAGTTCTGCGGATACTTCCTCGTGGTCGCCGACTACATTCAGTGGGCCAAGGACCACGGCATTATGGTGGGTCCGGGCCGTGGTTCGGCCGCAGGCGCCATGGTCGCCTATTCCATGGGCATTACCGAGCTCGATCCGCTCAAGCATGGCCTGATTTTCGAGAGGTTCCTGAACCCTGAGCGAGTGAGCCTTCCTGATATCGATGTCGACTTCGACCCTGAAGGTCGTGCGCGAGTCATCGAATACTGCGGCGAAAAATACGGCACCGATAAGGTCGCCCAGTGCGTCATCTATGGCACCATCAAAACCAAACAGGCCCTGAAAGACTCCGCCCGCATCATGGGTTATGAATTCTCAGTCGGTGAAAAAGTCACCAAGGCGCTGCCTCCGGCGGCCACCGGTGGCAAAGACATCAGCCTGCATGACATCTTCGACCCGACCGCCAAACGTTATGCCGAGGCCAGGGAATTCCGAGAACTCTACGATTCCGATCCGGACGCCAAGCGCATCACCGAGGAAGCCAAGGGTATCGAAGGCCTGATCCGACAGACCGGTGTGCATGCCTGCGCCACCATCATGGGTAGCGCGCCCATCACCGACACCTCGCCGTTGCTGGAACGCACCGATGGCACCATCACCACCACCTTCGAGTACCACACGTGCGAAACGCTGGGTCTGGTCAAGATGGATTTCCTTGGCCTGTCCAATCTGACGATCATCCACGACACCCTGAAGAACATCGTGGCCAACGGCAAACCCGCCATCGACTACACCAAGATTCCGCTCGATGACGCCGAAACCTACAAACTCATGTCCCGAGGAGACACGCTCGGCGTGTTCCAGCTCGATTCCGACGGCATGCGTTCACTGCTGAAAACCCTGAAGCCCGATAACTTCAACGATATTTCCGCACTTATCGCTCTGTACCGACCGGGCCCGATGAGTATGGATTCGCACACCAACTACGCCAAGCGCAAGAATGGCCTGCAGAAGATCACGCCAATCCACCCTGAGCTTGAGGAGCCTCTGAAGCAGGTGCTTGACGAGACCTATGGTCTGATCATCTACCAGGAGCAGGTGCAGTCCGCCGCCCGAATCCTCGCCGGGTATTCGCTGGGCAAGGCAGACGTGCTGCGTCGAGCCATGGGTAAGAAGAAGCCCGAAGTGCTGGCCAAGGAGAAGGTGCCGTTCTTCGCCGGTATGAAGGAGCACGGATATTCCGAAGAGGCATCCCAGGCCGTGTGGGATATTCTGGTGCCGTTCTCCGGCTACGCTTTCAACAAGGCGCACTCCGCCGCATACGGTCTGATCTCCTACTGGACCGCATATCTGAAGACGCACTACCCGGTCGAGTTCATGGCCGCCTTGTTGCAAGGTGCCGCCACCAACAAAGACAAGACCGCATTGTACTTGGGCGAGGCCCGCCGCATGGGCATCCAGGTGCTCTCGCCGGACGTCAACGAATCGGTGTACGAGTACTCGGCAGTCGGCGACGTCGTGCGATTCGGTCTTGGTGCCATCCGTAACGTGGGTGACAAGGCCGTGGCCGATATCATCGCCGAACGCGAAGGCCCGCGCGGCAAGTTCGTGAACTTCATGGACTTCATCCGCCGCGTGCCCCTGACCGCGCTGAACCGGCGATTGGTCGAATCGTTGATCAAGGCCGGTGCCTTCGACTCGATTGACCCGAACCGTCGCGCGCTGTTCACCGTGCACGAGGCCGCCATCGACTCGGTGGTGAGTCTGAAGCGCAAACAGGCGGAGGGCCAGTTCGATTTGTTCTCCGATGCCGAGGATGGGGGAGCGGAGGCCATGGGCGACGCTTCCGTGACCGTACCCGATCTTGAGGAATGGGACAAGAAGACCAAGCTTAACTTCGAACGCGAAATGTTGGGCCTGTATGTGTCTGATCATCCGCTCTCCGGTATGCAGTCGATTCTCGCGTCCTTGCGTGAAATGTCCATCGCGCACTTGGTCGATCGAGCCAGGACGATGGGCGAGGGACAGCAGGTCACGTTGGCCGGTCTGGTCACCAATGTGGACCGGCGCGTATCCAAGAAGGGCAACCCCTGGGCCATCGTGACCATCGAAGACATGGAAAGCTCCGTCCAATGCATGTTCTTCGGCAAGGTCTATGAAGCGGCCGCCGCCGAACTTGCCGTGGACGCCATCGTACAGATTCGTGGTCAAGTGGAGTTGCGCGACGAAACCGTTTCTCTGAGAGCCACGGAAATGCAGATTCCGACCTTGGAAGCCGAGGATGAACGTCCGTTGGTCATCACGCTGCCGCCGGTGGCGTTGGAGCGCCAACGCATGATGCAACTCGGTCAGGTGCTCGCTAATCATCCTGGTTACTGCGAAGTACATCTTGCGGTGCTGGATGAGAAGGGTAACGCTCAGGTGCTCACGTTTGGCGATCGTTTCCGCGTCAAGCGGGATACTTCGTTGTTTGCTGAGATCAAGATTCTGTTTGGCCCCAGCTGCTTGCCTGCCGCCTGATTGGCGGGTTTCGCCCCTGGCCTCTCCCTCACCTGGCTTTGCTGGGGGAGGGCTCCTTCATCAGAGGGGGCTAAGGCATGTGCCACCATACGATGTGCGCGACTATTGTGGAACGTATGGGCATGGAGATGGCGGATACTGGTAACAACGATGACGAGCAACAATGGATTGCCGCGATGCTGGAACGGCTGTCTCATTCGCAGTTCCGCGCCAAATTCGCTTTGACCGACAAAGACCGAGCCTATGCCCGCACCAAAGGCAAGGCGACCATCGATCGTCATGCGCGAGAAATGTTGCGAGACCGCATAGGCGCAGCCGAACCGAAGAACGACGGCAGGCAGACGCCATGGCGCGGCCATCCGGTATTCACCGCTCAGCATGCTACCGCCACATGCTGCCGCGGATGCATCGAAAAATGGCATCATCTGCCCAAAGGCCGTGAACTCACCGAAGCGGAGGTAAACCGACTTGCCGATTTGGTCATGGCATGGATTGAGCGGGACCTTATCAATCATCCGGTTCGGTGAAGCACCCCCGCATCCTCAGTATGCCTGTATACCTTCAATAGTTATGAGCCAACAGCCAACACAGGCCTCGAAAACCGTAGACGCAAGGTATTGGCGAATACGGCAGAACGCCGAACGTTGCCTATGGCGCGTTCGGCAATAATGCGACATAATGTCTATTCAAGAAGAGCTGACGAAGTGTCAACTCTACCCCAAGGAGGCGGAATATGTACTACAGCAGCGGCAATTATGAGGCTTTCGCGCGCCCGAAGAAGCCGTCCGACGTGGACAACAAGCATGCATACATCATCGGTACCGGACTGGCGGCATTGTCTGCAGCCTGTTATCTGGTGCGTGATGGTCAGATGCCTGGCGAGAACATCCACATCCTTGAGAAGGACCCGGTACCCGGCGGCGCCTGTGACGGTCTTGATATTCCCGGCCTCGGCTATGTGATGCGTGGCGGCCGCGAAATGGACAATCATTTCGAGGTCATGTGGGATCTGTTCCGCTCGATTCCCTCCATCGAAACCGAGGGCGTCAGTGTACTCGACGAGTACTACTGGCTCAACAAGGAGGACCCGAACTACTCGCTGTGCCGCGCCACCAAGAATCTCGGCAAGGACGCGGGGCTCAAAGGCAAGTTCGGCCTGTCCGACAAGGCTTCGATGGAAATCATGAAGCTGTTCTTCACCCCGGACGAAGACCTGTATGACAAGCCGATCACCGATTTCTTCGACGATGAGGTGCTGAACTCCAACTTCTGGCTGTACTGGCGCACCATGTTCGCCTTCGAGAACTGGCACTCCGCGCTGGAAATGAAGCTGTACATCAAGCGCTACATTCATCACATCGGAGGCCTGCCGGACTTTTCCGCGCTGCGTTTCACCCGCTACAACCAGTACGAGTCGATGATTCTGCCGATGGTCAAGTATCTGGAATCGCACGGCGTCGAATTCCGCTACAACACCAAGGTCGAGAACGTGGAATTCGCGATTGGCGGGGGAGCCGGTCCCAAGCGTGAGTACACCGGCGTAGGCCAAGACACCATCCAGAAGATTCAGGCCACCTCCGGTTTCTTCAAGCGCAACCCTGCCAGCACGCCCACCAAGAAGCTTGCCGTGCGCATCGACGTGGATCACGAGGGTGATAAATCCTCCATCGACCTGACCGAGAACGATCTGGTGTTCATCACCAACGGCGGTTGCGTGGAGAACTCCACCATGGGTTCCCAGAACTCGCCCGCCGCATGGAACCCAGACCTGAAGCCCGGTGGCGGCTGGGATATGTGGAAGCGTATCGCCGACCAGGACCCGAGCTTTGGCCATCCGGAGAAGTTCTGCTCCGATCCGAATGCCACCAAGTGGATGAGCGCCACCGTCACCACCCTGGACGACGAGATTCCGCCGTACATCCAGAAGATCTGCAAGCGCGACCCGTTCTCCGGCAAGGTCGTCACCGGCGGCATCGTCACTGTGCAGGACTCCAACTGGCTCATGAGTTGGACCCTGAACCGCCAGCAGCAGTTCCGCGACCAGCCCAAGGACCAGCTGTGCGTATGGGTCTACGGCCTGTTCCCGGACAAGCCCGGCAACTATGTGAAGAAGCCGATGACCGAATGCACCGGTGAAGAGATTTGCGAGGAGTGGCTTTACCACATGGGCGTGCCGACCGACAAGATCGAGGCGCTCGCAAAGCACCACGCCAACACCGTGCCGGTCATGATGCCGTACATCACCGCATTCTTCATGCCGCGCGCGGCCGGCGACCGCCCGGATGTGGTGCCCGATGGTGCCGTGAACTTCGCATTCCTTGGCCAGTTCGCCGAGACCCCGCGCGACACGATCTTCACCACCGAATACTCGATGCGCACCGGTATGGAAGCTGTCTACACGTTGCTCGGCGTGGACCGCGGCGTGCCTGAAGTGTGGGGCAGCGTCTATGACGTGCGCAACCTGCTCAACGCCACCGTCAAATTGCGTGACGGTGCACCGGTCACCGATATGAAGCTCAACTTCATTGAAAAGGCCGTGGTCAAGAAGGTGCTCAAGAAACTCGACGGCACCGATATTGCCACCCTGCTACGCGAATACCACGTAATCTGACATCTATCTGGCTCCCCTCAAGGTGAGGGGAGCTGGCACGCGAAGCGTGACTGAGGGGAGTTGAACGTGGAATGAATTGTTGCGACACGCCGGTGAACATCTGATTTCGTTACGCGAGCCTATAAAAAGCCGGCGTATCCTGATGGTAACGGCGTGATTCAAGCTGATTTCGACACGCCGATAGAACGCCGTCGTTGCAACGATTCTGGCGTGCCTTTTCATGCCCGATTTGCGTGTGTTCGTGTGTTCGTGTAAGTTATTCACCTGTTGCCGCTCGGCG
>ERZ1031095.3-NODE-3-length-207810-cov-368.517172_pt1 | contig 207810 bp, 213 predicted proteins | sample MGYA00517108_ERZ1031095 | MGnify/ENA primary metagenome ERZ1031095 (study PRJEB33719, sample SAMN04261275) | wastewater metagenome | biome: rural village; feature: human; material: feces | host: Homo sapiens | place: El Salvador | collected 2013-01-07 ... | reverse complement strand
CGGGCCGGGCATGGACACGTGCTTCGCCGACCCGTACTCCAGCCGGCGGCGGGGAGGCGACGAGAACAGGAACGGCATGATCCGCCGGTATCCGCCCGAACGCGGCGAGATTCGGATGGGCATGGCCGGGGAACTGCGGGAATTGCAGGATCAACAGCGGTGTTGCACCTCTAAATAGACAACGGGCTCGCGTTTCGCCAGGGTGGTTTTGGTAGAATCGATGGTGAGGAAAGCGGCAAGGTAGTACGGCAAGGAGGCCGGGCCGCCGGAGGTTCCCATTGTATATGGAAGAGCACGAAGGGCGTGCTGAACGTCAATGGTATGCAGGTGGTATGTGGCGAGAAAAGGCATGATGTAACCTCCTGGGCGACGCCCCCGCGCGGCAAGGTCCGCGCGGGGGCGTTCGTTGTCCGAGGACCCGCGCCATCCCTCGGCGCGTCGTTGTCCGGCGGAATCGTAGTATAGATATTCGTGTGTGCCAGCAGCACGCCTTATGTAACAGGCGAGCATGCTGGGATATCCTTCAAACCGCTGATCGCACGTAGTAATGCGCCGACGGGAGGGGCGAAGGCCATCGGGCCGGTGGACTGGGCTATCTTTTCCGATTCGTCGGGTGTCGCCAACAGGCGGATGCCAAGCGAGTGTGCTGAAAAGTGTGGGCGCAGTGCGGCGGTCACACAAAAGCAAGAGAAACCACTGAATCGGAGAATTCAAGTTGCCTACTATTGAACAGCTCGTCCGTAAGGGACGTCAGGCAAAGCCGAAGAAGTCCAAGACTTTGGCCCTGAAGGGCAGCCCGCTGCGTCGCGGCGTGTGCACCCGTGTCTACACCACCACCCCGAAGAAGCCGAACTCGGCTCTGCGTAAGGTCGCTCGTGTGCGCCTGTCCTCGGGCATCGAAGTCACCGCCTACATTCCGGGCGAGGGCCACAACCTGCAGGAGCACTCCATCGTGCTCGTGCGCGGCGGCCGTGTGAAGGATCTCCCGGGTGTGCGTTACCACATCGTGCGTGGCGCGCTCGATACCCAGGGTGTCAAGGACCGTAAGCAGGGTCGTTCCCTGTATGGAGCAAAGAAGGCGAAGTAAGAGATATGTCACGTAAGGGACCTTCCAAGAAGCACGTCGTGCTGCCCGATCCGATCTACGGTTCCACCGTGGTGGCGCAGCTCATCAACAAGATTCTGCTTGACGGCAAGAAGTCGATCGCCGAAGACATCGTCTACTCCGCGCTCGATATGGTCAAGGAGAAGTCCGACCAGGAACCGGTGGCTGTGCTCAAGCGCGCCCTGGACAACATCCGTCCGTCCCTCGAGGTTCGCTCCCGCCGTGTCGGTGGCGCCACCTACCAGGTGCCGGTCGAAGTCAAGCCGAACCGCGCCAACACCCTGTCGCTGCGCTGGCTGACCGACTTCTCCCGCGCCCGTCGTGAGAAGACCATGGCTGAGCGTCTCGCCAACGAGATCCTGGATGCCTCCAACGGCCTCGGTGCTTCTGTCAAGCGCCGCGAGGATACTCATAAGATGGCAGAGGCTAACAAGGCCTTCGCTCATTACCGCTGGTAATCACTCGCCCTGAGTAAAACTAAGGAAAAAGATGGCTGAAGAGATTTCGGACCTCCACGACGTCCGCAATATCGGCATCATGGCCCACATCGATGCCGGCAAGACCACCACTACCGAGCGTATTCTGTTCTACACCGGTAAGAACTACAAGATCGGCGAGACCCACGACGGCGCCTCCACCATGGACTTCATGGCGCAGGAGCAGGAACGTGGTATCACCATCCAGTCCGCTGCTACCACCTGCTTCTGGAGCCGTCAGTCCCACGACACCAAGGACAAGTTCCAGATCAACATCATCGATACCCCTGGCCACGTGGACTTCACGGCCGAGGTGGAGCGCTCCCTGCGTGTGCTCGATGGTGCCGTTGCCGTGTTCGACGGCAAGGAAGGCGTGGAGCCGCAGTCCGAGACCGTGTGGCGTCAGGCTGACAAGTACGGCGTTCCGCGTATCTGCTTCATCAACAAGATGGACAAGCTGGGCGCGAACTTCTACTACTCCGTCGACACCATCAAGGAGAAGCTGGGCGCCGCTCCGATCGTGATGCAGCTGCCGATCGGCGCCGAGAACGACTTCACTGGCGTCGTCGACCTGGTCGAGATGCAGGCCTACGTGTGGAACGGCACCGAGGAGCTCGGCGCCAAGTACGACACCACTGAGATCCCGGACGATCTCAAGGACAAGGCCCAGGAGTACCACGAGAAGCTCGTGGAAGCCGCTGCCGAAGCCGACGACGACCTCATGAACAAGTTCTTCGAGGACGGCGACCTGTCCAAGGAAGACATCCGCGCCGGCGTGCGCAAGCTCACCATCGCCAAGGAAGCCTTCCCGGTCTTCTGCGGCTCCGCCTTCAAGGACAAGGGCGTTCAGCCGATGCTGGACGGTGTCGTCGACTACCTGCCGTCCCCCGAGGATGTGCCGGCCATCAAGGGCTACAAGCCCGGCGACGAGTCCGTCGAGATCGACCGTCACCCGGTCAAGACCGATCCGTTCTCGGCCCTGGTCTTCAAGATCTCCACCCACCCGTTCTACGGCAAGCTCGTGTTCGTGCGCGTCTACTCCGGCTCCGTCGTGCCGGGCGACTCCGTGCTCGACTCCACCCGCGAGAAGAAGGAACGTATCGGCAAGATCTTCCAGATGCACGCCGATAAGGAAAACCCGATGGACCGCGCCGACGCCGGTAACATCTACACCTTCGTGGGCCTCAAGAACGTCACCACCGGCGACACCCTGTGCTCCATCAACGACCCGATCACCCTCGACTCCATGACCTTCCCGGATCCGGTGATCCAGGTGGCCGTCGAGCCGAAGACCAAGGCCGACCAGGAGAAGATGGGCATCGCCCTGTCCAAGCTGGCCGAAGAGGATCCGACCTTCCAGGTCACGACCGACGAAGAGTCCGGCCAGACCCTGATCGCCGGCATGGGCGAGCTCCAGCTCGACATCATCGTCGACCGTATGCGTCGTGAATTCAAGGTCGAGTGCAACCAGGGCAAGCCGCAGGTCGCCTACCGCGAGACCATCCGCAAGGCCGTCATGGACCAGGGCTACACCCACAAGAAGCAGACCGGTGGTTCCGGCCAGTTCGCAAAGGTCCTGATGAACTTCGAGCCGCTCGACACCACCGAGGGCAAGACCTTCGAGTTCGAGAACAAGGTCACCGGCGGCCACATCTCCGCCGAATTCATCGGCCCCATCGAGGCCGGTGTCAAGGAGGCCATGGAGTCCGGTGTTCTCGCCGGCTTCCCGGTCGTGGGCGTCAAGGCCACCGTCACCGACGGCCAGATGCACCCGGTCGATTCCTCCGAAATGGCCTTCAAGCTCGCAGGTTCCATGTGCTTCAAGGAAGCTGCCCCGAAGGCCAAGCCGGTCATTCTCGAGCCGATCATGAAGGTCGAAGTCCGTACGCCGGAAGAGTACATGGGCGAAGTCATCGGCGATCTGAACCAGCGCCGTGGCAACATCCAGTCCATGACCGACGGCGTCGGCGTCAAGGTCATCGACGCCAAGGTCCCGCTGTCCGAGATGTTCGGCTACATCGGCGACCTGCGTTCCAAGACCCAGGGCCGCGCCATGTTCACCATGGAGATGGACTCCTACGACGAGGTGCCGAAGAGCGTCTCCGAGGAGATCATCAAGGCCCAGCGCGGCGAGTGACACGCGCCACATCATGAAGTGGCCGGTGTCTCCAGTCAGCGGTAGTATCGTATACCGCTGACTGGGTTCTGGCTCTTCAAAGTGGCACATAACCCAGAAACCCAGTAGAATAAGCGAGTCCCTGTGCGAAAGGGCGCAGGAAACTCACGAGACGTCCAGGAGGACAAAAGTAATGGCAAAGGAAAAGTACGAGCGTACTAAGCCGCACGTTAACATCGGTACCATCGGCCACGTCGACCACGGTAAGACTACCCTGACTGCCGCCATCTCCAAGGTGCTGCACGAGGAGTTCCCGGATGTCAACCCGGAGTACGACTTCAACCAGATCGATTCCGCTCCGGAAGAGGCCGCCCGCGGTATCACCATCAACATCGCCCACATCGAGTACCAGACCGAGAAGCGTCACTACGCTCACGTCGACTGCCCGGGCCACGCCGACTTCGTGAAGAACATGATCACCGGTGCTGCCCAGATGGATGGCGCCATCCTCGTTGTGGCCGCCACCGACGGCCCGATGGCCCAGACCCGCGAGCACGTGCTGCTCGCCCGTCAGGTCGGCGTCCCGAAGATCCTCGTCGCCCTGAACAAGTGCGACATGGTCGACGATGAAGAGCTCATCGAGCTCGTCGAAGAAGAGGTCCGTGACCTCCTCGACGAGAACGGCTTCGATCGCGACTGCCCGGTCATCCACACCTCCGCCTACGGCGCCCTGCACGACGACGCTCCGGACCACGAGAAGTGGGTCCAGTCCGTCAAGGACCTCATGGCCGCCGTCGATGACTACATCCCGACCCCGGTTCACGACCTGGACAAGCCGTTCCTGATGCCGATCGAGGACGTCTTCACCATCTCCGGCCGTGGTACCGTCGTCACCGGTCGTGTCGAGCGTGGCCAGCTGGCCGTCAACACCCCGGTCGAGATCGTTGGTATCCGTCCGACCCAGCAGACCACCGTCACCTCCATCGAGACCTTCCACAAGACCATGGACGCCTGCGAGGCTGGCGACAACACCGGTCTGCTGCTGCGTGGCCTCGGCCGTGAGGATGTCGAGCGTGGCCAGGTCGTGGCCAAGCCGGGCTCCGTCACCCCCCACACCAAGTTCGAGGGCGAAGTCTACGTGCTGACCAAGGACGAAGGCGGCCGTCACTCGCCGTTCTTCTCCAACTACCGTCCGCAGTTCTACTTCCGCACCACCGACGTCACCGGCGTCATCGAGCTGCCGGAAGGCGTCGAGATGGTTCAGCCGGGCGATCACGCTACCTTCACCGTTGAGCTGATTCAGCCCATCGCCATGGAGGAGGGCCTGACCTTCGCTGTGCGTGAAGGCGGCCACACCGTTGGCTCCGGTCGTGTGACCAAGATCCTCGCCTGATTATCATCAGACAAGAATCTTCGCTTGAACTAGCGACTTAAGAAATCCCCTTCGAGGAAACTCGGAGGGGATTTCCTATAACCGCAGCAGGATATGGATATGTACCACGACTTCCGGCCTGGATGCGCTAGTGTTGCTTTCCAATAGATAAACGGACTGCTGCACTGCGAGGGTTGTTGCCCGGTATGACACTGATGGCAGGCCGGGCGGATGCTGTACCAGACCGCCATCGGCATCGACGGATTATGGCGGGATACGCGTGAGCAGATCGCCCGCGTGCAGGAGGCGCGTGAGCCGCTGGCCGTTTCGTTCTCGCACACGACCGCGGCGATTCTGCTGCCGAAGGCGTTGCCGGTGATGGCTCGGAACATGGACAGTTTCGACTTCGCCGTACACGTGATGAACTCGGATGCGATTCTCGAACGGGTCAGCATGAAGGCCGTGCAGCTCGGCGTGGTGGAAAAGCCGATCGTGAACGATTCGGTGGACCGCGTCACCCTGTGCGAGGACCGGCTGGTGTTGGCGGGGGAGCCCGACGGCGTGTGGATGGTGCGCGAGCACGGTTCCGGCGTGCGGTATTACACGGATTTGTATTTCAAGACCGCTCAGGTTGTGCCTGCACGCACGATGGAAGTGTCCAGTAATGCGGCGATTGTGGCGGCGCTGTCCGCCGGGTTCGGGCAGTCGTTGATTTCGGAAGCCGCCGTGCCGGCGGGCGTGCCGGTGCAGCGGGAGCTTGGCGATGAGTTTGTGCGGCGGTTCTATGCGCTGGTGCCGAGATCCGGTCTGACGCACGATCAGCGGGAGTTGGCGGAGATGATTATTGCTGCGCTGCGCGGGTAGTCAGATAGTCGACTGAGGGGAGGTCGCGAACGTTGTTTCTCTCTCTCCGTCCGCCTGCGGCGGCCACCTCCCTCATCAGAGGGAGATCAATTAGGTATCGACAAAATCGATGATATGTATTGGTAGCAATGATTTGACCGATGTAAACGCTTGAGATTCAATAGACACCATGAGAGAGTTCTGTACAAAATGGTGGAAGCGCATTACCACCATTGACATGTTGTTCATTGGCGTTCTGACTCTGCTGGCTTCGCTGTTCGCCTCCTGGCTCAAGCAGTTCCCCGGATTCAGCCTGTTTGGCGCGCTTATCATCGCGCTGCTCATCGGTATGATCATCCAGTTCCCGATCCGCAGTGCCTACGTCGGTTCCAATGATGGCCGCAAGGCAGGCGTCAAGGACGCCGCTGGCCTGATCTCCAACAAGTTGCTGCGCCTCGGCATCATCCTGCTCGGTTTCAAGCTCAACCTCGCCGTGCTGTTCACGCAGGGCATCAAGTGTCTGCCGATCGCAGCTGTGGTCGTCACGCTGACCATCATCGTGTGCTATGCCATCGCCCGCAAGCTCGGTGTCGACCCGATGCTCGCCATCCTGACCGCCGGTGGCACCGGCATCTGCGGTGCGGCCGCCGTCATGGGCCTGGCCGGTTCCATCAAGGTGTCTGAGGACAAGCAGGACGAGAAGGACAACGACGTGACCATGGCCGTGGCCATCGTAGCCATTATGGGTACTGTGTTCGCGTTGCTGGAGATCGCGCTCGGCCCGCTGACCGGCATGACCAAGGACCAGCTGGGCATCACCGCCGGTGCCTCCCTGCACGAAATCGCCCATGCGGTCGCCGCCGGCGACGCTTTCGGCGCGGTGGACATCGCCACCATCATGAAGCTCTCCCGCGTGCTCATGCTCGTGTTCGCCGCCATCATTATCGCTATCTGGTGGGAGAAGAAGCACTCTGAGGTGGAGAACACCGGCAAGAAGACCGTGGCCTTCCCGTGGTTCATGCTCGGCTTTATCGGCGCTTCGATCATCGGCACCTTCGTGCCGTTCATCGCATTCATCACCCCGCAGCTCGTGGACTTCGCGTACATCGTGCTCGGCATGGCCATGGCTGCGCTTGGCATCAATGTGAACTTCAAGGCCATTGCTTCCAAGGGCAAGAAGCCCATGCTCGCCAGCTTCCTGACCTCGATTCTGCTCATGTGCTTTGCGGCAGGCGTCGCGGTGCTGTTCTTCTGATCTGATAAGTGCTCTGAAATACGAATAAGCGGCATATGAATGAGTCAGATGCCTCCTATTCGTTGTCGTGATATGTCGGTGCAATCAGTCGGCGCGATGGTATCCGCGTTGACTGAGGATGTTGTCGTGATGATTGCCATGAGTGTTCTGCCTAGTCGTTGAGGACATCGCACGTTGCATGCCGATGATGGCGAAGGCGATTACCGCCATGATTACGAACGCCACAGCGAACCAGCCCCATAGCAGCACGAACAGCGCCACGGAACGGGTGAAGTTGCTGGACGATTTGAATGTCACGTTGCGGTTCATCACGAAGTTGTAGGTCGCCGAACACACCACGGCGATACCGTTGGAGACTTGCGATGGCACGCCGATCAAGTGCAGGATGGCGAACGTCGCATACTCCACAATGGTCTGCGTGGCGGAAACACCCATATACTTGCCCAACACGGCGAGTCCATTTTGCTTCGGGGTTGCCGTGCCCACGGTATTTTCCGCAGTGTTCGTTGTGGCCGAGGCATTCGTGACGTCCGCGCCCTGATTGTGCTTCACATCCGCTCCATTGTTCGCCATGCCCATATACCTCCCGGATGTACCTGTGACGTTCGACCTCGCAATGATGCCGCTGACCGCGTCGGGAATCGGCGTGGCGGTCAGACGAGAAAACCGCAGGCCGCAGCAACGACCGGCACGCTCAGCGACAGCACCAGATAGGCCGCTGCGGTGGGGTAGCGGTGTTTGCGGAAGAGCGTCACCATTTCGTTGATTGCGGTCGAGAACGTGGAGAAGCCGCCGAGGAAACCGGTGGCCAGCACCAGCCGCCACGGTTCATCAAGTGTCCCGCCGAGGGCCAGCGCCGCGACCAAACCGGCTAGGAATCCGGCGATGAGATTGATGGTGAACGTGGAAAGTGGGAATGCGCGCCGCCAGTACGTTTTGATGGTCACGTCAAGCAGATAGCGGCAGGAGGCGCCTACGCCGCCGCACAGGCAGACCAAGATTGGTAGGAATACGGTCATCACGCCTTACCTCCCTTGCTGGTCGTAGCGGCATTCGTATCAGCGGACGCTTCGGCGGATGCGTTCGAGGAGCCGGCCAGATGCGTTCCTGCCCACACGCCGGCAGACGCACAAACCAGACCCAGCGCGAACGTCACCAGTAGATAGGCAATGCCGGCCGCCACCTGACCGTCGCGGATTGCGGTAGAACCTTCCAGCGCGAGTGTCGACATCGTAGACAAGCCACCGCATACGCCCATACCGAGTCCGCGACTGGCAAGTTCTTTGGAACGTGCACCGAACCGGGAAGCGCCGGCCAAGTAAGCGGTCAGCCCTGCATAGCAGAAGCAAGCCAGCATGTTGGCCACAAACGTGCCGGTGTGGAAGCTGCCAGCCGCGGGAATCTGCGCGAACGCATAGCGAATCGCGGTGCCGATAGTGCCGCCGCAGAAGACGACCAACACAATATCAAGATGAATATCGGGGAGCTTGCGCGCCGGGGGAGTGGTCGTGTGCGTAATCGGCCGGGCACCTGCAGATGGGGATTGCGAACCCATAGTAGTCTTTCCTGAAACCGCTGAATCCTGCTGAAGACACAACGATTTCATGCAATGTCAAATCGTGTGTAGGAACTATCAGCAGTGTGCGGTTCGAAACAAGTTCAGGCGGGTCCCATCGCCGAATCCCAGCCTACTCGTGCAGAAGACATCCATGGGCGTGTCGCTGTTTTACTTCAAGTACTTGAGGTTTTTAGAGTTGTCGATATGAGCACAACGACCGCATGGCATACGATTCGCGAGGCGTCGATGATTTCCGGGCTTCCGGAGTCCACGCTGCGCTACTACGAGCAGATCGGCATTATCGCCCCCATCACTCGCGACCCGAGTTCGGGGCATCGCGCCTAGGCCCTGCGTCTCGCTGCCAAAGCCGAATCCATTCGAATGCAGCAGGCGTACGTATCGTTCAAGACACTGTACTGGCGGGCTAAGGCTGAGGGGCGCGACGAGGAGGCGCAGCAGCTCATCGAAGAAAACCGGAACATCATCGAACAGGTGAAGCGCCTGCAAACCGACGTCAAACAATAAACGACAATAGACAGATATTCCCAACAAAGGAGTGATGGACATGACCGAAATGATGAAAGCCGCGATTTTCGTGGAGCCTGGCAAGATGGCCGTGGAAGAAGTGCCGAAGGCGACGCTTGAACAGGATGATGACATCGTGATCCGTGTGGTGCGCACGTGCGTGTGTGGCTCTGATTTGTGGTTCTTCCGTGGGCTGAGCGGACAGGCCGCGCACAGCCAGGTGGGTCACGAGTCCATCGGTGTGGTCGAAGAGGTTGGCGCGGCGGTCGAATCCGTTAAGCCAGGTGATTTCGTGGTCGTGCCATTCCCGTACAGCTGCGGCAAGTGCCCGGTATGCAAGGCCGGCTTCGAATCCGTGTGCCCGCACGGCGGCTACTTCTCCGCTTGTCAGGCCGAATACCTGCGTGTGCCCGAGGCGGACGGCACCGTGGTCAAGGTGCCCGGTTCACCGGAAGATTATTCCGATGAGCAGCTCGCATCGCTGCTGACCATTTCCGATGTGATGTCCACCGGTTATCACGCGGCGGCTTCTGCCGAGGTCAAGCCCGGTGACACCGCCGTGGTCATGGGCGATGGTGCAGTCGGCCTGTGCGGTGTGATTGCCGCTAAGATGCGCGGTGCCACGCGCATTATTGCCATGAGCCGTCACGAAGACCGAGCGGAGCTTGCCCGCGAATTTGGCGCGACCGACATCGTGCCGGAGCGTGACCAGGCCGCCATCGACAAGGTGCTGGAGATGACCGATGGCTACGGCGCCGACGCTGTGCTCGAATGCGTGGGCTCCAAGCAGTCGTTCGACACGGCGATTGGCCTGATTCGCCGCGGTGGCGTGATCGGCCGTGTGGGCCTGCCGCATGATGTGGAGATCAGCGCCGAAGGCACGTTCTACGGCAACATCGGCATCAAGGGCGGCCCGGCCCCCGTGCGCCACTACGACCTTGACTGCGGACTGCTCGACGCGGTGCTCAAGGGCGAAATCAACCCCGGCCGCGTGTTTACCGACGAATACGACCTCGACCATATCCAAGACGCCTACGAGGCGATGGACCAGCGCAAGGTCATCAAGGCGCTGATCCGGTTCTAGGGTCAGGTACGCAGCGAACGGTTCTCACCAAGAACCGTGTGAGCCATTCGCACAAAATTGCACAATCAAACAGGGTGCCGGTGTGATGGGGGGTGTTCCTATGTTTTTGTCAACTCTGTAGGGCTGGCGTTTTGGTTTCCGGTTGGTTGTCGTGGGCGTGCTTCGCCCTGCCGGTGGCGTCCGGCGTCCTCTCCCGTGTGGCCCGGTTCAGGCGGCGAGGGCTGGTCCCTGGTAGAGGGCGCCGTTTTTGAGCATGCTGTAGATCACGTCGCAGCGTCGGCGGGCGAGGCAGATGACGGCGGCGTTGTGGTGTTTGCCTTGTTCGCGTTTGCGCTTGTAGTAGGCGATCGAGGGAGGATGTTTGGTGCTGGCGACGAACGAGGACTGCCATAGTGCGTTCTTGAGTCGTTTGTTGCCGCCCCTTGCCGGTCTCTCGCCCTTGATGCTGGTGCCGGACTGGCCGGTGACCGGTGCGATGCCGGCGTAGGCGGCCAGGTGGGCCGCGCTTTTGAAGTTGGCGATGTCGCCGCCGATGCCGAGCGGGATGTTGCTTGCGGTCCTGACGCCTATCCCGGGCATCGACGCCGGGACCGTGAGAAGAGGGTGGTCCTCCAGGAGCTTCTCGACCTGGCGGCCGACCTCGCGCCGCCGGTCCCTGATCGTCTTGATGTCGTGGGCGATGGAGGGGATGATGGTCTCGGCCATGAGGGTGCCGGGCACGGTGACGGTCTGCTCGCCGATCGCCTTGAACATGTCGTCGATGATGCGGCCGGCGCGAAGCCCGTTGGACCTGGCCCAGTCCTTCACGTCCTCGATCCCGGCCCGTTTCACGCCCATGGGCCCGCCGTATCGTTCGAGCAGCGCGAGCGTCGCGTCGCGCGTGATTCTCTCGCCCTTGAGCGCGCGTTCGAACGCGGGGTGGGTCTGCAGCAGCAGGCTCCGCAGGCGGTTGACGTGGCGGGTGGATTCGTGGGCGAGGTCCTCGTCGTGGCCGGCGAGCATTCTCAGCGCGGCGAGGGTCTCGTCGTCGCTTCCCGCGTCCCTGAGCGTCTCGGGCAGCTTGAGCGCGGCCCACGCGATCACATGCGCGTCCCTGCGGTCGGTCTTCGCGTCCCCGGGCAACAGCTGCGCGGTCCTGCGCATGGCCGTGCCGGGCAGGTAGGCGACCGCGATCCCCATGTCCCGCGCCGCAGCCTCGCCGTCCAGGAATGGCGCGCCGCGATGGAGAACCGCCCGCCGTTCCTCGATGACGGACGAGAAAGACACCCGGAGAATCTGTCCACGCACGACATGGAACGCCTCGTATCCGAAGCGTTCGCCATCGCCGCCAACCTCAACAGCGCGGCGGACGACGACGAATACCGGGCAGCGATGAGCGAGGGCCTGCACACGTTCGACATGCTGCGCGAACGCTACGGGCTTACGCAGGACGGCCTGTGGATAACGGCCACGGACATGAACGAAAGCCAGAGGACGTTGATTCATTGTCCATAATGGGCGAGCTGTCTCCTCAGACGATTGAGCCGTGAAGCAGTCAGTCCAGTGGACTGTTTGTAGGCGAAGGTGAGACGGCAGTCGCGTAATGGGAATGTTGGACGTCGAGCCGTCCGTCGTTACAGGACGCTGGCACGCGGAGCGGCCTAGAGGGGGTGGCTCGTAGCGTGTCTCTTGCTCGTGCGCCCACTGTCGGGAACTGTTGCGATGAATGCGCGGAAGATAATCGGTGGTTGCTGGATCACCTCTCGGCTTGTGCAGCGGTCGCCGATTTCCATCTCTATTTACGCTGACAGCGGAGAGAAGGGCGTGAAATAAAGCCAATGCGTTGACGTGACTGTGGTGCCGTAGTAGTGTTTTTGAACATCGTTCAATTAATGTGCGGGACAGGGAGCTTGGATGCTTAAGTACGACAAACGCAAAGAGCAGATGATTGGCATAGCTTCACGCATGCTTTTGGAGAAAGGGTATGAAGGCCTGTCCATCCGGAGCATCATTCAGGAGGCTGACGCGTCGGGCCCCGGCCTGTTCTATTACTATTTCGCGTCAAAGCAGGATATCTACGAAGCGGCCATGCAGCACATCGTCAAGCAGCAGTTAGACCAGCGATGGAGCATCGTACGCGACGAAACACTCGATCCCGAACGGAAGATTGACCGTCTCATCGAATCAGTGGAATGCGACTTCAACAGGTATCGCAATCTTCTGGACCATGGTGATAACAAGCAGATTCTAGATACCATCAGCATGACCATGATGACGGAAGAGATTCCTATGGCGGAACACATCATTAACGAATTGCTGGAAAGGAAAGGCGTCGCGTCGCGTGAGGCCGCGGTGGATGTGCATGAGCTGTCATGCTTCATCGTATACGGGCTCAACGGCATTCTGCGTGAGAAATTTGCGAATCCCGACACCATACCGGATACGCCGACCTTCCAGTCCATCAAGCGACTGCTAGTCGGGATCCTAAAGCTTATGCAAGGAGAAACACCATGTCGTTCATTGACGTCATCAATCTGACTAAACAATACAACAGCAATGACGTGCAGACTATGGCCTTGGATCATGTCAGCTTCTCCCTCGACGAGGGTGATTTCTGTGTGGTCCTTGGGCAGAGCGGCGCGGGAAAGTCCACGCTGCTCAACATGTTGGGCGGCATGGACTCACCCACATCAGGTTCCATCACAGTCGATGGCACTGATATATCCGACATGAGGGAACGCGCCTTGACACAGTATCGCCGCAACTCCATCGGCTTTGTGTTCCAATTCTATAACATCATCCCCAACCTCACCATTCTAGAAAATGTGGAAATGGTCGCACGCTTCGGCGGAAAGAATTTCGATCCGCAAGCCGTCCTCTCCGACGTTGGTCTCGGCGAGAAAATCCATGCCTTCCCACAAGAATTGTCCGGCGGCCAGCTCCAACGTGTGGCCATTGCGCGAGCCCTGTGCAAGAACCCGCAGCTGCTGCTGTGCGACGAACCTACAGGCGCGTTGGATTCCAAAACCGGACAGTCGGTCCTAAAACTTCTGATGCGGATGTCTCGCCAATACCGCAAAACCGTGATTGTGGTAACGCATAATTCATCGATTGCGCGAATCGCCGATGTGGTCGTCACCATCAAAGACGGCAAAACCGAATCCGTGCAGCGAAACAACAATCCGGAATCCATTACCCAAATCCAGTGGTAGGCGTCTTCTATGCTCAAGAAAATACTGAGGGATTGCAGAACCAACGCAATGTCCCTAAGCGCCATAGCAGTGCTCGTGTTCCTTACCCTATTCGTTTTCTCAGGACTGTTGTCTGCGGCCCACGGCATGAGCTACGAATTCGAACGATGGTCTATGCAAACCAACTTGGCCGATGCGTGGGTGAGCGTGCGATCCGCGGGTGCGACGCTCACCGATGAAGTCAACAATGCCAAGCACGTGTCGCATGCCGACGGATCGCTGATCGTCACCGCCTCGATGAAACGTAGCGGAGCGAACAAGCTGCTCACCGTCAACCTCAAAGACTCCAACGAAGTGTCCCGCCCACTCGTCAATGACGGCGAACAATTCGACACTAAGAAAAAGAACTCCATCTGGATTGACAAGAACTTCGCCGACGCCAATCACATCAGCACCGGGGATACAGTCACCATCAATGTAAACAAGTCCCCGATCGCATTGACTGTACGGGGCCTCATCGCCAGTCCGGAGTACATCGGCTACACCAGCCCAATGAACGACATGGTGGCGAATCACGACCGCTACGGGTACGCATACACTAATCGTGCATCGCTGCCCGTGACTTTGGACCGCATCAACAGCATAGCGGTCAAAGCCGAACCTGGCTGCGATACCGGCTGCATCGCCCGTTCCGTTCGAGACACGCTAGGCAACGCAGCCATCAGCGTGCAAGGCCGCGACGCCAAAACCGAGATTTCGAAGTTCCAAGCCAAAACCGCGAGCATGTATCGCATGTCGTACATGTTCTCCACGTTGATGATTGTATTGGTGACGCTGACCACCATCACCACTATCAGCCGACTGGTCAACAGCCAGCGCAGCTCATTGGGACTGATGAGAGCGCTGGGCATATCTCGCAGCGCCCTGATCTTCGGATATCAGATATATGCGATTATCGCAACGCTTCCCAGCGCCCTCCTCGGCCTGTTCCTCGGACCTGCGCTTCTGGGACGGCTGTTTCTGGACAAACAACGGTTCCTGTTCAATCTTCCCCATTGGCAGGTCCGCATCGACAACGCCAGCTGGCTCATGATGCTAGGCATCATCATCGTCAGCAGCATCGCCTCCATCATTCCAGCATTCCGCATCACCCGCCTGACGCCCGCCATGATCCTAGACACGAACACCATGCGCGGCGTCGGCACCATGCGATCAACACCGCGCAACCCGCGCCGCGACAGCCAACAACACTGGCAATGGCACTGGATCATGCGGGATAAATCACGTTCCATGGTCAAAGAAGGCATCTCCGTCGTGGCGATTATCGGCGCGACCGTTCTGGTGATGGCAAGCTTCGGTGTGCGTCTCTCGCTCACCGCCACCAACGATATGACATATGGCGACGTATTCCGCTACGGTCGGCAAATCCAGCTTGCCAACGGATATACCGACACAGATTACGACACAATCATGAGCGGCTTGCCGGATAACGCGCAAAGCCTCGAACAACTGCCCATCACTGTTACAACGGCGCATCACGAACAGTCATCCGTCATGTCCATAGCCACACCCGGCATATTCCTCACGGCACGTGACGACAAGCGCGAATCTATGCCAATCACTACGCAAACCGATGGTGCGTACATTTCTGAAGGACTGTCGAAAGCTCTCGGAGTCACCAGTGGCGACACTATTAGCGTCGACTCGGCCAGCATGTCAGAACCGGTCATCATGACCGTTATCGACATCGTGCGCGTCAGCAGCCCGCAAGGCATATACCTCAGTTCAGCATATTGGAAGAACCTCGGCGAAACGTTCCACCCCACCAGCATCATGGTCAATGGCCGCGTGCCCAGTTCCGTTGATAACCATCCGGCGGTGCAGCGGGTGGACTCCCTCGCATGGGACAAGGCGCAGGCCAACAAAGTGCTGGACACCTTCCAAAGCATCCTGACATTGCTGATGGTTTTCGCGGTACTGCTGGAATGGTTCATCCTGTACAGCATCGGCACACTGAACTACACCGAACGATACCGGGAATACGCAACCATGCGAGTGCTCGGCTTCCACATCAAGGAAATCCGGTCCATCATGCTCAAAGACAGCTTCGTCACTTGGATTCTGGGCACAACCCTCGGCATCCCCCTGGGCATAGGCTTCCTGAACGCATATGTGTCCGTCGCCGATTCCAAGGACGCGCAATTTTTCGCATATCTTCCCACACCATACATCGCGTTGTCGGCCCTGTTCGTGTTATGCAACATGCTGATTATCGAACTCGTCATCGCGAAACGAATCGCCAACATCGATCTCTCGTCCGCGCTGAAAAGCGTCGAATAGTAAGAAAAGAGGAATCTATGACTATAGGAATCAGCTCTGCAGGAATCTCCGTGCCAATCCGAAGATTGCCGGTGATCGACACCGTATCACAGTGGAATAACACATCGGCTGATCTAATCGTCAAACAATTCGGAACGGAATGCCGAACTTCTTTAGGAAGCGACGAAGACACCCTGACGTTGGCACATGAAGCCTCTCATAATTGCATGGATAACGCAAGAGCTGACCCGTCAGATGTCGATGCAGTGTTCTTCGGCACTGTTACGGCTCCGGAACTGTATAGGGGGTGTGCCAACGCCCTGATGGACATGCTCACCGCATCCAATGCGTACACATCCCAAGACGTGTCCGCCGCCGAGCGTTCTGGCATCATGGCTTTGACCAATGCCTATGCGTATATATCTAGTGGACTGGCGCATCAGGCCTTTGCTGTGGGATCCGATAGCTTATGCCGTCATATTTCATGCTGTTGTCTGCGTATTACCGCACAAGACTGTATGAGCATGAATCGTTGATTATTTTCGACGAGGTACAGCGGTATCCGGCGGCGAGGGAGCTCATCAAATATCTGGTTGCGGATGGCCGGTATGACTATGTGGAAACTGGTTCGCTGATCTCCATCAAGAGGAATGTGGCGAATATCGTCATCCCCTCCGAGGAACGGAAAATGGACATGGGGCCGCTCGATTTTGAGGAGTTCTGCTGGGCCATGGGGGAGGAGCTGCTTGCTGAAACGATTCGTAAATCGTTCGAGCGTCTGGTCCCGTTGCCCGATGCTCTGCATAAACGGGGGATGAGGCTGTGGCGCGAATATCTGCTGGTGGGCGGTATGCCGCAGGTGGTTGCCGATTATGTCGAGCATCGCGATTTTGGCGAGGTGGATTCGATCAAGCGTGGCATCCTGCAACTGTACAGTGATGATATCGGCAAGTTCGCCAATGGCGATGCCGGCCACGTGCGGGGCATTTTCGCTCAGATTCCAGGGCAGCTGTCCAAGCATGAGAAACGATTCACTCTGGCATCGGTCGATAAGGGGGCTCGATCTCGTGAATACGATTCGGCGTTCTTCTGGTTGGAAGACGCCCGCTTGGTGAACCTGTGCCGTAATTCGACTGACCCTTTGGTGGGGCTGGGATTGTACGAAGATAACGATTCATTCAAATGCTATATGGCGGATACCGGTTTGCTGGTGTCGCAGTCGTTTGCCGATCGAGAGACAACGCCGGATGATGTGTACCGGGATATTCTGTTCGATAAACTCTCGCTCAACGAAGGGATGCTGGTGGAGAATGCGGTGGCTCAGCAATTCCGGGCGAATGGGCGCAAACTGTATTTCTTCTCGCGCTCGGATAGGGCGGATGCCACGAAAACCATGGAGATAGACTTCCTCATCGTTCGGGAATACGATAATGCCGCGATGAAGCCTCGCATCAGCCCGATTGAAGTGAAATCCACGAAACGATACGGCGTATCTTCGCTCGACAAATTCCGCAAAAGGTATGCCCAACGATTGGGCAAGGAATACGTTCTGCATCCCCGCCAACTCGAAGTGGATGGAGAACGCATCAAGCTGCCGTTGTATATGGCCCACTGTCTGTGATTTGTGCTGATTGATGCATGTTTGGGCTGCGAGGTTCAGGCAGTCGAAGAGTGTCCGTTCCGCATAGGACATCCGTGAATATGGCTGGACTCACACTGGCTCGACTGCAGGGAAAGGAGTTGGCATGGGATATTCCATCGGTCAGGTGTCGCGAAAGACTGGGCTGTCCGAACATACATTGCGCTACTATGACGGCCAAGGTCTTTTGCCCGGTATCGCTTGAACTGGTTTCGGACGGAGATGCTTCGATGACGGCGATCTTGAATTGCTTGATCTCATTGAATGTCTGAAATCCACGGGCATGAGTCTCGCAGAGATCAAGGATTTTGTTGATATGACTAAGCAAGGTGATGCCACGCTCGAATCACGACTTGCTGTTTTTCGCAATCAGCGACATGTGGTGAAACGTCAAATCGCCGAATTGCGACGCCGGTACATCAAACTTGACGTGGCCATTACATCCGGTGCCTCTTGCACCTCGTCGATGAAAATCAATATCCCTTATGGGAGTAGCATTTTCTACCTTGTATGTGCAGAATGCCGCATTTCAAAATGGGGTTTTGGCGCAAAATACCGCATTTCAAGTAGGGTTTGGTGCAAGATGTCGTGCAAATGGTGAATCGGGCGTGTTTGTAGGGGCGGCTGGATGACTGTGCGGCTGGACTGTTGTGTGGCCGCATGCTTATGCGGCCACAAGTCGTGCGGGCTGTTCGCGAACTATGCGCGGTCGGCCGGCATTCGCCTGCGCTTGAGGTGTTCGATAAGCAGCTCACACTTTTTGACATCCTCGGCGGTCGAGGCCGGTAGGTCGTCGGAGGAGGTGTCGATGATGCGCTGCAGGTAGCCGTGTAGGGTTTGTATCTCGGTTTCATTGAGGCAGTCCAGCATGGAGGAGGTCTGGTCGGGCGCTTTGCCCAGCAGATCGGCGGCCTTGCGGCCCTGGTTGGTGAGGCTGACCATCATGACGCGGCTGTCCCGCCTGGACGGACGGCGGCTGATGTGACCGCTGGCCTCCAGTTTCTTCAACAGTTCGGCCATGGCTTGGCGGCTCATGCCGAACATCGCGGCCAGGTCCTTCTGGCTGGTCTGGTCGGATTCCCTGAGCGTGGCCAAGACGCGGCCTTGGCCGCGGCGTGGGTCGAAAGCATGTTCGCCGTGCGGCGATTTGGCGCCGGGGGAGACGAGCCGTCTGTGTATCGCGCGATACGCCATGATGCGGCCAATGCTGATGAAACTGCTGAGAACATCGTTCTTGATATCGCCGTCGGCGGTGTTGTGGCTTGTGCCGTTCTCCCCCGATTGACTCGTGGCCATTACGTCGTCGACCGCGTCGTTTCCGGTTACGGCGGCGTTGTTGCTGGTGCTGCTCATGTTCGGAATCCTTACGTCAGTGCTGCATGTTGTCGCCGGTGGATTCGCCGCGATAGCGCATCATCATCGAGCGCTGCATCTCCTGCGCGTTCGGCGGGGTCCAGGTCAGCGCGTTCGCGCCGGCCACGATGGTTTCGGCCATGGACTCGTCGGTCGAACCGCCGCTGGCGAGCAGCGGGATGGAGGGGTGACGCTGCCTGATCTGCTGGACCACGTCAGGCGTCCTGCGGCCGGCCGCCACGTTGATGATGGAGGCGCCGGCCTCGATTTTCTCGTCCAATTCGTCATCGCAGGTCAGGACCGTGGCGATGACCGGGGTGTTCGTGATGCGCGCCACGTCGTACACCGTGGAGGGCGGCGCCGGCGCGTTGAGCACCACGCCCGCCGCACCCTGCATCTCGGCCATCATGGCGAGTTGGATGACGCGCGGGCCGGTGGTGGTGCCACCGCCCACGCCGACGAACAGCGGGGCCTGGGCCACGGTGAGTAGGGCCTGGGTGATGACTGGTTCGCCGGTGAACGGATATACGGCGAGAATGGCGTCGGCATTGGTGTTGCGGATGATGGCCGCGTCCGTGGTGAACGCGAACGAGTGGAGTTGGCGGCCCTGGACGGTGATGCCGGAAGTGCAGCTGATGATGTCGGGAACACGGGCCGCGGAGGAGCTGATGCGGTTTTCGATGGGGTTCGGTCCGTCTACTTGACGGGATTCCGGGTCGTATTCGGTGAGGTCGTTGCTCATGTCATGTGTGATGTTCATGCCGGTCTCCTTTAATAAGGAAGCGAGCGAAGCGTCGCTGGTCGTATGTCTTTTTCATCCTCTTCAGTAATTATGTCAAGTACCTGACAGATATGAGTATACGACTCCATCAAAGATTGTCAAGTACCTTACGTATTGCTGTTGTGTCGCATTTTTCGACAATGCCAACATGCGTATGTTGTTTGATGCGGATCTGAGTGTGGAACGGCTGATTCCCGCACTGTCGATCGAGTCCGGAACTAGGATCACTCCCGAGGATACGCTCGTCATTTTCGATGAGGTACAGGAGGTGCCGAGGGCGATGACTTCGCTGAAGATGTTCAATGAAGCTGCCCCGGAGTATGACGTCTTGGCCACTGGATCGGCGCTTGGCATCGCCATGCATCTCGGGTTTTCATTCCCGGTTGGCAAGGTCAGTAGACTCAAGCTGTATCCTATGTCTTTTGTTGAATTCCTGTATGCGTGCAAACAGTATGCCTTGGCCGAAATGCTTGAGTCCAAGGATTTTCCGCTAATTAACGTAATGCATGACAGGGTCATGACTTGGCTGCGGTATTTCATGTATACAGGAGGCATGCCGGAGATCGTTGAAGCGTTCGCCAGTACTCTGCCGAATCCTGACTTCACGGCGGTTCGTAAATTGCAGAATAGTCTGGTCTCCGATTATCGTGACGATTTCTCCAAACATGTTGATATGCGTGATAGTCCCGCCGTCACCACGCTTCGTCTCAATCAGGTATGGGATTCAATTCCTTCCCAGTTGGCGAAAGAGAACAAGAAGTTCGTATACGGCGTGGTGCGAGCTGGTGGACGTGGCAAGGATTTTGAGAGTGCCATACAGTGGCTTGTCGATGCGTCGTTGGCGTTGCGCGCATCCGCCATCGCGCAAGCGGGAACGATCGCATTCCCGGTCACGAGGATTCCGCTGGTTCCGCCTCCGGGGATCGGCCGGTTGGATGAGGTCGAGCCGTCGAACGATCAGGGCCAAAGGTAAAGAAATTCGGTATTCTTGCAAGGCTTGTTGGGTTATCCCGCGGGCATGGGTAGACTGGCATGCGGTAGGAGAGATACTCGCTGAAAGGTGCATGCCAGCTCATGGGAACGGGTGACCAGCCGGAAAAGACCAACAACTAAACCAGCGATTGCTGTCGGCTGGCCGGTAATAGCCGTAACTGCAGCGGACGTTCCCCGCTGCAGGTGACATGCATCGCCGGAGGGCAGCTGCAAGTCCAGGTACCGGTCCGTGGCCACCCCAGTCAGCCGCGCTGACAACCCCCGGCATCATACGCGATGTGCACGTCGTGCACTGCTACGTGCCGTCCGCCGGGCTACCCGTCCAGCGAAAGCGTAACCGGTCAGCCAGCCAGTATCGATACATGTCATAACGTAAGGAAGTAGCCCATGCCATCACACGCACGCACGGTCACCAGGAAAACCCATCGCGTTCGCAACGCGCTGCTCGTCGTGCTGCTGTTGCTGGTCGTGTGCGCCGCGGCGGCCGGCTTCAGCGGATTCAAACTGTACAAGTCGGCGATGAGCGCCAAAGCGCACCTCAACAATGTCGTCAACGCGGCCAAGGTCATCAAGGACGGTTCCACCGACGACATGGTCAAGGCGCTGTCCGACGTGAGCTACATCCAGAAGGAGGCGGCCGCCGCCAAGCAGGATGTCAGCGGCGGTCTGTGGACGCTGGCGGAGAAGATGCCCGTGGTCGGCGGTGACGTGAAGACGGCGCGCACCGCCATCGGTACCATCGATGACTTCGCGCAGACCACGCTGCCCCAGCTGGGCAAGGTCGTCACCACACTGACCGGTGCCAGCCTCTCCAGTGGCGATGGGCAGCTCAACATGGAGCCGATCATCGCCGCGGCGCAGCAGCTTGCCACGGTCGACCAGTCCGTGCAATCGCAGGCCAGGACGATCCAGGATCTTCCCGACGCCAAACTCGGCGTGGTGAACAATGCGCTGCAGAACGGCAAGACGCAGATGGCCGCCCTGGCGCAGGTGACCGAAAACCTGAGCGGCATGCTCAACATGCTGCCGAACTTCCTCGGTGCGAACGGCGCCCGCAACTACGTGCTGCTGGCCCAGACGAATTCCGAGATCCGCGGAACCGGCGGCCTGATCGGTTCGGCCGGTTCCTTCAGCGCGGACAACGGCAAGATCGCGGTGGGGGAGTTCCACGCGGATGTCGAGTTCCCCTCCAACGCCGCGTTGGGTGACGTCAACCAGGACGGTGACGGCACGCTGTACAGCGGACTGTACTTCGGTCAAGTCATCCATAATCTTTCGTCCACGCCGGACTTCCCGCGCGTCGCGTCCATGGCCCAGAAGTTCTGGCAGGCGGCTCCGTTCGGCGGATCGTCCGACGGCGTGATGTCGCTCGACCCCGTCGCGCTGCAGGCGATGATCGGTGCCACCGGCGACGTGACCCTGTCCGACGGGCGCGTGCTCAACGGGTCGAACACCGCCGAATTCCTGCTCAACGGCGCCTACAAGGAACTGACGCCCTCCGCTCAGGACCAGTACTTCAGCGAGACCGCCGCCCAGGCGGTCGCCCACCTGTTCAGCGACATGAACACGCAGAAGCTCATGACCGTCGCCAAGACGATGCTCCGGATGGCCGAACAGCGGCACCTGTACTTCTGGTCGTTCCACGAAGAGGATCAGGCGGTGCTGCGCAGCGCCGGCGTCACCGGCGAGATCACCAACGACGCGAAGAACCCGGTGACCGGCGTCTACTTCAACGAGATGCAGGCCTCGAAGATGGACTGGTACATCCAGCGCAAGTCGACGGTGAAGAGGACCGGCGACAACACCTACCACGTTACGTATTCGTTCACCAACACCCTGCAGCCGGGCGAGGCCGGATCCCTGCCGGAATACATCACGGCGAACGCCAAGGGAGGCGTGGCGGTGAACCGCGTGGTCATCTACACGCCGGCCGGAGGCGAGGTCAGCAACGTGTCGGCGTCGAACGGCAGTTCCTTCGCACAGGTGCAGGCCAAGGACCATATGACCTACATGGACGACATCTCCCTGGCGCCTCAGGACACGGTGACCATCGAATACGACGTGACCACCGCGGCCGGCTCGGCCAACCTCAAACTGGATCAGACGCCGACCATCGGCGACCCCGCGATCACGTACGAGTATTGATCGGTATTGATCTGTGGGTGTGATCTTGGGATTGTGTGCCCTTATGAAAGCGCGCCGCCGACTCCTCTCGGAACCGGTGACGTGCTTCCGGACGACGATGTCCATTACGATCACGGCAGATCGATAGCCGACAATATCGTCACGCTGGTTCAGCTAGTTCGAATTGCAGGTGGCGGACGGTGCCCAAGACGAAAGATTCTCGTCCGGCGTTCGGCCGCCGTCGTTGGCCGTGATGATACTGGAGACCACGAAGCTCAGGCGGCGGCAGCCAAAGGCGAAGTCGAGAAAGAGGTGACGGCGTGACGCTTGATAATAGGTCAGACAGTAAGGTGGCGGCGGAGCAGTGCCGAGTATGAGCAACGATCAACGGCCGCAGGCGATTGAGGTGCGCGGGGCGCGCGTGCATAACCTCAAGAACATCGACATTGACATTCCGCTGGGTGAACTGGTGGGCGTGGCCGGCGTCTCCGGTTCGGGCAAAAGCTCTCTGGCGCTCGGCGTGCTGTATGCGGAAGGTTCGCGGCGCTACTTGGAAGCGCTGTCCACGTACACGCGCCGTCGACTGACCCAGGCCAGCCGCGCCCAGGTGGACGAAGTGCTGCACGTGCCGGCCGCGCTGGCCCTGCACCAGCGGCCCACGGTGCCCGGCATCCGCTCGACGTTCGGCACGATGACCGAATTGCTCAACAGTCTGCGACTCCTGTTCTCCCGCGTCGCCTCGCACGTGTGCTCGCATTGCGGGGCGCGCAACGAGCCCACGCTGAACGTGGCGGCCGGACTGCCCATTACTTGCGTCAGCTGTGGCAAGGAATTCCATGCGCCCGGTGCTGAATCGCTCGCCTTCAACTCGGCCGGCGCCTGCCCGACCTGCTCCGGCACCGGCATCGTGCGCGAAGTAAACCGCGCGGCCCTGGTCCCGGACGAGTCGAAAAGCATCGACGACGGCGCTGTGCTGCCATGGGGCTCGCTCATGTGGGACCTCATGAAACAGGTGTGCGGTGCGATGGGCGTGCGCACCAACGTGCCGTTCAGCGAGCTCACGCCCGAAGAACGCGACATCGTATTCAACGGGCCAGCCGTCAAAAAGCACATCCTCTACAAGCCGAAGAAAGGCGACGATTTCGCCGAACTCGACTTCACCTACTTCAACGCCGTGTACACGGTGGAGAATGCGCTCGCCAAAGCCAAGGACGAGAAGGGCCTGAAGCGTGTGGCCCGGTTCCTCAAGGAGGGGCCGTGCGCCGACTGCAGTGGCACCCGACTGAGCGCCGTCGCCCGGGCTCCGCACGTGCGCGGGCTGAACTTGGCCGAAGCCGGCGCGATGACTTTGGACGCGGCGGCGGATTGGGTGCGCGGAGTGCCGGAATCCCTGCGCCCCGACATGCGGCCGATGGCCACCAACATCTGCGAATCGTTCCTAGACGTGGCCCGACGACTGCTGGATCTGGGTCTCGGCTATCTGGCGCTTGATCGCGCCGGCGCCACACTGTCGACCGGAGAACGCCAACGTGTGCAGCTCGCCCGGGCCGTGCGCAACCGCACCACCGGCGTGCTGTATGTGCTCGACGAGCCATCCATCGGTCTGCATCCCTCGAACGTGGACGGGCTGCTCGGCGTGATGTATGACTTGGTGGCGGACGGCAATTCCGTGGTGGTCGTGGACCATGACGTGCGTGTGCTCAAGGCGTGTGACCATCTCATTGAAATGGGGCTGGTCGCCGGTGCCGAAGGTGGGCATGTGATCGGGCAAGGCACGGTCGGTGAGGTGGCGGCGAATCCCAGTAGTTGCATTGCGCCGTTCCTATCTGATCAGGTGAGCGCGCGTATACGTGAGCGTGTGGCTGAATCACAGGTGTTCAGCCTTGGCCACATTCGCATGACAACCAGCCAGCTGCATACAGTCAAGCCGCTGGACGTTGATATCCCGCGCGGCCGGCTCGTGACGGTGACCGGCGTCTCCGGCTCAGGCAAGACCACGGTGGTGCTTGAATCGCTGATTCCCGCGCTCAAAGCGCAGGCGGCGGGGGAGCGGTTGCCGGAACACGTGCTCGAGCTTAAAGCCGAGGGCATCAATCGCGCGAATCTCATCGACGCCACGCCGATTGGCGCAAATGTGCGTTCCACCGTGGCCACCTATGCCGATATTCACGATGAATTGCGCCGCGCCTTCGCCCGCGCGGACGACGCCAAAGCGGGCGGCTGGAAGGCTGGCGATTTCTCGTACAACACCGGCAGACTGCGTTGCCCCACGTGCGACGGCACCGGTTCGATCTCGCTCGATGTGCAGTTCCTGCCGGACGTGACCATCGAATGCCCGGATTGTGGAGGCTCCCGCTATGCATCCGAAGCCGACGCGATTCGGCGTGCGGTTAAAGCGGCTAAGGGCAAAGCGGCGAAGATGAAGGTCCCGGATAAGCGCAAAGCTGCCAAGGAAAAATTGAGTGAGGCGACGGATCAGGGTGGCGGCAACATTTCCCTGAGCCTGCCTCAACTCATGGCAATGAGCGTGGACCAGGCGCTGGCCGTGACCAGCGACCTCAAGAAGGTTCACGCACGTCTGACCACCCTGCACGACTTGGGTCTCGGCTACTTGACGCTCGGCGAACCGACGCCGGCGCTTTCGGGCGGCGAAGCCCAGCGGCTGAAACTCGCCAGCGAAATGGGCAAGGCCCAATCGGACGCGGTATTTGTGTTCGATGAGCCGACCATCGGTCTGCACCCGTTCGACGTGCGCGTGCTGCTGGGCGTGTTCGACCGGCTCGTGGCGAGCGGCGCAACAGTCGTGGTCATCGAACATGACCTTGACGTGATCGCCAATGCGGACTGGATCATCGACATGGGTCCGGGCGGTGGCGAAAGCGGTGGACGCATCGTCGCCACCGGAACGCCGGAACAAATCGCGGCCAATCCGAACAGCATCACCGGGCGGTATCTGCGCTGACTCGTATGGCGGTCACGCGCCTTTGCATAGGACCCTGCGCGAGTAGGATAGCCGTCCATGGTGCAGATTCATGGCGTTAGACGCGCAAGCGCGGACGCGAAATATCGGCAGATGACCGGGCAGCCGGTCAAGCCGCTGATTCTCAAACTGTGCTTGCCGGCCGTCATCTCCAACTTGGTGACCACCGCCTACAATCTCACGGACACGTTCTTTATTGGTCAGCTCGGCACCGCGCAGTCCGGTGCTATCGGCATCGCGTTCTCCATCATGACCGTGATGCAGGCGCTCGGCTTCTTCTTCGGCAACGGCGCGGGCAACTCGATGAGTCGCGAACTCGGCAAACAGAACAATGATCGCGCCTCCCGACTACTGGCCGCGGGCTTTGCGGGCGCGGTGATCTCCGGTTTGGTGATTGCCGCAATCGGGCTGCTGACCCTGCGGCCACTTGTCGTCATGCTGGGCTCGACCTCGACGATTGCCCCATACGCCGTGCAATATCTGACGCCGTTGCTGGTCGCCGCACCCTGCGTGTGCGGTTCGTTCGCACTCAACGGACTGCTGCGATACCAAGGGCAATCGACGTTCGGCATGATCGGGCTGGTTTCCGGCGCATTGCTGAATTTCCTGCTTGCGCCATTGTTCATTTTCGTGGCCGGTCTGGGGATTTTCGGTGCCGGCCTCGCCACCGCCATCTGCCAGACGGTGAGCTTTACGATTCTGACCACGATGAGCCGCAAATTCGGCGTGATGAAACTGTCCCTGCGCAATTGCAAGCCGGATGTGCTGCTCATGCGCGAAGTGGCTGGCGGCGGCCTGCCTTCGCTGATCCGCCAAGGCGCCGGCTCGATTTCCGTGACTTGCGTGAACATCGCCGCCAACCCGTTCGGCGACGCGGCCATCGCCGGCATGGCCATCGTGATGCGCATCATGTTGGGCGCCAATTCGGTGATCGTGGGTCTCGGTCAAGGCTTTCAGCCGGTGTGCGGCTACAACTACGGTGCCGGCCTGTTCGCGCGAGTCAAAGAGGGATATTGGTTCTGCGTGCGGCTCGCCACCTGCGTGCTCGTGGCGTTGGCAGCGCTGCTGTGGATTTTCGCGCCGCAACTGGTCGAGATCTTCCGTTCCGACCCGGCCGTGGTGGCGGTGGGCGTGGCAGCGCTGCATATTCAATGCTGCACGGTGATTCTCAACGGCTTCAACATGATGGGCAATATGATGACCCAGACCATGGGCCGCACTGGCATCGCCTCGTTCCTGGCCTTGTGCAGGCAAGGCCTGTTCCTGGCGCCAATCGTGCTGATTTTGCCGATGATGTTCGGCGTGCTCGGCGTGGAAATGGCCCAATCGGTGTCCGACGTGCTGACATTCGTGGTCACCATCCCGTTCATGCGGCGAATCCTGCACGAATTGCGGTAGATGTCATCAAGATTTTCGACTTCCAGACCAAGTGGACCGAGCATATTTCGTCTGAATCTCTGTAGTTTTTCCTTACCGTTGCGTTCATTAGGTCGATCATGCGTTCATTAGGTCGGTGCCCTGCTTAGCATGAGATAATGAGCATTGGAATGAAGCCATTCTTGAAGGCAGTGTTCATCACAAGTGACCTAATGAACGCATAATCGACCTAATAAATGAATGGCGGATGGCTAATACGGAGCCTGAATGCAGAATATGAAACGTAAACGTATGAAAGCCAACCAGGCACACAAGTGGCCTGTGCCGGAGCGCATCGAATCGCTGTACCGCACCATGGCTGACGCACTCGGCCCGACCGGATGGTGGCCGGCGGAGACCACGTTCGAGATTATGGTGGGCGCGGTGCTGACGCAGAATACGGCGTGGGACAATGTGGATCGTTCGCTTGCGGCGTTGAAAGCGGAGGATGTGCTCGAACCCTATGCGTTGGCGGCCATGGAGCCGGAGCGTTTGCAGGAACTGATTCGACCGTCAGGCTTTTATGTCAACAAATCCAAGACCGTACAGTCGCTGAGTCGGTGGTATGTGGAGCGTTGCGGGGCCGCGCCCGAGGGTGCCGCGGCTATTTCCGATGCCGAATTACGGGCCGAGTTGCTTGGATTATTTGGTATTGGCGGCGAGACGGCCGACGATCTGATGCTGTACGTGTTCTCGCGCCGCACATTCGTGGCCGATACCTACGCGCGGCGGCTGTTCGCCTTCCTCGGATTCGACGTGCCGGGCGGCTATCCGGCATTCCACAAGGCCTATTCGCCCGTGGTGCTGAGCACGAGCCTCAGCGTTGGGGATTTGCAGGAGTTCCATGGGCTTATCGACGAGTTCGGCAAGGCATACCGCGATGACGCGGCAAAAAGTGAGTCGTTCTTGGGTGTAAGCCTCACACAAAATGGTGCTCAATAAGAAAAGTGTGAGGCTCGCACAGCGCCAATCGCACATCCAAATCCTGGGAACGGCGGTCCGATGCCATTCCGTCGAATGTGCGATTGATTGGTATTGTGCGTTTGCCTCACACTTTTCTTATTGAGAATGATTCGCTGCGATATGCCGCATATCTCGTTTCGAGGTATTTCTTGCTGTTGAGATACACTATACATCGAAACGACACATATCTAAACGTGGCGTGTCGAAACGAGGTAGACTGGTGATCATGAGCTTGATTGAGATGATGATTCTGGGGTTCTTAAGCGAACGATCCATGTGCGGCTATGAACTGCGCAAGAAGATGGAACAGCTGCAGGGTTACGCGCGCAAATTCAGCGACGGCACGGTATATCCGGCGACCAACCGACTCGTCGAAGCCGGCCTGATTTCCGAACAGTCTGAGATCCGCGATGGCCGTCAGCGCCGCGTATTCACCCTGCTTGAGGCTGGCCGCAACAAACTCATCGAGGAACTGCGCAACACCGGCGGATTCAACCTCACCGATATCACCCGCTGGACCGTCGTGCTCACCTTCCTTGGTGTTGTTCCGGATAAATCAGACCGTGACGCGGTGCTGCGCCGCCGCTACGACCTGCTGAACGGCCATGACGTGCACTTCTTCTACTGCGACGCCGGCAACCCGCTCTCCATCGAGCAGATCGACGACCCCTACCGCCGCGGCATCATCGCCGTGCATGACGCCGAAATCGCCGCCGAGCTCGACTGGTTGCGCTCAATGCTGGGTATCGAAGACGAGTCTGTGGCACAATAGTTCGACTGGCACAGTCGCCGCAGCAACTAACAGGAGACGATGATGACCGAAGGCAAGCCGATGATCGATGACGCCACGTGTGAGAAAATGGCGCTCATGTTCTCCGACGAAGTCTATCTGCCGGACGATGCGGATGGCTTCTTCGACCTGCAGGCCGCCCAGCGCGACCTCCAGCTCGAACTCAACGCCACGCCGCTGACCCACCCGAAGCGCCGTACCGAACTCATGCAGGCGTTCTTCGGCGCTGCGGGGGAGGGCCTGTACCTCGAAGGCCCGGTGTACGCGAACTGGGGCAGCAATACGTACTGGGGCGAGCGCTGCTACGCCAACTTCAACCTGACGCTGGTCGACGATGGCGATATCTTCATCGGCTCCCACACCATGCTCGGCCCCAACGTCACGCTTGTAGCCACCGGCCATCCTGTGCGTCCGGACCTGCGCTACCGGGGCGCCCAGTATTCGTGTCCGATCCACATCGGCGAAAACGTCTGGATCGACACGTTCACGCCGACCCACACGTTGCGCCCGAGGGCCACCGGAATGCAATACACGTAGCGGTGCTCGCGCAGCACCGGCAACACGGGGTGGCAGGCGGCTCATTAGCACGGGGAACGGTTGAACGAGAAGTGGATTGGCATGTGGTGGTATCGAACATACTGATGCGTGTGCCGCCGAGCCTGTCCAGATGGCTGCCTATATGAACCAGTGACAGGAAATCGCGGGAGGGCAAACGAGAGGAGTGTGCATGGGGCAGTTCGGTGTCATGATTGGCCAGTTGGTCGGATTCCTGATCATGCTGATGGTCGGATACGGATGTGTAAGGCTCCGGTTCTATGGTCAGACGGCGCTGGACGGCATGTGTTCGCTGCTGCTCAACGTGCTCATCCCTGTGCTCGTGTTCTCGAATGCCGTCGACGGCGCGGACCGCGCGCAGCTTGCCGCCAACTGGGGCGTGATGCTGCTGACCGCCGTGATGTACGCGCTGCTCATCCTGGTGTTCTGGCTGGTCGCCAAACTGTTGCGGCTCAAAGGTTCGCGTAGCCATGTATTTCAGGCGTCGCTTATTTTCGGCAACGCCGGATTCATCGGCATTCCGTTGATTATGGCACTTTGGCCGCAGAACGGCGCGATTTACGTGGCGCTGATGTCGATCATCGACCAGACGCTGCTCTGGACGTACGGCGTATGGCTGTGCGAGCCGGTCGTCGAAACGACTGACGGCAACGCGATTGGCACGCGAGGTGCGGTCGCGAACGGTTCGGTGAACGGCGCCGGTTCGGTGGGGGAGGCTGGTTCGGCGAGCAATGCCGCAAACGGTGGTTCTCCGGCCGTCGTCCGCCCCTCGCCAGGCACCCGCGTCCTCGGCCTGCTTAAACGATTCGTCAATCCCGCCTTCATCGGCGTGATGCTCGCCCTGATTCTGATTCTGCTCGGCGTCAAGGTGCCGGACATCATCCTGAAGCCGCTGCACACCATCGGCAATATGGCCACGCCGATGTCGCTAATCTACTTGGGCGGCCTGTTCGCGCTGACCAAGTGGTGGGGCGTCCTCAAACGCTACGAACTCTATGCTGGCCTAGTCGCCAAGATGATCGCATTCCCGCTCGCCTTCTACGCGCTACTGACCGCGCTGACCGGCGCATTGCCGCAACTGCCGATCACCCATGACATGGTGCTGATGATCACGGTCATCGCCGGACTGCCGACCATGACCACCATTGCCATGTTCACCGGTCGCAAGAACAACATGCCCGAGTATGCGGTCGGCTTCGTGCTTGTAAGCACGCTGTTCTCGCTGGCCTCCCTGACGATTGTGTCGGCAGTTGTGTTCTGAATTGTCCCCTTCGACGAAAAGAATGCCGGGGGCCTCCGGCGCTTGGAATCTCATTCATAAATAAATGCTGGCTATTCTTTTTACCATGAATCAGGAACCATTTTCTGTTGTTCTGGCCGAAAGATAATCTCAAGGGTTTCGGTCGCCACGAAGACAGCATTATCAACGGTCGCGGCGAGAATCCGGCCGTCATCAAGCGCGACTACGAACTCATGAAATGGGTCAACGCGAACTCCTTCCGTACCTCGCACTACCCGTATAGCGAAGAGAACCTCAGGATGGCTGACCGCGAGGCTTCCTGGTCATCGATGAATGTGCGGCCGTGGGCTTTATGTCCAGCCTAAAGAACCTCGTGAAACGAATCTCACGAGGTTCTTTCTAGTTACGCTGAATGACTCCCATTAGACTCCCACAAGAGAAGAGCAATGGCGAAATCCCAACGTTGCTAAGCTCTCAAACTCAGATGTGGAAGTAGAGCTCGTACTCGAGCGGGGTCGGGGCCAGGCGAGCCTGGTCGATCTCGTCGCGCTTGAGGCCAATCCAGGTCTCGATCAGGTCGTCGGTGAACACGTCGCCGGCGGTGAGGAAGTCGTGGTCCTCTTCCAGGGCGTCCATAGCCTCGGCCAGGGAGCTTGGCACCTGCTTGATGCCAGCGTGCTCTTCCGGCGGCAGCTCGTAGAGGTCCTTGTCGACCGGCTCCGGAGGCTCGATGTGGTTCAGGATGCCGTCCAGGCCAGCCATCAGCTGAGCGGAGAAGGCCAGGAACGGGTTGCAGGACGGATCCGGAGCGCGGAACTCGATGCGCTTGGCGGCCGGGGAGGTGCCGGCCAGTGGAATACGGATGGCGGCAGAACGGTTACGAGCGGAGTACACCAGGTTGACCGGAGCCTCGAAGCCCGGGACCAGACGGTGGTAGGAGTTCAGGGACGGGTTGGTGAAGGCCAGCACGGAGGAGGAGTGCTTGATCAGACCGCCGATGTACCAGCGAGCCAGATCGGACAGACCAGCGTAGCCCTTCTCGTCGTAGAACAGCGGCTTGCCGTCCTTCCACAGGGACTGGTGGCAGTGCATACCAGTGCCGTTGTCGTCGGCGATCGGCTTCGGCATGAAGGTCGCAGCCTTGCCGGCCAGAGCGGCGGTCTCGTGGACGACGTACTTGTACTTCATCAGGTCATCGCCTGCGTGCTGCAGGGTGTTGAAGCGGTAGTTGATCTCCTGCTGGCCAGCGCCGGCGACCTCGTGGTGGGAACGCTCGAGGATCAGACCGACCTTCTGCAGGTTGGCGACCATATCGTCGCGCAGATCCTGGGTGTGGTCAATCGGCGGAACCGGGAAGTAGCCCTTCTTGACGCGATTCTTGAAACCGATGTTCGGGGTGCCGTCTTCCTCAACGTCAACGCCGGAGTTCCACGGAGCTTCGATGGAGTCGACCTCGTAGAAGGAGCGCTGCATGGAGTTCTCGAAACGCACCTTGTCGAAGATGAAGAACTCGGCCTCAGGAGCGAAGGATGCGGTGTCGGCGATGCCGGTGGACTTCAGGTAGGCCTCGGCCTTGCCGGCGACCTGACGCGGGTCGCGGGAGTACGGCTCGTCGGTCAGCGGGTCGACGATGGAGAAGGCCACGTCAAGGGTCTTGTGCTTGCGGAACGGGTCAACGAAAGAGGTCTCAACGTCCGGGACCAGCTTCATGTCGGACTCGTTGATGGCCTGGAAGCCCTGAACGGAGGAACCATCGAACGGCATGCCGTCGGTGAAAGCGTCCTTCAGGAATTCGCTAGCCGGCACGGTGAAGTGCTGCTGAACGCCGATAAGATCGGTGAAACGGACGGAGACATACTCGATGCCTTCCTTGTTGATAAGGGCCTCGACGTCTTCCTTGGACTTGAGTTCGGTCACGGGACCGCTCCTTTCGTATGAGATATAACGGTATATATCGTAAAATAGCGCGTTTCGCCGGCTCGAAACTTGGGTTACGAGAATGTTTCGTGACTGTGGCCGACAATCGCGCAGGCGCGTTATTTCAACGAAACATCATTACAGAATGGAAACGGAGACTATCGGGGGAATAGGTAGAGATGTCCGCAACGTGGACAGTGGGTATTGACAGGTGACGTAGGTGGATGTAAGTGGACGCGATTATGAGACATATGACGAAGCCCCGGAACCGATTGAACGGATTCCGGGGCTTCTGTGCGATTTGGTTGTGTGCTGCCGATCAGCGACCGCGCATCGCGCGGCGGGAGATCTTCTGCGGGCGGTTCGGATCCATGCCCTTGGGGATGGCATAGCCCTTCTTGGCCTGCAGCGTGCGAAGACGATCGTTCAGCGTTTCCATCTCGGCCTTGGTCAGCAGGAAGCGACGGCGCGGATGAATCTTGGCGATCAGTGCGTTCTTGTGGTGCGTGGGCTCATAGCTCTTGGACTTGATCACCGTGTTACGCAGCTTGGCCAGCGGCACCTGCTTGGGGCCGTGGCCCACGGCGATGCGGTACACCGGAATGGAGGAGCCGGCGGTGACGCCCTTGATATCGCGTTCCTGACGATCCATCGCCTTCATGACGCGACCGTATTCACCTTCGCCGATCAGGTAGATGCCGTTCATCGAAGTGCCGCGCCAGATGGCATCCTTGGTCTTCGGGTCGATCCACACCGGTTCCTGCGGGAAGTCAAAGCCGGCTTTCTGCATGTTGCTCAGGACGCCGATGGCGGCACCAGGCTTGCCATCAATCTGCTTGTAGCCGACTGCATCCGCGCGGCGGGTGAGCATCATGGTGGCCAGTAGAATGCCGAGCATGATGGCGGTGATCATGGTGAAGATCCAGATCAGCCAGGTCCACTTGACAATCAGACCGATGATGATCGTCACGACTACAGGCAGCAGGAAAGCACCGGCCTCAAGCCACGGCAGGGCCTTGTCTTCCTTAGCCGTGTACTTGTAGATCTGGATGATCTGCTTGATTGTGCTCTGCTTCTTCGGCTTCGCGTCCTTCTCCGCCATCACTTCTTCCTTTGTTGGGACGAAACACACTGGGCAATATCTTATCAGGTGCGCTGGTCCGAACTTGCTTGTGCTGGTTGGTCTCAGCGTGTGTGCAATGGTCGTCCGTCGGCCTTGAGTAGCGCCTCGCCGAGCGTTTCACTGAATGTGGGATGCGGGTGAACGAGGCGGGCTGCGTCGGCGAGCGGCACATGGTTGCCGACCAGCTGTTCGGCTTCGGCGATGATGTCGGAGGCCATCGGGGAGACCATGTGCACGCCGAGCACGCGCGGGGTGTCCGGGTTGGCCGCGTCGCAGCCGGAGACGATGGTCAATGAGCCAGCCGTGCCGCTCATCAGCATGCGCGCGTTCGCCAGCATCGGATAGTTGGTCTCCTTGATTTCAATGAGATCCTCCCTCGCCTGCGCCTGTTCGACGGTGAGCCCGACCGACGCCGCTTCGGGGAAGGAGAACACGATCTGCGGCACAGTGGCTTCGTCCACCGGCTTGGGATTGAGTCCGGCGATGGTCTCCGCGATGACGATGCCTTGCTCAAAAGCACGATGCGCCAGCGCGTGACCGGCCGTCACGTCGCCTACCGCCCATACGCGCGGTTTGTCGGTGCGACCGTACACATCCGTGGCGACATGTCCGTGGTCGTCGATCGTCACGCCCCATGCTGGGTCGGTGATCGGGTCACGCCCGATGGCGACAAGGGCGATTTCGCCCCAGACGCTCTGTTCGCCATCCTGGCCTTCGCGCGTGTAGTGCACGGTGGCGCCAAGGTTCGCGCCGGTGTCCACGTGGGTGACGCTGGCGCGGGTGATGATGTTCACGCCATGACGTTTGAGCTCACGGGTCAGCGTGGTGCCGGCTCTCCGGTCCCAGGCTGAGAGCACGCGGTCCTTGCGAATCAGCAGGGTCACCTTCGAACCGGTGGCGTTCCATATCGAGGCGAATTCAAGGGCGATGGCCCCGGCGCCGATAATCACCGCCGAAGAGGGAAATTCGTTGACTTCCAGCGCCTGTGTGGAGTCGATGAGGGCTCCGGCGAACGGGTTGCCGGGCAATGGGCGTGGCTTGGCACCGGTGGCGATGACGATGTTCGTGGCCGTGAGGTCCATCGTTGGGCCGCTGGGTTCGGGGACATCGGCCTTGTGATAGGCGAGGATGTCGCTTTGGCCGGGGGAGGGGACGAGGTGGACGATGTGGTTGGAAGTTGCTGGAGCGATCTCATCCGCATGGAACGCGGCATTGGCCCGGAACACGGTGATGCCGCGATGGGCGAGCAGTCCGGCCAGTCCTCCCACCATCGTCTTGACCACGCGCAGGCGATAGTCGCGCAGCGTGCCGAAGTCGAGGCCATTCACCGAGGCGTTGACGCCGAGTTCGGCTGCACGGTGCACGGTGTCGATGGTGTGGGTGGCGGTGATGAGCGCCTTGGAGGGGATGCAGCCACGGTTGAGACATGTGCCGCCCACGGTGGCGTCACGCTCGACGAGTGCCACTTTCATGCCGAGTTCGGCCGCGCGCAGAGCTGTGGAATAGCCGCCGGGGCCGGCCCCGATGATGACCAGATCAAACTGTTCGCTCATGATTGCCTCCTTGATACATATAAGTATGGCTCCCATGCTAGGGAGCCATATGCGGCTATCGCCGCCACTTCGCCTAAAAACAGTCCACTGGACTGTTTTCTTTACGTCTCAGCCCCTCAACGAGGGGAGCCGGAGTGTATATGAACAATCAGTCCGCCGGCCAGTGACCGCGCTTCGGGTAACGCGGCTTGGGAAGTCTCCAACGACGCATCTGGATGGAACGGCTCCAAGCGTAGGAGAAGGAGCGGGAGCCCTTGGACACGGACTGTTCGCCGTACTTGGCGATGAGCTTGGCCTTGAGCTTGCGCCACATCAGCCATACGTCGATGATCACGGCAATCAGGTAACCGTACATAAGCGCCATCATGATGATGGAAGCCCACTGGTTCTGCATCAAAGAAGTGACGAACATGGAGACGATCAGAATCGCGAAGGCCACCGGGATGAACCATTCGCCAAGGTTGAAACGGGCATCCACATAATCACGGATGTAGATACGCCAAGGCAGGCGTTCCGACTTGGGCATGTGGTTGATGTCGCCCTTCTGCATCGCCTCGTACTCGGCGTTCTCCCTCTCGCGCAGACGGGCTTTGGCGGCCTTGGCGCTGGCCTTGCGGTCCACCGGAACCAGCGGACGGATACCGGCGGCCTGAGCCTGCTTCATCTTCGGGGTAGGACGGCCTTTTTTCTCAGAAGGATCGGCGGCCTTCTTCGGGGCCTGCTCAACGGGAACTTGGGCCTCTTCTTTTTTCCTAAACGGATTCCATGTCATGCTTTGAGGTTACGGTGACGTTCAGACACTTGTACACTGGCGCAGTCATTGCAATGACGCCGCTCACGCACATATATACGCACATATATAAAGGAGGATCATCATGGCAACGTTCACCGCTGACGAGATTCGTTCGCGCGTCGAAACCGATTGGAACCGCATCGTCAAGGTACTGGCCGAAAAGGTCGCGCTGCAGTCGATCTCCGCCAAGGGCATCACCGCCGAACATATGAAGCGCTCCGCTGAATTCGTGGCAGACGAACTGCGCCTCGTGGGTGTGGATGCCAAGGTGGTCCAGGCTTCCAATGCCGACGGCACTCCGGGCGCATGGGAGGTCATCGGCTCGCATATCGTTTCTCCGGACGCCCCCACCGTGCTGCTCTACGCCCATCACGATGTGCAGCCTGTTCCGGACCCGGCCGAATGGGACACCGACCCGTTCGTGGCCACCGAAATCGACGGCCGCCTTTACGGCCGTGGCTCCGCCGATGACGGCGGCGGCATCGCTATCCACTCCGGTGCGCTGAAGGCCTTGGGCGACGACCTCAACGTCAATATCAAAGTGTTCATCGAAGGCGAAGAGGAGATGGGTTCGCCAAGCTTCATTCCCTTCATCGAGGCTCACCGCGACGAATTCGCCGCTGACGTGATTATCGTGGCTGATTCCGGCAACTGGTCGGCGGACATTCCTTCTTTGACCACCTCGCTGCGCGGTAACACCTGTGTGGACGTGACCGTGCAGGGCCTTGAGCATCCGGTGCACTCCGGCCAGTATGGCGGCCCGATTCTCGACTCCAATACGTTGGCCGCCATGCTCATCGCTTCCATGTATGACGAGAACGGCGATCTGGCCGTACCCGGCGTGGCCGCGGAAGAGCCGATCGGCGGTTTGCAGCACGACCTTGACGAAACCACTGTGCGCGAGGATTCCGGCGTGGTGGCCGGTTACGAGTTCGCCGGCACCGGTTCGCTGGCCTCACGCCTGTGGACCAAGCCGTCCGTGACCGTGATCGGCTTCGACGCCCACCCGGTCGAGGGATCCTTCAACGTGATCGCCCCGGAGACCCGCTTCCGTTTGTCGCTGCGCACCGCGCCCACCCAGCGCCCTGAAGAAGCGCAGGAAGCACTGGCTGCATTCTTCGAATCCAACGCGCCGTTCGGTGCCAAGGTCACTGTCGAACGCGGCGAAAACGGCATGGGCTGGGCCATGGACCCGACTGCCGTGGCCACCAAGGACGCGCTGGAAGCCATGACCGAGGCTTTCGGCGTTGAGCCCATCAACAAGGGCGAAGGCGGCTCCATTCCGTTCATCCCCGAACTGCAGCGCATTTTCCCCAACGCTCAGGTGCTGGTCACCGGTCCCGAAGACCCGAAGGCCAACGCCCACAGTCCCAATGAGTCCATCTCCCTGCCCGGCCTCAAGAACAACGTGATCACCGAGGCTTTGCTGCTGGACAAGCTCGGCAAGTAGCCGAACCGTATCGGTAATGGTAGCGAGCCGCCGTCCGGTAGGTCACAGATGTGGCTATTGCCTTTGACGGCGGCTTGCTTTATAGTCAGGGAGTTGACACGGGAGCTGCCGTTAGGCGGCTGAGAGGAGACTCATAGTCTCGACCGATGGAACGTGACCGGATAATGCCGGCGCACGGAAATGTCGCTCTTACCCACCCGTGCCTGAACCAACCTGCGCGTGGCCACGAACATGTGCATCATGTGCGTACATATATCCATGTATGTTCGGCCTGCGTACGAGCAGAAGAAAGGCACATTCATGACTGAAGCTGTGGCCAAAGCCAATTACAAGTGGCGCGTCGTCGATATCGTCGTCGCCGCAATCATCGCCGTCGCATCCGGCGTCATTTTCTGGGGCTGGGACATTGTCTGCTCCGCCCCGCTGGCCCTGTTCGAAGGCGTGACCCCCGGTTTCGAGGGTCTGCTCAACGGATTCTGGCTGTTCGCCGGCCCGCTCGCCGCAATCATCGTGCGCAAGCCCGGCGCCGCACTGTTTGCCGAAACCCTCGCCGCCTTCCTTGAACTTACGCTGGGCAACCAGTGGGGTGTCGGCGGCTCGCTGATCGTCGGCATCATCCAGGGTCTGGGTGCCGAAATTGCCTTCGCCGTCTTCGCCTGGAAGAAGTGGAACATCGGCACCACCATCCTGTCCGGTGCGCTCGCCGGCGTGGGCTGCTGGGCCTACTACTGGGCCACCAACCCGGGCTGGAACGGCCTGCGCGTCACTTGGTATCTGGTGGGCTCCATCATCTCCGGCGCTGTGATCGCCGGCGTGGTGGTCTGGTATCTGTCCCGCGCGCTCGCCGCCACCGGCGCGCTAGAACGCTTCGAGTCCGGCCGTAGCAAGGCGCGCGTCTGATGCAGGTCGATCCGGCCGCGGTCAGGGCCAGCGGCTGGGGCTGGCGGCACGCCACGCGTAAGGACTTCGCGTTGCGTGCCGTCGATTTCACCATCCGGCCAGGTGAACGTGTGCTGATGCTCGGCGCTTCGGGCGCGGGCAAAAGCACGATGATGGCCGGTCTCGCAGGCGTACTTGGCGGCGATGAGGAAGGCGAGCAGGAGGGCTCGCTCACCATCGATGGCGTCGATGCGCGCGAGGCGCGAGGCCGCGTGGGACTGGTGCTTCAGGACCCGGACTCGCAGATCATTCTTGAACGACTAGGCGATGACGCGGCCTTTGGCTGCGAAAACCTCAACGTGCCGCGCGAGGAGATTCGGCAACGAGTGCGCGAATCATTGGATATGGTGGGACTCGGCGGACTCGAACTGGATCGGTCCACCCGCCATCTGTCCGGCGGTCAGCGCCAACGTCTCGCGTTGGCCGGCGTGCTGGCTATGAAGCCCGGTCTGCTGTTGTTGGACGAACCGACCGCCAACCTCGACCCCGAAGGCGTGGTCGAAGTGCATGACGCGGTCAAAAAGGTCATCGAGGCCACCGGACAGACCATGGTTGTGGTCGAACATCATATCGATGTATGGCTCGATCTGGTCGATCGCGTGATTGTGCTCGGCCGACCCGATGCAAGTTCGCCCACGGGTGCGGTCATTGCCGACGGCAAGCCGGACGAGGTGTTCGCCGAGATGGGCGACGTATTGGCCGCCGGTGGCGCGTGGGTGCCGGGCCGTGCGATTCCCGATTACTCACCGAAGCAGGAGCCTGCGCACGATGCGCCGGTGCTCAGCACTGAGAACTTAAGCTTTGGCCGTGGAACCGCTCTTGGCGTTGGTATCAATCTGGATTTCTATCCCGGTGAAGTAACGGCTCTGATGGGTCCGAACGGCGCGGGCAAATCGACCTTGGCCCTGACCTTGGCCGGGCTACTCGAGCCTATCACCGGCAAGGTGCTCATCGCCGACAACCTCAAGCCCGCGCATGCCGGGCGTGAGCCGATCGACTGGAAAAGCAAGGAACTGCTGGGCCGTATCGGCATGGTGTTCCAGGAGCCCGAGCACCAGTTCGCTGCCAATTTCGTGCGTGACGAAGTCGCCATCGGCCCCAAGTCGATGGGGCAGAGCCAAGACGAGGCTTATCAGACCGCCGACCGCATGCTTGAGCAGATGAATCTCACGCGCTTCGCCAAAGCCAACCCGTATACCTTGTCTGGCGGGGAGAAGCGGCGACTGTCCGTGGCTTCCATGCTGGCCGCCGCACCCAAAGTGTTGGTGATGGATGAGCCGACATTCGGACAGGATTTCAGTACGTGGAATGAGATGGTCAAGCTGATTGCCGCCATCCGCGATCAAGGCTCGTGCGTGATCATGGTGACGCACGATGAGGCGCTGGTGGATGCGCTGGGCGCACGACGTGTGATGTTCGAGGAGGCGAAGGCATGAGTGACGTGGTAATCGTCAGTCCGCAGGAAACGCGCGTGGAGCCGGTCAAAGCCTCATCGCCCTCATGGTTCATCGCGCGCATCAACGCGGTCAGCCGCATCATCGGTGCGCTGTTGCTGTGTATTCCGATGTTCATCAGTCTGGATGTGGTATCCGCGTCCACGGCGCTCGGCATCGAATTCGTGCTGCTGTGGATTGGTGGCGTGGCTCCGTGGACCGTATGCCGTAAGACCTGGCCGGTATGGATCGCCGTCGCCGGCAGTTTTATCTCCGTGTTTCTCTACGGCCGCACCTCGGGCGAGATCCTATGGCAGGGCGGCTGGATTGTGATCAGCGAGGGATCCGTTAATCTGGCCATCGCCACGGCTATCAGGGTGGCGGCCATTGCCGTACCCGGCGTGATTCTGGCCCTGGGCCTCGATCCCACTGATTTGGCGGACGGTTTGGTTGAGATTCTGCACTTCTCACCGCGATTCGTATACGGCGGGTTGGCTGGATTGCGCATGTTTACGCTGCTGCAGGAAGATTGGCGCGCACTCGGCTTGTCCCAGCGTTCGCGCGGCCTTGGCGACGGTAACGCCATCGCCCGTGCCCTCTCCCAGGCGTTCGGACTGCTGGTGCTCTCCATCCGGCGCGCCACCAAACTTGCCACCGCCATGGAAGCGCGCGGCTTCGGCTCCAGCGCCCCACGCTCCCAAGCCCGCAACTCGCGTCTGAAGCCTGTCGACTGGATCTTCTACGTCATCTGTCTGGCCGTCCCGCTGGCCTCCATAGGCGTAGCCGTCGGCACCGGGAATTGGCACTTCGCCTTTCAGGGTGCCTGAAAGGCGGCAGACTGGCACAGTGCCTTTCAGGGTGCCTGAAAGGCTTACGATGCCTCCGCCAGCGGGGAGCGAGCCACGACTGACGTAATGCCCCGGCAGTAGGGTAGTGGCTATGCCCATCAACGCCCAGATTCTTGATAATCCGAAATCCGACCGCGTGCGCCGCATCGCCGATCTGACCCGCACCAAAGGCCGCGAACGTTCGGGCCGTTTTCTTATCGAAGGCCCGCAATCCGTGCGCGAGGCCGTCACTTGGCGGCCGGACGTGGTACGGGACCTGTATGTAGAGGTTTCGCAGGCGCTGGAACATCCGCGTATCATCTCCTCCACGTTGGAGAAGATCGTCGAAACCTCGCAGGATGCCACGATTTATGTGCACTACTGCACCGGCGACGTGATGCACCGCATCAGTCCGGACGCCCAAGGCATCGCGGCCGTCGGCAATGCCGAGTCCATGCACGCCGGTGCCGATGACGTCGAACTTGGCAAGAACGGTCGGGCCCCGCAGATTGCCGTCTTCTGGCAGGTGCGCGACCCGGGCAACGCCGGCACCGTGATTCGTGCGGCCGATGCGGCCGGCTGTGACGCCGTAATCTTCGTGGACGACTGCGTGGACGTGCTGAACCCCAAGGTCATCCGCTCCACCGCAGGCTCCCTGTTCCATCTGCCGGTACTCGCCATGAGCACCGACGAATTCTTCACCTGGACAGGCGACCATAATTTGGACGTCTGGGCCGCCGACGTATACGGCACCGAAGAACGCAAGCCGGAAAGCCTGCCCGCAGTACTGGCGGACAAGGTGGCGGTCGAGGCTCCGAAAGCCGTGTTGTTCGGCAATGAGGCGCGTGGCTTGGAACCGGACATCCTCACGCGCTGCGGCCGCATCGTCTCCATCCCGCTTTATGGCAAGGCCGAATCGCTGAACCTCGGCACCTCGGCCGCGGTGATGCTGATGTCGCTGTCTATGTCGGGTCATGTTGAAAGAATGTGAAACCGGTAAAAACGCTGTGAAACGCTGAGAAAACATCAGACGAAAGGGTTCTCGTGGCAGAACAAATGGTGTTCGACGCCGACCAGGTGACCGCTGAGGTCGCCGAGGGCATCGAGAAAATCCAGAACGCCTCCAACCTGGAGGAGCTCAAGGCCATCAAGACAACGTACGCAGGTGCCGATTCGGCGATGACCAAGGCCAGCAAGGCCATTGGCTCCCTGCCCGCCGACCAGAAGAAGGAAGCCGGCAAGCTCATGGGCAAGCTGCGCGCCGACTTCGGCCGTGCCTATGGTCCCAAGGAGGTCGAGCTCAAGGAAGCCGCCGAGAAGGCCGCACTTGCCGCCGAAACCGTGGATATGACGCTGCCGGTGAACCGTAAGCCTCTGGGCGCCCGTCACCCGCTGCCTAAGCTGATGGAGGACGTCGAGGACTTCTTTATCTCCATGGGTTGGCAGATCTCCTCCGGCCCGGAAATAGAAGCGGAATGGTACAACTTCGACTCCCTGAATTTCGGCCCGGACCATCCGGCCCGCCAGATGCAGGACACCTTCTACGTCAAGGGCAATCAGGCCAAGGACGCCGCCGGTTTCGTCGGCTCCAACATGGTGGTGCGTACGCAGACCTCCTCCGATCAGGTCCGTGCCCTCCTGACCCGTGGCGTGCCGCTGTACATCGCGTCCCCGGGCCGTGTGTTCCGCACTGATGAGCTGGACGCCACCCATACTCCGGTGTTCCACCAGTGCGAAGCCCTCGCCGTCGACAAGCACCTGACGATGGCCGACCTGAAGGGCGTGTTGGACAAGCTCGCCGTCGCCATGTTCGGCCCTGAAGCCAAGACGCGCCTGCGCCCGAGCTACTTCCCGTTCACTGAGCCGAGCGCCGAACTCGACCTGTGGTTCCCCGACAAGAAGGGCGGCCCCGGCTGGCTCGAGTGGGGCGGCTGCGGCATGGTGAACCCGAACGTGCTGAAGTCCGCCGGCATCGACCCGGACGTCTACACCGGTTTCGCCTTCGGCGTCGGCATGGAGCGCACGCTCCTGCTGCGCAGCGACATCAACGACATGCACGACCTGGTCGAAGGCGACGTGCGTTTCGCCGAACAGTTTGTGATGGGGGAGTGATTCAGCCATGCCTATGATTGATATCGATTGGCTCAAGGACCATGTCGAGGTTCCTGAAGGCCTGACCTACGAACAGCTCGCCAAGGACCTCGTCAAGGTGGGGCTTGAGGAGGAGGAGATCCACTCCTCCCAGGTGACCGGTCCGATCGTGGTCGGCTACGTGGTCGACGCCACCCCCGAACCGCAGAAGAACGGCAAGATCATCAACTGGTGCCACGTGGACTGCGGCGACGAATGGAACGAGACCGACGAGGACGGCAACAAGGTGCCGCGCGGCATCATCTGCGGCGCGCCCAACATGAAGGCCGGCGAAAAGGTCGTCGTCACCCTGCCCGGTGCCGTGTTGCCCGGCGACTTCAAGATCGAACCGCGCAAGACCTACGGCCACATCTCCAACGGCATGTGCGCCTCCGAACGTGAGCTGGGTCTGGGCGACAACCACAATGGCATCATCCTGCTGCGTCAGTACGGCTTCTCCGAGGCTGAATACGAGGCTCTGAAGCCTGGTCAGGACGCCATGCACCTGCTGCACCTCGACCAGCCTCTGCTTGAGATCAACATCACCCCGGACCGTGGCTACACGCTGTCCTACCGTGGCGTGGCCCGCGAATACCACCACTCCACCGGTGCCGCCTACACCGATCCGGCCGTGGCACTCAACGAGAAGGCCCCGGAACCTGCTGACTACCAGCCCGGCACCCCGGTGGACATCGATGTTGAAATCGACGATAACAATCCGATTCACGGCGTGCCCGGTTGCGACCGCTACTACGCGCGCATCGTCAAGGACTTCAACCCCAACGCCCACACGCCCAACTGGATGCGTCGTCGCCTGATCCGCGCCGGTATGCGCTCCATCTCCTTGGCCGTGGACGTGACCAACTACGTGATGCTTGACCTCGGCCAGCCGATGCATGCCTACGACCTCGACAAGCTCGAAGGCCCGATTGTCGTGCGCCGCGCCAACGAGGGTGAGAAACTCACCACCCTGGACGGCAAGGAACATGACCTGAGCGTCGAAGATCTGCTTATCACCGATTCGCCGAACGGCGAACGCGGCTCGCGCATCCTCGGCCTTGCCGGTGTGATGGGCGGCCTGTATGGCGAAGTGACCGCTGACACCAAGAACATTCTTCTGGAGGCCGCGCACTTCGATCAGGTGACCATCGCCCGTTCGGCCCGTCGCCACAAGATTCCATCCGAGGCCTCCCGCCGCTTCGAACGTGGCGTCGACACCGCGCTGCAGCCCGCCGCCACCCAGATGGCCGCCGAGCTCATGGCCAAGTACGGCAACGGCGAGCCCAGCGAACACCCGAACGACGTGAACAACACGCCGCGCGCCAAGGTCATCCACTTCAAGGCCTCCGAAGTGGCCCGCGTGGCCGGCCTCGACGTGGACATCAACCGCATCTCCGACATCCTGACCGACATTGGCTGCACGGTGGCCGGCGGCGGCAACGGCGAGTTCGCCGTAACCGCGCCGAGCTGGCGTCCGGACTTGAACGAGCCGTGCGACCTGGTCGAGGAAATCGCCCGACTGGTCGGCTACGACCAGATTCCGATCACCGTGCCGCCGGCACCGGTCGAGGGTCTGGTGGGCCTGACCCCGGACCAGCAGCGTCGCCGTCGCGTGGCGGACGAGCTCGCCGAGTTCGGCATGGTCGAATCGCTGAGCTACCCGTTCGTGGGCGACGACGATTACAAGGCCTTCGGCTTCGACCCGGAAGCCACCAAGAAGGTCAGCGTCGAGATCGCCAACCCGCTCTACGGCGACCGTCCGTACCTGCGTCGCGAGATTCTGCCGACCCTGGCCACCACCGTGCAGCGCAACATCCGCCGCGGCATCGAAAACGTGTCCCTGTATGAGCTCGGCCACGTCTACCTGTGGGATCCGAACGCGCCCGCCATCCCGGCACTGCCCGGCGGCGTGCGCCCCACCGACGAACAGCTCGCCGCGCTTGACGCCGGTCTGCCCGAACAGCCCGACCATGTGGCCGGCATCCTGACCGGTCTGGCCGAGGACGATGGCTGGATGGGCGGCAAGCGCCCGGTCGACTGGTCCGACGCCGTCGAGGCCGTGCGCCGCATCGCCGGCCGTATCGGTGCCGCAATCGAACTCGACCAGCCCGCCGCCGACGATGTGCCCGTCCAATGGCACCCCGGCCGCGTCGCCCGCGTCATGGTGGGCGACGTCTTCACCGGCTGGGTTGGTGAACTGCACCCGCGCGTCAACGAGGCGCTCGGCTTCCCGGCCCATTCCGCGGCCTTCGAGCTGAACCTCACCGCGCTGTTCGCCACGCTGACCGGCAAGCCCGTCCAGGCCAAGCCGATCTCCACGTTCCCGCCGGTCAAGCAGGATTTGGCCTTCACCGTGGACGAGACCGTGACCGCAGGCCAGCTTGAGAACGTGATTCGCAAGGCCGCCGGCGCGAACCTCGAATCCATCGAACTGTTCGACGTGTTCACCGGCGAACAGGTGGGCGAGGGCAAGAAGTCCCTGGCCTATGCGGTGGTGTTCCGTTCGCCGAGCAAGACGCTGTCCGCCGAAGACAGCGACGCCATCCGCAAGGCCATCGTGGCTGAGGCCGCCGAAATCGGCGCCCAGCTGCGCGCCTGACCCAACCGATCATCCGAATCGAGGAGCGTCATGAGCCAACCGGAGCAGGACAAGCCGAAATACGGGCAGTACCAGCAGCCTGAATATGGTGCTATGTCTGGCCAATACGGGCCGAATTACAACCCGTATATTTATGGCGCTCCCGAGCCGGATACCAAGAAGGATTCCGCCGCAGCCGCTGGCATCAACGGTGGCGCGGCGCAATCCCAGCAGGCCGGCCAGCCGTACGGCCAGCAGACGCCGTGGCCTGGCAATCAGCAGGCGGGCGGCTGGCCGTATGCGCAAGGCGGCCAACAGTCCGGTCCGGGCGCATATCCGGGCGGGTACCCGGGCATGCAGGGCCAGCCGTATGGTCAACAGCCGAACGGTCAGCCTCACCAGCCGCATTATTACCACGGCATCGACCTGAACGATCCAAACCAGAACCCGCTCTACGGGCACTGGGATTCGTATGCGATCATCTCCTTTATCCTCGCCCTGTTCTTCCCTGTGCCGGTGCTCTCGGCACTGATGGGCGCGGTGGCAATGTGGCGCACGCGCACCTTCCATATGAAGGGCTTCGGTTTGGCCGTGGCCGCCGTGGTGATCAACGTGCTATACACCATCGCCGTCATCTGGATGGCCTTCAATGGCTATGACGCCATGAGCCTCTACCAGGAAGCCCTCCAGCAACTCACCGGCGGCACCGGCTCCTCCTCCGACTCCATCTCCGCATAAGTAGCGTTCACATACCAACACACCCACTGCATAAATATGCAATAGTCTGCATAATCGCGTATACTCATCCCAAGACACATCAGTGAAAAGAGATGAGTATGGCGAAATATACAGTGGCCGTGGCCGGTGCCACGGGCTATGCCGGCGGTGAAGCGCTGCGCATTCTGGCCGCGCACCCCGACTTCGACATCACCTGCGTGGCAGGCCATTCCTCAGTGGGGGAGTCGATGGCCAAGCACATGTCGCATATTCCCCAACTGGCCAATCTGGTCGTCGAAGATACCACGCCCGAAGTGCTGAACGGGCATGACGTTATCATCCTCGCACTGCCGCACGGTGCTTCGGGCAAGCTCGCCTCGCAGCTCGATCCGAATGCCGTGGTTGTGGATTTGGGCGCCGACCATCGCCTCGAAGAACAGGCCGCTTGGGATGAGTTCTACGGCGGCGATTTCTATGAGCATTGGACCTACGGCATGCCCGAGCTCATCACCGGCAAAGCCGCGGACGGCTCATACACCCGCCAGCGCGCGGCGCTTCCTGGCACCAAGCGCATCGCAGGCCCTGGCTGCAACGTCACCGCCACCACGCTGGCCCTCCAGCCCGGCATCGCCGAAGGACTGGTTGAATCGCAGGATATCGTGGCCGATCTGGTCGTCGGATACTCGGGTGCCGGCAAGAATCTCAAGCGCACCAACCTGCTTGCCGCCGAGGCCCTGCAATCCGCTCTGCCGTATTCGGTGGGCGGCAAGCACCGCCACATTCCCGAGATCCTGCAGAACTTCGCCCACGCGGCCGGCAAGCGCGCGGCCGAAGCCAGCGAATTCACGCTCGGCTTCACGCCGATTCTCGCCCCCATGTCCCGGGGCATCCTCGCCACCGTGTCCGCCCGCATGACGGACAAGGCCAAGGCACTGAGCGATGAGGAGATTCGCGCCGTATGGTCCAAGGCCTATGAAGGCCAGGACTTCATGGTGCTGCTGCCCGAGGGCACACTGCCCGCCACCGGCAACATCATCGGATCCAACGCAGCCCACCTGCAGGTCGTCGCCGACCGCAAGGCCGGCCGCATCTACGCTTTTGCCGCCATCGACAACCTCAACCGTGGCACCGCCGGACAAGCGGTCCAATCACTGAACATCGCACTCGGCCTGCCGGAAGACGCGGGCCTGACCAAGATCGGAGTAGCACCGTGAGCGTTACATTTGCACAAGGTTTCTCCGCCGCCGGCGTGGCGGCTGGTATTTCATCCGTCGAAGGCAAGAAGGACTTGGCCCTCGTGGTCAACAACGGCCCGCTCGACGCGGCTGCAGGCGTGTTCACCTCGAACCGTTTCTGCGCCGCCCCGGTGCAGTGGAGCCGTAAGGTCGTCGCCGACGGTCACGTCAAGGCCGTGATTCTGAACTCCGGCGGTGCCAACGCCTGCACCGGCGAGGCCGGTTACGCCCAGTCCGTCGCCACCGCGGAAACGGTCGCCGGTCTCATCGGCGCCGAACCGAATGATGTGGCTGTCTGCTCCACCGGTCTCATCGGTGAACTGCTGCCGTTGGACAACGTGCTGGCTGGTGCCAAGAGTGCCCATGAGGCTCTTGCCGCCACCGCCGAAGCCGGCGCCGACGCCTCCCACGCCATCATGACCACCGACACCAAGCCGAAGACGGTCGAACTGACCGGCTCCAACGGCTGGAAGATCGGCGGCATGGTCAAGGGCTCGGGCATGATTGCCCCGCAGCTGGCCACCATGCTGTGCGTCATCACCACCGATGCGGTCGTCTCCGCCGGCCAGATGCAGGCCGCACTCGCCGTGGCCGCCGAACATTCGTTCAACCGCATCGACGTGGACGGCTGCATGTCCACCAACGACACGGTCCTGCTGCTCGCCTCCGGTGCCTCCGACGTCGAACCGGACAAGGACGAATTCAACAAGCTGGTGCGTGAGGCCTGCGCATCCCTGTCCCGCCAGATCATCGGCGACGGCGAAGGTGCCTCCCACGACATCCGTATCACCGTCACCGGTGCCACCAGTGAAGACGCGGCACTTGCCTGTGGTCGTGCCGTCGCCGCCTCGAACCTGCTCAAGTGCGCCATCTCCGGCAACGATCCGAACTGGGGCCGCATCGTCAGCTCCCTGGGCACTGTGCCGCCTGAAGTCGCGCCTTACGATTCGAACAAGGTGACCGTGGACGTCAACGGCGTGCGCATCTGCGAGAACGGCGGCGCCGGCCGCGACCGCAGCGAGGTCGACATGACCCCGCGCGAAGTCCACATCGACATCGACCTGAACACCGGCTCGGACGCCGAGGCCACCGTCTGGACCGACGATCTCACCCACGAATACGTCCACATCAACGCCGACTACGAAAGCTGACAAACAGCCCAGTGGGCTGTTTGTAGCAGCCGGCAGCGATAGCGTCGCCGGCGTCGCAGAAAAGAGAAAAATTGTCTACAGAATTGAAGGGACCTGGGTTCCATTTCGACGTGCACACCGATTTGCGCGCCGATCAGAAGGCAGAAGTGCTTATTGAAGCGCTGCCATGGCTGGAGGAGTTCGCCGGCCAGCGTATCGTCGTCAAATACGGCGGCAACGCCATGGTCGATGACCATCTGAAGCAGTGCTTCGCCGAAGACATGGTCTTCCTGCGTCAGGTGGGCCTGCATCCGATCGTCGTGCACGGCGGCGGCCCGCAGATCTCCCACATGCTCAAGGCCCTCGGCATCAAATCCGAATTCAAAGGCGGCCTGAGGGTCACCACCCCCGAGGCCATGGACGTGGTGCGCATGGTCCTGACCGGCAAGGTGTCACGCGAACTGGTCGGCCTGATCAACGCGCACGGCCCGCTGGCCGTAGGCCTGTCCGGTGAAGACGGCGGCCTGTTCTCGGCCATGCAGCGCAGGCCCATCATCAATGGCAAGCCCACCGATATCGGCTTGGTCGGCGATGTGGTTTCCGTCGATGCCTCGGCAGTCGAGGATCTGGTGGCCGCCGGTCGTATCCCGGTCGTCTCTTCCGTGGCTCCGAACGAAGAAGATGCCACTGAAGTGCTCAACGTGAACGCCGATTCCGCCGCCGCCGCTTTGGCTGCCGCTGTGGGCGCACGCAAGCTTGTTATCTTGACCGATGTGGATGGTCTGTACGCCGATTGGCCGGACAAGAATTCTCTGATTGGCCGGATCGGTGTGGAAAACCTGCGCGATATGCTGCCGGACCTGGAATCCGGTATGCGACCCAAGATGGAGGCCTGTGTCAGGGCCATCGACGGTGGCGTGCCCCAAGCCCATATCATCGACGGGCGCAAGCCGCATTCGATTTTGAATGAGATATTCACCTCCGCAGGCATCGGTACCATGGTTATGCCCGATGAAGGACTGGAAATGAGGAGCTCTTATGGCTACTGAGCATGAGGAAAAACTAGGTACGGAGGACAGCAAGTGGCTGGGAGAGTACTCTCAGGTCCACATGAATGTGTTCGGTACGCCGTTGCGCGTCATGGATCACGGCCAAGGTGCCCACATCTGGGATGTTGACGGTAACGAATACCTCGATTTCCTGGCAGGCATCGCCGTCAATTCCCTCGGATACGCCCACCCCAAGTGGGTCAAAGCGGTTGCCGATCAGGCTGCCAAGGTGGCTCATATCAGCAACTATTTCGCGTCCGAGCCGCAAATTGAGCTGGCATCCAAACTGGTCAAGCTGGCTGGTGCACCTGAAGGCTCCAAAGTCTACTTCGGCAACTCCGGTGCTGAAGGCAATGAAGCTGCCCTCAAGCTTGCCAAGCTGTATGGCCGCACCTTGCCTGGTGCCCTGCCTTCCATCGGCGGCAAGCCCGCACGCATTCTCGCAATGACTCACGGCTTCCATGGCCGTACGATGGGTGCGCTGTCCGCCACATGGAAACCCGGTATCCGCAAGCCGTATGAGCCGCTGGTACCGAACATTGAATTCGTACGCGCCGGCGACAAGGTCGCCCTGCACGACGCTTTTGCACAGACCGGTCTCGGCCGCTATGGCAAGGGTCCGGTGGCTGCTGTGATTCTGGAACTTATCCAGGGCGAAGCCGGCGTGCAGCCGTTGGGCGCCGATTACGTCAAGTTCGTGCGCGAACTGTGCGATATCAACCACGCGCTGCTCATCATCGATGAAGTACAGACCGGTATCGGACGTACCGGCAAGTGGTTCGCATTCCAGCGTGACGATCTGTCCGGCGGCGTGACGCCGGATATGGTGACTTTCGCCAAGGGCGTGGCAGGCGGATTCCCGATGGGCGGCATGATCGCTTTCGGCGAGAAACTTGCGGCTCTGTTCACTCCTGGTTCCCACGGCTCCACCTTTGCCGGCAATCCGCTGGGTGCGGCTGCGGGACTCGCCACTCTTGGCGTGATTGAAGACGAGAATCTGGTGGCCAACGCCGAAGCTCGCGGCGAACAGCTGCGCGATGGCATTATGGCCACCGGTAATCCGCTGTTCGTTTCCGTACGCGGTCGTGGTTTGCTGGACGCCGTCGAGCTCAAGCATCCCTGCTCCCACGCGGTGATGAACTACTGTCTCGAACACGGGCTCATCGTCAACGCGGTGGCTCCCAATGCGCTGCGTTTCGCACCGCCGCTGATTGTAACCGCACAAGACGTGGATCAGGCACTTGCCATCCTCAAGGATGTGCCTACGGACCTGCCCAACGACTGATTTCTCGCCGTCACTGCCGACCCACCGATCCAAGGAGATCATCATGACCCCAGAACTTCGCCACATGCTGCGTGACGACGACCTCAACCATGAGGAGCAGAAGCAGGTGCTCGAACTTGCCATCAAGTTCCACCACGACCGTTTCTACAAGCAGCCGTTCGCCGGTCCGCAGGCCGTCGCCGTACTGTTCGACAAGCCCTCCACCCGCACCCGTTCCAGCTTCTCCATCGGCGTTGCCGAGCTTGGCGGTTACCCGCTGGTCATCGACAAGTCCGGCTCCCAGCTGGGCCGTGGCGAGCCCGTGGCCGATACCGCTCGTGTGCTCGACCGCATGGCTTACGGCGTGGTGTGGCGCACCTTCGGTCAGGACCGCGTCGAAGAAATGGCCAAGTACTCCACCCATCCGGTGGTCAACGCCCTGACCGATGACTTCCATCCCTGCCAGATTCTCGCCGACTTCCAGACCATCGCCGAGCACCGAGGCGGCGTCGACAACCTGAAGAACCAGACCATCGTCTACCTCGGTGACGCGGCCAACAACATGGCCAACTCCTACCTGCTCGGCGGTGCCGTGGCCGGCATGGACGTGCGCGTGGCCGGCCCCTACGGCTACCTGCCCCGCCCGGACATCGTGGCCGACGCCAAGCGCATCGCGGCCGAGACCGGCGGCTCCATCCTGGTCACCACCGATGCCAAGGAAGCGGTGCAGGACGCCGACTGCGTGTTCACCGACACCTGGGTCTCCATGGGCGAGGAAGCCGAATACGCCATCCGCTCCAAACCGTTCTGGGATTACCAGGTCAACACCGAACTTATGGCATTGGCCAAGCCGGATGCGCTCTTCCAGCACTGCCTGCCCGCCTACCGCGGCAAGGAAGTCACCGCTGAAGTGATCGACGGCCCGCAGTCCGTGGTGTGGGACGAGGCCGAGAACCGTCTGCACGCACAGAAAGCGTTGCTGACTTGGTTGACCGGCAAGGCCCGTGGAGATGAAAGCCTGCTCGCATGAGTGAAACCGGTCCGTCCCTGCAGCGCCCTGCCACCAGGGCGGCGCGGCTGAGTGCCATAGAACAGGCGCTCGCCACGCATATCATCACCTCGCAATCACAGCTGTCCAAAATCCTTATCGACGAGGGCATTGCGGTGACTCAGGCGACCCTGAGCCGCGATCTTGACGAGATGCATGCGGTGAAGACCCGGCTGAAGGACGGCACGGTGGCCTACACGGTGGGTCGCAGCGTCGTTGCTTCAGAAGGTGAGGATGTAGGGGAGCGCGGTGAGGCACAGATGTCCCGCGTGCTGAACGGACTGGTCACCTCGGTGGCCGCCGCCGGAAATCTGGTTGTGGTGCACACGCCTTCCGGTGCCGCACAATACGTGGCCTCGGTGATTGACAGGCAGCCGATCGAAGGCGTGCTGGGCACCATCGCCGGAGACGACACCGTCATGGTGATTTGCACCAATGACGACACCGCCGTCTCCCGCTCCGACTGGCTACTAAGCCTCGCCTCCAAATAACCAACACGCCGTGCATAAATATACAGTCTTCTGTATATACTTGCATCAGTTTGTTTTTTCAGACCTTGAACGAAAGGGAAGCAATGGCAGATAACAAGCGCATTGTTCTGGCCTACTCCGGCGGTCTTGACACCTCCGTCGCCATCTCGTACCTGAAGGAGCGCACCGGCAAGGACGTCGTGGCCGTGTCCCTCGACGTCGGCCAGGGCGGCGAAAGCCTCGAGACCATCAAGCAGCGCGCCCTTGCCTGCGGAGCCGTCGAATCCTACGTGGTCGACGCCCGTGACGAGTTCGCCAACGAATATTGCATGAAGGCCCTCAAGGCCAACGCCATGTACGAAGGCGTCTACCCGCTGGTCTCCGCCATCTCCCGTCCGCTGATCTCCAAGCACCTCGTGCGCGCCGCCCACCAGTTCGGCGCCGACACCATCTCCCACGGTTGCACCGGCAAGGGCAACGACCAGGTTCGTTTCGAGGTCTCCATTGCCTCCATTGACCCGACGCTGAAGGCCATCAGCCCGATTCGTGACCTGTCCCTGACCCGCGATGTCGAGATCGCGTTCGCCAAGGAGCACAAGTTGCCGATCACCCAGACCGAGAAGTCCCCGTACTCCATCGACCAGAACGTATGGGGCCGCGCTATTGAGACCGGCTTCCTTGAGGATCCGTGGAACGGCCCGACCAAGGACTGCTACTCCTACACCGACGACCCGGCCTTCCCGCCGGTCGAAGATGAAGTCGTCATCGAGTTCAAGGAAGGTGTGCCGGTCAAGATCGACGGACGTGACGTCACCCCGCTGCAGGCCATCGAAGAGATGAACCGCCGCGCCGGAGCCCAGGGCATCGGCCGCATCGACCTCATCGAGGACCGCCTGGTCGGCATCAAGTCCCGCGAGCTGTACGAGGCTCCGGGTGCCGTGGCTCTGATCACCGCTCACCAGGAACTCGAAAACTGCTGCCTCGAACGCGAACAGCACCGCATCAAGCGCGACATCGACAAGCGCTGGGGCGAGCTGGTTTACGATGCGCAGTGGTTCTCCCCGGCAACCCAGTCGCTCAACGCCTTCATCGAAGACACCCAGAAATACGTGTCCGGTGAGATTCGCATGGTCCTGCACGGTGGCCGCGCCGTGGTGACCGGCCGTCGTTCCGACTCCTCGCTGTACGACTACAAGCTCGCCACCTACGATTCCGGCGATACCTTCGACCAGAGGTCCTCCAACGGCTTCATCGACATCTATGGCCTGCCGTCCCGCGTGGCCGCAGCCCGCGACGTCAAGTTCGGCAACGGCATCGAGGTCCCGAAGAACACCGTCGAGTAATTCTTACTCAGTCGCCCCCGCTGCGAGGCTGTCGGCATAGCTGACTGGGAGTGGTCTTTGAAAGGACTGTCCTCAGTCACACTCCATGTGACAGCCCTCGCCAGCGGGGGCAACTGTATGTTTGAACACATTGCTACGCTTAAACACAGCTATTTTCACTTTTCAAGGAGCCTTCATGACTGAGAACAACGAACATCTGGCCCTGTGGGGTGGTCGCTTTACGTCCGGTCCGTCGCCGGAACTGGCCCGACTGTCCAAGTCCACGCAGTTCGACTGGCGCTTGGCCGACGACGATATCGCCGGTTCCCGCGCCCACGCCCGTGCTCTCGGCCGTGCGGGACTTTTGACCGCCGACGAGCTGCAGCGCATGGAGGATGCGCTCGACACGCTCCAGCGTCATGTGGATGACGGCTCCTTCGCCCCCATCGAAGACGATGAGGACGAGGCCACCGCCCTCGAACGCGGACTGATTGACATTGCCGGCGACGAACTCGGCGGCAAACTGCGTGCCGGACGCTCCCGCAACGACCAGATCGCCTGCCTGATTCGTATGTGGCTGCGCCGCCACTCCCGTGCGATTGCCGGACTCCTGCTTGACCTCGTCAACGCCCTGATCGAGCAGAGCGAAAAGGCCGGCCGCACCGTGATGCCGGGCCGCACCCACATGCAGCACGCCCAGCCCGTGCTGCTCGCGCACCAGCTCATGGCCCACGCTTGGCCGCTGATTCGCGACGTGCAGCGACTGATCGACTGGGACAAGCGCATCAACGCCTCTCCGTACGGCTCCGGCGCACTGGCCGGCAACACGCTCGGCCTCGACCCGGAGGCCGTGGCGCGTGAGCTCGGCTTCTCCCGCGTGACCGACAACTCCATCGACGGCACCGCCGCACGTGATCTCGTGGCCGAATTCGCGTTCGTGGCCGCCATGACCGGCGTGGACATCTCCCGCCTGTCCGAGGAGATCATCATCTGGAACACCCAGGAGTTCGCCTTCGTCAAGCTCGACGACGGCTATTCCACCGGCTCCTCCATCATGCCGCAGAAGAAGAACCCGGATATCGCCGAGCTCGCCCGCGGCAAGTCCGGCCGACTCATCGGCGATCTGACCGGTCTGCTGGCCACCCTGAAGGGCCTGCCCACCGCCTACGCTCGCGACCTGCAGGAGGACAAGGAGGCCGTGTTCGACCAGGTCGATACGCTCGAAGTGCTGCTGCCCGCCTTCACCGGCATGGTCAAGACCATGCACTTCGACAGCGAGCGGCTTGAAGAGGAAGCCCCGACCGGCTTCGCGCTGGCCACCGACATCGCCGAATGGCTTGTCAAGAACGGTGTGCCGTTCCGCCATGCGCACGAGCTCTCTGGTGCCTGCGTCAAGCTCGCCGAAGGCCGCGGCCAGGAACTGTGGGATCTGACCGACAATGACTTCATCGAGACCTTCGCCGCGTTCCTGCCGGCCGACAAGGCTCCGGGAGTACGCGAAGTGCTCTCCAGCCACGGTTCGGTCGACTCCCGCAACGGCAAGGGCGGCACCGCTTACGGTCGCGTGCGCGAGCAGATCGTCGACGCCAAGGCCGAGGTCGAAGAACTCAAGCTCTTCCCCGCATCCACGTCGGATGGCTCCGCCTACAAAGCCCCCGGCACGTTCTAGTCCCAATAGAGCTCCCTCGTCAGAGGGAGCTCTATTTTGCTGTTGTCACTGCAACGGCATACACTGAGAAATCGTAACGAACGGGAGCCGTGAGGCTGAGAGGAAGTCGCCAGACTTCGACCGGGGAACTTGACGCGGGTCATGCCGCCGTAAGGAATCGTTGTTGCAGATTTGCCGGGTTCTCCGATACAGCTTTCATTCCGTTTGCATAATTCAGCCGTGAGACGGTCGTGATGGAGCCAATACATCACAGCGGTCGAACGGTCGCATGATTGGGTTCATGAATGGGCGCACCACTTAAGGTACGGTTCGTTTCGTGCACCCTTTTTTACTATCTGAAAGGATATTATGCAGGTCAACGGAGAGCAGGTCACGCTCGAGACGCCGGTCAGCGTCGCCGATTATCTCGAAGCGCACGGATTCCGCGCCGAGCGTGTGGCCATCGAACTCAATGGTGAGATTATCCCGCGCGATAAGCGTGCCGACGCCATGCTCGACGACCAGTGCGTCATGGAAATTGTGCAGTTTGTACAGGGTGGATGAAAGGAAAAGCTATGAGCAATATTAATCCGGTTACTGAAGCATCTGTTGAGGCGACTCCGCTGCCGCCGCAGCCCGCCGTCACCAATCCGGTCGGCACCGCCGCGCCGATTCTGCCAGTGGAAGACAAGCCGCTGACCCTGGGCGGTCACGAGTTCCAGTCGCGATTCATTCTGGGCTCCGGCCGCTACGACCTGAACCTCATCAAGGCCACGGTCGAACATGCAGGCACGCAAATCGTCACCATGGCACTGCGCCGCGCGCAGACCACCGAGAACAGCGTGCTCGACTACATTCCCGAAGGCATCACGTTGCTGCCCAACACCTCCGGTGCGCGCAACGCCGAGGAAGCCGTGCGTATCGCCCGACTGGCACGCGAAGTGTGCCACACCGACTTCGTCAAGGTCGAAATCGAACACGAGACCAAGTACCTCCTGCCGGACAACGCCGAAACCATCCGAGCCACCGAAATGCTGGCCAAGGAAGGCTTCGTGGTCATGCCCTACATGTTCCCGGACCCGATTGCCGCACGCCAGCTGGAGGAGGCCGGTGCCGCCGCCGTTATGCCGCTCGGTTCGCTGATCGGCTCCAACATGGGCCTGCGCATGCGTGACTTCATCGAGATCATCATCGCCAATGCGCATGTGCCGGTCATCATCGATGCCGGCATCGGACGCCCGAGTCAGGCATGCGACGCCATGGAGATGGGTGCGGATGCGGTGATGGCGTACACGGCCGTTGCCTCTGCTGGCAATATCCCGCTGATGGCTGAGGCGTTCAAGCACGCCATCGATGCTGGTCGTGCGGCGTATCTGTCCGGTCTGGGCAAGGTGACCGAGGGACAGGCCGTGCCGTCCAGTCCGACTACGGGATATTTGCACTGACACTTTTATTAGCTCCCCTCTCTGAGGGGAGCTGGCCGCGTAGCGGACTGAGGGGAGCTGGAAACATGGAGAAAACATGGCATTGACTGATGAACAGGTGGAGCGGTACGCGCGCCATCTGATTTTGAAGGGGCTGGGCGTCAAAGGGCAGAAGCGGTTGTTGGCCTCCAGCGTGCTCATCATTGGAGCGGGCGGGCTTGGCTCTCCGGCCGCCCTGTATCTGGCGGCGGCCGGCGTCGGCCATATCGGACTGGTAGACGGCGATGTGGTGGATATGAGCAATCTGCAACGTCAGATCATCCATACCACCGCACGTGTCGGAGCGCCCAAAGTGGAATCCGCGGCCACGGCCATCCGCGCGCTCAACCCGGATGTGACGGTTGATACCTACTACGAGCTCGTCGACGCGAGCAACATCGCCGGCCTCATCGAACCGTACGATCTGGTGATCGATGCCACCGACAACTTCGCCGCAAAATTCCTCATCAATGACGCATGTGTGCTGGTCAACAAGCCGTATATCCATGCGGGCGTGGTCGGATTCGCCGGTCAGGTGATGACCGTCATTCCCGGCGAAGGCCCCTGCTACCGCTGCATCTTCCGCGACATGCCCGCCGCCGGTGAGATTCCGACCTGCAAGGAAGCCGGCGTGCTGGGCGCGGTGGTCGGTGTGATCGGCAGTCTGGAGGCGACTGAGGCCGTCAAGCTGATTGCCGGCGTGGGGGAGCCGCTCGTGGCTCGTATGCTCACTGTGGATGCCCTGACCATGAACATCCGCCGTGTGCCGTTGCCGAACCATGTGCCCGACTGCCCGGTGTGCGGTGAGCAGCCGACCATTACTGCTATTGATCCGGCCAACTATATTCAGCCGGCCTGCGCGATTTAGAGCTATGTGGCACCCCTCCTTGAGGGGAGCCAAGATCGGAACGAGAGGGGAAGAACATGCCTATTGCTTTGCGTAATGCGGTCGATGACGATGAGAGCAGTGAAGCATCGTACCGCCGCATCACGCCGGCGGAATTTGCCAAGCTCGACCCGAATACGGTCACGCTGCTCGACTTGAGGGAACCAGCCGACTTCGCCGCCCACCCGGTCGAAGGTGCCATCAATGCACCACTCGACCCTCTGGCCCATGTGCTCAAAACCGTGCCCACAGATCGAACTGTCGTAGTCTATTGTGCTCAAGGATGGTGGAGCGAGGAAGTAGCTGAAATCCTTGCCGATCGCGGTTACGATGTAGCAAGCCTCGATGGCGGTTTTCAGGGTTATCTCGACTATCTTGAAACCCACCACGATTAACGGTTCCCGTTGTCGTTCTTTTGGATGAGTGTGCACGGACATACGTGTGCCCTACAATCGGTCACGGTATTACTCGATGGATTCTTGAATATCGTCGGGTAATCGTAATTCACAACAAGGGATTGCACTGAACCAACCCGAACGGAGGGTCGAAACCGTGGGACATCTGCTCACCCGAACGCAGATTCAACGCCTGGTCGCCAAGCACGGCCGTGAGGTCATCGAGCATCGCCACATGCAGATCGAACGCTGCTGCTACCAGCACGGCAACGTCACCACGTTCGAACATTCCGTGCGTGTCGCCTGCCTGGCTGTGTGGATGGCCGACCGCGCGCACCTGTGGTACCGCGTCGACCTCAAATCCCTGATTCGCGCGGCCCTCCTGCACGATTACTTCCTGTACGACTGGCACGACTGGGATAACGGCGAACACCAGTGGCATGGCTTCACCCATGGCCACGCCGCCCTGGTCAATGCCCTGAAGGACTTCAAGCTCAACGATATCGAACGCAACAGCATCGAGAACCACATGTTCCCGATGACCCCGGTGCCGCCGCGCTATATCGAAGGCTATCTGGTCACCTTGGCGGACAAATGCTCCGCCACCGCCGAGACCTTCTCGTTCGACCGGTTCAACAAGCGCGCGTTGCCCGCCGCGAAGCCTTGCGCCGAGATCGAAGCCCGTCGATGATCACCACACTCGAACATTATTTCCTCTGGTTTCTGTTCTACAGTTTCGTCGGCTGGACGTACGAGTCCATTCTCGTCTCCTGCCAACAGCACCGCTTGGTCAACCGAGGGTTCCTCAACGGCCCGCTGTGCCCGATCTACGGCACCGGCGCGATACTCGGCGTCGCCATTCTCGGCAACGTACATAACCCGATCATCATCTTCCTGATTTCGATGGTGGGCGCCACGATACTCGAATACACAACCTCATGGGTCATGGAGCAGCTGTTCCACGCCCGCTGGTGGGATTACTCGAACTTCCGCTTCAACCTCCAAGGCCGCGTCTGCTTGCTGGGCGCGTTGATTTTCGGCCTCGGCGGCGTGGGCGTGGTACTTGGTTCGCAGCCATATGTCGAGCGGGTCACGGATATGATTCCGCTGCCGATGCTGCATACGCTGGTCACGGTACTGGCTCTGATCACCATCATCGACTTGGCGGTCACGGTTACGGGCATGCTCGAATTCGAGCAGGTGCTCGATTCCGTCGCTCAGGTGGTGCAGGATGTGGCGGCACGCGCCGGTGGCACGTGGCAGCGGGGCTCCAGTGCGGTATCCGACAGGATGCGTGAGTTTTCGCAGGATACGGTTGAGCGTCTGCGCTGGGCCGTCAATGGCGTCATCAACGCACAGCAGAAGCGTATGCTCAAGTCCTTCCCGAAGTTCCAGGTGCCGGATCGTCAGGACATCATCGACTCTTTGCGCGAACTTATGGGCCCGCGCCGCTAGAATAAGGCGTTTTACTGAATCGCGCGGCTCGGCTGGTGTTCGGCACTGTCGCCATGTTCTGCGAAACTTGACTGTGCCCAATTGGGCAGTCTCATTCACAATTCGATAGGGAGAAGCGACAAGCTATGGCTCACGTCACCGACTTCAAGGAAGCGGGTTTCAACACCCTGCTTGAGGAACTGGAATGGCGCGGGTTGATTTCCCAGTCCACGGACCGGGATCGACTCGCAGAAGCATTGAACGGCGAGCCCATCACCTATTATTGCGGCTTCGACCCCACCGCTGCATCGTTGCATATCGGCAACCTCGTGCAGCTCATCAACATGCGTCACCTGCAGCTTGCGGGCCATCATCCAATCGCCCTGGTCGGCGGCGCCACCGGACTTATCGGCGACCCGCGCCAGTCCGGCGAACGCACGCTCAACCCGAAGGACGTGGTGGCCGGCTGGGCCGATCGTCTGAAGAACCAGATCGGCGGCATTCTGGACACCGAAGGCGCGAACGCCGTACGTTTCGTGTCCAATTACGATTGGACCGCCTCGATGACCGTCATCGACTTCCTGCGTGACGTCGGCAAGAATTTCCGTCTGGGCACCATGCTCGCCAAGGACACGGTCGCCCGCCGCCTGAACTCTGAGGAAGGCATCTCCTTCACCGAGTTCAGCTACCAGGTGCTGCAGGGCAACGACTTCCTCCACCTGTTTGACGAATACCATTGCACGCTGGAACTCGGCGGCTCCGACCAGTGGGGCAACCTCACCTCCGGCCTGGACCTGATCCACAAGGTGCGCGGTGTGGACGTCAATGTGTTCACCAGCCCGATCATCACCGATGCTTCCGGCAAGAAGTTCGGCAAGTCCGAGGGCAACGCCGTCTGGCTCGACGCCACGATGCTCAGCCCGTACAAGTTCTACCAGTTCTGGATCAACCGCCCGGACGTGGAGATGGAAAGCCTGCTGAAGGCGTTCACCTTCCTGCCCAAGGCCGAAATCGAACGACTGGTCGAGGAATCCAAGACCAACCCCGGCAAGCGCGAGGCCCAGAAGACCCTCGCCTGGGAGGTCACCAGCTTCGTGCATGGCGAGGCCGCTACCCAGGCCGCCATCGATGCTTCCGGTGCGCTGTTCGGCCGCGGTGGCAACCTCGAAGACATCGACGAGGAAACGCTGGAATCCGTGCTCGACGGCTTCAAGGTGGTCGACGAGAACGGCGAGCACGTCTTCCCCGTCTCCAAGCCCGGCGATCGCGTAATCGACGCCGCCCAGGCTGCCGGACTGTTCAAGTCCGCTTCCGAGGCACGCCGCGCCATCAAGTCCGGTGGCGTGTATCTCAACAACAACCGTATCGAGGATGAGGAGCAGGTGCTGGCCGAAGCCGACTTCCTGGCAGGCCGCTTCGCGCTCATCCGTCGTGGCAAGAAGGCGCTCGGCGCCGTGGAAAACCGTTAATCAACAACGAATTAAGGAAAACAAGTAATGGCAGAAGGTAACGAGCGTTCCGGCAAGTCCTACGGCGGCGGCCATAAGGGGTATGGCGATCGCCGACCGGGCAACCGCGGTGGCAAGGGTTTCAAGCCGCGCGGCAAGGGCGGTTTCAAGCCGCGTCATGACGGTGAAGGTTTCAAGCCGCGCCGCCGTGAGGATGGCGAGGGCTACGCGCCGCGCCGCGACGGCGATGGCGAAGGCGGCTACCGCAAGTCGTACGGCAAGTCCGGCGGCTTCCACAAGGGCGGTTACCGCGGCAATGGTCCGCGCCGTGACGGCGAAGGCTTCAAGCCGCGCCGCGAAGGCGGCTACCGTTCCCACGAAGGCGAGAACGGCGAGAATCCGCGCTACCAGCACCGTGATAACGATCGTCGTGATTTCCGCCGCGATGACCGCCGTGATTTCCACCGCGATGGTGGGCGTCGCAACTTCCGCCGCGACGACGACCGCCGAGATTTCCGTAGGGACGACCGTCGCGATGGGGACCGTCGTGATTTCCGCCGTGACAATGACCGTCGTGACTTCCGTCGCGATGACCGCCGGGATAACGATCGCCGTGATTTCCACCGCGATGGTGAGCGTCGCAACTTCCGTCGCGACGACGATCGCCGTGATGGCGACCGCCGCAACTTCCGCAGGGACGACCGCCGCGATGATCGTCGTGACTTCCGCCGTGACGATCGCCGCGACAACAACCGTCGTGACGGCGAATTCCGCGAGTTTTCGCAGGAAGAGAAGCGCCAGTACCGTGAGGAGAAGCGCTCTGAATACATGAGGCGTCCGCGCCGTAACTCCGACGGCACGATGAGCTTCCCCTCGCAGAACCCGTACACCGACCGTCGTCCCGACGAGCCCAAGATGCCCAAGGGCATGGAATGGTCGATGCTGTCCAAGGATGAGCGCGAACGTCTGCGCGGCCTGTCCAAGGAGCACGCGGAGAACATTGGTCTGCACATCCTCGCCGCTTTCGCGCTGGAGGAGAGCGACCCCGAACTTGCCTTGGAGCACGCCAAGTGGGTGGCCCGTCAGGCCTCCCGCATCGACTTTGCCCGCGAGACGCTCGCGTTCGTGGCCTACCGTCAGGGCGACTACAAGCTGGCCCTGCGTGAGTTCCGCACCGCCTACCGTATGAACGGCTTCCTCGACTACCTGCCGTTCATCGCTGACTGCGAGCGTGGCGTCGGAGAGCCGAAGAAGGCCGTGGAACTGGCGCTGTCCGATGAGGGCAAGCAGCTGCATGGCGCTCCCAAGGTCGAGATGTTCCTGGTGTACGCCGGTGCCCTTGGCGATTTGGAGATGTGGGACAAGGCCATTGAAGTGGTCCACACCGTCGGCCGCTCTCAGGGTCTGCCGGGTGAGTACCGCATGCGTGCCGTGCAGGCCGAGCAGTACTTCCTTGAAGAGGCCGGCCGCAGCAAGGAAGCCGAGCAGCTCAACGACCTGCTGGACCGTCTTGAGGATCAGTATGCCGACGAGGAGATTGACGAAAACAGCGACGACGTGGTGATCGACCACGATCTCGAAGACATCACCGACGACTCCGACGTGCTCGAAAAGCTTGGCATCGATCCGGACGAGGCGCAGTACGCCCCGGATCCGGAGCAGGAATACGGCGATGAGAACGACGAGGCTGAAGACGGCGATGCCGAGTCTGATGAGGCCGATGTCGAAAATGCTGAGTCCGAGGATGCATCGGAAGAATCTGAGGAATCTGAAGCCGAGGAGTCTTCCGAGTCCGCTGACGATGCCGTTGAACCGGCTGAGTCCGACGAGACCGAGACCGAAACCGAGGAGTGAGCGGCGTAATGACCCGTTTCCTCAAAGGCACCGATCGCCCGCTCGCCGAGGCTTATCAGCTTGCGCTGCTGGACCTCGACGGCGTGGTGTATCGCGGCAAGAATCCGGTCGAATACGCGGCCGATTCCATTCGTGCGGCCGAAGCCGCCGGCATGACCATCGAATACACCACGAACAACTCCTCGCGCTTCCAGCACGTGGTGGCCGACCAGCTCAAGGGCTTCGGCTTGGACGTGGAGCCGTGGCAGGTCATCACCTCTTCGGTGGTGGCCGCCCGTGTGGTGGCCAAGGCGTTGCCCGACGGCGCGCGCGTACAGGTATTGGGCGCCGAGCATTTGCGCGATGAGGTCACCCGCAACGGCCTGACCATCGTGGACGGTCCTCAGGACCGCCCACAGGCCGTCATTCAGGGCTGGTATCCGGATATGACCTGGCAGATGATGGCCGACGCCGCGTTCGCGGTCGAGGCCGGAGCCACGTATTTCGTGACCAACCGCGACCTGACGATTCCTCGTGAACTGGGCATCGCCCCCGGTTGCGGATCGATGATTCGCGCCGTGATCACGGCCACTGGCGTCGAACCGGTCGCCTCCGCTGGCAAGCCGGAAGCGTACATGTACGATGAGGCCCGCGAACTGAACGCCGCCGAAGGCCACGATCTGGTGCCCAAGGAGGCGTCCATCGCCATTGGCGACCGCCTCGACACCGATATCGAGGCCGGTAACCGCGGTGACTACGATTCGCTGGCGGTGCTGACCGGTGTCACCAACCCGACCGAACTGATGCTGGCTCCGGCACACCTGAGGCCCACATTCATCGCCCTTGATCTGCGTGAACTCGGCGAAGCCCAACCGGAGCCGGTCCGCGACGAGAGTGGTACTTGGGAATGCCGCAAGGCTAGCGCTTGGTTTGAAAACGGCCAGGTACACGTCAGCGACCCCACCAGTATGGACGGCCTGCGCGCCGCCGTATGCGCCGCGTGGGAAGCCGCCGACCAAGGCGCACAGCTCAGCGAGGCCACGGTACCTGTGTTCGCCGTCGAGGCATAGTCCTATGCCTACGGATAGCGAACACGCGCCGGTCACCGAGCGATACCCCGAACTTGCGGATATCGATGAACAAGACAACGACCGCAAGCTTGAGACCTATCGCAACGTGCTGGAATCGTTACAACACGAGCTTGATAACAGCCGCAGCTAGCAGAGGTGATTCATTCTCCCGCCAGCGGAAGATGACGTGAAGTGCTGGATGGTGGCTCCATGCCGAGTCACCCCGTTGGTAGATGGTGGGTCGGAAGGAAGGTATATGACCAAGCAACATATCGATTCCGCGACCCTACTTGACCGACTCGACATGATGCTCGTGGCTTCGGGACTGGTCGAATCGCGGGCCAAAGCGCAGCGACTCATCAAAGCCGGGCATGTGCGCGTGGACGGCGAGACCATCACCAAGCCATCGTTCATGGTCAAAGCCGGGCACAGCGAACTCGCCGTGGATAAGGGCGACGACTACGTCTCCCGAGGCGCTTACAAACTCTTGGGCGCGTTCGAAACCTTTGCCGGCAATGGCCTTACCGGGCCGGAAGGCTTGGAATGTCTGGACATCGGTGCCTCCACCGGTGGCTTCACCGACGTACTGTTGCGTGGGGGAGCGGCCAAAGTCGTGGCGCTCGACGTCGGCCACGGCCAGCTCGACCCGCGCATCGCCAATGACGAGCACGTCATCGAAATGAGCGGCGTCAACATTCGCGAAGTTGGGGCCGACGACCTGCCTTACCGGCCGGCGATGATCGTCTCCGATGTCTCCTTTATTTCCCTGACCTATGTGATTCCGGTAATCGCGCGCATCGCGGCTCCCGGTGCGCAGATTGTGTTACTGGTCAAACCGCAGTTCGAGGTCGGCCGGGCAGGACTCGGCAAAAACGGCATCGTTGAAGATCCGGCATTGCGGGAGCGGGCATTACACGACGTGGTCGCCTGTGCTGAACAGCACGGACTTGACGTGGTGGCCACTGCCGATAGTCCCATCATCGGCACCCACGGTAATGAGGAATACCTGCTTTACGCTGTCTTGAGATGAATGCGTTGGCAGTCTCCGTTCACCAGCAGCACGCTGGAGGTACGGTCGATGCCTATTGCGGTGGCGCACGTGGCGCTTTCCACCGCACTGCCGTTGCGTAGCATGGCGGAGTCCGCCGTCAAAGTCTGGCATTGCAGATGGTTGGCTTCAACCGTGACGGCTGTGATATGGCGAACCGTGCTGCCATCCTCATACCCATCCATATCAAAACGAGAAAACATCGTACTGCGCAGTGGATGAACTTCCAGCGCCCTGCTGTTGATGTCATGACCTTTCAGCACACCGTTCAAGTGAACTGTCTGACCGCTAATATGACGGGGGTCTTGCAGGGAGCCATTGACGGACAGATTTCCGGAACAGACGATATCGCCGTTGCATCGTAGTTTGCCGGTAAAGGTTACTTCATCGCAGATAATGTCGCCGCCGACTTCGATGTCGCCGCTGCCACTGATGCCGGATACGCGAATATCACCATCACACCGCACAATGCCACTCTTGATGACCAGGTTGTCCCCTTCTATAACTGAGGCCTCGAGGGTGCTGGTCACAATCATGGTGTGAAAATGCGCGCCATCGGCAAGACGGGAACGTTGGTCTACTCCTATGGTGCCGTAGACTCCTTTGCCTATCAACGTGCAATTCTGCGTATGCTTGCCCATGATGATAAAACTCCCTCAATATGGACGTACAGCTTTATGGCTTATTGCCACAATAATGAGCGCATCCATGTTGAGGGGGTTATATCGGTCACGATGTGAGCAGATGGGGGGTGATTGCACGGCTGTATGCCATTGCATGCCGAAGCCTTACGATAATCGACTCTGTGGAACGTTGCCGGCGACGCGCCACGAAGCAGCACTTTTCGAACACCTGTACGACTGATGACGGTGTCTGCGGCTAGAATAATGAGCAGTGCGACCGAATCGACAGGAGGATGCCATGGCCAAGCGCAACGCGGTGGTGGTGACGCATACCAGGCTCAGGCAGACCGGAACCGTAGTGGCCGAGGCGGTGAGCCAGCTGCGAGTGGCCGGTTTCGAAGTCACCATCATCGACAACACCGAGGCCCCTGATTTCGGCGTGCAGCCGCCGTGCGTGTCGGACGACACCGAAATCGTCGTGGTTCTGGGCGGCGACGGCACGATACTGCGCGCCGCCGAACTCGTCCACTGCACCCAGGTGCCGATTCTCGGCGTGAACATGGGGCATGTCGGCTTCCTGGCCGAATTCGAAAGCTTCCAGATCGACGAGGCGATCCGCCGGGTCGCCACCCACGACTATTCGATCGACGAACGCATGATCGCCCATGTGGACGTCTGGCTGCCTGGCGCCACCAAGCCCATTGAGGATTGGGCGCTGAACGACATCACGCTGGAACGCGCCGACCGGGGCAAGATGGTCGAACTGTCCATCCGCGTGGACGATGTGGAGATGAACTCGTTCGGCGCGGACGGCGTCATCGTCTCCACGCCCACCGGTTCCACCGCCTACGCCTTCTCCGCGGGCGGTCCGGTCATGTGGCCGAACGTCAAGGCCCTGCAGTTGATTCCGTTGGCCGCGCACGCCCTGTTCGCCAGGCCGCTGATCATCGGCTCCGGTTCGACCTTTACCATCGATATTCTGGACGATTCCATGTCCGAAGGCTGGATTTGCTGCGATGGACGCCGTCAGCGCGCCCTGCCGCAGGGTACGCGCGTCATGGTGCGCGAATCGCGCGATACCTTGCGCCTCGCTCGACTCTCCGGCATGCCGTTCACCAACCGTCTGGTCTCCAAGTTCGATCTGCCCGTGGTCGGTTGGCGCGAGCACGCGCGCAACGAGGCCTCGAGCCAGCCGCTGCATCACGGGCACACGTTCCCGGCGGCCGCGTATGAGGCTGGCGTTGCCGGTGCCGGTGACGCTGGCGTCGCTGGTACCGAGCCCGACAAGCCGGGCGAACGTGACGGCAAGGCAGGAGCCTGATGCTCGAAGAACTCGATATCCGCAATCTGGGACCGATTCGAGAAGCCACCATTGCGCCGGCCGCAGGCATGACCGCCATCACCGGTGAGACCGGCGCCGGCAAATCCATGCTGCTCTCCGCGATCCGACTGGTCTCCGGTGGGGCCGCCGAATCCTCGCGCGTCTCGGCCGGGGCGGACGAGGCTTGGGCCCAGGCGATTTTCGCGCTCTCGGATGATGCCGTCGCATCTGAACATTCCGGCGACACCAACGATGCCGGTGACGATGCCGGTTCTGGCGATGCCGACAGCGGGTTCACCGGTGCTGCCGTGGCCGTGGCCAAGGCCCATGACGCGGGCGTCGACCCCGAAGACGGCGAACTGTTCCTTTCCCGCACCGTACGCGCTTCCGGACGTTCGCGGGCCGTGCTCGGCGGCAAGTCCGTACCGCGTTCGGTGCTGGGGGCCATCGCCGGCGAACTGGTTACCATTCATGGCCAGACCGATCAGCTGAAGATCGCGGCTTCCGCACGGCAACGCGAGTTTCTGGACCGGGTGGCCGGAGACGAAGCCGAACTGGCCGCCTACCGCAAGGCGTGGGATGCGCTGGCCGCCATGGATGAGCGGCTGGAACGCCTGCGCTCGCAGGAATCCTCTGCCCGCCAACAGGCCGACTACCTGCGCGAATCCATCGACCGCATCAACCGAACCGACCCGCAGCCGGGGGAGGACGAGGAGCTGAAGGCGCGCCGCGAACGCATCGAAAACGCGGCTGACATCGCCCAAGGCGTGGGTTCGGCGCTGGGCGCGCTGGATGCCTCGCAGGTGGATGTGGACGCCGCCGACGGCGCTTCGGCCGTGGAACTCATCAATCATGCGGTGACCTCGTTGCGCGCGATTCGCGTCGGCGGCACGTTCGCCGAGCAGGCCGATCGGCTTGAATCCATCAATGCCGATTTGGGCGACGTGGTGTTCGCCCTGAGCCAGGAGCTGGGCGACGAAGGCAGCGTGGAGGATCTGGACCAGATCAACGGCCGTATCCACGAGCTTGGCGACCTCACCCGTCGGTGGGGCCCCACCTTGGCCGACGTGCTCGCTTGGCGGGATAAGGCGGCGTTCGATCTGGAGGATCTGGACGCCTCGCCGGAAAAGGTCGCCGAACTCGAATCCGAACGGCAGACGCTGTACGCTGCGGCCCTCGCCGCCGCCAACGTGCTGAGCACCGCGCGCGTGGCTGCCGCTGCCGACTTGGGCGCGCGCGTCACTGAAGAACTCGGCTCGCTCGCCATGCTGGGCGCCTCCTTGGAAGTGCGTGTCACGCCGCGAGACAAGGCCGATGATCCGCTCGGTCCGTATGGTCGCGACGATATCGCGTTCCTGTTTACGCCGTTCGAGGGGTCGCCGCAGTTGCCGATGGGCAAAAGCGCTTCGGGCGGTGAACTGAGTCGACTGATGTTGGCCTTGGAGCTGGTGGCCGCCGACACGCGCGGCGGTGCCGACCAGACCTTCATCTTCGACGAGGTTGACGCCGGCGTGGGTGGCAAGGCCGCGGTCGAACTGGGCAAACGTCTGGCACGGCTGGCCCGCAGCGCGCAGGTCATCGTCGTCACCCACTTGGCGCAGGTCGCCTCGTGGGCGGACGCGCAGTTCGTGGTCACCAAGGAGCCGCCGGATGCCGATGACGACGATTTGGGCGTGGTCACCACCATCGCCGAAGTCAACGGCGAAACCCGCGTCCACGAAATCGCCCGCATGCTCTCCGGCAGCGAATCCGAAGCCTCCCTAGACCACGCACGAGAACTGTTGAAGGAAAGTGTCCTATGACCAAAGCCGCCATATTCGATCTCGATGGCACCCTCCTAGACTCCATGGGAGTCTGGGACCAAGTCGACATCGACTTCCTGAACAAGCGCGGAATCGAAGTGCCGCCCGACTACATGACCAAAGTTTCCGCCATGCAATTCCGCCAGATCGCCGAATACACCATCGCACGCTTCGGCCTTACAGACACGCCCGAAGAGCTCATGCAGGAATGGGACGACATGGCCAGCGTCGCCTATTCCACCACGGTCGAAGCCAAACCCGGCGCGCTTGACTATCTGCGCGATCTGAAAGCCTCCGGTGTCAAACTGGGTGTCGCCACCTCGCTGCCCCCGCATCTGCGTGAGCCGGCGCTACGCCACGTCGGCATGTTCGATCTGTTCAACGATATCGTCTCCGTCGATGACGCGAACGACGTCGGCAAGGACCAGCCCGACGTCTATCTGCTTGCCGCTAAACGTCTGGGCGTCAAACCTACCGATTGCACGGTGTTCGAGGACCTGCTGGTCGCCATGAAATCGGCCAAATCGGTCGGTATGACGGTCTGGGCCATGCACGACGATTCCTCCGCGGCCGACTGGCCCGAAATCTGCCGGCTCGCCGACGGCGTCCTCTTCGATTTCCACAACGCCCCACGGGTGTTGTAAAAAACTGGCTCCCCTCCCTGAGGGGAGCCATATATGAAGCCCCTACCGCCGCGCGATCCTATCCGACCGCCGTTGCGCCTCAAACCGCTGCCGCTCCAGTTCCTCGCCCTTGTTCCGGATAATCGGTCGGTTCGGTGTGGTGTAGCGTAACGGCGTTGTTCGGCATAAGTCCCCCCTTCCGAGGCCATTGTAGGCGCTGGCTGTGTTTCGGTGCTGTATTGTTGCACGGAAACGACATACAACAATTGAAAAAATGAGGAGAGACTCTGAAAGCCAAGCACCAAGACCTTTCATCAGACCCAGGAATCGTCGCGCATTTGCCATTGTGACGTTTACATGACTACTTCTCAAACGTCGATTAACAGAATAACTTCTATACAGAAGTTCAACAGATTCGCTGAATTTCACAAAGTCAAAGGATTAAACAATGATTCAGAATCATAATCGTGTCGCGTTGCTTCTATCAGGAGGCCCGGACTCTACTACTCTCTTGTATGACCTATTAAATCAGGGGGAAAGAAATATATGCCGTTACTTTCAATTTTGGTGAAACTGAGGGATGTAATGAGAGTCAACATGCGCAAAGAATCGTTACAAATCTCCACTCTGAACGACTCCATCATTATCAATATGATTTTTCCGAGCAATTTAAGCGTTTCTATGAATTGCCTCAGCCTCAGTTCCTCCGCAAAGCATTTGGGCCATTTGTCGTTGCCCCTAATAAGGAAGAGCATGTTCAGCCTTTTGGATCGGCAATTGCGCTTATGCTAATGGCTTCATGGGCGCTTAAGCATGATATCGTTGATGTTTATTACGCAGTTCATAGTAACGATGCTGTGTTCCACGATAATCATGCATCATATTTTGAAGCTCTTCATACGGTTACCGTAGAATGTGAAGGAGATGAATACGGGGTAACGTTCCATACTCCTTATCTTAGTATCAATAAGTGTGCCGTCATTCAAAAAGGTATGGGTCTTGGCGTGCCGTTCGGCGATACGTGGAGCTGTGCCTTGGGCGGGACAGTTCATTGTGGAGTATGTGACCCGTGTCGTGATCGACGAACTTCTTTTGAGATTCTTGGAATTAAAGATCCCGTCTTATATGAGCACGATATTTTCGCCGAATCTCGCGAAGAAGTGAATATTTTAGAATCCCCAAAGCATATTTCGGTAGTGGCCTGAATAAAAGGCAATATAGTTACGTTTTAAATACATGATAAAACAAAAGGAGGCTGTTCGAGCATGGTGAAGAATGTCGGGAGTGTCGTACGCTGGCAGGTAGCCAAACTGGCATTGGTCCAGGGCATGCAAGCAATGTCCTCGGCGTTCTTCACATGCGGTGTTGTATTCACTGGAGCAGCTTCATCTGACAGCTTGGGCCTAGCCTTGGTACTCATGTTCAAGACGCTGCCCACCTTGGTCATGGCTTTTCTGGGTGGTGTTTTAGCGGATCGATTGCCGCGGAAAACTCTTGCCTCAGGAATGCTGGGTGGTCTAGCTATTTCCTATGGAGTCGGAACATGGGTCGTGCAGTTGAGTGGTCTTGGATGGCCCGTGCAAGCAATCAGTTTGGCCGCAGGTATCATTGGTGCGGTCGGCTCGCCAGCCTTGTTCGCCTTATTGCCTTCGATTGCTCCCCCTGAAGATATTGTACGTGCCAACGGCTTGATACGTACGTTTCGCAATGCCGGCTCGGTGGTCGGTCCACTTCTTGGTGCATGGCTTGCTCAACTGATATCACCTTCTTTTCTATTTCTGGATGGTGCTGTGTGTCTGGCTGTCTCCATGCCGCTTGTTCTATCGTTGAAACTCATGCCCAGCTGCGATGACGAGGCTAATAACAACGATGATGATGCTTCCATGATTTCTGCATTACGTTCTATTCCCAGTTTGTTCCATACTTATATTTGGTTAGCAGTGGGAGTGCCGTTCTGGGCGTTGTTCCTTGCCGTACAATCCGGGGCAACAGACGTCACAATGCCCTTGTGGGTCGTGCAAGAGAGTGGCCGGGGCGCATGGTCCCTGATGGCATCTATCACCTCATCTGGATACATTTGCGGCAGTCTCATCGCGTTAAAGTTGGAAAGGCCTAGGCACATGTTTTCTAAATCAGTGTTATTTGGCGCTTTAGCTATTATGCCGATTTTTGTTGTAGGTACTTTGGACATCCAAGTACTGTGGTATGTGGCGTCATTTGTTGCTGGGCTTGGACTGGAATTGTCTGGCGTGTTCTGGGGATCTACTATGCAGACATGCGTCGATAAGCGGCACATGGGACGAGTTTCCTCAATTGATTATGCAATTAGCTTCGGTCTAATTCCTCTCGCCTACGGTTTATACGGCTTCACTGGCACTATTCATGCTGCCGTCGTACTTACTGTATCCTCCTCAATAATGATTGTCCTGGTCATCATTGTTTTCCCATTTTGTTACCTTATAGATCACCGTTCGAATTCCTCAGGGATTATTAATAGTAGCGATGTTTAATCGCCATTAGCTCGATGTTCACAACGATATAGCCGATTGCGGCCCACACGGTGCAAGGTCGAACATCCTGAAAAGGTCCGTTTACGCGAAACGCCAAGGACGGTGAAGCAGTATACTACGTCGTTTGGGGAAACAAAGATATTGTGAACTAGCTGATAACTGACCTTACCAGATGCGCTTTGCGCGTTACGTCTCAACAGTTGCCATGTTCGGGCATTAATGTCATCGCTCACATAGGTGTGCCGTCGTCTTTTGACCAATAAACGTTCTTGGAGGCAGCTAGAACATGCCGTTTCGTATTGCTTCGCATAGGGGTTTCCCGTGACAAACATCGTTTTTCGATGAACGGAGATGGAGTTTATGGGGTATTTAGTACTCCCTGACAGTGAACGATTCAAGGTGTTATCCGGCTGGATGTGTTGATATGTTTGTTGTGGTTGGGTATCCATTCGGTGCTGTGAATCTGCTTGTTTAGTCGAACATTCGGAAAACAGGAAGCCCTTTTTTCTGGTGATGGTAGAATATGATAAATATTAGTGTCTTGGATACCCTCTGCTGCTATGCTAAAAATCGGTTATGAAACGCGGAGTTGGGCTAGGGTTCTCTCCATTAATATCTTCGCAAAAAACATGACTTTTATATGATTGTAGAACGTGCGCATATAGAGGTAAGTCGCTAAATACCTTCAATACATATGACATCCTCTCAGGTAATTATGATGTAATTCTGACGATTACACGGTTCCATACGACTCGGTCATTGTACCTATATAATAGGTTTCAATTAAACCAGTTGTTATTGTTCTAGGAGTATTAATGAGCTTCGTTATATCTGTAATCACTACTTTTGCGCTTTGTGCTCCTTCCGTGCCATCTGTTCCCTTTGGCATTCAACAGAGCGCGTCTTTCCCCTTTTCCTCGGTGAATATTTCTCGTGTTCGTTGTCCTCCATGGATTCCGTGGCTGCTTTGTCCGGTGAAACCATAGTTAAAGGTATACGCGCATAAACAATCCATGTGTCGCCATCCACTTCGTGATCAATTTCACCACCGATTAGGTTAAGCTTGCGCCTGCGTGACTCTAGCCCGCGGCCCGACCTTTCTTCGTCCGGTATTGTGGACATGCTGTTGGACATGACTATTTCTGTTTGTGATTTCTGCAGGGCTATGCTGGACTGGAATTCGCTATACTTTGGCGCGTGTTTAATAATGTTGGAGCATAGTTCTCTCAGCACTTCATGCAGAATATCGATATTCTTTACGGTTACCTGTTGCTGTACCGTAAACCCACCATTAATGATTTCAGTAGTGCCAGTAAACCCATGTTGGTGGAGTATATAGTCGCATTCGTCGGTTAACCGTTTTACCGCTAACCACCATTCGGACGACTCTATGGGTATTCCATTTTCATTATTATCTTGAATCATTGTATCGATAATATCTCTGGTTGCTTCTAATCCTTTTCGTGCAATTTTATCTATCTTCTCCCAGGCATCATTCTGGGGATCATTTGATTGCCGTTGCGCAATCAATCGTATACTCGTCAAACACTGGGCAACGGAGTCATGAAGCATGATAGCGTTGTCGCTATTTTGCAGAGAAAAAGAATGTTGCAGTTCGTGCTCTTTGCTTTGATAATTTTGAAGGTGTTGTTCATTTGTCGTCTTCCACCAATGAAAACCATATCCGACAATCACGGTGGCTGCTGCATACATCAGAAACACTGTTATGCTGATTATGTCTATCTCGCCATTATTCCATCGCGCTATCTGATAGCATTGAATTCCTAAGAATACAAATATACCTAAAACTGTCGTGATTGAGATACCCGTTTCATATGCAGTGAGTCCGATAGTGCAATAGATGCCCCAGAAACGGCTTGGCCCATTTAGGACAGGTAAGCTACACGCAACTGATTCCATAAAAATTAATCCTACGAAACTAATGCGTGGGAACCATAGGGCGATTAACAGCAATCCGATGTGGATGAAGCCAAATAATATTTCATACGCAGATGTGGTGGGTCTCTCTATCCAATCAATTATCGAAAAAAATAAGGAGAGTAACACTATAATTAATCTGAATGGATGTTTTTTGATGTTACTGTTCATAATCACCTGTCCAGATAGCTACTGCTTGGCGCACTGTTTCCGCTTTGAGCTTACGACGAGCTCTATTAAGATATGTTGCTGCACTAGCCTGTCCAATTTGCATGCGATTCGCGGCTTCTGATATGGATAGTCCTTTGCTGAGAAGAATCATGATTTCTTCTTCTCTGTCGGATAACAGCATGCGGATGTCATTTGTCTCGTGTTTCAGTCGCATATGCGCATTACGGGCCGTTTCGAACCCATTTCCGCAGCCCCCCTTATTTAATACCCAACGCGTAACTTCAGCGATTTGTCTTTCTTCGTCTTTTGCAACTAGTCCTTGCGCCCCAGCCTGAATCAGCCGAGAAATGTACCGTTCTAGGGGGAAAGCCGTGATGCCAAGTAGCAGCACGGATGCGCTTCTTTTGCGAATCTGACGGCATACGTCTATACCAGACATTCCGTCAAGAGACATATCAAACAGCAGCAAATGCGGTGTATCTACGGCACTTGAGCATCTTTGTACAGCCTCTCTCCCGCTCCGAGTGGTCCACGTAATGCTTCCTAAGTGATTGTATTCGATAATCTGTTGTAATCCTTTTAACACAATTGCGTCATTATCCAGCAGTGCAATATGGGTGGCGGCTGATGCAACCGCCGTGCTATGGTAGCATTCCACGGAAGAGTCCTCTTCTCTCGGCTCATTATTCATCTTGTCGATAATATATAGTTATGGTATGTCTCTTTTTATGAATAGGTTGCAACGACCTATTCGTTGGATAGACACAGATAGCCGCTGGTCATATTTTGATTTGTTCTTTACGCTTGACGTTTTTCTCCTGCGGTTGCTCTTCGATGCTTTGCTCCTCTCGATTTTTCACCTGATGGAAAGTCGCTGAGAACCCCGAGAGAAAAAACCAAGTGGACATTCGGCTGTCCGTGATCAACGCTCCACGAAATGGAGCGGGGGACGAACCAGCCGAATTCCATCGTCTGTTCTAACGGTTCATGTTGAAGGAATGTGAGGCCGCCCGTCTGCTCTCATCGGAATTGGACAACGCACAAATAGCGTTCGTGGCGTGTCTGTTCAATGGAAAGCGGCCGTTGTCAAAGGATTTGCCTGCTCATTGCTTGTTGCTTACTGTTCGACTGTTATGTAACACACCTTGACAGTTAAGCAGAACAGTTATACTGTGTTGTATAACAGCTAAACAGCTGGGGTGCTAGTCAACCACATTCGAAAGGGGCATAGATGAAACTGATCATCTCATCCGTGTCCGGTGAACCCATCTACGAGCAAATCAAAACCCAAATCCGTTCGGCGGTGCTCGGCGGCGAGTTGAAGGCGGGCGAGGCCCTGCCTTCCTTGAGGAAACTCGCCAAGGAGCTGCGCATCTCCGTGCTCACCGTCACCAGGGCGTACAACGAACTGGCCGATGAGGGCGTGGTGCAGAACATCCAAGGCAAAGGCACTTTCGTGATGGACAAGGGCAACGAACTGATGCAACGTCAGCTCGAAACCCAGATTCGTGAAAGCCTGGCCGAGGCAAGTCGGGGCGCCAAAGCCGCCGGCATTCCGCTGGACGCATTGGGCCGCATGCTCGAAGAGGAATACCGCAAGGAATAACCTCAAGAAAGGACCATGGCCATGACCGTCATATCCGAATCCGAGGCGATGGCGTTGCAGGTCACCGACGTCACCAAACACTATGATTCCGGCTTCACGCTGGACGACGTGACCTTCGACCTGCCCAAGGGCTACATCATGGGGCTGATCGGCCCTAACGGTGCCGGCAAGTCCACCCTCATCAAACTCATCCTCAACATGATCCACCGTGACGCCGGTTCGATTCACGTGCTCGGCCTCGACAACATCGCCAACGAGGAGCCCGTCAAAGAACAACTCGGCGTGGTGTTCGACTTCAGCTACATGCATGAACAGTGGCAAGTCAAGAACATTGAACGTATCGTTGCGCCACTGTATCCATCATGGGACGGTGGATGCTATCACAAGTATCTGGATACTTTTGGCCTTGGTGACGCACAGAACGGCAAGAAACATATCAAGGATCTTTCCCGCGGCATGCAGATGAAGCTTATGCTCGCCATCGCATTGAGCCATGACGCCAAACTGCTGATTCTCGACGAGCCGACCAGCGGGCTCGATGTGCTCGCGCGTGACGAACTCATGGATATCCTGCATGCCTACATCGAGGATGGCGAACATTCGGTACTGTTCAGCACCCATATCACTGCCGACCTCGAACGTGCCGCTGACCTCATTACCTACATCACCGATGGCCGTCTCTACTACACCGGTCCGAAAGACGAGTTTGAGGAATCGTTCCGCCTGATTAAGGGCGGTCCAGACGAACTGGCACAACTGCCTGCGGACGTAGTGCTGGGCTCACATACGTATGCCACCGGATTCGATGCGCTGGTCCGGTCAGACAGACTTGATGCTGTTGCGTCGGTGGTTTCGGGGCTTGTCGTTGAATCGGCTTCCATTGATGACATCATTCGACTGACCAATGCCCATGATTCCAATCGTGACTTGAGCGGGAGGTGAGCGGCCATGGAAGCAATACTGAGGGTGTCGCGGTCTCGGCAACATGCATTGACCACTGCATTGCGCGTCGATATGGCCTACCTGTGCGTCGACGTACAGACTATGTTCGCGTTGTTGTTGGCGCCGTTGTTCTCCGTCATCTTTCAAGGTGACGCTTACGGTAGTGGTTTCGGCTATCGCATGGGTGTCATTATGACAATATTCACCTGCGCCATGTGGGTGCTAACCATGGCGGTTGCTGACTTACAGAATGGATATCGACTTCGTGGCATTATTCCAGCTTCGAGGAAGAGTCAGGTGGCCGCGCGATATGTGGTTGGATTGGTGATTTCCGTATTGTCGATAGCGATGATTGTTCTGATTGACGGGTTGCAAGTGCTGGTCAATCCGGATTGGTCATTCGCTGGCAATCTGTGGGCGGCGCCGTTGGGAGGTTTCTGCACCGCGCTGATGATCGCGCTTATCGTGCCCGCGGGTTATCTGTGGACCAAACTCGGCGGTCTTCAAGTCACGATGATGGTGATTTATGTCGTTGTAATGAATGGATCCATACTGCTATCTATTTTGCCTGCTTCGGTGACCGGAGGATTGGCCCATGCCGCGAATGCCATCATCGCGCAACGATTGTGGCTGGTTATTGCAGTATTGGCGACGACGGTTGTGGCATATGGAATCTCGTATGTAATTGCCTCTCGCATATTTGCTTCAAGGGAATGGTGACGATGAGCTGGAAATCCGTAGTAAAGCAATGTCGATTCGATTGTGTTGGGACAGGTCTGTTTAGCGTAGCGAATATGGTATTTCTGCTGGTTTTCCCGGTGCTGTCTATCGTGGTATCGCTGGTGATGATATCGACCCACGTCGATGAACACGTTGCCAGTGGTCTGATGGGCGGACTCGGAGGTCTGGCATCGGTGATGGCATGTATGAGTGCATTGGGGCCTGCGTCATCCGAGGAATCTGCAGGGCACAGTGCCATGCGAGGGCTGATTCCTGTTTCACGCACTGCACAAGTTGTAGGTCGGTACCTTTTTCTGTTGGTGGTTGGCCTGCTCTGGGCTTTGGACGTGGTGATATGCGGCGGCGTCTTCATTGTCTTTGGCGATATAGCAGATATGGGGTGGATTGGTACCTTGGCAGCAGGTGCTTCCATCTTCGCTTTGGCTATCATTCTTGGGTCGGTGCTGCTGGCCTGTGCATACCGGTTCACCTCCCGCAAGATGATGATGGCCTCTGGCGCGGTCATTGTCGGCTTGTATGCAGTCATTGCGCTGCTGGCCCGATTGCCTGTTGACTGGCAATGGCTATTGCTGAATATTGCCGATTTCCTGACGATCTGGTGGCATACGGCGCTTGTTCTCGCCGTGTTGTGTCTGCTCGCATATTTTGGCTCCATGCTTATAGCCATCCGCATCTACCGAGCCAAAGAACTCTAACCGCGCATCTGTCCGACCGCGATGATCTTCAGCCACATGTCGATCGGCAGCGGCACGGTGCGGAACATCGCTCCGCCGAACTGCACCACCAGCACCTGAAGTGCGAACATCAGCGCGAACACGCCGATCATCACCTTATTGCGTAGCAGATTGGCGAACAGGCTGGCGTTGCCCAGCTCGCGGCTGTTGAAGGCGTTGAACAGCTGGAATACTACGAACAGCGTGAACAGAATGGTCGACTGCTGAACAGCTGGAATACCACGAACAGCGTGAACAGAATGGTCGACTGCTGTTCGGCGGTGCCGCCCATGAAGTTCGTCCAGCTTCGCGAGCTTCTCCTGCAGCGGCGTCATACCGGTGTTGGCGGCTTTGGCGCTCGGCACGCTTTATTGCGGTTTGGGCCGAGCCCTTCGCCGCAATGCTGTCTACTCCCTCATGGGACTATTCAGTTGCAGGAACAGAATCTGACAAGCCACATGGATTTTCCCATTCGCCGGCAGTATGGCGATTCCCGCCTTCCTAGAAAATTCAAGCAACACGCCGTTGGCCCATTGCCGGATGTTCAACCGAGATTCGCATATCTTGACTCATACGGCAAAACTGTTATATTTGATGTAGAACAAATAGAACAGTTCTTGAGAGGGGTGGAATTGACCGTGATTGTGGAAATCGATCAGCGCAGTGACGTGCCGATTTACGAGCAGCTGCACAGGCAGCTCATCGCAGCCATCGCGGGCGATGAGCTGTCGCCAGGTGACTCGTTACCGTCCGTGCGCTCGCTGGCCGTGGACCTTGGCATCAACCTGCACACGGTGAACAAGGCCTATGCGCTGTTGCGTGACGAGGGATACATCGTTATGCGTCGTGGTGCCGGTGCAACCGTCGCCGAGCATGACGGCGGGGGAGAAGCACCGAACCGAACTGCCGAAGCACAGGATGAGCGGATGGGCGAGGAACTCTATCGCCTTGCCTTGGCCTACAGGGCGCGCGGCGGTGATTCGGCCGCATTCCTCGATGCCACCAAACGGCAATGCGAACGGGCATACGGCGTGCGCTCCTCGCAGAGCGTTACTGACGGTGCAACAAAAGGAAATCAGGGGAGATAACGATGAATAATACAGTCGTGTCGATGAACATCGCGTTGTGTGCGTTTTTACTGTTGCCGGTGATAGTGACCGCCGGCCTGGCAGGGGTTCCATGGGTTACCGACCGGCATGAGGTGTTCGGTGTCACAGTGCCGGCCGCCGCCCATGTCAATACGCGCATTCGCGGATTTAAAGTCGCGTTTTCGGGAATTACGGTGGCGCTTGGCGTATGCGCCATACTGGTCTCGCTGGCCGTTTGGCAACTCTGCGGAGTCGACGCGGCGTTCTGGACTGTGTCCATCGCAGCGGTGGCGATTGCGATATGTGGTTTCGTGCTGCAGCAGATGTTTCGCCGCAAAGTACTGTCCATCAAAACCAATCAGGGATGGGAGGCGTCCAGTGCTCGCCGTGCGGCATTGATAGGTGAGCGGGACAATCCCGACCCGCTGAGCCTGAAGTGGGAATTGCTGCAAGTCGTTTGTCTCGCTGTCACCATTGCGGTCGGGCTGCTGGGCTATGACCGGATGCCGGAGCGGGTGCCGATTCATGCGGATATCGCCGGCAATGTGAACGGCTGGGCCGAGAAGAGTCCGATGGTGATTTGGTACGCCGTGCTCGCGCAGGTGGTGCTGGCAGCGGTGATGGTGGCCAGCCATGTCGCGATCATCTACGCCAAGCACCCGATTGATCCCGACCACCCCGCCACCACCGGGTATGCCTATGGTGTGTTCTCGCGGGTCTGGAGCATCTACGTGCTGGTCATCGGACTGCTGACAGCCGGTGGATTGGGCCTAGGCGTTCAGCTTGTCGCCATTGGCGTGCTGGATGTCAATCTAATCGGCATCATCGGCATGTTCATCGCTGTGGCGGCTCTGGTCGGCGCGCTGATGATCGGCGTGTATTACGGGCAGAACGGGGCGCGCGTCTATGCCGGTGTTCGGCACAGTGACGGCGGTGACGATTCGGACGATGATGTTATGCCGTATGACGATGACCTGCACTGGATTGGCGGCATCATCTACATCAACCGTGACGATCCGGCCATCATGGTTCCTAAACGTTTCGGCGTCGGCTGGACCGTCAACCTCGCACGCCCCAGCGTGATCATCGGCATTATCGTGCTGTTGGCAATCGCCATAGGACTGCCAGTCGCCGCGATACTGATGTAAACGCAATTCTGATGTAAAAAATGGCTCCCCTCTCTGAGGGGAGCCAATGTGCTGGTATGTTTTACAGCGCCTGGGCGGCCTTCTCCACGTAGTCCTCCATGCCGTCGATGGCCACGACGTCCTTGAAACGCACGTCGGCGGTCTCGAGGCCACGCAGGGCGGCCGGGGCGGTGGTGCCGGTCTCGCGGGCCAGCACGTCCATGCACTCGAAGTCGGTGCCGGTGGCGTCGAAGCCCAGAGCCTCGTTCACCACGCGCGGGAACTTGTAGGGGCTGGCGGTGGAGAGCAGCACGCGCGGGGTCAGCGGGTCTCGCGGCATCTGCTCAAGCAGGTAGTAGCCGCAGGCGGTGTGTGGGTCGATCACGTAGTGGTTCTCGTCCCAGCAGTGTTTGATGGACTCGCGTACCTGATCCTCATCGGCCCAACCGGTGCCGAAGATCTGACGAATCTTGGCCAGCAGTTCTTCCGGGATCTCGTACGTGCCCCACTTGTTGAGGTCGTTCATCAGCATGGAGATCAGACGGGTGTCGCCCTCGGACAAGTAGTACAGCATGCGCTCCAGGTTGGAGGAGATGAGGATGTCCATCGAGGGGGAGATGGTCTGGAAGAACGGGCGCTGGCGGTTGTAGGTACCGGTGGTCAGGAAGTCGAACAGCACGTTGTTCTTGTCGGAAGCCACCACGAGGTGCTTGACCGGCAGACCGAGCAGCTTGGCATAGTAGCCGGCGAGGATATCGCCGAAGTTGCCGGTCGGGACCACGAACTCGACCTCATCGCCGACGTTGATCACCTGGTCGGCGAGCAGCTGGGCGTAAGCGGAGAAGTAGTAGACGACCTGCGGCACCAGACGGCCCACGTTGATGGAGTTGGCGGAGGAAAGCACCACGTGCGAATTGCCGGCGAGACGCTCGGCCAGGGCACGGTCGCCGAAGATGCGCTTGACCGCGGACTGGGCGTCGTCGAAGTTGCCTTCCACGGCGGCCACCTGCACGTTGGAGCCGGCCTGCGTGGTCATCTGCAGTTCCTGGACCTGGGAGACCTTGCCTTCCGGGTAGAAGACGGTGATCGCGGTGCCCGGGGCGTCCGCGAAGCCGGCCAGCGCGGCCTTGCCGGTGTCGCCGGAGGTGGCGGTGAGGATCATGATCTTCTCGTCCGCGTCGCCATCGGCCGGCGTGGTGTGCGCCATGAAGCGCGGCAGGATCTGCAGCGCCACGTCCTTGAACGCGGAAGTCGGACCGTTGAACAGTTCGAGCACGTAATCGTCACCCAGGGGCTTGAGTGGGGTGATGCGCTCATCGGACCACTGTTCGCCGTAGGCGTCGGCGATGCACTGGCCCAGCTCCTCGGCCGTGAAGTCCGGCAGCAGCGCGCCCAGCACCTCGGCGGCGATCTGCTGGTACGACTTGCCCGGCAGGGAGGCCACGTCCACCTTGGTCTTGCCCAACGCGTCCGAAACGAACAGGCCGCCGTCATCGGCGATGCCCTTGCGAATCGCCTGCTTGGCGGTCAGCGAATCGGTGGTGCTACGGGTGGAATGGAAGGTGGTTGTCACGATGAATCCTTCTGCCTGAAAGGGATGATGAATCCACACCAGTCTAGCGTGGGCCGTGGGCAGAAGGGCCGTCCGTCTCGCGTAGCCGACCGGTCGCACCGGCGAAAATCACCATTGCCATCGAACGGGGACCGGCCATATCATGAAACAGGCCGGTTACAAACGGGCCATACAGTAAGGCGACAGCGGCGAATCAATTGTCGCACATACCAAAGGAGCACCCATGACCGCTTCACCCCTTGCGCAGAAAGCGACCGATGCTTTCAACGCGCCGATCTGCGAAACCGATCCTGAGATCGCCGAACTGCTGGACTCCGAACTGGGCCGCCAGCGCAATGGCCTTGAGATGATCGCCTCTGAGAACTTCGTGCCGCGAGCGGTACTGCAATGCCAGGGCTCCGTGCTGACCAACAAATACGCCGAAGGCTACCCCGGCCACCGCTACTATGGCGGCTGCGAATACGTGGACCAGATCGAAACCATCGCCCGCGAACGCGCCAAGGCCCTGTTCGGCGCCGAATACGCCAACGTCCAGCCGCACTCCGGTGCCCAGGCCAACGCCGCCGTCTACCAGGCGCTCGTCAAGCCCGGCGACACCGTGCTCGGTCTGGCCCTCGACCACGGCGGCCACCTGACCCACGGCATGAAAATCAACTTCTCTGGCCGTTTCTACCACGCCGAGGCGTACGGCGTGAACCCCGTGACCTTCCGCATCGATCCGGAAATCATCCGCCAGCGTGCGCTCGAAACCCACCCGGCCATGATCATCGGCGGTTGGTCCGCCTACCCGCGCATCGAGGACTTCAAGGCCATGAAGGAGATCGCCGACGAGGTCGGCGCCAAATTCTGGGTCGACATGGCCCACTTCGCCGGACTCGTAGCCGCGGGCCTGCACCCGAGCCCCGTGCCATACGCCGACGTGGTCTCTTCCACCTCGCACAAGACCTTCGGCGGTCCGCGTTCCGGTTTCATTCTCGCCAAGCAGGAATACGCCAAGAAACTCAACTCCTCCGTGTTCCCCGGCCAGCAGGGCGGTCCGCTCATGCACGTGATCGCGGGCAAGGCCGTGAGCTTCAAGGTGGCCGGCACCCCCGAATTCAAGGACCGTATGCAGCGCACGCTCGACGGCGCCAAGATTCTCGCCGAACGTCTCCTGGCCGACGATGTCAAGGCCAACGGCATCAGCGTGCTGACCGGCGGCACCGACGTGCACCTGGTGATGGTCGACCTGCGCAACAGCGAGATGGACGGCCAGCAGGGCGAGGATCTGCTCGCCGCTTGCGGCATCACCATCAACCGCAACACCGTGCCCTTCGACCCGCGCCCGGCCTCGGTGGCCTCGGGCCTGAGAATCGGCACGTCCGCCCTGGCCACGCGCGGCTTCGGGCCGAAGGAATACGAGGAGGTGGCCGACATCATCGGCACCGCGCTCGCCGCCGGCCCGTCCGCCGATGTGACCGCGTTGAAGGCCCGCGTCGACAAGCTCGCCGAGGACTTCCCCCTCTACCCCGACCTGGACCAGATTCACTGATTTGCTGATTCGCTAATCCACCGTGGTGTACCGGTTAGTGATGATTCGCTGACCGGAGCGCATCACATCACCGGCTTCCCGCCTGAGATGGAGGGGAGCCGGTTCTGTTTGCGATTCAAAACGTCAGACATCCCATAACAAGCGGGTCGGAGTAAGCAATCAGCCGGGTTGTGAGTTACGCTTGACTGTTATGAGCGATGAATTGAGTCCTGAGGTGTTCGACGCGGTGTGCCGCCAGGCCGATCAGGCCGCACGCGCGCAGGAGTGTCTTGCACAGGCAGATACCGAAGCCAAAAACGAACTGCTGCTCGCCATTGCGGATGCGCTGGACGAGCACGCCGCGGACATCGAAGCCGCCAACGCGCTGGACATGCTCGAATCCAAGGAAAACGGCATGGACGCGGGTAAGCTCGACCGCCTGTTGTTTGACGTGCCGCGCGTGGCCGCCGCCGCCCAAGGCGTGCGTCATGTGGCCACCTTGCCCGATCCGGTCGGCGAGATCGTGCGCGGATACAATCTGCCCAACGGTCTGCGCCTTACCCAGACGCGCGTACCGATGGGCGTCATCGGCATGATCTATGAGGCCCGGCCGAACGTCACTGTGGACGTGGCCAGCCTGTGCCTCAAGTCCGGCAATGCCGCGCTGCTGCGAGGCGGCCACGCCGCCGAACGCACTAACGCCGCCACGTTGGGCGTCATCGCCCCGGTGCTTGAAGCCCACGGTTTCGAATCCGCACTGGTGCAATCCGTCGACCAGTACGGGCGCGCCGGCGCCACCGCCATGATGGAGGCGCGAGGCCATATCGACGTGCTCGTGCCGCGAGGAGGAGCGGGTCTGATCCAAGCCGTCGTACGCAACTCCAAAGTGCCGGTCATCGAAACCGGTGCCGGCAACGTGCATATCTACATCGACAAGTCCGGTGATCTTGCCAAGGCCATCCCGATCATCATCAACGCCAAAACCCAGCGCGTGGGCGTGTGCAACGCCGCCGAAAAGCTATTGGTTCATAAGGATGTCGCCGCCGAATTCCTGCCGCAGGTCTCCGCCGCGTTGGCCGAGGCGAACGTTGTACTGCAGGCCGACACCACGTCGTACGACATCATCTCCGGCGCGGCAATCGAGGGCCTTGACCTCAACCACGCCACCGAAGAGGATTGGGACACTGAATACCTGGCCCTCAAAATGGGCATCAAGGTGGTGCCGGACCTGGACGCGGCCGTCGACCACATCAACACGCATTCCACAGGCCACACCGAATCCATCATCGCCGAGGATTATGCGGCCATCGAGGAATTCACCAAGCGCATCGACTCGGCCGTGGTCGTGGTCAACGCCTCCACCCGCTTCACCGACGGCGGCGTGTTTGGCTTTGGTGCTGAGCTTGGCATCTCTACGCAGAAGATGCACGCACGCGGTCCCATGGGATTGCGGGAGATGACCACCACCAAGTGGATCGGTTACGGAACAGGACAGGTGCGCGCATGAACGAGGACGGCAACATGAACATCACGGCTGACACGGCAAACAAGGCAAGCGAACTGCGGCCCGACATCGACCTCAACGATCCCAAGCTCGGCCTGAAGATCGCGGCCGAACGTCTGAGCATTGTCCGCTACGTGTTCCTTGTGCAGATCGAGGATGGCATCGCCTCCGCCGCCCAGCGTGCGTCGCTCGAATACGCGGACGCCGTGCTCATCGGTTGGCCCGAGACCGATTCGCCCGAAGTCGTGGACCTCAACGATGCCCAGCTCAAGATCGTGCGCGAACACATGGAACTCATGGAAGGCTACATCGGCAAATACAGCCAGATGGAGCACGACGGTGACCTTGACGGCATGACCGACACGCTCATCCGCATCACCGAGCGTGTGGCCGAGGTCCGCCGCCTCTACCAGCCGGACTTCCCGCTGCCCACCTTCGCCGAGATTCGCCGCGTGGTTCAGGACGAATGGGATGAAGACATGGGCAAGATCGATCCCAAGGAAGACAATCCCACCGCCGGCGAAATCGAAGAGGAAACCGAATCCGCTGATGATGCCGCCAGTGAGGGCGGCCAAGCATGAGTGATATTGCCGGCAGCCACAAAACGGCTGCGTCAGTTCAGCCCGGAAAATCAGCGGAATCCGCCGAATCCGCCGAAATCATTGCCGCCACCCAAGACGAAACCGAACGGCGTATGTCCGACCTGTCCGTACCGGCCAAGGCCAGCGGCCATGGCAAAGGCCGGCTTTCCGCACGCGGCAATTGGCATACGCGCCTGCGCGTCGGCATCATGGGCGGCACGTTCGACCCGATCCACAACGGCCACTTGGTCGCCGCCTCTGAAGTCGCCTGGGTGTATGACCTCGATGAGGTGATTTTCGTGCCCACTGGCCGACCTGTGTTCAAGCTGGACAAGCACGTCACCAACGCCGAGGATCGGTATCTGATGACTGTGATCGCCACCGCATCCAACCCCAAATTCACCGTCTCGCGTGTCGACATCGACCGTCCGGGCGTCACCTATACCATCGACACTCTGCGCGATATCCGAGCCCAGCATCCCGACGCCGAGCTGTTCTTCATCACCGGCGCCGACGCCGTGGCCGAAATCATGCAGTGGAAGGACGCCGACCTCATGTGGGACCTCGCCCACTTCGTGGCCGTCACGCGCCCCGGCTACTCCAGCCCGGACGGCGTGACCTTGCCCGAAGGCAAGGTCGATACGCTTGAGATCCCGGCCTTGGCCATCTCCTCGACCGATGTACGCCGCCGCGCCGAACACGACGAGCCGGTCTGGTATCTGGTGCCTGACGGCGTGGTGCAATACATCGGCAAGCATGGTCTGTATTCATACGAGGACTGACGATTCGTACGAGGACTAGTGTGCATTTGTACGAGGGCTGGTGAGGATTAGCGCGAATCAGCGCGCATCAATCCTCGCCAGTATAGGGATGAACGGTCAGGCCAGTCCCATCTTGATTTTCAATGTCATTACGCGAGTCGCCGCCGCCGTCACTTTCGAAGCGAAAGCCGGATCGGACTTCGCCCGTTCGTTGAGGCCGTCCACAACTGGCTTTACGTAATCCGTCTGACCGATGCAGGACATGTCGCCGCCCGCCTCGACGAGCTTTACTCCCAATTGGCTTACATCGTAGCTGCTTAACGCTTCGGCAGATATCGAATCCGAAATCACCACGCCCGTATATTTCAGGGCGTTGCGAATATGGCCGTCGATAATCGTAGAAGAAAACACCGCCGGATTATTCGGATCGATGGATTGATACGTGGCCAACGACATCATCACCATTGCAGGATCGGCCTTGGTGATCGCCTGGTCAAAGGCACCTGCCTCGGCCCTGTCCAACGTGGTGGTCGTATCCAGAATGCCTTCGGTGGTGAAGTCGGTATTGCCGCTTACCGCGCCCAACCCAGGATAATGTTTGACCGCCGCACCGACCTGAGCGCCTCGCAAACCCTCAATAACGGCGATGCCATGCTCGGCGTTACCGGCCGTATCCAATCCGAAATCCCGATCCAGCGCGCCAATCGGAGCATTCGAGGCACGATCGCCCACCACCGTGCCGAGCACCGGTGCCAAATCGACATTTATGCCAGCAGCAGCTAATTGCGAACCCCACGTGCCTGCCGATTGACGCAATGCGTCAGCGGACATTGTGCCCTGCTCAACGGCACTGGGCATTGTGTCGAAACCGGTACCAGTCAGATGCTGTACCTGACCACCCTCCTGATCGGTGGCGATGATGAGACGATTGCCGGCCGGCGCATATCCTTGGAGTTGCGCGGTCGCGGTCTTGACCGTATCGACGCCGGTATTCCAATTGCCAATGAGAATGGCCGAGCCAATGTGCTCGTCGGCGATCGTTGAAGCCAACGAGGAGGGATCGGAACCGGCGAACAACGGCACCATCACTAACTGTCCCACACGTTCCTCAAGTGTCATGGCGGATACCGCACGTTGGGCTTGTGCGGCCGGGGCGTCGTTCTTCTTCGGGGAAGGAACGTCGGTGCGTGGTAACACACTTGTCCGGGAGGTCTGGGGAGTGGCGGTGTTGCCGTCTGATGTGGATTTGGCGAACCATCCGACATGCCATCCGTAGGCTGCCATGCCGGCCAACACCACTGCCAAAGCACATATTGTCGCCACGATTGGAGTGCTCCTGTGCCGAAGTTGGCGTGTGGCGTGTACTGAGGGACGCATATGATGTGGCCGTTGTCTGTTCATACCGGCAAGCGTAGAACAGAACGTAGAACAGAACGCTGCCTCATTCTGTGCTCAGGGCATAACCTACCTCCCGCCCTTCCGATAGGCTTGAGTTATGTCTTTTAACGATCCTTTCTCAGTACTGTTCGGCAATGGCGGCGATTCACGACGCAATAGTGCGAACAATGACGATCCGATCATCCTCGATGTCGAGGCCGATGGGGACGGTCCGGCCCGCAACACCAACGCCGGCCCCTCCGGGTCATCCCGCCCTCCACGTGGCCCGGCCAATCCGCGTATCACCCGTAAGCCAGCGTCCGGTGGCTCAGGAGCCAGCCGTGGCAGCAAGATTCTAATCGGCGTGGTGCTGGCTTTGGCCATCATCGTCGGTCTGTTCTTCGGCCTGTCCCGATTCATCACCGACCTGATGTGGTACGGCCAGCTCGGCTTCCAGTCCGTGGTCTGGACCCAGCTCGGGGTGAAGATCGGCCTGTGGGTGGCCTACGCGCTGCTCATGGCCCTGACCGGCTTCGTCTCTGCATGGCTGGCTATCCGGGCACGCCCTGATTCGGCAGACGGATCCACCATTCGTATTAACGGCGATGTGGTCGAGGTGGGCAAATCCGTCAGCTCGAAAACCGCTCGCCGCGTGGCCGTGGTGATTTCGCTGATCGTCGGCGTCATCTTCGGTTCCCAGTTCAACGCGAACTGGAGCGAGATTCTGCTCATGTTCAACGCGCAGTCGTTCGGCACCACCGATCCGCAGTTCGGTCTGGACAACGGCTTCTACGTGTTTGTGCTACCGGGCCTGAAGCTCGTGCTCGCCGCCGTGGCCGTGCTGCTGGGCGTGGGCCTCGTGTTCTCGGTGGTCACGCATGTACTGATGGGCGGTATCCGCATCACTATGCCGGTCAACGGCCGAGGCCTGTTCTCCATCACCAAGCGTTGTCGCCGCCAGCTTGGCATCTGGCTGATGCTCAACATGTTCGCTTGGGCAGTGCGCCAGGTGATCGGCGTATTCGACCAGCTCACCGGGCAGGGTTCGCATATCACCGGTGCCTCCTACACCACCGTGCACGCCCACATCCCCGTCACCTTCATCATGGCCGCGCTGACCGCCATTCTCGGCGTGGTGCTGGGCATCTGGCTCATGCGCTCCCACACGCTCGAAGGCCAGGCGTCCATCGGCGTGCGCGCCTCCGCCGCGCTCAAGGCCTGGCGTGTGCCGGTGACCTCCATTGCCGTCGTGGTCGTGGTGGGTCTTGTGCTTACCGTGGCATGGCCGGTGCTGTTGCAGCGCTTCCGCGTCAACCCGAACGCACAGGAGATGGAATCCACCTACATTCAGCGCAATATCGACGCCACCCGCGCCGCCTACGGTCTTGACAAGCTCAAGACCGAGCAATACAAGGTAACCGACAAGGGCGAGCAGGGCGCTCTGTCCAAGGAGGCCGACACCACCGCGCAGATTCGTCTGCTCGACCCGCAGGTCGTCAGCCCCACATTCAAGCAGCTGCAGCAGTCCAAGCAGTACTACACCTTCGCTGACACTTTGGCAGTCGACAAGTACGAGATCGACGGCGTTTCCCAAGACACCGTGATTGCCGCCCGCGAGCTTGACCTGGCCGGCAACGACAACCGCAATTGGGTCAACGATCACACCGTGTACACCCACGGTTACGGCGTGGTGGCCGCTTACGGTAACAAGGTGACCGCCGACGGCCAGCCTGAATTCTTCGAATCCGGCATCCCTGCTCAGGGCAAGCTCACTGAATCCGAAAAGTATGAGCCTCGCATCTACTTCTCGCCGAACGCCACCGAATACTCGATCGTCGGCGCACCGGAGGGCACGCAGGCTTGGGAGTTCGACTACCCGACCGGTTCGGAAGGCGCCCTGACCACGTTCAAGGGCGACGGCGGCCCCTCGGTTGGCAATCTGTTCTCCCGTATTCTCTACGCAATCCGCTTCGGCTCCGATCAGATTCTCTTCTCCGACCGTGTTACCAGCGAATCGCAGATTCTTTACGATCGTTCTCCCAAGGAGCGCGTGGCCAAGGTGGCGCCGTACCTGACGCTTGACGGCCGTGTGTATCCGGCCGTGGTCGATGGCCGCGTCAAGTGGATCGTCGACGGTTACACCACCTCTGATGCCTACCCATACTCGCAGATGACCGACCTCGGCTCCGCCACCAAGGATTCCACCACCGTCTCTTCCGCAACGGTCTCATCCTTGGGCTCGCAGAAGGCCAACTACATCCGCAACTCGGTCAAGGCCACCGTGGACGCCTACGACGGTTCCGTGGATCTGTACGTATGGGATCAATCCGACCCGGTAATCAAGGCATGGGAGAAGATCTTCCCCGGCCAGTACCACCAGCTCTCCGATATCTCCGGCGACCTGATGAGCCACATGCGCTACCCGGAAAGCCTGTTCAAGGTGCAGCGCGAGCTGCTCTCCAAGTACCACGTGACCTCCGCCGGCCAGTACTACTCCGGCGAGGACTTCTGGCAGACGCCGGTCGACCCGACCGAATCCCAGTCCCAGCAGGACCAGGACATCCTGCAGCCGCCGTACTACCTGACCTTGCAGACCGGTGGCACCAAGGAACCGGTGTTTTCGCTGACCTCCACCTACATTCCGGCTGGCCAGTCCACCCGTGAGATCCTCACCGGCTTCCTGTCGGTCGACTCGGATGCCGGCAATGAGAAGGGCAAGATAGGTTCAAACTACGGCACCATCCGATTGCAGGAGCTGCCCAAGGATTCGAACGTACCGGGCCCCGGCCAGGCGCAGAACAACTTCAACGCCAACGCCGACGTGTCCAAGGAACTGAACCTGCTGCAATCCGGCGACACGCAAGTGATGCGCGGCAACCTGCTTACTCTGCCGCTCGGTGGCGGACTGGTGTACGTGCAGCCTGTGTACGTCAAGTCTTCGGGTGCGACTTCATTCCCGCTGCTCAAGAAGACGCTGGTCGCGTTCGGTGATCAGGTTGGATTCGCGGATACGTTGGATGAGGCCTTGGATCAGGTGTTCGGTGGTGATTCCGGTGCGGCCGCAGGCGATGCTGAGAACGTGTCCGGTGACGGATCGTCTGGTGACCAGGCTTCCGGCGGCACATCCGGTGACCAATCTGGTTCCGATACCAATGGTGGCCAGTCCGGCACCACGGACGGCAAGTCGGATTCCGGCTCGTCTTCCGACCGCAGCCCCGAACTCCAGCAGGCGCTGAACGATGCCGCCCAAGCCATGAAGGACAGCCAGTCCGCCATGAAGAACGGCGACTGGACCGCCTACGGCAAGGCGCAGAAGGAGCTTGAAGACGCCCTCAACAAGGCCATCGAGCTCGACAAGTAGTTCCGGCTCCCCTCAGGGTGAGGGGAGCTATCGCAGAAGGCGACTGAAGGGAGTCGGTTACCTCAACTGACATAGCCCGTCCTTATCATAAGGACGGGCTATTTGCGTATTCAAAGGAACCTCATGCCATACACCTTCCGTCCGGCCGTCGAATCCGACATCCAAGCCATCACCGACATCTACAACGCCTCAGTGATGGCCGGCGGTGCGACCGCCGACCTCACCCCGCGCACCCTCGACCAACGCCGCGCCTGGGTCGAATCCCATACGCCGCCCTACGGCGTTTTTGTTGTGGAATCGGAAGACGGTTCAATCATCGGCTTCGGCGCGCTCTCCGTGTTCTATGACCGCGCGGGATATGACGGTGTCACCGATTTGGCCTATTACATCGATCCGGCATGGCAAGGCAGGGGAGTAGGCACGTTCATGCTTGACAGGCTGCTCACCGAGGCGCGGGTCCGCCACATGCGCAAGGCCTGCGGCATCATTTTCGCCGATAACGCCGGCTCCATTGCCCTCATGCACCGCTTCGGCTTCACCCAATTCGGACTCATGCCCGCCGCTGCCACCGACTCCACCGGCACCATGCGGGACATGTCCTACTGGTATTTGGACCTATAGCCCCGAGGCGGTTTCCCCTTGCTCTCCATGGATTCCGGTGTCCTATAACACTAAAGAGTTGTATCGGATCAGCTCTTTTCCTCGAATGCCATATATCGGACGCGCTTATCCCAGATAACGGCAAACTGCGGGACAGCACGCGATTTTCGTCCGTTTTGACGTGGCATCCCACGTGATTGCGGGATGCCACACACGTCAAACGATGCACATAGCTAGCGTCCCGCAACTCTGCCTGCGAAATCATTGGAATTCTGCCATTCTTATGATTCGGTGCAGATAACGTGCGATAACGCTTGCGGGATGCCACGCCAGAAACGCCCAAAATCCGCTGCCGTCCCGCAATATGTCATCCGGTTGCAGGGAAGCGTCATCTGTCTGAGCTGTTTCCCTTGCTTGGCGTCGTAAACGACAAGTTGTTGATTGCCGCTGCATGTTTCTCCTATTTGAGAACCGAATGCTACATACTGAGATTTTTTCCAACCGGAGTTGATGTTAAAGTGACGCCAAGCTGGGACACGCTGTTCGTGTGCGGCATCCTGTGCAACGTGCTCGTCTGCCTGGCCGTGCGCATCGGATTCGCCGCGCGCTCCGTATCCGACAAGGTGCCGGGCATCCTGCTGCCGATCGACGGATTCGTGGCGATGGGCTTCGAACACTGCGTGGCCAACATGTTCTTCCTGCCGATGGGCCTGGTCGCCAAAACGTTTGGTTTCGGCGCCGACGTGGCGGGCGTCGCGGCGCTCGACGTGTCGGGCATCCTCTATAACCTGTCCGCAGCCACGCTCGGCAATATCCTCGGCGGCCCTGATTCGTGATCTGACCGACTACCTTGCGGATACGGGGGAACTGCCGGAATTCGAGCGTCTGACGCTCTCCCTGATTCAGGAGCGGGAGCGTAGGAAAAAGCAGGAGTTGATTCAACGTTTCGCCGACCGGAATTTGCCGGAGGCGGAAGGCGATCTTTCGGATGAGGAGATTCTCGCGCAGGCACGTATGGAACGATTTGGGGGACGGGATGAAACTGCTGTTTGACACGAATATTCTGCTCGATTTGTGCAATGACAAACGAGCGCCTTTCCATAAACAATGTGTTGATTTGCTCATGGAAGCCGTTGCACAGCCAAACATTGAGATCATGGCGCCGGTATCGTCATTGAATGACGTGTATTACGTGTTGCGCAAGCATTATGGCGAGGAGCGGGCGGCGCGAGACGATATCGGTGGACTGATGGAATTGTTCGACATCCGTCCACTTATGGTACGCCATGCGCGTATGTCGTACCGGTCCGATGAGCCCGACTTCGAGGACGGGATCATCCGTGCCGTTGCCGAGGACAATGATGCCGACGTCATTGTGACTCGTGACGTCGAAGCGTTTCTCCATTCATCGGTCCGATCGATGGATGCCGAGCAATGCCGCGCCCTGCTGCTTGCCGATTCCAAGGCTTGACGGCGGCGTTGAGTACAATCTTGACGGTTGAATCCGGCCGGGCATGGGCCAGTGCGCGAGGCGAACGCGCGCATGACGTACGGAACGTACGGAACGTGCATACGGGAATATAGGAAGACGGACGAGGAGCGGATTATGGCGTCGGATTTCTGGCTGATTGCGGGACTGGGCAACCCCGGCAAAAAATATGAGGACACGCGGCACAACATGGGCTTCATGACCGCCGACGTGCTCGCCGAACGTTGGACGGTGAACTTCGCCGATCACAAGGGCTTGGCCATGCTCGGTAAAAGCGTGATGAACCTGGACGGCCGCACCGTCAAGTTCTTTCTGGCCAAGCCGCTGACTTATATGAATGATTCCGGCAATGCGGTGGCTTCCATTAGCGCCTATTACCAGATCGAGCCCGACCATATTGTGGTGATTCACGATGACATGGACTTGGAATTCGGTCGTATCAAGGTCAAGGCAGGCGGCTCCGCAGGCGGCCACAACGGCATCAAGTCGATTGACCGTTCCCTTGGCACGCCGAAATACGCGCGCGTGCGCATGGGCGTCGGCCACTCCAAGCGCGGTGCGAACGCGCATGACAACACGGTGAACTGGGTACTGGGCGGCTTCGGCCCGGACCAGCGCAAGCAGCTGCCCGAATTCCTGGCTGACGGCGCTGACGCCGCCGAGGACATCATCTTCCACGGTCTTGCCAAGACCCAGGAGAAGTTCAATGGCCGGTGAGGCGACGCACCCGGACCTGATCAACGGCTCACTGGTAGGCATCCTGTCCGGGCTGGAACAGGACAAGACCTTCCTTAGGCTCGCCACTGGCGACATCGAGGTTTCGGACGACGTCGACAACTCCGTCCTGGCCGGCATCCCCGAAGGTTTGCGCCCGGCTTTGGCCGCCGCCATAGGCCAGGGTGTGGCCGGCAAACCCGGCAAGCCGGTCGTGCTGGTCGTGGCCTCCGGCCGCGAAGCCGAAGAGACCGTGGGCTCGCTGCGCTCCTGGTATGATGGCGACCCGAACGACATCGCCCAGCTCGAAGCCTGGGAAACCCTGCCGCACGAGCGTCTGAGCCCGCGCGCGGACACCGTGGCCAGCCGCATGGCCGTGTTCCGCAGACTCAAGCATCCGAGCGATACCGATCCGATGTTCGGCCCGATTCGCATTCTCGTCATGCCGATCCGCTCACTCATCCAGCCGGTCGTCCAAGGACTGGGCGACGTCGAGCCGCTCGTGTTCACCGTGGGGGAGGACCTGCCCCTCGACGAAGCCGCCAAACGTCTGATCGAAAACGCCTACACGCGCGTGGACCTGGTCATGGACCGTGGCGAGTTCGCGGTGCGCGGAGGCATTCTTGACGTATTCCCGCCCACCGCACCGCACCCGGTGCGTATCGAATTCTTCGGCGACGAAATTGACACCATCAAGGAATTCCACGCCTCCGACCAGCGTACCTACGGCGACGGCCTCAAGACCATCTGGGCCACCGCATGCCGTGAACTGCAGCTGACCGACGCCGTGCGCGCCCGCGCCAAAGCCTTGGTCGGTTCGATTCCCAATGCTGAGGACATGCTCGAATCCATCGCCAACGCCATTCCGGTCGAAGGCATGGAATCCCTGATGCCCGCACTCGTGGATCATCTGGAACCGGTGGGCTCCATGCTGCCCAAGCATGCCGTGATCCTCCTGAGCGACCCGGAGAAACTGCGCCGTTCCGCCGAAGACTTGGCAAAAACCGCGAACGAGTTCCTGGCCGCCAGCTGGCATGTGGCCGCCTCCGGCCACGGCGCCGGCGCGCCCATCAGCTTCGACGAAGCCAGCTTCCTCGACTATGCGGAAACCATCAGCTCCCTCGAATACTCCGAACATCCGGTGATTCGCCTCACCAGTTTCGGCGTGGACACCACGTTGACCGGCCATGTGCAGCTCGACGCCCAGAACCCGGCCGAATTCCGAGGGGATGAGGCCAAGGCCTCCCAAGGCATCGAAGGCCTGCTCGATGCCGGCTTCCACGTCACCATCACCGCCGCTGCGACCGGCACCTTGGCCAGACTCAAGCGCGCGATCAACACTACCGGCATCGCCAATTTCAACGTCATCCGCTCTCAGGCCATCGACGGCTTCGTGGACAAAGCCGCCAAAATCGCCCTGCTCACCGAACGCGACCTGACCGGCCGCACTTCAGCCGTGGCCGTGGCCAAAACGCCGAAACGCCGGCGCAAGGCCATCGACTTGGTGGAACTCAAAAAAGGCGATTACGTGGTGCACGAGCAGCACGGCATTGGCCGGTTCATCGAAATGCGCCAGCGCACCATCGGCACCGGCGCCAACAAAACCACTCGCGAATACCTGGTCATCGAATATGCGCCTTCCAAGCGCGGCGCCCCGGCGGACAAACTGTTCATCCCCACCGACCAGCTCGACCAGGTCAGCAAATACATCGGTGCCGAAGCCCCCAAGCTCAACAAGCTCGGCGGCTCCGACTGGGCGGCCACCAAAGCCAAGGCCCGCAAGCACGTCCACGAGATCGCCGACGACCTGATCAAGCTGTACTCCGCCCGCCAGCGCGCCAAAGGCTTCGCGTTCAGCCCGGACACCCCGTGGCAGAAAGAGCTGGAAGACGCCTTCCCCTATCAGGAGACCGCCGACCAGCTCACCACCATCGACGAGGTCAAATCCGACATGGAAAAGCCCGTGCCGATGGACCGCCTCATCTGCGGCGACGTGGGCTTCGGCAAAACCGAAATCGCATTGCGTGCCGCCTTCAAGGCCGTGCAGGACGGCAAGCAGGTGGCCGTGCTCGTGCCCACCACGCTGTTGGTCCAGCAGCATTACGAGACCTTCAGCGAACGGTTCGAGGGTTTCCCGGTCAATGTGGCGGCCATGAGCCGGTTCCAGACCGCCAAGGAGATCAACGAGACCGTCGAGGGCCTGCGGTCCGGCACGGTGGACGTGGTCATCGGCACGCACAAACTGCTGAACCCCAAGATCACGTTCAAGGATCTGGGGCTCGTCATCATCGACGAGGAGCAGCGTTTCGGCGTGGAACACAAGGAAACGCTGAAGGCACTGCGCACCAATGTGGACGTGCTGTCCCTGTCCGCGACGCCTATCCCGCGCACGCTGGAGATGGCCGTGACCGGCATCCGCGAAATGTCCACGCTGGCCACCCCGCCCGAAGACCGCTTGCCGGTGCTGACCTATGTGGGAGCCTACGAGGACGCGCAGGTCACCGCGGCGGTGCGCCGCGAACTGTTGCGCGGCGGCCAGGTGTTCTACGTGCACAATCGCGTGCAGGACATCGCGTCCATCGCCGACAAGATCCATACGCTGGTGCCCGAAGCGCACGTCGGCATCGCCCACGGCAAGATGGGTGAGAAGCAGCTTGACCAGATCATCCGCGACTTCTGGCATCGTGACATCGACGTGCTCGTGTGCACCACGATCATCGAGACGGGTCTTGACATATCCAACGCGAACACGCTGATCGTCGACCATGCCGACCGTTTCGGCCTGAGCCAGCTTCATCAGCTGCGCGGCCGCGTCGGCCGTGGACGTGAACGCGCGTACGCCTACTTCCTGTACGACCCGTCCAAGCCGATGACCGAGCAATCCCACGACAGGCTCGCCACGATCGCGCAGAACACGGCGCTCGGCTCCGGTTTCGACGTGGCCATGAAGGACTTGGAGCTGCGTGGCACCGGAAACCTTCTGGGCGACGAGCAGTCCGGCCATATCGAGGGCGTGGGCTTCGACCTGTACGTACGCATGGTGTCCGAAGCCGTGGAGAAGTACAAGGAGCCCGAAGAGAACGTCGAGCCGGTGGCCGTGTCCATCGACCTGCCCATCGAAGCGTCGATTCCGATCGAGTACATCGATTCGGACAAGCTGCGTCTGGAAGCGTACCGCAAGCTCGCCTCCGCCCGCAACGAGGCCGATTTGAAGGATCTGGAAGAGGAGCTCACCGACCGTTACGGCAAGCCGCCGGTCGAATTCGAGACCCTGTTCGACGTGGCCCGTCTGAAGTTCAAAGCCCGCAAGCTCGGCATTTCGGAGATTCTCGCGCAATCCAACCGCGTGCGCATCGGTCGCATCGACCCGCCCGAATTCATCCAGATGCGTATGGGTCGTATTTACAAAGGCACCCAATACCGTCCGGTCACACACCAGCTCATCGTCCCCACCCCGTTCACCGGCTCCCTGGGCCAAGGCCCCATGAGCTCCGACCAGGTAGTCCTCTGGACTAACCAACTCCTCGATGACTTGGCATGGAGGCCACAACGATGAAAAACCAACACGCGGCAACACTTGCCGGCTATGAGATTCCCCGCCTCGGCATGGGCACGATGGCGCTCGCCATCGAGGGGCGCCCCTCTAACCGTGATCAGGCAATCGAGACCATCCATGCCGCGCTCGATGCCGGAGTCCGTTATTTGGACACGGCTTGGTCCTATTATCTGCCCAGCGCGCCCGGCACCGGCGAACCGGAGGATATGGGCTATGGCGAATATCTGGTCCGTGATGCTCTGCACTCGTGGCATGGCCCCAAAGATCAGGTGCTCGTGGCCACCAAAACCGGCTGGCTGCGTACGCTTGACGGCAACGGCAACTACGGCTGGCAGGCCGACGCCCGACCTGAAACCATGATCGCCAATGCCAAGGAATCGGCCCGCCGCCTCGGTGTCGATACGCTCGATCTGCTCTACTCGCACTGCAACGATCCGCAGGTGCCGTACGAAGACCAGATGGGCGCACTCAAGCAGCTCGTGGACGAAGGTGTGGCCAAAGCGGTCGGTATCTCCAGAATCGACAACACAGACATCGAAACCGCCCACAACATTTTGGGCGATCGTCTCGTGGCCGTCCAGAACCAGTTCTCCCCGGTCCACCGTGACCCTGAACACACATTGGAAACCTGCGAAAAACTCGGTTTGGCTTTCGTCTGCTGGTCGCCGCTCGGTGGATTCCTTGATCCGTTCAACGGGCATCTGTTCGACCGGTTCCGCGAAGTCGCGAAGTCCCACGACTGCTCCTACCAGCGCGTCACGCTCGCGTGGGAACTTGCGCAATACCAATATCTGTTCACGATTCCCTCGGCCAGAAACCCGCAGGAGATTCAGGACTCGTTCAAAGCCGGCGAACTGAAATTGTCCGACAGTGAAATCGACTACCTCAATGGCAAGGACATCGACTGAGCGATTTCGTCCGTACTGCCTTGCAATCAGGCTGCACGCTGGCATTGTGAGCGCTAACACTAAATTTTGGGCGTGTTGTTCACAACGTCCACAAATCGCACTACTCTTAAGAATGTCATTCAAGATACACAACCGTTTTAAGGAGTAGTTGTGGCAGTAATTGAAAGCGTGTACGCGCGTCAGATTCTGGATTCCCGTGGCAACCCGACCGTTGAGGTCTACCTGGAGACCGAAGACGGCGCTCAGGGCAAGGGTCTGGTTCCGTCCGGCGCCTCCACCGGTGAAGCTGAGGCTTGGGAGCGTCGCGATGGCGACAAGTCCGTCTACGGCGGCAAGGGTGTTCTTAACGCGGTCAAGGCCGTGAACGAGGTCATCGCTCCGAAGGTCATCGGCATGGACGCTGCTGACCAGCGCGCTCTGGACGACCTGATGATCGAGCTCGACGGCACCCCGAACAAGGGCAAGCTGGGCGCCAACGCCATCCTGGGCGTCTCCCTGGCTGCTCTGTACGCTTCCGCCGAGTCCGCCGGCCTGCCGCTGTACCGCTACATCGGCGGCACCAACGGACACATCCTGCCGGTCCCGAACATGAACATCATGAACGGTGGCGCTCACGCTGACTTCGCCACCGACATTCAGGAGTACATGATCTCCCCGTACGGCTTCGACACCTACTCCGAGGCTCTGCGCGCTGGCGTTGAGGTCTACCACACCCTGAAGAACGTCCTGAAGAAGGAAGGCCTGAACACCGGCCTCGGCGACGAGGGCGGCTTCGCTCCGAAGATGAAGTCCAACGAGGACTCCCTCAAGTACATCATGGACGCCATCTCCGCCGCCGGCTACGAGCCCGGCAAGCAGATCGGCATCTGCCTGGATGTCGCCTCCTCCGAGTTCTTCAACAAGGAGACCGGCAAGTACCGCTTCGACGGCGAAGAGCGCGACTCCGCCTACATGCTCGACTACTACGAGAACCTCATCAACGAGTACCCGATCGTCTCCATCGAGGACCCGTTCAACGAGGAAGGCTGGGAAGACTGGGCTGCCATCACCGCTCGCCTCGGCGATCGTCTGCAGTTCGTCGGCGACGACCTGCTGGTCACCAACCCGGCTCGTCTGCAGAAGGCCATCGACCTCGGCGCCGCCAACTCCCTGCTGGTCAAGCTGAACCAGATCGGTTCCGTCACCGAGACCCTCGACGCCATCGAGCTGGCCACCGCCAACGGCTACACTTCCATGGTTTCCCACCGCTCCGGCGAGACCCCGGACACCACCATCTCCGACCTGGCTGTTGCTAAGAACACCCGCCAGATCAAGACCGGTGCCCCGGCCCGTGGCGAGCGCGTTGCCAAGTACAACCGCCTGCTCGAGATCGAGGAGGAGCTCGGCTCCACCGCTCAGTACGCCGGCTACAGCGCTTTCAAGGCCTGCAAGAAGTACCTGGCCAAGTGAGCTGAAACGCCCGTAAAGGCGTGAGTTTCCACTGAAGCTCGATACCCGTCGTGTTCGTCAAGTCGAATGCGGCGGGTATTTTCATGTGACATGAGCAAGTCGTCCCGTACCGGCAAACCTGGCAAAACCGGCAAAGCACAAGTCAGGAGAAAAAGGTCAGCGGGGCCCATAGCGTTCTTCGTCTCCCTGTTCATCATCGCACTCGGCACCATCCAGCTGGTCTCCACCTTCCACACCTATGCCCTGAATCTGGCCGAACTCAATGGTCTCAAGCGTGAGGAGGCCTCGCTGATCACCCAAAAGCAGGAGTTGGAGAACGACATCAAGCGTTGGGATGACAAGGCCTACATCACCGCCCAAGCCCGTGAACGCCTCGGCTTCGTATTCCCCGGCGAACAGGCCGTGCGTGTGCTGCATCCCGAAGCCGTGACCGGCTCCGATAGCGAATCCCAGAAAACGGAAGATTCCAGTAGCAGCAACAAAAAAGTCCTGCCATGGTACAGCGAACTGTCTTACTCGCTCAAAAAGGCCGATGAGCCTGTGAACGATAGCGAGTCCGGCAAATCCGATACTTCCGGTTCCTCTGACTCGTCATCCAACGACTCATCCAAGCAGTCCGATAAGTCAGACCAGAACACCCCATCCGATCAGAACACCCAACAGAACACAGGGGAGGGAACCCAACAGTGACCATCGATATCGCCGCCAAGGCCAAGGCCCTTGTCGACACCATGCTTGCCGAGCCCGCCAACGACCATGACATCGACCTGGTGCAGCGTCAGCTCGGCCGATACCCGCGCGGCATGGTCGCCGTGGGGGCGCGATGCGTCTGCGGTAGGCCACTTGCCGTAATCACCCGCCCGGTGTTGCCCGGCGGAATCCCTTTCCCCACCACGTGCTATCTGACCGGTCCGGAAGCCGTCAAGGCTGCCTCCCATGTCGAGGCCGCCGGCGTGATGCAGCAATATAACGATATGCTGGCCGCTGATGAGGAGCTCAAGGCCGCATATGAGCAGGCCCATAATCTGTATCTGGCATTCCGCCACGAACTGGCAGGACGTCTTGGCGACAGTGAGAAGCATATTGAAGGCACTTCGGCCGGCGGCATGCCAGTGCGCGTCAAGTGCCTGCACGCTCTGCTGGCCCAATCCCTGGTTATGGGACCGGGTGCCAATCCCATTGGCGATTTGGTGCTGGAACGTGTCAAAGACGAGTTCGATCCGACCGTCTGCCGTTGCACACTGGACGATTGATCAACAGATGAGCCACCGCGAACAGCCCATTCATACGCACTAAGGGATACGAGGATACGAGGAGAAGGCAATGAGCAAGGAATCCGTAACCGTCGCCGGCATTGATTGCGGCACGAACTCCATTCGACTGAAGATCGCACGTGTCGATGCCGATGGCATGCATGAGGTGGTGCCGCGCATCCTGCGTGTGATCCGCCTTGGTCAGGATGTGGACAAGACCCATCGTTTTGCCGACGAAGCGTTGGAACGCGCCTATGTGGCCGCTCGGGAATTCGCCGGTGTGATTGCCGAGCATCCCATCGACGGCCTGCGTTTCGTTGCCACCTCCGCCACTCGTGACGCGGAAAACCGTGAGGAGTTCGAGGATGAGATCGAACGTATCCTCGGCGTGCGCCCCGAAGTCATTCCCGGCACTGAAGAAGCCGACCTGAGCTTCCTCGGCGCCACTTCCGTGGTCAATCGCGACGATCTGCCCGCCCCCTATCTGGTGGTTGACCTCGGCGGCGGGTCCACCGAGCTGGTCATCGGTGGCGACGGCGTCAGTGCGCCCACTACCCAGGTTCAGGGCGCGTTTTCCATGAACATCGGTTCCGTGCGCATGACCGAACGTCATCTGACCAACGATCCGCCGACCCAGACACAGATCGATGAGGCCGTTGCGGACATCGATGAACATATCGATGAGGCCTTCCGCACCGTGGACGCAGGCAAGGCCCGTACCATCATCGGCGTGTCCGGCACGGTGACCACGATGACCGCCTTGGCCATGGGATTGAAGGAATACGATCACACCGTGGTCGACGGGCATCGGTTGAGCTTTGAAGACGCCTATGCCGTGGACGACAAGTTCCTTAGGATGACGCGCGCCGAGCGCCGCGAATACAAGACCATCCACCCCGGCCGTATCGATGTGGTCGGCGGCGGCGCTGTGGTGTGGAGCCGTGTGCTGGCGCGTGTCAGCGAAGCCGCCAAGGCCGATCATGGTGAAGCCATCGATTCGTTCGTCGCCAGCGAGCACGGGCTGCTGGACGGCATTGTGCTCGATTATGGTCGCCGGTTGCTGGCTCAATAGCGTAAGTGGTAAGTACCCCCAGTGGGCTGAGTCGTTCAGCAAACAGCCCGCTGGGCTGTTTGCTTTATATGCGACGCCGGCGACGCTATCGCTACCGGCTGCTACAAACAGCCCACTGGGCTGTTTGTAGGCGAAGGGAGCGGCTATGCCGCGACGGCTGCACGAAGTGCAGCAACCCGCAAGCAACGCTCAGGGCAGGAGATAGCTTATAATAGAAAAGTTGGCCTCCGTGGCGAAATGGTATACGCAGTCGACTTAAAATCGATCGCTTCGGCTTGTGGGTTCGAGTCCCACCGGAGGCACCTTCGCTAGACTGTGGAAAATAGCCGTTTTGCCTTGCGAGAGTAGGGCTGAGCGGCTTTTTCTATTCCCGGTGATTCCCTCGTATTCCCTCGGTTTCACGGAATAATGTGGGCAAAATGTGGGCAAAAATCGAGCCACGCCTAGCTGCTGTAACAACGAAAAAACCGGCCCCGCCGGCCGCAGTCAAGCTCGTGGAGCTGTCTGCGATGCCGGGCGGGGCCGAACTGTGTGGTGGTCATGCGGCGAGGTCGATGCGTTGTTTGATGGCGCTGACGCCGATGAGCGCGCCGGCGAGGATGCCGAGCGCGTTGAGCGTGGTCACGATGGCGTCCACGTGGGGCCAGCCCCATGCGGGGCCGACCGTGTTGACGAACAGGGCGAGTGCGGGCAGGACGATGAGGCCGAGCCATTTGAGGATGTCGTAGACGCGGCTGGGGATGAGCCAGTCGGGCACGTCATGGGTGACGTCGGCCGTCTCGGGCCAGTCGCTCACATCGGCGCCGGGAAGCGTTTCGCCGGTGTCGGTCGTGTTTTTGCTGTCGGTCATGTTTGCTCCGATCAATAAGGGATGATGATGAGGTGATGCCGTCACCCGGTTATGCGGGTGGCGGCATTGGTTTGGGTTATCGGCAGGTCACCACGTCGCCCACGTAGTAGACGTTGATGTTGCCGGAGGGTACGGTGCAGCGGCTGACGCTGTAACCGTGCGCGGTGGCGAAATCCCACACGGTGTCGCCCCATTGGAGGACCTTGGAGACCCCGCCGGACGATGCGGGGGCGGTGCCGCCGCCGTAGGTTACGACGTCGCCCACGTAGTAGCGGTTGATGTCACCGCTGGGCGTATGCCACGCGGACAGGGGCCAAGCATCATAGGCGACGGCGAGTCCCCAGATGGTTTCTCCCCATTGCATGACGTGGCTGATGCCACCCGTGCTGGGAGTGGGCTGGGGGTCGCTCGGCTGCACGGGCGCGGCCGGTGTGGCCGGTGGCGTGGAGTCGCCGGTCGGGTTGGCGTACAGATCCCACTGCCATGCCTCGCCACGGAACACGTTGAGGTCGATGGGACTCCACGTGTTGACGACACCGGTGCCGCTGTACTGTCGCATGGCCTCACCGTACGCGCCTATCATCCACGGATTGGCCTGATAGCCGGTCGGGCTCATGTTGGCGTACTGGGCGATCCACAGGCCGTACCGGTCGCGGATGTCCTGCGGGATGGCGCCGGCGACCGGGCCGGTGTACAGCAATGGGCGCACGCCGCCCGAAAGGCGTTCGCACTCATTCATGAAGCGGCGTACCCAATCCCAGTTGCCCCATGCGGGGTTGTCGTCCATCTCCCAGTCGAGCGCCACGATGCCGTGACGCCAATAGTTCGACGTATTCGTGTAGAAGAACCGGGCCTCGGCCTCCGGGTTGCCTCCCATGGCGTAATGGTACAAGCCGAACTTTTTGTCGGATGCCTGCGCTTGGGCGATCACGCGGTTGGCGTCCGTGTTGACGCCGGACACGAGACAGTTGTTATACACCTGTCCCGTGCCCCATGTGGTGCCGACGACAACGAAGTCGGCCTGCGTGTTGGCGATGTCGATGCCGCACTGCCAGTTGGACACGTCGATGCCCTGCATGTCGGCCATCGCCGCCGGGGCGAACGCCATGGAGACCGCGGCGACGAGCGCGGTCAGCGTCATGCCCACGCGCCGGTGCAGGAGTCCGTGTTTGGGTTTGCATTTGTCGAGGATTACCACATCCTCTCCTTCCCGCCCGTTTTCCCGGGCAATAGAAAAGCCATCCCGAAGTGGGATGGCTTTGTAAACTGTTGAAAAATCAACGCCTGTGCGCGCCGTGATTGAATATGATGACGAGCGCGAGCAACAGCAGGTACACGCCTCCAACGATGGCTAGGTGCGTCATTGCCGGTCCTCCAAATATTTTTCGGCGGCGTTGCCGATCCAGCATTGCGCGTCCAATTTCTCAAGCTTCGCCAACTCGTATCGGACGGCCTCCGAATGGTCGTGCGACTGGTCGCCGTAGATCAGGCTGATGATCGTGTTTTTGATCGTGTCGCGGCACAGCTCGTCCATACGGTCGTCGATCTTCGCCGTCCGCTCTCCCAAAGTCCGGGTTTTCGCGAAATGCTGCGAAAGCGGACTGTCATAGGGCAGGCGTTCCGGTCTTACGTGCGAGTACAGGCCGGTCGCCAACGCGTCCAAAGCGCCCGGCCAGACTTTAAGTCCGAGCGTGATGAGGGCGCACGCGCCACCCACACCCCCGAAACCAGCTAGAAACGTCTGAAACACATTACGTCTCCTTAAAAAATCAGTTTTGCAGTGGCATGAGGCCGCCGTACAGTGCCCTCATGCGTGGGACGAGCTTCTTGTATTCCTTCCAATCCGCTTGTGTCATCAGATTGATTGCCGAGAATCGCAGCGGATGATTCAACGGACACTTCAACTGGATGAGTTGCGCGTCATCCAGTTGAAAATCAAAACCAAGGAGCGTGTTCCCGCCTGTATTGTCATGAGGCAACAGAACTCCACCAGTCCATAGTTTGTTGGCTACGTAGCAGATACCATTCTCATACCATCTGCTACCTTCCGGCACTTGGGAAACCCAGAAGTTCAGATGGAAATCACCGGAGACCGGTTCGCCCAGTCGGATATTGGCACTAGGATTGACAGCGCCGCTGTTTGGCGTAATGAGTATGCCATCAGGGTCGACATGCTGCACGGTCGCCTCGTATGTCGAGACGGCACTGTTCGGGAACATCAAGAGTGGATTCGGAATCAGATTCGTTACCAGGCTCATGCCACCACCCCCAAAGGGGTCAGGCGAGCGGCATCGTATCCCCAGAGAAATATCCGATGCCGTCGAGCAGAGTCTTGTCCACCTGATACTCGTCCCACGTGCAGATGAGAATATTCGTCACTGTGACGGTCGGATTGCCGGACCTGACGGAATAATACATTGACATCGGACCGGCAACGCTGGCGACTAGCGCGTAGCTGACACGTTGGCTTGCACTGATGTCGCCATACCCTCTCATCGAGATAGTGCCGCCGGTGACGTTCACATAGGCGCTGACCCAATATTTCGTCCCTGGCTTGGTCGGAATGGTCGAGAGACCCACCCACCGGCCTGCCGACAAGGTGATGGTCGATGATGGTCTCGTGCATAGGTTCGTCACCATCATCGGGCATCACCCGCCCGGTGCGCGGCGTCAGCCGAGTGGCATGGTGTCGCCGGTGAAGAAGCCCGGAAGCCCCCCCCAACGGCAGGGTCATACGTGTCGGCGCGTTCGATGAGCACATTCGATACCGCTATGTCACGGATTCCGTTTGGATGTATCTCGAGTCGCAACCGATGGTCGGTGATCTTGAATCTGTACAAGACATCCGATATCCCCAGCTTGAATTGTTCGGAAACCAAAAACTGATTAACGTCGGGCCTATCAGATGTCTGCATGATCGTCATGCCCGCGACGTTATCTTCGCTGGTCTCCACTCTCATCGACAGGACGAGCGGAACGTTGAATGGAACCGTAACGTTGAAGCTATATCCGCCATTGTGTCCCGTGACGTGCAACGCATTATCACGGACCGTCCCATTCGCGTCACCCCAGTGGGTGATGTCGGTAAGCGGTCCGGCAAAAACAGGATTGGGGAAAAGATTAATCCTCTGCATTCGTGTCCTCCTTGTCGAGACTGTCGAGCACATCCTTCGGGATCAGTTTCATGGCCGCCGCGAGCTGGCTGGACAGGATCGCGACTTGTTTGTTGAGTGTGCCGATCTGTTGCGAGAGCTGGTCGATGACCTGATTCGCGTCGGCTGGGATCTGAGTCAAAATAAGTCTCCTTAAAACAAACCCCCGTAATCCGGGAATGGATTACAGGGGTTGAAAGACTGGATGAAATAGTGGTCAGTCGGCGGCGGTCATCGTGTCGATACGGGTCACTGCCTTAAGCTCTTCGAGCGTCAAAGTGCGTCCGAGATTCGTCTTAACATCCGTGACTTTGACGGATGTGCCGGAATCGTCGAACGTGGCGAGCACGCCACGCTGGTAGTCGCGCCATGATTCGGCGGTGCCGTCAGCGCTGGAAAATTCCAATCCCAATCGGCACAATTCCGCTCGCACCGACTCCTTCGGCGGACGCAGGTCGAGCACGCCATCCGCCGCCGGTCGTGCGTCGGATGATGGAACGTCGGATGCTGTCATGATTACTCCTTTGCTGTTGTGTTGTTTCCTTTTTTTCGCCGGTCATCCCGGCGGAGTCGATGCGCGTGGCCGTCCGTCCGGCCCGCGTCAACGCCGACGGTCGGTCAGATAATCGACCGACTGTCGGCGGAACCGGTCGCGCTTCACGGCGATGCGGTCGGCCACGCCGGCCAGCGTGGCGGCGAGCCGACCGTCCGCATCCTCCATGACGGGCATCGCGTCCAATCCGAGCAGGCGACGGGTCTCCTCGCGACCGTCCGGCGACAACGCGCCGGACGCCGTGAGCACGGGATGCAACGCGGCCATGCGCGTCTGCCGACGGTCCGCCAACTCGTCGCGCTCCACCTGCCCGTAGGCGCTGGTCCAGGCGGTGCGTCCGGTGGCCGGGTCGATGACGCCCGGGTCTGACCTGTTCGACCGGACCCGTATGATCGCCGCGACCGCTTCCATGTCCGTGTCGCAGCCGAGGAGCTCGCCCCACGAGGCGATCGCGTCCAACGGGATGAGATGACCCGTCCCGTCGTCACCGGTCACGGCCAACACGTCACCGTAGATGTTCGTTTCCATCGCACCTCCTACTGTTTGGCCAGGATGGCGAGTATCTGATAGCCGTATGGGGTGCCGTTGCCGTTGCCGACGCCACGCGCCCACAGGTTGCAGCCGCTCGGCGAATCATTGTTCGAGCCGACAGCGATCGACCCCATTGAGTCGGCGGAGACATGCGCATGGTATAGGCCGTATTTGGCCGGTGCGCCATACGTCCACGTCTGCGTAATCCACCCTTCGGCGCTGAGCGATCCGCCACGGGGATAATACGTCGCGAACGTTTTACGCCCATTGCCGTACCCGCCGACGAACCCGCCGAGGTACAGATACCCGGAGTTGATGTCCGCCTCCACGCCAACGCGGCCGTTCGGATCTACCGCTGAGAGTTCGGCGAATGTATGGTATTTGGACGTCGGGTCGGCCCTCAATAACAGTTGCGCGAAACCGTTCTGGCTGCCTTTGGAATAATCACGGTAAGCGGCCAGGAAGGCTTCGCCGATTTTGGTGGCGTTGTCCGCAGCCTTGTATTCGCCCACACGCATGAACGACCCCGGATCGGTGTCGTTCAACTGGCCTCCGTTGATTACGATGGTGGATACTTCGCCTTTATAGTTGGTCCGGGATTCCGACGCGATGTAGGCGTCGTGACCGTTGCGCCCGTGCCGGAATTCGAGGCCTGAGCCCTCGGTCTTGTCATCGCTGTTGATCATCGACAGCCGGAACGTCGGTGATATTACGACTCGACGGCCGGTGAGGCTCGTCTGGAACGTGCCGGTCAGCAGGTTCGACCTGCCCTCGCCATCCAAAAGGACGGTCTGGTTGTGGGCCGAATCCCACATCCGCAGGCCCGTCGAATTGAGTTTCACGCCCGTGTTCTCGGCGTCGGAGCTTTGGAATATCGCGCCGGTGAACACGTAGCCGTGGAACTGGCCCGCCGCCACCTTATCCGACGTGATCGTGCCAGCCGCGATCTTGACAGCAGTCACCGCGTTTGCGGCGAGCTTGTCCGTGGTGATCGCGCCGGACACTATCTTGTCGGCGTTGACCGCGTTCGCGGCGAGCTTGTCCGCGTTAACGCTGTTGGAGGCCAGCTTGTCGGCCGTGACCGCGCCAGCCACGATGTCGCCAGCCTGAATCCGATGCGCGTTGAGCAACGCGACCGTCATGTCCTCCGTGACGCGGAGTTTCGCGGTCGTGACCGAGTTCGCCGCCAATTTGTCGGTGGTGATGGCGAGCGAGACGATGTTGCGCGCCTGCACGCTGTCGGCTGCGAGCTTCGCGGCGGTCACCGCATCAGCAACCAGCTTCTCAGCGGTCACGCTGTTTGCGGCGAGCTTGTCCACCGTGATCGCATTGGTCTTGACCTTTTCGGCGGTCACGGAGTCCACGGCGAGATGCTTGGCGGCCACCGTGCCCGACGCGAGGATGTTGTTCGCCACGAGATCGAATGTCGTGAAGCGCGTGCCATCCCACGTCAGGACTTCGACGACGCGATCTGCAAGCGGCACCAGCACGCTTGGGGAAGCGTTGGGCGCGCCCGTCCAATACGTGTAGAAGTCGGCCAGAAGGCTCGGCGAATTGTTCTTCTCGCCCTTCCAGCGAGTCCAATACTTCTGCGTCCGCCACCACATGTCCCCCGGCTTCAAGCCATCATGAGACGGCTCGTCGGGGCCACGGTAGATGAGGTTCTTGCCGTCCGCCGTGGTCTGCGCCTTTTTCGCGGCGGCCTGCGCCTGATTCGCCTGTGACGCGGCGTTCGCGGCTGTGGTCTGAGCCTTGTCAGCCGTTGATTGCGCCGTCTGCGCGGCAGCATGTGCCTTGACCGCTGCGTTTGCCGCATCGGTAGCGGCCTTGTCCGTCACCGCCACCCAAGCCGACCCGTTCCACCGTTTCGGCGTGTTAGCGCCACTGGTGGTGTCAATCCAGAGGGTCGTAGCCTTGCGCATTGAAGCGTCCGGCGCAGTGCTTTGGATGAGCACGTCGGCCTTGCCGTTCGCCACGCCAGCGGCGGCGGCAGCAGCCGTATTCGCCTTCCTTGCAGCGGTGGCCGCGTCCGTGGCGGATTGGGCCGCGCTGTCGGACGTGGCCTTCGCCTGCGTGGCCACGCTCGACGCATTCGCGGCGGTGGCCTGGGCATGGGCCGCATCGGTCTTCGCGGTGGAAGCGTCCGATTTGGCCGAAGCCGCGTCGGACTTGGCCGCATTGGCCGAAGCGTTGGCCGTGTTGGCCAGTGTCTCCGCATTGCCAGCGGTCTTCTTCGCGCTCTCGGCTGCGGTCTGCGCGGCATTGGCGGCATCCTTGGCCTGACCTGCTGTGGCAGTCGCACTCTTCGCAGCGGCGTTGGCCGCATTGGCGGTATCCTGAGCGGTCTTCGCCGCACCATTGGCCGTATCAGCCGTGCCCTGCGCGTTTTTCGCTGCGGCAGCGGCATTCTCGGCAGCCTTGGCGGCATCGGTGGTCTTCGCCGCATTGTCCGCGATATCCGATTTCGCCTGCTCGATCTGCTTCGCATTGTTCTCCACGTCGGCATAACCCATGTGGTTCCAATTCGAGCCGTCCCAGACAAGCGTATCGATCACGCGGTCGGCCAATGGCACCAGCACGGAAGGAGAATTATTCGGAGTGCCCTGCCAGTACGTGTAAAAGTCCGCAAGCAGTGAGGGACTGTTGTTCTTCTCCCCCTGCCAGCGGGTCCAATACTGCTGGGTCTTGAGCCACAGGTCGCCGACGATGAGATTGCCCTTCGGCTCATCAGGCCCACGGAAGGTATGGTTCTTCGAGTGGGCTTCGGCATACGCCTGCGCAGCCGACTCCTTGGCCTTCGAAATCTCGCCGTTCGCGGTGGTCAGGTCGCTTTTGGTCTGCGCGATGTCCTTCCGGGCCTGAGACAGATCGGCCTTGGCCTGCGTGAGCGTCCGGTTCGCCGTGTCGAGATTCGACTTGTTGGCTTGGATGTCCTTCCGCGCCTGATCGAGCTTGGCCGTATTGTCCTTCGACGCCGTCTTGTTGTCAGCCAAATCCTTCTGGATTTGTTTGACCTCTTCCGGCGAGACCGCCGACGCGACCGTCACCGAGGCGACTGCCGACCAGTCGGAACGGTTGCCAGCATGATCGACCGATCTCAGCGCATAGGAGTGCCGGGAACCGGCTGCCAGACCGGTCACGAGATATTCGCCCCGACCGGACTGGGTGGCGCTGATGACGGTCATGCCGTCCGCATTGACGCCCTCGCCGACCTCGATATGGTCGAAGTCCGATTCCATCGACGCGCCGGTGGAGGTCCTGCCGTCCCAGTGGACGGTCACCACGCCAAGCTCGGACGACAATACCGGCTCCGACGGTACGGAGCATGGCGTCGTATCCGACTCCACAGTTGCCACCACGACGGACGACCATTCGCCGAGCTTGTCCGAATACGTCGGCACGGCCCTGACGCGCACCTCGATCTGCGTGCCGCAATCCAAGCCGCCGAAACCGAGCTGCGTCTTATCGGTGGTGCCGGCGGAATGCCACGGCGCGCCATCCACGTGCCTGCGCCACTCGACGGCATAATTGCTGATCTCAATGGCGGTATTGTTCGTGGCTTCGGTCACGGCGGACCACGAAGCCGTGGCCAGACCATGCGCGAAACCATCCGAGCCAATGTAGGCGTCCGTCTGCACGATCAATCCGAGAGGGGCCTTCGGCACACGATGGTCACGGTCGGAAGAGGCGGTCGTACCACCCTCACTACCGGCCAATGACGCGCCACCGGTGATGCCCTTGATCTTCTTCGCTTGTCTGACGGATGCATCGTATTTGATGTCGTTCAGGGCGATGCTGGCGGTCAGTCCCTCGCCCTGGCGCATGCTCAGGTCGATTTCCTGCACGCGCACCTTCTCCCCATGGGAGACGGTCGGAGCCGTAATCCAATCGCCGGCATGATAGTCGACGAGCGGCAGACTGTCCACGTCGGAAACGATGAGATCGCGCGTGTACTGGCCACGCACTCTCGCCGCATCATCAAGCGTGGACTGCATGAATGACTGGGCGGTGTCCTTGTCGGACACGCCACCCTGCGAGGCGTAGGATTCCCACTTGCCCCAAGGCGTCGGAGCAGCCGGATTGTCCATGCGGAAAAGCAGATTATTGTCACCCTCGACGAGGATGGTGGACGCGAGATCGCTGATGCTTTCCTCGTAGGGTGCCTCGCTGATATCGCGAGCAAGCTGGAGCACGACGCTCTTGCTCAGGTCACGGCTCAATGCCGTGCTGTCGGCGTTCCACATTTTCAACGTGCGCCCGCTGGTGCGCCAGTCGCAGCCGCCGCCGTTGACCAGCGAGCTGAGAATGGTCTGCAGGTCGGTGCCCAAGGAATAGTAAAGCGTGTACTTCCTCGCCCACGCCGCGCCGCCCGCGTCCCTCGCCGTATCGAAGCCAAGCGACAGGCCGGTGGCCACGCCGCCACGCTTCTTGTTCTCGTCCAACAGCGTCTTGAGAATCGCACCCGGATTCGACGAATAGAAGGGACGCTTGCCCTTGTTGTCGCCGTCCGCGAGCAGATGGCTGGAATCGTTGTTTTCGGCCTTGCTCAGCAGCCAGCTGATCGACTGGCCGGAATAGGTGACGGTCTTGGTACGGTCGTCCGTCTTGCCGCTGCGCCCAGTGATGACATAGCGAGCATTGTCAGGCTCACGATAGCCAGTGCCGTCCGACACTTCCACGGCCACTTCGAGGCCGTCGGTAAGCTCACGATCGAATGCCTGAGCGTCGCCGGACAACATCGAATACTCGATCGAGATGGCACCATCATCATCGTGGAGCATCGACGCGCTGAAACTCACCGGCTCCGCAAGGACGCCGATACGCGCGCCGAAAGGCCGGTATGCCACGAGACGAGCATGAAGGGACTTTGCCATGAATCACTCCCAGGATTGCAAAAACCGGCAGGTCACCTTGTCGGTGCCGCCGGTCTGTCTGATATCGAGCCGATAGTCGCCTGAATCGATTGCTGGCCACACCTGCAGTGGCTCGGTGGTCCAGTCGACGCCATTCGACGTATCCGTACCACCGGACCATGCGTCGGCATTGGCCGACGTCCACGCCTTGCGATTGGCCACGTCGACGAAGAGATAAGGTCGTGAGGCGTCACGTTTGCCGCCCCACATGAGATTCGTTCCACTCGCCGGATCCGCGATGGTAACGCCAGTGGCGGCACCGAAGCGCAATACCAGCGTGGTGATGGGCGCGTCGGAGAGCCAGCCGTCGGGAAGCGTGTCGAAAAGCATGGACGGCGAAGCATTCGGCAAACCCTGCCAGCGCGTCCAATAGCCTTTACCGCTCGGCTTGGAAACCCCGCCCGGCAGCAGCCTGCCGCCCGACGCGGCCAACGTCGCCTCCTGCCACTGCACGCCACGCCAAAACACGTCCGGCAGTTGGAACACGGCGGTCGCTGCCCTGTGACCATTCCACGGAATCTCGTCGCCGGCCGGCTGACATGACGTGCACACCGCGCTAGCGGTCATGCGGCGCGTCAAGCCGGAAACTGTGTCACGCTCCATACGAGTCAACTCGGATGCAAGGCGGCAGAGCCGATAAAAGCGGTGCATCAAAGTATCCGCATCAGGCCCGTCCGTAATGAATTTGAGCGTGATTTCAGGCGCGTCGAAAGCCACCGGACCGGCTGGGAGCATCACGCCATTCCGACCATTCACAGTGACGGAATTGATGCGAGGGCTGATGCTCGTGAAATGGGTGGTGCCGACGATCAGACTCGAATGCTCACCGGTCAGCTGCTGACCATTGATGAGATAATCCGCGAGAATCATTGCACCACCCTTTTCCTGTCACCATTGCGGCATTGCCGCCGTCTGCAATTTTTGCTGCGTGCTGATGCTCGTCGGAGCGATCGCTGGATAGTTGAAGGTCTGCTGGACATACGTGGTCGAGCCGCCGCCGTTGCTGACATTCGCCCTGCCGGTCTTCGACGCATCCACGTCAAAACCGCCATTGATCTGCGCATTCATGCCGTTCACGGTGCGCTGCACATCCTTCCAGCCAGCCTTGAGGCTCTTGTCAAAGCCCTGCATGATCGCCAAGCCAGCAGGCTTAAGCATCACCTTGTCGTAGCTGAGCGGACCCTTGTGTCTGACGATCCAGTCACCGATACCACTCACAAAGCTCTTCACTCTGCCGAAAGCCGCCTTCAAACCATTGAGCAGACCATTGATAATGCTCGCGCCGGCATTCCACAGCCAAGCGCCAGCACCGGCAAACACGCCACAAATGGCGTTGGGAATACCAGTGAACCAGCTGACGACACCGTTCCACACGTTCTGAACGCCCTGCCCCGCGGCAGTGAAGAAGCCTGTAATGTCATTGCCGAGACCTGAGAAGAAATCACGGATGTTCTGCACGCAGTTCGAAAGGAAATCCGTGAACTGCTGCCAGAGGGCCTTGCCCTTATCAGTGCAGGTGAAGAAATAGACCAGAGCAGACACCAAACTGGCGACAAGCGAGACAACAAGTATGAACGGATTGGCATTCAGCACCGCATTGAGCACGGCCTGAGCCTTCGAAGCAAGGCTTATGGCTGTGATCACGGCCTTGAAAACGCCAAGGCCCGTCGTGAGAGCCACGACAACCCAAGAAATAATCGGAATGATGGCCTGAACCAACGGAAGAAAATACTTCAGAGCTCCCGCAACGGCAGGGAGGATGTTCCGGACTATCGGCATCAATCCATTCACGAGACCGGTCACCATGTTCAGCACGATTTGAATGGCTGGGACCAGCGAGCCGATCAGCGTGGAGATTATCGGCGTCAGAAGCGGAATGATCTCCGCAAGCACTGGAATCAGCGCCTGAACCAATTGTCCGAAAGCGCCCATCAGCGTCTTGATCGATGGTTGGAGCGTCTGGAAAGCCTGCTTGAGGCTATTGAAGACGTTCGTCAAAACGTCGCCGAACTGCGCGCGCAGTTGCGGGCTCGTGGCGATAAGGCCGGCCAGAGCGCCGATCACCAAAGTGATGGGACCGCCAAGACCGGTCAGCACGCCGCCGAACTTCGACAGCATGTCGCCAATCAACGGCACGCCACTCAAGCCCTTCAGCGCGCCACCAAGACCAGCCGCGCCAAGCAAGCCGGTCACGGCGGCGATGGGACCGGACAACGAGCCAAGGCTATTCGATAGGCCGCTGAAATCAATCTTGCCGATCTTGTCAGCGACAGCACCGAACACCTTTTCCAAGGGTGGACCGATCTTCTCGGCCAGCGACGCCACCTTGTCGAAAAACGCGGTGATGAGCGGTTCGACGGCCTGCACCATCTTGATGACCGCGCCGCCGACACCGCCGAAAGCAGCGATGAGATCATTGCCGACTGAGGTCTTCAATCCGGCGATCTCATGCTGGAGTATCGTCATCTTGCCCTGCGGGGTCTGCGCCAAGGCCTTGTTGATGCCGCCGAAGTTGGCTTCCAAGACCTGCGCGGCCATGGCTGCCTTCTCGGAAGCACTGCCCTCCTGCAGGACTTTTTTCTGCGCGTCGGTCATGGTCACGCCATATTTCGACAATGCCGTGGCGTTGCCGGTCATGACCTTGCCGAGCAGGTTGGCTATCTGCACGCCATCCTGCGCTGTCGCGTTGTATCCCTTGTTGTTGGCGATCATGTCCGCCAAAGCGGGCGTCAACGTCTTGACCTGATCGGCGGTCAGCGCGAAGGTGCCGAGCTGCGCCTGAGCGGCCTTGAGCGTGCCTGCGGACACGACGCCGGTCTGACCTAGCGTTTTGTTCAGTCCGAGCAGTGACTTCTGCTCTTCGTCCGCCCAATTGTTGTTCTTGGCGACCTGCTGGAACTTCGCGGTCACCTCTTCGGCCTTGAGCGCCGCATCGACGGACTGGCGTCCGAAGTTGACGAGGTATGCGGCCGCTGCGGTGGCCGCGCCGGACACGACGGTGGCCATGCCCTTCGCGGCGTTGCCGATACCACTCACGGCCTTGGACGCGAAACCGGAAGCCTTGCTGATGCCAGTGTGCAATGCTGTACCAGCCTTGGACGCCGCATTCCTAGCGCCTTCCGGCAGCGCATTCCACATGGCCGAAAACTTGCTCTTGATGGACGACGTGACCTCGCCAGCCGTCGTGCTGATCTTCTGCACGGCCGAGTTAACGCCTGGAATCTTGCCGACGATCTGCTGGGCCACCGACGCGAAGCCGGATGCCAGACGGACGAAAGCGTTCTTCGACTTGTCAGCTTCGGCCGCCAACTGCGTCTCAAGGTCTTTAAGCCGTCCCTTGGCGGTCTTGAGGTTATCGGTCGCCGCCTTGAGATTGTCAGCCGCCGCCTTCTGCCGGATCTGCGCCTGCTCCAATTTGATGGCCGCAGCCTGCGCCTGAGTTGAATCGGCCCCGTATTTCTGCGTTGCCGCGTTCAGCTTCTCCTGAGCTGCCTGCACCTGCACGGACGCGGCCTTGAATTTCAGCAGCGCGTCAGTATTCTTCTGCGATGCTTGGGCCACGTCCTTCTTAAAGGATTTCAACGCCTCGGAATTCAGCTCGGCGACACCGCTGTTGAAACCGTTCTTGAAGGCGCTGCCGGCCTGCTTGCCCTGCTGCGCCCCGTTAAACCCTTTGGAAAAGGCGTTTTTCAGGTCGGAGACTGCCTTGCCGATTTCTTTCGCCACGTTCTGGCGGAAGCCCTTCATCTGCGGGAAAATGCTCACATGCGCGGAGCCAAGCTCGCTGCCGCCAGCCATGACAGCCTCCTCTATTCACTTGTCTTTTTGAAGCCGAAGATGCTGCTCATCGACGCCAAAGCCTCACGACGCTCCTCATCGGTCACTTCGACATGCTGCTTCCCCGACTTTCCGGGCGCGAGGTCACCAAGCATCGACGTGCCACCGGCCTGAATCGCGGTGATGATAGCCGTCGCATCCATCGGCAGCACCATATGCACGGCAGACATGCCGCAATACGTCGATGGATCCGCCGAAAGGCTCTCCCACAAGGCGATCGCGTCCGCATAGCGGAGTCTGCCGCCCAAGTCGGCCTGCAGACTCCATCCACGCGCCGCGAAATCGGCCCTTATTCGGTTGCCGCCTTCTCCTCGGAGGAGCTGGCAGAAGCCGACGATTTTCCCAAATCAGCGCCCTGCACCTTGGCAATGATTTCGCCATAAGCGCTGAGGATGTTCATCGGCACCATGACCGGCTCCTTCGCCAGCTCCTTGGCCGCCTCCTCCCCGGCGAAAGCAGTCAGCATGTCCTTCAATGTCTGGATCTGCTCGACATCGGACTTAATGTCTGACAGCTTCACGAAATCGTCAATCGACAGCGCCAAAGGCAGCTTGTAAATGTGGCCATGCGGTGCCAAAAACCATACGGAACCGTCCTTGATGAGATGCTTCACGTCCATCTGCGCGGCGACAGCCTCAAGCGCCTTGTCCTCATCCTCCTGAGTCCATGCGTCGAAATCGGCGGCGGAGGGCATCACGTTCTTGGTCATTTCTTCCTTCTTTCAAACGACTATGAAAAATTCCTTTACGTTCATTGATGAAGAGGAAGAATCCCAGCACGTGCGAAGAAAGGAAGAAAGAAACACATGCCAGGAAGAATCAATGTCAGTCGGTGACCGGCTGAGACTCGTGATCATCAGCCTGATGACCGGTGGTGTGAGAACCGGACGAAACAGTCGGAGTCACGAAGGACTCCAAATACTTGCTGTTGCCGGAATCGCAGGCGTCGTCCTGAATCCATTCGATGGTCCAAGCGTCACCGGTGTTTTTGCCGGAAGTCTCCTGACCCTGCTCGTTGCCGGTCAGATTCACGACACCCAGACGGCGGCGGTGCGTGCCGTTCTTGAAAACGGTCTCCTTGTAGCAGAACCACTTGCCATCCTGAATGACATCGGTCACGTGATACACGCCTTTGGAGTCCGACGTGCCGATCGTCATCTTGCGTGTGATGTCGTTATCCTCGGCCACGGTGAACTGTTCGTTCAGCGAAGCCTTGCCGTTAATGCTGTAGCCCGGCTGATGGAACTTGATCGCATCGTCGGCGTCACGGCCGGGCTGCGGCGCGCCATCCTCGGTGATAAGGCCGACGAACCCGCCTTTGCTGAAAATATCGCCCAAGCCGGTCTTCACGTCGGCCACGGTCGGCGCGATGAGATCAGCGGTCAGCTTCTTAGTCGCGTCATAGGGTGCGAAACGGTAGGCGCTTGTAACCACGATCTTCGCGGCGCTAAGGTCATTGCCTGCTGAATCAGCTGCCATATTTTGTCCTTTCAACAAAAAAGGCGCTGAAACACTTGGTTTCAACGCCTTAAAAATTAAAAATCATTGAATTATCGAAATTCCCCAATAGCGGAGAATTCCACTGTCAGATAGGAGCGTGCGATGTTCGCATCCTCGGCCACGAAATACGGACCATTGCACCCGTCCTCATCAATGCCCGCGATCGGAGAACCGTCAATAGAGCAAATCGCCGGGTCGGTGAGCAGACCGTAGATTCGAGCAGCCAAGTCACGGCAATCACCTGGGAGAGTGCGACTGCCGTAACGCACCGTGACGCCAACACTGCGGTCGAAGAGCACGCGATTTGACTGGCTGCCGCCATCATCACGCACGACCACAAGCGGATATGAGCCGTCGTAATCGTCCGGCTCGCGAATGTGAACGAGAATCGTGCTGTAGGACGGCTCCAATTGGCCGCGCAGATAATCGCACAGCCATGCTTCGAGGTCTGGTGGGAGCACTGCCGTCATGACTTGCCCGCCTTCAACGCCTTGCGGAGATTGCCGGTCTTCGATTCCACAAGCAGTGTATTCTTGTCGGTGCCGACCACCATGCAGGTGGTACGGTGCGCATGCTTGACCTCCTTGATTTGGAGGCCATCGCGATACGCGCCCGTGTCCACGGGTGCGTTGGCCTTCGCGGATTCCAGGACCTTCTCGGCGGACCTGCGGGTCATGGCCTTGACGCCAGCCGAATTCATCAGCTCATCGAAATATCGATCGTTGAATTTGACCATCACACCCAAAGCCATCACCCCCGATACTCACTCAATGGAATCTCAATCGTCGGCCGCCACGAAGTGAAAGCATTCCGGTCACGACTCGGATAGCCGGACACCTCCCAGCAGCGGCCATCATCAGGCATCGCACGAATACGATCACCAGACATGATGTCCAGCGACGGGTCAGCGGAAGTCAGATAAGCCGTGCTCGTAGTCTCCTCACGAAGCGCATCGGGAGTCCTCATGCTACTTGAGCTCGCAAGCGAGCCCGCGAATTCCAGCACGTCGGGATGCTTCCAATCCTCACCCGTCAGCTTGCCGCTATACCTATCCTTGACCTTCTTCGCACGCAGGCGTCGCCATTTGGTCGCACCCGGCATACGCCAGCCACCACAAGTGGAAGCGTTCAGATCGTCAAGCAGGCTCACGGCAATCCTCCAAGCCGGTAGGGTTTGAGCTTGTCCTTCTCGTCCTGCATGAGCGACACCACGTCGTAGCTCGCGCTGGAGCCGTTGGCGGACTGCGAGGTGACGAGCCCGATCGGGCTCATGCCGGCTCGCTTCGCGGCGCTGATGAGCACCTGCTGCACGTCCGGCGCCTCATTGTATCCGGCATGGATTGAATAATGGATGGCCGCGATGCCGACCGGGAAACCACCGGAGAGCGACTCCACAAGACCCGTCTCCGGGTCGTAGGCGTAGGCCAGCTTGTTGCCGTCCCTGTCGGTCAATGATTCGATGCTCGTCACATGACGTGCAGGCAGTCGAATAACCGTGCCGCCGCGAGTGTTAATCACACCAGATAACGCCGTGTTCGGCATGACATGCCATCCGCACTCACGCCTGATCGCCGCCTGAGCAGCCTTAAGCCGAAACCGCGCATCATCCTCGAACGCCGAAGGGCCGGCAATCATGTCGGGAACCACATTCGCATCATTCATGCCGACCTCCCTCTCAGTGCGTCTTCAATGTGCCTGAGGCCACAAGACCAGCCACAAGCGCATTGACACGCTTCGCCAAATCGTTGTAAGCGCCAACGAGCGCGTCGTACTCCGCCTTCGTCGGAGCGGTGGAAGCCGCAGCCGCGACGGAGGCGTTCGCAGTGCCGGAGATCGCGGCATTCGCCAGCTTCACGCCGCCAAGAGTGTTCTCGGCGGCAGCTGGAAGCACGTAAGGCATGGAAGCGGAGCCGCCGGTGACGTTCACCGGCCTGTCGTTGCCGTCCACGAAGAGCACGTCCTCGATGTACGTCGAAACGTCCACCTTGGCCTTGGATGCGTCGGCCAGTCGATACTGCTTCACGGCTCGACTCACTTTCCGGCCTTGCCGAGGGCGACGGACACGAACGCCTTCGGGTACTTGACCTGCAGGCCGAGGCGTTCGCGCACGCGGAACGTGATGAGATCGTTCGTGAAATCATCGGAATGCGAGTTGGTGGACTCGGCGCGCAGACCGCCCTTACGGATGACCGCGCCGCCGAGCTTGAACGCGCCGACCAGAGCGGTGCCATGGGCGATGGCCTCGGTGACCACGGTCTTGAGGCCCCACAGCGGCGGATCCTGCATGATGGTGCCGTTGCCGTACTGGCCGTTGAAGTAGCCGCCGCCGTAGTACTGGCCGTTCGCGTCCTTGGAGAGGCGAACAGCCTCGTAGTCGGCGGGGTTGATGACCAGCGCGTCCGCGCGGAAACCGGTGGCCAGCGCGATCTTGGTGCGGGCCTTGAAGATGCGGTCCGGGTCGGAGTCGGTGTCCTGCGCCATCTTCTGGATGTCGCGGGAGAGCAGACCCTTGATGTTCGCATCGGAGCCGTTGCCGGACAGCAGCTGGGTCTCTTCCAGCAGCTGCAGGTTGTAGCGGGCGTGGTTGTTGATTTCGGAGACGATGTAGGAGAGGTCTTCGGCCATGTTGTCGGTGACCTTCCACCAGGCGGCGACCTCCTTGAGGCTGTCGGACTCCCAGCGGGGGGCCGGCAGATGGGTCTGCGGCTTGGCACCGCCCTCGCCCACGGTTCCAGCGCCGCCCTCGAGCGCGCCATAGACGGGGTATTCCACGGTGTTGGCGTTGCCGCTCAGGGTGACGGAGCCGAACAGGTCGGCGACCACGAGCTGACGCTCGTAAGGCCACACGCCGTTCATGTCGATCTGGGTGACGACCGGCTGGTATCCGGTGCCAGCCGTGCCGGTGCCCGCCACGTGCATGTCGGTCGCGGCCTTGAACTCGCTGGAAGCGAACGGGTGCGCCTTGGTGCCGATGACGGTCATGCCGGCCTTCTTCAGCTCCTGCGCGTACAAGTCGCCCAGCGTCTTGGCGGCGGGAGCCGTCTTGGCCTCGGGCTTCACATCGTCCACGTTCAGGTCGTTCACGCCCTTGAACAGGTCGACGCGCTCCTGAAGACGCTTGGCCTCCTCGAAGCGGTTCTTCAGTTCGGTCGCCTCATCATCGGTGAGGTTCTCCATGCCCTTGTCGTACAGGGCCTTGACCGCCTTCTTCTCGGCGGCCAGCTTCTCCATGTAACCCATGGATCATCCTTTCTATTGGTTGTTTGCCAGCGAGAGGAAGTCGCTGATTTCCTTGGCCCACTGCGGGTCAAAACTCTTTTTCGCCTTGCCGTCGTCCGGCTCGGGCTTGTCCGAATCGTCCGGCGTATCGTCGTCCGGCTCGTCATCGGGTTTGGAATCGTCCGGCTCGTCGTCGGGGGTTTCGGTGATGGAATCAAGCAGTTCGCCCAATGCCTCGTAGGCCGTGCGAATCTTGTCCTCGTTCGCCTTGCTTATGGCCCGGCCGGCCTTGACCTCGAGCACTTCCGCTCCTTGGTTGGCGGCGACCTGCACGAGACTGATTTCGAACAGCTTGAGCTGGCGAATCTCCCGGTAGCCGTCCCAAGGGCTCTTCGATTCCTCGCTTTCGACCCACGCGGTCTTCTCGGCGATGAAACCGATGCTCATCTGGTGGATGAGGCCACGCTTGAGCAGGTCGTAGGCTCGCTTGCCCTCCGCGATGTCGGTGTCGAGCTTCGCGGTGATGAGCAGGCCATGCTCGTCCTCCACGGCGCTCAACGTTTCGCCGATCACATCATTGGGTGAGTCGTCCTTGTGCTGCCAGTGGATCGGAATGCCCGCACCGCCGTTATTGAAGTCGGCGGATAAGGTCTGCTCGAAGGCACCCTTGACAATCACATCGTCGTACAGGTCTTTCTCCCACGTGCTCGCGTAGCCGGAGAACACGCCGCCGCTGCTGTCGTCGGTGGCCTTGAGCTCCTTGAGCTCGTAGCCGAGATAATCAAGACTCATCTGAGGCTTCTCCCTTCGTCATCGAGTCCCATGACGCGCGGAAACCGGCGTCATACGTGTAGAGGCGTTTGAATTCGGCGAGCATCTGCTTGCCGTTCGGGCTCGCGCCTTGTTGCGCGTTCTGGGTCTGGCCGCCGTCCTGCGGGCTGGGCTGGCCGCCCTCGCTCACGTTGAGCGGGGTTATCAGCTGGTCGCCGCCCGGCAGTTTCGGCCGGTCGAGCAGTTCGCGCGCCTCGTCGGTGGTCATAAACGGCCGGCCGGTGGCGGTGGAGAGAGCCTGATATTGGGTCTCCATCGTTCCGCGCAGCTTCGCGTCCAGATTCGCTTTGATGTAGCAGTCCGGTTCGCCCACAGCCTCGGGAAGCGTGAGGTTCAACGCCTCCTCGAACGCCACCAAATACGGCAACAACTCAACGTTCCAGAGCTTTTCCTTGTAGGCGCTGATGTTCGAGTTGGTGCCGGTGCGGAAGCCGATGTTCTCCGGCGAGATCTGAAACGCGAGCGCGACCTGTTCGTTGATTTTCTCGCGTGCGTCCAGGTCGGCCATGTCCACCGGCTTAAACAGTTCGCCGATGGCGCGAACCTCCATGCCGTCGCGCAGAGGAAGCCATGCACCCTCGCGGCCGCCGCCCTGCTGGTAGTTGCGGAGCGCTTGCACGAAATCGTCGTAATCCTCCTGCGACTCCCACTGCATTTCCTTCGGCCGGTAGATGTACGCGGGTGTCTGCGGACTGTTCTCAGCGACTTTGCGACGGTATTTCGCCATCGCACGCGCCTCGGAGAGCAGGGAACGGAGAACGTTGGTCACGGGGTCGCCGAGGTTCAGGCCGTCGATATAGCCGATGTCGAGCATGATTCGCGGATCCGGAAGGCGGTAGGTACCGCCCTTATTGCCGTCCACGCTGCTGATGGTCACGCCGGTGAGTTCGCCGAAACCGTTCGCGGTCAGCGAGTAGCCGTCTGCGGGGATGCGACGAAGCGTGTTACCGTCACCCGACCGGTTGCTGCCGAGCGTGCACAGCCACCGGTCCTCGAGCAGCATGTCGCGGATGAGCGTCGAATAGAACCGGTAGCGGCTCATGCCCGGCAGTTCGCTCGGATGGCGGATAAGCCTTGCCAGCGTGCCGTCGCGCACTTCCTCGGCGTCGCCGTCCGCGTTCTTCCTATACACCTTGAGCGGCAAGGAGGCGAGTTGGCGGCTGATGAAGTCCACGACCACGCGCACCGCGTATTCGCGGCAATACATGCCGTTCACGTATCCGGCGAACTCGTCGTCGGTGGGCCAGCTGATGGCCTCGGGCATCGAATCCTTGATGGTCGGAGTCTCCGGTTCCGCGTCCTTCATGGCGATGGTTGCGGGGCCGTGCAGCAGATTATTCAGAAATCCCATACGCAGCCTCCTCGGTCACGTGTCAGCAGTGAATCTTGATGCCCGTGGAGGGCCTGTACTTCGGTTTCTCCGGTTCGCCGTCCATGGTCTCCAGCGCATACAGGGCCTGTGATTCGGCGATGAGGCCGGAAATGTGCATAGCGCTCTGGTTTCTGTCCCACACCTCGACCTCACCCAATCGTCGGGTCACGGCCACGCTCACCTGTTGTTCGATGGCGGGCTGGGGGAGATGGCGGAGTTTGTTTTCCTTCACTCGGTCACGGAAACGGCCGGTTGCGGCTCCCATGCGGAAGCCCTCGATGAGATGCACCGTCCAACCGACTTCCGCGAGCGGGTCGGCGAAGTCCACGGCCGGGCAGCCTTTCGACTGAACGGCTATTTCGTGGATGTTCGGCCAAGCCTCACGAAGCATTTTCAGATATTTCGGGACCCAGAGCATGCCGTCGCGGCGCACGATCAGTTCGACATGCGGCAATCCGTCCTCGCGGTAGCCTGCGGCGGCGATATAGGTGGTCTCACGGTCGGCACTGGTGTCCACGGAGAGCACCACGCGCCCGTCATCGGGGATACGGGACTTCGGGTCGATGCCGCGCTTCCACAGTTTCGGATTGATGTACGGCGTGATGTCGGCGGTCACCCACTGGCACAAGACCTCGGTGCGGTACGCGGCTTCGGTCATGCCGTTGATGTCGGCCGCGATACTCCGATACGTCATCGGCCCGTAACCCATGGAGGGGTTCGCCTGACGAATGCCGTCGAGATCGTCCAGCTCGCATTTATCCGGAGCCGACCACTCGAAATACCCATAGGACGAGTCATGTCCCTCGGCCCATTCGTCCGGCGACTGCTTGCCAGTTTCGACCGACGCGTCCCATGATCCCGCCAGGGCACGCCCCTCGTCAACGACGCGGCGCAGCACGACGCTACGATAGTCGCCGGCGTTAGATATGCCCCACAGTTGGCTGGACCAGATGGCCTTCGTGGTCTGCGACACCGCATTCCAACCGTCGTCGGTATGCTGTTCGCGAAGCTCGTCGAACACGACACGGCTTGCGCTCTTGGAGCGGATGTTCTTGTCGGCGCGAACGATGTACTGCGCCTTGTTGCGGCAGATTATCGCTTCTTCGCCATGCGAGTTGTTGACCCGCTGCACACGCTTCTGCAGGACGGGAACCGCAAGCGCTGCCTCGCCTTCGGATGCGGGATTCGGATTGCACCAGTTCAGCACAGCCTGATACGGGGCACGCGCGTTATCCAACGTCTGCGCGGCACCGACCACGAGAAACTTCCAAGCCGGCGACAATTCCGGATGACGGCCAGAATCGACGAACAGCCACCACGCAACCAGCACGCTCATCAACGTGGTCTTGCCGTTCTGACGGGCGACCTCGGTCACCACGCGGCGGAACCGGTATGAGCCGTCCGGCAGAAGCTCGAGTCCGTGGATCAGCAGCCATTTCTGCCACGGGTAGAGATGCACGTGGAGGAACTTTTCGGCGAACTCGATGACCGCGAAGCCGTTTGAGGTTTCCGGCGTCAATTCGCGCAATGGGGGAGTGAATATGCGGGGAGTGGTGATGCCGTGGGCGTCGTCATTGATTTCACCGATGCCCATGACGCCTCCCGTTTAGCTGATTTTCGCCAGATACTCCTCAAGCTCGTCGGCGACCGGAGTCTCCTCAGCGTTGACGGATTTAGCGCGAACGGTTTTCGCCGGCTTCTCCTCTTCGGGGGTCAGACCCAGAGCCGCGCAGTATTTGAGAAAAGTCGGAATCGACGTATTGTCGTTCAGGGGTACGGCCGGACGCGCGCCCTTACCCTTCACTTCAGCATCAGATATAGCCTGCTCGGCAAGCTCATCCCAATGGTCAATCTTCCAAGCCAGAGCGCGAGCGGCGGCGACGGTGGCCGCGTCCTTGGCGCGTAGGTGCTTCGCGTTGCGCAGCGAACGCTCCAATGCGTCGGACACCGATTCGGTCGGGAAGCGTTCGGATTTCGACTTTCCTGCTGTCATCATCATCACCTCGCAATACAAGTGCAGTACATTCGCAATCGCCTCGCGCGCGCGACCCCGGTTCGAATATCGGAAAACTTTCGGAGGGAGAGGAAGAGCGGCCACGCGGGTCGTGTCCCGCCCGTGGCCGGTTTTGGGATTCTACCGCCCCTCCCGGTGGTTGGTCAGGCGTTGAACGCGTCGATGAACGCGTTGACGCCGTTGGTGAGTCGTCTGGTGAATGACTGACTGTCGACCTTGGGTATGACGACGGTGCGTCCGTCTCCCGAGACCGTTGGTTCGAGGTTGATTGGCAGGTCCACGTCGATCTCGCCTAGGTCGTAGTCGGTGTTGCTGTTGGACAGGCTGGCGCTGATGTGGAGCACGATGGGATAGGTTGCTTCGCGGACCGTTTCGCCGTTGAATGTCTTGACTGGTTCGTCGATGTCCATGAGCGTTGAACCTCCTATGCTGCTCGGATCCATTGGCGTGAGAGTGTGCCGATTGGCGTGGCTGGATCCTTGTTGCCGCGCAGGTTGTTGCATTGGGTGTGTGATGGCCGGAAGCCTGCGGGGTCGTGTTGCAGGTCGGGCCGCTTGCTGACGGGATAGGAGTGGTCGAGGTTGTAGCTGTCGTCTGTGGTGTTCTGCGGGGCGTCGTAGTCGATTGGCATTCCGCAGAGCCAGCATGGACGGTGTTCCGCTTTGCATTCGAGGAAGAATTTTTTGCGGTCTTTTTCGAATTGGCGTCCGCCCTTGCGGACTTGACGACTGTAGCTGACCATGTTGCAGTCACCTCGCAATCATTGGAGAATAGGTGTCCCTCGCCTCGGATTCGAACCGAGACTGTATCGGACTTGAATCGGATGCCTCTGCTGGTTGGGCTAGCGAGGGGTTGAAATATCAGGAGTTTTCGGCGTGTTCTGTTGTGCTCTCCTTGCATATCTATAGTAGTTGTGTTACTGTAGATATATCAGCAGAAAGGAGGTATCCGATGAGCCCAAAGGATTGGTTTGATGTCATCAACGGCATCATCGCCAACGTCATCGCCGCAGCCGCGCTAGCCATCGCAGTCAAGCGAAGACCGAAGCACAAGAAGTAAAAAAGGTTCCGGCTAGACCTATTAGCCGGAACCTCCCGCCAATCCTATCCCATCGGAGAACGCATCATGAGAACATCACTGATCTTCGGAATCGTCGCCGTGGTATTCGGTGCCGTGGCCTTGGTCGGCGCACTGTCCAGCAGCCCGATAGTATCGGGCGGCTTCGGTCTCGCGGCCGGAATCATGGGTCTCGCGGCCGGAATCATCAACGGCAAGGACGGCGACAATGACGACTGAATATCTCGGCGTCAAGCAGGTCGCCGAACGTCTCGGCATCACCAGCGGCGGCCTGCTCAACCTCAAACTCCCCGAACCCGACGCGACCATAGGCCGCACTCGCGGCTGGCTCCCGGAGACGATAGACAAGTGGAACGCGCAGCGTCCCGGACGCGGCGTCGGCGGTGGAAGGCCAAGGAAGGAGCATCATGAAAATTAAAGGCGCTATGCCGACGACGGAGGGAATCGTTGTGCCGGAGAGTCTCGCCGACCGCATCGACGTTCGGTGCACCGCGAAGTTACGGGATTACGAAACTAAGGCGATCAACCTTGCCCTGACGGTCATGGCGCAGCAATTCGCCTACGAGAAACCCGTCATTCGCAATCGGGCGCTTCTGGCATTCATTCCCGGTTTCACCCTGTCGATGTCGCTCGACGGCGATGAATTGGGCATGACGAAATCAATGCTTGTGTTCCCGCTGCGTCAATGGCGTGAGATCGCCGATAATGATCCGGACATCCCCTGCTTTGCGGTCATGGAGGAGATGTGTCATTGCTTTTACGGCATCGCGGACGAAACCGAGGTCAAGAAGAAGGTCGTGGGTATCGTCAGACGGTTCATCAAACAGTCGGTGACGTTTGAACAGGTGTTTCCTGGATGGGATTGCGAGACATCTTCACTTAGGTCTTCCACTGGCGATCATCGGCCCCGTAATTGAACCCTTGCATACGGCGCTGAGACTGCAGCCGCCATCCACATGACCGGCATCGCTTGGATAGGATTCGGTTATTCCGGGGCTGAGTTCCTCTGCCATGTCGATGAGCATGTTCGCGAATCGGTCGCGGATCCATTGCTCGTCGATATCGATGTTGATGGGCTGTGCCATACGACACTCCTTGTCGGACTGTGATGTGATTGGGTGGCTTGGACGAGATTCGAAATCGCGAGAGAGTGTCGGTGTTTACTCCCTGTCACGCTATCCCAGCGAGACCGGTTAGGCCTCTACCGTACGCAAGCCGTGGCATGCGCGGTTGGCTTCGATCCAACGACCTGCGGTTTTGGAGACTGCTGCTCTACCTGCTGAGCTACGCGCATAGGTGGGTATGAGTAAAGCCCCTGAGATGTATGTCCCAGAGGCTTTCGCACTTATCCTGATACGGAGTATACCACGGGGTGGCAACAGCCTACTGCCGGCTGGAATATGCCATTGCCATGCTGACTATCTCCCTGATGCTGAATTCGTAGTATCCGCCTTCTATTGGCTTGCTGCTGGGGAGTTTGCCCCGGCGTATCCACATGATGATTACTTTGCGGCTGACCTCGTATCCGTAGTTGTCCTTGAGCCACTGGCTCATGCCCGCAGGGGTCTTGGTCAGGTGGATTGCCTCGGCCATGTCTCGGCTCTGCTCGCGCAGCTCGACCACGTTGATTGGGTTGCCGCATTTGCATAGCAGCAGTGATTCGCCTTTCGCGGCCATGACCTCGCGTCCGCATTCGGGGCAGACGCCGATTATCCGGCGCGTGCGTGGCCTGCGGTCCACGAGCGGTTCGATGCGCTCGCAGGTGTGGATGAGCCATGTCAGCCAATGTCCCGAACGGCTGGCGCGGCATAGGTCGGGCAGTCGTCGTGGCGAGTCCCTGAGCAGGGTCTGCCATCTCGGACGGCTTTCCACGCCGGTTTCGTTCCACATGTCCTGCAAGCCGTCCTCGATCTGGTCGAGCATGTCCTGCGCGTGGAGGTTGATGGGCGCGGACGCCGCGCCTCCTTGCGGTTTGCCGCCCGCTCCGGGTTCTCCGAGCTTGTAGGCGTGACGGGACACCTGTTGCAGGAGCATCATGTCGCGGCGGAGCCGGTGGAGCGTTTTCGCGTAGACGCGGCGGCAGTCCCGGCAGAGCGTCCATGGTGCCTCGACCTGTCGGCTGCCGCAGTATTGGCATGGTTCGGTGGTGATGAACATTATGTTGAAACCCTCCACGTTTCGGCTATGATGGTGCTTTGGTGAGCGTGCCCTCCGCCTGTTGGTGGAGGGTTTCGTTTTGTCTTTCGTTGGATTCAGTGTTTTTACGCTGAATTCAGTCATGTATTCGCGTGTGTTTATCGGTATTTTTCAGACCAGTGGTTCGATGAATTCCGGTGTCCACGCGTCCGCGCGTGATTTCGGCGGTTCGGGATGCTCGATCACGTACAGCACCTCGCTCAACGGCAAACCGAGGAGTTTCGCCGTGTACTCGGGTGTCGCGGCCTTGCCTTTATGCCATTTGAGTATCATCTCACGCTGGTTGTTCGTCGCGCTCATGATTCCTCCTTGAGTGTGGTGACATATTCGATGGCCTTGCGCTCACGTTTCGCGTACCTCCCGCACTTGCGTTTGAGACGTTTGAGGCTCATGGCGTACAGGAAGTTTCTGAAGTTGCCGTCTTCGCAGATTTTGGCTTGATAACGGCCGTAGTCGCTTCCCGCGCTGATATGCGCGACCAAATGGTCTGTAAGCTGAATCTCGTTCATGCGTTCTCCTTTCGATATGGGTTTGGCGTGTATTCGGGCGATTCCTCGCCGGGCATGGGATTCATGTTCTTGACGGCTTGGATATACCCTTCTTCCCATGCTTTTTCGGCCACTTGCCGGTCATGCTCCTTGAGCCATGCTTGATAGGCGGCTCGGCCTTCCTCGATGGTTGACTGGCCTGTACCGAAGCAACTCAATTCGACGGCGGATTGGACCAAACCGTCATACACTCGTGGTTTCATTCCTCCACCTCCGTTTCCATGCCGTACTCCTTGTAGAGTTGGTCTGCCGCGTCTTTGGTCGTGTAGAAGCATTTCGCGGTCGCATGTTCGTAGTCGTAGATGGCGGCTGCGACGACCTCTCGAAACTCCTCACGAGTGAATATCTTCGCCTTATAGCTCATCGTCTGCCTCCCAGACTCGAATAGGTCAACGCGAAGCATTTATCACCGTTGCATATGCGGTTCCAAGCGGCGATATTGTATTGCAACTGATACGGGGCGGGCTTCCGTGAACAACCTCCCTCGAAGCCGAGCCCGCAGACAGTGCAGCGGAACATCACGATAAAGAACGTGTATTCAGGCAACCCCTGCACGCCGTCCCGCTCCCATTTCGCCTTGACCTTGCCCCCGCATTTGGGACACGGGCTAATTTTGTGAAACCTCACCAGACTCACCTCCCTCAAGAGGCGCGTTCAAATCCACTTGTTCGATACGCGCACGCTCCTGTAAGATGTTCGCGTATGTCCCCATCGCGTACAATTGGCTTTCAAGGAGCTGGAAAGAACACGCGGGCGTGAAGTCCAACGTGCCCTCCGCGTAGCCCTCAAGCATGTGCGCCAGCTTGCCGATACGCTCCTGCAATTCTCGATGTTCGCGGATCATCCGCTGCTTGTAATCACTCATTCTTCTGTTGCCTCCTTCGGCTTGGTGTCATAGCTGATGTCGATGATGCGAGTCACGTTGAACTCTCGTCCGCAGTCCTCGCACTCCTCCTCGAAGTATTCGTCATTGCCGCCGCATTCATACGAATCTTCGTATCGGTGCCCGCAGTAAGGGCATACGATTTCGTCGGTATCATCGAACTCGGTCGGCTCACCCGAATCGATGAGACGCTTCTTCGGAACGCAATCACGGCAATACGTCTTACCGTCAATGGTTTCGCTCCAACGTTTGGTCATGAGGTAGCCGCACATATCGCAGTGGATAAGATTGTTCATTCTTCCGTTGCCTCCATCGGGTAATTGATGTCCTCAAGCGAGTACGCGGGATAGGTCCGCTTCACGCGTCCGAACGGTTTCTGCGTCTCCGGGCCTCTGAACGGTGGCTCATATTCCCACCATTCGCTGCCGTCGTATTCCTCGCGGCGCAGGAACCCGCCATCCGTGAACACCACGACCAGATCGGCGGCTATCTCCTGAGAGCCGTAGCCGTCGTCGTAATCGATGTCAAGCACCGGTTCGGCCTGACTCCACGGAATTCCCAGCTCCCCGTCGCGGGAGCCGACGAATCGAACGTCATCGGTCGAATGCCCGCTTCGTGAGATCTCATCCTTGGTTTCATCTAAAAGATTCATTCTTCCGTTGCCTTTCCTTGGTTGACTTCGTAAACCGCGCGGGCGAAGCCGAGCGGAGTCTTGCTTCGGTTGTTGGCTCTGTCCTTGCCGCTCATCTCACCGATCACCCGGCACTGCTCCGCCACGGATACGGCCTTCGCCTGAAACAAATGGTCGGCCTCGTACTTGCGGGGGAACCATTGGGCACCACTCACCGCCATATCAGTACATGGCGGGAAGCCAGCCACGAACGCCAGCCGGCCGGAACGAACCAGACCTCTGATCTGGTCGAATGCCTCCACGATGGTGCAGGCGAGTTTCAGATAAGCGCCATCCTCGGATGTGACCCCGTGCTGCGGGTCAACGAGTACCGCATGGTATCCGTGTTCCACCCAAGGGCGGGCCATGACACCGGTCAGGTCACATAGGCACAGAATCGTGTCACGCATCATTCCTCGATTTCTTCGCCATTCGTTGCAAATCTCTTTCGCAGAGCCGTTCCAACACGGGATATAGCCATGCCGGAGGGTCTACCGGTGTCCAAATGGGGCATTTCTTCCAGTGTTTTTTGGCTCGGGGGCATTCGTATTGCCCGCAGTAGGGGCATCGACGGCTTTGGCATTCCAATCGGCCAGTGTGGTGAACCTTGTTCCAGCGTGCCTCGCACCAGTCACAGCAATGAGTGCTACCCGTGAACAGGCGTAAGACAGTCTGCGGAAACGATGGAGGCTCATCGATAATCGGGTGAATGCTCATTCTTCCGTTGCCTTTCCTTGTATTGCCTTGAGTGCAAGCCTCATGGCATCGATATAGTCGGCCCGCGACGCCCGATCGGCGGACTCCCACGAGAAAAAGCAGACGGAGTTCAGCGCATCATAGAGCGCTTTCGCTCCGGCTTCGATTTCCTCGTCCGTGGGCGGGCGTGAGGCTCCGGCGATATACGCCTCCTGCAGGAGCGCGTTGCCCTTGTACACGTGTTCCGCCTTACTGCTGATGATGCTCATGCTTCCACCACCTTGGCCGGGCGGAACGGGGCGAGTTTAATTGCAGCGTCGCCATGAGTTCCATAGGATATCCCCCCGAGTGTCGATCTGGTCGGACTGATGAAGCCGAGCCACGTTATGGATTTGGGGTCGTAAAGCATAGTGCTGTCATCGGAGACAATCCATGTTTTCCCGTTTTTGTCTAACCAAAGTCCGCCATGGTTGGGAAGTTGAGGCTTCGGGCGGAGAGCATACGAGAAAGCGCTACGTAGAATAGCGAACTGGCCGACACCTACGACATGCACTTGAATGATATTGTCCTCGCCATGTTCCTTGCGGAGGACGGAGCAGACGGAGTATCGGTTCAAGTCTTTGGCAACGAAAATATCGCCTTCGCGCACGTCTTCGATATTGTCGATACGCTCATACTCTAGGGAATCCAACAGTTCGACGGAGGAGATTTCCCTGTGAGGTCGGAAATTTAACGTGTTGGACGAGATCGAGATGGGACTGTTCATGCCTTCGGTGGATATGGGTATACCGCCGAAACGGCTGAGCTGGCCAGTAATCGTGACACCGTTTTTGAACACGGCCTTGACGGGTAGTCCGGCCATCTCCTCGCAGGTCTTGCCTTCCCAGAATGGTTTCTCACTCATTGGTGTTCTCCTTCTTTTTGTTCGCTTCGATCGCATCCAACAGGTCGAATTCGGCGAGCATGAGATGCGCCTGGGCACGGGTCATTGATTTCAGCGTCTGCGAGTCGCTGCCGGCCATCCAGCCGAGAGAGCTCACTTTCTCCTCGAGCGTGTGGGTCTGCGCCGCTAAGACGCGCAATCGTTCGTCAAGCAGTGCGGTCATCGGTTTCCTCCGTTTCGTCGTTGATTGATTGTTCGATTTCGATGCACAAATCAAGCGCCGCCGCGAACCCTCGCATGTAGGCGTACAATGCGGCCTCCGGTTTGCTCATGCCGCCGATCTCCGTGGCCTCCAAAAGCCACGCCATCGCATGCTCCTGCGGGGTTGAGAACTTGCCGGCCATCACGCGCCTCCCAGAATCGAGCCAAGCGGCGCCGCGCCGAGCCTCGAGGCTCCCGCGAAATGCGTGGCCGTGGAACGCTTCTTCGGCTGCGCGGCCGGAAGTTCGAACGGGTTGCGCGCGGTCAACGCCTGCTGCTGCGCCTGCTGCGGCGTGTTGCCGAGCATCCGCTGGCGGCGGTACATCCACGCCGCGTCCTCCGCCAGGTGCCTCGCCTCGCATTCGGCGGCTATCTGCGCCTCCGAGGGCTTCGACTCGTTGCGCATCCGGCGCACCATCGCGTTCACATCGCCCGAACCGCACCAGCGGCCCGAATCGTTCGCCGCGTAGAAGCGCTTCACCGCCTCCAACGCCTCGCCGAGCGTCATGTCCGCGCGAAGCTCCTCGTGGAACGTGCGCGCCTCCAGGTCGGTGATGGCCGCGTTGCCGTGGTGGACGCGAATCTTCGCCAAGACGAGCGTGCTCTCCTTGAGCGTCAGCATGTCAGAACTCCTTCCCGTGATTGGTTTTCGGCGGCTTCCTCGGCCGCATAGCGTGCTATCAGCGCCGCGTTCGCATCCTGGTTGGCCTGTGAACGGCTCCGTTGCGGAATGCTGCGGGACCGTGGCGACGGCCTTGCGTCCGGCTCCGCTTCGGGAGGCTCGCGAACCCAGTTGCGCGCGTAGAACTCGCTGCCGAGGAACTTTGAGAACTTGACGACGTAGCGCGGCTCGGTCGCGGCCACGTAGGAGCGTGCCTTGGCTTCGAGGAACCCTGCGGGGTCTTCGTGTCCCTCGCCTGCGGCCCTGACCACCTTCGGCCAGTCGATTTCGAGCTGGAAGCGCGTCTGGCTGGTCTTCCCGTCGAAACGGTTCGGCGGGTAGAACGATTCGATGCGTTTGAGCAGGTCATCGAAATCCGGTTTTGAGGGGGTAGGGGGAGTAAAAGAATTGTTATCTTTAGTTTTTAGTTTTTCGTTTTTAGTTAAAGGGGCCTCCGAAACTGGGCCGGACTTGGGCCCAGCCTCGGCCTCAGTCTTGGAATCGTTGGAATTCCGCCGATTCTGGTGCTTGAGATAATCGTGGATGAGCAGCGTCTCATCATCGAGTGCATCCCAGAAGCCGAGCTCCACGAGCAGTCTCACGTCATCGGGTGCGGCCATGATGCGACGCAGGGCGAGCTTGGACAGCCGGCCATCGGTCATGTTGTCGCTCGAGTAGCTGATGGACATCACCCATGCCGCGAACGCGCTCGGATGTTCCAAAGCGAGCGACATGGTCTTGTCGTTGAGCCACAGCTTATTGCTGAGCCTCGCGTACCCCTTCGGCTCCGTCATCGCCCTTGTCCTTTCTCTTGTCTCTCTGGCATTCGGCTATCATCGCCTGCAGTTCGGGGCTGGCCTCGATGATCTCGCTGAACTTCGGGCCATCCCCGCTGGGCTTGGGTTTGCGCCGGTAGCCGCCGCGCGCCTCGGTGCGACGGCTACCACCTATGAATGCGTGCGAGCTAGTCTTCGCCATGATCCGGTCCCAACGGCAGACCGTCATTCAGCAATAGTGCGAACCGTTCGAGCGGGAGCCAGACGAGCGTCGGGTTGGAGGGCACCGGCTTCGCCTCGCGGCGCAGACGGTTAGCGAGCTCGCGGCGCCCATCCAAGCCGGACAACGCGTGCCCCATGTGCGCGGAGAGGAACCGTTCGAGCGTCTCCACGTCGAACACGGCCATCTGATGGGCCATGCCCTTGAGGCTTTTCACGCCCACGCCCTTGCGATGCTGGACGAGCACCCCGTAGGGAGTGTCCATGTTCGCCATCTCCACCAGCAGTTCGCGCCAGTGTTTGCGGTAGTTCGGCTGTTTCGTGTCCTTGCATTCCACGCACACCGGCTCGCCACAGAACCGGACGCCGATCAGATCGCCCTGGTCGGCGTTGCCATGCAACGGCATGCGGTCGATGCGCGTGTCCTGCAAAGCCCACGCGAGGTAACGCACCGTCCACGTCTCAAGGCTCGTGCCCTTTTTCTTGGCGGGGTTAACCATTCTGCTCACCGTCCTCGTGTGCGGCTTCGATGGCGATGGTCTCGAAGTTCGGCTGCTCGGTGGGGAACATGCTTTTGAGCGTGTCCATCGTCTCCGCGATGGAGAACTCGGAACTGCATGAGATGTGGTCGCCCATCGTGTACTCGAAACGCTGGCCGCAGACACGGCACCAGCGCGGCAACGGGTTCCGTTTCAGCAGCTGCTGCGTCTCCCTCAGGTCGGTGGTGCCTTCCTGAGCCCATACGGGTTTCTTGCAGCGCGGGCACAGCGACCAGGGGGGGCGTTTCACGACCGGTTTGGCCGGCGCGAACAGCTTCTTCATGGCCTTCTCCGTGGAACCGAACACCAAGGGCCACGAGTCCATGATCTGCTGATATCGTTCCTCCGGCCGGTCCTCGAAATCATCACGGAACCGGTTGAATTCCTCGATGCCGTGGAAGATATGGCTCGAGGCGAGCCACAGCAGGGTCACGGCCACGTAGTCGGGGTAATAGCGGTTAGGTTGCACGCTGACGCGCACGGTGGTGTCGTAGGAGAGTCCCGCCTCCGCGTCCAACGCGCTGTAGGACACCTCCATCGAGTGTGCGAGCGTAATCAATTGGTCTTTTTCAGCGTTCAATGTGATACTCCTCTTCGGCTTCCTCTTCGCATTCCGGGCATGGAATCGGCCGTGCCGGGTACAGCGTGCAGCCGTGCTTCGGGCAGACCGGTTCCACGTCCGTCGGCGTCTCATCGTGATACAGGTGCAACATGGTCAGAACTCCGGGTCGCTTCCGCCGTTGGCCCACGGGTCGGAGGCCGGTGGCTGCGACTGCTGGTATCCGCCCTGCGTCTGCTGCGTGTAGCCGCCCTGCGCGCCGTAACCCTGAGACTGTCCACCGCCCTTCTGCCGAACGTTGGTGATGGCGACGGCGCTGGCGTTGACGTTGCAGCTCGCGGCCAATTCACCCTGCTTGGTCTGGTAGCCGTTGAACCCGTTGACCTCGCCAACGATGGTCACGTCCACGAACTGGTCTTGATTCTGACGAAGTTGGTTGATCTGGTCGAACACGGGGTTGAGGTTCACGTAACCCGTAGGCCACACCGAATAGTTCTGTTCCGGCTGGCTGACCCAGTTGCCGTTACGGTCACGGTAGCCCGGCGACACAGAGACGCGCAGGAACCGTTTACCGTTCTTCGTCTCCTGCACGCTCCACGCCGTGCCCTGGATGATGATGCTCGTCCTGCCCGCCATGGTCACTCGCCTTCCTTCACGCTGGCCTTCAACTGGCCCAGCACCTTGTCAAGCTCCGCTTCGGTCAGCTCATCGCTTGCCTTCACCTCACGATTCAGAATCTTCGTGATGGTCTCGCACGCCTCCGCGTCCGAAGCCACGCCCAACGCCTGGAAGCGGCGAATCATCTCCGCACGCTTCACATCCACCGGGGAAGGCTCCGCCTCGGGCTGGGTTTCCTGTTGCGGCTGTTCGGACTCGTCCACGCTCACGTCAACCGGCGAATCATCCACCGTCTCGTCGGGCAGGGGGCGGAACAGTTCGGAATAGTCGGGCGTGGTCTCGTCGGAGACGGCCGCGGACTGGGCTTCGACGCTCACCGGGAGCCATTTGAAGCTGCGGCGCACCACCGTCTTCAACGCCATGGCCTCATAGTCGGTGCGCCATGGGCCCTTGTTGCCTGCGGGGCTGCGGCGTTTGACGGCCTCGACTTCTTCCTTGGTCATGTGCACGAACACGCTTCCTGCAGGCAGCAGCTGGGCGTTCACATACACGTCGGTCAGCGTGGCCTCGGTGTGCGGCACGCCACGGGTGGTGCGGAACTTGAAGTGCTGGCCGGTCTCATCCTCCCAGTAATCGAATTCGTCGCCCTGGTACACGGCCTGCGCGTGAATGCTCTTCAACTGGCCGGAACGACGGGCCAACGCGATCATGCCGCGATAGCCGAGCACGAACATGGCCTCCTTCTGGCCGGTGCGCATGTTCTTGTTACCGAATGGCAGGATGTAGGCCATGCCGAGCCCGTTCACGTTCGACGGTTCCAGACCGAGGCTCGTGCAGCGCATGAAGCATGACAACACCGATTCGACCGAGCAGCTGGCCAGCTGGGGTTCGCGGTTGATGGTGCTCACGTACATCTGGTAGAGGCGCTTCTCGCTCATCTCCTGCGGCATGACCGCCGCGATGCGAGGCCAGCTCTTCTCGAGCAGCTGCTTCATCTGGCGCTGCGGGTTCATGGCCTGCATCTGCACGTTCTGCGCCTGTGTCGCTAACTGTCCCATAATCGGTTCTCCTTTACTTGGTTTTCTTCGGTTTGATTTCGCTGAATCGGAAGGTGCGGCCCTCCCATGGTTCGACCACGCGCGTGTAGCCCTTGCATGAGGAATGCTTGTAGGTGGCCTGCAGGTTGCCGCAGCGCACCCCCTCGTGGTCTCCGATGTAGGTGAGGATGCAGTCCTTCAGCTCCTCCTTGCGTGTCTTCAGTGCGTTGAGGTCGGCGGCCGCCTGCCTGTAGTCGGCCATGAGCTCGCGCAGATCAGTGCTGTCGCTCATGTCCTCGATGCCCTCCGCGGGCTCCGGGTAGGCTTTCGCCACGTCCGCGCCGGTGAGGGCGGGCATCTCGTCACGGGTGACGAAACCCCAGAAGTCCTCTGCCGCATGGATTACGGCGCTCACATCGTCCTCGTCGCGTTCGAAACGCACCTCCACCGGCTCCGCCTCGCCGATGTCCGCGTAGAAATACCCCCAGCGGAAGCCGGTGACGGCCATGTAATGCGTGACCTGAGCCACGTAGTAGGCGGGGGCGATAAGCTCGCCGGCGTCGTCATGCCAGTCGGTGCGGCCACGGTTCGCGTTCGCCGTCTTGATCTCGAGAATGCCCCACGAATCGCTCGCCTCGTCGTAGATGAAGCCGTCCAGCGAGGCGTGCATCAACGGGTAAGTCTTGGACACCAGGGAGATGTCGGTGCCGTCGATGACCTGGTATTCCGGGTGCAGGGCGCGGAATCGACGGCGCAGTTCGACCTCCAAGGCGTTGCCCTTGACGATCGCCCACTTGCCGCTGATATCCTCCGGCTGCTGACGGCCCGTCTTCTCCAACCACAGCTCGTACGGCGTGCTGTAGGGGTTGAGGCCGAGAATCGTGCCCATATCCGAACCGCCCACGCCCTTGGTGCGGAAGGCGAGCCACTCATCATGGCGCTGCCCCTTCGTTGCGCCAGCCTTCTTGAACCGGTGCACGTCGAACATGCCTGTTGCCTTCGCGGCCATGTTGATGGTCGCCCGTCTCATTGCACGTCCTCTTCAAGCGCGTCCAATGCCGCCTCGTGCACCGTCTTCAACGTCTCGAACAATGCCTTGGATGCGGTCAGGGCGTCATCGGCGATGTCGAGTTGCCCCTCTTCGATGGCGCGTTCGGTGACGTGAATCGAATACTTCATGGCGAGCGCGAGCAGCGACATGTATTCGTCATGATGATCCGCCGGGGCGAGTGCGCCGGCGATGAGGTCGAACAGTCCACTGGCGAGGCGTTCGAAGCCTTCCGGCACGTCATCCTCCGTCTCCGTCTCCGGTTCGTCCGTGTCTGGTTCGACGGTCAGGTGCTCGGCGCCCAATGCGTCTGTGAGCATTTCCTCGAACTGCTTGACGGTCGGCTTGTTGTGCGATTCGCCGACCTGCTGTTGCAGGCGCTCAGCCAGTCGCGTGATGTGTTCGCTCATTGTTTCTTTCCTCCGCTTGTGGTTGGTATGAGTCGTTCGATTGATTTCAGGAGCATGATTCTGAATGTTTCGCGGTCGGTCTCCCAGAGGATGCGGCGCATGTCCGTGTCCGTGAGGAACCGGCTTAGGAGTTTGTCCCAATCCTGTTCAGGCGTAGAGGCGCTGCTTGCGCGGCTGCTTGTTGATGCGGTCAAAACGGGCCACCTCCTCGACCTCGAAGCCCAGCACCTGCATGGTGTCGGGGTCGGTGACCGGCGTCGGCCCCCAGCCTCGCGTGAGCTTGTTCTGGATGGTCTTCTTCGCCTTCCCGTAATGTTCGGCGAGCTGTTCCACCGTCATCAGGTTTGGTATCGGCGCACTCATTGGGGTATCCTTTCCATTGGAGTTTCTTTCCGCCCCAGTAGCCGCTGGGGCTTTCCTTTTTTGCGTAACCTTGCGGTCGTGGACGGCCACGGAATCGAACCGTGGTCCCGGTCTTTGCCGCGCACACATGACCTACGCGATCTGGCCGGGGCAACCTGCACCGCCCTGGGCGGGATATCGGGGAATAGACCAAAGCCGATCCCGCCGGTGCAAGAAAACTGACACCGTATCTGTCAGTCGGTTTTCGGTTATCACGAGGGTTATTCGGTTGTTCCTTCCGCTTGGCCGGCCGGTTTTCCACGCCTGCCGGCAAGACTGTTATTCGACGCCCGCCTCGCTCAAAACGAGGCACAGGAGCCGCAGGGGAATGAGCCCGAAGCCCATGAGCGCGGCCAAACCGTTGCCGATGGGATGCGCGCAACCCGTGTGGTGCATCACCCAGCCGATGCACACCGCGAACACGAGGATCCAGAACACGAGCCGGCGCATGAAACCACGGGACGGTTCGGTGTCCTCCGGCTTCCGGTATCCGCTGAAGTGATGGCCGTAATCCTTGCTGGTCATATCTACTGCTTTCGGTTAGGTCACCTCCTCTAAGCTGGATATTGCATAACCGTCAACTAGGAGAGGAGGTGAAGAATAAATGGGTGACAAGTACGAATACCGTTTTGTGACATTCGCGCAGCCGACAGGGAGCTTTTTCGGCGAGGAGGCGGGCAGGACCACTAGCCTGACCGTCGATTTCCTGAGTTCGGTACCGGAGCTGTCCGGGCAGATGGACGGCTGGGAGCCGATCAGCTTCCAGCTGATGCCTGCCGGCGACCTGACGTACCTGACGGTCATGCTTCGCTTGGAACATAAGATTCCGGACGGAGTGTGATCAGCCGGTGATCACGACGGGCGGGGCGGGCGGTTCCCTTGTCCGGGCTGCCTGTGCCTTGTCGTGCAGGAACTCAGCAAGCTCGTCCGCCTCGTCCGGCGTTAGATCACGGGAGGTCTTTGGGCCAAGCAGACGGACTGACCGTTTGCCTTTGTAATCGACTATCGCCATCGCCTGCAATACGAGGGTTTTCCGCGTCACCCGGAATTCGCTGTCGCCTGCCATTCCGCTCATCACGCCTCCTCCTTGCCGTTGGTGTCGAGCGCGGTATCGATGGCCTGTGCGGGGTCTCCGCCGGTCTCGTTGAATACGGCGAGGAACATGCTCAGGCTCATGTCGTTGCGTGGCGCGCCGGTGCGGAACGATTGGATGGTCATTCGGTTGACCGAGGCCGCGCGGGCCACTTGGGTGTCCGGCACGTTGCCGCGGCGTAGCCTGGCGCGCGCCTGTCTGGTGAGTTTGCTGGCGACCTTATCCATGCCGGGCTTGGCCGGCAGTGCCGGTTCGCGTCCGATGCCTGCCGCCGATGCCCTGCGTTTGATTGGCTCGCTCATGTTCCTGAGTCTCCTTTCTGCCTTGGGTCTTCTGTTTGTCAGAGGTTCTTGATCTGGTCGAATTCCTCGGGGGTGATGGTGACCACCGCGTCGGTGATTCCCATGTCCCCGATTCGGACTTCGACCCGGCCATCGGCCAGTCGCCTGACCTTCAGCGGCCTGCCCGGCTCCTCATGGTTCACGATTCGGATTTTCTCGCTCATCCCGACCTCCTGATTTCACTTGCTGTCAACAATTAATATGATGGCACTTGCTCTCATTTTGCGCAAGTCGGCGTGTCACTTGCTATCATTGATTGCATGCCTACGAAGAGTTACAAGTGGTCGCCGGCAGATTTCGCAGCGGCAAGAACCATTGACAAAATGCTTACGACTGTCGGCCTCGGCAACCGTGAATTTGATCGCGCCTCCGACGGTGCTATCAACTACGGGCGAGTTCGGGATCTCCGCAATGGTCTTAAGGCTCCTGTCAGACTCTCCGAATTCCTCATTGTCTGCGACGTATGCGGAGCCGACCCGGTGCAAACCGTCCGGGACATCATCTCGGAGGCGAAGCGTATCGAAGAAGAGCAAAAGCGCGAGCGTCGCGTGGAGGAGACGAAGCGTATTCTGGCGGATAACCCGATGGAGCTTGCGGCCTACACCGACCCGGACAAGGAGAAGTACATCGAATACGGGAACGGGGATGATCCAGCATGAGACCGTTGCCGTTGAACCTGAGAGACACCTATGGCCATGTGCGCATGGCCGTCTACAGTGCCGGACTCGACGTAGAGATACGCAGCGCCGACCACCTGCCCAACGGCATGATGGGCTGCTACAGCGAGCGCACTCGCACGATACTCATAGACCGTCGTCTCCCATACGTGGCCAAACGATGCACCCTCGTGCATGAGCTGGTCCACTGGTCCCACGGTGATGACCGGTGTGGCCTGCATGAGATGCGCACCCGTGCGGAGACGGCTCGGCTATTGATATCGCCAACCGAATACGCGCTGGCCGAACGAATGTACGACGGGAACGTCTGGCGTATCGCAGACGAACTCGAAGTCACATCAGGCATCATCAATGATTACAGGACACTGCTGCACGACCGTGTAGCAGCTTAGAGAAAGAAGAGAACAATGGCTGGATTTAATTTTGGGTCGCTCGGCGACATCGCCGGCAACGCCATGAAAAGCGCCATGGACGCGGCAAGCACCGCAGCGGCCAACAAGCCGTCCAGCGGCAACCTCATGAACGCCATGGCCGGCAATTACACCGAAGTCCCCAAAGAACAGCTCGAACAGGAATACGGACGGTTCCTCTTCACCGGAGAAACCATCTCGCACGGATACAAGCTCATCCGCGACGCCGTGGTGTTCACGAACCTGCGCATGATCTTCATCGACAAGCAAGGCGCGACCGGCGCGAAGATGAGGTTCCGCAGCGTGCACCTTGACAGCATCGTGGACGTGGAGGTGGAGACCGCTGGTGCCCTCGCAGACGATTCGGAAATCAACATCACTTATCTCAAGGACATCTACCAGCGTAAGAACGGGCCGGAGACATTCGAAGAGATCAAACTCGAATTCCCGAAGACATTCGACGTGGCCACCCTGTACCGCTGGCTCGGCGACGTGTCAATCAGGAACCGTCAGCGCATCAACGCCTAAGCATCGTCCTACCGACCACTGAGGAAGAAGACAATGGGATTTAGGATTCGCAAGAGCATCAGACTCGGCAAGGGGCTGCGATTGAATCTCGGCAAAAGCGGGATAACCAGCGTGACCATAGGCAAGACGGGTGCGCCGCACATGACCATGGGCAAAGACGGCACACGGTTCGGCACGCCCGTCATCCCCGGCACCGGCATCAGCTACGAGACCAGACTCGACAAACCACCAAAGACGGCGGGAAGAAGGAACGCGACAATGAGCAGCCAAAAAGGAACCGTCGCATATCACGGCAACGCCCCGACCCCAACACGGCAGCCGACCTTCACGCCGGAGAGGCAGATGGAAATACTGACGCCGACCGAAGTGATGCAGCAACCGCCAGTCACGTCGACAACGCCTCCCCGAGACGGAGGGAATGGCGGAAGAAACGGACGACACAGTTCACATGGGGCGAAGAAACCATGGTACAAGCGCTGGTGGGGAATAACTATCATCGTTCTGCTGGCCATCGGCGTCATCAGCTACATATTCACACCATCAAAGCCCATTCCTAATACCGTAGGCCAGACGGTATCCGAGGCAAGAACCACTCTCGAAAAGGACGGATTCAAGACCGTCACCGTCACCCCCGAGACCAAAGGCAAGGACAAGAAATGGAAAGTCGAGAAACAGACGCCGGAAGCGGGCCAAAAGGAGAAGACCTCCACCACCATCACGCTCACCGTGAAACGCGACAACTCCGACCTGCCCGACATAGCCAAAAAAGGCATGATGCTCGACAAGGCCATCAACGCCCTGACAAGCGAAGGATACGCAGGCTCGGAATACAAGATTGAAAGCGACAGCGGCGAATCGGTCATCCTCTACTCAAACTGGGAGATTCTGTCAGCGAACAGCGGCGTGATTCGAGTACACAACAAGGCCGCCGACGAGGAGGCCGCCAGAAAAGCTGAGGAAGAGAAGAAGAAGGCGGAAGAGGAAGCCGCACGGAAGGCCGAGGAAGAGAAGAAAGCCGCCGAGGAACAAGCCAAGCAACAAGCGGAGCAGGAAGCTCAGCAACAGGCCGCCGCCGAGGAAGCCGCACGTCAGGCTCAACAGCAGGCCGAACAGCAGCAAGCACAGCAGCAACAACAGGCCAACACCTACTATCCGAACTGCACCGCCGCAAAGGCAGCAGGTGCGGCACCCCTCTACCGAGGTCAGCCGGGCTATTCGACGAAGCTCGATAGGGACGGAGACGGAGTAGCCTGCGAGAAATAAATTGTCCTGCCGGCGTTGCAGCGCCAACAGGGCGAGTGAAACATCGACCAGCTTGCTTATTGGAAAGGAGGACGCTTCGCCAACTATCCTACACGGGGCGAAGCCATACCCGAAATGTCAGTTCTTATCGTCCTCGTCAATCATGATGGGGGAGTAGAAGTAGAGTCTGTCCGTGGCGAGCGGTTCGAATTCCTTCGACCAGATGTCGAATTCGGGGTCGTTCTCATCCCGCCCCTCGTTCTCGAAGCCCGCGCCGGAGAAAAGGTGAACGCTGGCCTCGTTCCGGGGGTCGATTTGTGTAAGCACGTACGGGGTGCGCCCGTGTCTGGCGGCGTCGTTCGCCATCCATCGCAGCGCGCAGTCCAACAGTATCGCACCGAGATGCCGGCCGCGTTCGCTCAACGCGGTGGCGATGAACGATATCGCGTAACCACTGGATTCCAGGGCGGCGGGGTCGTATCCGAACTCGCAGAAGCCGACGATGGGAGCGTTCGGGGTTTCCCCGTACTGGAGGACCATCCGGTACATTCCCGGCTCGTCCTTGACGCGGAGTCCGCGGATATAGCGCTGCACGTCCATCGCGTACTCCGGGCCGTTCGGCTCGCAGCAGACGAAGCGGCGCAATGCGAGCTGGTCGCCGGAGTCGCACAGGCGACTAGTGACGATCGCTATTCTCAATCTTCTGCGCCTTCTTCGCGAGTCGTGCCGGACGGTTCATCATCGCGCGGTGCAGTCGCATCCATTTCTCGTCCACGGCGTTGCGTGGCTTGCCGTCCTCGGACGGCGCGTACGCCGGTATTGGCTTCACGCCGGTATCCGTCATGGTCATGGCCGCCTCCTTTCGATTTTGGCGTAAGGGGATAGCTTATGTGTTTCCCTTCCCCTTGTCAAATCCCATTAAAACACATCAAAACCGGTTAAAACACGTTAAAACCGGAAAAACAGTGCAAGCGAGTGAAAATCATGGCGAACGTCACCAGATACAAGACCAGCAAAGGCGAAACCAGATACCGCGTGAGGTATCGCAAGCCGGACGGCACGCAGACTGACAAGCGTGGATTCAAGAGAAAAATCGATGCGGAGAATTGGGCGGCGAAAAGGGTCACCACAGCCAAGGCCGAGGGAACGTACATCGACCCGCAGGCCGGCAAGGCGACGGTGGGGGAGCTGGGGCCCGCCTGGCTGGCCAAGAAGAAGCTCAGCACCAAGCCCAGCCATTACCGTACCCTCGAAGGCGCATGGGAAAAGTGGGTGAAACCGGAATGGGGCAACACCCCGGTATCCGCAGTCACCCGCGAGACGACGCAACAATGGGTCACCGGAATCAGCCAGGGCAAGACCGTCAAGGACGAGCGGGGCAACGAGATAGTGCTCGCCAAACCCCGAAGCGCTAGCGTCGTCCTCCGCGCCCACGGCGTGCTCGCCGGAATATTGGACGACGCGAAGAAAGACCGGCGTATTCCGGACAATCCAGCGAGGGGCATCGAACTGCCACGCAAGCGCAGGAAGAAGCACGTGTATCTCACCGCCGAACAGCTTGACCGGCTGGCAGGCAGCGTCACCCCATGGAGACGAGACCTCGTCCTCGTGCTTGGACTATGCGGCATGCGATGGGGTGAACTCATACCCCTGAGGGTGATGGACGTCGATCTTGAAAAGCATCGTATATATATAGGAGTGAGCGCGCCGATGGTGGGCGGCGTCATCATCCCCGATGACACCAAGACCTACAAGGCCCGCGCCATCATGTACCCGGTCGTGCTGGACCCGATCATGCGCAGACTGTGCGCAGACCGGAAACCCGGCGACCTGTTGTTCGAACAGCCGGGACGCGAGGGCATGATGATACGCGAGTGGGGTAATGCGAGCCGCGATGACGGTTGGCTGTCGGTCGGCCTGCGGCGTGCCGGCATACCCGGCCACCTCACAATCCATGACCTGAGGCACACGGCCGCGAGTCTCATGGTCAGGGCGGGCGCGAACGTGAAGGCCGTGCAACGGCAGTTGGGGCATAAGAGCGCGGCCATGACGTTGGACGTGTATGCCGACCTTTTCGATGATGATCTGGACGAGCTGTCGGAGCGCATGGGTGAGATGCTGGCGCGTGAGAATGTGGGCAAAATGTGGGCAAACGAGGTTTCGAGAGCCGCATAATCGAGACGGGAGTAGGTCTGAGCGGCTTTTCTCCGTAGGGTTCGAGTCCCACCGGAGGCACCTTGAAATCGGCCTGTGGCCGATGCGTTTTTTGTGGCTGTGCCGCGGTCTCTCCCCAGTCGGCTTCGCCGACGGCCCCCTCGTCAGAGGAGGCTCGCAGCTTACTATGTGGGGAGCTTATAAGGCCGAAACAAAAGGCCGTTAGGCTATGTGGCGTTGTGACGTTGTACCTGATGAAACGAGGAATCCACATGGCTTCACGCTGGACCGATGTCGAACGAGTCGAACAAGGCGCCCTGCCCACCATGCTTGCCCAAGCCGTCATTGCGGGCACTGCGCTCACCGTTGGTGCCATCGCCTGCTCGGGATTCTATCTGTCCATGATCGGCAATGTGGCCGCACTCCTGCCATGGGCGACTATCGTGATACTGATTGCCGTGGCGTTCACCTACATCGTCGGCTTCGCCCTGTTGTGGTGTGCCGAAGCCTTGACCCTGCGTGCCAACGACAAACTCAAGCCATGGCTGTACGGCGTCGTCGGATTAATCGGCTATGGCGTGTGGGGCATGTTCGTGATGAGCACGATGATGAACACGTTGAACCAGCCGCTGAACGGCGTGGTGTTGTCGAACAGCGATGTGATGGCCCTGACCGTCAACTACGCGGTGTTCGGCTTCATCGCCTTCCTGTTGGCACAGGCGTACGCGCCCAAAATCGCCACCAAGAAGGGACTGACCATCGGGCTGATGGTGGTGCAGATCGTATTGGCCATCATCGGCATCATCGTACTGGTTATGATGTTCTCCGCACTGTCTCACTGACTGACTTATCGATCACCGGCACGACGCGCGCGGCCATCACCGCACAAGGCGAAAGCGATTCCGGGCGCTAGGCTGGAATACGATATCGTGATGGCGTGACGCCTGGCAACACCGGCATGCCGAACCAGCAGGGGAGAAGGAGCCAAATGTTCAGTGTGCTTGACATGTTCACCATCGGCGTCGGACCTTCATCCTCGCACACTGTAGGCCCGATGGTCGCGGCACATGCCTTCGCCTCCTCGTTGCAGGCCGACCATTTGGTCGATCGCACCGCACGTGTCAAAATCACGCTTTACGGTTCTCTGGCGCTGACCGGTCTCGGCCACGGCACCGATCGCGCCGCAATGGCCGGGCTCGAAGGCAATCTGCCGGCCACCGTGGATACCGACCACATGATGCACATCCGCGAGACCTGCGCGTTGGACGATACTCTGAACCTTGCCGGCCTCAGACGCATCCATTTCGATTACGACCGCGACGTGGTGTTCGAACAATGGAAGCGCATGGCCGCGCACCCCAATGGCATGCGATTCCAGGCTTTCGACGCCGCCGCAAGCTTGGTCGACGAACAGGTCTGGTATTCCATCGGCGGCGGATTCGTGCGCAAAGGCGCTCCCGAAGACCCGATGATCGGCATTCATGAACGCCCTCCGGAAGGCACCTCCTTTGCCGACGCGGACGAATCATCATCCACTGATTTCGGCGTCGAGGCACCCTACCCGTTCTCGTCATGCACCGAACTGGTGTCGTTGTGCCGGGAACATCATCTCAGCATCGCCGAACTTGTATGGGCCAACGAAACCGCTTCACGCTCGGGCGCCCAGGTCCGATCCGATATTGATACCATCTGGCGTGTTATGCGCGCCTGTGTGGACCACGGATGCACCTCGGCGGAACCCACATTGCCCGGTGGCCTTGACGTACCCCGCCGCGCGCCGAAAATGTATCGGCGTCTCGCCTTGAATTCCGATGTGCTGCGCCGCGACAGCCGACGCAAGGACGCCGTGCTCGAATCCTCGGACGCCGCATGGGTGGACCTGTTCGCCTTGGCCGTATCCGAGGAGAACGCCGGAGGCGGACGCATCGTGACCGCCCCGACCAACGGTTCCGCCGGCATCATCCCCGCCGTGCTCCATTACTACTGGCATTTCGTGGACAACGCCAATGAACAGGGCGTGGTCACGTTTCTGCTGACCGCCGGTGCCATCGGATACCTGTTCAAACGCAACGCCTCAATTTCCGGTGCGGAAGTCGGTTGCCAGGGCGAAGTCGGCTCGGCCTGTTCGATGGCGGCGGCCGGACTTGCCGCAGTCATGGGCGGCACGCCGGAACAGGTGGAGAATGCTGCTGAGATCGGCATCGAACACAACTTGGGCCTGACTTGCGATCCGGTGGGCGGACTGGTGCAGATTCCATGCATCGAGCGCAATGCCATGGCCGCCAACACCGCCATCAACGCCGTGCGTATGGCCATGCTCGGCGACGGCTCACATATCGTGACCCTTGATCAGGCCATCGAAACCATGAAGCAGACCGGTGAAGACATGATGGCCAAATACAAGGAGACCTCCAAGGGCGGGCTTGCCGTCAATGTCGTCGAATGCTGATTGACATGTCTGGTATTCACCAGCATGATGACCGGAATTGACGTATACGGCCGGCGTGTCGTATCGCACAGGGATGAAGGACTACCGCCGATTCGCCGATGGTGCTAAGGTAGGGCGCATTGTGTCTTTGAAGGAGGACTAATGGCAGATCAGATGCCTCAGGTGAACGCCGAATACGGCACCACGCCCGTTATCGAGTTCCCGACGCCCGAAGCCCCGAAGGGCCTCAAGGTTGTGGAGCTGACCGAGGGCGACGGCCCTATCGTGCGTCGCGGCGACACCGTCACCGTGAACTATCACGGCGTGGTGTGGGGTAAGGACACCCCATTCGACTCCAGCTTCGACCGTCATCAGCCCGCCAGCTTCGGCATCGGCGTGGGACAGGTCATCAAGGGCTGGGACCAGACCGTGCCGGGACATAACGTGGGTTCGCGTCTGGTGGTCTCCATTCCGCCGGAATACGGCTACGGTTCCCGCGGCATCCCGCAGGCCGGCATCGGCGGCGAGGACACGCTGGTGTTCGTCATCGACATCATTTCCACCCGCTGACCACAGGTCAGCACATGACGAACGCCGGGGTCATAGCCGGCGTTTTGTCATAAATAACGAAGATTGTTTCAGCATCGACAACGGTTCAGGAGGACGATATGGCTGAGGACAAGGTCTACCTGCTGACGCAGGAAGCATACAACAAGATGAAGGAAGAGCTCGCCCATCGTGAAGGTGAGCTGCGTGAGGAAATCGCGCACAAGATCGCCGTGGCGCGTGCCGAGGGCGACTTGTCCGAAAACGGCGGCTACCAGGCCGCCCGTGAGGCGCAGAGCAAGAACGAGGGCCGCATCACCGAGCTCACTGTCAAGCTGCGCGATTCCAAGATCATCGAGAATGCTCCGGAAGGCACCGTGGGCGAGGGCTCTGTGGTGACCATCGAGCTCAACGGCAACGAGATGACCTACGTGCTCGGCAGCCGTGACATCGTGGCCGGCACCGACTACGACATCATGACCCCGGATTCCCCGATTGGCAAGGCCATCGAGGGTGCCAAGGTGGGCGACGTTGTTTCCTACACCGCACCGAACGGCCGCGAGCTGTCCGTGACGGTCAAGGCCGCCAAGCCGCTGGCCTGACGTCGTCTCAACGCGAGGGAGGGGTTCCGGACGATTCCGGAACCCCTCCCCGTTCGTTGGCCCGGCACCGTCGCCGGGCCTGGAGACGTCAATGCCACAGCGAGATGATCACCATGTAGATGGCCACCATATGGCAGGCATATCCGGCCACCGTTCCGCAGTGGAAAATCTCATGGAAGCCGAAGACGCGAGGCCAAGGGTCGGGCTTGCGCAAGGCGTAGACGATGGCGCCGAGGATATAGCAGGCACCGCCGGCGCACAGCAGCGCCACCACGGCTGGCCCCGCATACGGCGAATTCCAGAACATCACCATATAAGCCAGGCCGTAGATGCCGAAGATGATGTACACCACCGTATACAACCAGCGTGGCGCGTTGATCCAGATCACGTGAATCACGATGGCGATGGCCGTGCACGCCCACATCGATATGATGATCACATTGCGCCAGAACGGTTCCAGCGCAAACGAGACCGGGGTATACGTGCCGGCAATGAGCAGGAAGATGTTGACATGATCGATACGCCGCAGCACATCGGTGACGCGCGGGCTCCAATCGCCCAGATGGTAGCAGGCCGAATTGGTGAACAGAATCAGAGACGCTGTCATGAACACGGCACACGCCCACTTCAGACTCGCGCCATGTGCCAGGCATATAAGCACGATGCCTGCCGCCAATGACAGGGGAGCGGCAATCGCGTGAATCCAGCCGCGCATCAACGGCTTTGGCCGTCCGTGCACGTCGAGACGAATCCTGCGCGGCGTTTGCACCGGGGCGATGCCCTCGATCCTCAGCGCGTGGTTCTCCGCTTTGGCGAGCGTGCGTCGGGCGCGCTCCTCGGCTGCGGCCCGTATGGACGCGGCCTTGAACCGGGCTTTGGCCCGTATCGTATCCGCCTTGGCCCGCGTCGCCTGTTCGAGCGCCTGCTCGGCCGCCTGACGCTTGGATTCGATGGCGGCGTCCGGCGTGGCCGTCGAATCGTCGCGAGTGTCATGGCGCATCGTTGCCGTTGCGTCGTCATCCGCTGATGCCATGATGGTTCCCCCGTTTCACGAGTTGGCGATACGTTACTTACGCTGCCGTAACCTACGTCAGCGTAACATCTATGCTGGTCAACGATGCGGACGCCGATGTGGACACCGCGCTTCTTCCTCGCCGTCGGGCGATGCGACGTCGCATCTGCGTATGATAGTGACATGGCTGATTTTTCACATATCCTTGCAACGCGCCCCGACTTCGACGACGAGGACCGCGAGTGGCTGCATCATCTTGTCGCCGATTGGCAGGTGATCGCCGATTTGAGCTTCGCCGATCTGCTGCTGCTGGTACAGAATGGCGATGGTAAATACGTGGTGGCCGAGCAATGCCGTCCATCCACCGTGATGACGCTGCGGGCGGAAGACGTGGTGGGAAACGTCATGCCGGACGACATGGTCGGCGAATTGGACGCCGCCATGCTCTCCAGCGTGGTGTTCCGCTCCACGGTATTGAGAACTGTGGGCAAGGCGACCGTCTGCAACGTGTACGCGCCGGTTCGGCACAATGGCAAGACCTTGGGCTTGGTCGTGCGTGAGACCAATATGGCCACACGAGAATCCAACGGCCGATATGAGTCGGAAAGCATCAATGCCGGCAAGCAGCTGTACGAGATGATTCCGCGAGGCCAATTCCCCTACAGGGATTCGGTGATGAGCCAACGCCATATCGCTCGCGTGGCGGACGGCTTCATCATCCTGACCATGGACGGCGTGGTTCGATACGCAGCCCCGAACGCCATCAGCTGCTTTAGGCGTCTCGGTTTGCTGACCACCATGCCTGGCCATTACCTCAGCGAACTTGGCACACAGCTGCTGAAGGAGAACGACCCCGTTCCGGAAACCCTGCCATTGGTGCTGACCGGCAAGGCCGCGGTGGACTCCGAACTTGACGCCAACCGTTCCGCCGTTTCGATGCGCTCGCTGCCCTTGTATGACAACAACGGCCGTATCGGAGCGATTCTGCTATGCCGTGACGTCACCGAGCTGCGCCGCCGAGAGCAGGAGCTGCAGACCAAGGACGCCACGATTTCCGAGATTCACCATCGTGTCAAGAACAACCTGCAGGCCGTCTCTGCGCTACTGAGGCTTCAGGCTCGTAAAACCAAGTCGGATGAGGTCAAGAAGGAATTGCAGGAGGCGCAACGCCGCGTGCAGACCATCGCCATGGTGCATGAGGGATTGAGCCAGACCGCCGACGAAGTCGTCGACTTCGACAAGGTAATCGCCAACCTGCTGCGCATGGCCGTGGACTTGGCCACGATGAAAGACCAGCATATCGATATCAACTACATGGGCAAGTTCGGCATGATGCCCGCTCAGGATGCCACGCCGCTGTCCCTCGTGCTGACCGAGCTCATCACCAATTCGGTGGAGCATGGGTTCGAAGGCCGCAAGGATGGCCATATCACGATTTCCGTGGGCCGCTCCGGCCCGAACCTCAATGTGGTGGTTGAAGATGACGGTTCCGGTCTCGGCTCCGAAGAGCAGGGTGGATTGGCTCGTTCTTCCGGTTCCGGTTTGGGCACGCAGATCATCAACACCTTCGTGACCAATGATTTCGGTGGTTCCGTGCATTGGGAGCCGCGCCGCGAAGGCGGCACCCGTGTGGTGCTCGATATGAAGCTCAGGGCTGCTCAGGACGAGTGACGAGAAGCCCGAAATGAGGAAACCCTCCCGAGTGGGAGGGTTTCCTGGTATAACGAAGAAATAATCAAAACATCAGATTTGCATCTGCATGGCCTGAGAACGGCGGGCGCGCATGGCGCGGCGCTTCAGCGCACGACGCTCGTCTTCGCTCAAGCCGCCCCACACGCCGTAATCCTGATTGGTGTCCAGTGCGCACTTCAGGCATGCGTCAATCACCTTGCAGGTGCGGCACACGGCCTTGGCCTCCTCAATCTGCTGATAAGCTGCACCGGTGTTGCCCACCGGGAAGAAGAGTTCCGGATCCTTGTCGCGACATGCGGCCTTGGCTCGCCAATCAAAAGCGCTGCTCATTGCTTGCCTCCCTTAAAAGCCCCGTGACTGGTGTTGTTCCTTAAGTCCAGTACCAAGGTAACCACGAACCGTGGTGATTTTCAAGAGGTTTCGCCGAGAAAAAACCGAAGTTCTCACGAAGCGCACTGCACCAGACATGCCGATGTGCCCTCGATGAGCACGGCCCGGCCCGCGTTGTCGGCATCGATAAGATTCATTGTATCCAATAGGCGAGCGGGGATTCCAGCCATAAGATCGGATGTTCTCTCCCCGCACGGGAACACGATTCTGGTATTGCAATGCTCCGGTATGCGTATCGGTCGAATCGTGCTGACGGCGAATACCACGCTGACGGACTCATCAGCCAACGCATGCGTGAAAGACAGCGCCTGTTCGTCGGTGCGGAATGGATCGAACAACTCATCGGCATCGTCGACAAACCACACGATATGCGGAGGCGGTGGTGCATCCGAGCTGGCATACGGCATGCGACGGCCGCTATGAAGCCATTGCGAGCTCCATACCCGGCGATGCGGGGAACTGACACGTACCGCCAAGCCATCGGCAATGCTGGCGTGTCGAGCCAATGTTTCCAGCAACGTGGTTTTGCCACGCCCCTGCGGGCCGATGACGCCGATATTGCCGCCGATGAGGGATACTGTCGCCTCTCGCAGATTGATGCCATCGTCGGCAAGTCCAAATCGAATGCGTTGCGGTGCGTGATCGGCCACAGTCCGGTCTTTTACGTGCCGGGGGAGTGGCGCGGTAAACAGGGGCGGTTGCGGCGGGCTTGCGACGAACCGCGATGCGAACGCGATCTGGCGGCACACCGCATCGATATCGCGTGCCGTTGCACAGCGGAATGCCGTCACCTGTTCGGAATCGTTGCAGAACGCCGCACCGGGCATTGCCGGACTGAGGTCGGCGGCACGACCATCGCCAAGCAGCTCGCATGATTGCAGACGGTCCCGAACCCGTAAGCAAATGCTGACGGACATATTCGCCTTCATATCGGCGCTGACCTGGCCCATGGGATTCTGCGTACAGGCGATCAGGTACATGCCCAGCGACCTGCCGAGCGAGGCAATACGCACCAGACGATTCACATAATCCGGGAGCTGGTCCTTCAGAGCATGGAATTCGTCAATGACCACGATCAGGCGCGGTGGCGGATTGACCATATCGCGGATATCGGAAGCACGGATAGCGGCGGACAGCTGCTCACGGCGTGTCAGTTCGGCTTCCAACGCACGCAACGCGCGTACGGCATGCGCCAGATCCAGGTCGCATACGCTGCCCACGGTATGAGGCAGCCGTTCGAGTTTGCGGAACGCGGAACCGCCTTTGAAGTCCAAAAACACGAAATTCAGATGTTCGGGCCCGTTCATCGAGGCGAGCGCCAGACACCAGCTTTGCAGCAACACGGATTTGCCGGAACCGGTGGTGCCGGCCACCAAGGCATGTGGTCCCTGACGGTTCAGGTCGAGCATCAGCGGCTCGCTTCCGGTCATGCCAATCGGCACCGCAAGGTCAAGGGGCTCAAGCCAGTGGCCCACAATGGTGCGCCATGGCAGGCGTGCGAAGTGCAGCAGCGATTCTATCGACTGCGACGGCGCATGACGGAGGTCTGCGGCGCGGTCATCGGCGTCGTCCGCGATACCGACATCGATCGTTGCCTGTTGCGGGGCGGGAGCCTTCTCCGGACCCGGAGACGAGGGGAGCGTCAGCAGCAGGGACACGAGACAGGCGAATATGCCTGGCGTGATCATGGCGGCGAACAGCCATTGCCCGTGCAACAGCAGTATGACCATCATCAGTGCCTGCGCGATCATCGGGCACGCCGCGGCAAGCATGGTCAGGCGGGCGCGCAATGGCGGCGCGCCCAAACGGTGCTTCGCCCGGGATACGGCGGATGCCGTATGGGCGGAATGTCGCTTCGAATCGTTCTGCTGTGATGTCATGCTTCCAGCGTGGGGGAGCGCATGCCGAAAGCGCAAGTCGAATCAAGGTATGTGGTTCCAGCTTGCCGAGTTATCCACATGACATCTTGCCCGTGCATGATTGGCTGCGTGGGCAACGGCGGCGATCATGCGCCGACGATGAAGCCGATAGGCTCCGGGAAAGCGTCGGTCAGCCTTCCGCCAGATTGCCCACGGCGCCGGCCTTATGCGTGCCGTCGGCAAGCTGATTGAACAGTTCGGTGTTCCTGGCGTCATCGAGCAGCACCGAGGAGCCAACGCCATCAACGTAATAATCTGGGTCGGACCAGTACACGCTGCCGGAGATGCCATTCGAGCCGGTGGCGCTTTTGAACGCCAACGCCATGGTGAGCAACGTGTAAGGGTTGGTCTTCTCGTCCACGGTGAGTGCGCTCATCGCGGCATTGGACACTGCCACGACTTTGGACGGATTGGTCAGGGTCCCACTGCTGGAAGCCTTCTTGACGATGGCCGAGATGACCTGCCGCTGGCGTTCGTTGCGCCCGAAGTCTCCTCGCGCGTCGGCGTATCGCATACGAGAGAAGGACAATGCGGTGGAACCATCCGCCGTATGGCATCCCGCCTTCCAGTTCAGTCCGGAATAGGAATCCTGAACATCCTCGTCATAGCACAGTTCGATACCGCCCAAGGCGTTCACCACGTTCTGCAGACCGCCGAACTTGATCTGCGCCACATGATCGATTTTCTGGCCGGTGATTTGCTCGACGTTGCTTATCAAAGCCTTCTTGCCCGCAATCTGCGCCACCGCATTGATTTTCATGTACTGGTTATCGACGTTCATGAGCGAATCGCGGGGAATGGAAATCAGCGAACTCGGCCCGCTTTTGGGCTTGATCAGCACCAGAATCGTATCGGTCCTGAAGCCAGAGATATCGTCCACGCCGCCGTAATCGGTGGAACCGTCACGCTCATCGGAGCCAAGAATCAGCCAGGTCGAGGCCGGCGTGTTGGGGGTGTCGGTCAGCCAGTCGCTCCGATTCAGTTTGCTGTCCACCCATTGCCAGGCGCCGAAAACGGAAAGAATCAACGCCGCCACCAGCACCGCAATCGCGCATAAGATGATGCGCAAGGCGCGCGGCCGGTGTGCCGTTACCGTTTTCGCCGTTGCCGCCGCCGGCCGGCCAATATGGCTGAACTTCGTGGACACGTTTGCTGCTGGCGATGAGGGCCGGGAAACCGGCATATCCGACGGATTGCGCACGGCGTTGCGGGATGAGCCGGAAGACATCCGCGCTCGCGACGGCGGAATACTGCGCGGCGCGGCGGCATCCGGAGCCGCGCTGCGAGTGGCACGTCCGGTTTTCGGAGAAAAACTGGGCGGAGTCCGCCTGCCATTGTCCGCGGCATTGGTGCTTGCCTTGGCATTGGCGTTCGGTTGGGGCTCTTCTACGTTATTTCCCATGACAGACAGACGGTCCGATGGAGCCTGCCCTGACTGACGCGAGGCGCGGGCAGGGGCGAAGGAGCGTGGCACCTGCCCGGAAGGCCGGGGGCGTCGATTTCCCGCAGGAATGAAGCTTGGCGGGTTGATATGCGGATCTGCCCCACCTGATTCCTGCGTCATAACCCCTCCTGAAACTGTCGATTGTCTGAATGACACTTTGACACAGCATCCGCCGGGTGTTCCTGCGCTATGGTGTTCCTGCGCAGGAACGGCACAATATCATGTGCAACGGCGTCAGGGCATCGCGTTCACGCCATAGCACACAGTTCCATAAAAATGATGTAATGACACGAGAAAGAATTTGACAAAACCGAAATTGCATGTGTGTAATTTAGTCCGTATGAAAAGCTCAATAGGCAAGGAGAATCGCATGTGGGGTGTGGTCGACGATTCAGCCGAAGAGCCATGGCATGAATTGTGGGGACTATTCCGACCTGATGGCGATGTATCTTGGCAGCACAAGGCGTTGTGCGCGCAAACCGATCCGGAGGCGTTCTTCCCGGAAAAGGGAGGCTCGACCCGTGATGCCAAACGTGTGTGCGCAAAATGCGAAGTGCGTGAGCAATGCCTGAAATGGGCCATCGATCATGATGAGCGGTTCGGTATTTGGGGTGGCATGAGCGAGCGCGAACGTCGCCGATATAAGCGAGAGCACCGAGAGCAGGCGTAGTTCCACACACCCCCTTCAAGTCTGGTGCGTACACTGGGAATTTATGAGTCCGACAGGTAATAGCGATATTCATGAGGCGTTGGCTGACGCCATGTCTTCTCGACCGTATACGCATAGGCAGGATGTGGATACCGGCATTACGGCTGTGATCACCGTTGAGGAGGATATGCGTTTCCTCCGGTCTACATTGCGTTCGGTATTGACACAGAATGTTCTCCCGGGAGTTGTCATCATCGCCGACGCGGCCGGACGCACCAGTTCGAGGATAACTACCTCGTTCGAGGTCATCCCTTCGCCGTCGGGGCCGGTGATGGAGGTGCCGCAGTCCAAGCATGTGACCATTCACATCGTCTCGGCCAAGGGTGCACGCTCCTTCGGTGATGCGGTCAGCCGGGCATTGGATCGTGCCGATCTGGATGATGTTCCCCGCGCATTGTGGCTGCTCCATGATGATTCCCGCCCCTCGGATGCCTCATGCCTTGAACGATTGCTTGAGGCATGGCGCAATACGCCGGGTGCCAGTGTGCTTGGATGCAAGCAGTGCGATTGGGAAGGCTCCCATCTGCATGATGTCGGTATGTATGCGGGTCTCCACGCCGTGCACTCCCTGGTGGTCGATGGAGAACCCGATCAGGAGCAGTATGACGGGCGGCAGGATGTGTTTGCGGTGTCGCTGGCGGGCGCGCTGGTGTCCATGTCGCAATTCACGCGACTGCGGGGCATCAATGCCTGGCTGACCACCTACAGCGAATCGGTTGATTTCTGCCGCCGCGTCTGCCTGAGCGGCGGACGCGTGGTGGTTGTCCCGCAAGCGGAGATATCACATCGTCGTGCACGGTATGAAGGCATTCGTACGCGAGGCGGGGAGCCGCTTAAAGACGATCACACGGTCAATCATGCAATGACGGTGCATCGTTCCCAACAGCGGTATCTGTACACGGATCTGGCCATGTCGTCCTGGTTTATCGTCTGGCTGTGGAGGCTGCTCCGCAGTTTTGGCATGGCCATAGCCATGATGTTCGGCAAGAAGCCGTATGAAGCATGGGTGCAATTGTGCCTGCCATGGCTGGCTTTGGCCGATATCGCGGGAAACATGAAATCACGCAGGCTGGTGGCCAGACAGTCGAAGGTCACCGCGTCGTCCCTGCAGGTCTTGTTCGCCGACAGTCGGCAGATCAAGCAGTTCCACGATCGTCGGGACGCATTCCAATCCCAGCAGGACAGAGTGCTGCTCAGTCCGCTGGAACGTGCCCATCTGCGGATACGCACCATATATCGCTGGAGTGCGGCCGTGGTGATGGCGCTGGTGTGCTTTGCGGCCATCGCGGTGATGTATTGGCCGGTGTTCCGTTCGATATTCTCCGGCGGATCGTTGTATTCCGATGTGTTGCTTCCCACCGGTGCCAGCTTCACGCAACTGGTGCAGTCCGCCACCACGCCGTGGGTGTTTGGCAGCGGCACTGGCATTCCTGCGCCGCCCATGCCGTGGCTGCTGGTGCTGATGCTGGCCTCGCTGGTCACGCTCGGCCATGTGACCGCCGCTTTGGCGATGATACTGTTTGTGGCCGCGCCGCTGAGCGCATTGTCGTTCTGGGCGCTGGCGGGCGTATTCACCCGCTCGGACGTGGTTCGTGTGCTGGGAGGACTGCTGTGGGCATCCACCGGCATTATGTTCGGCTGGTATGCGCAGGCCAATATGCCGATGCTCACCGTAATGGTGTTCCTGCCGGCCGCGTTCGCATTCGTGTTCCGTGCCGTGGGCATGTACCATACCGAAGACCCGCTCAAACCGCGCACATCCGTTCAGGCCGCGGCCATCGCCGCACTGTGCTTCATCCCTGTGGTGGCCGCCGAACCGCAGCTGCTGTTCGCGCTGATCGTCGTGTTCCTGATGTTCCTGCTATTCGTGCGTCGCAAGCGCGCCATGCTGTTGCTTATTCCGGTTCCTGCCGCCTTTGCGGTGGCTCCTACGCTCGTCAATGCGGTGCGTTACGCCGGTTTGGGCATGTGGCGTCAACTGTTCGGCGACGTCACGGTGCCAACGTCATCCGCCAACGGGTCGCCGGCGTCGCTGAGTCTGCTTGAGGCCGTACAGCGTGCGCTGGGATGGCGAATGGGGTCGACCGATTATGCCGATTTGGCGGTCACTGTGCTGTTTGGCGTCATCACGCTGCTTGCTCTTGCTTCGCTGGTGCTGCCGTTCGCGTTGCGGACTTCGCGACTGATGTGGGTGGTAATCGTCTGCGGAGGCGCGCTCGCCCTGGTCTCCAGCCGTGTGGCCATAACCGTGGATGCCGATGGTGTCGTGGCCGGTTCCGCGCAGCCGGGCATCGCGATGATGATATTGGGCTTCCTTGCCTGCGTATGTCTCGTCGCTGGTGGGGCGGTGAAGCGATTCCAACCGTTGCATGCGTCTGGCAGTGATCCCGCACCGAAAAGGGACCGTCTGCATGTGCTCATCGTGTCTGGCCGTGTGGTGCTTGCTCTGATACTGGTGTGCTGCATTGGCATCCAATGCATGTATGGCATCGAACGTCATAAGGATGCGGGACTGGGCGTGTCCGAAAACGGCCTGCCCATGGTCACCACCGATTATCTGGAGGCCAGTGCCGATCATCGTGTGCTTGCCGTGAGCGCGGAGACCCGCAACATCGTCAACTATGCGGTGATGCGCACCTCGCGCGGCGATCTGATCGACAGCTCTCCGGTCCAGCGGGCGCGCCTGCTGTCCGGCAAGCATGATGCGGTTGACGAACAGCTGGCCCAGGCCTGTGCCTCGCTGCTGTCCAATCCCGACGAAGAAGCCATCGCGGCCATCAGCGCGCTTGGATTCGGCGGCATCTACGTGGTTCCCGAGACCGGCGATTCCTCGAACGACATGCCGTATGAACAGTTGAGTGCGAATATCGCCGCATCGAACGGCACCCAGTCCCTGGTCTCCACGGATAGCGGCAGCTACTATCGTCTGACGCTGCGCAGCAGCGCCTCACAGAAAGTGGATACCTCATGGCAGCAACGTGCACAGCATAGTGTCTGGAGGCACGCCTGGCTGATATGCCTAGGTGTGATCACGGCGTTGTACTGCTTGGTCGCCATGCCTCGCAGACGACTGTCCTACGGATTGGAGGAGCAGGCATGAGCAACACAACTTCTGGTTTCAAACGTGCGATCGGCATCGTGCTCGGTGTGATCACCATGCTGGTGTTGATTGCGCTGTTCGTCGTTCTCGTCATGGCCCCCATCCCCAATATCTGGGTGGATAAGGTGGCCGCTTCCGATAATGCCATCGACCAGACCGTTAGTCCGACCCAGTCCGAAACCTACTGCCCGGCACCTATGGGATTGGCCGATACCGGCACGTACGGCGACAGCGCCTTCCAGGCCACTGTCGGCAATCTGAGCACACAGGCGCGCTATGCGGCGTTCGGCTCCGTCTACAGCGCCACTGTCTCGGCGATCGGGCAAAAGTCCAGTTCAGATGACGTAACTTTGAAAGACGCCGATCCGACCGACGATTCCTCGGTGAAAACCGGTGCTCAGAAGATCAATCAGGGAGCTCGCCTGATCAATACCCGTATGCTGCAGGCCGCAGCCGGCACCGGCGCCGTCGGCACCATCGCATCATGGGCCGATGACGGCGATGTGAGAGGCGTATCGGCGGCATCCTGCGTATCGACCTCGCTCAGCCAGTCGTTCCTGCTCTCCGGCGGCACGACCGGTACCACACAGCAGCTCATCGTCTCGAATCCCTCCACCAAGCCGACCACCGTCGACATTGCCGTCTGGGGTTCCGAGACAGCCGGGAAAATGGCATTGTCCACACAGTCCACGCTGTCTGTGCCGGCCGAGGGGGAGTCATCGATGGAACTGTCCGCCGCGGTCGATGGGCAGCATGGTCTGTTCGTGACCGTTTCCAGCAAGGAGACTCCTATCGCGTCCGTGGTACGTACGGTGACCATGGATGGTCTGACACCGAAGGGTTCTGATTTCGCGCTGCCGCTGCCGACCGCATCCAATGCATCGGTGGCGCCGTCCATCACTGCCGGCGATGCGGTCACCGCTTATCTGTTCGCCAAGGCAGACACCAGCACCGGGCTGTCATGGATTACCGACAAAGGCTTGGTTCCCGCCAAAGATGCCACCGTCACTGCCGATAAGGTGACGGCGATCGACTTGGGAGAGGCTCCTGATGGGGCGTTGGGCGTGATGTCCACCGCAGAGGATGCCGTGTCGTTCTCCGTCAAGGCCACACGCTCCGGTGACTCCGGCCAAGCCGATTTCGCATTGGTCAATGCCGGCGAGCCATCCGAATTCTCGGGGTTGGCCCTTCCCGACGGAGTAAAGGCCTCCATCACGCTGGCCAATACGTCCAATGCGCGCAGGACGGTCACCTTGCACGCCTACGATGATGCCGGTGCTTCGGTAACCTCCAAGGAAATCACACTGGATGCGAACGCAGCGCAAACGATTGAGACCGGCAAACTTTCCGGCGATCATGGCACCGCGGTCGTGCTGATGTTGGAGGACTCATCCAAGAAAGTGAGCTGGGGAGCGCGGTTCAGTCACGATTCGTTGCAAGACAAGGACATCGCCGGCTTGTCTGTCATCGACGCTTCAACGCTGATGCCCGCCACGGTTCATGTCTGGGCTCGGAATGATTCCTCCATCGTCAAGTAGAAGGGTATGCTCGCCGAAGCGTCAGTCTGATGATGTTTCGGCGGCGATATAGCTGCGGGCCGTGCCACTATCTTATTACAAGTGACACGGCCCGCAGTGTTGTCACAGGCCCCAGTCAGGGTCGATTTCCTCCGGCCTGCGCCCATACAATTCCGCTATGCGGGCCACTAGCTCATCCCTGACGGCCAATTGCAATTCGAGCTTGGAAGGTGCCTCGGTCTGCAACGGCATACGGTAGAGCACGACTCGTGCGGGAATGCCGTGGCTGGCGGGGAAGCACTGGGACGTCATATTCGGCTCGGTCTGCCAAGGCGTCGGATCCGAAGGCGGCACATCCTCCACCGCGAACTGGATCGGACGTATCAGTTCCGGCCACGCTTGGCCGAGCCTGCGAACCTGGGCCGCCACCATATCGTCGAACATGCCGGTTCGGGTGCGGTAACGGGGCAGACGGGTGCCGAACATCGGGGTTCGTGTGCCGCGACCGTGGCGGTTACGGTAGATTCGTGCGTTCCAAGGTGGCTGAAGCATGGTTCCCACCATAGGGCATGGCGGAGGCAACATGCGTTAGGATTGGTTCATTGGTTGTGAACATTCGTCAACGAGGGAGGCGCGACAGATGGTGGTACGTTCGTGGTCCGAACTTGATTTCGATAATGTCTGCTCCAACGCCAAGGTGTTCGGTTTCGATTTGGACAACACGCTGGCCAGCTCAAAACAGCCGATGAAGCCCGCGATGATCGAACGGTTCTGTGCGTTGCTCGACCATACGGTGGTGGCCCTGATCTCAGGGGGCGGCATGGCGGTGGTCACCTCGCAGGTGCTGGATGTGCTCACCCCGAATGCCAGGCGCGGCAATCTGCATGTCATGCCTACCTCCGGCTCCCGGTATTACCGGTGGGATGGCACGCAATGGGCCTTGGTGTATGCGCATGATCTGTCCGAAGCCACCGTGGCTGCTGTCTCGGAAAGTCTTGAGCGACATGCCCGGGAACTGGGATTGTGGGAACAGCAGGTATGGGGGCCTCGAATCGAGAACAGGGGCAGCCAGATCACCTTCTCCGCTCTTGGACAGTTCGCGTCCGTAGCGGCCAAGCAGGCATGGGATCGCGATAACACGAAGAAACAGGCGCTGGTTGAAGCGGTCAAGGCCGATCTGCCGCATATGCGGGTCAGGGCCGGCGGATACACCAGTGTGGATGTCAGCGAATGCGGCATCGATAAGGCCTATGCCGTGCGCAAGCTGACGCAGACACTTGGCATACGGGCCGATGAAATGGTGTTCGTGGGTGATCGCATGACGCCTACGGGTAATGACTATCCCGCGGTTGAAGCCGGTGCGATCGGTGTTCGTGTGGAGAATCCGCAAGATACGGTACAACTGCTGGATGCACTGCTTGCGCGATTCGATACTCCAGCTTGATGGTGACGCGTTATGGACGGGCCGAGCGTATACAAGTGGTGGCATGCGATGTGGGCGCAGGCCTGCAATCTGCTGTTTCCACGCGGCTGCGCTGGGTGTGACGCGCCGGATGAGGTATTGTGTGCGGCATGCTGGGCCCTGTTCGCGCAATGCCGGGAACGGGATGCAGACAGTGGTGGCGGAGCCCGTATATGGTCCGCGTCAATCTATCAGGGAGCGGCGCGTCGTGCCATCCTCGACTGGAAGGACCACGACGATACCGAGCTTGACGGCCCGTTCGGCCGCATCATGGTGTCGCTGCTGAACAAGACGCCAATACCATCATCATGCTTGGGGCATCGCGTATTGGTGGTTCCGGTGCCGTCATCGCGGGCGTCAATGCGCCGAAGAGGACGGGCTCACACGGCACCGTTGGCCAAATCGGTGGCAGGGGCATTGCGTGGGTACGGCGTCGATGCGCGACCATGCAATGCCCTGAGCTCCTCCACCAAGGCACGCTCCGTGCAGCAGGTCTCTTCGGCACAGCGTGCCCGCCGTATCACCGGTCATGTCACGGTGAAGCGTGATCTCATCGGCCATGGCGACGTGGTGCTTCTCATTGATGACATCGTCACCACAGGTGCCACCGTGCGGCAATGCGTTCAGACATTTCAGCAGGCCGGTACTAAAGTGGTGGGCGTGCTGGTATTGGCGGATGCCGTGGTGCGACGGTCCGATGACGATATCAGTGGGTGAATGACATCGGTTACGATGCCCCAGATAGCAGGCGAAGCGCCGTTGCTTGGCATGTAATCGGGGTATCGCGGATTCTCGGCGTGCAATATGGTGATGCTGGCCCGTGAAACCAGCCGCTTGATGGCGATTTCGTCATCCATGACAGCCGCAACCACATCTCCGGGGACTGGTGTTAACGAACGGTCGACAATCAGCAGATCGCCGTTATGAATACCCGCATTGATCATGGAATCGCCGGCCATCTGCATAACAAACAGCGTGTCCTCGTGCGGCATGGTTCGTGACTCGGATTGCTGTGTCATGCTGTGCCTCCCACCCTGTATTCGAACATCTGTTCGAATACAGTATACGGTAGGACGTCGGACAATATCAGCGTTCGGCGATGTGATATTTAGGCAGGATGATTTCGAAATCGGCCCCTCGCGTGTCATCGACCACTTTGACGGTGCCACCGTGCAATTGTGCCGCCCAGCGCGCGATGGACAGGCCAAGACCGGTGCCGCCCGACTCGGTGCCGGGACCTGTCTTGCCTTTGACAAAGCGCCGGAAGATGTCTGAACGGTCGGAAAGCGCAATCTGTGAGCCGAAATTCACCACATTGGTCACGATGGTGCCTTGGTTTTCGTCCTCGTGGGCATCGACCAGCACGGTGGTGCCGTCGGCCGAATGTTTCAGCGCGTTGGCGATGATGTTGGTGAATAGCTGGCGCAGGCGGTCCTGATCGCCTTCCATCGAGATGTCGGCCGGCACGGTGACATGGATGTCGTGGGCGTGACCGCCATCGGCGATTTCCAACGGCTCGATGGTTTCGTCAAGAAAGTCGGCGAAATTGAACTTCTCGATATTCAAACTCGCCGCACCGGCCTCCATGCGGCTCAGGTCCAGTAGGAAGGCGATGAGATCGGAGAGACGCTGCGTTTGGGTGAGGATGCTCTCCAGATTGGCGGGAGTGGGCTCGGTGACGCCGTCGGCCATGTTCTCGACCATCGCCTGCAAAGCGGAAACGGGCGTACGTAGCTCATGGCTCACATTGGCGATCATATCGCGGCGCATTTTATCGGCATGTTCGAGTTCGCCGGCCATCTCGTTGAACGAGCGAGCCAGCTGGCCGACCTCGTCGTGACGATCCTGATCGATATCCACGCGGACCGTGTAATCGCCATCCGCCATGGCTTCGGCCACATCGCGCATCTGGCGTAGGGGAGCGGTGGTGCCGCGGGAGAAGAAATAGGTGATGCCCAATGCCAGTGCCAAGGTCAGCGGCATGGCGATCCAACCGGACCAGCCGAATTTCAGTAGGAACCAGCACATGGCAAATGCGACGGCCGTGGCGATAACGATCAGTGCGCTGAGTTCCAGCTTCAGAGAGGAGAACAAATCAACCGGCTTGACGCGATGTTTCATCGCATCAAGCCGGGATTGCTGTTGTTTTTTGGATGCCATCACGCGGTCGGCGGCTCGAAGGCGTAGCCCACGCCATGCACGGTGCGGATGGTATCGGCGCCGAGCTTATGGCGCAGCGCCTTGACATGGCTGTCGACGGTGCGGGTGCCGGATGCGTCGACCCAGTCCCAGACCTCTTCGAGCAGCTTTTCGCGGGTGAGCACCGACTTCGGGCGGCGGGCCAGGGTGGCCAGCAGATCGAACTCGGTGGGGGTCAGATGCACCTGCTCGCCGTTCACGGTGACGATGCGCTGGGCCGGGTCGATGACTATCGAACCGAAGTCGAGCAGCTTCTCGTTCTCCGAATTCTTGGCGATGACCTTCGCGCGCTCCACGCGGCGCAGCAGCGCCTTGCAGCGGGCGATGAGCTCGCGCATGGAGAACGGTTTGGTCATGTAATCATCGGCGCCCGCTCCCAGACCGATGACCTTGTCGGCCTCGTCATCACGCGCGGTGAGAATCAACACCGGCACCGGACGTTCGGCGACGATGCGTTTGGTGGCCTCAAGACCATCCATGACCGGCAGCATGATGTCCATGATTACCAGATCGGGGCGTAGCTGGGACGCGGCCTGGACGGCGGAAGCGCCGTCCCCGGCCACGCGAGCGGTCCATCCTTCAGCGGTGATGCGCTGGGCAATGGCCGTGGCGAGCGTGGGCTCGTCCTCGACCACCAGCACCGTGCGCGGTGTCGTATTCTGACGCGCTGTGGTATTGAGCATAAATAAACCGGTTACCTTTCAGCCTGTTGACCAGTTCAGTCTTCCGGCTTCAAGAATACAACTCCCAGAGCCGGAACGGTGATCTTCGCCGAGAACGGACGCGAATGATATTCGCCCTCGACCGCTTCGAAGGTGCCGTTGTGGATGTCGGAGCCGCCGTACTTGGCGTCATCGGTGGTGAACACTTCGGTCCACTTGCCGCCGGTGGGCAGCGCCACCTGGTAATCGGACCAGGCTTCACCGGAGAAGTTGACCACCACGGCCAAGGTCTCGCCCTTGGTGCCGATGCGCAGGAAGCTCAGCGTGTTGTGGTCGGCATCGTCGCTGGTCAGCCACTGGAAGCCGGCCGGATCGAAGTCCTGGCTCCAAAGTGCCGGATGCGCCTTGTAGAAGGCGTTAAGGTCGGCGACCATGGTCTGGACCTGACGGTGCTCCTGCCAGTTCAGGCAATCCCAATCGATGGAGGCGTCGTGATCCCACTCGCCCCACTGGGCCAGCTCGTTGCCCATGAAGGAGAGCTTCTTGCCCGGGTGAGCCCACTGATAGGCGAACATCGAACGCACGCCGGCTAGCTTCTGCCAGCCATCGCCCGGCATCTTGCCGTACAGGGAGCCCTTGCCGTACACGACTTCATCGTGGCTGATGGGCAATACGTAGTGTTCGGAGTAGGCGTACACCATGGAGAAGGTGATTTCGTTGTGGTGCCACTTGCGGTTGATGGGCTCCTCGTGCAGATACTCGAGGGTGTCGTGCATCCAGCCCATGTTCCACTTCATGCCGAAGCCGATGCCTCCGGCGGAGGTGGGGGCGGTGATGCCCGGCCATGCGGTGGACTCTTCGGCGATCATCATGACGCCGGGGTTGTTCTTGTACGCGGTGGCGGTGGCTTCCTTGAGGAAGTCGATGGCCTCCAGGTTTTCGCGTCCGCCGTAGATGTTCGGACGCCACTGGCCGGGTTCGCGGCTGTAGTCGAGGTAGAGCATGGAGCTGACGGCATCCACGCGCAGTGCGTCGACGTGCAGGTCCTCGAGCCAGAACAGGGCGTTGGCCACCAGGAAGTTGCGTACTTCGCGGCGTCCGAAGTTGAACACATAGGTGCCCCACTCGGGGTGTTCGCCGCGCAGCGGGTCCGGGTCCTCGTACAGCGGGGTGCCGTCGAAGCGGCCGAGCGCGAAGGCATCCTTCGGGAAGTGGGCGGGCACCCAGTCCATGATCACGCCGATGCCGGCCTGATGGAACTGGTCGACCAGGTAACGGAAGTCGTCGGGGGAACCGAGACGGGAGTCCACCGCATAGTAGCCGGTGACCTGATAGCCCCAGGAGCCGGAGAACGGGTGCTGGGCCAGTGGCATGAACTCCACGTGGGTGAAGCCTTCCTGCCTGACGTAGTCCACGAGCTGCTTGGCCAGGTCACGGTAGGTCAGTCCCTGCTTCCAGCTGCCGGCGTGCACCTCATAGATGGAGACCGGGCCATCATGTGGGTTGGTGGTGCGGCGGTGCTGCATCCAGGCGTCATCGTTCCACTCGTAGGTGGATTCGGTGACGATGGAGGCGGTATTCGGCGGAACCTCGTGCTGACGCTCCATCGGGTCAGCCTTCATCTCCCACGTGTAATTGGCGTTCAGGATCTGGAACTTGTAGGTCTCGCCCGCGCCGATTCCGGGGATGAAGATTTCCCACACGCCGGAGGAGCCGAGCTCGCGCATGGCATGACGACGGCCATCCCAGGCGTTGAAGTTACCGACCACGCGCACGGCATGGGCGTTCGGGGCCCACACGGAGAACGCGGTGCCTACCACCTGTTCGCCAGGCGTGCCGTCCACGCCGCCCATCGGATCGTCATAGCGCAGCACATGCGCGCCAAGCGCCTCCCAGAGCTTCTCGTGACGGCCCTCGCCGAACAGATAGGTGTCCATGTCGCCGACTGTGGGCATATAACGGTATGGGTCGTCCTCAATGAGCACTGCGCCGCTTTCCCACTCGGTCCTGACGCGGTAGTCGGGAATCGTGGGCTGCTTCTTGGTGCCGGAAGCCGGCACGGTAGTCACGAACACGCCGTTGTATTCGTGGGTCATCGGGTATTCGCCATCCTGGGTGAGGATGGTCACGGACTTGGCAAGCGGACGCAGCACACGGATTGTGGCGGTGTCGGCATGCTTGCCGATGCCGAGATGCCCGCCGAGAACTCCGTGGGGGTTGTAGAATTCAGCATTGCTCACCGCATCGAGGTCGCCTTGGGCGACAGGCACGGTGACGGTATCTTCCTTGATCTTCGTTTCTTTAGCCATGACCCAAAGTCTACGTGCGTTGGAGTCGAAAACGCTACATTGGCGCGTCGAAAATGGCGAATTCTTGCCCTTTTCGGTGTGTCTTCGTGGTTGTGAGCGCTCTCATAGGGGCGGTCCAGGCCGCATGGCATAATTATTCGAGTTTTTGTGTGTAAGCCGTCAGTTCTCGGAGGGTACATGTCTTACAAAGTCGGCGATATGGTCGTCTATCCGCGTCATGGTGCAGCGAAGGTGGAGGCCATTACCGAGCGGACGGTCAAGGGAGTGACGCGCGAATATCTGCAGTTGTCCGTACTCTCTTCCGATGGTTTGGTCATCAACGTTCCCGTGGACAATGCCAAGAAGGTCGGCGTGCGTGACATCGTCTCCGCATCCGAAGTGGCCAAGGTATTCGGCATCCTGCGGACCCCGATCATCGAGAAAGAGATGAACTGGTCTCGCCGTTACAAGCTGAACGTCGAAAAGATCGCCACCGGCGATGTCAACAAGATCGCCGAAGTGGTTCGCGATCTCGCCCAGCGCGATGTCGACGAGCACGGCCTGTCCGCGGGCGAGAAGCGTATGCTCACCAAGGCCCGCGCCATTCTGACTTCTGAGATCGCCTTGTCCGAGAAGATCGACGAGGCGGAAGCCCAGCGTCTGCTCGACGTGAACCTGGGCTACGAGCCCGCTCAGCCCGGTGACGACAAGCATCACACCGCCGAGCCCGAAGAGGCCGCGGCCGATACTTTGGCTCGTGTCGAAGCCGAGAAGAAGTCCAAGAAGAAGTGATTTGATTGTTTTGAGGCCTCGGTCGTGTCCTTATGCGATGCGCCGGGGCTTCGTGATTCATAATCGTTTGCTGCCGTTCATCTGGGCAATGCCATCGAAGGGAACTGCATGGGGGCTGCAGGAGTGCTGATAGGGCAAGGTTTTGACGCTCACCGTTTTGCGCCTGCCGGTTCAGGCCGTGAACTGTGGATTGCCGGGCTCTACTGGCCGGTGCCTGATTCATGCAGCGAGGCCGATGCCGCCAAATACGAGGGTATCGAAGGCGATTCCGATGGCGATGTGGCCGCGCACGCCCTGATTGACGCGTTGCTTGCCGCCGCCCGATTGGGAGACATTGGTTCACTGTTCGGTGTCGGTGCGGACGCGCATGGTGCCGGAAGGCATGGCATCGATATGCTGCAAGAAGTTGTGGCGCATCTGGCATCCAACGGGTATACGCCGGCATCGGCCTCGGTGGCGATCATCGGCAACCGCCCGAAAATCGGCACACGCCGTGCTGAAGCCGAAGCCGCCCTGTCTGCGGCGGTTGGTTGCCCGGTATCGGTTACCGCCACCACCACCGACCATATGGGATTCACTGGCCGCGGCGAAGGCATCGCCGCCATCGCCAATGCCTTGGTGGAGAAGATATAACAAAGCCCCCGCTATGAATTTGCCAGCGGGGGCAAGAAAAATGAATGAGATTACTTCCGCACTGTCTCCACGGCCTTGGCGATAGCCCAGAACAGGGTGGAAAGCGTCACGATAATGAAGCTCGGGGGGGCGGGGAACATCGCCGACAGCACGAGTCCGGCCCAAATCGACACCAGGCACAGCACGCTGGCGATCACCATCGCCTTGAATGGGGAACCGGCCAGAATATTGGCGGTGGCCGCAGGCGTGATCACCAGCGCGAAAATCAGCAAGGTGCCCACTGCCGGCACGGCAATGGTGATTACACCGGCCATAATCGCCATAAACGCCACGTTCATCAGCCCGATCGGCACACCCTTGGCCTGTGCCACCTGCTCATCCAACGAGCTGAACAGCAGCGGGCGGTAGATGATGGCCAACAATGCCAGCAGCAATACGTCGAACACGGCGAAGCCGATGATCTGGCCGGTGGTGATGGTCAGGATCGAGCCGAAGAGGATCGACTGCATCTGCTGTGAGGCGGAACTCGACAATCGCGCGAAGAACAGACCCAAGCCGGTGGCGAAGGCCAGCACGGTGCCGGTTGCGATTTCACGCTCGGAAACGCGCTTGCCCAAAGCACCGATCACCAGTGCGCCGCCCAGTGCGAACACGCCCATGCCCAGTGACACGGGCAGGCCGAGCAACACCGCGCCGGTCGCGCCCGGCAGACCGATATGGGCCAGCGCATGGGCCGCGAAGGTGGAACGACGGGCGATGGTGAAGTATCCCATGACACCGGCGGCCAGGGCGATGCACAGGCCGGCGATGAAGGCGTTGGTCATGAATGGAGCGGACAGTGTGTCCAGCCATTCGGGATCATACGAAAAGTTGATGGTGCTCATGTCCCTGTATTTTCTCCATGCCTGAGCTGCAGCCCGTTGACGGGCTGTGGATCGGCTAGCTTGATGTTATCGATTCTCGGCGCTGTTGGCGGCACTGCCATTGGTGGCGTTGCCGTGCTCGTGATGGTGCAATTGCGCCACTTCGGCTGCCGTGTGCATATCCTGCGGCTGGTCCTGGGGCTCATCCGGCGTCGGGGTCACGAACATGTCACCCTGCGGAGTGGTGACCACCTGCACCTGTGTGCCGTAGAGGTGGGTGAGTAGGTCGGAGTCGAGCACTTTGTGCATATCGGCGTAGTGCGGGTGCCCGTCGAGCAAGTAGACGGCACCGGTCAGAATCGGCAAGAGCATATTGAGATCGTGCGCAACCACCTGGATGGTCATGTTCAGTTCACGGTTCAGCTTGGCCAGCACGTGTACGGTGGCGCGTTGACTGGCCAGATCGAGGTTGGCCAACGGCTCGTCAAGCATCAGCAGTTGTGGATCGCACACCAACGCCTGGGCGATGGCCACACGCTGGCGCAAACCGCCGGACAGTTCGGACAGACGGTACTGCGCCTTGTCGGCGATGCCGGTGAACTCCATCGCCTCGAGCGCTTTGGCTTTCTGGGCCTTGGTGATGGGGTGGATGCCGAATCGGGTGCCGGTCAGGCCCAGCAACACGGATTGTTCGGCGGTGAGATTGGAATCGACATTCGCCACATAGCTCTGCGGCACATATCCGATGCGTTTGTTCATCTCGCCTGCGGGCTTGCCCAGTACGGTCAGGCTGCCATGGCAAAGCGGCAAAAGTCCCAGCTCGGCCCTCATCATCGTGGTTTTGCCGGTGCCGTTGGTGCCGACGATGGCCGTGACCGAACCGGTGGGAATGGCAAAGGTGCCATGCTGCCAGATGATATGGTCACCACGCTTGATGGCGGCATCGCTGAACACGATGCAATCGGAAGTTTCACTCATAACGCCCGATTGTGGCAAACGATGCTGACAATCGTTCTCAATATCGTGTACGGATGGTGACAACCAAAGAAAAGGGTTGTGCGGCCATCTCGACAATGGTCGCACAACCCTTCTCGTGCAAGGCGTCTATCGGCATTGCATGAATCCGATGCCGGTGTCCTTTGCTTCTAACTATTTGCTGGAGTCGGTCTGGTCGTTGCCGGAGGCATCGCCGGAATCACCATTGGAGGCATCGGCCTTTGCCGAATCCTGAGACGAGTCGCTGGATGTGGCCGCCTTGCACTGACGGATGTACTTGGGCTCCGTGCTGGAACCGGTGCTGGCCTTGGAATCGTGCGCATTGGCATCATCCGTGGCGGCGCCGTCGGCGCTGGAATCATCGGAATTCGCGTTGCCGTCCGTGGCGTCTTCGCAGCCATAGCTCGGATCCACCGCGTCGATGATGGTGTTGATGAGCCGGTTGATCCAGGCGTTCAGCGTGTCGGTATCCTTGGGCATTTGTTCGGAGACGTCGACTACCGGCACATCGGCACGACCGGCAGCGCCAGTGATCATATTGGTCGCGTCACTGGCTTCCTGCGTGTTGTTGACCAGCACATCCACGCCCTTGTCTTCGATGAGTTTCTGGAAAGACTGCAGGTCCGCGGGGGCCGGTTCGCCGCCGGAAGCGGTCGATTGCGTATACCCCTTGGGCGTCTGATTCTTGAACCCGAGATCGGCCATCAGATAATAGACCACGGGTTCGGTGGCTGCATAGGTGAGGTCGGAGTGGGATCTGGTGAACCCGGACGCCCATGTTTCCAGCGATTTCTCATCCGCCTGCCATGCCTTGAGCCGCTTCTGGAAGGCCTTCTTCTTGCTGGGGAGTGCCTTTACATATGCATCGGTGATGGCCGTGGCCATGCTGGATCGAGCGTCTTTGGAGAACCACAGATGCGGGTTATCGCCTTCCATGGCACCCATGACGGAAGCGGCGGATACGATATTCGTGGTCTTGGTCATCGATTTGGTGGCCCAGGAATCGTAGCCCGCACCGTTGGCCACGATGATTTGTGCCTTGGACAGCTTGGCGACGTCCGAGGTCTTTGGCTCGAAATCGTGGGCATCCACATTGGTGGAGTTCACGATGGACGTGACTTCCACATCATCGCCGCCCAGCTCGGCGGCCAGCGAGCCCCATTGATTGAGGGAGGCGACCACATTGATCGGCCCGGTCGGTGCGGGAACACTGGACTTGTTGTCCGGCTCGGTTTCAGCGGGGGAGGTGGCTGCGCATGCGGCGGTCGCGAACAACAGGACGGCGCTCAGGCCGGCTGCGGCGAGTCGCGTAAGTCGTGTGATTTGAGTCCCCATGGCACGCCTTCTTCGTGAGAGCGAACGATATATAATCCTGACTTGTTCCAACGATAGCCTATCGTTTCGATAGAATGCACCGAAACTACAGGGGAGGGCGTTGATGTCCACAAAGATCGACGGTAAGCAGATTGCGGCCGAAATCAAGACCAACCTTGCCGAGCGAGTGAACAAGCTCAAGGCGCAGGGCATCCAACCAGGGCTGGGCACGCTGCTGGTGGGCGAGGACCCCGGGTCGATGAAGTACGTGGCCGGCAAGCACGCCGATTGTCGGGAAGTGGGCATTACCTCAGTCAAGAAGGAACTGCCGGCGGACGCCAGCTTCGACGACATCGCCGCTGCCGTACGCGAACTCAACGAAGATCCGGCCTGCACCGGGTTCATCGTCCAGTTGCCGTTGCCCAAGGGCATCAACGAGAACGCGATCATCGACATGATCGACCCGGCCAAGGATGCCGACGGCATGCACCCGTACAACCTCGGCGAACTGGTGCTGCATGTGCGCGGCGACATTTCGACACCGCTGCCTTGCACTCCGCGCGGTGTGCTCGAGCTGCTCGACGCCTATGACATTGATCTGAACGGCAAGGAAGTGTGCGTGCTTGGCCGCGGCATCACCATTGGCCGCACGATTGGCCTGATGCTCACGCGCAACGCCGTCAACGCCACCGTCACCCTGTGCCACACCGGTACCCGGGATGTGGCCGACCACATGCGCCGCGCCGACGTGATCGTCGCCGCAATGGGTTCGGCCGGATTCGTGACGCCCGACAAGATCAAGGACGGCGCCGTGCTCGTCGACGTGGGCATCAGCCGCGTCTACGACGAAGAAGCCGGTCGCTACCGCATCAAGGGCGACGTGGACAAGGCCTGCTATGACAAGGCATCCGCCTACACCCCCAACCCCGGAGGCGTGGGCCCCATGACCCGAGCCATGCTCCTGGCCAACGTCGTGGAAATGGCCGAACGACACGCCTAGAGTTTCCTAGGAAATTTGGGCAGAGTTGCTTGTATTGTGAATATCCGTATGCCTGTAAGGGTGTGCGTATAACTGAATATCGAGAAATTATCCATCCACTATTAGAAACCATATATTTACATGGCAGAGAACAACACTGAAGTCGCCAAGGTCGCCATCAACGACATCGGCACCGAAGAGGACTTCATCAAGGCAGTCGATTCCACCATCAAGAACTTCGATGATGGTGATCTGGTTGAGGGCACTGTCGTCAAGATTGATCACGACGAAGTCCTCCTGGACATCGGCTACAAGACCGAGGGTGTCATCCCCTCCCGCGAGCTTTCCATCAAGAAGGACGTTGATCCTGACGAAGTCGTCGAGGTCGGCGACACCATCGAGGCCCTTGTCGTCACCAAGGAAGACAAGGAAGGCCGTCTGATTCTGTCCAAGAAGCGTGCCCAGTACGAGCGCGCCTGGGGCGACATCGAGAAGATCAAGGAAGCTGACGGCGTCGTTGAGGGCACCGTCATCGAAGCCGTCAAGGGCGGCCTCATCGTCGACATCGGTCTGCGTGGCTTCCTGCCTGCCTCCCTCGTCGAGATGCGTCGCGTCCGCGACCTCTCCCCGTACATCGGCCAGAAGATCAAGGCCAAGATCCTTGAGCTCGACAAGAACCGCAACAACGTGGTCCTGTCCCGCCGCCAGTACCTCGAGGAGACCCAGTCCGAGGTCCGTGAGACCTTCCTGTCCCAGCTCAAGAAGGGCCAGATTCGTGAGGGCGTGGTGTCCTCCATCGTCAACTTCGGCGCTTTCGTCGATCTGGGCGGTGTTGACGGCCTGATCCACGTTTCCGAGCTGTCTTGGAAGCACATCGACCACCCGTCCGAGGTCGTCAAGGTCGGCGACAAGGTCACCGTCGAGGTGCTCGACGTCGATCTCGACCGTGAACGTATCTCCCTGTCCCTGAAGGCGACTCAGGAGGATCCGTGGCAGCGCTTCGCTCGCACCCACGTTCCCGGCCAGATCGTCAAGGGCAAGGTCACCAAGATCGTCCAGTTCGGTGTCTTCATCTCCGTCGAGGACGGCATCGAGGGCCTGGTGCACATCTCCGAGCTCGCCAACCGTCACGTCGAGAACCCGGAGACCGTGGTCAAGCCGGGCGAGGCCGTGTTCGTCAAGGTGATCGACGTCGACCTCGATCGTCGCCGCATCTCCCTGTCCCTCAAGCAGGCCAACGACTCCGTTGACCCGGCTTCCGAGGACTTCGATCCGGCCATCTATGGCATGCCGGCCGAGTACGACGAGCAGGGCAACTACAAGTACCCCGAAGGCTTCGACCCGAACACCAACGAGTGGATCGCTGGTTACGAGAAGCAGCGCGAGGAGTGGGAGTCCCAGTACGCCGCCGCCCACGAGCTGTGGGAGGAGCACAAGGAGTTCGTGGCCAAGGAGCTGGAGAACGCTGCCGAATCCGCAGCCGCCGACGGCCAGGGCCCGAAGGAAGAGAAGCCGGTCGAGGAGACCTCCAACTACTCTTCCGCTGCTCCGGCTACCGGTACCCTCGCCGACTCCGATCAGCTCGCCGCCCTGCGCGACCAGCTGCTCGGCAAGTGAGTTCGCCATCGGGCGACTGACGCCTGACGTATAGTCAAAACCCGGTCTCGCTTCGGCGGGCCGGGTTTTGCCGTTGTGTGCATGAACCTCGAAACATGGCATGATGGGGGGGGAGCATGATTCGAATAGGATTGACCGGTGGTATTGCGGCGGGCAAAAGCACGGTGTCCACAAGACTGCGGGAGCTCGGCGCGGCGCTTATCGACTATGACGAGCTCGCGCGCCGAGTGGTGGAACCGGGCGGCGTCGGTCTTCGTCGTATAGCGGAATGTTTCGGCCCCGACGCGCTGACCGATCAGGGGCGGCTCAACCGGCGATGGATCGCCGAGCACGTGTTCGCCGGGCCCGACTCGGAACGGTTGCGGAGGAAACTGGACGATATCGAGCATCCGTTGATCTATGATCTTGCGCTGTCTCGGGAGCGGCAGGCGGTCGCGGACAATCCAGATGCCGTGGTCGTGCATGATGTTCCGCTGTTGGCGGAAGTCCTGGACGCCATGCCCATGCGATTCGACCATATCGTCACCGTCGAAGCGCCCGAACAAGTGCGGGTCGACAGAATGGTGTCGACCCGCGGCATGACGCGAGATGATGCGCTTGCGCGCATTCGCCACCAGTCCAGCCCGGAACAACGCCGTGTCATAGCCGACGCGGTGATCGATTCCACGCAGCCGATGGGTCGAATGCTCGAAGCCGTCGATGCGCTGTACGAACAGTGGCTGGCGGAATCATAATGCGATGATGCGGTCGGCGAGAGCCGCGGTCTCCTCGTTGTGCGTCGTGTAGATCACGATCGCTCCGTTGTCGGCGAAATCACGCAGGTGACGCATGACCATGGCGCGGTTGTCGGCATCGAGGGCCGCTGTTGGCTCGTCCGCCAGTATGACGCGCAGCGATTGACGGATGAGAAGCCTCGCGATTGCGACTCGCTGTTGTTCGCCTCCACTGAGTGTGTAGATAGGTCTATTGCCGTAGCCCGTCAGATTCACGGCCCGCAATGCGCGTCTGATGAGCCGACTTCTATCTGCCGATGGTATTCCGACGCTGCGCAGAGCCAGAATCAGATTTCTGTTCACCGTCCATTGCTCCACCAGGGCGTAATTCTGGAACATGAATCCCATGACGTTGCGGTGCATGAGCCGTCGGCCCTTTCTGGAGGCAATTGTTTGCCCATCATAGGTAATTGTTCCTGAACTTGGCTCTTCCAAAAGACCTAGGACATTCAACAAAGTGGTTTTGCCGCATCCGCTTTCTCCGGTCAGGGCAACCATGTCACCGGGGCTGAACGTCAGGTCCAGTCCTTCCCATAAGGTGCGGTCGTCGATTCGATATGTCAGATTATGCGTGATCAATAAGGCGCTCATGCTTGATGTTCCTTACGTGGTAAGTGATTGCTGATACAGGTTTGTGGATGGCGATCAGGGATGTTTGATACTGTCGGCGCGCAGCCGCGAATCGTAAAGCACTGTGGTTGCCAGCGAAACGACGATGAATAGTAAGGAAACCGAGGTCGTGGAAACGGCGTTGTAACCTCCTATGAGCAACTGGATCGGAAGAGATGCACTGCATAACGCCGCTGCTAGGAACAGTATCGATTGAAAACGGAGATATGACGGCGCTCCATGCATATATTCCACGAACATAATTTGACGTCGGAGTGTGCATAGTGTCAAAGCCACCATGATTGCGCCGCCCAGCAGACATGTTATGGATATGCAAGCTGTGATGGAAAAATAGTTCATTTCCTGAGTTGTTCGTGCCAAACGAGTTTGTATCTCGTCGTGCCGATTGACGACCGAAGCCACCAAAGAGTCCACGCCCTTTTCCCGTAGGATTTCGAGCAGCTGATGGCGGGAGCTGTAATCGAAGGTCATGCCGCCGGTGGACACCATCGATGTAGTGGTATCGCCAGAGAGCAGTGACGGGTCAATGACAACAACAGGAACAGAGGAAAGGCCATCGGTGTTGGAAGGGGTGTCAAATGCCGATAAGACAGCATCTCTTGGTCTGGATTCAATGGAGATGCTCGTGCGATTGATGGCGGGCAGACTCTTTCTCTCTTCTGCCGCCAAACTTTGCTCGAATGAGTATGCGCGAAGCACATTGTTCGTAATGGATTCGCTGTTCCATTGTTCATTCTCGGGCATAATCACACTGATTCGTGCAAGTGTCGTGTTGTTTCGTATAAGATGACGAAGCCTTGCCGTACGGGAATCCATGAGGATGCAGGGCTGTGGGTCTTGCGAGCTATCCACCCACGTGCATCCTAGCCGGAATGAGGCGAATCGCGTATGTTCTGATTGGGAAGCTTGTTCGACGAAGTCGTTCCATGAGGGCATGGAACGAGCTCGGTTTTGATCGCTGCTATACCACAGTTGCAATTGGAATCCGTCGTTGGATGACAATTGATGCTCCAATGTTGTTTTCAGTGTTTGGGATTGCCGCCATTTGAAGTTCGTAACGTTCAAACTGGCAGAGCTGAGAGCGAGAACGATGATTGCCATGATGCAGCCGGAAGCCATGAGAAAACGTAAAGGGCGCTTTCCTTGGATTAATTTGAGTGCGTTCGGCACCAGAACCCTTACTAGAGCAATCGACAATGACAAGGCAACCAATGCCATGCACGTTGTGGCGATGATGATGGAGAGGAATACCTGACCGGCGAATCCTAAGGGAGAAGCGAAAGGCCAGAAGATCGCACCAATGGAAATCCAAGTCATCCATCCGATGCAGACGCAGATGATGAAAAAGAACGCATGCCGCAGGAATTGCCTCATAATAATGCCGGTTGTTCTCATGCCATGCAAGGCTTGTATCGCGCAAACGCGTGAAGCTGTCGACACGGAAAGCGCGCCGGACACAAATACTACAGCAAGTCCGGCGAATATGACTTGGGCGATGGAATTGGAGAAGAATTGTTTGGTGATTTGTGTGATGCCGATGGGGGTTGCTCTGTTAAGTTCGAATCCTTGGCGCCGTATGGATTTGGCTACTGAAGCGGTATCCCGTGGTGATCCATAGAGAAGCCATCTTCCCAATGGGTCGGTGAATCTGTCTCCGCGTTGCACACGTGTGCGCGGCCCGAACCCATAATCCGGGTATGGCGAATTCGCATGCATGCCGTTGCCGTCTAATGCGCCGAAAATAGAAATTACGCGTCTGTTGGTACCGTGACCGTCCGGCTCATAGGAGACTCTCGCGAGTACGACATGATGGGTCGCTGCGAGACCGGTCAATGTCGATAGAGGCTGCCCGTGCGCGTCGGAAATTCCAATATCGTAGCTAGGGCCGGAGGGATAGGTTTCTTCGTTATTTTGCGCATAGAATCCTGCTGCGAGAGTGATGAGAGCCACGGCCAATATACTGGCGATTTTATAAGTCCAGTGCATGATACACCTTATTCCCGGTAACAATGTGTTTGTGCGGCGGACGATAGGAAGTTCGCTCGCCGCACATTCAATAAATGGTGTGGATGCTGCGAAATTATTCAGCATCAAATCCATAGAAAGCTTGATCCACTTTGCCGCATACCGCGTAAGTCCTTGCGGAGGCCCAGATTCCCGCTTCCTTGACGCCGCTGTATGCGTATACATTATCGGCGTTCAAAACCGAGGAATGATGCCGACGGGAATTGTGGAGGAAATTGGAGTAGACATCTCCACATCCGCCCCACAAGGTGGTTCCATATTGCCATGTTCCTCCATGGGGATATGAAACATCAACGGTGCTGATGCCAGCATCCCTATCTGTGGGAACGCTGCAGGAGACTTTTACTGAAGTACCGACTTCATTGGCGTTTGCGGGAATGATAAGTGTTCCGCTTGCGCCGAGAGCAAGCGTTGCCGCCAGTAGGCCTCCGGTGATTTTCTTTGCGATCATGAGTGCTCCTTGTTGTTCTTCATTGCGCGGCTGCTTTGCCGCATATAACACGGTAAGACGCCAATGAGGAGCGAACGAAGTCTGTGTGACGGGAATCGTCACAGTGCTACGATTGCGTTTGACGGAGGCGATTTGGGGAGGGGTACTTATGAAGAACGGGCGCCCGATTCGGCTTGCCTTGGTGGACAACGATCGTTGCTCTGCGGAGATGATGGCTTTGCTTATTGGCAGGACGATTCCCGAGGCGCATATGCTATGGGTTACGGATAATCCCAGTCTTGCCTTGGAACGTTGTCTGTTCGATCCGCGGAAGCCGGACATCCTTATTTGCGATCTCATGATGGACGGGCTGAACGGAGTGCGGCTGACGGAACGTATTCGACAGCGGAACGTGCAGGTTGGCGTCATCGTAGTCACTTCGTATGACCTGGCAACCTATGGTGAGGATATCGCGTGTTGCGGAGCCCAAGCGTTGATTTCGAAAAGAGATTTCGCAGCGACCATACGCGAGGCGGTCAAATCGGTGTTTGACGGGGGAACATACCCTCATGGTTGGGGTTTGCATAGCCTTGAAGAGACATTGCATACGGTGGATGCCGCACAGTCGGAAGCGGATGGTGCCAGGCTCTTCTCCGATCGAGAGCTGGCGGTGTTGCGTCTCTATGCACATCGTGTACCGACCGTTGAAATTGCGCGCCGCTTGGGAATCGGTGTCGAAACTGTGTACAGCTATGTGAAACGAGCCATGCGCAAGGTCGGGGTGACGAGGCGCGGCGAACTCCTTGATTACTGTGAGCGATACCATGTTCTGTGACGGCAGCCGTTTTCTTAGACGTCGCTTCCGCGATTTCGGGAAGTCTTGGCATGGCGAAAAGATCGCGGCGCTAGCCTGCGCCTTGTGCATAGCCGCTGATACGGTCATCGAATCGTGTATCAATCCGGTTTGGGATGCGTGGGCCCTGTGGGTGGGTCTGTTGTTCGTCATCCTGTCGTTGCTCTGCGTGGCATTCCCGTTCGGCGGCAATATCGCGTTGGCGATCTCATGGTGCGTGGTGTTCCCCTTGCCGGTGGATCTGTCCATGTCGGTGAGCGTGGTGATAGCCGAGCCATTAATCGTCCTCTCCTATCAACGCATATGGTGCGGCGTGGTGTTGGCGGTGGCTGTGGCCGTATCTCGCGTGGCGCAGCTGATATGGCAGTATGGGTTGCCGATGGGTTGGGATGCCGGGGCGTTGGTGTCCGTTGTGCCTTGGACCGTCATGCCGGCGTTGGCGTGCGTTGGAATCGGTCTGCTGCTGAATTGGCATCATCGTGAGGGGGAGAGGGAGTCGGAAGCGCGTGGCAGGGCCGAATCGTTGGATTTGGCGGCAAGGCTGCATGATGCGACGACCAATGATCTCTCATATCTCATCATGAGCATCGACAGGATCATGTCGGAACACCCTTCGCAAGGAGAGTCGATGGACTTGCCACTGTTGCGCGAAGTGGCTCAACGGGCGCTCGATCAGACGCATGATGTCATAGCGGTTCTCGCAAAGCACAATGTCGGTACTGCGCGAATCCCGCGATGCCATGCGCGTCGCTCCGGAGAAGCCATCGTTCCGATCGATGCAGGTCGATTCGAGGCCGAGATCGAACGGCACCGGCGGGAACTCGCAGCGCTTGGTTTCCGAGGCGAGGTGGTTGTGTCCGATCCCTTCGATCTCCTGAGTCGGTTTGACGAGAAGACTATCCAGTTGACGCGGTCGTTGCTGGAAGAGACGTTTGCCAATATCGCCAAGCACGCGGATCGCGAACAAGGGTATGTACTCGCCATACAAGTGCGGCAAGACGGACTGTACGTATCGGTGGCTGACGTTCCCGCCAAGATGGCGGATGGAGCATTGGCGGAATCTCCGAGAACATTGGGCATGGGATTTGGAATGTCTCATCTGCGTCAATCAATTACGCGGAGCGGTGGTTGGCTGCGCGTCCAAGAGGAAGACGGGTATTGGAGTTGCCTAGCGTATATTCCGATATATCATCGGGATACAGCGTGAATCGGAAGGAAACAGCGCATGGGATTCAACATCGAACGTGTGGACAAGCCGTTTGTGGTCAAATCGCCGTACCAACCATCCGGAGACCAGCCGAAGGCCATCGAGGAACTGGCCACGCGCATCGAGAACGGCGAGAACGACGTGGTGCTCATGGGCGCCACCGGCACCGGCAAAACCGCCACCACCGCATGGCTGATCGAACGGCTGCAACGTCCCACGCTCATCATCGAGCCGAACAAGACGCTCGCCGCGCAGCTGTGCGCCGAATTCCGCGAGCTCATGCCCGACAACGCGGTGAGCTATTTCGTTTCCTACTACGACTACTATCAGCCGGAGGCCTACATACCGCAGACCGACACCTATATCGAGAAAGACTCCAACATCAACGACGATGTGGAACGTTTGCGCCATCAGGCCACGGCCAACCTGCTGACCAGACGCGACTGCGTGGTCGTGGCCACCGTCTCCTGCATCTACGGCCTGGGCACTCCTGAGGAATACGCCGGGCGTATGCTGTTTCTCAAGGAAGGCCAGCAGATCAATCGCGACGACCTGCTGCGCCGGTTCGTGGCCATGCAGTACAAGCGCAACGACATCGCCTTCACCCGCGGCACGTTCCGCGTGCGCGGCGATACGGTCGAAATCATCCCCGTATACGAAGAACTGGCCATCCGCATCGAATTCTTCGGCGACGAGATCGACCGCATCTCCACCCTGCATCCGCTGACCGGCGATGTGATCGCCCATGAACCGCAGGTCCATATCTTCCCGGCCTCCCACTATGTGGCCGGGCCGGAGCGTATGGAACGCGCGCTCAAAACCATCCGCGAGGAGCTGGACGGACGGTTGTCCGAACTGCGCAAACAGGGCAAGGAACTTGAGGCGCAGCGTCTCGACATGCGCACCACCTATGACCTGGAGATGCTCACCCAGGTGGGCGTGTGCTCGGGGGTCGAAAACTATTCGCGTCATCTCGACGGCCGCGCGGCCGGCACGCCGCCGCATACGCTACTCGACTTCTTTCCGGATGATTTCCTGCTGGTCATCGATGAGTCGCATGTTACCGTGCCGCAGATCGGCGCGATGTACGAGGGAGACGCCTCCCGCAAGCGCACGTTGGTCGAACACGGGTTCCGCCTGCCCTCCGCGATGGATAACCGACCGCTCAAATGGCCGGAGTTCCTGCAGCGCGTCGGCCAGACCGTGTATCTGTCCGCCACGCCCGGCGACTACGAGTTGGGCTTGTCCGACGGGGTGGTCGAACAGATCATCCGTCCGACCGGCCTGCTGGACCCGAAGATCGACGTGCGCCCGGTCAAGGGGCAGATCGACGATCTGCTCGCCGAGATCAAGGCCCGTGTGGCCAGGAACGAGCGCGCGCTGGTCACCACCCTGACCAAGAAGATGGCCGAGGATTTGACCGACTATCTGCTGGAACGCGGGATCAAGGTCGAATACCTGCATTCCGATGTGGATACGTTGCGGCGTGTCGAACTGCTGCGCATGCTGCGTGAGGGCAAGATCGACGTCATCGTCGGCATCAACCTGCTGCGCGAGGGGCTCGATTTGCCGGAAGTGTCGTTGGTGGCGATCCTCGACGCCGACAAGGAGGGCTTCCTGCGGTCCTACCGTTCGCTCATCCAGACCATCGGCCGTGCCGCGCGAAACGTGTCCGGCACGGTGATCATGTACGCCGACGAGACCACCGAGGCCATGCGGCAAGCCATCGAGGAGACCGACCGCCGCCGCGCCAAGCAGATTGCCTACAACCAAGAGCATGGCATCGATCCCAAGCCCCTGATCAAGAAGATCAGCGACGTCAACGACATGCTCGCCAAGGAGGATGTGGACACCCAGACCTTGCTTGAAGGTGGCTACCGCAACGTGGGCAAGGCCGGCAACACACACCTGGGCGTGCCGGTACTCGATCCCAACGAGGCAGACAAACGCCACGAGGAGATCCTGAAGGCCGGCCTGCCCGCGCAGGACCTCGCCGACCTGATTCGCCAGCTGAGCGAACAGATGCACACCGCCGCCGAACAACTCCAGTTCGAGCTTGCGGCCCGTCTGCGCGACGAGATCCGTGATCTCAAGAAGGAGCTCCGGCAGATGACCGAGGCGGGGCGATGACCCGTCACATACATGGGTTAGTGTAGGGAATCATGGCAGAAACCCCACTCGCATTTGAAATCATCACCTTCGTGGTGCTCGCGCTGTTCTTCATCGTCGACCTGTTCGTCATCGGGCGTCGTCCGCATGTGCCCTCCACCAAGGAATGCGTGCAGCATATCGCCTTCTTCGTGGTCATGGCGTTGATGTTCGGCGGGTGCATCTGGTTCTTCGCCGGCTCCAAGCCCGCCATCGAGTTCTATTCCGGCTGGCTCACCGAATACTCGTTGTCCATCGACAATCTGTTCGTGTTCGTCATTATCATGTCGAACTTCGCGGTGCCCAAGCAGGTTCAGAAGTATGTGCTGTCCGTCGGTATCACCATCGCTTTGATCTTCCGTGGCATTTTCATTCTGATCGGCGCGGCCCTGATCACCCGCTTCACATGGGTGTTCTTCCTGTTCGGCGCCTTCCTGATCTACACCGCCGTCAAACTGGTGCTCGGTGGCGATGAAGACGAGGAATATCACGAGAACGGCATCATCCGTAATCTGCGCAAGATCATCAAGATCACCGACGACTACGACGGCGAGAAGCTGCGCACCACCAAGAACGGCGTGCGTTACTGGACCCCGATGCTCATCGTGTTCCTGACCATCGGCACCACCGACGTCATGTTCGCCTTCGATTCGATTCCCGCGATCTTCGGCCTGACCAAGGATCCGTTCCTGGTGTTCACCTCCAACGTGTTCGCCCTGCTCGGCCTGCAGCAGCTGTACTTCCTGCTGGGCGCCCTGCTCGACAAGCTCGTCTACCTGCCTGCCGGCCTGTCCGTGGTGCTGGGCTTCATCGGCGTCAAGCTCATCATGGAGGCCCTGCACGGCAATACCTTGCCGTTCATCAACGGCGGCGAAGGCATCCATTGGGTGCCGGAAGTGCCCACATGGCTGTCGCTGGCTGTGATTGTGGTCGCAATTGGCGGCGCATCCGTGGCTTCCGTGATCAAGATGAAGAGCATGGAAAGCGCTGAAAAGGCCTGAAATCGTTAGAGAATACAACCCTTAAACCCAGTCAGCACAACAATGTGAGCGCTCACAACACACCGTGAAGAAAACTTGTCATGAGTCGGCTCGCGCTAGTAGACTGGGTTTCGGCAAATGGGGCAATCGTGCCTCGAACCAAATTGAACAAGAATAGGCAGGCATTCATGCGTAAAGCCAAGATCGTAGACACCATCGGTCCTTCCACCGAGGATTACGACAACCTCCTGAAGCTCGTCGAAGCCGGTATGGACGTTGCTCGTCTGAACCGCTCCCACGGCACTCCCGAGGATCACCTCAAGGTCTACAACAACGTGCGCAAGGCCAGCGAGGCCACTGGCCGCAACGTTGCCGCGCTCGTTGACCTGCAGGGCCCGAAGATCCGTTGCGGCTGGTTCAAGAAGAACGCCGACGGCGAGGACAAGGTCCAGCTGCAGCTCGGCCAGGAATTCATCATCACCACCGACGACGTCGAGGGCGACGAACACATCACCTCCACCACCTTCAAGGGCCTGCCGGGCGATTGCCATCCGGGCGACCCGATCCTGATCGATGACGGCAAGGTCCGTCTCGAGGTCACCAAGGTCGAGGGCAACAACGTGTACACCAAGGTCATCGTGGCCGGCCCCGTGTCCTCCCACAAGGGCATCAACCTGCCGGGCGTCGCCGTCTCCCTGCCGGCTCTGACCGAGAAGGATGAGGCCGATCTGCGTTGGGCCATCCGCACCGGTGCCGACATCATCGCCATGTCCTTCGTGCGTTTCGCCACCGACATCGACCGCGCCCACGAGATCATGGACGAGGAAGGCCGTCGCATCCCGATCGTTGCCAAGATCGAGAAGCCGCAGGCTCTGGAGAACCTCGAAGAGATCGTCAAGACCTTCGACGGTGTCATGGCCGCCCGTGGCGACATGGCCGTTGAGTGCCCGCTGGAAGAGGTCCCGCTGGCCACCAAGCGCATCATCGAGCTGGCCCGCCAGTATGCCAAGCCGGTCATCGTGGCCACCGAAGTCCTCGGCTCCATGGTGAACTCCCCGGTCCCGACCCGTGCAGAGGCCTCCGACTGCGCCAACGCCGTCCTCGACGGCTCCGACGCCACCATGACCTCCAACGAGACCGCCGTCGGCAAGTACCCGGATGTGACCGTGGCCACCATGTCGCGCATCTCCGGCTACGCCACCGACCACGGCTTCGACCGCATCCCCGAGCTCAAGAACCTCGACATGTCCTCCACCGGCGCCGTTTCCTCCGCCGCCGTGGACCTGGCCGACAAGCTCAACGCCAAGGCCATCGTCGCCTACACCCAGACCGGCGCCACCGTCCACCGCGTCTCCCGTGAGCGTCCGGCCGCCCCGATCTATGGTCTGACCAGCAACGAGCACACCTACCACTGGCTGGCTCTGTCCTGGGGCACCGAAGCCTTCCTGCTCAAGGAGGACTACCACGACAAGTCCCGCAAGGATCTGATGATCTACACGGACAAGATCCTCAAGGACGCCGGCAAGGTCGTCGACGGCGACAAGATCGTCATCCTGAGCTCCGCCCAGGGCGATCACCAGCCGGGCCGCACCGACTCCATCTACGTGCACACCGTCGGCGCCTGCGACTGATGTCGTGTAGCCGCTGACCGCTGATGTGCGGTACGTAAAGGCCCTCATCCCGCTGCGGGGTGGGGGCCTTCGCGTATCGGACGGCGGTCATCGCCGGGTGCGGGATGCGCGATCCTCGCAACGGTCGATCGCACACGCCGCTTTCGGGACGTGGGCCATGGGCGCAAGCGTGGGCGACACACGGGAGCGCGGCCCGTCCGAACGCCGCAGAACGCCCGTCCGACGGGGATGCCGTGGCGGTGCGCGTGTCTTGTGTGGCGGGAGTCGAATTGGTATGCTACTCTCTTCAGAGTGCTTTGGTACGCCCTCGTATCCCAATTGGTAGAGGAAGCAGCCTCAAAATCTGCGCAGTGTGGGTTCGAGTCCCACCGAGGGCACCAAAAAGTCCGGGTCATACGGCATCACGATGGCGCGGGGCGAATTGTTCGCTCCGCGCTTTTTCGTATTCTCAGCACCGTCGTCTGGCCTCACGATGTAACGCGGGCCCGCAGCGCCGGCAAGCTCTTGGGATGGGGTCGCATTATCAACCTCAACATGTTGTTGAGGTTGATAATGGTCTGATGGCATGGTGACATTGTTCGTCACGAGGTACGCAACAGAGACATTGAAGAATGCGGATAAGTATGCAAGATCGTCGGAATTCCACTTGACTTTGCCTCCTAGCTTCAGGCTCAAAGTAGACTGAGTGAGATGCATGGCTGAGGCTAATTCGGTCTGGGTTACCTTGCCACGTTTTTTTAATAGCCATACATTTTCGGCAATGATCTGACTCAAGGCGGCAGGAAGTCCGCTGTCGTGCAGTTCTGTCTGGGCGTTCTCAAGTACTGTTCGTTTCCTCATATTTATATTTTAATCTCATTGATATTGATTTGTCCAATATTGTGTTATTGTATGAGTGTGGTCAATAAAACTATGGAAAAATTCATGGGAGAACGAGTGGATGCTCTTCGACGCAAAGCCAATATGACTCAGCAGAGGTATGCGGCAGAGGTATTGCATTGCTCGCAAGGCACCGCTTCGACGAAATTGGCTGGAAAGACTCGCATGAGTTCGTCAGATGTGTTGAACAGTGCGAAGGCCTTCAATGTCTCCACGGATTATATTTATGGACTTTCCGATAGTCCCGAGCCTGGATGTCAAGAAGGGGTGACGGCATGAGCGAGAGAGTGTTGTGGCTTCGGTTGTGCGTGACCGGACCGACTCCCGAGTGCGGGGAGATTGTCGGATTGCGCATCGTCGACAGGCAGGCGCATCGCACGGTGTTCGACGCGTTCTTCCACCCCGTCAGGGAAGACGGCTGGAAGAGCGTGCCGGCAGGAGGGGTGAACGTGAACCTGGCGAACCGTCTGCCGTTGAACATCTACGTGGATGGGATCGAACGGATCCTATCCGGTGCGACGCTGCTGCGCGGCGAGCATGTGGAACGCGACATCCGTTTCCTGCGCGCCGCCGGCGTCCGTATCGAGGACCAGGTCGTGGAGCGCAGCGTCACGGCCGAACATCATAAGAGACTTGCGTCGGGGATTGCCGTCCCCACGCGCACCGGGAACCGGGCTTGCCGGCCCATCCCGGTGGGATGAACAACCATCCCTTACCCGAAACAAACCCATCCACCACCCATCTGCAGCGAAAAGAGAGAACCAGGAATGCCAACCCTACAAGCGCGTGCGGCCCACGGCGGCCACAGCGGATCGACGCCCCTCGGCGACCGCGGAAGCGACGTCGTGGACGAACCCATACGCGTCGTCACAGGTCGCGGCGGCGAGTACGATGCCGGACGAGAGCCCTGCGTCGAACAGCTCGCCGTCCGTGATCCCCGTGGACAGCATCCAACGCAGCCCATCCATGACGGCGGGATCCACGACATCGCGGAACAGACCATCGGCCATGGCCATGCGATAGGCCAACCAGGCCAGACGCGCCCGCCGCGCGAGCACCGTTTCGTCACGGGCCAGCGCCTCGTAACGCAGAGCCGCCCGGACCGTCACGATCGGGGAGACATGGAGACGCAGGGGCATCGATGCGCCCTGCAGGAACCCGGATATCCGGTCCACCGTCATGAGACGGCGGCGGAGGACGAGGGAGAAGCCCGCAGTGTTGTCTTCCATCATGACCGCCGATCGTTTGGTCTTGACGATATCCGTTCCATCCATCCACGCGTCCCACAGGTGATATCGGGCGCACGGGACGGTCCGTGAAAAAGAGAATGCCCGCACGCGAATTGCCGTTCGCGTGCGGGCGATGGTCCCATCCTTTACCCATTTGCATTGCCCCTTACCGGACGAATCCGGCTCGGGCGAGGGAACCAGCAGAAGCCAACCCCACCAATCATCACATCAGAAGGAGCCGGCAAGACCGACCCCGACCAATCGTCGGACCAGAAGACCAATCGTCGGACCAGAAGGAGCCAATCATGACCAATTCTTACATCAATCCCACCCAGCCGACCACCGGCGAACCCCGATATTCACAGGATGCCCCCGCATGGCAGGACGTGGAGATCGTCGACGTGCCCGCCGTGGAGGAGCCGGAGCCGGCCGAGGGCGCGCCCGAGCCGATCCGCATCATAGACGAGCCGGAACCGGGGGAGGCCACGGCAGGCGACGCGGTCATCGAATACACGCGCGACCACCTGCCCGTCAACATGGGCGTCGACACGAACCAAAGCGACTTCACCCGCGAACAGGCCGAACAGCTCGTCGGCGACATCCAGGAACAGCTCTACGAGACCGCGAAAAGCCAGAAAAGCCTGCACGACCTGATCGCCCAGGCATACGACGGACGCGCCTGGATCGCCCTCGGATACCCCGCGGGACTGATCGGCTGGAACCGGATGTGCCAGGACAAGTTCACCGCCGACGCGGTCCGTATGACCGTCCAGCAACGCACCAACCTCATCCTCAGCTTCCAGGACGACCCGATCAGCAACGTGGCCCTCGCCGCCGCGCTCGGAGTGACCGACATGACGATCGGACGTGTCCTGAAAAAGAACAAGAAATCCCCGAAGGGTGCCTCCGCGAAGCCGAAGCCGGTCGTGGGCACGGACGGCAAACGCCACAGCGTGCCGGAGCTCACGCCGGCGGAACGCCTCGAACTCGACGCGAAGATCCATGACATGAACCTGCCCGTCGAGGAGGGCGGCCAGGGCATGACCCAGCAGGAGATCGCCGCCAGGCTCGACCTGGCGCAATCCACGATCTGCGCGAGCATCAAACGCGAGACCATGCGGCGCATGAGCGAGGGACTCGAACCCGCGGCCCCCGCACCGGTCGACGAGACCGGCGCGATCGGCGTGCTGCCCGACAATACTGCAATCGACCTGGGCGGCGACCGGCTCGCCGCGGACGACATGAACTTCGTGGAAGCGTTCCGCACCGCCGCGGGAGACGCGAACGCCGGACTGACCCGCCTCGTGGAGCTGATGAGCTCCGAACACTGGCAGCCAGGCAGCGAGACCGTCGACGAGATCGTCACCCGCGCCGGCCGCGACATCAAGGGCGTGCTGGCCAACGTGGGCCCGTTCATGCGCCTCGTCGACCACGACCTCGAGGACATGTGGCCCGCCGACGAGAACGACCGCAGCCGCGACCAGGACGAGGTCAACGGACTGTTCGACCAGATCCTGACCGTCGCGTCGGAATGCGCCTGACCCGTTAGCAGAGAAGGCCGGCCATGAGGGCCGGCCGGAGAGGAACCAGGATGAACGACAAGAAAACCAAGGAAGCGGACGGGCGTGAGAGCGTGAGCATGCTGCCCGGCGTGACGGTGGGCGTGATGATCGCGGTCATCGCGTTCGTGCTGAGCTTCGACGCGTTGAGGCTCGTGTTCGTGTCCAGCGGCATCAACCCGCTCCTGTCATGGGGAGGCCCCCTGTGCGTGGACGGCACGATCCTCCTGTGCACATGGGCGACATGGGGATTCCGCAAAGGCCACATCCGCGGACGCTGGTACCCATGGGCCGGACTCGTGCTGTTCTCGCTGTTCAGCGTGACGGGCAACGCGTTGCACGCATGGCTCAACGCCGGCGGCATGCTCCCCACATGGGGCGCGCCCGCAATCATGAGCATCCCGCCCATCGCCCTGCTCTACTCTACCCACCTGATCGTGATCATCGCCGGCGACCGCCAGGACAAACTCGCCAGGACCACCGGCAAGGCCGCCGGCCCCGATGACGGGCACGCCGGACCCGCCGCAGCCACGCCGGAAACGGCCGGCACGGAACCGGTCCGGACGGAAAACCCGCGGGCCATCCCCACGCCGACGGCCGGACCGGAGCCGGGCAAAGCCACGGAACCCGCGCCCGCCGACCCGCTGGACCGCTACCTGTTCGACCCGCCGGCCCAAGCGGAAACCGACGCGAATCGGGGAAAGAAGGAGGATCCGGAGGACATCCCGTTCGACCAGGACCTCTCATGGCCCTCCGTGACGTCCACGACCACGACGTCCGCAAGGCCCACGGAGTCCACAATCCACATGGTCCGCATGGACCAGGCCCATGCGGACCAGGACCTTGCGGACCAGGACCGCATGGGCCGGAAACCCGAGATGGATCCCAAGGGCCAGCCGGGCCCGGAGGCAGGGGGTCATGCGGGCCACGCCGAACCCGGACCCGCGGAATCCCACGAAGGGGCCATGTCCGGCCCGGACCGTTCCTCCGACACGGGATCGGCCCACGATGCCGGCCCAAAAGCCGGTGAGCCGGCGCGCAAGGCGACGGCCGGCTTCGACCCCGACGAATGGCTCGCATGGGCCGACAAGCTGAAGGCCAACGGCGAGACGGTCACCTCGACCCGGGCCGTGGCCGACGGTCTCGCCCCATCCACCACCACGGCCAAACGACGCCTGCACACGCTGCGCCGCGAGCATCCCGGAAGGTTCTGACCATGAGGGAAAGCGATGAACCGTTGACGGACACATTGGTCCGCTGCCTCGCCGACCCCACGGACCTGAAAGCCCTCGAACGGCTCGAGAACGACGGGGACCAAGCCGGGGCCAGGCTCATGCGCGCCCGCCTCGCCGACCAGGGCGCACTCCGGCTCGACGCCGCGCTGGAGGACAACCGGGCGCGCGTGCGCCGGCAGCTGGGCCGCGACTGGGCATGGGCCACGGACGAGGTCATGAGCGACCTGACGATACGCACCATCCGCCGACTCGACTACTGGCACCGCACCAACACGGACCGGGCCGAGGGAGGGGCGACGAGCCTGGCCGCGTTCGTCAACCAGCTCACCGGCACCGTGGTCGGCGAATGGTTCAAAACCCAACGGCCCAAACACCGCACGGGCATGACCCAGACCCCGGAACGGCGCGCGGGAAGGCTGAAACCACCCACGGACCCGGACGACCGGACGGCGTGGGAACGGTGGCGCCGGCACGAGCAGACCCTCGCCGACTCCGACGTGATCTGCGACGCATCCGACATCTTCGAGGGACGCGACGGCGACGGCGAGAGCCCCGGATCGCCCGCCGCGGGCGACCGGGAAAGCTACCGGCAATGGGACGGCGACACGGCGGACGCCCCATTGCCGGTCAGCGCCGGATACAAGACGGACATGGAGGCCCTCGCCCTCGCGGTCCAGGCCGAATGGGGCCTGGCCGCGTGGAAACGGATCCTGAACCGTTGCATGACCTCGAACCGCGCCCGCCCCCTGCTCAGGGAGATCCGCCACTGGCTCGAGGCCCACCACAACGGGACCACCCCGAGACTGGACCGCTACCCCTACCTCAGGGCATGCGCCGGCACGGCCGCCCGTAATCGGCCGAAAACCGGCGATGGGCGAGTGAAAGAACAAACGAAAGGACAACGGGAAGCCGGACGACGAGGCCCGCGAACCATAGAGGAACGAAAGGAACGACCATGACCACGATGACACAGGCCCCGGCGGGGGCCGAACCCGACGCCGTCACCCTGCAGATACCCGCGATCCCCCTGACATGGGAGCAGGCGTCGCTCCTGCTCGACGAGACGTTCGACGCGTGGAGGATGCTCTCCGGCGAGATCGACGCCGCCCGCGGCGACGACTGGCAATGGATCCAGGAGATCCTCGCCCTGCCCGCGCACACCCGGTACATCCGGGCCGCGGGCGACGAGGCCATGGTGTGCTCCGCCGCGATGCGCGAGACATGGCCCGGCAGATGGCATGATCTGCTGCGCGCACGCGTGCAGGACGTCATCGACGCGCTCGTCTCACACGAGACGGAGATCCGGGAGCTCGACCCCGGCATGTTCGCGCGCATGCCCTCGCCCTCCCTGTGCGACAGGGTGCGGAAACGCCACGACCCGACCCGGACGACATTGGGCATGACGGTGCAAGAGCTCGCCCGATGAGGCGACGGGAAAGGAACGGAAGACGATGCGGATCATCATCGACGGAAACGGCCGGATCGACCGGCAGGCCATGGCCGTGGAACGCCTCAAGACCATCGACATGACGCCGGCCGGGGGCGGGGACGCCCAGGACTGGGTAGGCGCATGGCTCGACGGGTTCGACCAGGCGCTCGACCTGTGCCGCGCCCTCGAAACCGCCCTCGACGCCGACACGGGGGAGGAAACCATGGGCCGCGCCGCCGCATCGGCGGGAGCCCGGTACGGAAGCCTGGAACCCACCAGCAAGGCGTTCGACAGGCTCATGCAAGAACACAAGAAGGAACGCGAAACGAAAGGGGCAAGACCATGAGCTGGCAATGCACGTCATGGGCGCTCAGGGAGGCGCCCGCACCCACGGCCACGGCCAGACTCGTGCTCATCGCCCTGGCCGACCGCTGCCAGCCCGACGGGCGCAGCGCATGGCCCACCGTGGACACCCTGAAGGCCGAGGCGCACACGAGCGAATCCAGCGTCAAACGTGCCTTGAAGGCGCTCGAGGAGACGGGATGCATCCGCCGGGGCAACCAGAAGCTCGCCCAATGGGACGAGCACGGCAACTACGTGCCCGACCCGTACCGGTCCGTCGTCTGGGAATGCTGCATGAACGTGACCCTCGAGCACGTGTCCGAGAAACCCGGACGACAGGCCAGGGCGGAACGCGCCGAACGGGCCGAACGTGACGGCGACGGCAATGCCGAACAGGCCGGAAAAGCGGACAGATTTAGAGGTGTCAAAATGACACCTCTGGAAAACGGCGGAAACAAGCCAAAATCTAGGGGTGTCAAAATGACACCTCTAAACCCGGAAAGGGAAGCCAGGGGTGTCACTGGTGACACCTCCAGGGGTGTCACTGGTGACACCCCTATAGTAAGAACAAATACTTCTAAACAAATATCCCCTTTGCCTCCTACGGAGGCATCTCCCCGGACCGGGGAGAGCCGCGACGGGAAAAACCAAACCGCCCACATCATCGAAGCCGCATCCGCGCCGGACGAGGCGAACCGCCCTATGGGCGAACCCGACGACGAACGCTGGCAAGACGCCGGCCCCGAACCGGAAGAGCGGGTCCCCGCCGGGATACGCGCCAGATGGATCCTCGACCGGCTCGAAAACCGCCGAGCCGCCATGGGCCTGACCCCGAAACCGGCAGGCCGGCGGGACACCGACGCCGTCACTCGGCTCGTAGAACGGCTCGACGCCGCCGGCGAACCCGACACGAGCGGGCTCATGGAACAGGTCCTCGACCACGCGCTCGACAACGGGTTCCAGGCCAAACGCGTCGACACGGGACGCCGCTTCGCCCGCCTGTTCGACGAACTGCGCGACGACCTGACCTGCGACCAGCGAACCCTCGAACGCCGACGCCGGGAGCATGCCGATACCGGCCAAACCGCCGGAAGCGACACGGGGGAGAGCCGGCCGGTGGAACCGGAATCCTACGAGACCCGGGCGCGCCGCATGCTCGCCGACCGCATCGGCGCCGACGCCGACGGGCCGACAGCCATCCGCGCCCTCGCCGACAGGCTGCGCCTCGACCCCGACCCGGACCCAGGCCAAGCCGCACGCTACGCCGAGCTCGCGCTCCGCGCCGGCCGCAAAACCCGGGCCGAACAAGCCCGCCGGGAGAGCGAACGATCGAGGGAACTCCACGACTACCGCGCCTCGCACGGCGGCAGCTGCTTCGCCGGCAACTGGCAACTGGAGCAGGCAGAATGACGGGCTCAACCAAGACACCCGAACACGCGGACTCGTGCCCAATCCATGAGTCCATGCATGGCCGCTCGCCAGGGGAAGGACGAGGAATGAATCATCAGGAAGACAAGAACGCCGAAGCGCCAGGCATGGGGCCTGATGGAATGGCATCAGTCCATGACGTCGGCGCGTACGCCCCTCAAACGGCTGGTCGTGGCGATCCAATTCCCGTCACCGTCGCGGGTCTCCCACTTGACGGCGAAGTATTCCTCACCGGATACTCCAGGAGAGGAAGCGACGGAAGGGCATTGTCCCGCCCTGACGGACATCCCGCCAGGTTTGGCGATTGGAAGGAATGCCCAGCAACTGTATCCTGCCTCCTGCCCACGTTCCAAAGCAAAGGGAAGGGAGCAGGGACCGCCGTCGGCATATACGACCTGAAGCATGAGAAGGACATCGGGCTCCAGGACGCGGTGGCCGGACTTCTCGTTGAGGCCACGCGCTGCCTCATTCGTGGGCACGGACAATACGAGACAAGCGCCGTGATCGGCGGCCCAGGCATCGATGTACCTTTTCAGGGCGAGTGCGACGCCCCTGCGCCTGTACTCGTCGACGACTGCGATCCCCTCGACTTCGGCGACCGTACGCCTGACAAGCTCCGCGCACTGATACGCTCCGGCCGACGCGGAGAAATACCCGAGGAACGACTGGGCTGCCTGTATTCCTGGCGTGACGAAGGCGGCGCCTATGAGGCCGTCCTTGGAGAACGCCCCTATAAAAAGAGGCCTCAACGTGCCGTCATCCTCGACCGGCCGCTTTGGGAATTCTATATCGGCAAGATGAGGGATCTGTTCGACAATCAGACGCTTGGCCCTCTTTATCTCCACCTTATTGACCACTGGTCTGATCCTGACGATTCCGACACCGTCGAAATGATCAACGGACTCGATGCCGGAACCCCCGCATTGATTGATTCCATCCTTCATGATCCCGATTATCCGCCATCAGCCCGATATCGGCAATAAAACAATGCCGACGGTCATCGGAATCGGACAATCATCGGCGGCTTCCCGTCGGGCCGCCGATGGTATCGAGCCATTGCTTGTTGGTCGGGGCATCCGCCTCGGCCTTTTCCGCGGAATTCAATGCTCGTCCGCTTTTAGATTCGTCCATATTCGTCATGCCTTCTTCTGCGGGAGGGGAAAATGAGCTTTGTTGTCATCGCCGTGTTGATTGTACTGACCGCTTTGGCCGTCGGATATGTGGGGTTGCTCTTGGAAGAACACGCGGAATGGAGGGAATGGCACGTACCACGGGGCAAGGAATTCATATCCTATCCATTGGAATACGGGGAACATGACGGGCTGCTCCTGACGGACGTGGAATACGCCACCTGCAAGGACCTGCTCGAAGTGCGCTACACCGTGGAGAACCGGAACAAGGGACAGACACCGGTCCGCAACGACCTCATCCTGGCGTTCCAGAACGGCATCGGGCTCAGGACCGTGTCCCCGACGACCTGGACCGTGATGCTCGAGGGAGCCCATGCGCGAATGACCCAATCATTCCGGCTCAGGGACCGGGCCACACGTCCCGTGATCCAACCGGACCGGACCTGGTGACAGCCGATTCCCTTCCCGACGAATCCATCGGGGAACGGCCGCTTCCTCCTTGTAAAAATAAACCCCGCGCCGTGCGGCCGCGGGGCTCTCGCATCGTTTCCTATTCCATCGCTTTCGGACGTCCGGGTCTGAGCTCGCGGGTCTGCGCCCATGCGCGAACCGCATCCTCGGAATAGAGGGGGCCCTGTGAGGTCTCTATCACCGGCTTGGGAAAGGATTCGATCCTGGGAAACGCGTACGCCCTCTGTCTGGTGACGCCGGTCATGCGCGCGATCTCGGCGTAGCCCACCACCGGCGGGTATAGGGGCTCGCGGTTCCGCGCCACGGCGTCGGCCCACTCCCGTGCCTCGAGTCCGGTCACCGATGCGCCGGGCATGTTCTCTTCGAGGAGCGTGCGCGCCTTGGCCAGCGCCGTCTCCCCGTCCGGGGCATCGACGGCGAGGGTCAGTCCGCCGCCCGTGTGCCCGGGGTCGACCGCCACCGAGGCCCCGTATCTTCCGAGGGCTTCCATGAGGTCGAACGCCGCGTCCTCGTCGAGTCTCGCCTTGAAGTCAAGGGAAACCTGCCATTCTCGTGCTCTCGTCATGTTTCACCTATCCGATGTATTGCATGGCGTGCGCCGGGAGATGCCTCCATGGGCGCACGCCATCCAGCCGCCCTAGCGGTCGAAGGTTGATGGGGGAACAGAGGGTGTGCTAATCTTGCGGTGACAAGCCTAGGAAACTTCGTCTCCGCAAGATTAGCGACCGCTCACTCTTGGAACCCGCCGCGTCTCAGGTATTTCAAGCAATTCTCATACCATCTGGCATCCGAAGGTGTCTTGTGTATGGGAACGCCCGGCTTCGACTTGTCGGGTGGGTAGCACATCCAGCCTTTCTTCTTGGCTTCGATGCGCCATCCCTGTTCCTTGAGCTTCTCAAGGAGCGGCTCTGTTCTTTTATCCTTTATCTGCGATAATCCTTCGACTATCAGCCGTCAGCAATATTTTTGCTGACGGTGACAACAATAACGTTGTTTATTGTCATTGTCAACATTTTGTTTTGGGGCTGCGGACACGAAGGAAGATCGGTCTTGCGCGGCGGAGGAATCCCCCGATATAGAAGGGGCCACGGGTGGCATGGGCGAAGGGGCCACAAGGCAGGGCCCCGGAGAGGCAAGGAGCCGCACATGCAGGACCACAGGACGGAAAGACCGGCCGGACGAGTGTCCGGAATCCCGGGCGGGACCGCACCGGAGGCGGGGACGCCATGGGCATGACGGGTTTCTCGGACGCCGAGATGGCATTGCTGTCCGGACTGGACGCCGTGGCATGGGTCACCCGCACGCGCATCACCTACACGGACTCGTTCAAACGCGAGGCCGTCACACGCTACCGGCGGGGCGAAAGCCCCGTCAGGATCTTCCGCGAGGCGGGGCTGGACCCGCGCCTCATCGGCAACAAACGCATCGAACGGTGCATCGCCCGGTGGAAGCGCGAACCGCCGGACGCCGGGACGACGCGCCCGCATGCCCCGGCCGCCGACGCCGGCAGGGAGGGAAGGCCCGCGCCGATGAGCGTGGTGCTCGCCCAGACCATGCGCATCAACGCACTCGAGGAACGGCTGCGACGGCTCGAACTGGGCCTGGCGGACGGGACGGCACGATGAGCGCGGGCCCGAATCCCGTCGACCGGCTCGAACAGGCAGCCACGCAGTTCAAGGACAGCGGCGTGATCCAGCTTGCGGTCCAGGGACTCCTGCTCGAGGGAGTCGCCCGCGACCTGCGCCGGTGCGACGCGGCCACCGTCGGCTGCGTCGAACTGTCCGCCTGGCTGAACCGGGGGATACGCGAGCTCGAACGGCGCAAAAGGATCGTGGACGCGCAGATCACGCTCATCGGCACCCGCCACGGGGAATACACGAGATACACGAAGTACGGAAGGAACCTATGAACAACGACACCGGCGGCGACCACCCCATGCCGGGCACCCGCATGCGCAGGCTGTTCGACGAGAACCTGTCCATGATCGAGACCATGACGAGGATCGAGATTAGACGTCTGGGCCGCATGCCCCGCGGCACGCACCTCGGCCAGGACGACGGGAACCCCGTCACGGACCTCCTGCCCGACCGGTACCTCGACCGGTACGACCGCGAATTCCTCTACCGCATGCTCGGCGCCGCAATACGCCTGCGCGCCCGCCTCGCCGACCCGACCGCGAACCATGCGGCCCACAGCGTCATCGAGGAGATCCTCATCAGCAGGGCCATCCGGCTCATCGCCGACGACGACAACGAGGAGGGCAGCGGACTCGAGGCATGGCTCGAGGACTGGCTCGGCGACCTCGACATAGACCGCCTGTACGACCCGGCGGCCGACGAGGCCACACTCGCCTCGAACCCCGCCACCGGATCGGGCGACATGCGCTTCGACCACTGGTTCGAGGACCAATACTGGACCGACGAGACGGACGGAGGGGAGTGATGGACGACGAACGCCGCAAGGCCATCCTCCTCGCCCTCGCATGCCTCGCCATCCTCATCCTCCTGATCATCGAATGCGCGATCATGCCGCGAATGGGATGGCTGTGGATCATCACCGCCGCCCTCGACCTCGTCCTGCTCGCCATGTGCGTCAGACACATCATCCGCGGAGGCCGCAAGTGAACCCCGTCACCGGGGCCGTGCCGCCCCTCATCAGGGGACACGGCATCCGCTTCGAGGTCGACCGGTGGACATGGAGGCGACTGGATGCGGCGAGGTTCGACGGGGAACGCCGCCACCTGCTCGCCACACGCGGCAGACCCTGGCATGCCGACCCGGAACACGGCGGGGAGACGGACGCGCTCGAGACCTGGCGCCTGCTCGCCGGCCGCCACCAGGGCGGCGGCATGGGACTGACCGTCACCGGACCCGGCGGGAAGCTGGACGTCTCCTGGGAACCCGACGGGGCCATCCCACCGGACGGCAGGTTCTACCCGAACCCCGACCCGTCGGCCGCATACCCGCTGCTCGAACTCGAACGCGCCGGCATCATCCGCCCGGTCGAACCCGCCATCACCGTCTACGGGCCCTACGGGCGGCCGACCCGCCTCATGGAAGTCACCGAACCATACCATAACCCCATGCTGCGCGCGCTGCGGATGAGATGAGAATGGGGCGAGGACGCCGCCTCAGGAAAGAGCGGGACCCCCGTCACGCCGCATGGGAACGGCGGAAGACTGGTCGGGCTCAGGCATCGGCCGCCCGAAACCCGGCGAGCCATACGGCGACGCCCATACGGGTCCGGAGGGGCGGTACAGTCCGGTGACCGCCTGCGAGGCGTACGCGTGCCAGGAGGGGGATTCGACGGTGGCGACGAGCATTCGGGCCGGCAGGAACCTTCGCATCTCGTCCAGAAAGGCGTCCGAAGACAACACCGACGGGATCTCACGCAGCCGGCCTGCGCGCGCCTCCCATTCTCCGACCTCCCCGTATTCCCCAGCCTTGAGCGTGGCCATCCGGAACGCCCGGGACGCATCCACGTCGGCCCTGGACGACAGCCAGCACATGTCCCACAGGTCACGACGGCGGATATGGGAGGAGCATGCAAACGACAGAAGCTTGTCCGCGAGTATCTCGGTGGGGCTTTCCACCGCCAGGATGATGTCCCCGGCGATCGCCGACACGGAGGGATAATTGACCCTGACCGGCCTCGTCTGCGGCTCATGCGCTGGCACCGATGCGACCTCCAGCTTGATCGACTGGCTCGGCAGATCACGACGTTGCGCCGCCGTGCGGATGGATATGCGCCATCTCCTCACCAGGCCCTCGTCCCGGACCGGTTCGCGGACCTTCACCTGCACGTCCGGGGACATGCCGGCGAGGGAGGACCTGACGCATTCGCCCAACCCCCGAAGGTCATCGACGCCGAAACCCGTGCCGCCGGCGAAGTCGAGGTCCTCGCTGTAACGGGGGGACCCGTGGCACAGACGCAGGCTCGTGCCTCCTTGGAACACGATCGGGCCGAAGAAGCCGCCGTCCTGCATGGCGGAAAGTATCCGGTAATGCAGCAGTTCCTTCTCCACCACGGGAAGCAGGGCACCCATGCCTTCCGAACGCGCGATGCCCGCCGCGACCGCCTTGTAGTCGAACGCCATGTCACTCCCATCCATCGTCGTTCTCCAATTCATCCATGTCCACGAGATCCAGGTTACGGCCTGTGGCCTTCAGGTCCCGATACGCCCAACGTTTCGACGCGAGCGGCGTCATCCCACCGTCACGCGGCACGAGGTTGGGGAGTATCCTCGACCAGTCGAGCGCGCAGTGCGTGAACTCGATCGTCCCATATGGGGTCACGGCCAAGCCCTCACGGCCGGTGGTCATGAACGTGACGCGATCCACCGGGATCTGGCTGATCACGCCCCAACGGCTCAGCGCGCTCTCCAGGCTCTCCCACACCAGCTGTCGGGGGCGCAGCCGGCGTGCGACGGTATGCAGCGTCGCCTCCCCGAGATGCGCCGACCAGGCGAACGCGTACACGCCGCGCGCGGCGCGGACCAGCACGTTCGCCGCTACCAGGCTCGACAAGGTGCGGTCGAGCCTTTGTCCCGTTTCCCCGAGAACCAGCGCCAGATCCGGCTTGCGATACACGTGCACGCCGAAACCCGTGTCCATATCCCTCAGGCGGTTCATCGCCAACTCCCTACGCATGAACATAAGTATACGTGAATCATCAAAAAAACGCATATTCACGTATACCTATGACGTGGATCCGATTATCGCGGCCGGCGCGGGTGACCCATGCGAAACGCACCGGCCGACAGGAAAGGAACCATCATGACAGACACCGAAGGCACGGAGGCGAGACGATCCGACGGCGAGGAGACCCAGTTCATCCAACCCATCCGCGACTACGGGCGTGCCGAGGCGAAACCGCTCGACCTGCCCCGCGCCACGATCGGCGGATACCGGGCCGACGCCGTGGAGCGACGCGTCGCCGAACTCGAACGACGCCGCACGCTCGACCAGGCCGAGATCATCCGGCTCAAACGCGAGAACCACGCGCGGCAGACCGAGAACGGGGAGCTCAACCAGCGTCTGACCATGCTGCAGGAGCAGAACAAGAAGCTCGAATACCAGGCGTCGAACCCCTACGAGCACATCGGCGTCGACATGCAGAACATGGTCAACGGCGCCAAGGCCGAACGCAAGGCCATCCTCGACAAGGCCGAAACGGAAGCCAGGACCATCCTCGGCAAGGCGCGGGCCAAAGCCGAGACCCTGACCGCCGAAGCGAAGAAAAAAGCGGACGAACAGATCGAACAGGCCACGCGGCGCAAACAGGGGATCGACCAGGAAGCCGACAGGAGAATCGGCGAAAGCCGCGAACAGGCGCAGCAACTCCTGTCCGACGCCAACACCGAAGCCGACCGGATCCTCAAAACGGCCGAGGAGAAGGCCGCACGCCTCGACGCGGAGACCAAGGCCAGGACCGCGGACGCCGACCGACGCGAACACGAGGCCGCCCACACCGTGGACCAGGCCCGCCGGCTGCTCGCCGACGCGGCCGCCAGACTCGCCCGCCCCATGCCGGAACTCCCCGCCACGAACCCCCGCGAATAGAATCCGCCGGCCGGCGCGAGAGTCAGAGACCGTCCGCATAGCCGATCACATCCCGCTCCACCGCACGCACGGCATCGGCGCCGATCCGGGTCACGGGGATGCTCCACATCGTGTCCGACCGCGCGTTGTACAGACCCAGACGCCGCACCCCGAGATACTCGGGATGCGTGGAATGCAGGCCGAGCCGCCAATAGACGAGCAGCTGCAGCGTGTACGTCGGGTTCGGCGGCCAACGGCTCACCTTCAGATCCCACAGGCCGTCGGCGGTGAGCAGGTCCCCGTCTCCGGACGTGACCCGGTCCGTGTAGCCGCCGTCGAACGTGAACCCCTCCCACACGACCGGCCCCACCCGGTCCATGAACCTCAACGTGCGCGCCACCATGCGCCGCACGTTATGCACCGTGGCCGGCCCCGGATCGACGACCCCGCCCGCCCGCCACCTCGCCGGGCCCCGACGCGACGCCGCGTCGAACCCGCACAGCAGGCACGCGGCCCGCACCGAACAATCGGAGAACCCGTCCACCATGGCGAGCAGCCGCTCCGCATCCGCAGACCGGCCCACCAGACGCGCCCCGGCCAACGGCACCCGGAACGCATCCCGCGCCGGCACGCCCCGCGCCACACGGGACAGATAATCCACCGCGAGCCCCGTCACATCGGCCGGGACATCCTCGAACGCAAACAACGGCACCGGATCAGCCAGACGAACCTCGTCGAACAGGGACAACGGCAGATACCCGCCTTCCGGCTGCACCACCCGGCGGATACGCGACGTGACCGCCATACGAGGCGCATGCGCCGCCTCATACGACTCCCGCCGCGCGTCATCCGCCTCCATCTCCGAAGGCGAACGCATGTCGAAACCGCAACCGTCCGGACCGATCACCATGCCACCCCGCTTCCGCACCATACACCCGGGAATGCGCGCGGGGATGGCGATAGCCGGGAATGACACCCCAGCATAAGGCGATGAATATGCTATACTTGAGGGTATCAAACTTATGGGTGAAAAGAAGGGAAGCGGAATGGTCGGGAACGGGGATTACATGCTGGCCGCGCTGAAGCGCTATTTCGGGTTCGACTCGTTCCGCCCGGGCCAGGAGGAGGCCGTCGGGGCGGTCATCTCGGGCCGCGACGTCATGGCCGTGATGCCCACCGGCGGCGGCAAGTCCGTGTGCTACCAGCTCCCCGCCGCCAGGCCCGGCACGTTCACCCTCGTTGTCACACCATTGAGGGCGCTCATGCGCGACCAGGTGCGGCACCTGCGATCACGCGGCATACCCGCCGCGCTCATCGACTCCGGCCTGGACGAGAAGGAACGCGCCGAGGTGTACGGGCGCGCCCTGTCCGGCGAACTGCGCATCCTCTACGTCGCACCCGAACGCCTGCACGCGCCCGACTTCGCCGACTTCAGCCACCGCATCCGCATCAGCCTGCTCGCCGTCGACGAGGCGCACTGCGTGCTGCACTGGGGATCGGACTTCCGACCCAGCTACATGCGCATCGGCGAATTCATCGACTCCCTGTCCCCGCGCCCCGTGACCATGGCGCTGACCGCCACCGCAAGCCGGACGCAGGCCGGGGAGATCCGCGAACTCCTGCACCTGGCCGACCCCGTGACGGTCACGACCGACGCGGACCGGCCGAACCTGCGCCTCACGGTGGTCCGCGCCAGGCCCGGCGAACGCCTCGAGGCCATGATCGCCTGGGCGAAACGGCACAAGGGCAGCGGCATAATCTACAAGGAGAACCGGAAAGGCTGCGAACGGCTCGCCGAGACACTGCGCTCCGAAGGCATCGACGCCATGGCGTTCCACGCCGAAATGAGGGACGCGGACAAGAAACAGGTGCAGGACGGGTTCCTCGCCGGCCATCCGCGCGTCATCTGCGCCACCAGCGCGTTCGGCATGGGCGTCGACAAGCCCGACGTCAGATGGGTCCTCAACGACGGGCCGTGCAAAAGCCTCGAAGCCTACTGGCAGGAGGCCGGCCGAGCCGGCCGGGACGGCAAGCCTGCCGACGCAATCCTCTACTGGAGCCCCGGCGACTGGCGATGGCTGCGCCACGCCGCATGGGAGGCGAAAAGCCGCGCCGAGGAATCCGGCGACCCCTCACGCATCAGGGCCGCGCAGCTCATGGACTCCCGACTCGACGCCATGAGCGCATACTGCGAGACCCGCCGATGCCTGCGCCGGACCATCCTCGCCATGTTCGACCCGCCCGGCACCAGACGCGACGACTGCTCCAACTGCTCCAACTGCCAGGCTGACGGTAGGGAGATCGTGAAAAAACCGGCGTCGAACCCGTACCGCCGGCGGCGGCGAACGACACCGGAAACGGGGGAGGGACAGGGCGAGCCCATGGGCCGCGAATCGATCCGCATCGCCTGCCGGTACATCGCGAACATCCAACGCGAGCTCGGCCACGGCGTCAGACCGGGCGTGCTCGCCGCCGCCCTGCACGGATCCACCCGCCGCAGCGTCACCGAACAGGGACTCGAACTCATCGACGGGCACGGCGCGTTCTCCACGCGCAGCAGACCCGCCATCCGGAACATGATCGGCACCCTCGAGGCCATCCAGGCCATCGACACCCGCACCGGCCTCGTCGAACCCGGACCCCTGTTCGACATCTACCTGACAGGAGGCAACAGATGAGCGGCACCGGCAGGACCATACCCATCGGAGCGGCGGAACTACGCGCGATCAGGGAACGGGAAAGCGTCCTCGAACAGACCCTCGCACGGCTCACCGGCATCGATATGACGACCATCGAACGGATCGAGAAAGGCGAAACCCCGCTGACCACGCTCGAACCCGACCAGATCCGGCAATGGGCGAAGACCCTCGGCGTCAACCCCGCCCGCCTCACCGGAGAGACGCCCCAAACGGGGGAGGACGGGATCACCGTGATCCGGAGGATGCGCATGGAACGGGGATGGAGCTGCCCACAGCTCGCCGAACACGCGAACGTGCCATACCGGAGCCTGCGCCAATACGACTCCGGGGAACGCGACACCGCGAACATGGCGGCCGGGATCCTCGCCCGCGTCGCCATCGCGCTCGACACCAGCATGGAAAAGCTCTCCGGCCGGCCCGAACCGGACCATGCCACGGACGATCCGCCCGCCGGATGGACCGGCACCCGCCTCGCCTGGCACCGGACGCGACAAGGGCTCAGCCAGGCCGAACTCGCCATCCGGGCCGGACAGACCACGCAGACCATCGGAGGCATCGAGACCCGCCGGTGGGCCACCGGCAGCAAACGCAGCCGCATCATCCTCGACCTCGCCGCAGGTCTCGGCATCCAGGCGCTCGACCTCATGGACCAAACACCGGAAGGAAAACCACGCATGAACGACCCCAAGCCCGCGGCCGGCGACGACCTCGTCTACCGCAACCACGTGAACGCGGCCATCGACCAGCTCAGACTCGCCCTCCGGACCGCCGACACCGGCGAACGGATCCGACTGCTCACCGGGGCCCTGGCCAACACCGGCAACGCCATCGGACAGCTCGCCCAATTCGACTCGGACGGCAGAGCGCGCCCGCCAAGGAAATGAACGGCGGGCCGACGAAAACGATTCGAGAGAAAACAAGGAGGCGGGGAGAACCGTCCACGGCCCTCCCCGCCTCCCTCTTCTACGGGCATCCCGTTCACGCCGAACGGAGAGGGATGAACATCCTGCCCGATCGTTCGATGTGGCGGAACCCGTAATGCTCGTAGAAGCGCGTGGCCCTGTCCGAGGCCGGCTCCACGAGCAACGCCTTGGCTCCGACTATCTCCGCCGCACCCATCGCCCGCATGGTGGCGTCCCTGAGCAGCTGTGCCCCCACGTGCATGGTCTGGTAGCGCATGGCCACGCCGAGCATGCCCAGAAGGATCGCCGGGATCGGATCCGGGCTGTTCCTCCTGAGCCAGCCATTGGCCTCGGCGTGGCCGATGCTGTACGCGCTCAACGTGTAGAAACCGGCCGGCGCGCCGTCGCAGAACGTGGCATAGGCGACCGCCGTATGCTGCTTGCCGGCATTTCTCAACTGGTTCCGCAGCCAGTCATTGACAACCGGCAGGCCGCAGTCGAAACCGTCGGCGTCGTCCTCGGCGGTCAGACGCCGCGGCGGGGTGAAATCGGTCATTTCCAGATCGGCTCGCTCTCGAGCAGCCGGACTATCTCCTCCGGCATGGGCTCGTCCAGGGCTCGGACGAACGAATCCCACGCCTCGTCATCCAATTGGAGGACATGAGACTCCCGGATGTCCCGGTCGGCGGCGACGAGCAGGTTGGTCAAAGCCCATTGCGAGGTGCTGAGTCCCCTGAACTCGGCCGCCCGGTCGAGGCGTTCCTTCTGTGATGGCGTGAGCCGCATCTCGAAGCGGCTGGCCTTGCTGGTGATTTCCGTCATGCCATAACCGTACGGCGTTTGTACGTAAGAGTCAATGAGGATCTGTTGTCGGACGCGGACGGCCGCGACGGCGGATGTCGGATGGGCCGTTCGTGTCCTACGCCTCGGGCTCCGCGTATGCGATCGCTGCCAAGGCTTCGGGCGTACGTCGGCAAGGACTCAGGGGCTGACCAGTTCCACCGCTGAAACGCGATGGGGGATGCTGTCCGTCCTCATTCGTTTATATACGGACTGACGGCGAATGCTCTTGGGGTAGAACACGTTGCCGTTGCAAAGGCCCGACCGCATCCGGTTCCCGTTCCAATCGGAATCCAATCCCAGGCACCACGCCTCGCCGCCGAGGTAATACACCACTTCGGCCTTGTCGGAGTCGACCACCACATCCACGTTGCCTTCAAGGTCCAACGCGTTCGAAAGCACCTCGGCCTTGCCTCTTGTCCGTGGATAATCGGAGTAATGTATGGCCGAGGAGGGAAGGCGTCCCTTGATCAGCTGGTCGAAGAAATAATTGGCCTCTATGGTCTTTCCGGCATGGACCACCTGCGGCGGCCTGTCGCACCATACGCCGCACAGATGCTCGAAGTTGCGCTTCTCCCATAGGATGTCGATGACGAGGCCATCCTCGCAGGTGATAAGGGAATGCCGGCCGATCAGCGGCCTGTACTTCTTGGCCGCCGCGCGATACATGGGAATGAGTTTCTTTTTCCGGGAGCGGTCGAGTTCCGACCCCCTATGCGACGCGGCGGTCATGAAGCCCCTCTCCGAAAGACGATAAAAACCCGGGAACGTCAAGACCGGTAACGTTCCCGGGTTGTGGAGGACTGTTGTTTCGGTCTTCTGCATGACTACCCAAAAGGGTCGGACACGAACTCGAATCGATGCCGTCGCGTCGATCCGTATCACCCGTTCGCAGGGGCTAGACTCCCAATTCTCGCAACGCATGTTCCGCACGGCCGGTTCATGGGGAATCCGCGGACAGCCAATCCTCCGATAAGACTTCGGCTTCAACCCCGACCTCCGGACGGGAAGAGGAGCATGGGCCAAGGCCTTGATTCCAAACTATACAATCGAACCATGGAAGTCAAATACCCCCTATCGTGACATGAGATAGGGGGCATCCGTCACGCCTCGGGCTCCGCGTACGCGATCGCGACCGGCAGGCCCATGGCGTGCAGCCGGTCCGCGGCCAGCCGCGCCGCCGCGTTCTCGATCCGCCACATGCCCGCATCCTCGTCCTCCGGATGGGCCTTCGCCCACTGGGCCGCGTCCCGCCAGTACGCCAGCATGAGCGGCGCCGGCTCGACGCCGCGCTCCCGCGCCACGCGGGCCGCCGACGAGGCGATCTCCACCAGGCCGGCCGCCTTCGCGTCGGCCCGCCGCCACAGGCCCTCCACCAGGTCCCATGCCTCGCGCTTCGGCGGATAGAAGTACCTTGGGCTCTCCCAGTTGCGGACGGTGCGCGCGTCCACGCCCACGCGCTTGGCGACCCACTCCTGCGGCAATCCCAGCAGCTCCCGCATCAGGCGGAAGTCCGCCTTCCCGCGCATCCGCGACAACGAACCGTCCATGATCCCTCCAGACCTTGATTTCCTACTATGGGAAACAATGATACCTGTTTTGGGAATCCCTGTCCAGTCGGATCCGGATCGCCGCCGAAAACGGAGCTCGCCCCGAAGGGCTCGCGGATCCGCCGCCGCGCCCCGCCGTCCGGCGGGAGCACGTCGAAAAGGGGCCCCGCCATCGAAGGCGGGCCCCGGCCCGGCCGGCCGGCACACAGCATGACCGGACGTCCGGCGCGTCGCAAGCGTCCGCGTGTCTGCCGACCGGTGCCGCCGCCGAAGGCGGTCCCGGCACCGGGCCGACCGGCCACGCGGCCTGCGCCGCGCCGCGGCCATCCGGTCCCGCCGCGCACCGTCCGGAAGACAAGACGACATAGGAGCGTGACAAATGACCGGAAACAACCATGACATCCAAAGGGACGACCGTCGGTGCAGGCACTGCGAACGCCAGTCGGGGGAGTGCGCTGTACGGTGCCGCGACTGCGACGGATGGCTGTGCGAGGACTGCGCGGGGACAAAAACCGTCGAATGCGGGTGCGGCAACACTGTATGCGACGACTGCGCGCGCACATGCAACGAATGCGGTTCGCGGATGTGCGGGGACTGCGCATACTACTGCGAGCACTGCGAGCACAGCCTGTGCGAGGACTGCGGGTACCGGTGCCGCATGTGCGACGACCGCCTGTGCTCGGACTGCCAGGAATACTGCGAACAGTGCGACGAACGCTACTGCCCCTACTGCTACGAACGGCACGCCTGCGCGAACACGCAGGACCCCTGCTACCGGGACCCGTACGAGGGACGGCCCGTCCGCGAGCCGTTCACCTTCGGACTGGAAATCGAAGTGGACGGCAACCACGACACCGACATGCTCAGGAACCACAGGCTCATCGCCGGCTGGTGCCCGGACGGCAGCCTCCACCACGACGGCTCCCTCGAATACCAGAGCGAACCCATGACCATGAGCCAGCTCACGGAAATCCGCCGACTCGTCGAACGCATCGCCACCGACACCGACAACACGCTGTCGGGCGGGCACATGCACATCAGCCGCACCGGCCGGCAGACCCCGGCCCGCTGGTACTGGGCGCTGGAAGCGCTCGACGAGACCCAATGCGAGGCGCTGAACATGCGCCACATGACCGACACCCGCTGGTGCGAGCTCATCCACGGCGACTACTGCGGCAAGGACACCGCCATCAACGACACGCACCGCCACACCATCGAATTCCGAACGTTCGGCCCGTGGCACCACGACACCGCCGGAAGACTCGACGCCGCCGTCCATTACATGCACGCCATGTGGCGGTTCTTCCAGAAGTTCCCCGTCCCCAAGCTCAAGACCCGCGACATCCGGGCCATGAGCCGCGTCGCCGCCACACAGGCCATCAACGACACGAACGCCACGACGGCGGGAAGGAGACGAATCTGATGTGCGTCATCGTCACCAGCCAGGCGGACACCATGCCAAGCCTCACCCAGCTCGCCCGGATGAGCGACGCCAACCCCGACGGGGCGGGCATCGCATGGCACGACGGCCAACGCCTCCACCGCTACCGCAACGAGGACAACATGAAGACGCTCGCGTTCATCATGGACCACTGGCAGAGCCTCGAAACCTCCCCGTTCCTCCTGCACTTCCGCCTCGCCACCCACGGCAGGGTGTGCACCGGGAACACGCACCCGTTCCGCTTCCGCAAAGGCGACCGCACCGGCTTCATCGCCCACAACGGCATCGCCCACTCGTACACGCGCGGCCGACACGCGTCCGACAGCCGCAACGCGATACTCGCATGGCAGGCCGGACAGGCCGACCTCGCGGACGGAAGCCAAGGCAGGTTCGCGCTCATCGACCAAAACGGCAGGCTCGAATGGCTCACCGCCGACCACGAGACCATCCCGGGCGGCACCGGGGCCATCGAAGTCAGCAACACCAACTGGGACACGGACGGCCTCATCGGATACGACCTGTGGGAGGAGGCGTACCAGCAGGGACTCGAAGCCGGATACGAAACCGCCATCGAGGAGACCGCCGACAGCGGATACGCGACGACGCTCGACTACACGCCACCGCGCCGCTGACGAGAGTCGCCGCCCGCGCCGGGCGGGCGGCGACGGCCCCCGGCAGGCCAAAGGGCTCAAACCGCCCTTTGGAAACCGGGCCGGCCCCCGGCCGCCGGAGCCCACCCAGGCGCCGCACCCCGCGACGCGGGGCGACGGCAGCGCCACGTACTGAGCGCCGCTGTACCCATCCGATGGGTAGAGTGGCTTGCG